>Ga0172379_10000105_pt1 | contig 215033 bp, 231 predicted proteins | sample GrowelOW334metaG_FD_119756 | JGI IMG/M metagenome (GOLD analysis project Ga0172379, IMG submission 119756) | Groundwater microbial communities from an aquifer near a municipal landfill in Southern Ontario, Canada - Groundwater well OW334 metaG | ecosystem: Environmental > Aquatic > Deep...
ACATAGGACTTAAGGTTAATTGATTAAACCTTAAATCCTATCAAAAATCGCTACTCCGGCAAAGTGTTCACTTTTAACTTGAAAATTTCGCTAAAACTGTTCACTTTTATCTTTCAAATAACAGAGGGAATTTTTTTGTTGACTTATTATTAATTGAGTGCTATATTATATTTCCGCGATTGGCAAAGAAGGAGATTAAAATGAACCTCGTCGAACAGCTGGCGACCCTCCCCGAATTCGGGGAAATTCGAAATCTGGCTCAAATGACAGTAAAAATGGTTTTCAGAACCAATGTCAAAAATCTGTTTTTTGAGGAGGCTGACACACCTGAAATCAATGGGTTTTGTAACCGAATTCGAGCACTTCTGAAAGATGCTAGGATCTCCGAAGTTCCCGACAATAACAACGATCTTTTCAACCAAATTATAAGACCTCTCCACATTTTTCAAGTAGAGAGGTCTCTATGAGGCCGAAAATCGCGAACCGGGCTTTTCCGAACTATTGGGAAAGCTCTTTTTTTAATTCCGAAAGTGATTTATAGATTTCTATCGCCCAATCAGCTATTTGTTTTCGATCTTCCATATTCACTCTGTCAGTACAAATAATATTCCTGGGAAAATCGATTCTCTTGGCATACAAAACTTTTCTTCCGCCTTCTTCCTCTTTTTCTTCCCATTCTTCAATATTTTCCTCTTCCATGTTGCCGAAATTATTCAGAATAAATCGGTTGGCTATGTTTATATCAGATATCAAAGCGTTGTGCTTTATCGTCCTTGCCCTGTCAGAATTTTCCAGATCCTTCAGGTAATTATCTTGAGACACTGATTCTCTCGATAGTTTAGTACTGTCCAACATTTTTATCGAACTCATATATTCTTCGACACTTCTCAGGGCATTTATTATTAATTTCTTCGCCTGCAGTTGTTTTTGTTCCAGAAGTTTTGCCTGCTGGATGTCTTTTTCATAAAGTTTGTCGGGAGAAATATTATTAATCAGCTCCACTATATATTTCAGATGCTTTTCTGTTTCTAGATTTCCTCTCGTCTCCTGATTTTTATTTTCCCGTTCCCGCTCAATTATTTTTTTGTCGTGTTTTTTTATCCCTGGTTCATAAACAACCATGGTTTCCGGATCGAAATCATTATCCTTTTGATTATGAAAACGCGCTAGTTCTGATTTCATTTTTTTGTTTATTATTTTATAATTTTATCCACTATTCCATACTTTTTCGCTTCTTCCGCGCTCATGAAGTAATCGCGGTCGGTGTCGCGAGCGACGCGAGAGAGATCTTGTCCGGTATGACGCGCCATAATTTCATTCAGTCTTTCTCGCATTTTCAAAATATGCCGCGCGTGGATGTCTATGTCTGACGCTTGTCCTTGGGTTCCACCCATCACTTGATGAATGAGCACTTCGCCATTAGGAAGGATTATCCTCTTTCCCTTTGCACCGGCAGCTAGAAGTAGAGCCGCGGCTGATGCCGCTATTCCCACGCAGATCGTTGAAACATTAGCTTTGACAAATTGCATCGTGTCGTAAATTGCCAGTGCCGCCGTTACCTGTCCTCCGGGAGAATTGATGTAGAGCTTGATATCTTCCTTGGAATTTTGGTTATCCAGAAATAAAAGTTGGGCGATGATGGCATTAGCCATTCCGTCATGGATCTCTCCGCCTAAAAAAATTATTCGGTCTTTCAAAAGACGTGAATAGATGTCATAAGCCCGCTCACCATATGAGGTTTTTTCGATAACAGTTGGTATGAGATATTGGTTGGTTGTGTTTTTTGACATAGATTTGAGTCAAATTTTTAATTTGAAATTTTTATTGAATTTTAAATTTAAAAAATTCTAAATTACAAATTTATTAAAAATTAAAAATTTCGAACTAAAAATTTCTTCTTGAAAAACTATAATTTTTCAAAAAATTCAAAAGTTTTTTCGTTTTCCAGCACATTCTTACTATAATTATACAACCGTTCCATATCGATATTCTTCTCCATATCCTTGACGTTTTTGTAGTACGCCATGGTTTTATTCATTTCCGCTTCGACTTCAGTCGCTTCAACCTTTATTTCCTCTGCCTTGGCAATTTCTTTCAACGCCAGGGCCGAAATCACACGCTTAGTCGCCTGCGGTTCCCAGTCTTTTTCGAGTTCTGATTTCTTTTTTCCTATCTTATCAAGATAAGCGTCAATTGTCATTCCCATCATTTCAGTCTGATACCCAAATTCATCAAGCATCTTGTGCGTCTCTTCGTGCACCAGGATTTCCGGCAGTTCTACTTTGGAACTTTTTATGATCGCTTCGATATATTCTTCCCGCTTTTTATCCTTTTGAGCATGTCCTTGTTCATGTTCCAGGCCTTCTCGCACGCTTTTTTTGAGTTCTTCCAAAGTTTCAAATTTTCCAAGAGATTTCACGAATTCGTCATTTATCTCCGGAGTTTGCCTCTCCTGAACCAAATTTACTTTCACCTTGAAAGCCGCTGGTTTTCCAGCTAGATCTTTTTTATGATAACTTTCTGGAAAATTAAGTTCAAACGTTTTCTCCTCACCCTCTTTCATTCCGATTAGATTCTCTTCAAATCCAGGGATGAAAACTCCGCGACCCAAAACCAAGGGATGGTTTTTACTTGATCCGTTTTCTATAGGCACGCCATCGCGCAAAACATCAAAATCAATTTCCACACTGTCGTTTTTTCTCGCTTCGCGAAGAACGGTCACTAGTTTTACACGCGAATTAGCCAGTTTCTCTATTTCCAAATCAACATCATCGTCTTTCACCTCGTTCGGTTTGTTTTTGTAATCCTTGTTTATTTTTTTGATCTCTTTTTTATATTTCTCGTCAATTTTGATCTCCGGCATAACAGAAACGGTCGCCTTAAATTTTAGATCCTTGCCTTCAGCAATTTCCACGATTTCCACCTTAGGACTGCCGATCACTTCCAAATTATCTTTTTTGGCCAACTCTAAAACAAAATTGACATAGCTTTTCTTCACCGCTTTTTCCGCGGCATTATTGAGTAAAACAGCTTTTCCTACTTTTTGCTCTACCAGATTTCGCGGAGCTTTTCCCGGACGGAATCCTGGAATCTTAATTTCTTCGCTAGCTTCATTGGCCGCTTCGTCCAAATATTTTTCCCAGTTTTTCCATTCTACAGTCAGTTCAAATTCGATTTGAGATTTTGGCAGTTTCTTTATGTCAGTCATGATAATTTTTCAAAAGCAAATTAAGAGCGAGAATATTTTTTATTTTTTGCATGGTTCTTCACTTTGGCGTTTATACAAAAAGTTCGGAAGAACCCACCGCAAAAAATAAAAATATATTCGAGCGATATTATATCAACATTCCAACAATGAGTAACGCGACAATATTCAGAATTTTTATCATCGGATTGATGGCTGGACCGGCTGTGTCCTTGTATGGATCGCCGACCGTATCGCCGGTTACCGCGGCTTGATGAGCAAATGAACCCTTACCACCATAATTTCCTGACTCGATATATTTTTTGGCATTGTCCCAAGCGCCACCGCCAGAAGTCATGGAAACGGCCACAAAAATTCCAGTGACAATCGAACCAACAAGCAGTCCGCCCAATGCGTGAACTCCGAGAATAAATCCAACGAGGATTGGAGCTAGAACTGGAATAAGAGCCGGGAAAATCATTTCCTTGATGGCGGCTTTCGTTACGATGTCCACAGTTGAACCATAGTCTGGTTTTGATGTTCCCGCCATAATTCCTGGATTATTTCTAAACTGATTTCTCACGTCTTCAACAACTGCACCTGCAGCGCGACCCACCGCTTGCATAGAAAGCGCGCCAAAATAGTATGGCAAGAGGCCGCCGATGAAAAGTCCAGCAAGAACCCGCGGATCATTTATCATAAACTGAAAAGTGTCCGGAATGGAATGAGTGAAGTCGGCGAATAGTACAAGTGCTGCCAGAGCCGCACTGCCGATAGCATAACCCTTAGTCACCGCTTTTGTCGTGTTACCAACAGCGTCCAGTGGATCAGTGATATTTCGAACATCATCTCCCAGTTCCGCCATTTCCGCAATTCCACCAGCGTTATCAGTAATCGGTCCGTAAGAATCGATAGCCACAATTATTCCCGCCATAGAAAGCATAGACATAGCAGCAATTGCCACGCCATATATTCCAGCGAGCTCGAAGGCGCCAAGAATGGCCGCCACAATGACGATGACCGGCCAAGCAGTTGATTTCATTGATACGGCTAGTCCTGCAATGACATTGGTGCCGTGTCCAGTTTCAGAAGCTTTGGCGATATCCTTCACTGGTTGATAGCTTGTAGAAGTATAATATTCAGTGATAACTACCATAGCCGCGGTCACGAGAAGACCAATAAGAGATGCGAGATATAGGCTCATTACAGAATAAATTCCGTTTCCTCCCATAATGTATTGCGTCGCTGGGTAAAAAAGAATGGCCGCCAAAACTCCAGAGACGATCAGTCCCTTATATAATGCTCCCATAATATTTTGCGTCTTTCCCAGTTTCACAAAAAATGTTCCGATGATCGAAGTAACGATGGAAATTGCGCCAAGAACAAGGGGGAAAATCACCGCGTCGGGAAAGCTTTTGAAAAGAAGCGATCCCAGGATCATAGTAGCGATGGAAGTGACGGCGTATGTCTCAAATAGATCAGCTGCCATTCCCGCGCAATCTCCGACGTTGTCACCAACATTGTCCGCAATCACTGCTGGGTTTCTTGGATCATCCTCCGGAATACCCGCTTCTACTTTTCCGACTAGATCTGCTCCGACGTCAGCCGCTTTAGTAAAAATTCCTCCACCCAGTCGCGCAAAAATGGAAATCAGAGATCCTCCAAAACCAAAACCGATAAGCGCATGAATGTCTTTAGTCACAAAATAAAATCCGGCTGTTCCCAAAAGAGCGAGACCTACAACCAGTAGTCCGGTAACTGAACCGCCACGGAAAGCTACAGTCAATGCTTTTTGCATTCCGCCGCGAGCCGCTTCAGTTGTCCTGACGTTGGCTCTGACTGACACATTCATTCCGATGTAGCCTGTGAGAGCGGAAAGAAAAGCGCCAATAATGAAAGCCAAAGCTGTCATCCAGCCAAGAGATGGAACAAATCCAATAACCACAAAAAGAATCACTGCCACCATTGCTACCGTTTTATACTGGCGATTGAGATAGGCTTTGGCTCCCTCCTGGATCGCTTTGGCGATCTCTTTCATTTTCTCATTTCCCTCCGGTAATTTGAGAACTGTCTCGATCAGCACCAAGCCATAGATGATAGCCATCACTGCCCCTCCAAGGATGAATAGTGTCGTCATATTTTTAAAAATTAAAATAATTATTCTTCTACTTTCTCTTTTGCCTCCTCTTTTGCATCTTCTTTAATTCCTTCAGTTTCAATCTTTTCTTCAGTCTCGCTATCTTCTTTTTTTTCTTTCACTTCTTCTTTTTTCTCTTTTTCTACCTTATCTCCCTCCGGTGATACGCCAGAAATGTCAATTTTCCATCCAGTTAACTTGGCCGCTAGGCGCACATTCTGACCACGTTTGCCGATAGCCAGGGAAAGCTGGTCTTCCGGAACTACCACCACTGCTTCCTTTTGCATTTCCCTAATATCGACTCGCAGAACCTTGGCCGGTGAAAGGGCAGAGGAAATGAATTTAGCGATATCATCATCCCAAAGAATTATATCGATCTTTTCTCCGCCTAATTCGTCGATTACTGCCTGCACCCGTGTTCCCTTTTGTCCGACACAAGAACCGATCGGATCGATTCCCTCTTCATTGGAAGACACGGCGATTTTCGTTCTCTCTCCTGCCTCCCTCGCAATAGCCTTTATCTCAACGGTACCGGCAAAAATTTCCGGCACTTCCAACTCGAATAGCCTTTTGATCATTTCCGGGTGCACTCGCGAAAGAGTTATTCCGGGGCCTTTCGTTCCGGCATCAACTTTTGCCACATAAACTTTGATTCTCTGACCAACACGATAACTCTCTCTTTCCACCTGCTCAGAAGGAAAAAGAATACCTATTGACTTTCCAAGATCCACAAAAACATTCCGACCCTCCACCCGTTGCACCACACCACTGACTACTTCCCCTTCGCGGTTTTTATATTCGTCATACATCGCGTCGCGTTCCGCTTCACGAATACGTTGGATGATAACCTGCTTGGCCGTTTGCGCTGCTACCCGGCCATAATCTTTTTTCGCTTCCAATTCTGTTTCGACAATATCACCGACTTTCGCACCTTTTTTGACCTTCTTTGCCTCTTCCATGGTCAAATCGCGCTCCGGATTGAATCGAGGAAGTTTTTCTTCATCTCCCGGAACGAAAGTAGATTCTTCTCTTTTTTCTTTCTTTCCTTCCTTTTTTTCTTCCTCGCCCGCTATAGCTTCAGCGTCGGCGGGTTCTTCTACTGGAAATTCCCGGGTAGTTTCATCTACCACCTCTTTCACCAGAAAAAAATTAGTGTCACCGGACACTTCATTGAATTCCGCCCGAATATTCTGGCCTTTCTTGCCATAGTCTTTTTTGTAAGCCGCCGCCAGCGCCAACTGAATCGTTTCGATCACCTTGTCTTTGGAAATTCCTTTTTCTTCGCAGATTTGCGCGATAGCTGAACCGAAATCCCCTCTTCCTGACGCATCAGCGTCATTTTGCATTTTCTTTTTTCTTGGAGTCATATTTTTTATACCGATTCGAATTTACGAATACGTTAAACGAATCTACAAAATCTACGAATCGCTCTTCTTTTATTCGTAGATTCGAATGCATTCGCTGATTCGAATCGCGTCTATTTAACAAAGAAAGTTCGCTTGCGCGAACTCCATACCTGCTACTTACATTTTTATACTATCAGAACCTAAAATTTGTGTCAAACCCAGATTTTATCCGAAAAAAATCCGCCTTGGGTTTCGGCAGCCAAAGCGGAGTTACCAGAAACACAAAAAAACAAAACAAAAAAGAAGACCGATAAAAAAAGTCTTCCTATTCTTTTTCTGGTCTGATTCTCATTTTTATAACTACTCATTTTTATTTTTATATTAATTGTTGCTTAATGCTTTTATTATAACATCGGCATAAAGAAGGTCAAAGAAAGCCTGATTTTCAGCCCCTTTTCATGCCCATTCTCAACAACTACGGCTATAAAAACATTGGAAAAACCATACCCGCCTCCTTGCTATACTTTCGACTCACGACAAAAACCTGTTTAATATCAATTTTTGCAGATATCCTTTCCGCTTTTTCGAGATATTTTTTGCTTCCTCCGAGCTTCACTTCAAAAGCTTTTTCTTTTTTGAGAATTATATCAATCTCTTCCTTGTTTCTTTTATTGTAGAAACTCAGGTCGCCGTAGAGAGCCAGCTGATTCACGACCGCATTTTCGAAAAGTTGAGCATCATTAACGTTACCAACGGTAGTCAGGATACCGTTATCGGTAAAATATATTTTTTTTCCTCCGGCAACTGACCGGTCGATACTTTTAGTAAATTTTGGAAGAAGCCGGATAAAAAATATTCCCCGCAAAAATTCCAAATAGCTGTAGGCTTTCGGCCTTAATATCCCCAATTCAGCCGCTAATTTTGAAACATCCAGCATGGATCCCACCCTTGGAACAAGCAGGAGGATAAAATCACGTAGTTCCCGAACGTCCTTAAAGCCTGAGATTATTTTCAGATCTTTTTCAAAAAATGACGTAAATATATTTTTTAGCACTAGCCGTTTTGTTTCGATGTCTGAAGTCAGAACTACTTCCGGAAATCCTCCGAAACGTAAATATTCCTCATACTCCTGATCCAGCTTTTGAAATTCGGTAATATTTTTTTCAGCCAGTCCTTCCTCGAGCCGTACCTTCATTGCTTGCTCCATGGATAATTTATCCCTAAAATATAAGCACTCCCGAAAGCTAAGCGGAGAAAGTTCATAGAGAAACTTTCTTCCGGAAAGCGACTCCGGAAACAGATTTTTGAGATAAAAATTTGATGATCCGGTAACAATAAACTTTACCCCAAAATTGTCGATAAGAAATTTTATTATTTTGGTTATTTCGGGAAAATTCTGAATTTCATCAATAAAAACATATATTTGCTCGTCTCTCTCTGCCCCACTGGCAATTTTCAGTCTTTCGAAAATATTCCGATACTCCAAATCTTCGAAAGTCCTTTGGTCTAAAGGATTATCAAAGTCAAACCATATTTTTGGCTTATTTTGGTCAATATCTTCGAAAATCTGTCTCATTAATGTCGTTTTTCCCACCTGACGCATTCCGGTAATAACAATGGCGTTTTTATGGCTTATGTAAGGTATAATTTCATAATAAAGTAGTCTTTTTTTCATAATTGTATTAATTTAATTACATATTATACACCTTTTTGTAATATAATTATTACATATTGCTAAATTCCTGTCAATCTCCCTTGCATTTTTCCAAAATTTATGCTAGTATTTGATGTTATCAGATGTACTGATAATAGGCTTATTTTTGAGCCTCCGGGCTCTTTGAAAATTACATAATACATATAGGGGGGAATCATGAGCATGCTCGACACAGCAAAAGAAACCATAATAAGTCTCTTCAGTGATACTGTAACGGAACTTTTCAGCCTGAACCAGATGAAGAAATACATTTCTTCTGCTTTGGGGAACAAGGTCGCTTCGGGAATCGCGGGAACAGGAGAAACTACAGCTGAAACGGCTGGTCCGGAACTGAAATTCGGAGGTTTTCTTAATCTTTCCGACACGGCTATTTATTTAGATCTTTGCGGAAGGCTTATGGAAAAGCTGGAAAAGAAAGACCCGCGAGCTCTGGCCAAAATTGTTGCTTTCCAGAAAAAACACCTGGATGGAACACAGAATGAACGTTTTAGGGTTTCCCTGGGAATTCTTTATCATGAGGAAAGTTGCAGGGTAACCAAGGAACGTCATGAAATACCCCGCGCGAAAAGTGCTCCGGAAGTAAAAGAGAAAACCACCGAAATCAGAACTAATCCGGCCGTAAGATTTCTTATCGCTTTTTCCAAGCTGACTAATCACCAGAAACTCAATCTTCTTGATTCTACTGGGGTTCTCAAGGGCGATTGGGAAAGAAAACTCGAAAAGTTCAAGAAGTGGGCATCGGAAAACAAAAACGATGTCATTTCCGGCTTGGATGGTATGAACAAAAAAATCGCTGGAAGAAATCCAGGAATGAGCTACTGGGCTAATGTGTTTGATTTCCGTTTGTCCAACTCACCCACAAAACGAGTTCTGTTTATCCTTGGATATGCATCAATTATGACCTTTCTTCTCTATACTATCGCCACTGTAGGAGGAAAATAACCCATGAACGATATTCTTGAAATACTGGCAAAAATTTTCGGGCTGGATCCCAATGACACACTAGGATCACTGAAGGAAAGAGGGAAAAAAATTCATAGCAGGTTTTTGATGAGAACAATATTGCTCATCATTCCTCTTATTCTCGCGGAGTATGCTCTAAACCTAGTCGGCCTGAAAGGTATAAATCTGATTATCGGCCTCATCATTTCTCTTCTTGTCATATTCGTGGCATCGAGAGAAGGAATAGTCCTGTCCGTGCTTGGCCTGGAAGCATTCTCCAGACTCTTTAAAAAAACTCCGGATAAAACTGGAGATGAGTCAATAGAAATAGAAGTTGAATTAGAAAAAAAGAAAGCGGTGAAAGATTTTCTGGACAAATACATAGACACGGTTGGCACCGTATTGCTTTGGGCGTCCATAGCATCCTTGTTTCTGGGCACCCTTCCATTCGGCACTGACCGTCGTGCTATCATACTCATGCTTTCAAGCCTGTTGATTATAAAGCTTGCAGCATGGAAATGGGAAAAGGGATTTACTTTATACAAAGATGTCATCTATTACTACGCGATTGGATGCTTCTTGTATTCTGTATATCTCATTATTCCTCCAGGCCTGATTCCCGGTACCGGAAAAACCGGTTTCGCGAATGGATTGTTTAGCTCACTGAATCTGAAATCGCGTGAGCTCAATCAATCCCAGCGCACACGACAGATTCCGGCCGGAGAAACCGTGTATTCTTGCACAACTTCCGGTTGTATACCCCTCACTTTGAAATATACAAAATCGACCGAGGTTGTCGCCATGGATGAATCTGTTGAAGTCAACGGCGTCATCTTCGAAAAATTTTCCCTGCCCGATCCAGTGACGGATCAGCCGGGAAAATATGTCGGATTTATTCCGGTAGGAAAGTTTTCAGAGAAATTGCCGGAAAAAAATCCCGGATCCGATCCTAAAAAAGGGAACCAAAAAAAAGAACCGATTTCTCTGGTGCTAGACAAGAGAGAGACTGAAAAAGGGACGGTTTACGGAAAAATTATTCCCCTGGAGGCAGCAAGGTATACTAGCAGCCACCGTATCTGCGCCTTTCTGGACGCGGAAGTTAAGAAACAAATAGCTACCAACGACTTCGGGTTTGTCCTGAAGTCGGATCAAGAAGAGGTGGAGATTATTTCTCTCTGCCAAAAAATAATATTGACGCCGCAATAAAAGGATTGCGGCAAATCAAAAAAGGCGAACCGTTCAATACGGGACGCCTTTTTTAAATTTCCAAAAACTAAAAACCGGAAGATCCTCTAAGCGCGGTATCGATTGCCTTTATGACAACATAAGCGGAAAGCGCCACAATAACACCAAGGATTGAATATAGAGCGTTTCTCTTGGCGGTCTGCATCATTTTCTCATCTCCCGTAGCCAGAAAATATTGAATACCGGAAACAACAAACCCGATGATAGCGATTATGCCAAAAATCGACAGGAGCCAGCTAAGCAGATTGGCAAGAATTCCTTTTATTCCTGAACTGGAAGTTGGCAAGCCGGTATTGGTGGGAAGAGAATAGGCAGCCATAACTGTTTCACAATGAAAAGACACGAAAGCTATTGAGAATACCAATAATAGATATTTTTTTACTTTTTTCATTTCCATTCCTTAAAAAGTTGATGAAGCTCCTCTTAGTATGGTATCAACCGCCCTAATGATAACCAGACCGACCAAACCTACAACGATTCCGACTATTGAATAGGTCATCCCTTTTTTGGCGCGATCGATCATAGTTTGATCCCCTGTTGAAATAAGATACATAAGACCCGAAATGACAAATCCGATCACACCCACAATACCCAGCATATATAGAAGCCACAACAAGATATATCCCACGATTGATGTTATAGTTCCGCTTGGTAGACCGAATGTGGTTAAGGTGTCAGCGCTCCAAGCTGCAAAAACATTTCCGGTATCCACGACCGAAAATAAAAGAGAAACAACAACTGCGGCGAGAAAAGATATTTTCTTTTTCATTTTTTGTATTTTGCCAATTTTGTCTGCGAGCCTTGCGAGTAGCTACAAAATTGAGCATCCCGCACCAATTCGCAAACTTATTTTAATATTTATTTTAAATTAAAGCCGTAGGCGAATCCGAGCGCTAATCTTTACACTTTGTTAATCCTTGTCGGAATTGGTGCTGGGATTATTTCACCGCAGCATTATTATACCACACTTCACAAAACAAAACAGCCTGTGGATAACCCGCAGACTGTTTTTATCTGAAAAATTCAAAATGATCACTTAGAATTTTTTCGCTCCTCCCAAAAGGCCATAGGCGAAGTTGATGGCAATAAGTCCGGCCAAAGCCACGATAATTCCGATTATGGAATAAAGCATAGCGCTTTTAGCTCTGTTTAATCTGGTTTCATCTCCCGTTGCGGTGAGATAGAGAAGTCCGGCAATAGCAAATCCGATAACTCCGACGATTCCCACCAGCCACAAAAGCCAATACATTACGTTCTGAACAATGGTAGAAAGGGTGCTTTCAGGAAGTCCGGTTCCTGTCGGTTTGGTCAATTGAGCCGAAGCCAACGCCGGAACAGTCAGCAACGCGACATTCATAGAATAGAACAACATTTTTATTTTTTTCATATAACACCTGCCTTTCTATTTTTCCAATTTTGTCCGCGAGCGAAGCGAGTGGTTACAAAATTGAGAACCCCGCACCAATTCACTCGAGAGACTTTGGTTTTTGTTTAATTCTAAGCCGAAGGCGAATCCGAGCACTAATCTTTATAATATGTAAATTTTTATCGGAATTGGTGCTGGGGTTACCTCAACTTTCTATTTAAAATCCCAACAAGCTCGATATTGAAGTGGATGAGGTACTGCTCGAAGTGGTTCCGCCTAAAATACTTCCTACTTCACTTACAATAACCAATGCTGAAAGAGAAATCACTATTCCAATTATGGCGTAAGTAACAATTTTTTTAGCCGTCTTTATTCTGTCTTCATCGCCATAGGAAGTGAGATACATTCCGCCTCCGACAACTAGAGAGATTATAGCAATGATTCCTAAAACAGACAACAACAAATCCAGAATTTTTTCCACAACAGTCTTGAGCCTGACGCTACTGCCGGTAGAACCAATTCCGCTGGAGCCGCCAAAAATAGCTATAACTTCATTTAGGAATATAGGTGCCGCCAGCACTATCGCCAATCCTATCACTGCCCCGGCAACACATGACTTGGCGCGCGTGATTGTTTTTTCGCTCCCGCCGGACATCATATACATAAGACCTCCGATGACTATAAAGATTATGGCAATAGTAATGACTACTGATTGCAGGTTGGTCAATAAGCTCTTAAGAACCGCGGCAACAGTAGTGGCGCCAATAGGATTAAGAAAAGAAAAGGAAATTGTTGAATCGCTTGAGGAAGAAGTGGTTGATGTTTTCCCAGTTAATTGTTCTAATGCGGTATCAGTTGTGGTTGTAGCGGCCTGTGCTGTTATTATGTTTGATACGGCAATCAGTCCTAGAAACATAATAATGAAAATCGCTATATTTTTTTTCTTCATTTTATTTTTATTTTATATTATATTAAAATATTATTCCTCGCTACTTAATTTCCCTATCCTCTGACTGGCTGTTTCTATCGCGTCGGTAACATTAGCCTGACCTTTATTCACCTGGTCTATCATTTCCGCCAATATGCTTTCGATCGCGTCCGGCTGGACTTCCTTCCAACTCTTGGCTATCAGGTTATCCTTGGCAAACACTCCCAGTTCCGCGTCAGTTTTTTGCGTTTCAATCAGATCGCGTCTGGCCGCCGGCTTTCTTGTCTTTTCGAGATATTCTTTCGCCGGATCATAATTGGAGTCGATCGCTCCACTACCCAGCATCCCTCCGTTCGCGGCAGCAAACTGTCCTTCCGGCTTGGTTGTCAAAAAATTAATAAGCTTCCAACTTTCAGAAATCCTGGTTTCATTGGTTACCCCTTCCGCAGTTTGTTTATTTTTAGCCACAGCAAACCCCCAATAGTTGGCGAAATTCATCGGCGAGCTTCCGGCAAACTGCGGAACCGAAGCAACGGCAAAGTTCAGCTTGGGTGATTTGTCTTTTATAGTCTGAATGTGCCAGGAATAATTGAACATCATAGCCAGAGTCCCTTCTGAAAAAGCGTCAATGGAATAGTGCATCCGCGAGTTCCAGGAATAGTAGGGCGAGGTAGCTTGAGCAAACTGAGTATAAAAACTCAAAGCATCTTCGGCCGGAGAATAGTTAGACCCGCCGGTAACTTTGGAGGTTCTTAAGTCCAGAACGCCCTTATCATTTGTTTGCGTCCCGCTTTGCATCATAAGCAGATTAAGGACATCTGTTGAGCGATTAATATTATAAGCTGCGCCGAATGCCGCCCCCGACTGGATAATTTCATGGCTCGTTGAAAATTTAGTCAACAGCCGAGCATCTTTTCCAAATTCATCCCAGTTTTTTGGCGGAGTGCTGATACCAGCTTCATTGAAAAGATCCTTATTATAGTAAAGCCCCAGAGAATCAACTGAAAGCGGAGAGGCCCAAACTTTTCCCTGATCCAAAAAATCGGCAACAACCACATCGACGAAATTCGATCGGAATCTTTGTTCATTGATGATCTCCGCGGGCGCCGGAATAATTTTATCCTTAAAACTCGGAAGCCAGGTATTGTGAATAAGAAATATATCCGGACCTTGTCCCGAGGCCAGGGCGTCCACCAATTCTTTTTCATACGTATCCGGAGAAAATCTCCTATACCTTATATCCTTAACATTGGGATATAACTTCTGATAGGCCTCGAACACATCCTTATAGGTAAAGCTGTCATCAATGGGTCCCCAAATTTCCAATTCTATCGCTGCCTGACCGGCATTATTTGACTTACATCCGCAACCGGAAAGAGTCAGCAGCATCGTAAAAAAAAGAATTGATATAACGATTTTATTTTTCATCTTATTTATATTTGCGTATTAATTCGTCCGCCTTAGTTTTCTTTATATTTTGCCAAAATCATTCCGTAATGGAAATCACTAACCGGAATTTCTGTCGCAATCCCAAGACCATATTCCCGGGCGATTCTCATCATTTCATCTTTGGAAACTCTGATAGTTTTTTCAGGACCGATAGTTGACTTGTCCTTATCCCACTCGATAACCAGTATATTTCCTCCTTTTTTCAATACTCTTTTAGCTTCCTGCATGATCTTCTTTTTCCCCTCACTGTTATTTTGAAAAAGCATATTGACCAAAATTACCCAGTCAACACTTTCTTTTTGAAGCTTTGATCCTTCTGTCGCTTCCAGATTGGCCCGGCTGGTTATAATATTATTGATACCGCTGAGTTTGGCCTGGCTGGCTACTGTTTCCAACTTGGAATTCAATATATCAATAGCGTATATCTTTCCGCCTTTCCCCACTTTCTGAGCCAAAGGAAAACAAAAATATCCGGTACCACAACCAAAATCAGCAATGATCATCCCCGGCTTTATTTCCATCTCTTTCACAATTTTTTCCGGATTCAAAAATTTCGCCCCATCGACTGGAACATCCAGCTTTTCAGAAATAATAGAATTTTTTGTCTTGCCCATTGGCTTATTTATTTTTTTGTTTTAAACTAGAAAGTGATTGTCTGTGTTTATATTGTACAATAATTTTGATTAATCAACAATATAATATTTTGGAAGCGTGCCAGAGTCCGGTTGAATGGGCCGCACTCGAAATGCGGTATACCCGAAAGGGTATCGGGGGTTCGAATCCCTCCGCTTCCGCCTTTACATTTACCCCCACTAATGTTAGCCTGAAATAAGTTTATCCCCCGCAATAATCGAAATAAATGGCTAATATAGCAACAGTAATCCAACATTTTCTGCCATTATTACTCTTGGTGTTCCTTGTTTTTTTGATTATTCTTTTTATTTGGAACATCATTTTGCAGGTAAAATTGAAAAGATTAGCCAAAAAAAACGAGGAATTCTTTTCCGGAGGGAAAACAGGAAATCTGGAAGAGCTGCTTTTGAGCCAGGGGAAAGCCATAAAAACGCTCGATCACGATATTCAAGAGCTGTTTAATATTTCCAACCAGATCAACAACTTAGCCTCGCGCGGATTATTCAAAGTAGGCATTGTCCGCTTCAATCCTTTCCGGGACGTAGGCGGCGATCAGAGTTTTGCCATTGCTCTTCTCAACGGAAAAAATACCGGACTAACCATCAGTTCTCTCTATTCCCGCGAAGGAACAAGAATATATTGCAAAAATATTACCGACGGCCAGTCGGAAAAATATCCGCTAACTGATGAAGAAAAAGAAGCGATAAAAATCGCTATTAATAAGAAGTAGACTATAAGTTATTTTATGCCCGATATAGCAACAAAAAAGGTTTCATTGCCCGCGTCTGTCACTGTCAAAAAATTCAGTGAGCTTTTAAACTTGCCCTTGAATGCTGTTATCACTGAACTAATGAAAAATGGCATTCTGGCTACGATAAACGAGAGAATTGATTTCGAGACAGCCTCTATTATTGCGTCTGACCTGGGTTTTGAAGTTTCTGAAGAAATAACGGAAAAAGAGGCCGGGATGACTCTGGAAAAATTGATCGAAATATTAAAACAGGAAAAAGAATCAGGAGAACATTTGAAAAAACGTCCGCCTATCGTCACAATTTTGGGCCACGTTGACCATGGGAAAACCACCCTTCTCGACACCATCAGAAAAACCAATGTCGTCGCCAAAGAAGCCGGAGGGATCACCCAGCATATCAATGCTTATCAGGTAAAAAAGAAGGGGCAACTCATCACTTTTGTTGATACTCCCGGCCACGAAGCTTTCTCTGCTATGCGCGAACGCGGCGTGAGCCTGGCTGACATTGCTGTTCTTGTGGTGGCAGCAGACGACGGCGTGCGACCGCAGACGAAAGAAGTTATCGAATATCTTCTCGCTAAAAAAATTCCGACAGTTGTGGCAATAAACAAGATCGATAAACCGGGAGTAAATATACAAAGAGTAAAACAAGAATTAGGCGAAAACGGGATTCTTCTGGAAGACTGGGGCGGTGACGTTCTATATTCCAAGATTAGTGCCAAGCAAAATATCGGCATCGACGAACTTTTGGAAAATATACTTCTGATCGATGAAGTAGAAGAATTTAAGGCTGATTATACTCGCGATGCCCTGGGCGTGGTACTGGAATCTCATCTTGACCCGCAAAAAGGACCTGTCGCCACAGTTCTTGTTAAAACTGGAACACTAAAAGAGGGGCAGGACATTATTGCCGGCCAAACTTATGGCCGCGTAAGACGCCTTGAGGATTTTAGAGGAATTAGAATTGTTCAGGCTCTACCCTCCACCCCAGTTAGTCTCATTGGCCTCAATAGCGCTCCTAATACTAATGATATAGTCCAGGTTATTTCCGCCAAATCTGCCCGAGCCAAGCATGACGCCATCAGAAACCAGCAAATAGAAGAAAAAGGCGCCTTCACCGCGCAAAAAATGATGAAAACCATCGCTGACGAAAACGTGAAAAAGCTTAATGTTATCCTAAAATCAGATGTGCAAGGGTCTCTCGAAGCTATCGAGCAGATTTTGGGGGAAATTAAATCAGATGAAGTGGCTATTGATTATGTCGCGACTGGTGTCGGTAATATAACCGAATCAGATGTGCGGCTAGCCGCCAGCGCCAAAGCTATTATTTATGGATTCAGTGTGGAAATCACGCCAGTCGCCAAAAGAATGGCTGAAAATTCCAATGTGGAAGTGAAAAGTTACAAAATTATTTATGAACTTATCGAAGATATAAAAAATAGATTGATTGATATGCTGCCACCGGAAATTATTCGCAATGACCTGGGCAAGATGAAAGTTCTGGCACTTTTCAAAACCGGAAAGAAAGATATGATCGTCGGAGGAAAAGTGACCACAGGAAGACTAGCTAACGGTTGTCTTCTTGAAGTTATGAGAGATGACAACATTATCGGACAAGGAAAATTAGACAACCTTCAACAAAATAAAATTAATGTTCCGGAGTGTGAGCGGGACAATGAATGCGGAATAACTTTTTTGGGTGAGACGAAGATAAAAGAAGGAGACACTATTGTTTGCTATAGGGAAGAAGTGAAGAAGAAGACTTTGTAAATTACAAATTCAAAATTACAAATCACAAATAAATTCAAAATATAAAGGCTCGAAATCCGAAACGGTTTATAACTTTGGATTTTGGTCATTGTGATTTATTTGGAATTTGAGATTTTGGATTTTGGATTTTTATGTCAGAAAGGACACTAAAAATTAACGAGCTTATCCGACAACACGTCAACGATATCATTCTCAAAGAACTCTCTTTAAAAGGGGGTGTTTTTGTAACTATCGCCAAAGTTGACACTACTCCCGATCTCCGTTATACTCGTATATTCGTCAGTATTTTTCCGGAGAGTGAAAGGGATTACGCCATGAAAACTCTGGAAAAAGAAATTTTTGTGATCCAGGGTGCGCTCAACAAAAAATTGCATATGCGGCCTTTGCCCAAGATCGTATTTCAACTAGACACAACCGAATCCAAAGCTGACGAAATCGAACGACTTCTGAAAGAGATATGAAAAATTTTGCAAAAGAGTTCCATACTCTTAACTACGTCATAAAAGAATCGGATAATATTCTTCTTTTCGCCCACTCCCACCCTGACCCTGATACGACCGGGTCTGTTTTGGCGTTGAGAGAATACGCAAAATCACTTGGAAAAAATGCTGACCTATCCTGTCTTGATCCATTCCCGGAATCTCTTAGCCCCATAGTTCCGGAGAAATTTGAATTACCATCGGATCTTGATGCAGGAAAATATAAGCTGATCATTGCCTGCGATAGTGTCGAGAGAGGTTTTGATAAGATCGTGGATAAATTCACCTCTGACCAAGTTGTCGCCATTCTCGACCATCATCCAGACATCACTATGAAAAAAGACATTAATATTCTTGATGCCGGCGTCTCTTCGGTCTGCGAATTAGTTTATGAATTTTTTGTTTTTAATAAAATCGAAATCACCAGAAAAATGGCGACCTATCTGATGATGGGAATTCTGGGCGACACTGGAACTTTCCAGCATTCCAACACTACCGCTCGCACCATGGAAATAGCGAGTGACTTAATGAAAAAAGGCGCGCCAGTGGCCAAAATTGTCCAGACCACTCTTAGTAATAAAGGTATCTGCACATTGAAATTATGGGGACGAGCTTTTGAAAAAGCTAAAGTTAATTCGAAAAATGGTATGATTGCTTCTGTCATCACGCAAAAAGATATGGAAGAATGTCAGGCTTCATCAGAAGATATCGCCCAGGTAGCAAGCATCCTAAACACTGTCCCGGGAACAAAATTTTCTTTGATCTTATCTGAACGAGAAGGTGGAATTGTGAAGGGTAGTCTCCGGAGTGAGGAATATAAAGACATGGACGTTTCCAAGCTTGCCGCGACATTTGGCGGCGGCGGCCACAAACTAGCCAGCGGGTTCGAAATCAAAGGAAAAATTGTGGAGACGGAGGAGGGATGGAAGATAGTTTAATTTTCCCATCTCCCCAATATCCCAAATATCCCTTATACTTATCATATGAATATCGGCTGTCACGTCTCAATTGCCGGCGGAATACAGAATGCGCCTAAAAACGCGGCGGATTTGGGTTGCGAGGTGACGCAAATTTTCACCCGGGCTCCTCAGGGAGGCAGGGCGTCAGAATTAACATCTGAAATTATCGAGTCTTTTAAGCTACAAAATACTAAATATCAAATACTAAATACTTACGTTCATACGCCATATTACATCAATTTCGCTTCTGCCAATAACCGCATCCGCTATGGTTCAGTGAAAGTTGTCCGCGACGAACTGGAACGTGGAAGTCTAATCGGCGCGAAATATGTGATGACTCATCTAGGCAGTGCCAAAGACTTAGGCAAAAAAGAAGCCACCAAAAAAGTAATTGAAATGTTGAAAGAATGTCTGAAAGATTACTTGGGAGAAACAAAATTGCTTTTGGAAAACAGCGCCGGAACAGGCATGATCATCGGCGATGATTTGAAAGAACTGGCGGAAATAATCAAAGGAGTAAATAGTCCAGCCATCGCCGGAATTTGTCTCGATACCCAGCATAGTTTTGCATCGGGTTACGACTGGCATGATTTTGAAAAAACTATCAGGCGAATCGATAAAGAAATAGGATTGAATAAAATTAAATTATTCCACACCAACGACAGCCAAACAGAATTCAATTCCAACCGCGACCGCCACACCCACATCGGCGAGGGAAAAATCGGCCTTGATGCCTTCAAAAATATCGTCGCTTTTGCCAAAAAGAATGATATTGATATGATTTTGGAAACAGAACATGATAAGGTAAGGGAAGATATTGAAATTTTGAAAAAACTAAGAAAGTCGTCATCCTGAGCGAAGTCCAATTCTTATTGGACGTAGTCGAAGGATCTACTATAAATTATCACTAGCACTAATATTTGGCAGATTCTTCGACTTCATTCTCCCGCCAAGACGGGTTCATTCCGCTCAGAATGACGGGTTACGCATTATGAAAATCGCCATCATCTCTGACGTTCACAACAACGAAGTAAACTTGAAAAAAGTTCTGGATTATTGCCAGGAAAATAATATCAGCACCATTATTTGTTGCGGCGATTTGGCATCGAAAGAAACATTGAAGTTCGTGAATAATAATTTCACGGGTACTTTCTACTACGCCTTCGGCAATATGGATCGCGACCAGCATAAAGATATAGATTTTTCCAAGGATCATAAAAATTTAAAAATATTTTCCAATTTCGGTGAAGTTTTGCTTGATAAAAATAAGGTGGCATTTACTCATTACCCCAATATTGCGAAAGAATTATGTGAGAGCAAAAATTATTCGTTTGTTTTTTATGGCCACACGCACAAACCATGGGAAGAAACTATTGGAAAATGCAAAATGCTCAATCCGGGAAATGTGACTGGAGATTTCTATCCGCCAACTTTTGCGGTATGGAATACAGAGAACGATAGTTGTAAGTTAGTAAGAGTGCACGATTTGAAATAATAAAAACAGTTAGCGCTTCCTCCTCTCCCTTTGGGAGAGGATGTCCCGCCTTGGCGGGATAGGAGAGGACTCTAAATTAAATTCACAAAATTATATATTTTATTCAGTTTTATATAGTACCCTCTCTGTCACGATAAGAATCGTGACATCTCTCCCAGAGGGAGAGAGGGAAACACTTTTTTTACAACTATGTCTAAACAACAACTTCTTGAAGAATTGAATAAAAAAATGACAGCGTGCTCCCAATGCGTTTTGCGCACGAGTTGCAAGAATGTCGTTCCGGGCGAAGGCAATGCGGAAGCTGAAATTATGTTCATCGGTGAAGGACCTGGTGCCAAGGAAGACGAATTGGGACGGCCATTCGTAGGAGCCGCTGGAAAATTTCTAGACGAGATGCTCGGTATTATTAATTTGAAACGTGAAGATGTCTATATCGCCAACGTCGTCAAATGCCGTCCGCCGCAAAACCGTGATCCCCTGCCTGACGAAGTCGCGTCTTGCTGGCCATGGCTTCTGGAACAGATAAGAATTATTGAGCCTAAATTAATTGTCACACTCGGCCGACATTCGATGGAAAGGTTTTTACCCGGAATGCTAATATCCAAAATTCACGGACAAGCTAAGAGACGCGAAATAGACGGCATCGGAAAACAGGTTTTCTATACTCTCTATCACCCCGCCGCCGCGCTATATAATGGAAGTATGCGCGAAGTTCTCATCAAAGATTTCAAACGAATCCCTAAGGTGATCGAAAAAATAAAAAGCGGAGAAAACTAAAATCGTCCCGCCTAATCGGAACGATTTTTTTGCGTGCCCAGGGCGGGACTCGAACCCGCACGACCTTTCGGTCACGAAATTTTAAGTCTCGCGTGGCTGCCGATTACACCACCTGGGCAATATCTTGAGGCCGCGGTGGGATTTGCACCCACGCGTAGCGGTTTTGCAGACCGCCGCGTTAACTACTTCGCCACACGGCCAAGATTAAACCTTTCGATTATCTTGCACACATACTTATCCTTTCTATTAATTCTTAAATCGAAATAATCACAGAATTTTACAAACTTTCTTTTTAAAAAAATTGGCTTACTTATATTATATATGAATTTAAAAATCAATACACTATCGTCTGTTGAATAAGAAAGCATATACGATCTATGTCCGTTATATATTTTTAATTGCTTTGTATTGATAGCATTATTTATTCTTTTAGCTAACTTCTCCAAAAAATCGATACTGCCACAAGTAAACACAACGCGAAGCCCTTTTAATACAAATGCACCTTTTTTATTTCTCTCCTTGCGCACCATAACACACCCATCTCCATCAAAATAACCTAGGACAAAAAAACGCAGATATTTTTCGGGCATATCAGGAAATTTCATCGAAAGTGATTTGTTCGGGAACAGCCCTAGTTCAATAAGTCTGTTATATAAAACATGACTTCCAATTCTCAAAAGATAACAGTTCTTCTGGTTTCCTGATAAGTTTTTCTTTTTGACAATCTTATGTTTGGAGTTCAATAAGTGCTTTATTTTCAATATCGACTCCCTATCTATACTGGAAACCCTCAGATACTTTCCTCTTAAATAACTCGCATCTTCCAAGCTTCCATCTGCATACAAATATCCAAGAATATATGCCATTTCCAATGACCATTTATCGAAAAATTTTTCATTGACCTGATATTTTATGCCCATATTAGGTGGCTATACTACATACTGCAATTATAGTATATTATACCGTTATTATCAAGGAGCGACAATGTCATATACTAATCTAGCTTAAGTAATCAACGGCATATTGTCAATACAAAAACCCCGCATTACTGCGAGGCCCTTGCTTTAATAATTTGTTTTTATTCCACTACTTGGGCCAAAAGATTTCGTCTTCCGAAACTGAAAGCTTCCTTTTTAGTCTCCACATAGATGTCTATATGATTGGCCTTAATGGCTCCACCACGGTCCTGACACATATATGTTCCCATTCCGTCGATTTGTAGTTTCGTTCCGAATGGAAACTGCGGAGGACAAGCGATAGTTTCATTTTCTTTAACCATAAGCCCGGAAGCGGTAATTCCGTCGGACTTTCCACATTCATCGGCCGCCGCAGTGTACGCTGAAGCGTTGATAATGAATTGTCCTTCGGGAAGTCTGGCACTCTCGTGTCTTTCGTGATATTTCTCAATTATCTTTTCAATTTCTATATCACGATTAGTTTTCACCGGCTTGTAGTCTTCCTTAATAAAAGCGAAAGGCTTATTTTTTATCACTCCGTTTTCAATGACCAGGTCGTCTTTTATATTAAATTTTATATTTGTTTCATTAGAGTCTTGCTCAGTTGCCGCAAGAGCAATCTGAGGAGTTACCGGCACAAATAATATGGTCAGTAACAACGCAATCCTAATGATACGCATTAAATAGTATGTTATTTGTTAAGCGGTACTAGGCTAACATAAAAAGCCATATTCAAGGCTTTCTCATGCTAACTGGACATTATAGCAAATTGCCGTCCAGTAGTCAACAACTGTTCGCTTATTTTGGCTTAAATAAGCCATTTGATATACATCAAAGTACCTAATATGGCTTAAATAAGCCACAAAAAACAAAAATCTCCTACGTAGGGGATTTCAAATATTTTGAAACTAACTAGTACGTACAGTAAGGACTGAATCTAATAATGGATTATTTAAACTCGAGTATTAAATATATTGACTATTCCTAAGATAATGCTAAGCTTCTTATCACAATCAAGAAGCGTGACGAATGTATTGATGGAAAAAATAAAGGAGGTACCACATGAAAACAAAGGAAACGGCAGAAGAAAAAAGGGAGTTTTACCAAAAACGGCTTGAGGAAATGGACGACCAAGCTCTTTACAATGAATGCTTGATCGTAATAAGTAATTCCAACTGCTTTCTCTCTAGTCCCGACAGTGCTTTTCATTGGCAATCCGATTTGTGTGGTGAGGAATGTCAACGGAGAGAAAAGCACGAAGAAATATTCAAAAAAGCTCATAATGAAGTCTGGTCGGAAAGGAACTGGACAGACTGAAGATAAGCAGACTCTTTTCTCATCGATAGGTGCCTAAACCTGGGCGCCTATTTATTTTGGCGAAAGTTATCAATATTTTGCGTTAGTCCATATAATATTCTCTATTTAGGAACGAAAAAGTCAAATATACTCATAGTATAACGTAACTAAAAACACGATCTACAAAAAGTCGTGTTTTCAAAAAAGTGAGCTCCTTGGTACATGCAGTTAGAACTGGATTCGGAGAAGAAGTACTTATTTGAGAATAAAAACGACCCGCCCTGTTTGAGCAGCGAGCCGTAAAGGTCGAATTCTACTTCTGTTTATGTTCTCTTAAAAACTCCTTTCCTTTTTCAATAAATTCCTCTAGCTTTTTCACAAACCTTTCTACTTCCTCGAGAGACATGACATTCCATCCTTCTGATTTCTCATAATGCTCGCCAACCATTTTCCCCGAATCGATAGCATAATTCACGCGCACAATGGGCTTCCCGGATGAAAGGGTCGTCATAATAAGCCACGCTGACAAATTACTGTGCACATCCTTTTCCTCTCCCTCTTTGGTACCGAAGACGATTTCGAAGGGTGCTTCTTTGAGCAGTTTCATATTTTCCTCCTTTTAATACCCATTCCTAGTTACATGCTATCAACAATATATATTATTACATAATTTCATATTTGTCAAACACAAAAACGGCCTATTTAAGCCGTTTTTCGTGATTTTGAGCGGGTGAGCGGAATCGAACCGCCGTATTCAGATTGGCAACCTGACGTAATAACCACTATACTACACCCGCATAGTTAAAAGTTAGCCAAACTTTTAACTTTTAATTTTGAACTTTTAACTTTGTAAGTGCCAGGTCCCAGAGTCGAACTGGGCACGCAAGGATTTTCCTTTTCCTTCTTGAGTTTCCCCAAGGATTGGACTATTTCATTATCCTTCATCAGGATATTGGGCGCTAATGCGAGATTATTGTTGGGACTCACTCGCTAGTCTCTACACCTTTCTTGAAAACTATGCCCATCAAGACTTGGCTCGAGATTGCCATTTTGCCTCATCGGCAACTTAGGTTTCCTCGAATTCACCCAATTTTCATTCCGGCATTACTGCCGGACGGACCGAAATTCAGTCCTTCGCTCTACCGCTGAGCTAACCTGGCCTACAAACAGTATTCTTCAAATCCTCCTCTCCCTCTGGGAGAGGATGTCCCGTCTGCGGGACAGGAGAGGGAAACTATATAATTCCAATGTGTGTGGATCCCATAGGACTCGAACCTATAACCCCTTCAGTGTAAATGAAGTGCTCTAGCCATTGAGCTAGGGATCCCCGCAAAGTGCCTTCGGCGGGACTTTCACCCCGTACCATTTTCAACAACAATTTATCTGGTAAGTAGATCTGAAAGCGAAGCGGCTTCGCCTTAAATTAATCTATAAAGAAAAATTTTCCGAAAAATGGTACGGGGCGAGCCCGCATAGACAACGTGTTAGTGCGAACGAGAGGACTCGAACCTCCACGGGATTGCTCCCACTACCACCTCAAGGTAGCGCGTATACCAAGTTCCGCCACGTTCGCTTGGCCATTGGCTATTATTTCTCCTCTTTTGCTACTATTTTTTCTTCGGTTTCTAATTTTTCTTCCTTAACTTCTTCGGCAGCAGGAACGTCAGACGTTTCGTCTTTGATAAATTCCGCAATGTCCTTATATTTCATGCGGCTTTGCTTGGCCGTCAGATCACGGACATAATATAGTTTCGATCGTCGGACTTTCGCCCGTTTGACCAAGGTTATCTTGGAAATGTTCGGAGAAAGAACCGGAATGATCATCTCCACTCCCACTCCGTGAGAAACTTTTCGGACAGTCAAAGTCGGGGAAGAACTTTGTCGCCCCTTAACCGCAATAACCAGACCTTCAAAAATCTGGATTCTTTCTTTTCCGCCTTCCTTGATCTTCATGCTCACCTTCACTACATCTCCGGCCTGAAAATCCATTTTCTTCGACCCTCTCTGGCTTTTGTTAAATTCGATGATTTCTTTACGCATACGATTATTATATACAAATAATTAAAATAAAAAAAGCAACTCTTGCTTTTAGCCTATTCAGGATACCTTTTTATCGGCTGGAAGTCAAGAATTGATTGAAATCTTCTGGTATCTGTGCCTCAAACGAGAAGTCCTCCCCAAAAAGATTAAATCTGATGCTTTTGGCATGAAGCATCTGCCTTACTGCTCTGTTCTCTATTATATTCGTCCTATTTGTCCTATTGGTCTTATTCTTATAAAGTTTATCCCCCACGATTGGATGACCGATAGAAGTCAGATGGACTCGAATTTGATGCATCCGCCCAGTTTTCGGAGTAACTTCTAAAAGAGAAAAAATATTCCATTCTTTCAACACTCTATACTTAGTAACTGCTTCTCTGACTTTAGTTTTTGTTTTCTTTCCGGCAATCACCTGCTTTCGATACTTAGATGATCGAGCAATTGGCGCCTCGATTACCCCCGATAAAATCCCCGATTCCCCTAATCTTCCCGATTCCGAAGCCCGGTAAACAATCGCCCAGTATTTTTTTTCTACTTCCCTATTTTTAAACTTATTTTTCAACTCCACAAATGTCTTCTGATTTCTAGCAATGATAATTACACCCGAAGTATCTTTGTCTAGGCGATGAACAATCCCCGGTCGCATCATATTCTCGCCGACATTTTTTATTTCCGGGAATTTATTAATCAATGCGTTTACAAGCGTATTTTTTTTCTCGTGAAAGTCTGGGTGGACCTGCAAACCAGCGGGTTTGTTGACAACAACGATATTTTCGTCTTGAAAAATAATTTCCAATTTTATTTTTTTATTAGGAAGAAGTTCCGAACTGGTTTCTTCCAGATTTATTTCCAGCTCATCGTTTTCTTTCAGGATATAGCTGGGTTTTGTTTTTTTACCATTAGCCAAAACATTACCATTTTTTATCTGGCGGATAATTTCTCCGCGAGTATAAGAAAAAAATTCCTTCACCAGGAACTTATCAATTCTTTGTTCTGAATTATTTTTTTCGACAGTTATTTTTTTCATCGTGCCCGGGAAAGGACTCGAACCTTCAAACCCTTGCGAGTATCCCGCCAAGGCGGGACGCGTATACCCGCTTCGACTCGATGAGACATCTCGTCGAATCGAGGCAAGCCAATTCCGCCTCTCTGATTTAAAATTAAGTGCCCGGGAAAGGACTCGAACCTTCAAACCCTTGCGAGTACTAGTTCCTAAGACTAGCGCGTATACCAATTCCGCCACCCGGGCAAATATTTGCTTTTCACTTTTTATTTTAATCCTTGTGCCCAGAAGAGGACTCGAACCTCCAATCCCTTACGGGAACTAGTACCTGAAACTAGCGCGTATACCAATTCCGCCACCTGGGCCTATAAACAGTAACCTTCAAATCCTCCTCTCCCTCCGGGAGAGGATGTCCCGTTTCGGGACAGGAGAGGGAGCAAACCTAATCATTCTACAGTTAATATTACTTTTTGACAACATCTATGCTAGCGCCTTTTTCAACCGTTCTACCTCTTCTTTTAATATCCCGCCTTCTTCATATTCCCCATGATGCCTCGTCCCTTCACCATAAGTTTCTTTTTTAGCATCGTAATGAAAACTGATAGCTAGCCCCGCGCCCACCACTTTGACATAGACATGGAACCGCGGATACCCGGATTGAGAAAATGGACGCACAAAACTCATCTCCTCCCCTTCTTGCCGCTGAAACGTATACCCCGCCCGCCGCATAGCATTGGCCGGGTTGGTTGATAATTTTTCAATTTCTATTTTCATAATTTTTGGCTATATTTATTGTGTTTTTCATTAGCATCGCAATCGTCATTGGGCCTACTCCACCCGGAACTGGTGTTATCGCTGAAATCTTGTCAATCACACCACCAAAATCCACATCTCCCACTAATTTTCCGTCTGGCAATCGGTTTATGCCTACGTCAATGACTACCGCGCCATTCTTTATCATATCCGCCGTCACCATCTTTGCTTTTCCCACTGCCGCAATTATTATATCCGCTTCAAGACAGTATTTTTTCAGATCTTTTGTCTTGGAGTGACAAATAGTCACCGTCGCGTTTTCTTGAAGAAGCATAAGAGCCGCTGGTTTTCCGACAATATTACTTCTGCCAATTACCACACAATCACGCCCCGAAATTTCAATCTTACTTCGTTTTAGAAGTTCGACTATCCCCGCTGGCGTGCATGGAAAAACTATAGCCCCACCAATCATAACTTTTCCAATATTTTCCGGATGAAAACAATCAACGTCTTTTTTGGGATCAATCGTTAGAATTATTCTTTCTTCATTGATATGCTTGGGCAAAGGAAGCTGGACTAAAACTCCGTGGATTTTTTCGTTTTTATTCAGCTTGTTAATCAATTCGATCAGCTCTTCTTCTTTGGTATTTTCAGGCATCTCATATACTTCCGAATATATTCCTAAATCTTTGGCCGCTTTCTTTTTGTTGTGAACATAAATAGTCGAAGCTGGATCGACGCCGACAATAACAACTGCCAGTCCTGGCATTATATTTTTCTTTTTTAGTTCTTCTACCTCTGCTCGCAATTCTTCTTTTATTTGGGCAGAAATCTTTTTGCCATCAATAATTTTTGCGTTCATAAGTAGTAATAATAATCAATATTTTTATACTACCTGCTAAAACCATTTTTGGCCAGTATTTTAATTCCTACTGAATGAGTAGAAATATAATGGCCTTTCCCTTGTATAACTAGCAATAGGGGAAAATAATATATTTTTAGATATTCGTAATTATTAAAATCAAAACAATGAAAAGTTTAACATCAGTTAAAAAAGCGGCATTTGTCGGAGTTTCCTCCCTTGTTCTCGCTTTAGGCGTATTCGCCGCTCCGGTGGCATTCGCCAAGGAAAATGGCAACAGCGGAGACCACAGAGGCGATCGTCACAGCGAGAATCGCGATAATCGTGGCGACAGAGGTGACAGACATGAAGGAGACAGGTCAGGAGACAATGATTCAGACAACGGGTCATCAGATATGGGAGACTAAATTGAATAGAACAGATAAAGGCCCCTCCGGGGGCTTTTATATATTTGCCTAAATTATAATGTTAGTGATACAATATCACTAGCTAGTCCTAATCCGTCTTTACCCCCTTCACCTCCTATGAACTCCTCTCCCCTTGCCGACCAGATTCGTCCACAGTCTCTCGAAGAATTTTTTGGACAAGAGAAATTGGTCGGCAAAAATTCATTCCTAAAGAAAGCCATTGAAAGCGACAGTGTGCCTTCAATGATCCTTTGGGGACCGCCGGGATCAGGAAAAACCACTCTGGCAACTATCATTGCCAATATTACGAAGTCGGATTTCATAAAGTTGAGCGCAGTCTCATCAGGAAAGAAAAATTTGCTGGAGGTTATTGAAAAAGCAAAAACAAATAAGCGTCTTGGTCAAAAAACAATTCTTTTCATCGATGAAATTCATCGCTGGAACAAAGCCCAGCAGGACGCGCTTTTGCCTTATGTGGAAAATGGGACGATCATTCTCATCGGCGCCACTACTGAAAATCCATCCTTTGAAGTTATCGGCGCTCTCGTTTCCCGCTCGCGCGTTTTTGTTCTGGAAAAATTGAGCTCTAAAGATATTGATGAAATCATAAACCGAGCGATTAAAAAAATAAACAGTGAGAATAAAAAGAAAATTTCCATAAAGCCTTCCCTTATCACCCTTATCTCCCATCTCTCCAATGGCGACGCCAGGATGGCGATCAACACCCTTGAAGCTTCGGCCAATCAAAGCAAAAACATCACGGAAAAATTAGTCCATGAAGTTTTGCAAAAATCCCATCTGCTTTACGACAAAACCGGCGAAGAACATTATAATATTATTTCGGCACTCCACAAATCAATGCGCGGAGGCGATGCCAATGCCGCCGTCTATTGGCTCGCTCGGATGCTTGAAGGCGGCGAAGATCCGGTTTATATTGCCAGAAGATTAGTACGTTTCGCATCCGAAGATATCGGCTTAGCTAACAATACTGCGCTTATTTTAGCCAATGCTGTTTTTGACGCTTGTCACAAACTGGGTATGCCGGAATGCAACGTCCATCTGGCGCAGTGCGTCATTTATCTTTCCAACTCGAAAAAGGACGTTACAGCCTATTCAGCTTATGGCAAGGCCAAGGCTGACGTGGAAAAATTCGGCAATTTGCCTGTTCCGCTTCACATTCGAAATGCCCCAACAAAATTGATGAAAGATTTGGGCTACGGAAAAGATTACAAATATACTCCGCTTGAAAATAGTTCGGATCAAGTTTATCTGCCAGAAGAATTAAAAAATAAAAAATATATAAACACAGAAAGGAGAGAATAAAAAATATTTTTAAAATCTTGTTTGAGAATGCCTATTTTCTTCAAAATTTTCCTTCGGATGCCGTCGATTGAGGGAAAATTTTGAAAAGAAAATAGAGCGTTCGAGTTATTTTAAAAATATTTTTTATTCTCTCCTCTTAAGCTAGAACAATCCCGAAATCCTACCTTTGCCATCAACATCAATCTTTTCTGCCGCCGGAACTTTGGGCAATCCTGGCATAGTCATTATGTCTCCAGCCAGCGCCACCACAAATCCCGCGCCATTACTGATTCTTACTTCGGAAACAGAAATTGTAAAATCTTTTGGACGACCCAAAATTTTGGGATCATCCGTCAAAGAATATTGTGTCTTGGCAATGCAAACTGGAACTTTATCCAGTTTATTTTTTTCTATCTTTTTTATATTCTCTATCGCCCGCGCGGAAAATTTCACATCGCGCGCTCCATAAATTTCCCGGGCAATGATATTTATTTTTTCTTTAATACTTTTCTTTGTGTCATAAACAGGTTTGAAATGGGATTTTTTATTTTTTAAAGTTTTGAGTAGGGTTTGAGCCAGTTCCTTTCCGCCTTCTCCGCCCTCCGCCCAAACTCGCGACACCGCCATTTCCGCACCTAGCTTTTGGCAAATATTTTTCACCAATTCTATTTCCTCTTTCGTATCATCCGGAAAAACATTGACCGCTACTATCGCTGGCACGCCAAATTTTTTGATATTTTCAATATGCTTTCCCAAATTGGCCGCGCCCCTTTGTAGAGACGCAAGATTTTGCGTCTTTACGTCCGCTAGATTAGTTCCCCCGTTGTACTTCAAAGATCTGATCGTTGCTACGACGACCACAGCATCCGGTTTTAATTTCGCCATCCGGCATTTTATGTCAAAAAATTTTTCCGCCCCAAGGTCTGCTCCGAATCCCGCTTCCGTTATGAGATAATCCCCCAGTTTCAAGCCATAGCGGGTAGCAAGGATGGAATTACAACCATGAGCAATGTTGGCAAACGGCCCGCCGTGGATTAATGCTGGCGTATGCTCAAGAGTTTGTACCAAGTTAGGTTTCAGAGCATCTTTTAGAAGTACGGCTATGGCGCCTGTCGCTTTCAAATCTTTGGCGTATATTGGAAATCCTCGAAAATTATACGCTACGATTATCCGGTCAATTCTTTTTTTGAGATCAATGATATTCTCTGAAAGACAAAGAATGGCCATTATTTCTGATGCTACGGAGATATTAAAATTGTCATCACGGATTAATTTTTTATTTTTTTTGCTCAAATCCACCGTCACTTTTCGCAGTGCCCTGTCGTTCAAATCCATACATCTTTTCCAAATCACTTTTTCCGGATCAATTCCCAGGATATTTCCGTGATAGATATGATTATCAATCATCGCGGACAATAGATTATTGGCCGTCGTCACCGCGTGAATGTCACCAGTAAAATGCAGATTTATCTCATCCATCGGCATTACTTGCGAATATCCGCCACCCGCCGCTCCACCCTTTATTCCCATGCATGGGCCAAGGGATGGTTCGCGAAGCGCCAGCATCGTTCTTTTCCCCATAGCGTTCATCGCTTGCGCAAGCCCTATAGAAGTGGTGGTCTTTCCTTCTCCCGCCGGAGTCGGATTGATAGCTGTAACCAATATCAACTTTCCATCTTTTCTTTTTTTGATCTTATCCCAAAGTTCTGGTTTCAATTTGGCTTTATAATCACCATAAAATTCCAGATCTTTTTCCCCTATCCCTGCTTTTTTTGCTATTTCCTTTATCGGTTTCATTTTTGCTTCCTGCGCGATTTGAATGTCTGATTTCATAATTTTAAAATATAAGATAATTATAAGAAATAAAAAGAATTTTTAATCTCGAAAAATTCCTTTTCTGTCAATGTCAACTTACGTTATTTCATCGTCCAATTATCTGTAAAGCGATCCTTCTCGGCCGCGCGTCATCAAGTTCCACCGCGAAAATTCTTTGCCACTGTCCTAACTGCAATTCTGATTTCACAATATTCAAAAATACTCCAGGCGTCAAAAAGACTGCTTTGCAATGGCTATGCCCGTTTATAGGTTCATTCGGATTCATGTTCACAGTCCGAATTTTGAAATTGTCATGCATATATTTTGTCGTTCTTGGCGCTACCTTTTCCAACGTCTTTTTGAGATCGCCTAAAAGCAAGGGTTCGGCCTCCTGGATAATAACGGCAAAAGTTGTATGCATCGACTGAACATTGATTATCCCGTTTTTTATTCCTTTTTCCTTTATTATTTTCTTCACTTTGTCCGTTACATCAATAAAATCCAAGGTAGCGCTGGTCGTCATCTTCATCACATGGTTTATTATTTTCATATTATTTCTTCCTTAATTTTTAATAAAATTTCCTTTGCTTTTTTGTTTTTCCTTATTTTCCCCACGTGTTCTACCAGAAGATTTATTTTTGCATCCAGATTAACTTGCTTGAGAAGAAAAGTTCGCATTGTCGCATCATCAGGTTTTCTTTCTACATATCTGGAAATCATTGCATACCAAAGCCGGTATGTATCTTCATTGACACTATCAAGAACCGGATGAAATGGCGGATTTTTGAGATAGAGCGACATCTTTTCCCAGTTATTATAATCATCATAGACCAATTCGTCTTCCAAAATTTTCGCCGGATGTCCATAGAAATCAGAAGTGTTTTCTAGATCATAAAACTTATATTTATTCAAAATTTCTTCCCGCCTCATATCACAATAGAGATGGAACTTCCATCCTGCTTCAAAAGAAGTTAGCCCGGAAAAATCAAGATCGATTAAGGTAAAGTGCATATGCGTGTCCCTTCTCTTGATAGAATTATCAATCCTTCTGACATCGGGAAAAACCGAACCTAGAATAAACTCCTCTCGATTCAATTTTTCCGCCGGCAAGATTAAACCGGAAATCCCACTTTTCTCAATTTTTTTGAAGAAACTATTGTCATATATTATATGGGCAATTTGCGAAGCCATAAAATAGTAACCTGCATTATCCTCCTCTCCCTTTGGGAGAGGATGTCAGTCTGAATTTTTCTTAAAATTCTGGCTGACAGGAGAGGGCACCTTTATTATACCAGAATGCTATTTAACCCAGTACTTTCCTTTGATTTTTTTATCTTCCACCTGTTTTTCCTCTTCTATTTTCCTTTTGGCCATTTCCCTAATTTCCCCAATATCCCTGATTTCCAAATCCTTAGCCCTTTTTAACAGTTGTTTTTTATCATTCAACGCCGGGTTATCAATAACCTCTGCTAGCAGCACGTCCAAAATCGCCCCAATTTTCGGTCCGGGAGCAAGTTTCAACTCATTCATTAAATCATTGCCGTTTATTTTCAATTGTTTCACCGAAATCGGATCATGCGATACTTTTTCCACCATATATTTGAAGTGACGCAGTTTATATGGCACCGCCTTCGCCACTCCCGACCCAAGCCTATCTCCAATCCGCACGTCGATGAGGTCGTTGATATTTTCCAGTCCTACCCGACGCACTACTCGCCTCACTCCTGCTTCCCCCACTTGATCAACATCATAGAAAAACATATGGTTTTGCACCAGCATAACTGTCTTTTCAATTGTTTCACGTGAAAATCGCAAACGTCGCAGGATTTCGCGCGTCATTCTTGCTCCGGCGTATTGGTGGTTATAAAACGTAGTTTCTATCCCCTTTCCTCCAGCCGTTCTTGGTTTTCCAATATCATGAAATAGACAAGCTAATCGTACTTCGAGTTTTTCTGATGGACAATGTTCGAGCGACGCCACCATATGATCAAAAACCATGCGATATGGCCCGTGATAATGATGAAAACCCTGTTCAAATCCGACTGATTCCTCCATTTCAGGAATGAATTGAAAAAGTAATCCGGACTCATAAAGAAGTTTTATCCCTTCCGCCGGCTTTGGCGACAAAATTATCTTTTCAAACTCGTCTTTTATCCTTTCTTGGGAAATGAACTTTAAGTTTTTCGCATTCTTTTTGATAGCTAGAAATGTCTTTTTCTCAATCTTAAAATCTAACTGCACTGCAAAACGAATCGCTCGCATCATGCGCAGCGCATCTTCGTTGAACCTATCATTCGCTTTTCCAACAGCCCGAATGATTTTATTTTTCAGATCATTTTGTCCAATAAACGGATCAATTATTTCATATTCGAAATTTTTCAAGGTTTGACCTTGAGGAATTCCGAGAGCTTTGCTCGAGGAAGGGAAAGGTCGAACCTTAGAAAAATTCAAACGCAACGCCATCGCATTAACCGTAAAATCTCTCCGACTCAAATCTTCTTCCAGAGTCTTCGCAAATTTTACACTATCCGGATGCCGCTTATCAGAATACTTGGATTCAATTCTATAAGTGGTAATTTCCACAACATCAATGGTTACTCCTGACTCATTCGTAGATTCGGATTTCATTCGTAGATTCGGATCGGCCTTAATTTTTATTCCAACTGTTCCAAATTCATTCTCATAAACACTGTCCGTAAATATTTTCATTATTTCCTCCGGCTTGGCGTTCGTCGCCACATCCCAATCCTTTGGCTCTTTATCCAAAAGTATATCCCGCACGCACCCGCCCACCACAAAACCCTCAAAACCGGCAGTTTCAAGTTTTTGGATAATTCCAATTACATATTGTGGGATTTTATCAATCATAAATCTTCTTCATTATCCTTCTCTCCCTCCGGGAGAGATGTCACGATTCTTATCGTGACAGAGAGGGCACCTTCATTGGTATTATACACTACCATCCACCGACGAAAATTTCAAATAATATCAAATGGCACATCCCGAAACTTATCAATCTTATACACTTGCGTATTTTCCAGACGCAAAACTAAACCATCAAAATTATTAGTAATCTGCCCAAATAGCTTTCTCAGCTTCTCCCGATTCTCAATTTCTACGTCAATCAGCGCCTGCCAATTGCCGAATAACCGCAGAAGATGAATTATGTTAGGATGATCCTGACAAAAATCAAAAAAATCCTGAAATTTTTCACTCGTCAGATTGGTCATTTGCACTAAAATTCTGTATCGCGGAAAGCCAATTTTTTCATGATTTAACAAATATGTATGACTTTGGATAATTTCGTCTTTTTTAATTTTTTCCAAACTATAAATCACACTGTCTCTTGATATTTTTAACTTTTTCGCCAGATCCGCGTAATTTTGCCTAGAATTTCTATTTAACTCAGAAATTATCTCCAAATCTTTCTTTTTTAGTTCAACCTTGGCAACATCGGCTCCAGTATAAGCCATTGGAATTTTTGATCTTTGCTTTATTGATTTTTTATCGTTTAGATATTCTCTTCTAAATTGATAGAAGCCGACGGAAATGGCTGTATCATAGGTAAAAATATAATGATGAAACTTATCATAAAATTCATTGAAAATTTCCACCGACCTAAAAATACTTTTGGTGGAAATTGTTATATGCAAGTCCCAATACCCGTCTCCCCGCATTACAATATTGAAATCATTTTTATTTTTCAGATATTGGTAGATGTTTTTTTCAATTTCCAAAGAGAGGTTTTTTAATTTTAGGAAGTAAGACACGTTAAAATACCCCAGTTTTCTAAACTCAATCATTGGCCAATAAGCCAAAATAATACCCTCTTTTTCCAGTTTTTCCAGGTGATATTTGACCAGCTGCGGCGTAATCTCCAATTCTTGGCTTATATGCGTCAAAGATTTCGATGAATCTTCATCCAAGCTATATAACATCTTTTTGTCTAATTCTTCCAGCATTTTATAAACATTAGCACTTTATAGCCAAATTCTAGCTTATTTTTAAAAATTAGTCAATAATTTGTTTTAAATATATTGACAAACAATAAATTTTTCTCTAGAATAGCTAGATGTCTATAAAAGACAGGGATCTTTGAAAAATACCCCCAGTGGAATTGGAGAAGTAATGAAGCAAGATCCTAGCATCTTCGAAATTGCGTGGCTTTTAGTGAAAATACTTTGCAAATTGATACTTCTTATACTTTATCTTGTTTGCATCATTTATATTGTCGCAATTTTCATCATTCTAACTATTGTTACTTTTGGTATGTTTGGAGTATTTTTAATTGATAGTTACGATGGATTTTGCAGGCTCAATCGAGAACTTGAACGACAAAAAAGGAAAGGGGAATTAAATGGATATTAAATCGGATTGGAACAGGTTTTATGGTCCAGATGAAATACAAGATCTGACTGAAAAGATAATCAGTGGAGAGGAAAAATCAATTATACTTCTGCTTTCCATCAGCCAGATGCAACAACTGCATGGATCAATATTCATGTGCTTCGGTAGCGCATCAAGACATGCGATCGAAGAGATGTTAAGGAGACTTCAAGCGAGAGGAATTCACCTACCATTAACCTGTCTTTACGCACCATTCAATTTTCCTGAGTCTTGCCAAACTGCAATCGAAAAGAAATATCTTCTTTTGGTAGAGAAGGCCGAGGAAGAGAGAAATTTTGATTACATGAGAAAGTGCCACCCCAAATTTCATTCTCTTTTTTTATTTTCAGACGATGAAGGTAAGCTCCATATTCAGGCGGTCCAGCAGTGCGGAAACCATTATCACTCAGTTAACTACGGGCTCGGAGATCATTACTATCGGGTGTTTCTGATAATAGAAGCTCTGAGAGAGCTGTTCACACAGTTCTGAGGAAAGGATAGTATCATGAGCCGTCTTTTTAAGAGAGAAAGTGATGACTGGACAACTCCGGTGATGGAATTGGAAAAACCGGAATTGGTGCTAAAATGGGAAATTGATAAATATCTTGAATCCGACCTGCAAACACACTGGGCAACAAAACCATTTATGGCTATCATAGTCGCCTGCAATTCCGAGGGAAGTCGAAACTATCTGCGTATCTGGGAAAAGAAATTTATTCCTCTTTTCCAAAAAGAGACAACGATAAGATTTCTTTTGCCTGGCAATTATGAAATTTATGGTCTGGTCATCTGGGACAGAAATGGTGGAAAACCACATCCGAACACGATCGATCTGCCATGGGGTTCAGATTCAGGGGAGGGCATCAAGGTTGAACCACCGACTGAATGCTCTTATTTTAGAGACATGCTCAAAGTCAAAGTAAGTCAGGAGTCCTTTTGTCAATCAAAAAAAGAACATCGTTCATTTTGGAAGAAAATTCTCAAATCACTTGACTTTCAATAATACTACTCACAAAGACAAAATAACCACCGCCTGGAAAATCAAAATATTCCAGGCTTTTTTTATTTTTTGTTCTACTCAACGCCACCGCGCCGGGCTTTTTTATTTCCAAAAAACAAAATAAAAAAACACTACATTTTTTGCCGCAGCAAATTCATTGCAATGTTTTCTATACCTTCAAATCCGAATATTCCCGTAGGGTTTTCAGTGTCGCCTGGACGGTCATATTTTCAGTATTGACTAAACTCACCTTTTTAAATCGCTGAGCGATTTTTGTAATTACTTCATCAGCCCAAGAAGGAGTCAGTGCCTTTACTCCGGCGAAATCTATCTCTATAGGCTCATCATTTGATAAGTCTTTTAGAATATTCGACTCCATAGACAAAAACACTTCTCTTCCTGATGGGCGAGAAACAAGCTTGTCGCCGTATTTTATTATTTCAATTTTCATAATTTTTAAAATTTTAAAATCGCCAGGCACCCAGCAATGAGCTGCTCGGCTTCGCTTATCTTCATATCATGATTGAGATCCGCCTTAGCGTTTCCGGAAATAAATTCCAGCGTAAAATTCTTCTCTGAAACATTGCTTTTGATAAACTTTAATCCATTGCCCCTATTTTCCAAAACACGACTAGATATTTTCTTGGTAAATGCTATCTCTAATGCTTCCTTATCATCTTTTAGATTTGACACGGCATTCTTTAGGCTACCCAAGACACCGATTCCCCTGTCCGCTATTACTAAAATCCCATTTTTTCCATCATAATCAAAAGCATAAAAAATTCCCATTACATTGGGCCAATTGCCAATATTATGATCAAAAGAGTTATTCCCCAACTCTCCGGCGATCGCGTAAATGAGATAAGCCAACCCGTCATCCATTCCCCTGATTATAAGTTCCTCGGACATCCTATCATTTCTTGCTTCAAAGATATCTTTCGTCTGGCAATAATACTCACTCTCAACGTCGACACTGTCGGATGTCGCAGTTATCCACTGATATCCTAATTTTTCTAAGTTGGTATCCATAGTAAGACTATACTAAATAATACCTCTACAGTCAAAAATTATCACCCAACTATCCGGAATTTCCGGATAACTGAACCATTCCCTTTTTGAAAAGAATTGATTTTTTTAATATGTTCCAAAATGGAACATGTGTCCATTGTGAACAATCAAATGCATCCTTATTTAATATGTGCAAAAAATGCACAGATTCGTTTTAATCGCACTATGCATTTCTTGCATATTACTTCTCTCAACCTGAGGCTTTTTTATTTCCCAAAAACCTATTATAATTTCAGTAGTAATAACCTAAACTAAAACCATGAAAGAACGCTCCATCATAGATCTTTTTGAAGACAATGAATTGAAGATAAGTATTTTATATAATCTCTACTCTCAAAAGATTCCTGCCAAAAAGGCTTTCTGGAAAAAGATTTCTGATGAAGAAGTGATCCACGCCAAAGAGATTGCCAAAAATTTTGCCAAGGAAAAAGAATTGTTCAAAGAAAATAAGTTCACCAGGGGTGTAGTGAGTTATGTCAGCGGATATGTGGAAGAAAAAATAGAGGAAGCTAAAAAAGCCAAACTATCTCATGCAGATGCGATAAATATTGCTCTTCGCATTGAACAATCAATGCTTGAAAAAAAGTGTTTTGATATGTTCATTCCGACCAACATTACTGTGAAAAAAGTTATGGAAAGATTAAACAAAGACACCGAACTCCACGCCAATCAGTTGCGAAAAGAGTTGAAGAAAATAAAATAAATTATCTTTCAAAAAACATCCCTGCCAACAGGAATGTTTTTTTATTTTACCGTGCGCTTGGCAGGAATCGAACCTGCGACGCCCGCCTTAGGACGGCGGCGCTCTATCCACTGAGCTACAAGCGCTAATTACTCACCAATTATTCTTCTAATCTCTTCATCAATTTTGCTATTCCAAAGATGCCCTACTTCATCCAATTCTATAACTTCAATTTTTTTCTCTTTTAACAATACGCATGATTCTTCATCGCAAAAATATAAATCTTTTTTACCTCTGATGACAATCATATTATGATCGGTCATATTATCCAATCGAGAAAATGCATCTGGCATGAGAAATTTGAAATAATAGAAAACTCCTCTGGCTACCCGTCTTGGACTTATTATATATTTCCTCTGAACGGATTGCGTCTCTCCCATTCTAAATTTCACCCACCGCCAGAACCAGGAAAAAACATTTCGGTTGCTCACTAGTGGGTTCACAAAAACTATTTTTTTATCTTTCGCGTTTTCCCAATCGAAAAGAGCAAAATGACAACCGAGGCTATGAGCGATGATGACATCGCAATCTAATTTCACATCTGGCTTTATATTCTCTTTCCAAATTTCCAGCGTCTCATATTGGGGAAAGTTTATTCCCTGATCTAACCACCCTGGAATGAAAATTATTTTTTTACTCATCTTATTATTTTTTGTGGACTTGAGGAGACTCGAACTCCTTACCTCCGCAATGCGAATGCGGCGCTCTACCAGATGAGCTACAAGCCCCTTATTTTCTCCACCACATCCCTATAACAATCCTTCAGCCAATATGTATAATTTTGCGGATTATTTTTTATGTCTTCGGCCAACCAATCTAAATTGACCCATTTCCAATCCTCCACTTCGTCTGAATTAGGCTTTGGATTTTCATCGTATCTTCCGGCAAAGACATGATCATATTCATATTCCGTCAGATCATTGTTCAATTTTGCCTTATATATAAATGTATATATTTCTTTGAGTTCACAATCAATTCCCATCTCTTCTTTTAATCTCCTATGCGCTTCGTCTAAAATATTTTTTTTCGGCGCTGGATGAGAACAGCAAGTATTAGACCACAACCCTCCAGAATGATACTTTGCTTTCGCCCTTTTTTGTAATAACAATTCTCCTTTTGAATTAAAAATAAAAATAGAAAATGCCCGATGAAGAAGTCCTTTCTTATGTGCTTCTAATTTTTCCGCCTCGCCGACAGAATTATCTTTCTCATCAACTAAAATTACTTTTTCCATTTTATAAATTTTATAGTGGGTGTATCTGGACTCGAACCAGAGACCTCTCCGATGTGAACGGAGCGCTCTAACTTTATCCCCCACCACTTGGGTGGGTATTACTGGACTCGAACCAGTGACCTCACGGATGTGAACCGTGCGCTCTAACCAGCTGAGCTAAATACCCAAGTGGTGGGGGACAAGCTGAGCAAATTGACTAACAAAATCGTGGACCATACCGGGATCGAACCGGTCACCTCATCCATGCCATGGATGCGCTCTACCAGATGAGCTAATGGCCCATTTATTCTTATTATACAATACATTTTATCATACCAACTAAAATAATGTAGGTCAATAAAAACCGAGCCCGCCGGAATGTTACCCGACGGGCTAGTTGGTATGCATTATACATTCTAATCTTCTTGGCGTTCTTTTTGGATAGCCTCCATAAGCTCGCGAACTGGAACTATTTTTTCCACCTGATGTACATTCGCGCCAGCAAAAGCAAATCCCTCATCAAGGTCGCCCTTTTGAGCGTTTTGCAATGCTTTTGAAATGCAATAAGGCGCCTTTTTTGGATCGCATGTCTTGATGCAGTGGCAAAAGCATCTGTCCGGTTTCTTTCCTCCTTCTTCCGTATCCTGAATAAACTTATTCCGTATCGCCCTTCCTGGCATTCCGACTGGGCTTTTTATAATGCAGGTACTTCCCTCCTTAGAATCAACATAGGATTGTTTGAAAGGAAGAGCTGCATCACATTCGTCTGTAGCCACAAATCGCGTGGCCATCTGCACTGCAGGAAATCCGAGACACAAAAATTTTTCTACGTCCTTCCCGCTCCAGATTCCTCCAGCTGGAATGACAGCAATTTCTTTTTTGCATTCCTTCTCAAATGGATAAATTTCCTGAACAACATCGGTTACGAGCTTTTCCAAGGCAAAGTTTGGATTATCAATTTCATCTTGGGAAAATCCTAGATGCCCACCAGCCTTCGGACCTTCAACAACAAATCCGTCAGGAAGATAATTAAACTCTTTGAGCCATTTTTTGCACAAGACTCTGGCTGCCTTTCCTGATGAGATAATGGGAACCAATTTTGTCAGAGACCCATCAGTAAGAAATCTCGGCAGATCAAGAGGAAGTCCTGCTCCGGAAAAAATCACGTCCACCCTTTCCTTTATGGCTATCTCCACCATACTGGCAAAATCACTTAGAGCCACCATGATGTTAACACCAAGGATTCCCTTGGCCATCTCTCGAGCCTTTCTTATTTCTTCCTTTGCAGCTGAGATGTTGGCTTCGAAATATTTCTTGGCAAAGTTAGGTTCGCCCATTCCAATAGCAGCCAAAGAAATAACTCCCAGGCCGCCTTCTGCCATTACCGCAGATGCCAAGCCGGAAAGGGAAATTCTTACACCCATTCCGCCCTGGACAATACGCGATGACAATTCCTCTAGCATTTCCTTAAAGGTAGCGGCCATTTTTACAAATCCTTTCTGTGTAATGTTTAAGATTGAGTTGTTATTTGATTTTTAATTTAATGAGCTTTGTCCAGTCTAGCATAACATTTGTTTTTATTCGAGTGGCTTGTATAATAGAAGCAACTATATATGGAAAAAATAAGAAAAATTTGGGAAAACATAAAAATACAACCGGATATTTGGCTTTTCTTTTTGTTTTTATTTAGTTTTTCCTTAACGTTAAGAAAAGTAATATTATACTTCCCATTTCAAGGAACATTCAATGAGTACGCTGGGATATATGTTTATATATCCGATATCTTACTAGGGGTAACCATAGTTTTATGGTTGTTTACTATATTATACAACACAAAAGATTATTCGTCAATGTATAGACTGTGGATAACTTGGTTAAAACACAAGTTATCCCCCACGTCAAGACGATTTTTAAAATCTCTTTATTTGTCCCTTCCGCTCCTTTTGGTCATTTGGTCATTTTTGTCAATTTTATGGTCGGACAACCATACCATTGCCTTTTTTAGATCTGCCAAGTTATTGGAGTTTTATCTTTTATATCTGTTTATAATATTCCGCTTCGTACCACGAATGTTCCACGTGGAACATTCTACATCCAACAAGACATCAACAACACTAAATTGTTCCACGTGGAACATCTTCTCACTTATTATCATACTGGTCGGTTTTATCCAATCCGCTATAGGAATAATACAGGTTTTGATCCAGCGCTCAATTGGCTTGTCAGTTTTGGGCGAAAGTATGATAGCCCCAAACATCCCCGGAGTGGCCAAAATAGTGTTCCACCTGCCTCGACTTGCCGTCTTCGGCGAGGCGGGCGGGGAACGTTATATCCGAGCCTATGGACTCTTCCCTCATCCCAATATCCTGGGAGGATATTTACTACTATCAATCATCTTGACCCTCCTTTATCTTAAATTGTTCCACCCGCCTCGACTCGCGGAGACTCGTCGACGCGAGGCGGGCGTGGAACAATTTGAATTCCTTCGGGGTGGAACAATCCTAGTCGGATATGTTAGATTACTCCAAGTAATCCTATACGCCGTTTTAGCCTTACAGGTTTTCGCTCTAATTTTGTCGTTCTCTAAATCTGCCATTTTGGGATTATTCGTAGCTTTGCTATACATATATGTTCCACGTGGAACATCTGAAGTCGTTACGGGGTGGAACAATTCTCGATTACGCATTGCTATACTCTCAATATTGATAATTATATCCCTTGGCCTTTTGGCCAACCAGGATTTGGACCGAAATTTAGAGCAGTCTTTTCAGGAGCGCCTGACCTACCTAAATGTTTCACGTGGAACAATTCTGGCCAATCCCGTCCTGGGAGTGGGAATAGGGCAATTTGTGTGGAACATGCAAAGGTACGCCCTTGTTCCACTAGAAGTCTGGCAGTTCCAACCGGTTCATAATGTCTTCCTTTTGATTTGGAGTGAATTGGGGATTATAGGCCTTGGGCTATTTATATACTGGTTATACAAGGTATTTACTGCTAAACCTATATTAAGCAACGATAATACCTATTTGTCAATAGATATCTCTCTTCGCTATTTCAAAGGCATTCTCCTGGGTTTCATCTTCATAATGCTCTTTGACCACTATTTCTGGGATATCCAGCAGGGGAGTCTGATGTTGTGGATTATTTTGGGATTTATTGCCGGGATGAAACTTTATAAAGATTCTTAAATTTGACAAACTTTATAAAGTTGTATGTAAAATTAAAAAAGACGGGTATCGATCCGTCTTTTTTGTTTATAGAAAAATGTTGCGCTTAGTTCAATTCTTTCGCTGATTCTTCTATTGCCTCTCTGATTATTTTTTCCAGCTTTACACAATTTCCCTGGTCAGCCAAGTGTAATGCGTTTATGTATTTTAATCTTCCCGCCTTTGTTTCGATTTTGAGTTCGATCGGAGGAAGGTTGAGATTTAGAAGAATAATATTTGTGAGCAGTCTAGCAATACGTCCGTTATAATCGGCAAATGGATGAATCCATAAAAAACGATGATGCGACCAGGAGAGAAGGGAAATGAGTTCTGGAAGAAAATTATATTTTTCGATTTTGGGCAAATATTTCAATCTGGCTTCTAAATCTTTCGTAAAGTTTGCCATGAGTTGGTCTATCAGATAAAATTGCGGCGGTTTATGATTGGAAACTTGCACATTAATTTTTCTGAAGTTGCCACCAAATTTCGGAAATATCCAACCAAAACCAACATTGTGCAATTTTTTTATAAACTCAACAGTAATTGGAATTTTTCTTTTGGATCCTTGATGCAAAATAAAATCCCACGCTCGTTTAGTTCCTTCTATTTCCAGAAGGATCAATTTTGAACGCGGGATTATTCCGAAAGCGGTTTGTTTATAACTCGTCTCTCCAATTTTTCTTTTCATGAAGTTTTAGCTGAAAACATTTTAAGCACTTTTTCCACCATAGACATACTTGTTTGAGGATTTTCGGTCTTGGTTGTCCTGTATAGCATCTTCTTTTCAAATGCAGAAAAAGTGCCCTTTTTACGAGGGGATTTTTGATATTTTCTTAAGATTGTGGTTAATTTTTTGTTACTCATACTACTATATTACAATATTCCCCGAAAAAAACAACATTATTATTTTATCTTTATCTCCGGTAAATTGTCCCAACACATTTCAAAAATCCATTTCATCGTATTATTTATCTCCGCGCTTTCTATTATCACTGCCATTTGTTCTTTGCAGGAAATGAGCGCTACTTTTTGATGCCCATAAATATCCACTTCCACTGAAAAAGGATATTTTTCTTTTTTGATTAATTTACACGCGCGCAAATGTTCCTGATCTCTCGCCACGATATTTTCCGTTAGTTGTTTTGTTTCTGGCAGGATAGCGCGAATCCTGATATTTTTTTTCACTCTTCTTTTTATATATTGCTCAGCCCAATCCTGGCCCAAGACATTTAATACATCTTCCGATCCAAACGCCAAAACTTCTCCGGAATATTTTAGCGCGTCATCATAAGCTTCGATGAGTCCTTCTTTCCCTTCATAGAATTTTATCTTCGGTTTCATTCCTTTGACGTTGTATATGGATTTCAACTGGGGAAGGATTTCCGAAAACAAAGCTTCCTTTTTTTCCAGATCTTTTTTTATCTTTTCCGGATCTTCACCGATAAAAAGTCTCTTCGCGCCTTTCATTGTTTCGGATATTAGTCCGTCATTTTTAAGATCGAGCAGTATGTCATATACCGTTGTTCTTTTAGTATTGGCTTTTCGGGAAATATCAATGACACTGGCTCCACCCAATTCCAAAGCCGCCAGATACACATCTGCCTTTCTGCCATGCAGGCCAAATTGTTCGAGGGTAAGTTTCGTGTCCATAAAATTCCTCCCTCTCTCCCTTTGGGAGAGATGTCGCGATTCTTATCGTGACAGAGAGGGCTCTTCGTTAGATTAACGATTTTAATTAAGAGCCCTCTCCTGCCTCGAAGACTCGGCATCCTCTCCCAAAGGGAGAGGAGGATACCTCTATTCTACCATATGTCGGCACTATCCGTCAACATTGTATGTACTTTTCAATATTCTTGTGGCTTGTTTAAGCCATTTTATTATATTTTACCCCATTTACTTGACGTCCATCTTTGACATTTTGGCCGTTCGGGAGTATAATAGACAGTTAAGATGAAAGTTCCAAAGGGGAGCTGGAATCTTAAAAAAGTTCATATAAATAATTGCCCTGATTTCACAAGGAGTAGGAAATGATAAATTACACATTCGTAAAAGGAGAAGCATTTGGTGAGGGACGCAAAGATCAAGAGTTGGAAAATAAGGCTACCGAGGTAATAAAGCTTGAACCCTACACTGATCTTCCTTTAATATCAAATTCCGTAGTTATCTTCGGTGGAATCTGCTCAGCATGCTTTAGAGATGATTTCAATAATGCCCTTCGGAACGCATTTGCGCTTCTGGATGCTGGGAAGGAAATACAAGTTTTCGATTCCTATTCTGGCGATAGGGTGGTGTTAAATGAAAATAGAAGGAAAAGAGTAGATCGGTGGTGGGAGAATAGACTGAATGACGGAGGACATTATATTTCCTAACCACTATGGTTTCCGGGAAGTTTATCCTCAAAACGTCCCACATTTTCTCGAGTTTTTCTTGAATTGTTCAAGGAAAATTCAAGTGAAATGATAGCTCATTGAAATTAAATCCGTCATCAAAAAGGAGTAGTCATGTCAAAAAAGGGGTTTTTTCGAATATATGACAAGTTTATAGTAGAAGAGGCGAAGAATCTCTTGAAAAAGATAGCGGCCGGAGAGTTTAGTGAGTTCTCTTTCGGTTCCCTGGAAGCGTCAATTGGATTATATTTAGCACTTTCGGACCCAAACTATCCCATTGAAAATGTACCGCCTAAGCATCTCAAAAAGATGCAAAGATGGTTCGAAGACCTCCAAGCTTCAAAACTTACAACGATAGGGACACTGTCCGACTGGAAGGAGTTATATTATATAAAAAAAGATCGAGATGTAATAGAATCCACGGACAGAGATGTAGATTATATTTATCGGCTAGAAGAAGATCCTCCGTACGTTTTTGTCCGATGTGATGATCGCTATTGATATCTTTTGGAGACAACAATGGAAAAAATTCCCGCATCGCTAACAGGCAAGATTACCAGCTTCGAAGATGACAAAAAAATAATCGCTATCGTCGCAACAAAATACGGCGAAGCATATCTTGATATCAATGTCTCTTTTCCCAATTTGAAAGTCGGAGACGAAATCGACCTTGAAGATGCTGACATCTACATCACTGACGGAAGAATTATTTACGTTCTTCCGGATGAAGGATGGATGTTCATCAACAACTATCGCGTAGAGTGGAAGCGTTGCAATTAATTTACCTAGGGAAGCGTTTGAAAATTCGACGCTTCCTTTTTTGTTTTCCTATGAACACCAACAGTAGGGAACAAAAATTTTTATTCCCTACATTTTTTAAACACGGAAAAAGGACAGACACAAGGTCTGCCCCTGCAAAATTTTATATTGTGTTATTTTTACAAAACCGTTATCGCCGAAACTTTGTCGCCGGGTTGTGGACGCATAACCCTGACACCTTGCGTCGCGCGGCCGAGGACGGAGACGGTTTTTAGCTCAATGCGGATGATCTGTCCTTTCTCACTTGTCATAATAAGATCTTGTTCAATATCATCAAGATTGACTACTTGCGCTCCGATCAGTTTTCCAGTCTTGGCTGTGATGGAAGCAGTCTTGATTCCTGACCCACCGCGCTTCTGGACTTTGTATGATTTGAGATCTGATCTTTTTCCATATCCATTTTCTCCGATGACCAAAAGCTGATTGCCTTTTTGTCCTTTAAAAACGACATCCATCCCGACCACTTTGTCTTCGGTTTTTAGTTTGATGCCACGCACTCCCGCTGCAGCACGACCCATCGGACGGACATCGGATTCGCGAAAGCGGATGGCTTGTCCTTTTTGCGTAGTGATGACTACCTCGTCAGATCCCGATGTCGCTTCCGCCCAGGAAAGCGCGTCACCTTTTTCCAGCTTTATCGCGATGAGTCCGGAACGCCTGACATTTTCAAATTCTTCGATCGATGTTTTTTTCACTGTGCCGTTTTCCGTGGCCATAAACATATATTTATAGGCGTCATCTTTTCCAGACGCCACCAACGCGGTTATTTTTTCTTCACTGGAAAGTGAAAGGAAATTGACAATGGACTGGCCTTTGGCGATCCGGGTGGAAGCGGGAATTTCATAAGCTTTCGTCTGGAAAACTTTTCCGGTGTTGGTGAAAAAGAGAAGATTGTCGTGCGCCATAACGCCCAGCATTTCAGAAATTTCATCGCCTTCTTTGGTGGTGGCGCCAATCACTCCTTTTCCGCCCCGACGCTGAACTTTGTATACGGCCGGATCCATTCTTTTAATATATCCTTCTTTGGAAATAGTGATTATCGCTTCATCGTTCGGCACAAGGTCTTCTTGCTTGAATTCGGTGATGCCGCCTTTCACGATCTTGGTTTTTCTCTCATCGCCATATTTTTCTTTGACGCGCGCCAACTCATCTTTGACTATTCCTAAAATTTTCTTTTCACTCTTTAGAATAGCTTCGAGCTCCGCAATCAGTTTCAGTTTTTCGGCTAGCTCGTCTTCGATTTTCTTTTGCTCTAGCCCCGCCAAAGTTTGCAATCTCATTTCGAGAATTGCTGTAGCCTGTCTGTCGGATAATTTGAATTTTTTCATCAAATTGACATGAGCAATTTCCTTGGTTTCTGATTTTTTGATTGTTTCTATCACCGCGTCGATATGATCAAGAGCGATTTTCAAGCCCTCTAAAATATGCGCCCGGTCTCGTGCTTTTTCCAGATCATATTTAGTCCGGCGAGTGATGACAATTTTTCGGTGTTCGATATATTCTTCCAAAATATCTTTCAGGTTCAAGATCTGCGGTTCAATGCCACCGACCAGCGCCAACATATTCACTCCAAAGTTTTTTTGGAGATCGGTGAGGGAATATAGTTTATTCAAAACTTTTTGCGGATAAGCGTCTTTTTTGAGCTCAATGACCAGCCGCACTCCTTCCTTGTCTGATTCATCTCGAATGTCCCTAATACCGACAATTTTTCCTTCATGCACCAGATCAGCCATTCGCTCAATCATTGTCGCTTTGTTAGTGGCATAAGTCATTTCGCTCACAATGATTTGAAACGCACCGGCTTTTGTTTCCACGATTTCCGCCTTGGCTCGCGTGAGAATTTTTCCCCGTCCGGTCTTGTAGGCTTCCAGGATGTCTTTTTTGTTGTAAATTATACCACCAGTAGGGAAGTCCGGACCTTTCACAAATTCCGCGAGATCAGAAATTTCCGCGTCCGGATTTTCAATAAGACAATTGATGCCGTCGATAAGTTCGCCTAAATTATGCGGAGGGATGTTTGTCGCCATCCCGACAGCGATTCCCATAGAACCGTTGAGAAGAAGCTGAGGGAGTCCGGCGGGAAGAACAGTTGGTTCTTTGTGCTGTCCGTCAAAGTTCGGCACAAAATCGACAGTATTCTTTTCGATGTCAATAAGCATTTCTTCAGCAATGACAGAAAGCTTGGCTTCTGTATAACGATAGGCTGCCGCGCTATCACCATCCATCGAGTTATGAACAAATACTCCGGCACCCAAACAAAAGTTGTGAGAATTATCAATCGTAAGGTCAAACACATCTTCTTTTTCTTTTATCTTTTCGATCCTAACGATTCTGTGATTTTTGCTTATTTCCTGTCGAATCAGGTCAGGACTATTTTGAAAATATTTATTCAATCCTGTCTCCCATAGCGTTGCCGCTCCATAGGCATAAACTTTTTTTCTGAATTGAGAATAATTTTTTTCATTTATCTCAAGATTTTTTGCAATAATTTCCTTACAAACATTGAGGAACTTTAACCTGCCGGTTTTATTGGTTTTGTGATTTTTGTTTCCCTTGATTATTCTTTCATGCATTATCGCGCGATACTCGGGATTTTTCCAAAGCCTTTTCAAAGTTTTTGTAGCGCGCTCACTAATTTCCTGGCGTTTTTCCGGATGATCTTTCATATACTGCTTATTCATCTCGCTCAAAAAAAGACGCATCTTTTCCCGATATTCCGGATTTTCCCAATTTATCACATTCCTTTCAGATAAACGCTTTGCATATTGCTCTCGAACTTGAGAGTCTGACCAATATTTATCCCGACCTTCTTTAATTTTTTGGCGATAATTCGCGCTTTTATGCAACAAGGAAGCGTTTTCATAATGAACGCTCCAATGCTCTTTCCAATTCATTCTGACAATATTTTCAGGACTGTTATTAAGTTTATTGAAATCCGAATGATGCCTTACCCTACCGACACTTTTTATGTATTTTCCAACAGTCAAATTGAAATTATCAGCCAGGTGGTGCACGGGAACCCATTCGTCTTTTTTGGGCTGGTATACTAGAGTATATCCTTCACGATTTAGCCTATCAGTTTTTTCCGATAACTTTTCATATAACGGCATTAGAGAATCCTCTTTTTTCAGATTTTGCGCTTCTTCATATTGGCCGTTTTTGAGCATAAACAAATGATTAGGAGTACATTTAATTTTCTGCCCATTGTCCAGCACAACTCTAATGACTTCTGCATTTTCAATGGTAAGGCGAGGTTTTTTTATTTGAGCTATTGAAATTAAACCCAAAGAATTAACCGTATAGGTGTAATTTTTTTTGCCCTGTTTATCTTCTTTTATAAGATCTTCGAAGCTTAAATTCCGCCCATCAGCCAGTTTGACCCTAGTGTCTTTTGTAAAACAACCGAAGTTTCCCTGACCGCGCACCAATGGATAGCGTAGAGAAAAATCCTGGGCCATTCTCACCATAGAATCATAGACCGCCACGTCGCCATGCGGGTGATATTTTCCCAAGACTTCTCCGACCACTGTGGCTGATTTTCGGAATTTAGCATTGGCGCGAAGACCAGTGTTCCACATGGAATAGAGGATTCTTCGGTGAACCGGCTTCAAGCCATCGCGAACATCAGGCAAAGCGCGAGCGACAATGACGCTCATAGCATAATCCAAATAGGATTGCGAAATTTCTTCGGTAATTTCCCGCGATTGAATAACGCTAGTATTTTTGATATCTTTTTCCATAACGAAAACTAATTTTCAATTTATAATTTTCAATTTTCAAACAATTTCCAATGTTTTAATTCTTCAATTTGGAAATTTAGTCATTGAAAAATTAGAAATTGTTTAGAAATTAGAAATTGTTTAGAAATTAGAAATTGAAAATTAGAAATTCCAATTCTTATTGGTTATTAAATCCTTCTCCCGGATTCTGCGGATTACTGATCTTCTGTTGGTTTTGGGCATTTCCTGCGGCATCTTTCAATTTATCCGTAGCGTTCTTCAGATCTTGTCCACTAGTTTTCAGGTCTTCGATCGGTTTCATCTGTTCTGGAGTAAAAATTTCCTGATTGGTAATTTCGTCCTGATTCTTAGCAGTGAGAGAAACGATCCAGATGATGATGACCAAAAATGTTACGCCAGCAGCACAAGCCCAAGCGTAACGGATCCTGATATGTTCTGGCTTTTTTCTTATTTCGTTTATTTTGTTCTGTATAAACCCCATGTAGTTATAAATATTTTTAAATTTTTATTCGACTCCCATAAGTATTACTTCCATACTTTTTCCCTCCAAATCTTTTTTCTTGATATTGATCTTTGTTACTTTTTCTTTCGGACAGTTTCCAATTTCTTTGCAAAACTTTTTCTCGTCATCCACGTCCACTGTTGACCCACTTATTTTATAGTGAATTGGAATAACAATTTCCGGCTCAATCTTTTTGATTATATCAACCGCTTCTTTTCCGTCGAGCGTATATTTTCCGCCAATGGGAATCATCAAAATATTCACACCATTTATCGCTTCCAGCTCCTTTTCAGAGAGAGAATGCCCCAAATCACCCATATGGCAGATCCGCAATTCTTCTGTTTCTAGTATATATATAGTATTAGCTCCGCGTTCAGCGCCTTCTTTTTTGTCATGGAACGTCTTCATTCCGACAATATTGACACCTTTGACCGAATATTCTCCCGGAATGTCGATGATATATGGTTCACCTTTGATCGCTTCGACATTATTATGGTCATGATGGTCGTGTGTCACCAAAACCAAATCTGCTTGTCCTTGTGGCGGACGAAGACCAATGGCTTTGTCAAAAGGATCGATGAACATCGTCACATCATCTTGTCCTCGTCCGGCCGGTTTTGTGGTTATTTTAAAGCAAGAATGCCCGTAGTATTGGATAATCATAGAATAGTATTTGGTATTTAGTATATAGTATTTTGTATAAAAAAGATACAATACTATGTCATATTATCATAATAAACAGGCGTTGTCGAGAGTATTTTGGATGGATTTTTGTTGACGGATGGGGGATTTTGCCGTAGGTTTAAGATAGATTAAAAATTGGCTAAGGAGGCTCAAGGAGAAATTTTTCTTTGGGATTTTTTAAACAGTTCGTTGAAATTTGACTTTGCGAAAAATTGAATTGCATTTACAAAATAGGAGAAAATTACAGAAAAAAGGGCTATGGATCTGGTGGCAATCGTTGCCGCCGGGAATGAATTCGCGCGAAAAAATGAAAAGGGAGAAAATCATGAGTGAGGCAATAGGTTTCAGACAAAAACTGGTATTGCGTGAAAGAAAAGTCAAGTCACTGGTTTGCGTTGGTCTGGACCCAATAATGGAAAAATGTCCGGATATTGTTCGCAGATCTTTTCCAAGCGACTGGCGCCGATGCGCCAAATGGATGACAGAAATCGTGGATTCGACAGCGCCGTACACGTTACACTTCAAACCGCAGGTCGCTCATTACGAGGCCTTTGAGGGGGGGCGACTGGCTCTTCAGGCCATTGTCGATCATATCCACAAGTTCCATCCCAGCATCCCAGTCTTTCTGGACTGCAAGCGTGGAGATATCGGTCGGACACAGCAACGCTACCGTATTGCTCATTTGGAAATCGACGGGGTCGATGGCATGAACTTCGGCCCCTATATGGGTTCAGAATGCATGGAAAGCCTGATAAGTAATGCCACGCCCGGCCGGGCTATCGTCAGTTTGTGCTACACCAGCAACCCTTCCGCACGGGAAGTCCAGGACATCAAACTGGCCGACGGCAGACATTACTGGGAATTCATTGCGGAACGCGTACTGGCCTGGTCAGAAAAGTTCGGCGTACAGGCTGACGCCGGTCTCGTGATGGCCGCCGCCTACGAACCGCCGGAAGAAAAAGGATCTGGCAACATTTTTTCCTGGCACCTTTCCCGTTGCCGAGAAATCGTCAAGGATTACCTGTGGTTTCTGGTCCCGGGGGTCGGAACTCAAGGCGGATTCATTTTTCAGACCGTCAAGGCGGGCTATCGGGGAGAGGGAAGCATGTCCATCAACAGCGCCTCCGAGATCGATTTCGCTTCCGACGGCCCCGATTTTGCAGAAGCATCAGCTAAGGTCGCCATGAAAATGCAAAGGAACATCAACGAAGCTCTTGTGCACGCCGCCTAATCAGCAGCCAGCTTCTCCTCTATTTCAAGAAAGGACGGAAAAGATGGCCTACCGATCAAAAGAAGAATGGGCAGATCTGCTCATAATTCCGCTCTATAGAGAGATGTATTTACAAACTCTCTGGAACGCGGCAAAAGAAAAGAACCGTCTGGAAGGCTGGACACTAAAAAACGATAGTTGGGCACCCTGGTTTTACAACATGCGACCGATCGGCGATTCCGCCAAGCTTTTTCATGATGTATGCAGAGCGATGGCCGATCTCATCCTCGTCCATAGCCTTGATGTCCTCATCGGAATTGAAATGGCAGGAGTTCCACTCATCGGAGGAACAGCTGTCGCTTCGCTCGCCTACAACGATCGGAGTCGCCGGATCGGTTACACAAGGCCACTGCCTGAAAAAGTCCGCACTCCACAAGAGTGCATGGATCTGCTTCGAAAAATCAGCACGGACTCTGCGCAGCAGTACGGCCAGAAGGAATTTGTCGAGGCCCGTCTCCGAAATGGTGATATCGTCGGCATATTCGACGATATGGCAAACGATCTGGGAAGTAAACTGATTGCCAGACTCATCGTGCTCTGGGCAGCCCAGCAAAGCAGGATATCGGTCACTTGCAACAAGGTTTTTTACACCTTGAATAGAAGCGCAAACAACCGAAAAAAGGCGTCCGATTTTGCTTTCAATCCGGAACTCGGTTTGGTTCCCGCTGAACTGGAAGTCAACTACATTATTGAGTTTGATGAAAAGCTGCCCAAGCTACAAAAAGTAATGCGTCCGGACGAATATCGCGTGATTTGCGACTTCCAGAATAATCCTGGCCATTTTCAGGATCCGGACGTCCAGAAAGAGATTCTGGCCCTCGCTGCCAAAGCAGCCTGACAAACACAACCGTCAACAAACACCCGCCCGCATTTTCCACTCTTTAAGGAGGAGAGAGGATTATGCGGGCTATTTTATTTGGTTAAAGTGTGTAATAATAGAGAAAACAAAAAAAATGTTTTATTATACATATATACTAGAAAGCTTGAAAAATAGCGAACTCTATATTGGCTATACTACTGACCTAAAAAGAAGATTTGAAGAACATAATTCAGGAATATCGCAATCGACAAAAAGATATATGCCATGGAAATTAATTTATTATGAAGCAGTTTTAAATGAAAATGATGCTAAGAGGCGAGAGAAATATTTCAAAACTAGTCATGGTAGGAGGTTATTAAAGAGAAGGCTAAAAGAGTATTTTTATAAAAAACGCTGATGGATCCGGTAGTGAAATTTCGACTTTTAAAATCTTAGTCATTATATATTCATTAAATTGTATTTAATTAGAAGTTTAATTAATTTTATTTAGTTTTGATTTGAGTTTTCCAGAGGAAAACTCAGTCGAAATTCTACTACCGGATGGATGTTTTCGCACACGGCCTTTGGGCTGGGGCAGCTTCGAAGGCTGGGAATATTAAAATATTCAAGAAAAAACCGTTAAAAACGTGGAAAATGGTGGTTTTTGGCGTTTTTCCGGATGTTTTTGCTTTCGCGCCGGCTTTCATATATATGTTCGCCTCATATATATTCCCAGGAATTCCTAAAATGGACCATCCAGGACCGGCCCACATGGAGCCAGCCACCGGAAATGGGCTTGTTATCAACAATTTGACCCATCATCTGTATAACCTAAGCCATAGTCTGCTCATATTTTTCCTTATTTTCGGCCTAATTTGGCTGATTTTTAGACGACCAGTGTGGGAAATGCTTGGCTGGATCATTCATATTATTATGGACATTCCGTCTCATTCCTATGATTTCTATCCTACGCCCTTCCTTTGGCCTTTTTCCGATTTTAAGGTGAATGGTGTCCATTGGGGCACACCCTGGTTTATGATAACCAACTATTCATTGATTATTTTAGCCTATCTCGTGATATATTTAGTAAAAAGGCATAAGAATTTGACCCCGCACTAACTTTGCACTGGCCCTTGGCCAATTCAGCACTTTGTGCTGGTGCAAAGTTAGTGCGGGGTTGACAAAATCTAAGGCCTAAACTATACTTTACTATATAATTATTAAGAAAAATCAAATAGGGAATGCTTTAATTCCCGAACACTTTCTTAATAATTCCTTTTTTAGGGAATTTTTTGTTTTAATACTTATTAATCATTAATTTATTATTCACACAAAAATGAACGACATATTGGACAATCTGGCTAAAGAAGTGGACAAAATTTCTGACACTGAAATTGTAGAAAGCGCTAAAAAAGAAAAGAAAAGCGTGAAAGATGCCAAAGAAGAAGTCAAGGATGAAACTTTAATGGGAAAATTGATCGGAAAAAATCCGATTACATATCCAACTGTAGGCGAAACGATCGTTGGGCGTGTAATCGAGGTTTCTACCTCTGAAATATATATGGACCTGGCGCCTTTTGGCACCGGAGTGGTCATGGGAAAAGAGATCAAAGACGGAATGGCCGCGGGAAAATTGAAAATCGGTGATGAGGTGACAGCAGTGGTCACGGAAACGGAAAATGAAGATGGATATATCGAACTTTCCATCCGTGAAGCTTCTTATGAAAAGGCATGGGATGACATCGAATCTAAGCGTGATACCCAGGAAAAGATCGGTACAAAAATTCTTAGCGCTAACAAAGGCGGACTTTTGGTTGAAGTCAACGGAATTTCCGGATTTTTGCCCGTTTCCCAGCTTTCCAGCAAAAACTATCCAAGAGTTGAAGATGGTGACAAGAATAAGATATTAAATCTCTTGAAAAAATTGATCGGCAAAGAACTGGAAGTAAAGATTTTGGACGCTGACCGAGAATCACAAAAACTGATTGTTAGTGAAAAAGCGGCTACTTCCGACAAAGATAGAGAAATCATTTCCAATATGGCCGTTGGCGATGTTGTGAGTGGTGAAGTGAGTGGCGTAGTTGACTTTGGAGCTTTCGTAAAATTTTCCGCTCCCGGAAAAAATAGCGAAGAAACAACTGACGGTGAAAAGATGGAAGGATTGGTCCACATATCAGAATTAGCCTGGCAACTCATTGAAGACCCAAGGACTATTGTGAAAGTTGGCGACCGGGTAGAAGCAAAAATTATCGGTATAGACGCCGACAAAATTTCTCTTTCTATGCGCGCTCTCCAGAAAGATCCTTGGAGTGAAGTAGAAAAGAAATATAAAGTGAACGATATTGTTACTGGAACTGTACATAAGATAAATCCTTTTGGTGCTTTTGTTTATCTCGACAAAGACATCCATGGTTTGGCGCACATCTCCGAGATGAGCGAAGCTTATCCTGGAAAAACGCTCGACGAACTGATCAAAAACGGAGAAAAATACCAATGGCAGATACTTTCTATTGAACCAAAAGAACATCGCATGGGCTTAGTTTTGGCGGACAAAAAGAAAGCAAAAAAAGCCGAAAAGACTGAAAGGAAAGAGGAAAAGACAGAGAAAAAAGAAAAAAAGGCGAAAAAAGAAGAAGGCGAAAAGCCTAAGAAGACAAAGAAAAGTAAAAAAGAGGAAAAATAAATAAAAAAGTATGATCATAACTATCAACGGCGACGAGGGATCGGGAAAAACTACGGTTGCCAAAAAATTGGCAGAAAAAATAAATTTTACCCGATACACGACCGGAGAAATTTTCCGCGAAATGTCTAAAAAAAGAGGGTTGAGTTTGGTTGAATATCTAAAGCTAGGCGAAACCGATCCTAGCATAGATAAAGAAGTTGATGATTATGTAATAAAATTATCTAAAGAACAGGATAACTTTATCATTGATAGCCGGGTAGCCTGGCATTTCATCCCAAATTCTATAAAAATTTATCTGAAAGTAGCCGAAGAGGAAGGCGCTAAGCGTATATATAAAGAGATTCTGGAAAAGAACAACAGGAATGAAACAAAAAAACCGCCCGCTTCCGTAGATTACGTTATGAAAAAAGTTCAGGAAAGAAGAGAAACTGATGATAAGAGATATATGCAATATTACGGGATAAATATCAGAAACAAGAATAATTACGATTTCGTAGTAGATACTACCGATCTGGATCCAGAACAAGTTTTTGAGAAAGTGCTCGGATTCATCCAATCCAAAATTAATGAAAAGTCTAGTTAAAAAAGTTCAGAACACTATCTTTCAACATAAAATCTTTGAGCGTGGGTCAAAAATTATTCTAGCAGTTTCCGGCGGACCAGACTCAACTTGTATCTTGGATATTTTTAGTAAATTACAAAAAAAATACGACCTTGAGCTGATCATTGCTCATGTAAATTATGGCCTGCGCGGAAAAGACAGCGACAAGGATGAAAAATTCGTCCGCGATTTGGCAAAAAAATACGGCTTGAAAATAAAAATCCTAAAACCGGGTTTTAGGAAAACTCCTTCTGAAAAAGAACTGCGTGACATCCGCTATGATTTTTTTGAAAAAGTTCGATCTGAAAATAATTTTGATCTTATCGCTGTTGCTCATAATCAGGACGATCAGGTAGAAACATATCTCATGAGAATTATCCGCGGCGCGGGACTTCAGGGACTCTCTGCTATGCAGTATAAAAATGAGAAAGTTATCCGACCGCTCCTAAATATTCCCCGAGCTGAAATCGAAAAATATTTAAAAGAGAATAAATTAAAATACAGAATTGACAAAACCAACCTCGAATCAAAATATCTAAGGAACAAGATCAGAAACAAACTCATTCCATATCTTGAAAAAAATTTCAATCCGCAGATCAAAAAGACTATTTTTTCTTCCATTGAAACTATCGCCGAGGATCTGGAATATATTTCACAAGTCTCGGATAGGGCATATGCCAAGAATAAAGAGTTAAGCGTCAAAAAAATCCTTGATCTTCCGCCCGCTATCCAAAAAAGAGTGATTTTACGGGCAATTTCCGATAAAAAATCTGGTCTCAAGGATATTGAGTCGGCGCATATAAAAGAACTGATCAAGATCATCGCTAGTAATAAGAATAAGCGCCAGGTTGTATTATTCAAAGGATTGAAAGTAACAAGACAAGGTGATAAACTGAAAATAGAACTAATCAAATAACTTTGTAAAATATAATAATTATGAATAAATTATTTAAAAATATCGGCATTGTGCTCTTGGTATTTTTGTTCATATCCGGAATACTTGTTCTCTATAGCGCCCCGCAACAAAAACCAGAACAAATCTCTCTTACTCAACTAGCCAATCAGGTAAACGACGGTCAGGTCAAAAAAATTACCGTAGACAATAATGAGTTGGCTGTTGAGCTCAATGACGGAAAATCTGAAAAAGCTACTAAGGAAAAAGAAACGGGTCTCACTGAATCTTTGAAAAACTATGGTGTGGATACACAGAAATTACAATCCGTTAATTTGGATGTTAAGGGCGAGTCTTCTGCGGGAGCTTGGGCGGGAATAATTTTACCGTTTTTACTTCCTTTTATTCTTATTTCCGTTTTCATATGGTTTATGCTCCGACAAGCGCAACGTGGAAACACACAAGCGCTTTCTTTCGGACTTTCCCGCGCGCGCATGACTGACCCCAAGGACAAGAAGAAAAGAATAACTTTTGCTGACGTGGCCGGTGCCAAAGAATCCAAAGAAGAACTCTATGAAATAGTAGAATTTCTGCGAAATCCTAAGAAATTTTTGGCTCTCGGCGCTAAAATTCCCAAAGGCGTTCTCCTTCTTGGTCCTCCAGGAACCGGAAAAACACTGATTTCCAAAGCCGTGGCTGGGGAAGCCAATGTCCCATTTTTCAACATCTCCGGATCAGAATTTGTGGAAATGTTTGTGGGAGTGGGAGCTTCGCGCGTCCGCGATCTTTTCAAACAAGCTAAAAAGAATGCTCCTTCCATTGTTTTTATCGATGAAATTGATGCGGTCGGCCGTCATCGTGGAGCGGGATTGGGTGGGGGGCATGATGAACGAGAACAAACTCTAAACCAAATCCTGGTTGAAATGGACGGTTTTGACACTTTCACTAATGTTATTGTCATTGCTGCTACCAATAGGCCTGACGTTCTTGATCCAGCTCTTCTTCGCCCAGGCCGATTTGACCGAAGAGTGGTTATGGATCTTCCTGACATTGACGAACGCGTAGAAATCTTGAAAATTCACTCCAAAAATAAGCCGGTGGAAAAAGGAACAGATATTCGCGTCATTGCCCGGCGCACTCCCGGTTTTTCCGGCGCTGATCTTTCCAATCTTTTGAATGAAGCGGCGATTCTGGCCGCCAGACGCAACAAAAAAGAGATTGGACTCTTTGAGATGACTGAATCAATTGAAAAAGTAATCCTCGGACCAGAACGAAAGAGCCGAAGAATAGAAGAGGACGAGAAAAAAATTATCGCCTACCACGAAGCGGGACACGCGCTTGTTGCCGCCAGCCTTCCACACGCTGATCCGGTACAAAAAATTTCTATCATCTCCCGTGGACACGCTGGCGGATATACTTTTAGTGCCCCGGAAAAAGACAAGACTCTTCTTAGCCGGGGATATTTCATTGATGAATTGTCCGTTCTCCTTGGAGGATATGCCAGTGAAAAAATGACTTTTGGTGATATCACTACCGGTGCGTCAAACGATCTCGATCGAGCAACTAAGATTGCGAGAAACTTGGTCACTCGATATGGCATGAGTGATCTGGGGCCGCGCACTTTCGGCCATAAGGAAGAAATGATTTTCCTGGGCAAAGAAATCCACGAAGAAAAAAACTATTCCGACAAAATGGCGGAAGAAATTGACGACCAGGTTTCTAAATTCATTAGTGACGCCTACAACGTGACAGAAAAAATATTAAAAGAGAAGAAGGAAACACTCGACAAATTGTCTTCTGTTCTTTTGGAAAAAGAAACAATAGAACAAGAAGAATTCAATGAGATAGCCGGAATTAAAAAAGAAATAAAAAAAGATGAATAAAAAATTACAAGATATCGCCTATATCGATATCTTCAAAAAAGCATTCGACATCACTTGGAAAAACCGAGCTCTTTGGTGGTTTGGGTTGTTACTGGCGCTTGGCGGAGGAATGGGTAATATGAATTATGCTTTTGATGAGAAAAACAAAAATAGTAGTGAACGAGCTACACAGTTTATCTCTGATCATTTAGGGCTGGTCATTACTGGAGCGATAATACTTACTGTCATATTTCTGATGTTTGTAGTTTTATCCATCATCGCCCGGGGAGGAATTATTGAATCTATCGAAAAGGTGTTAAAAAACAAACCTTTTGAATTTCGTTCCGGAATGCGAGAAGGGAAAAAATACTTTTGGAAAATATTTCTTCTTGGCATAATATTATGTCTCTTAATGATAGCTTCCATCGTAATTCTTGCTACACCGGTAATTTTCCTTTTCATAGCCAAATCATATATTCTTGGAGTGATGCTGGCTATTTTTGCCGTTCTCATTTTTATCCCCATAGTAATTCTGGTCACGTATATCAAGACTTACGGAGAAATCTACATTGTTTCCGGAAAACTATCGTCCTGGAACGCCATCGAAACATCCTATGAACTTTTTAGAAAAAACCTGGCCACAAGTTTGATTATGGGAATTCTTTTCATCCCGGTGGGAATTATTTTGATGATAGCTATGATGATTCTTATCGCTCCACTGGCAGTACTGGCTGTCGCTTTCGCCTTTTTAGGAAAAATCGGCATCGCCGTTACTGTCATCATAGGATTGGCCATATGTATTATTATTCTTCTTATTCAATCCGTTTTTCAAGTTTTCCACCAAACCGCCTGGCTTCTCTTTTTCCACGAAATAGCCACACCAATAGTGGAAGAAAAAATAGAAGAACCGATCGAGGAAGTGGAAAAAGAAATTCTTCCCACAGTAGATCCTGTGAAAACAGCTGAAATTGAAAAGTAAATTTTCACAAAATAAAACTGCCTGATTGTTTTGGCAGTTTTATGTTTCATGTTTTATGTTTCATTGACTAGAGCGACAAATTAAAATAAGATTATATTGATGCGGGTCTGTAGCTCAGTTGGTTAGAGCGCGTCGTTGACATCGACGAGGTCTGCAGTTCGAGTCTGCACAGACCCACGAATTATAAACTAAATACGGGACTGTAGCTCAGTGGTCAGAGCGGACGACTCATAATCGTTTGGTCGCTGGTTCAAATCCAGCCAGTCCCACAATATAAAAATACCTTGCAAGGTATTTTATTTGTTTATATTTTTATTTCTTCCTCCTCCTCGCATGAAAGGCTTTGTGCACTTCGCGAAGTTGTTGGTTTGTTATGTGAGTATAGACCTGCGTTGTGGTGATCGAAGAATGGCCGAGCATGGCCTGAACGCTTCTTATATCCGCTCCGTTAATTAACAAATCAGTCGCGAAAGAATGACGTAACGTGTGCGGGTGGACATTTTTGACAATACCGGCTTTGACCGCATAATGTTTTACGATTCTTTGGATGGAACGGGGGGTGAGACGAAGATTATCATTATCTTTTTTATTTTTTTTGTTTTTTGATTCGAATTTTTCTTGCGCCTTGGCATCCCGCACAAAAAGTGCCGGGTCAATATCTGTTCTTTTTTCTAAATATGATTTCAAAGCATCTTTGGCCGTATCGGAAATAAAAACCACCCTGATTTTATCGCCTTTTCCACGAACAGACAGCTCGCCTGATTTCAAGTTTAATTTATCCCGATTGATACCAGTCAGCTCCGAAACACGCAGTCCAGCGGAAAATAGCATCTCGAGAATTGCCCGGTCGCGAAGCGATTTGAAATCAGATCCCTTCGCCGCACCCAAAAGCCTCTCCACCTCATCTTCTTCCAGGAACTCCACTTCTCGATCTGGTGTTTTACCAATTTCCACTTTTTCCGCTTGCAATGTCTTGATATCACGCTTGGCCAGATATTTCAAAAATGAGCGTAGAGCAATGACATAATACCCCTGAGTCACCTTTTGAAGCCGCTTGCCCTTTTTGTCCTCCAAGCGGTTGAGATGGATGCGAAAATTTCTCACCAGATCATCATTTATCTCTTTTGGATCATTGATATGAGCCCAATTCAAAAAGACATCCAGATAGTGGCTATAATTTTCGATGGTCTTTGGCGACCGCGAGCGTTCAATTTCTAGATATTCCAGGAATTGGGTTTTTAGGCTTTGGATATTCATAACTTCGTTTTGCGACACTTATCATTATAGCGACAATAATCCGTTTTGACAAAAAAAGCCGTTTCGGCTATACTGGAAAGCACGTAAGAATTAGGGTGAGGGTCAAAGGAAACAGCTGGTTTCAGCCAATTCCAAAGCCCAAAACACAAGAAAGGTTTATCGTTATTAGTAAACTACTCGAAACTCTATCCATCAGTTTATTAGGACGCGAAAATCTCAAAAACCTGGCTGCCCGGGTTCACATCATACAAAAAGCATTAGTGCGTTTCATAAAAGAGCGGCGAACCATCAAGGTTCTGCACCTATTCCGGAATTACAGCGCGTTTATCGTTGTTGCTTCCTGCGCTCTTTTGGTTTCCGCTACCAATTTCACCGCAGGCCGTGAGTCTAGCGGGTTTTTATTTGGCTATTTTGGACAAGAAGAAAACTATGATAATCCGCTAAAAGATAAAATGTTTCTGAAATCCGCTAAAAAGACTAATGTAGCCTTGGCGCCTTTGGCTGAAGCCAGCACCTCTCCCGATCCCGAATCAAAAGATGAAGAAGAAAGCCCGCTTATGCTTCAAGGACAATCACTTATCGCCGGAATGAGTCCTGTGCGAAAAGACCCGGAAGAAGATGGCGGAGTTGTTATCTATGAAGTTCAGCCTGGCGATACAGTCAGCGCTATTGCCGCTAGCCACAAGATTAGCGTAAACACAATTCTCTGGGCAAACGAAATGGATAATGTTGACGACATTATGCCCGGAGATAAGATATTCATTCTCCCTGTTTCCGGATTAACATATACCGTAAAGAAGGGTGATACTATCGATAGTGTCAGTAATGAATATAAAGCCGACAAGGATAAAATTATTGCTTTTAACGGACTTCCGGCTAATGGAGAGCTAAAGGAGGGCGAAGAAATAACTATTCCAGATGGTCAGAAAGAAGTTCCACAAGCTACCACTCCTTCTACTTCCAGTGGCTCTTCCATTGGTATTGCTCCACGTCAATATGATTCATTCACCGCCGGAAAATCAGTGCTTTCCGGAAAAGCAGGCGCTGGCCACAGCTTCCCATACGGATACTGCACTTGGTATGTAGCCTCTCGTCGTTACGTTCCTTGGGGCGGAAATGCTGGTACATGGCTCTATCACGCCAAAGCGGCTGGATATTCCACGGGGAAAACTCCGAGACCGGGAGCTATTATGGTTTCTTCTGAATCCTGGTGGGGACACGTGGCTATCGTAGAATCAGTCAGCGGATCTTCGTTCACTATATCCGAAATGAACTATGCAGGCTTCGCCAAGAGATCCACTAGAACCATACCGATAGGAAGTAGAGCGGTTAAGGGATTTGTATACTAGATTTTATTGTAAAAAAAGCCCGGAGTAATCCTGGGTTTTTTTGTTTTATTAAGACTATCTTATTCAATTTTTAATTTAGAATTTTTAATTTTTAATCAATTTTAAATTTCTGAATGTCTTAATTTTAAATTTAATCATTTAAAATTCATTTCAAATTTCAAATTCTAAATTTTTCTTAACGGCGCTATCGACGCTGCTAGTTTTTTCAATCCTGCTTTTTTAAACGCCACAGTTATTATATCTCCTTGCGTCGCGATTATTCTTCCCTCACCAAAAATTTCATGACTGACTTTGTCACCATCTCGAAAAGAATTTTGAATTTGTGATTTTGGATTTGTGATTTGTTTGGAATTTGGGATTTGAGATTTGGGATTTGAGTCTTCGAGCAGGTGTTCCGGAATATCGTCAAGAAATCTTGACGGAGCATTGACTTGCGTTGAGCCAAAGATGTTTCTTTCTCTGGTAAATAATAAATATACTTTGACTTTGGCGCGAGTTATTCCTACGTACATCAACCTTCTTTCCTCTTCCATCTCCCGACCGTCTATCATGCTTCGAGAATGTGGCAGAAGTCCCTCTTCGAGGCCGGCAATGAAAACTACCTTAAATTCCAGTCCTTTGGCTGAGTGCAAAGTCATCAGATGCACCGCGTCTTTATTTTGATCGATATTGTCCGTATCAGAAACAAGTGCCACTTCTTCCAAAAATAATTTCAAACCTTCATCGCTTTCGTATTCATCATATTTTTTAGCCACCGTCAAAAGTTCGCGCACGTTCTCATTTCTCATTTCACCTTCTTCCGTTCCATCGAGCAAAAATTTTTCATAGCCGGATTCAATGAAGACTTTTTGGATAAAATCAGTCAGTGGAATATTATTTTTTACATCATTCATCCTCTTTATAAACTCACAAAACTTGGCAATTTTATCTTTTTTAGAGGAAGGAATTAAAAACACATTACTTTCCTCCTCTCCCTCTGGGAGAGGATGTCGCGTCTTCGCGACAGGAGAGGGCTCTATCTTTAAATTACCAGCTCCAAACCCTATCGGATTAACATTATTTTCTCTGGCTAATTTTATCCATTTATTCAAGGTTATCTCGCCGATATCTTTTTTGGGAACATTTATAACGCGCTCCAAAGAAACTTCGTCATAAAAATTTTCAATAAGCCGAAGGTAGGCAATGACGTCTTTTATTTCTTTTCTTTGATAGAATTTTAAGCCCCCAATAATTCGATAGGGCAGGGAATTTTTGAGCATCGCTTCTTCAATGGTTCGTGATTGAGCATTGGTTCTATATAAAATCACAAAATCGGAAAATGAATAGTTTTCTTTTTTTCTTATTCTCCGGATTTCTTCGGCGATAAAACCAGACTCATCCCTTTCATCTTCCGCTTCATATGAAGTAATGAGATGCCCGCCCGCTTGGTCGGTCCATATTTTTTTATCTTTTCGATTAATGTTTTTAGAAATAACACCGTAAGCCGCGTCCAGAATGTTTTGTGTAGAACGATAATTTTGTTCTAGTTTTATCACTTTGGCGTCTGAATAGTCTTTTTCAAAGTCGAGTATGTTTTGAATGTCTGCGCCTCTAAACATATAAATTCCTTGCCAGTCATCACCGCAAACCCATATGTTTTTATACTTTTGAGACAACAGCTTTACCAAAGTATATTGCGCGTGATTAGTATCCTGATATTCATCCACCATGATGTACCGCCAAAATTCCTGATATTTGGCCAAAATTTCTGGGTATGTCTTGAAAATTTTGACTGTTTGCATAATGAGATCGTCAAAATCCAAAGCGTTTTGGTCTTTTAGTTTTTTTTGATATGTTTTATAAACTTTCGACACTGCGTCTTCCCAATATCCGCCGATGCCTTCTTCAAAAACCGCTTCATCTATCAATTCGTTTTTAGCTTTGGAAATTGCTCCCAAAATGGCTTGTGGTTTAAATTGATCGGTATCAATTTGCATTTCCTTCATCGTCCTTTTCATAAGTGCCAATTGATCCTGCGCATCGAGAATTGAAAATGATTTTTTATATCCCACTTTCTCAATTTCCCGCCGCAAAATTCTCACACAGATTGAATGAAAAGTGCCCACCAACGGCATCTCTTTCCTTGGGAGTTCGACTCCCATAATGGGAGTCGAACTCCCATCGTTGTCATCAGTACCTAATAATTCTGCAATCCGTTCCTTCATCTCTTGAGCAGCTTTGTTTGTGAATGTCACCGCCAAAATTCGCCTTGGACTGACATTTTTGTCACAAATCAAATACGCCACCCGATGAGTGAGCGCCCGCGTTTTCCCTGAACCCGCTCCGGCAATGATAAGCACCGGCCCATCAATCGTCTCCACCGCCTCGCGCTGGGAAGGATTTAGTTTTTCTAGGATTTTAGACATTCATATTTCGCCTTCTCGTAGAGACGAGGCAGTGCCTCGTCTCTACGCAAGGTAACCTGGCTATTGTAGCATATCCCACATTACTTCAAAAAAGCTCTTCTGGGTATCATGGATTTTCTGGCTTTCAATAATGATAGCCATTTCTTCGTCATAGGAAACCATTCCCACTTTATTCTTTCCATAAACCACCATTTCTATTTCAATATTAAATTTCTCTGATGGCACCATTTTAATTTGGGAAAAGGTAACATTTCCACTCTCGGCAATACTTTTCAGTTCAGGATTATCCTTAAACAAAACTCTTGCCCAAATTTTTTTTTCTTTTCTTTTTGGCATGAAATAACTGGTAAAATATCCTTCCCAATCCCAAAATTTTTCATTGAACGTGCCCAACATTTCGCTGTCAGGATATTTCAAAACATCGCTAAAAACTTCTTTATACGATTCTTTCCCCTCAAAATATTTTATTTTCGGTTTTTTATCGATCAAATTATTAAAAGCCAAAAGTTCCGGAAGTATTCTTTCCAGATCTCTTTTCTTGTTTTCCATGGATTCTACCAGTTTTTTGGGGTTTTCGGCATAAACCACCGCCACATTATTGCTTTCATAACTGCTCATCAGCCCTTTTTCCTTCAAATTCTCTACTGCCAGATAGGTGGTTGTCCTTTTGACCCCTGATTTCTTGGCTAGCCTATACACACTGGTTTCGCCCAGCTCCAAAGCCGCCAGATACACCTTGGCCTCATTTTCGCTTAAACCAGCCTTTTTTAGTTCGTCTATGTGCATATATTATGTTTCCCGCGACGTAGAGACGCATTGCAATGCGTCTCTACGGGTGGTTTTTTGCAATTTATACATTGCTGTCATCAAATATGACGACACTATTATTGTAGCATATATCGCTAGATAATGCAATATATAAGCCAAATATAGACTATGTCCTTCTTGGTTATACTTGCCTATTGTCATTAACTATGGACTAATGGTCAAAAAAATGGTATACTAGGCTGTTACGGTGAGAAGCCGAAAAGACAGAACTCGTAACACAGTTCGTTGAGAATAGAGGGTTTATTAAATTACCATTGCTAAATAGAGGAGAAAAAAATGGAAAAATCCAAAAAAATGGTACTTGGAGTCGTAAATGACCCCGTTGTCTTGAATGGAACAGTACCTCATAGTGAATGGATGTATGAAATAAGGAAAGCAGCAGCAAATAGGTACGATAATCCGCAAGAAAACTTCGACAGAGGCGTGGAAGCAATGATCACTGCCTACAAAGAACTGGGTCACATGGATTATGTAGCCATAATAGGCGAGGGTAGTTTGCCTAATATAGTGACACACTCCCAATGCTTCTTCTCTGATGAAGTTGAAGAAAAGTTTCTTGCTGCAGGGATCGAAGTAGAAGTAAAAGCAATAGCTGCCACTTCGGATCAGTTTTGGAGCAAAGAAATAGTCGAGCCCCTTCTGAACGATGCAGGACTGACAAACACGAACCAGTTTGAATTCAAAACTTGTTCAATCAGTCGTGGTAAGACATATCGGTACCACTTTGACATCTTCAACTATGATAAGTATGTGTCAGTGTACAAACTGACACGAAAATAACCCTCTTCCGCCCAGCATATGCCACCGCATATCGCTGGGCTCCATTTCCGAAATCATTTCAAAGTGAAGTGGTTTCAGAGGATGGGAAGTTCTTTAAAATATATATTTGAAAATTATGGAGAGCGAAATGAATATTAAGCCAGTTAAAGAAGAATACCCAAATGTAGCCAGACTATGGAAAATTCTTTCTTCAGCACAAAAGGGATTGCTTCTCAGTCTTCATTTGATGCACGAGATAAACAGGGAGAATGTCAATGAATATCTCTGTACTGGAAAAGTATCAGATGAAGGGAGGGAGATTTTTAGAATATACATTCGGGATATCCTGGAAGCGACAGAACATGCAACTGATGAAAATTCGCTTGATTGGATCCCTTGTGGAATTTTAAGAAGATTGGAAAAATTATTGGTTCAAAGTCCCAATACAGACCTTTCTGAAATAATTTTCGGATTAATTCCCAATGGTAAGGCCATCCTATGGCGACCGTAAGGTCGAGGGCGAGTGCGTATATCAATACCGCTCGCCTTTTTGTTTGCATTTTTGGAATATTTATGCTATCGTAATGGTATAAAGAATGAAGCCAAAAATATGAAATTTAATCATAAAGAACAAGTTTTTCCAGTCATTTTGGAGCAAGACGAAACTGGCGGGTACGTGGTAACCAATCCCGCTTTTGAAGGTTGCTACAGTCAAGGAGACACTGTCGAGAAGGCTTTAGAAAATATAAGAGAAGCTACTGAACTTTGCCTGATGGACTTGGAGGATGAAAATAAAACTGCCAAAACCAAAGAAATTAGCCTTCATCTAATTACTCTTAAAAACAACTATGCCTAAGCTTCCGGTAATTTCTGGAAAAGAACTTATCAAAAAGTTAGAAAGGCAAGGATACATAGTTATCAGGCAAAAAGGAAGCCATGTCAGACTCAAAAATAATGATCCACGGCTTAAGCCGCTGACAGTTCCGACCCACAAATTCATAAAACCCGGATTGCTTCACAAAATTATCCGGGACGCCAATATGACGCTGGAAGATTTTTTGAATATATAAACCTAGCTCGCAGAAAGGACGACACAATTGGACGTCTTTTTTATTTTCCTTGCCAAAAACCCACATTTAAGGTACAGTTTAGATATTAATTACTTATTAGCAAACATCAGTTGTGGGGATTCCCAACTTATGTTTTGCCGAAAAAACTATGGCACTAAACGCCAAACAGAAGGAAAGAGTAACCAAAGAAGTGAAACGTCACGAAAAAGACACGGGCAGCCCCGAGTATCAAGTGGCTCTTTTTACAGAGAAAATTAAAAAACTAACTCTTCATCTCAAAAAGAACAAGAAAGACTTCCATTCCAGACGTGGACTTCTCAAGATGGTTTCTAAGAGAAAGAAATTGATGGATTACTTAAAGAAAACGAATGAGAAGGCTTATAAGACCTTGGTTAAAAAGCTGGAACTAAAAGGATAATATAATTTATGTCAATTTACAAAGAACAACGTGTAGGAGTGCTGGTAGATATTCAAAATCTATATTACAGCGCCAAAGTACTTTACGGGAAAAAAGCTAATTTTGGAGCAATCCTAAAAGAAGCAGTTGGAGATAGAAAACTCATTAGAGCCATTGCTTACGGCATTGCTACAATCGATAAACAAGAAGGGAAATTTTTTGAGGCTCTCGGAAAATTGGGATATGAAGTGAAAAGCAAAGACCTGCAAATTTTTCCGGGAGGCGCCAAGAAAGGCGACTGGGATGTGGGCATTACTATTGATGCCGTGAAAATGTCTAAAAGCCTTGACGTCATTATTCTTGTTTCTGGCGACGGAGATTATGTCCCGCTCGTAGAATATATCCAAAACACTACTGGCTGCCGAGTTGAAGGAATGTCATTTGGAGAATCAACTTCCGGAAAATTGATTGAGGAGCTTGATTCTTTTGTCAATTTGAGCGAAAACAAAAAGAAGTTTTTGATATAGTAACAAAAATAAAATTAGAAAGGTAGGTGTACTATGGATCCAAATTACGCAAATTATGGTTCTTACTCTACTAGCACAAATGTTTCTCCGGAAGCGGCTGGGCTGGGGTTAGCTGTTTTTGGTGGAATAATGCTTTTTTTGTTGGTAGTCTTTCTGATCATTTACATTTACATGGCCATTTGCCTTATGAAAATGGCGCATAAGACCAACACGCCCAACGCCTGGTTCGCCTGGATTCCGATTTTGAATTGTATCTTGATGCTTCAAATCGCCAAAAAACCAATCTGGTGGATAATTCTTCTTCTTATTCCTCTCGTTAACATTGTTATGATGATTATTGTCTGGATGGCTATCGCCAAAGAACTGGGAAAACCAGAATGGCTGGGTGTTCTCATGATCATTCCTGTGGCCAATATTATCATTCCTGGATATCTAGCCTTTTCTAACGGCAACTCTGCTCCGCCGGTGCAACCAGTAGCATAAAGTTTATAATCAAGACGCCCCGGGAAACCGGGGTGTTTTTATTCCCAAAAATTGACAAAACCACCAAAATTAAGTTAAACTTTAGCCACTAATGAAGTAAATTAAAAACCTAATTAAAGCCAGAAAGAAGAATGATTTATGAATTATAGCTTATGAGGGAACTCGTAATCTGCCATTCGTAAATCTTCGTTTCTTCTTTATCATTCCAGTTCCGACTGGTTGCCTTTAGTTAGGACAATTCCTTTTATGGAATCAAAAAAATGGTCCCTCCAGATCGGGGGACGAATTCTGGAAGTTGAAACAGGACTTCTCGCCGGGCAGGCCAATGGTGCGGTCACTGTTAGTTATGGTGACACGGTCGTTTTGGCGACAGCCACAATGAGCAAGGGAGCTTCGCGCGTGAGTGGATATTTCCCCCTCATGGTGGATTTTGAAGAAAGATATTATGCCGCTGGAAAAATCAAGGGTTCGCGATTTATCAAGCGCGAAGGGCGACCGTCTGACGACGCCATCCTTTCTGGACGAGCCGTTGATCGGACTATCCGCCCGCTTTTTAACCATCGGATGCGCAATGATGTGCAGGCAGTTCTCACTGTCCTTTCTTATGACGGAGAAAATGATCCGGATATTGTGGCTATCATTGCCGCTTCACTTGCCCTTTCTATCTCTAATATTCCTTGGGCTGGACCAGTAGCGGCAGTTCGCGTGGGAAAAACCGATGGTGATTTTATTCTCAACCCAGTTAACGGTGAGGTATCAGAAGGAAAGATAGATTTGCTCGTGGCTGGAACTAGCGACAAGATAAATATGATCGAATGTGCTGCCAAGGAAGTTCCGGAAGAGGAAATGGTGAAAGCCATCGCTTTTGCTCAAGAAGCCGTCAAGAAAATTACCGGATTTATTTCTGATATCCAAAAAGAAGTAGGAAAAGAAAAAATGGAAGCGACTTTGGTTGCTGGAACGCCTGAATTTGAGGAAGAAATAAAGAAAATGCTTCTGGAAAACAATTTGAGCGATATTCTTTATGACAAAGACAAAAAAGTCATTGAAGAAAAAACGGCTGAAATAAAGGAAAAGATGAACGCCATAATCTCGGAAAAATACCCGGACGAGAAAGACAGGCTAAAAGAAGTAGCCGACATTATTTTTGACGAAGTTTCCGATGTTATTGTCCATGAGAATATTTTAGGAAAAGAAAAAAGACCGGACGGACGAAAACTCAATGAAATTCGCCACATCGAATGCCGCGTTGGTGTTCTTCCTCGAACTCATGGAACCGGACTTTTCACCAGAGGTGAAACTCAAGCTCTCACTGTTACGACATTGGGTTCGCCTGGCGATGAACAAATCATCGACACAATGGAAGTGGACATGAAAAAAAGATATATGCATCATTATAATTTTCCTCCGTTTTCCGTTGGTGAAGTACGGCCAATGAGAGGTCCAGGAAGACGAGAAATCGGACACGGGGCTTTGGCTGAAAAAGCGCTGGTGCCAGTTTTACCTGCCAAAGAAGATTTCCCATATACTATGCTTTTAGTTTCGGAAATCCTTTCTTCCAACGGATCTTCTTCCATGGCTTCCGTATGCGGCTCCACACTTTCTCTTATGGATGCCGGCGTACCGATCAAAAAACCGGTGACCGGAATTGCCATGGGAATCATTATTGGCAAAGATAAATTCAAGGTTTTAACCGATATTCAAGGGTTGGAAGATCACTATGGCGACATGGATTTTAAAGCGGCTGGAACGCGTGATGGCATCACCGCACTGCAGATGGATGTAAAAGTGGACGGTGTGACTATTGATATGTTGGAAGCTGTATTAAAACAATCTCATGACAATCGGCTGGAAATCATGGAAAAAATCACTTCTGTCATATCCGAACCCCGATCTGAGATGTCCCAATATGCACCAAGAATAATCGTTATGCACATCAATCCCGATAAGATCAGAAATGTTATTGGCACTGGCGGAAAAATTATCAATGAAATCATCGATGAAACCGGCGTACAGATTGATATTGAGGATGATGGTTCAGTATTCATTACTTCTCCGGATTCAGTATCGGCCGAGAAGGCCAAGAAATGGATCGATGGGCTGACACACGAAGTGAAAGCGGGAGAGATTTTCAATGCTCGAGTGACCAAAATCATGAATTTTGGCGCTTTTGCTGAAATTCTACCTGGACAAGAGGGACTGATCCATATTTCCGAAATTGCCGACAGAAGAATTGAAAAAGTAGAAGATGTTCTGAAAATCGGCGATGTCATTCCGGTCAAAGTCAAAGAAATTGACTCGCAAGGAAGAATAAACCTCTCTGCCAAGGCAGTTACAAAAATTCAATAGCGCGTTTTTCAAAAATCTGTTAAAATAGAAGCGATTGAAACTCGCTTCTATTTTAATTTTCACCCTGTTAATTATTTTTCATGGATGAAAAATAATTTTGCGAAGCAAAATTTATTTAACAAGGTAAAAAAAATAAAAATATGTTTAATGATGATAAAAAAAATTCACCTTCTCCGGAATCGGTTTCTTCAGTCGATACCAAACTTTCTTTTAACGACGCAAAACCAGCTCAACCAGAAAATATTCCGATTTACACGATGAAAAAGGATCTGCAAAATATTAATAATAACCAATACTTTAGTGATTCAAATAATAGTGGAGACGTATCGGCAGAAACTATAAGAATAACACCTGCGCCCGCCAGATCCGACTCAAGACTTAGAACCAGCCCCTTCCTAAGCCAGGATGTCAAAAAAGAAAGCGTGGCAATGCCTGTTTCCGCTCCAAGCAATGAACAGATAAATATTAAGGCTGGTCCAGCACCGCACACTCCATCAAGCTGGGGAAAATTGATTCTCATAACAGTCGTCATATTTTTGTTGTTTGCCGCGGGAGCCGGAGGATACTATTTCTGGATAAATAAAAAAAGTGCTGCAAAAATTCCGACAAGCACAACTGTCTCGCCTCCCAAATCCACTCTGGCTCTGGATAAACCTAACTATCTCAACGTCGACACTAGCTCCGAAAAGATAGACATTGCCAGTGCGATTGATAAATATGTAAGGGAAGTGACGGATGAGAAGCCGAATACACCCGTTGAATTCATAGTCGTCGACAACCAGAATAATCCGATATTATTTAAGGATTTCGCTTCAAAATCCGGATTGTCCCTGCCGAAAGATATAACTGGCAATCTGAAAGATACCTTTTCCCTTTTTATATATTTAGATGAGGAACAACCACGAATCGGCCTTGCTGTTGATTCCAACGATTTAGTCGGAATCAATTTAAAAGATGCTCTTTTAAAAAATGAGACTTCGCTCATTTCCAATATGACCTCTCTTTATCTGGGTAATTCCGTAAACACTGATGATACTCCGTTCACCACCAGCTACTATGGGGGAGCAGAGATTCGCTATAAAAATATCCCCATACCTACGATGTCATTGGATTATACTATTTTCCGCGACAAGTTGATTATCGGCACAAGCAAGATGACCGCCAGATCCATCATTGATTATCTGACTGCCAATGGAAAGGTGCAGGGAGTGGAAGATGTGATAGACGGAATTCCGGAGGAAGACCTGCAAAACGGGAATTTATAGCCTGATTGATGCATAAACTGTGGATAACTTGTTGAATTTGGTGAAAATGCACCCTAAAAAATAAAAAGAAAATTGCTTTCCAATTTAACGAATTTCCCCCGAATTTAAAGTTAATTTGATTTTTTGAAAGAAAGCGGCTGGAAATGGAGTAATTAACGCTCGGTCATTGACTAACGACAATTTTTTTGCTATAATAGACAAGTAGAACATTAAAAACCGTATAAGAGTAGTACGGCGGAATAGTTTTCAATGGCAATTTCCCCCTATTTGCCATTGAAAACCATTCTGCTGTTCAAGTGTTCTGTCCCCATCGCATCCAGCTAACCAATTTGGCTCTATACGTTGGGACAGAACCGCCTTCATTATTCTGGATGGAGGACCCTAAAAATAAAAACAAAAATACAAAGTGTAAAAAAAATATAAACACCAAGTATTCGTTCTTTCAAAAAAGGTCACAGACCAGAGAACGGTAGAAGTTGAGTCTTGTCACAGAAACAAGAAAATAACCATGATACTATTACATGTTAAACTTACGTAGATAAGTTGCCTCCCACCCGGGGCGATGAAGCTCGAAGCCAACATGTGTAACATGGATGGCTGGCGCTTTCTCGCTTTATTAATTTATTATACAGGCGCTGAAGGCGCCGGCAGATTATGCTGCTGGTAGGTTTTTCATATAGATGCCCATGAAGGGGCGTTTTTTGTTTGCCGTAGTATAATATAACTATGACATCAATAAAAACAAAGTTTGGCGATATCGGTGAAAAAGCCGCCGCTAAATATCTTAAAAACAAAGGTTACGAGATTTTAGGATTTAATTTCCAAAATAATTCTGGCTGGAGACTAGGCGAAATCGATATCATCGCCAAAGAAAAAGACGAGATTGTTTTTGTAGAAGTAAAATCACGGGATATAAAAAAATACGGCGATACCCTCCCTGAAGAAAACATCACCCGTTCCAAACTACATAAGCTTGCCAAAATTGCCTGGTCGTATTTGCGATTACATCATCTGGAAAATGCGCCATACCGTTTTGATGCTATTTCCGTTTGGTTGGATTTGAGAGAGAAAACAGCTAAAATAAAGCATATTTCTCATTTGTAGTAATTAGACAATGTCTTTCATGTCTGATACTATAAGAATAGAAAGATAAATTCTATTATTGAGCGAGGGTACTTTTTATTTTTTGCATAAATTGCTCACATTAATGTTAGTATGATTTGTTCGGAGCAATTCGCGCAAAAAATAAAATGTACCCGAGCGAAAATGTATGACTATTGATAAAAAAACATTAGAAGAACTCAAAACACAACTACTCAAAGAAAAAGAGGAACTGGAAAAAAATCTCTCTAGAATTGCCCGTCCCGTCAATGCCAAGGAAGGTGATTATGAAACCACATTTGATGAAATTGGGTCAGACCGTGACGATAATGCCACGGAAGTCGATCAATATAGCGGCAATATGCCCGTAGAAAATACTCTGGAGAAAAAACTGCAGGAGATAATCGACGCTTTGGACAGAATGGAAAAAGGAACTTATGGAATATGTTCCAACTGTAAAAAGGACATCAGCATTGAAAGATTGCGCGCCAATCCAGCCGCCAAAACATGTATCGAATGCAAGTAGCTATGCAAGAAAGAAAAAAAATATTTATCATATTGTTTTTCGTCTTAATAGCTATTGATCAAATTTCCAAATATATCATCCGCACGCAAGGCGGATTTTATATTTGCAATAAGGGAGTTGCTTTTGGAATTCAACTATATTGGATTGCCGTTACCTTAATAATCATTGGATTTTTTTTCTTTTTATTCCTCAAGAAACAAGATACAAGAAACAAAAACCAAATAAAATTCAAGTCTCAATTATCAATAACCAAAAATAAAATTTGGAATTTGAAAAATTGGTTATTGAAAACTGGCTTCACATTAATAATATCCGGTGCTATTTCCAACATAATCGACCGTATATATTTCGGCTGTGTAATAGACTTTATAGATCTAAGAATTTGGCCGGTGTTCAATTTGGCCGACATATATATTACAATAGGAGCTATAATACTAATATTTTTCTATGTCTTCAAAAGTCCTTTCGGCCGCAACCATCGGTCTCAAAAGTGAATTGGTCGAAGTTGAAGCCGACACTGTCAGCGCCGGGCTTCACGCTTTTAATATCGTAGGACTACCTGACACGGCCATCAAAGAATCGCGCGACCGTGTCGGCGCGGCTATCAGAAATAGCGAATATCTGCCGCCGCACCGGGCTGGACGCGTGACAGTCAATCTGGCTCCGGCGGATCTCAAAAAAGAAGGGCCAATATATGATCTTCCAATAGCCTTGGCTTTTCTTCTCGCCACCTCTCAAATTGAATTTGACTGGAAAAACAGATTGTTTCTAGGAGAATTATCACTGGATGGAAAGATCCGACCGATAAAAGGCGTGTTGCCGATGGCCATCCTCGCAAAGGAAAAAGGCATCACTGAATTTTTTGTTCCCCGTGAAAATGCCAATGAAGCAACTATTATTAATGAATTAAATGTCATCCCTTGTGAAAATTTGAACCAAGTTATCGCGCATCTAACTAGCGAGAACAAGATCAGACCAATGACTCCGATAGATCTGGATAATTTGTTCCAAAATGAAGAAATTGCACTTGATATGAAATTCATCCGCGGACAAGAGCACGCGAAACGTGCCCTTGAAATTGCTGCTGCCGGCGGACACAATGCCATTCTCAATGGTCCGCCAGGATCGGGAAAAACGATGCTCGCCAAAACCTTGCCTTCCATTTTGCCGCGCCTTACCATAGATGAATCGTTAGAAATAACGAAAATTTATTCGGTCGCCGGAAAATTGCCTCGCGAAACCGCGCTTATGACCCAACGGCAATTCCGCTCACCTCATCATAGCGCTTCCGCCGTTTCGCTTGTTGGTGGCGGAACATATCCGCGACCGGGAGAAATCAGCTTGGCTCACCGGGGAATACTATTTTTAGACGAATTTCCGGAATTTTCCAGATCAGTCCTCGAAAATTTGCGGCAACCCCTGGAAGACGGGCTTATAACAGTTTCGCGAGCCCAGGGAACACTGGAATTTCCAGCCCGTTTCACGCTCGTAGCCGCTATGAATCCTTGCCCTTGCGGCAACGCCACTGACCCGCAAAAGGCCTGCTCTTGCAGTCCCGCCAATATCATCCGCTATCAAAGAAAGATTTCCGGACCGATTCTTGATCGCATCGATCTCCACGTAGAAGTACCGAGAATAAAATTTGAAAAATTATCCGAAGACGCCACCGGTGAAAACTCGAAAACTATCCGTGATCGGGTGGAAAAAGCGCGGAAAATTCAAAAAGAAAGATTTTTAGAATCTTCCACAATTACCAACAGCGAAATGGGAAGCGAGGAGATAAAAAAATTCTGTGCCCTCGACCAGCCATGTCTTGATCTCATGCGCGTGGCCGTTTCCAACCTACATCTCTCCGCCCGATCATATTACCGCATCATTAAAGTCGCCCGGACTATTGCTGATTTGTCTGAAAATGATACTATAGAAGCCAATAATATCGCGGAAGCGATACAGTACCGTTTCAAGACTGAATAGAAAAAAGCCGTCATCCTGAGCGTCGGTCGTAAAACCGACGCGAAGGATCTGCTAATTATAACCACAAGTTTTGCCATATAAATATAACTTCTGGTAATCGTTTATAGATCCTTCGCTCTTCCCCTTCGACTCGCTACGCTCACTCAGGGTCGAGCTCAGGATGACGGATTTATTTTTGAATGTCAAAATCTCATTATAAAAAACTATTTTGGATAGCTGTTGTAGTGTTCGCCATAATTTTCGGCATCAAATCTATTGCCTTTTTTAATAACAGGCGGATTGGTTTTGACGATACTTCCAAAATTATCAAACTCAACGATAACGGCCTGAATTATCAACTATCCACTAATACTAATTCCGTCGATGATTTTTTAAAAGAAAAAAATGTTTCACTTAATGACCGTGATCAGATAATTCCTGAAAAAAATGAAAAGCTTTTTCCCGGAACGAACATTGCCATCAGGCGCGCTTCGAAAATAAAAATCAAAGTTGATGGAAAGACGCAAGAAAATTATACCCTGGAAAACACAGTAGAAAACGCATTAAGAGATAGTAATGTAACACTTGGGCGACTGGATAAAACTGATCCTGACAAAAATTTTCCGGTACAAAATGGAATGATCATCGCCGTCACGCGCATCAATGTGGAAGAAGTGACAAAACAGGAAGATATTGACTTCAAGACAACGCAGAAACTCGACTCCAAGATGGGTTGGCGAGAAAAAAGTGTTACCACACCGGGAGAAAAAGGGATACGAGAAGTGAATTATAAAATAACATATAAAGACGGCAAGGAAATTTCACGCGTCGTACTTTCGAAAAGTGTGGTAAAAGAACCAGTGACACAAGTGGAAACACAAGGGACATATGTTAAAACCGGAAAAGCCGCCAAGGGACAAGGGACGTGGTATTCCTATCAAGGAGGGATGTACGCTGCCAGCTTGAGTATAGCCAGAGGCGGATATGCAAAAGTTACCAACACAGCTAATGGCAAATCGGTCATCGTCCAAATAAATGATGCCGGACCTTATGGCAAGGGTCGCATCATAGACCTCGACAAACCCGCTTTTGAAAAAATCGCATCACTGGGCGCGGGAGTGATTGGAGTGAAGGTGGAGGAAGTTTTGAACTAAATCACTTGTATTTCCGGCCTATTTATGCTATAATTCAGTTATGGAAACACTTCAAAAAAAGTCCCTTTTCTGGGATGTCGAAGAAATAGACCCGGAGAGAAATGAACGTTTTGTCATTGAAAGAGTTCTCAATTTCGGCGATGAAGAAGATTTTAAATGGGCGATCAAATATTATTCCCGAGGAAAAATTATCAAGAACTTGTTAGACATAAAATCTCTGACCAAAAAATCATTGCTTTTTTGGTGTAAATATTTCAATATTAACGAGAAAAAATGTTCGATCAAGCAATCGACAAAAAAACAAAGCGCGTTTTTGAAAAGATAGCCCAAACCCCAATTGCCAAAAATTTTTACCTGGCTGGCGGAACAGCGCTGGCGCTTCAACTAGGCCATCGCAAATCCATAGATCTCGACTGGTTTTGCCAGAATGATTTTTCCAATGCTGAAATAAAAAATCAACTGGCAAGTATCGGGCATCTTGATATTCGAAGTGAAGATGAAGGCACAATCCATGGACAATTGGACGGGATCAATATTACCTTTCTTCGGTATAGATATGACCAGCTATTTCCCTTTGTTGTCTTTAATCACGCCAACTTATCGGACGAGCGGGATATTTCCGCCATGAAAATCGATGCTATGTCAACTCGCGGAAGCAAGAAAGATTTCATTGATATATATTTTCTCCTGGAGAAATATCTGCTTGCTGATCTGATTGGGTTTTTTAAGAAAAAGTTCAAAAAAATCAGCTACAACAAGCTCCATATCTTGAAAAGTCTTGCTTATTTTGAAGATGCCGAAAACGACCCCATGCCCATCATGCTAAAAGAAAACGACTGGAAAAAAGTAAAAGAAAAAATTGTCAGGGAAACGGCTAAATATCTCGATAGTTTATAAAATTTACTGCCAAATAATTTCAAAATATGACACGAGAACAATTTATCAAAAAAAGAAAGTATTTATTCTGGTATGTGAAGCATCCGGAAAAAGTTAACGATGAAGCCTTGGTAGAAGCGGTTTTAAACTTGGGCAACTGGGATGATGTACAAAAACTTTTTAAGCTACTCGGAATAAAAAAAGTAGCGAAAGTTTTTAAAAAAGAAACCAGCCCTAAACGGATGAGAATCAATTATCGACCGGAAGTAAAAAACTTTTTCTCCCTTTATTTCAAACGACATGCACAATGAAATTTTAACAAAAGAACAGCTAGAATTGGCTCCGCTTATTAGAAGTTTTTCCCGAAGCTTCGGGTTAGTGGGAGGAACAGCTATAGCTCTTCATATTGGTCATAGAAGATCGATTGATTTTGATTTATTTACTCACAAAAAATTTAATAACACAAATCTGATCAGAAAAATTTCCAAATATAAACCTATTCAGGAAATTATTGTGAATAAAGAGGGAGAATTTACTTTCTTGATAAATAATGTGAAGGTTACTTTCTATCAATTTCCATATAAACTGGAATTTGATAAAAAATTTAAGGATTTGATCCGCACTGTTGATCTTCTGACTTTGGCCGCTATGAAAGCCTTTGCTCTTGGTCAGCGAGCTAAATGGAAGGATTATGTCGATCTGTATTTTATTATGGAAAAATATCATGGAATAGATGGCATCATAAAAAAAGCAAGAGCGCTTTTTGGATCACATTTCAACGAAAAAATATTCCGGACACAATTATCCTACTTTAAAGATGTAAGCTACTTGGAAAAAGTTGAATTTTTGCCCGGCTTTGAAGTGGATGAAAAGACCATCAAAAAAGAATTGGCTAAATACAGCACGACTTAAATTTGTTTTAGAATTTAAAAAAGGCGGCGCTGGGTTTCCCTCCGCTTTTTTATTAGACAATAAATTTATGAAACCAAAAAAATCACTCGGACAAAACTTTCTGAAGGATAAAGCCGTGCTGGAAAGAATTATTGAGTCTGCTAATTTGAGCACGGATGATTTTGTGGTGGAAATCGGGTCAGGAGAAGGAGTGCTAACAGAAGAACTAGTTAAGCACGCCGGAAAAGTATTGGCCATTGAGATTGATAAAAATTTAGCTACGAAACTGGATTCCCGCTTCCGCGGGAATGACAAAGTGAAGATTATTAATGATGATATTTTGAAAGTAAATTTGCCGGAAATGCTCCGTCATTCTGAGCGGAATGACGCCGTAGGCGGAATGGAGTCGAAGAATCTACTAAATAATACTACCAGCAATAATCAAGGGCAGATCCCTCGACTGCGTTCGGATAAAATCCTCACTTCGCTCGGGATGACGGACTATGATTACAAGGTCATTGCTAATATTCCATATTATATTACCTCACCCATCATTCAACTTTTTTTGGAAACTAAATATCCACCAACCGAAATGATCTTGATGGTGCAAAAAGAAGTGGCCGAACGTATCGTAGCCAGTCCCGGACAGATGAGTATTTTGGCGGTTAGCGTGCAATATTATGCCGATGTGAAACTACTGTTTTATGTGGATAAAAAGGCCTTCTGGCCGGTGCCGGAAGTGGATAGCGCGGTCATAAGAATAGAAGTAAGAAGTAAGAAGAAAGAAGTAAGTCAGGAGGAAAATAAAAAGTTTTTTCGGATAGTTAAGGCCGGTTTTTCTTCAAAGAGAAAAACTTTGCTTAATAATTTATCCTCTAGTTTTCATCTAGGGAAAAGTGAAACTGAAGAAAAAATTAAAAAAGCCGGAATCAATCCGACTTGCCGCGCGCAAGAGTTGACAATAGAAAATTGGAAAAAATTGAGCTCATTATTCTGAATCGGCTTTCTTTTCTAACCAACTAAAACGACCAAGAAATTTGTAGAATGTAACAACAAAAATAGTGACATTCCCCCAAGCCGGAATCAGCCACAACGGAATGTTATATATCTCCGGCAAACTATAGCTCCAACTTCCCCGCCATATCGCTACGGACTCGACTACGGGTCCGACCACGCAACCGAGGAGAAAAAGAATCATGAGCTTGCGACTCTTGGCGGCGATAAGCTCGATAATAGCTAGGATAAACAAAATCAATGTCAACATCATAGATTCTTTCCAGAATATCCAAAGAGACAAAACGGCAGCGGGATAATATATGCCGGTTATAATTATGAGCTTCAAATCTTTATTCATCTCAACAAAAATTTATCTAAATTATCCACAAAAACAATCTTGACCAGTACTAAAAGATAAAAAATTACCGGGAAAAGCATCCACCACGGCAAGCGCTTGGGATTAATATTTCCAGAATTTATTATAAAAAAAGAAATTACTCCAAAAGCCAGCGCCCAAAAAAATAATTTCAGTTCGGCCAGGAAAAAAACGGAAAGCATAAAAGAAACGAAAACGCCAGAGGCGACAATCAGTCGTCCTTTTTTTTCGCCAAAAATCACCGGAACAGTCCAGATCTTTTCTTTTTTATCTCCCTCAATGTCCTTGAAATCTTTAATAGGCAAGGAGAGCGTGTAAGTTATAAAAAGAAGGAGCGTTATCCGCCAGGGCATATTTTGGAAAGTCTGTCCCGATGACATTAGGGCAAATCCCATAAAAAGAATAAAAATAGAAGCAAAAGAGCTGGTCGCGGTAGCAATTAGCGGAAATTTTTTCAAACGATAAGGTTTGGCCGAATAGAAAAAAGCTAGAATCTGATAGATTAGGAGTAAAACAAAGAAAACCGGACTGATGGTCAATCCTCCTAAAAGCGACAAAAAGAGGCAAATTAGGCCGAAATGGAAATATTCTTTTTCACTGAAGATATTTTGTGGTAAAGGACGGGAAAAGTTGGTAATTTTGTCAATTTCCACGTCCTCAATATCATTTATCACCACAGATGCCTTCCAGGCCAGAAAAATACTCAAAATCAGCACAAAAACCGTCAAAAACGAGAAAATATTAAGATTAAAACTTTGAGGATAGCTTAAATATCCCAAGGCCATTCCGACGAAGAACAATCCGGAGTGGTAGATAAGCTGGGGATAACGGAAATTTTTGATTACCGCCCAAAATTTTTCCCGGCTTATGAGAAAAAACAGTATCGCCAGGATTCCCAAAAGGACGGGGAAAAAGACTATTTCCAGCTTATAGGCAAAAGAATGGGTCAAATCGACCGAATTTAGCCCCCAAATAGGTTTTGGTGAGCCAAAAAGCTGGGCGATTTGGAATGAATATATACTGGAAATGGCCTTTTTTTCGAATATGCCATAGTAAAAATAGGCAAAAAGCGATGGAAAAGCGCCCAAGGCAAAGAGAATTATATAGGTTCCAACTGCAGAAAAGACAGTTTTCAGCCAGTCTTTGGTTTTGACGTATACCAACGTTGATAACAGGATTATGGCTAAAATAAAGGTAATCCTGGTTCCAAAATACATAATCCCGCTTGGCAAATGACCAAAAATGGTCATAAATTGGATTTTGAGGTCAGATACGCTGCTCAAAAGATAGAAGCTCCAATAAACTTCGCCTTTTGTCTTAATTATATCTAAAATTGGCGGCAAAATGACTAGAAGTGAGGCCCAAACAAAGATTCCGGCTAGCTTTTGCGGTTTCATCCTAAGTATTAGACTCAACCATACCCAGAGAGAAAGAATGAGGATGGAAAAGAAATAGACATTATGGACATATTCCATGATAACCTCCGAAAAGTTCAAGGGAACGGCTCGAGCGATGAATTGTTCGACAAAAAGACGTACCGTGATGACCGCTAAAAAAACAACCAAAAACATAACTGCGGTTATCTCTTTTTTTTCTAAATCCTCAATGATTCTTTTTATCTTTTCCATAAATCAACTCTACCAGTCGTTGGAAAAATTATCAAATAAAAAATAACCCGGTGTTGACAAAAATATGTGGCTTGCTTAAAAAAAATATGATATAATTTAAGTGAATTTAATTTCCATATTTGATGAAAATAAAAAACATCCAACTTTCTTTGGCAGTGCTGTTGTTGCTGGTGGTTTTGAGTTTTTCGTATTACGTCAGCGCCCAGCAAAACACTAATTCTTCCGGAAATATTTTTCTCGACTCCGATCAGGACGGCCTCACCGATCAGGAGGAAGCGCTCTACGGAACTGATCCTAAAAATGCCGACACGGATGGCGACGGATATTCTGACGGAACGGAAGTAAAAAGCGGTTATGACCCGACAAAACCGGCTCCGGGAGACAAGTTGGCTGTGGCCAACACATCCAATTCCGGTGCGGTTCTGGGAACAAGTGATACTAATCTTACTAACCAAGTATCACAAAAGATAACAGAACTGGTGCAAACCGCCCAGGAAAATCAGAGTACGACAGTCAATGAAGATGGAACAGTCAGTCAGGATGACGCGACCGTAACACTCGACCAGCTCCAGGAAATAATCGACCAGTCCATGGGAACATCCGGAACAACAGACGATAATCTGCCAGAAGTGAAAAAAGAAGATATAAAAATTTTGAAACAGGATTATTCCAAGCTTTCCGCTGATGAACAGACAAAAAGAAAGAAGGAAGATTTTTTGAACTATACCGTCGCTATCGCCTATATTTTTTCCAGCAACTCTCCGACTCCCATCACTTCCAGCCAGGATATGAGCAAGGTTGTCACCAGTATATATCAAACTGTCATTCAGGCGATGGAAGCGCGCTCCACTTCCAATCTTACCGATCTGGAAAAAAGTTCTGACAAAATTCTGGAGCAACTAAAACTCGTAGAGGTTCCGGAGGAGATGGTGGATACGCATATCAAAGCAATGCGTTATACCATGTACGCCAAAGAACTAAGCGGAACTCTCACTCCTAATGCTGATGATCCCTTGCGAGACATCGCCAATTTTTCCAAAATGGAAACTTTCGTAGAAAGCATCACGAGCTTCACTACCGATATCCAGTCAAAATTTGCCGAATATAACATCTCCTATAGCGACGCAGATCTTCAGGCGAAGTTGAAGAGCTTTGGCTTGGACGGGATAAAAATTGACGGCACGAATATAATAGACACGGTTACAACAACTACGGACACGAGCGTAGGTGTGGGAATAACCTCAACTACGACTGTCGGCATAGGTACGACCGCAAATTAATATAAAACGGGTGGGAGAGAAAAACAAAAAAAATATTTTGCTTCCAAACTATAAAAGATTTATTCTTGTTATTTTTGTTTGTCTTTTTATCTTTTCTTCTCCCCTAACCACCCCTAAAGCTCATGCCCTCTGGCCGGACATTCCCGGATTCACCTACAAGCAAATGCTGGAAGACATCCGCGACCGGATCAAGGGAATAGTCTTGGGAATGTTGAAACAGCAAGCCATTTCAACCCTCAACAAACAAGTGGATGCGGCAATCGCCGGCAGCGGGAAGAGTGGCAGCGCCAAATTTATCACTGATTGGGAAACTTACCTCTTTAAAACTCCAGACAACAACACTAAACTCTATATGAACGATTATTTGAGCAAAATTACGTCCGGCAAAGGAACCAGCAGCTATTCCAGCCTTAGCGAAGGTTTCAGCAGCAGTGGCAGCTCAGGATATGCCAGCCAATTGGTCGCGATGGCCAAGGCTAACACCATCAGTAAAAAGGATCCGACTTTTTCCTATTCGGGCAATCCGTCATCAATGTTTTCCAGCGGAAATTTCAAAAATTTCAACAGCTATCTTTCCGGCATCAACAACCCCTGGTCATTTGATGTGAATGCCCAAAGTGAATATCAAAAAAAGAAAGCGGAAGAAAGAAAACTGGCTGAAACTAAATCTAAAGCCTATCTTGGCGGCATCGGCGTGGGTGAAGGATCAAACGGCAAGGGCAAAATAACTCTTCCGGGTTCTGTGATTCCCTTAACTAAGGCCAATACGATGGATGCCGGCAACAAAGTTATCGCCGCCGCCACCCACCCGGAAGAAGTGATCACCGCTCTGGTTTCCAAGCTGATGACACAGGCTCTGAAGCAAGGCATCAGTATGGCCGCGAGCAAACTGGGCGTTTCCTCCAGCACGCTTACCGGGCTGGCCGGAAGCCTAAGTCCGTCTTCCTATTACAGCTCCAGCACATCATCCAGTTCCGTGCTTTCCAGCTCGTCCTCATCATCATCAGTCGACAGCCTAAGCTCAGATCCTCTCTATTACAAATATGTCGGCGGCTCGTCAACTTCCGGTTCTTCCGGCACTAGCTCTTCCGACTATTCCGGCTCGACCTCCACCACCCGCAGCTCCGGCTCCAGCTTCCCGCCACCCCAAAGGAATTTTTAATTTTTAATTTGAAATTTTTAATAAATTTTAAATGACAGAATTTTAAATGAGTAAATCTGAAAAGTATAATCTAGAAGAAAGAACAACAAAGCTTAGCGAAAATACAATAGAGTTTTTGAGGAATATTAAAAAAGATATAATTACCATTCCTATTATCGGTCAATTAATAAGATCCATTACTAGTATCGGCGCCAACTACTGTGAGGCAAATGGAGCCAGTTCAAGAAAAGATTTTAAAAATAAAATTCATATATGCAAGAAAGAGACTAAGGAAAGTATGTATTGGCTGCAAGTTTTAGCCAAAGCAGCTCCGGAACATAAAGTGAAATGTAGAGAATTATGGAGAGAATCGCAGGAATTGGCAATGATTTTTTCCAAAATTATCAATACAATGGAAAATAAAGATAAGAATAAATAATTTTTAGTTTTTAATTCGAAATTTTTATTGAATTTTAAATTTAAAAATTTCCAAATTACAAATTGATTAAAAATTAAAAATTTCAAATTAAAAATTGTTTTCGGTAATCCAGACAATGAAAACAAACACGAAAAATAAAATCGTATTTTATATGTTTCTCGCAGTATTTATTGTGGCTGGTTTTGGATTGGGGAAAGTGGAAAAAGCAAGAGCAGGATATTGCGTCCATCAGACAAATAACACGGGAGGGCTTTCTGCAGAAGTAGATTATTTTACGTCAGACAGCGAGAGTGCGTGTAAAAAAACACTCACAACTTCTAGCGCTAGCGGAGGCGGTGATTCAATTTTCGTAGGATACACGGAGGATAAAGCAAAGGCAGACGAATTGAAATCAGGAACACAAGCAACACTTGATAAAAATTCTGAAGGCACAATAGGAGTGGGTCAAAAAACTGAAGATGTTTGTGGAATAGGTTTGCTCGATGCTGTCCTTTCGCTTAAGGGGATAAAATGCTTATTGCTTTACGTTCTGAAATTTATTGGTGCTCTTATAGTAGCCGCTAGCACTCTTTTTGTATGGGTTATTGATACGGCCAATATGAAAGCAGTTTTGGATAACTCTGTTATATATGAATTATGGGGCTTTGTCCGAGATATGTTAAACGTAGCCTTCATTCTCGTTCTTCTTTTCTCCGCCTTCTGCACCGTTTTTCAAATTTCAAAATATAGCTACAAAAGTCTGCTAGTGACTCTTATCATAATGGCTCTTTTGGTCAATTTTAGTTTTCCCATTGCCCGAGTTATTATAGACTTTTCCAATGTTATAATGTATTACCTGATAAATGGCTTGGGATCCAATATTAAAGACGGAAAAATTTTTATAGATTTTGCAAATAATGGGGGATTAGCCGATATTGTTAACCCTAAGGTTGGTGGGTCTGTGAGTGTAAATTCGGATATGAGCTTTCTTATAGCTGCTATTGTTTTTACCTTCATGTTTATGGTAACCCTGATTATTATCGCCATTTTGCTTCTTATTAGAATAGTAGTTTTGGCAATTCTTATAATTTTTGCTTCTATTGCTTTTGTCGGATCAATCGTTCCTTTCCTTTCTAAATACGCCAGTGAGTGGTGGGACACCCTTTTCAAATACGCATTCTTTGGCCCGGTTATGATTTTCATGATGGTTGTTGCTACGAAGATGATGGGGGAAATTGCTAAGAAGAAAGGACAGATGAGCATAATAGCCACAGCGCAAACGCAACCGGAGATTGCTAAGACTATTGCCGCCTTCGCTTTTTTCTCTATCCCGATCGTCATTTTATGGGTCGGCATCGGCTCGGCACAAAAAATGAGTATCGCTGGCGCTGGGGCGATTGTGGGAAGAGGAGAAAAATTTATGAAGTGGGTCGGCAGGGGAACATATAAAGCACCCTGGATGGGATTTAAGGCAACTGGAATTCCTGGAGGAGTACAACAGCGGTATGGCGAAATTAAAAATAAGTTTAAATCTAGTAGAGAGAGCAGAGAAGCAAGAATGGCTACTGCATTAGGCTCCAAAAGCGCTGAAGAAAGAGATATGAAAAAACAAGCGGATGAATATAAAAAAGAGAAGTCATTACCTGAGCTTCAGGATCTTGCGAAAAAGGGTGATGCCGCAGCCGCCTATGCCTTAGCCGATTTGAAAGAAATGGATAGTGATGTTTATAACGAATTTCTTAGAAATACAAAGGGGTCAACACGTATCAAGAGCGCACTTGATGCCAAGGTCAAACAAAACAGAACTGATGTTGTTGCTATCAGTAAAGCAGAGGATATTAATTCTAAAGAATATCAAGATATTAAAACAGCAAATCCATTATGGACACCCGACATGATTAAATATCAAGTAATCGAAGATGAAATGGGTAAAATGACAGCTGAAAAATGGGGAGATCAAAACTGGGCAGTTGTTGATAAAAAACTAACAGGGCCAAACAGGGCAAAGCTATCAGCTGCATTATTGGATTCGTATATTAGCCTAAAACCGCAAGCTCAAGGTGAACTAAGTAAGCGGTTAAGCTCTGCTAATGTTAAGGCATTAAGAAATCTTGGGGTTCCTATTTAGTACTTCCATTATACTAGTTTAAAAAATTATCAGTTAAAAAATATGCTACAAGATTATTCTCCTCAAGTATTGAAATATGTGAAGCCAGATGTTTTAGAAAAAATAAAACTTCGCCAATTTACTGTACCCCAAGCAGTTTCAGTAACAAAAAATCTAGTAGATGAACGCGATGGGGATGTAGAAAAAAGACAAGAAAAATTTTTAACATTGCCTGAAAATATCAAAGATAAGCTTGTTTCTCAAGAAACTAGCAATAAAATCCAAGAAATCGGAAAAACATACAATTTACAACTCCTGCAACTAGCCGACATTTCTCGCGCTATCCGCAGTTATTATTTCGGCGAGATTCATTTGGAAGATTTTCCGTCAATCCTGTACAAAGAAATGGGCGTAGATCTCAACACCGCCAAGGAAATTTCTCAAATAGTTATCCAAAAAATTATCAACGATGACAGCCTGGAAAAAGCCTACCAGGCGCAACTGACGAAAATTTCCCTGCCCGACGCCCTGGCGAAATACCCGACTGTTGCCGATCAATTTGTCACGTCCGAATCGATAAAAATACGAGGAGGGCAAGAACCGGTTCGTCCGACAATCAAAAACTGGGTTTCGGATTATACGTATAGCGTCGGTTATGAATCCCATGACACCATCACTCGCGGGAACTATATGTTTCAGAACGAAAACGCCAAAAGATTGTCCGCGGAAGACAGGAATAAGTTGTCATATATCCTGAAATCATACGATGAGAAAACGCCGGTAACAATCGACACAACAAAAAAACAGATAGTTTTTCCGGCAATGGCTAAACAAGAAAGTATGAAGCAAGAAGCCATGCCTGCCGGCAGGCAGGTAAGCAGGCCTGTTTATAATTTCGATAATATCCAATCCGCTGGAGCGCCGATACGGCCACAGTTTTCTCCTGAGAAACAAGCGCCGCAAAATAATCTGGAAAAAAATTACGAACACTATCATATTCCCCAAAAGCCGGAAGAATCAGATATTGAACACAGGCAAGATGCTTCCCAAAATATAAGAGAAGTGAGATTCGGTTCTCCGGAGTTCAAACCAGTTGAGCAATCCAAAACCAGTCAGTTAGTTTTTTCCTCCCCGCAAAAGTTGCCGTTTGAGAAAGAAAAAGAACAAAAATTTTCTCCACCAGCTCCCGTGACTCCGCCGGCTCCTGTCAGACCGCAAATGCAACCAGCGCCGCCGAAACCGTTTGTCCCCGAAAGACCACAAGCGCCGATCGAGCCGCAGCCGTTGCACATCGCTCCGGCCACGCCATATGATGATGGAAAAGAAGAGTTGCCGAGGAATGTGGTAAATCTCAAGGATGTCTGAACCACTGATTCTCACGTGATTAAAATGATTTCACTGATTTGTTTCGGAGCAAAAAGTTTAGAAGTAAAGTAATATATAAAAAATATTAATCAAATAATGCCACTGACACTAATCACGTGTCATCAGGAAAATCAGTGATAATCAGTGGTTCGGACAGCTATGCTTTTTAACGTTCCACAATTTTTAGACATTGAAGATAAAATAGTAGGACCACTCACCGCCAAACAGCTGGGCTGGTTGGGATTGGGTGGCGTTGTGGCGCTGGTTTTTTGGAATTTTCTCGATACTCAAGGCTTCATCATCGCCGCCATCATAATCGCCGCGGTTTTCAGCGCCATGGCATTTTACCGCCCGTATGGCCAACCGCTCATTGCTTTTCTTTCGTCTTCCGTCTTCTATATCTTCCGCCCGCGAATGTATGTCTGGCATCGCTTGCCGGAAAAAATAGTGATTCCGAAAAAAGGAAAAGACAAAAATGCTATAATACATGAGAGGAAGAAGATAAGCGGAGATAAGATAGAAGAGTTGAGTAAAATACTAAATCAGAACCACTGATTATCACTGATTACACTTGATTTCACTGAATTTTAAAAATCAAGTGTAATCAGGATAATCATGTGCTAATCAGTGGTTCGAGACTTTTTATGGAAATCCTACATTCCAACAAAATATCCAAAAAACCAACCAATGCCGCTACCCAGCAATTTTTAGACGTGGCGGAAGTGAAAGAAGATGTCATTATGCTCAAAAGCGGCGCGTTGCGCAGTGTCCTGGCCGTATCTTCCATCAATTTCGAACTGAAATCCACCGACGAGCAGGAAGCGATCATTAATCAATATCAGAATTTTCTCAATTCCGTCGATTTTCCATTGCAAATCCTGGTTAGTTCCCGAAAACTCAATATGGAAAATTATCTCAATTTCCTCACGGAAAACGAGAAGAAACAGCCCAATGAACTTTTGCGGATGCAGATCTCGGAATATAAAAACTTCATCGGGCAACTCATCGCTTCCACCAACATTATGGACAAGAATTTCTATATCATCGTTCCGTTTTCTCCCATTGAGAATGAAAGTAAGGGTTTTTTCTCCAATCTCTTCAATATGTTCAATCCGAAAAAGAACATTCTGGAAAAGCGGGAAAATTTTGAGACATACAAAAGTCAGCTGTTCCAAAGAGTGGATCACATTATCGCCGCCCTGGCCGGAATCGGCCTGCGCATCGCTCCCTTGAAAACGCAGGAACTCATTGAGTTGATGTTTAATTCATATAATCCGGAAATATATAATTCGATAGAATTGAAGGATTCGAGTTTGATGGAAATACGCTAAAAAAACAACCGTCATCCTGAGCGAAGTCCAATTCTTATTGGACGTAGTCGAAGGATCTACTATATATTATCACTGGTGCTAATATTTAGCAGATTCTTCGACTTCATTCCCCCGCCAAGGCGGGGTCATTCCGCTCAGAATGACGGGGTTACTTAAGGAATACTATTCAAAAAAATTATGTCATTATTTTCCAAAAAAAACGAGATAGAAGACGAGATAATCGCCAGTGAGAAATACTACCAGGAAGGCGTGGCCAGACTTTCTGATCTCATCGCTCCTTCGGCCATAAAAGTGATGCCTCGCTATATCCGCGTGGGAGAGCTTTTCGTTTCCACCATCGGCGTTATCGCTTATCCGAGATACTTGCAAAGCGCCTGGTTCTCCCCGATAATCAATATCGATATGCCCATCGATATTTCCATGTTTATCCATCCCATCGATACTTATGACATCCTGAAAACTCTCAAAAAAACAGCCACGCAAGTGGAATCGGAAGTGCATATCGAGCAGGAAAAAGGAATGATTCGCGATCCGGCGCTGGATACAGCCGTCAAAGATATTGACGAGCTGCGGGATAAATTGCAACAAGGGACGGAAAAATTTTTCCGCTTCGGCCTCTATATCACTGCTTACGGGGAAACAGAAAAAGAAGTGACGGAACTGGCCAAATCCATCGAGGCAATTTTGGAAGCTCAATTGGTATATGTAAAACCGGCTGTTTTCAAGACAGAGCAAGGATTTGTTTCCTCTCTCCCTATCGCCAATGACGAACTGGATATCGGCACATCGATGAACAGCGCTCCGCTTTCCACTACCTTTCCTTTCGTTTCCTCAACTCTTTCTGACAACCGCGGGATTCTTTATGGCATCAACCGCCACAACAACAGTCTCATCATCTTCGACCGGTTTCAACTGGAAAATGCCAATATGGTGGTTTTTGCCAAATCCGGCGCCGGAAAAAGTTATACTATCAAACTGGAAACTCTGCGCTCTCTGATGCTGGGGGTGAACGTCATCATTATTGACCCGGAAAATGAATATAAGCACTTGTGTGATTCGGTCGGCGGGACATTCATCAAGATTTCTTTGAGTTCCCAAAATCACATTAACCCGTTTGATCTGCCGCGCCTGAAAGAAGATGATGATCCGGAAGATATTTTGCGAAACAACATCGCTCATCTTCTCGGACTTCTCCACATTATGCTTGGATCCATCACCCCGGAAGAGGATTCTATCCTTGACCGGGCTATCCGTGAAACATATTCCGTCCGTGACATCACGCCGCAAGCCAATTTCAATTTGCTTACCCCTGATCAATTTCCCACTATGACCGATCTTTGGGAAGTTTTGCGGTCGATGGATGGCGGAGAAAATTTGGCCATACGCCTGGAAAAATACACCGAAGGAATTTTTGCCGGATTTCTCAATAACACCACCAACATCAAGGTGGATAATCAGCTGATGGTTTTTAACCTGCGCGATATGGAAGAGGAGATGCGACCGGTGGCTATGTATATCGTTTTGCAGTTCGTCTGGAACGAAATGCGCACTAATTTTACTAAAAGATTGGTTTTGGTCGATGAAGCCTGGGTAATGATGAAATATGAAGACGCGGCATCTTTTCTTTTCGGCATCGCCAAGCGCTGCCGCAAATATTACACCGGCCTCACCACCATCACCCAGGATGTCAACGACTTTTTATCATCACGCTACGGAAAAGCGATCGTCACCAACTCATCACTCCAGCTTCTCTTGAAACAATCACCGGCCGGCATTGATGTCATCACGGAAACATTCTATCTTACTGATCAGGAAAAATTTTTGCTTCTCGAAAGTAACGTTGGAGAGGGAATATTTTTTGCCGGCACCAAACATGTCGCTATCAAAGTCATCGCTTCATATTCCGAAGATCAGATAATCACCACTGATCCGGCGCAACTTCTGGAAATTGAAGCAGCCAAAAAAGAATTAGCGGAAGAAGTCTGAACCACTGATTCGCACTGATTATCCTGATTACACATGAATAAAAAATAACAACAATTTTAATAATAAAAATCAGTGAAATCATGTGAATTCATGTGAAAATCAGTGGTTCAGACAATTATGCTTGATTACGAGAAACAACAAAATCTGCAAGCCGCGAGAAACAGAGATCGAAAACGAAGCACTCCCAATACCGCCAAGGATATAAAAAATATAATTCAATCAAAAACCCCTTGGGGAATGATGAAGATGGCCAAAAGATTCAGCCTTACTTCTGATTGGATGTATCTTCTGGCTCTAATGGCCGCCATTTTCAAAGACTTAATAGACTTAATTGAGTTCGCCATAATAACTTATATTATCATAATAGTAATTACCATTTGTATTTCGATTTTTATCGCTATGATGATGATGCTCGGAGGAAAAACGAGAATGATTTGCTGGATAATATTACTGATCGGCACAACCGCGGAAATGATTTTTGGAGTAAATATTCTTCCGATAGAAACGATGATGGTAATGACAATATACATACTGACCCAATCAGAAAGAAGCCGGGCGCAAAAAACAGCTTAGAATATTTAGACGTCCAACCTCTAACAGGCCTTAATTCTTTAGAGGTTGGACGTCTAAGAGCTAGTATACAAAATACGCTATGTTTCAAAATAAAAAATATAATATTTTTTTCTCCGACAGTCATTTTTTGACCAGTGTTTTTCTGATCATCGCCTGCTCCATCCTTTTCATCGTTTTCCCGGCCGGAAACGATGGCCAAAAATTCACCGGACAGATTTTTTTCCTTGTCCTTATCCCTGCCGCATATATAAAGTTCATTCTCAAAAAAAGTCTGTCTGATTATGGACTTAATGTAAAAAATGTGAAAAGTGGCTTGTTTTGGGGAACTTTGGCTATGGCCATCGTCACGATTGGAACATATTTCGTCATAACCCGCACCACGCTTGCCAACTCCTACGCCCTGCCGGGCTACGTGGTGGATAATTTCTGGTATTTTCTCCTATATGAGCTGGTTTTCGCCAACATTTCCATTTTTTGTCTTGAATTTTTTCTGCGCGGATTCGTCCTTTTCACTTTTTCCGTCAGGTTTTCCTGGTGGGCAATATTCATTCAATCTTTGCTCTATCTTTTTTTTCTGATTTATTATAAAAACAGTTTCGGACAAGCCGCCTATGCCACAGCGCTATCGACAGTTTTGGGTTTTGTCGCCTGGCGCACCAGGTCAATTGCCTATTCTTATGCTATTATACTAATATCCTCCTTCATTATTGATGCCTATTTAATACATTCGATAAAATGAAAAATAAAATAACAAAAATATTTTTTTCTGTTTTTTCTCTGATAATGTGTCTTTCGCTTTTTATCCCTCATACCCAAGCTTCGGCTGTTGAAGTAGGCAGTATTGCTACGTCAGCTACCACGGGAGCTATGAATGACGCGTTGAATGACCTGGGCGTCAACAAAACTGAACTGAAATACATCATCCAGACAATGAACGTCCAACGGAGAAAAAAACAGCAGCCGCAGGTTTCCCTGAATTTTAACCCTTCTAACCCCGTTCCGGGACAGAAAGTGACGGCTGTCGCCACTCCGATGTATTTCCTAAACACTGATAAGGATTTGTATTTCACCTGGTACCTGAAATCTGACGGCTGTCCGGAAAAATCCAGCGGACTTTCTGATACTCAAAAAGACAAATGCGATCTGGATGATGATGGCGACATTGATATTAATGACTATAAAATAAAGGCGGCGCGTATATTCGCCAACAATGATTTTGAATACAAAAATGAAAACTATGGTTCGGATTCTGACAGCGACGGTTATAGCGCCGTTTGGGGAGGAAACGATCAAAAAGGGAAAAATAACTTTTGCTATATCCACGACACAGAGTCAGGAGATGAATATCCAATAACCTGCGACCATCATCTTTTTGCTGAAAAGTCTGATACAGCCCATGACACAGGAGACGGCTCGTTTGGCAAGGATGAAGAAAAATTCTGGCATACCGATCCCAATGATCCCGACACAGCTGACACGGGGAATGGAGACGAGGCTAACGTGGCTGGGCTGGGAGCGACCAGTTTTTCCTGGGTTTATGAAGAAGGGGATGAGATCGGAGTGGTGGTGGAAGGGATATCCATTGAGGCTACCCAGGAAGCTGATTCTTCATATAAAATAATGTTTGCCACACTCAACAATAGCTGCGACCTGAACTATACTGATAAGTATCCGATAACAGAAACGGTTAGCGACACCCCTACTGTTGATACGCCGGATCCCGGACAAACAACCAGGGTGATTGTCACCACTAATGAAGTGTTGAATGAACGAGCGGCTTTTTACGCCAAGACTACAACCACAACCACAACAAGAACTATCGTGACTACAACAGCAGACGGAACTGTCATCTCTGATACGTCATCGTCCACTACCGCTTCTCCGGTGTATAAAAATATAGACTCCAGTTATTATCCTAATAATGTGAAAAATGTTACCGACCTTGACAAGTGTCTTCCTGAAAATATGATTGACCCGATGCAAGGCGGTGGAACAAAAGAAAAGATGGAGGTTGAACTGTCCAGTTCCCCGGAAGCTCCTATGAATGATTCAACCACCGATGGCCAGGATGGAGACAAAGTTACCATAAATTCTTCTGTTTTAAACGCTAATAACGATAGTTATTTGAATTATTCCTGGCAAGTATATAAAAGCAGCGAAGCTAATCCCGACGACTGGGGAGACCCTATTACTAAAGCCCGGCTTAAAGAATCCACCCAAACTTCTGGAATAGGCATCGATTCCTTAAATTTCCGACTCAATTTCTCTGACACAGATACTTTTTATCTGAAAGTCAAACTGACCGTCAAGGAAAATATTTCTTCAAAATCAGTCAGAGAGGGACACAACTACATTGTCATTCCAGTCACTTCCGCCACGGAAAAAATAAAGGCTTATAAAACCACTATTGCCAATAACGCCTCGGGAAATCCGATAGTCAGTATGAGTTCAACGGAATTATGCGGCAGCGGCATAGATAAATCTGTCTGCCCTGTTGTTAAAGATCAAATTATAGGATTGAAAGTGCCCGCAGGGATGTCCGATTTTTCCTGGACAATCAATGGAGAACAATTCAGCTATTCCACATGTTTTTTTGAAGGCTGCGACCTATCCAAACAAACCAATGTCGCCTATTTTCCGATTCTTGATGAACCGGGTGAGCAATATACGATCGGACTTACCGCCACCGACATAACCAGCGGAAAAAAAGTTAATCTGACCCGCTATTTCCAGGTTGTCGAGCCGGAAGTGAAAATAGCCACTGCCGATGAAACTATTTGCAAGCCCGTCCTTTTGGGATACTACACTGACTATGACGGCAAAAAATGGCCGGACAACAGCAAGGACGATTTCGAAGCAATAGCTGGAGAAAAAATCAAACTCACTGCCAATTTCACCGGGTTTATTCCGGAAGGCGAAAATTATGGCTGGATAGTAGATGGCGTTGGCATTAATACGTCTAACGCCAAGACTTATGGCTATGAGATCAACAGCAATAACGAACTGGTTATTCCAGCCAAAGTTGCTGGAGAAACAACGACGGTGGGAATTGCCGCCAAATATTTTCCTAATACTCTCACCAAAAAAGCCCTGAACGCTTATTGGGGCGTCAATTATGGCGGATTTTATGAAACGGAAGTGGGAGATTCCATCGACATCACTTCTGTCGATTCATTTTCCGGTTCATCAGTGTCAAAGAATACGACCGGCAAGAACAAAATAATGGCCTCTCTTTTCTCCTCAACCCCGACCTATATCGCATTTTTATTCAGAATAGTTCTCACTGGAGCGCTATTGCTATTTTTCTCCGGATTTATCCTCTCATTTTTTCCGAACATAAAAGAAAGACAAATATAGAAATCAATGAATAAAAAAATTATATTTCTTATTGTATTAATATCCATCGTAGGTTTTGGATTGGGCATTTCCCATTTTTCCCACGCGGCTAGCACAGCCAACACTACATATACTCCGATGGAAAAAATCCCCGGTATGGCTTCCGGCGCCGTTGAATTTCCTGCATACGTCAAAGCTGTTTACAAATTCGGCATCTGGGCTATCGGCATCTGCGCTCTTCTTATGATTATGATCGGCGGATTTATGTATATGACTTCGGCCGGCAACAACGCCACGATGGGAAAAGCCAAAGGATATATCACTGACGCTCTCATCGGCCTCGCCATGGCTATGACCGCCTGGCTTCTGCTCAATACCATCAATCCGGATTTAGTGAATATAAAAATAAAATTCCCTAGTGGCAGTAGCAGCGGCACCAGTAGCAGCGGAACATCTGCCGCAACCGCCGCTCAAAATGCAGAAGATTGCAAAAAATATTGCGAGGCTGGCGGCAGCGATTCCAGTATAAAATACGACGACTGTTATTCTACCTGCATGACTGCCAAAACAGCAGCCAGCACAAGTAGTGGCGGTAGAGTAAGTACAAAAGCCAGCTGCAGCAATTTAAGCGATTCTACTTATGCCAGTGAAGTTAAGTCTGCGTCTGAAAAATATGGAGTGCCCGAATCAGTTCTAAATTCCTTTATTCAAAGAGAATGTACCTCCGCTTTTACCAATTCATTCGGTGGGTGTGTTTCAAGTAATAACTCGATCAATGGAAAGAATGGAGGCGCTATGCAGTTTGACGACACTACATGGAGTACATACGGATGTAGCGGAAGCAAATTTAATCGACAAGATGCTCTGAACTGCGGCGCAAAAAAGATTGCCAAGGATAGCGGCGGGGATTATAGCGAAGAAGGCATAAGAAAAGCCGCGAAAGCATATTGCGGATCATGCAATGACAGCGCGTGCGGCGGAAGTTACTGCGATGGAATCATGTCCAACTATGATGTCTATAGCAAGTGTTAAATTATAATTTTATATCATTATGAATAACATAAAAAAAATACTTTGTATGGCAAATTTCTTCATAATCTTTTTTTTGTTATTTTCTAATTTCGCTTTTGCCCAATGTCAGACTTTTGATTTTACGCTTACTAAAAACAGCAATTTTTTGTTTTTTAATTGTGACAAAGGGGAAATAGAGAAACTTGATAACAATAATAATATCAGCTCTGTTCCGAGGGATAAAAGCCTTGGCGGTTTTGTCCATAATTTTATCTGGTCTCCTGATGGGACAAAAGCACTTATTTTGTCAGAAAATGTTTTGGCAGTATTACAAAAACTGGAATTATACTCTCCCCAAAGAGAATTAAATTCATTGAATTGGTGGATTTATGATTTAGACACTAAGAAAGCAACCCTGCTGGACAAAAAAATTATATCCATTGGCTGGGCATCTAATGACCAGGTTGTTTACGACTGGGACAATAAAAATATTTCTATCGCCAGTATCAATGATCCTGGCTTCAAAAAATTCACAAAACTAACTGATATCACCGGCGATTCTGACGATTTGAATTTGATCGTTTCTTCCGTAAATATGGGTAATTTTACAGTTTTCCCTATGAAAAAAGGATTTTATGCGATTAATTCTTCAGAAAAAAAAGCCACATATCATCCTCTTGCCGGAGGCATTCAAAAAATTATTTCCGATCCGTTTGAACAAAAATATTTTATTATAAAATCAGGTGACTCTATATATAAATATACTCCACGAGATGGAAATCTGGCTGCCACTGACGACGCTTTTTCCGCCACAGACTTGGCGTTTTTGAACAGTGATTCGCTGGTCATTGTTGATACTGATGGAAAAGTGTACTCCTATGACATCAGCACAAAAACAAAACTGCCAATCACGCTGACCGCTTCCGGAAAAGTTTCTCGAGTTTTTTCCGCTGGAAACAAGGAAGAATTTATATTCACTATTGGAAGCAACATTTATCGGGAAAATACAGAAAACAAATCGTCTTTTCTCTTGAGGGCTGGATCCGAACAAAAACCGACTGCTTCATCTTCTGTCGCGACCCAGCCATCAGATAACAGCGTTGCTCAAACCACCACCCAAACTTCAAAAATTGTCTATATTATCCTGATCGCTCTTCTCATAATGATCGTAATTTTTGTCGTTCTTGTTGTTTTGAAAAGAAGAAAAAGAGAATAAAAATACAATTTAAATAAAAAAAATGAATAAAAACAAAAAAAGTTTTTTATATTTATCGGCCATATTTTTTTTGATGATTATATTATGGCCATCGACCTCTTTAGCTGCTGAAGGTGACGAATGCGGGAAAACAATGTCTGACGGACAGAAAATGGGGTTTTGCATCAATAAAGCAAATTCCAGCAGTAGTCTTAATTGCATTGAGTACGGAATAGTATCGGGGAGCTGCGCTGATGATGAAGTGTGTTGTCATAGAGCAAATAAATGGGCCGAAGAAACAAGCGGTAGCGCCTTGGGAACGGGAGGCACTGGAACTTACTTGGGAACGGGAGGTACAGGAAGTTCCCTGGGTACTGGAGGCACGGGAACCGGAACATCTTCCTCGACTGCTTCCACCGGCGGCATCGTTCCTTGCGGAAAGTCGGGCGGCAAGCCATGCACTATTTGCCACCTGATCCAGGGCATCCAAAACCTTGTTAATTGGGGGAAAAGCATTCTCATCACCGTCGCTATTGTCGGGATTGTCATTGCCGGTTTGATATATATGATGTCTTCCGGATCGGAGGCGATGATCACCACCGCCAAAAATTGTTTCAAGGCTTCTATAGTCGGATTTGCTATCACTCTTGCCGCCTGGCTGGCTATTAATACCATTTTGCTAACCATACTCACCGCCAGTTCAAATGAAGTTGGAACGGTTGTCGGCAAGTGGAATGTTATTACTTGCGACACCACTTCCAGCGCAACAACCAGCAGTGGCACTTCCGGCACCAGTAGCGGCCAAACCGCTTCTCAAATCGCTTCTAATCTGGCTGATTGCAAAAAAGAATGTTCCTCCTCCTCTAAAACAAGTACTGAGCTCACTACGTGCAACGCTAAATGTGAATCAGATGCCAAAACAGCAGCTAGCAGTTCGAGCGGAACAGGCAATAGTAGCGTAGTCAGCGCCGCCCAACAAATGAAAACTGACGGATGCGCCTATAGTCAAACACTAAGAAACGATTGCGCAACAGATCCAAAATATACCGATTGCGGCCAACTTGCTTGCGATGCATTTAAAAAATCAGGGAATACTTCCCTGGGAGATTGTTCTTCCATCAATACAGCGACATTATATTCCAAAGCAGAAACATATAGCGGAAATACAAGCGACCTAAAAGCTGGGGATATCATAGTCAGAAATGATGGATCCAGCGGGCACGCTGCCATATGCGAACAAGACGGTTGTTCTACTATCACTCATGCCGCTGGAGCTGAAAAAGGAATTGTTACCGGAGCGAACAACTATATGCTCAAACAGGATATAAAAGTAATCAAAGCTAGCAGTACTTAAATAAATACATATGTCAAAAAATAAACTTATAATCATAATGATATCGATAATCTTCCTAATTATTCTGGCTTATTTATTTTTCGCTTTCTCCTCTAAAACTCAAAAAACAGGGTCCGGCGAAACAGTTCCAGCTACATCTTCCGACCAACCCTCTTCAAAATCAACCTACAATAACCAGTCCTCTTTCCCGTCTTCCAGCACGCAGAATTCAACCAGTTCCGACGCCACAAAAAAAATACTTCCAGATGATAACACCAGCTATTCTGTCATAAATAACGCTAACAACCAGGAAGAAACACAAAAGTCATTTGATTCTTTTACATCAAAAAAGGCTTCTGATGGAGCTAAACCGATAAAATGGACTGTTTTTTCTGATTCAAATAAAAATATAATACCCTTAAGCAGCACGGCCAAAAATTTGGGGCTAAATTTAAAGGCCAGTCTCGTTCCATTTCTGGATAGTACTGACTATGAATTTTTTCATTGTACCTTGGGAAACAAAGATGATTATGGATTACAGATGACTATTAAATATATTCCTGGCTATAATGGTGATGAATTTGATGATGCTATCAAATTTATGAAGGATTGGGAATCATCAATTTTATCTGATACATATTCTATCCTCTTCCCAGGAATCCAATTTACATCAACCCAATTACAACAAACTTTGGCTTTTAAGAATGGAGAATATAGATACGCAAATGTTGTTCTTCCGGACAATACCAAAAAATCCATCAATTATGGATTAGTTGGTAACTATCTAGTCCTTTCAAGTTCTCCAGAATGTCTAAACAAAGCTTCATTAGAATTAATAGCACCATCGAAATAATCATTTAAAAACGACTGGAGATTTTATGTCCATCGTCAAAAAAATCTTTTTATTATCCTCAATAATCTTGGTTCTTGCGCTCCTCCTCTGGGGAGTATATAATTTGTCGTTCAAAAAGCCGGACACAACCGCCAAAACGACTCCTGAAAAAACGGCGGAAATCCCCGCGCCGACAGTCCCGAAAGATGAAGTAAAAATAAAAGCCTTGAGTGACGAAGCGGTGATCGCTCCTGTTTATATTCCCACCGATAACGCTATCGAGTATTATTCCAAAACCGGACAGACTTACAAAATTGATACTGACGGCGCTAATAAAATTACCATTTCTTCCAAAGAACTTCCGGGACTGGCTGGTGTTTTGTGGTCGCCGGATCAGACAAAAGTGATCACCAAATTTACCGGAGCTGACGGGTCAGCGCAGTTCTACTATTATGATTATTCCACCCAAAAAGCCGTCCCCATCAAAAAAAATGTTGATGAGATCGCCTGGCAAGCTACCGGCAACAAAATATTCTATAAATTCTACGATCCCAAAACCAAAAAAAGAACCCTGAACGTTTCCAATCCTGACGGATCCGGCTGGACAAAACTGGCCGACATTGACTACCGGAATATTTCTATCGCTCAAATCCCCAAAAGTGGCCTCGTCTCTTTTTGGAATAGCGCCGACAGCTATTCCCAAACCATTTTTGAAACGGTTCCGCTAATTTCCGGCGAAAAAAAGGCCATTTACAAGGAAAAATTCGGAGCTGATTATATGTGGAGCCCCGATGGCAATTTAGTTCTCGTTTCCAGCGCTGACCAACGCGCCGGAACAAAAATGCAACTGGCTGTTATGAATTATAACGGAGGAGAATACAGAAATCTTGATATTCCAACATTTGTGTCTAAATGCGTCTGGTCGCGCGACGGGAAAACTATCTATTATTCTCTCCCGGGGAATATTCCAGCTTCAGCCATTTTGCCCAATGAATATATGGAAGGAAAATTCAAAACGACAGACACATTTTGGAAAGTCAATGTAGCTGATGGGAAAAAGACTAGAATTTTAGAAACGACTGACATTAAAGATTCCTATGATGCCACCGGACTATTTCTGAACTTGGACGAAAGCTTTCTCTTTTTCACCAATAAGGCCGACGGTAAATTATACCGGATTGCCCTATAGAATATTCAGACCAAAAATATTGCCATCCAGAAAACGACCGACAGGTCGTTTTTGAAATAAGTCGTGTCCACCAGGCCGTGAAGGAGAAAATAAATAATAATACCTGCCGCTACTGTAGAGACGAGGCAGTGCCTCGTCTCTATCATCGCAGACTGCCTCATCTCTACCTTGGTAAAGAATAAATATAAAATTCCAATAAATGCCAGCAGCCCAATTAGGCCGGCGCTTAGCCAAAAAGCGAGATATAAATTATGCGGATGCGGCGCCGCCCACTGGAGATATGGCGGAAAATATTTTTGATATTCCAGATATTTATCCTGAAAATTTCCCGGACCGATGCCGATCAGATAATTGTCTTTTGCTATTTTTTCAGCTGACTGCCAAATCATTATTCTGGAAGCTAATGAAGAACGGGAATTGTAGTTTGCCAGATCTTGGAATTTGGAAGTATCCTTCGAAAGAAAAACAACAATCAGAAAAATCAAAACAAGAAAAAGAATGTGTTTTCCGGAAATTTTGTGGGTGAGGAAAAAAATAATAAGAACCGCGAAGATAATCGAAATCCAGGAAGCGTAAGAGTAAGTGAAAAATATTGCGAGTGCAATAATGATCAACTTAAGAATCTTAAGTAACTTAAGATTCTTAAGTCCACTGCTGAAAACTCCGATAATGACTCCTGGCGCCAAAAACATCGCCAAATAGTTTGGCGAATTAAAAAAAGCCTGGAGCCGACCGTCAAAAGTTAGTATCCCTAAAAATTTATATATAAGAGCAATAACTGCTACAATCAAAATTGACAAATAAAGGCTGGAATAAAGCCTTTTTTTGTCTTCAATAATTCTATTGGCTAAAAACGCAAAAGCAAATGGAACCAGAAACCAACTTTTTATTATGCCCAAGCCCACAGAATAATTTCCGCTTTTTATCATTCCCAAAGCCAGCCCAATAATTATTATCAAAAATAGAAAAATTATTTTCTTCTCATATCCGGAAAGAGTGAAATTATTTTCTTTCTTGATTTTTTCCAACGCTAAAATAATAGATATCACCGCTAATATCTCCCATAAATTTTCCGGTATTTTAAAAATAGTAAAACGCAAAAGATAAGCCGGCAAAAGAAAAATGACCAGCAGAAAATAATTTTCCAGATTAAGATATTTTTTCATTTTCTCTGACATTAACGAAACTAATAATAATTACAAACAGTGTTAAAACTACCGGGGAATATATGGCTGTCTCGGCAATTTGATGTCCGGCAAAAATAACCAGAGAAACTGCCATCATTAGATAAAAATTATCATACCTGGATTTTTTGAGAAAAATAATAATTGCGGAAGTAAGAAGAGCAATCCAGACGAGTGCCGTAATAATTCCCGTTTCGGCGGCAATATCCAAATATGTGTTATGGGCTGTGATCGGTTCACGATAGTCAGCATTTGGCTTAATCTCCAGAGAATAATTACCTATTCCCACTCCTAATATTGGGTGGCTTACCGCCACTTTCCATGACTTTTGCCACATATCCAGGCGACCAACATTCGAGCCTTCCTGAAGATTAAAGATAGAACTAAAGCGACTAGAAATCGGACCAGGAGCTATAAAAGCGATGGCTATAAGAACCGCAAAGCCGAGGATAAAAAATTTATACTTCCTGGCCATCTTCCTCCAAAAAACAATCAGAAGAAAAATACCACCAACAAGAAGCCCGAGATACCCGCCTCTGGAAAATGTCAGAACATCAGCCATGAGCATAATGAGAAACGCGACGAGATAAAAAGTTTTTCTAGTTTTCAAAAATAGTCCGGCCGAAAGAGGAATAAGCATTCCCAGATATAGCGCCAACATATGCGGATCGGGAAAAGTGGAAGTAGCTCGCAAAAAAGTACGCCCGGAAATATTCACCAGCCAGGAAGGATTTTCAAGGACTGCTTTTCCGGCACTGGAGCCTAAAAACGGCATAGCCACAAAATCAGCCCAAAGTTTATACACTCTTTCCAACCCAAAAACAAATTGAGAAAAAAACTGGACTATTCCAACGGCAGCCGCCAACGTTCCGGAAACTACCAGGAGCGTAACTATTTTTATCATTTTTTCCTTGTCATATATCACATCACTGGCCACAAAATACAGCGGAAAAATTGAAAGAAGAAAAAGGATTTTCCGCATAGCAAAGTCCTGATTTTTGGCCCAAAAAAAGGAAAAAGCGCTCAGAAATAGAAAAACAACCAAAAGGTAAGTTATTGAGTTTGAGGCGATATTCAGGCGTTTTTTTCGAAAACCTTCCGCCAGCCACAGAAAAAAGATAAGAAGAATAAAAACTCTTATTGACGCCAGGTCTATTCCCTCGCTTGGATTAAGCGCTAGCTGAAATGGCAAATAAATTGCCAGGATTATGAGAAGCGTAGTCATAGATTCTATATTTTTTTCAATATATCATAGCCCACACCAATAAACAAACCTTTACAAATAAAGGGCAATGGGAGTAAAATTAAATTATTGCGAAATAATAATTTAGTGATAGCCTGATGAGAAAGCAAAAAAATTATTCTGACGGAATCTGCGATGGCTTTGAACCTCTCCAGTCCCTGGATTTGAATAAAGTCAAAGATTTTGACGAACTGGCCAAGGCCATGAGCATGACTGGTTTCGGCGGTCGAAGATTGGGAGAGGCGGTTGATACACTTTATGAAATGGTCATGGATCCAGATTGTTTCGTGGTCGGAACTTTTTCCGGCGCTATGACACCGGCCAAGATGGGTCTACTTATTTGCGATATGATCGACCAAGGCATGATTAACGCCATGGTCAGCACTGGCGCACTGATGACGCACGGCATGATCGAAGCAACAGGGATGACCCACTTTAAATACAAAGAAGGGCAATCAACCGACGCTGAGCTTTATAAAAAAGGTTATAACCGTATTTATGATGTTTTGGAGTTGGAAAAAAATCTGGACGATCTGGATTTAATGGTTTATGACATGCTTGATGAACTTGATCCCAAAGAAGTCCTTTCTAGTCGCACCCTATGCCAGCATCTGGGGAAAAGTATATCGAAAAAAATGGGCGGCCGGGGAATCTTGATCAGCGCTTACAAAAAAGGAATTCCGATCTACATTCCCGCTTTCACTGACTCCGAATTGGGACTGGATTTTGCTACCACCAACCGAGTGAGAGCGCGAGAAGGAAAAGAACTCTTTCAATATAATCCATTTATTGACCTGGAACATTTCGCCGATCTTATGCAAGAAAAAAAACAAGCCGGAATATTCACTATCGGCGGAGGAGTGCCAAGAAATTGGGCGCAACAAGTCGGACCATATCTTGATTATCTAGAAAAAAGATTGGGTGATACAGGAAAAGCGTTCCGCTATAAATACGGGGTGAGGATTTGCCCCGAACCGGTGCATTGGGGCGGCCTTTCCGGCTGTACCTATTCCGAAGGAGTTTCCTGGGGAAAATTCGTCCCGCGAAAAGAGGGCGGGAAGACCACTGAAGTTATGGCTGACGCGACAATAGCCTGGCCAATAATTCTAAAGGCTGTTATGCAGCGAATTAAGAAAAACAGGAAAAATAAGAAAAGGAAATGAAAAAATTATACGAGACCTGGCCGCATAATTTCGGTGCTATTGAAAATCAGGATTTCCAAAAATCAAAAATAGTTATTATTCCGGTAAGCTACGATGCCACTTCGTCCTATAAATCCGGAACCAAAGAAGGAGGCGAAGAAATAATCAGCGCCTCTTGTTTTTTAGATGAAATTGAACCGGACGAAACCGGAGTTAATCTTTTGGATTTTAAGGCAACGGATATTTACACTCTGGATAAAGTTATTCCGACTTGTAATTCGGCCGAGGAAGCTATAGAAGGAGTGGAACAGGCCATTGAAAATGAAATATTAAAATACAAAAAAATTCCGCTTATGCTTGGCGGGGAACATTCCATCACTCTCGGCGCTGTCCGCGCTTTGAAAAAGAACTATAAGGATTTATCCGTTTTGCATTTTGACGCTCACACCGACCTTATGGATCAGTGGGAGGGATCAAAATTTTCCCACGCTTGCGTGATAAGAAGGATTAGAGAAGAAAAAATTAAAACCGTTTCTATCGGCATACGTAATTTTAATCCGGAAGTCAGGGATTATATAAAAAAAGAAAGACCTGCAATATTCCCCGCGCCAGGACTGCCACCGGTGGAGAAAGCAAGAAAAAATCTGACGAAAAATGTATATTTGACCTTTGACGTGGATGCTTTTGATCCGTCCATTATGCCCTCAACCGGCACTCCGGAGCCGGGCGGACTCTATTGGCACGAAACCATAAATTTCATAGAAAAAATATCAAAGCAGGTCAATATTGTCGGCGCGGACGTTGTCGAACTGATGCCTATTCCCGGCCTCCACGCTCCTAATTTCATGGCCGCAAAATTGGTTTATAATATAATCAAAAATATCTTATAACTTTGAAAAATAGAAAAAGCCGGGAGGATCAGAGACTCGTGTCTCGTTTTCCTCCCGGCTTTTAAAGTTGAAATATTTCTGATTTAGAACTTGAGATCAGGGACTTCGTCATCGAATTTCTGAATGTACGGCAATCCCCAATGACCGAGCTCATACATAAACGGGTCGGGATCAAATTGCTCCGGATGAAAAACGCCACGACCCTGCCATTTGCCTTGAAGGATCATTTCTGCTCCAACCATCGCCGGCACACCTGTTGTATACGACACCGCTTGTGCCTTGCAATCTACGTACGCGTCGTCGTGATGATCGCAGATGTTGTAAATATAGTATTTCATCGGATTTCCGCTTTTGGATATGCCCTCGAAGCGAACTCCGATATTGGTCTTTCCGGTGTAGTTTTCGCCGAGGCTTGACGGTGCCGGGAGAACCTTTTGCAGAAATTCCAGCGGAGAAATCGTCTTGCCCTCGTCAAGTTTTATCGGCTTTTCAGAAAGCATTCCGATAGGCTCGAGCAGATGCTGGTATTTCTTGATTTTCGCTCGGATTGTTCTGGTGTCATGCAGCAGCATTTCCAGAAATGATCTTGGCGAGATTTCTGAGCAGGCCGGCCTCCATTTCTGAATCGACGCCAGTCCCAAATCCATAAACATCCGTAGATGTTCGAGATAGGACTTTCCGAATGTCATCCAAAAACGCATTCTTTTGACACCTGGAATGTAGAGCCGAAGCGAATCCATCTCCTCGTGGAAAATGGCATACATTTCCCGCGATCCGATACCGTCAAAATCAAACGTCTGATGAATGGCCTTCGGTGACCAGAGCGGCATGTGTACAACCCATCTTCCGTTTTGCCAGTAGCAGTACCGGTTGAAAAGAAACTCGCAAAGATTAACGACCAAATTGAAATTGGAAGCAAAGGCCTTGCCATGATCGCCACCATTGCAATCCATGATGTCAATCGTATGAATCTCCCGAAAATAATTCTTGAGCGCGTAAGCGCAGAAGACATTTGTAACGCCAGGATCAAACCCACTTCCAAGGAGAGCTGTGATAGCCCTGGATCTGAATTTTTCAAAAAACTCCCACTGCTCATCGTAACGCAGATGATGATCCCATTCTGGCTCATAATTGGCCGTATCGAGATAGCAAACTCCAGCCTGATAACAGGCCTCCATTATGATCAAATTGTGGTAAGGTAGGCCAATGTGGAGAACCAGATCTGGCTTAGTTTCCTTTATCAACCCATGTATCTGGTCAAAATCAGAAACATCCACCGACCGCCCGTCAATGGGCTCCTCAAGAAGCTTATTAAGCTCTCCGTACTTTTGAGGATTTGTATTTACCCCCACGATTTCCGAAATAGTTTCCGATCGGCTGCATTTTTGAGTTACCACCGATCCAACTCCGCCAGTCGCTCCAATGATCATGACTTTACTCATTTTTTTCCTCTCCTCCCAAAAGTTGTCCAAATCAAAAAAGGAAACTTCAATTTCCTATATTTTTACGTCAAGGAACTGCTCCTTCTGTTTTCCTAATTTACGGCAAGAAAGAGCATATGTCAACTAAAGTATGCGTGCAAAAGTATTGCCATACATAAAGAAAAGGACTATCATAAATATATTAAAAAATAATCTCGCATAAATTTATGTTCGCGACACACACATTGAAAAATATAAATGTCAAAACTATTGCTTTTGTCGCCGCATTCACCGCTCTTTCAGTAGTTACGCCTATGCTATTGCACGTCGTTGCCGGGCCAGCGGCCGGAAGACTATTTCTTCCTATGCATCTTTTTGTCTTCGTGGCCGCTCTTCTTTTGGGTTGGCGAGCAGGACTAGCTGTCGGGCTGCTCGCACCACTTATCAGTTACTCACTTACTGGCATGCCCTTAATTATCATTCTTCCACTAATTATTACAGAAACAGCTCTTTATGGAATTTTAGCCGGATATTTTTATAAAACCCGAAAGTGGAATATTATTTTGTCTGTTGCCAGCGCTATGGTTTTAGGCAGAATAATGCTTTTGACCACCATTGCCATCTTACCAATAAAAATATCCGCCATTGCCTATGTTTTGTCTGCAGCTTATGCCGGAGTAATCGGAATCGCTATTCAATTAATTCTAATCCCACTGATTTATAAATCGCTGAAAAAATATATCTCGGATGAAAAAATATAATCTTGCATATTTTCAAAAATCAAATTGGACTTTTGTCCTCATGAAAAACGGTAAAATTGTTTATCGATCAAAAAAAGAAGGATTGAAACCCCTTCTTTTTTGCCTGAAAAATAGATCAGTAGGGAACAATAATTATTGTTCCCTGCAAAATGCTGTTGTTTATGATAAAATTGTCGGCCGCGCCGCCGCATGCCTCATGATTTATGGAAAAGTAAAATCAGTCATGACGCCAACCATTTCTCGCGCAGCTATAGCCAAATTTAAAAAATATAATATTAAAATTGAGTATTTGAAAACCACCGGAAAAATAATGAATAGGCTTGGTGATGATATATGTCCCATGGAAAAACTTTCCCGAAACAAAAAACCCGGCGAATTCGCCCGGATTATGATGGAGAAATAAACCATGCTCGTCATGACGGACGCGACGCTTAAATAAAAATTTTTCTCAATATTTTCAAAAGCGCTGCCTGGATAGCTCCACAATGCTTTTTAAAATAATATTCCTGCGAAGTATAATAATTTTCTTTTTGTTCCTTTTTTTCCAAATGACTTTCTCCACCGCGGTGAAACACTTGGAAAAGGGGATTGTAAACTATTTTATATCCTGCTATTTTTATTCTTTTACAGAGATCCACATCCTCAAAATACATAAAAAATTTCCCGTCAAACCCGCTCAACGCTTCAAAAATATCCTTTTTAACGAACATTGCCGCGCCCGTCACCCAAGCCACTTCCAATGGTTTTTTGCTATTTATAATCTTGTTATCGCCAGCCAGCCCCAAATTATTTTTCACTAGATTCCAGATATTGATATCCTCTCCGGCACACCATTTTTGACTTTCGCCATCTTCTGTGACTAACCCACTACCAATAATCGCTACGCTTTTACTATTCGATAAATTCAGCACTTCGGAAATATTATCAGATAATATTTTTGTATCCGGATTAAGAAATAACAGAATTTCTCCGCCGGCTACTTTTGCTCCGATGTTACACGCCTGACCATAACCAACATTTTTTTCATTATCAATAATAATCACTTCTGGAAATTTTTCCTTGATGTTTTCCAAGTTTTCGCAAGCATCATTATTAACAATAATTATTTCACTATCAGCCCTATTTAATATTTTTTCCCGAATGGAAAAAAGGCACTCTGGCAATAAGTGAGCGCTTCTGAAATTAACAATAATGATAGAAAGTTTAACCATATTATTTGGCGTATTTATCAAAATCATCATAAGCTCTTTTCACCGCTAGCGCCAATTGATTTTTGCCGTTCTTAATGTCCCGCCAATTTTTTATTTTTCTTAACTGATAATATATTTTTAGCCACCATCTTAAAAGACCTGATGAATTTTTCTGAAAAAACATAAGACCGGAGATGACCAGCCAATAAACCTTGCTTTCCTTTTTTTCTTCACTCTTTTCCAGATGTATGATGCGGCTTTCGGGAACAACAAGCAAAGAAAAACCGTCTTTTTTAGCTCGAAAACTAAAGTCAGCATCTTCCCAATAGAGAAAAAAATCCTCATCCAAAAGCCCCGTCTGCCTGAAAACATTTGACCGGATAAACATCGCGCAGCCGGAAATAAATTCCGTTTCATAAGGCAACGTCCGCTTGATATAGCGCAGATGCGTCGTTCTCATTTTCCACCAATCGATTTTTCCGCCAGAAAACCAGATTTTTTTGGAATCAGACATTATCACCGGACTTAATATCCCGGCTTGCGGATCGTCGTGAGCCGCTTCCAAAAGTTTATCTAAAAAATTTTCGAAAACTAGCGTGTCTTGATTAAGAAGAAGTATCCAGTCGGCCATCCTTTCCAAAGCAAATTTTATCCCCACATTATTTCCGGCCGAAAATCCGATATTAGATTCATTTTTTATAAAATGACATCGGGAAAATTGTCGTCGCGCCAATTCCAACGATCCGTCAGTAGAGGCATTATCCACTACCACCACTTCAAAATTAGGATAATTGATCTTAAAAATACTATTTAAACAGGCGCCAATGCAAGCGGCGCCGTTATAATTTAGAACCAAGATAAATATTTTAGGATATTTGCTCATATTCCTCCACACCCCTTCGACTTATAATGCTGGTTATTTCTTCAGTTTTTATCGCCTTAAATAACCACAAGAAAAAAGCATAAACTACTACGCTTAAAAATCCCGCCAAGAAGAAGTTTTGCCCCCGAAGAACATAAAGGGAAGCAGCCATGGCCAGACCAGACAAAATTATCGCGCCAACCGACTCCATGGAAGGAAGATATTTTAATTCTTTCGCCGCCAGATAGAAGGTTCCGCCAGTAACGATAAGCTGCGTCATAACCGAAACAACCGCCGCTCCCGTATAGGAAAACTGTGGGATAGCGAAAAAATAGTTGATAGAAAAATTAAAAACAGCTGCCGCTCCTAAAACAAACATTAATTTTTTTTGCAAGTTTCCAGCAATCAAAATGGAGTTATAAAAATTGCCAAAAAATATGAGCGCCAGAGAAAAAACCAGGATTTCCAAAACTGCGGACGATTCAGTAAAACCGGCTCCACCAATAAGGTTGATAACACCTTCCGAAAGAAAAAGCGTCCCGACAATAAGAGGAACGACTACCAAAAAGAATACTTTAAAAGTTTTATTAGAAATTTCCAAAAACCTGGCCTTATCAGTGAAGATGCTGTGCGACATAATGGGGAAAATAAGTCCCATGATCATTCCCGGAAAAAAAGTAATGTTTTCAACAACTTTATAGGCGGCGTTATATATCCCCACATCCGAGCTACTCCTCATTACCGAAAGAAGAATAGTGTCCATTTTGAAATAAAGGAAAGAAATGACAGCCGCGATGCCTATCGGGTAGGATTCTTTGAGAAATTTTTTCCAATAAGAAAAATCGAATTGCGGCCTGATTTTTATATATCGGCGCGACCACCAAAAAACCAGAGCGAAGCTGAACACCATATAGAAAAAAAGCGCCCATATTATCCAGACAAATCCCAAATCATATTTTACAGCCATTATTACCAATATCACCTGCAGAGCTTTTCCCAGTGTTTCTGAAAAGGCCACCTTGTCCATTGCCAGGTTTTTTTGAAAAACACCGTTTAGAATCTGGTAGGCGCAGGAAAAAACATATGATCCGGCCGCGATGATGATGCCGCCTTTTACTTCCGGAGAATAAGGGAAAAAATAGACTATAGCTGGAGCAAGAATAAGAACAACCAAAGAGGACAGGATGCGCAAAGAAAACATATTGCCCATGATCTTGGTTTCATCGGCGCCCTCACGAGAAATTTCCCGAGTGGAAATAGAGTAGAGCCCCAGATCGGAAAGGGCGGCAAAAAGGGAGAAGAAGGCAAGTACTGTCGCGTAGTCGCCAAAGCCTTTTTGCCCAAGATATCGGGTGATGATCCCGATAGACACTAGCGCTAGCACCGTGGAAAGTATTTTGCAAACGGTGCTCGCCGCCACATTGTAGGCAATTTTTCTAGCTACCTTCATAGAAAATAGTTGATTGGAAAACAGAAAGTGGTTCAGGAAAGAAGAAATTAGAAAGTAGAAATTCCATTTTCTAATTTCTATTCTCTTAAACTAATTTCCAATTTCTATTCAACCAATTTCCAAAATAACTTACACTAAATCAGCTGGTTTTATGACCACGCGTCTATCATCGCCGTCGCCAATACTTTCAGTTTTGATTTTTTCGTTTTTGGCCAGCTCCATATGCACTATTCGCCGCTCATAAGGAGACATCGGACGCATAACCACCGCTCTTTTCTCAAGGAGAGCTTCTTCAGCCAGGGATTTCGCCATTTTTATAACCGACTCGTTCTTTTCCTGGCGATAGGAATTAACATCAAGGACAAAATTGATTTCCGCTGGAATACCTTTTTTAACAACCAACCTTGCGATATGTTGCAACGATTGAAGATTGACCCCGTATTGGCCAATCAAAAAATTTGAATCCTTGGTAAGAATGTTACACATAAAAGAATTATCTTTTTCTTCCCCGGCCTTCACTTCGATCTCCGCTTCAAAACCCATTTTCTCCATCATTTCCGCGATCTTGTTCTTGAGTTCTTCCCCTGTAGCTTTTCTTTGCTCCATATGTTTAATTTAAACGATTATCTTTTTTATTTCGCCGGCTCCAGACTTTTCTTCTCCAGTTGATACTGTTGAGCAACGGCAAACGCAGTGGACACCAACCAATAAAGAGCTAACCCAGCCGGAAATTTTATCCCGATAAACAGTGTCAGAAGCGGCCCCATATAAAGCATTTGCTTAGACATCATCTGCGCGATATCTTCCTTTTGGTCTTTCTTGGTATTATCCTTCACCGGCTTTGGTTGTTTCCCCATAAGCATCTTGGTCTGATAATATTGTGCGCCGGCCGCCAGTATCACCAAAATGATATGCGGCACGCTGGCGATAGTCAACTGACCAAGATTTAGAGATTTAGAAAGATCCACTATACCCAAAAAATATTGGTTGATTTGTCCAGGATTAGCCACGAAAGAATACAGCGCCGAGCTGTCCACTCGTAATCCCGCATTAGAAATATTAAAAAGCACCCTGTAAATAGCGATCAAAAAAACTAATTGGAAAATCAAAGGCAGACATCCGGAAAACGGATTAGTCTTATGGGTTTTGTAGAGTTCCATAAGCGCTTTTGTCTGTTTTTCCTTATCGTTCTTGTATTTATTCTGTGTTTCCTTTATCTTCGGCTGAAGTTCCTGCATCTTTTTCTGTGATTCGATCTGTTTTTTGCTCAAGGGAACAAGAACAAGCTTGATAAGCACCGTGACAATGATAATAGCTATTCCAAAGTCATGAAATGGAACTATATTATATGTCAGTACCAGGAGATTATATATTGGCTGGTATATAAAAGTATTAAATATCGCTCCCATAATAATTAGTTTTTCTTTTCGTTTATTAATTTAGCTCTGCGTAAACTTTCTAGGATTGCAACTTCCAGCTCAAAACTGGAATGTTTTGTTTTAGAGCCGACTTTTCGCGCGCTAATGACAATATCTAGTCCTAATCTCACCTTTTTCTTGTTTTTTCTCACGATTTCCCTGATTTGTCTTTTGATCCGGTTCCTTTCGACGGCATGTTTCGAAAATTTGGTACTAGCTACAACGCCAAAGCGAGTCAAACCAAAACCATTTTCTCGCACCATCAAGGATATTGCCCCGGAAGAAAAATTCCTTCCTTGGCGGTAAACTATCTCAAAATTCTCCTTTTTTGTAATTCTAAATTGACGTGCAAGCATTTTTTGCGCTTTTTACACTGTGGTTAGTTTTTTCCGACCCTTTCTTCTTCTTTTTTTCAAAACGTTCTGACCGCCTGACGTCTGGCTTCTTTTTCTGAAGCCATGCCTTCTTTTTCTTCTTTTGCTCTTCGGCTGATATGTCTGGCTCATAAAAATTAAAAATATGTTATTAACAATTACTTAAAATTCTACCAGCTGCAGTATCAAAAGTCAATGAATTCTTTACTAATTGCTAGCCGCTACTATACTAACAAAAAACGGCTCTTGCTTTTTAAATGGTTAACGGTTATAACATTAATATATTCATACTAAATTCGTAATTCGTAGAGATCCACACATCTTATCAACAACCTTATCCACAAAAACAGAAGACGCGAGAAATTTTCTGTGCTATACTAGATTTTACCAAACTACTTCATCTTTTTATCATCTTGAACAATTATACCGGGGGGGGTTAACAAACAAATGACCAATGAGGAACTGTGGCAATCAGCCCTGGGAGAGATAGAACTTTCTATTTCCAAGGCTAACTTTATCACCTGGTTTAAAAATACCTCTATTCTTTCTATTGCTGACGGTCATGCGGTGATCAGTGTTCCTAATGGTTTTGCCAAGGAATGGCTGGAAAATAAATATAATCTGCATATTTTGCGGGCTCTGCGAAACATGGAAGAAAGTATAAAGTCCGTTTCTTGTCTCATTTCCGCCACTAGTGAATCAGAAACTATCCAGGAACAACCTCGTGTTGACGCTATTATCGCTCCTAAAAATATGGTTTTTTCCGCTAAAAAAAGCCCTATTCATCAGGAAAGCAACCTTAACCCCAAGTATATCTTTGATAATTTCGTAGTAGGGTCGAGTAATGAGCTGGCGAAAGCCGCTTGTTTTGCTGTTTCTCAAGGCTTAGGTCACGTCTACAACCCGCTTTTCATTTATGGCGGAGTGGGTCTGGGAAAAACTCATCTCATTCAGTCTATTGGCAATGAAATTTTGAAAAACGGTGGTGATACACGGGTTAAATACATAACCTCTGAACGGTTTACCAGCGAGCTGATTGATTCTATAAAAAACCAGAAAATTACCCAATTTAAGGAATATTATCAAAAAATAGACCTTCTGATCATTGATGATATCCAATTCATCTCCGGAAAAGAAAAGACCCAGGAAGAGTTTTTCCATATTTTTAACCATCTTTACCAGCTAAATAAGCAAATTGTGCTTTCTTCTGACCGGGCGCCTAAGGCTATTCAAATTCTCGAGGAAAGACTACGCTCCCGCTTTGAAGGAGGAATGATCGCTGATGTGTCGCGCCCTGATTTTGAGACCAGAGTAGCGATTTTGCGCAAAAAAGCTACAGATGACGGGATAGATGTGGATGATTCCGCTCTGGAATTTATTGCTCAAAACGTTAAGAATAATATTCGTGAGCTGGAAGGAGCGCTAAACAGGGTTTCTGTTTCGGCGCAGCTAACAAAAACCGCGATTACCCTTGATTACGTGGCCGGTGTGTTGTCGGAACTTATCTCCAGTGGCAAAAAAAAGGGAATATCTCACAAACACATAATCAAGGTGATTTCTGACTTTTATGACATAAGTCCTAATGATTTAATCGCTAAAAACCGAAAGCAGGAAGTGGTAAAGCCCAGACAAATTGCTATGTATCTCATGAGAAGTGAACTTCAATATTCCTACCCGGGAATAGGAGAAAAACTAGGCGGTCGTGATCATACTACCGCTATCCACGCTTATGAAAAGATATCTAAAGCCCTTAAAACAGATGAAAAGTTATCAGAAGAACTCACCCTTCTTAAAGAACACCTATATGCCGTTTAGGGTTATTTTAATATAAGGGGGATAAGCTGTGTGTAGGTTGTATATTAACTTGTTTATTACCTAATAATATTCCCCCACTAAGACTAATACTAAACTGGGATAGGGTTATTAAAATACAATAAATCATTTTTCCCCTCACCCTCTCCCTATCTACTAATTACGAGGTTATCCCATACTTATACACAGAAAATATCCTTTATATAAGCCCCAACATACACTTATCCCCCCATTTTCCTTTTACTAATATTAATAGTAATTTATATAAATTAATAAGATACTAAATATAATTATATGAAATTAATTTGTACTCAAGAGAATTTTAAAAAGGCTATATACTTTTGCGAAAGAGTAGTTTCTAAACAAAATACCCTCCCTATATTAAATAATATCCTTTTTGAAACAGATAAAAGTAGGTTAAGGCTTTCTGCTACTAATTTAGAAATAGGAATAGTGGCAAAGGTTGGGGCAAAGGTAGAAAAAGAGGGAAAAATAACAATTCCTGCGCGACTAATTAGTAATTTTTCTGCTAATTTACCTCAAGGAGAAAATGTTTCTATTGAAATGGCCGATCAGAGCCTTAAAATTAAAAGTGGCTCAGTAAAGGCGGCTATTAAGGGAATATCAGCAGCTGATTTTCCACTTATCCCTAGAAAAAGCACAGAATTTTTACTGAAAATTCCAGGGATAGAGCTGAAAAACATTCTTTCTAAAATAATGATTTCAGTGGCTTTTAATGAAGCCCGGCCAGAACTGACTGGAATTAATATAATTTTTGGCGCCAGGGAATTATTTTTTGCCTCCACTGATAGTTTTCGTCTTTCAGAATATAGACTAAAAATTGACGAAAAAAACTGTAATATGGAAAATTACAAAGCATTCTCTGAAAAAAGAGGGAATATTATTGTTCCAGCTGCTACTTTTCAGGAATTGGTACGGATTATTCCGGCTGATGACGACAAGGAGGTAAAGATCGCCATTGAAGAGGGGCAAATATTTTTTGAAGTGGATTCGGCGCGGCTGGTTTCTCGCCTTATTAATGGAAAATATCCGGAATATAAACATATTATGCCTAAAGAATTTAAGACTCGAGTAGTTGGGGATAAAAACTCAATCCAGAACGCAGTGAAGATGGCTAGTATTTTTTCTTCCGGAAAGACTAGTGAAATTTCGCTCAAAATTGACGCTGGCGCCAAGAAAATAATAGTGGGCGCTAAGTCAGTGGAAGCGGGAGAAAACTCCACTGAACTTAAATTTGACATTACAGGACCATCTCAAGAGGTAATTTTTAACTCTAGATATCTTTTAGACGGAATTAATACTGTCTCCACTCAACAAGTAGCTATTCTTCTTAATTCCGCAGCGACACCTGTGGGGATAAAAGAGATTGATGAAAAAAGTGGCGAGGTTTTGGGCGATTATACCTATATCGTTATGCCGATAAAGAATTAAAACATGATTAAATGAAAGTAAAAATCTCGCCTAGGCGAGATTTTTACTTGACAAAAATCGTATCGTCATGATATAATAATGTCATAATTCACTAAAAATGATGAATTAAGACAATGAATTATATCGAATTCAGGCAAAAAATGGAGGAATTCCCGCTTTTTAGCACCAGAGACCTAAAATTACTTTTAGGAGCAGGGTTTAGCCGGTCGTTTCTCAATAATCTGGAAAATTGGCGGAAAAAAGGTTATATTCTTCAACTTGGAAAAGGCTTATATATTCTAGGCTATCTTAGATATGCCGTAGATCCTATCACTCTAGCTTCGAAAATTTATGAGCCTTCGTATGTTAGCCTGGAATCAGCTCTAGGCTATTATGGCATTATTCCGGAAGCCGTTTTTACCACCACTTCTGTAACCAGCCGAGAGACAAAGACTGTTAAAAATGATTTTGGAAAATTTTCATATCAAAAAATTAAAAAAGAAGCCTTTGGCGGGTATGAAACTATAAAAAAGAAAGAATTTAACATTTCTTTTAATTTGGCCTTGCCGGAAAAGGCATTGGTTGATTTTTTTTATCTCAATCGAAATATTTTAGACGGCAGTCGACTTCAATTCGAAGGCTATAGATTTAATGACGAATTTAAGTATAATAAAAATAGATTAATTAAGTTTTCTCGCGTGTTTAAAAATAAGAAAGTTTCGTTATTAACTAATAATTTTATAAAATTTTATGTTGCCGGATAAAAAATATTTTAAAAACTATTGTGAGAGCAAGAATATTCCCTGGCGGGAAAAAGACGTTCTTCGAGAATATTTGCAAACCCAAATCCTAAAAGCGCTGTCATCAAGCGATTATAATGACGCAGTCTCTTTTTTGGGTGGCACGAGCCTTCGATTTATCCATGAAATTCCACGATTTTCAGAGGATCTTGATTTCGACTTGGTTAAAAAAGACGGCTTCAACATCGATGCCCTGGAAAAAGATTTGACCAAGAGCCTGAGTCTTCTCGGTTTTGCCATTGATGCAAGGACCAAGACCACGGAAAATATCTACATTCTTTTTATTAAATTTAAAGATGTGCTGAGGGAATTCGAGCTGAGTTCTATGAAAGACGAAAAATTTTTAATTAAGTTTGAAATTGACCATACTCCTTATAAAGCTACTACTACTGAAACAAAATTTATTGATAGTTTTAATGAGCGTTTTCCCGTGTTAATTAACACGCTGCCAACTCTCTTCGCCCAAAAAATTATCGCTTTGAAACTGCGGCCATATCAAAAGGGGCGAGATTTCTATGATATCGTTTGGTTTTTGGCGCAAAAAGACATCGAACCGAATTATGAGATTTTGCAAGAAAAAAATATTAATATTAATAATCGCCAAGAATTGGTAGCAGAATTAATAACTATTATTTCCGGGTTGGATTTAAAACAAGCGGCTAAAGACGTGGAAAGATTCCTATTCTATCCGGAGCAAGCCAAATGGATTTTAGAATTGCCTAAATATTTAGACGGGTTTGCAAAACAATGAGATCTCTCAAAAATCTTTTTGATAAGCGAAAAGAATTAAGGAAGTTTTCTTTTGACAATAAGGACGTCTTTTATATTTTTAACAAAATAATCAAAAAAGAATTTGGCCTGATCGGCGCGTCAAAATTCCAAGTGGACTATTTTGGAAAAAAAGTTTTGGTAGTTCGCTGCGAATCGCCTGCTTGGGCCAGCGAGCTTTGGCTTAATAAGGAAAAAATAATGCGCAAGATGAATGAAGAATTGGGTGAAGGCGCGGTTTTGAAAATTAGGACGAAATAAAAAGTTTTAAGTTGAAAATTGTATTACTTTATGTTAGATTAGGGTTATGAGTAAAGAAGAAATAAAGAAAAAATTAGTGGAGGCTATAGAAAAAGATCCTCATAAAGAGGATATTATTAAGGCGTCAATTTTTGGCTCTTATGCCTATGGGGAACCGCATCCGGATAGCGATATTGATGTGCTTGTAGAATTTAGGCCTAATGCCAGGATAGGGTTGTTTGAATATGTCCAGATTCAACGGAATTTTTCAGATTATTGTGGCAAAAAAATTGATCTTCTGACTCCCGAAGGTTTGAGTAAATATTTTCGAGACGAGGTTTTAGCTAAAGCCGAAACTTTTTATGAGAAATGATCTAACTTATCTGAAGCATATTAATGATTCTGTTAATAATATCATTAATTTTAGCAGTGGCGCTGATCGTGCCGAGTTTGATAAAAATAGAATGATGGTAAGCGCGATTATCCGGGAATTGGAAATAATTGGCGAAGCGGCTAATAATGTCAGCTCCGAATTCCGCGAAGCGCATCCGGAGATACCATGGCGGGATATGATTGATATGAGAAACGTTCTAATACATGAATACTTCGGAGTTATTGTGGAAACGGTTTGGGAAACTTGTCGAAAAAACATTCCCGAACTTGCCGAGAATGTTTCAAAAATTATTTCACAGGAAAAATAGAAAATGTTTATCAATCAAAAAAGAACCAGAGGGGTTCCTTTTGTTATCTAATGGATAGTTTCTTTTTCCAGGGAAAGCAATTCATCTAATTGTAAGCTTAGATTAAACACTTCCTTTTTCAGGCTCTCTCTCATATTTTCCTTATATGGATGTTTCATAACATGATCCAGCATTGCAACGCACGGTTCAAAGTTTCCAATTTGATGTTGAAGATCAATGTTTTTAAATAAGGCAGGGTCTTTTTTGATTAGAGCGATCAAATCCTGGCATTTTTCCTGGATATAATCCAGGCCGTATTCTTCCAAAAGTGCTGATGGGTATTTTTGGAGAGAGTCTTTAATGTTGTCCAATTTTGTCAGGCCAAATATCAAGCCCTCCTCTTTTTGTTTGGCTGTTAATTCCACGCCCGAGTGTTGTCTTTCCGGAGTTGCTATATTTTCGTGAAATGTTTCCATATGTTTAGTTTATAATAGCATTTTTCCACAACATTTCAAATTTGGCCCGTTCCATGGCGGCCAGATCAGCGCTTTCAATGAGGACACAGATCAGTTCTTTTTGCGAGCTGAAATAGGCCACCTTGTTTTGGTAAATTAGTTGCGTTGAATGGAAGGGAAAATCTTTTGGCAGAAATTTAGTTTGCCTCAAAAAATTTTCATCAGTCTTTTTTATATCTCTTGACCAATCATCTTCAAAAAGCAAGGCCTTCATTTTTATTTTCCGCTCCATTCTTTTGGGCACATAATATTCATCATCCCACTTCTTCCCGATGATGCTATATAATTCTTTTGGATTTCCCAACCACAAAATTTCTGTAGCATGTTTTTCCAGTGTATCTTCGGCCACCGTAAAATATCCTTCTTTCCCTTCAAAATATTTCACTTGCGGGCGATGCGCTTCTTTTTTGGTCAGCGCTTTGAGTTGGGGAATAATTTCCTCCACTTCTTTTTTTTGTTCCTCAATCTTGGTCAAAAGATAATCAGGGGATTGAGCGGACAAATGCATTCCGTGGCGAGTTTTATATTCTCCCAGCAACCCTTTCTCCATTAAAGATTTCGCCACTAAATATACCGTAGTGCGTTTAACGCCTGATTCCTTAGCAATTCTTGTGACTAGGCTCGGTCCCAATGACAAGGTGGCCGTATAGACAGCTATTTCGTCATCGTCGAGACCTAGTTTTTTGAGGGTGTTCTGAATTTCCATAATTGTCGATATTTATGACAACAGATAATGCTATTATAGCAAGCCTTTGTAATTATGTCAATATACAGCATAATAAAGCCATAAAATAGCAGAATACCAGGCGGAAATCAAGAATGATTATAGTTATAAATTACAACAACTATTGATAAGTTGGTGATTTTGAGGTATAATGGGTAGTTATGATGGAATTGGAGAGTTGTTTGAAAAGTGAATGATCTGAGTTAATTCTAACCTGAATAAGGAGATTACAATGAGATTTAAAGTTGGTGACGGAAAGACCGAACGCTATTGGAATGAAATAGAGAATACCGACGTGAAACCTGCGTCGGAGCTTAGGCCAGGAGAGTCCACCTGGGTTTCGGTAGTGGATTTTCTGAAGCGATACCCTGGCGAAGAAATGACAATAGCAAGAGCGTTTGGTCAGTGGGGAGGGAATTGGGTAGAGTTAACCCCCTACATAATAAAAGAAGAATGGCATAAATGGGCCATTCTAATCTCGGTTCTTTAACCACTTGCACCTGCTCGAAATCATTCGGGCAGGTTTTTTATTGTCTACGAATTTACGAAAATAAAAAAAGGCTTTTGCGGCCTTTGCTTGTCTGGTGTTCCTACTTTTATTGAGCCAAGATGGAGCTAATTATAGTTTTTAGTTCAGGCAGGTCGTCCTTGCATGTGTCCCAGACGACTTTTTTATTTACGGCGAAGTATTCGTGAGTAATTTTATTTCTCATTCCAATGACTTTTCTCCATGGAATGTCGGGGTATTCATTCTGAAATGAATCTCCTATGTTGTTTGATGCCTCGCCTATTATTTCCAATTCTCTTACTACCGCATCAAAGAGCATTTTATTTTGGGAAAATGACAGAAAATCAACATTATTAAGGTATTCTTCTATAGAGGAAATAGCTTCGGCAATGTGCCCAATGTAAAATTTATTATCTTTCATAAATTGTTTCCGCACGAGCCAAAACTTCATTTCTGAAGAAATGACTTATGTCTTCCGGAGTAAGCAAATCAACCTTTTTGCCTATGAATTTTTCAAAATTATATTGCGTGTCAAAAAATTTGAAAAAGCCGATAGAATATTCAGGAGAGAATTCAATTAAAATATCCACATCAGAATCGGGTCGCGGCGAGCCGTAAACGTGAGAACCAAATAAGGCCACTTTTAAAATAGCCTCTCTATTCGGATCGACTTCAATGGCTTCCTTAAGGGCTTTTTTTATTTCCTCTTTGCTCATGAAATTATCCTAGCATAAACTACTACTTATTTCAATCAGTCTTTATTTTAAAAACCAGACCAGGACAATGATGACTGCCAATGCCAATCTATACCAAAAGAAAACTTTGTAACTGACACGCTCGATGAATTTTAGCATCCAACTGATGGCGAAGTAGCCGGAGAGGGCGGCGGTGAGGATGGCGACAATTTCCAGTGTGCCAGCGGCAGCGATATATTTTATCTTAACAAGGGTTGCGCCAAGAATGATTGGGGCGGAAAGGAGAAATGAAAATCGGGCGGCGGACACGCGATCAAGGCCTAAAAATAATCCAGTCGTAATAGTTGCGCCGGCGCGAGAAACGCCAGGAATAATGGCGAAAGCTTGGGAGAGGCCGATAAGCGTGGCATCTTTTTTTGTTAGCTCGTTAATATTTCTTTTATGTGAAGCATATTTGTCGGCTAGATATAATATTAGCCCCACAATAGATAATGTGCCTGCTATTAACAAAGGGTTTCGGAAAATTGTTTCCGCTTTGCTTTCGAGAAGAAATCCGAACAGAGCGCCGGGGATGGTGGCGATGACGAGGAGCCAGAAAATATTTTTGTTATATTTTGAACCCTCTCCTGTCGCGAAGACGCGACATCCTCTCCCAAAGGGAGAGGAGGAAAACGCTATGCATATTATTTCCAGAAAGTCTTTCCAAAAATATAAAACGACAGCAATCAATGTTCCGAAATGCAACGCCACATCAAAGGACAGCCCTGGATCGGGGAAATTCAAAAGCCAGGGCGCAAGAATGAGATGCCCGGAAGAAGAGATGGGGAGAAATTCTCCGAAACCCTGGATAAGGCCGAGGATGATGGCGTGGAATAAGGTCATAAAAATGGCATTCGTCATTCTGAGCGGAATGACCCCGTCTTGACGGGGGAATGAAGTCGAAGAATCTACTAAATATTAGCACTTGCAATAGCAATTAGTAGATCCCTCGACTCAGGCTCAATAAGAATTGAGCCTTCACTCGGGATGACGGTTTTATTAAGGAATATTCATTTTCACTGTTAACTTATCGGAATCAGTCTTATCATTTTTATCAACTGCCGTTACTTTGATATTGAGTGTGGCATTTTTTTTGTCATCCGGAACTGTATAGGAATATGAAATTGAATCAGAATTGGCCACCGACACGTCTGTGCCATCGATGTTAATTGTTATGTAAGTTATGGCGTGTCCGGAAACAGCTTGAGCTGAAATGGTAAATGGTGAAGAAGTGATGGTGTCGCCATCTTTTGGAGTAGAAACGGTAGTTTTGATTTTTACACTGCTGCTATCTGACGAACCGGAGTCTCCAAAATCACTTGCTTTGCACTGATCAGTCGGCGCTTCATCGCCGCCAAAATCTTTCTTGTGATCTTTGACATAAGACTTGACTGCTTTTTCCCAATTGGCAAATTGCGGATCTTTTTGGGGATCTTTTGGTGCGTCTCCGCGTGGATCATCTTTATTGACGTAGTAGAGAATGCTATGTGTTTGGGCAAATTTCTTTTTATCTTTTGTGCCATCCGGGCAAGTGTCGTTGGCCAAACAATATTCATCTTTTTTGATCTCACAAACCTCTATTTCATCTTTTCCGGAAGAAAATTTGCCATCCAAAATATCTTTACCAGTGTCTTCTTGTTTGTATTCCGGGAATTTTTCTACGGAATAATTTTTGAGCACAGTATCCATAAAGGCTCGGAAAATTGGCGCGGCAACATAAACTCCATCTGCGCCTTGCGCCATAACGGAATTATTATTATTACCTGCCCAAACGCCAACGGCTAAAGATGGCGTGTAGCCCATCGTCCAACCATCGCGCCATTCGTTAGTCGTTCCAGTTTTGGCGGCTACCGGGCGGGAGTCAAACTTCAGAGGATTATTTTCTCCAAAAACCGGAGCGCGCAAGGAATTGGTAGACATAATATAATCGAGCATGGAAACATATTTTTCATCGATCACTCGATTGCCATCATTGGGTTTATATTGTTCCAATATGCTTCCCTTACCGTCTTCTATTTTCAGAATAGATACTTTGTCGTGGTGAACCCCGCCGGTTGCCAGTGTGGCATAGGCATTAACATGATCAAGCAGTTTTACTTCTCCTCCGCCCAAGACCAAAGATAATCCATAACGATCAGGTTGATTGAGAGTGGTGATGCCCATTTTATGGGCAGTATCCACTGAATTTTTGACGCCGGCGAGATATAGTGTTTCTACCGCCGGCACGTTAAGGGACATGGCGAGAGCATCTTTCATCTCAAGCGGTCCTCTATTTTTTCCGTCATAATTTTTTGGATTATAATCTTTTCCGGAATCAGTGCTGAAATTAGTGTCCACGTCCCAGATCATAGTTTCCGGAGTGAAGCCTTTTTGAAAAGCAGTCAGATAGACAAATGGTTTGAAAGACGAGCCAGGTTGTCGGTCACGGATAGCCACATTCACTTGTCCGTCAATTGTTGTATCAAAATAATCTTTTGATCCGACCATGGCCAGAATTTGCCCGGTCTTTGGATCCATAGCAACAAGAGAAGCATTTTCCGCTTTGTATTTTTTGTTTCTTTCCGCCCCATCTTTCACTGCCTGCTCTGCGGCCATTTGTTTGTCCCAATCAAGAGTGGTATAGACTTTCAGTCCACCTTGTTCCACCGTGTCTTGCCCGTATTTTTTTTCTAAATATTCTTTGATATACATCACAAAATGTGGAGCGCTGATGTTTTCTCGATTGGGCTGCAACTCAGACATAATGTCCACGTTTTTTGCTTCATCAGCTTGTTCTTTGGTGATATATCCTGATTCGGCCATGTGATTGAGAGCTAATTCCTGGCGAGCTTTCAGGGCTTCCGGATGAGAACCATAGGGGGAATAATATGTAGGCGCGTTAGGAAGTGAAGCAAGGAGGGCTGATTCGGCTAGATTCAAGTCTTTGGCGTGTTTGCCAAAAAAAGTTTGAGCGGCAGCTTCAATGCCATAGGAATTGGAACCATAAGGGATCTGATTGAGATACATAGCCAGAATTTCATCTTTGGAAAATTTTTGTTCCAGCTCAATTGCCAATATAACCTCCTTTATTTTTCTGGTTATCGTTCGCTCCGAGCTCAACATTGATTGCTTGATGAGTTGTTGGGTAATAGTCGATCCTCCTTGCGCTGCTCCCAGGTGCAAAACGTCTTTCAAGGCCGCGCGAGCGATACCTTTGAGGTCAACGCCGCCATGAGTATAAAATCCCTGATCTTCAAGAGAGATGGTGGCGTAGCGGATGGTGTCTGGCATTTCCGAATAGGGGATCTGCGTCCTTTTTTCTTCGCCGTGAACGTCATAGAGAAGATGCGTCCCCGTGCGGTCATAAATTTTGGTCGACTCGGCCACAAAACGGTCGTTTAGCTTTCCGGGACTGGGGAGATCTTTATAGAAAAACAAAAAAACGCCGGCAACAACAAAAAAACCGGCGATACACAGATAACCTAAATATTTCCAAGCCTTTTTCCAATTAACCTTCTTCCGCGCATAATCAGGAGTAGATTTTTTGGGCGAATAAACGTAAGCCATAGGATAATTACGTTAATTTTAAAGTTCAGATACAATTTTACTACAAAAGTGACTAGATCCCAAGTTTTTTCTTGAAAACTTTTAGAAGTTCCGCGTACATCTGCAACATTGATGATTTTTCTTCGGGAGTAAAAAATAGTCCGGGCATTGAGTTGAGTTCCACTATCCAGGGGCGGCCGAACCGGTCAAACATAAGATCCAGGGAATATACTCGCGGATCAAAGGTGATAAATGCCTCATTAGCCTGCTTGATAATGGGATTCACGGATTTAGGTATTTTTTTGTTTGGTACGATAATGAGCTTTCCTCCCTGCGCCAGATTGGCCAGGTAACTCCCTTTCTTTGGTTCGCGGATATAGGCGTAAATTATTTTGTCATTTACAAATACCAACCTCAAGTCGTGCATGCCACGACTTACTCTAGGAACACCACTGGATGAATCTATGAATTCCTGGACTATGAAATTTTTTTTAATGGATGATTTTTCGAGAGCTTCTTTTTTACTCAGTATCTCCACGTCCTTTCCGCCACTTTCGCACAGCGGCTTTAATACGATTTTGCTCGATTTAATTTTGGGCAAAATAATTTTCAGATCTTCTTTGGAATTTATTATCCAGCTTTTTTTAGACCATTTTTCAAATATCAAACTGGTAGTCAGTTTGTCGTCAATCAGCCGGGTAAAAATCTGGTCGTTGATGAATGGGTAATATTCACCGATAAGTTCCTTTTTATAATATGTTTCCATTCTGGCTTTAGTTTTGTCGTAGATAAGATCGGGCTTGATGTTGCCAACCTTTTTCCATTTGGCTCCCTCTCCTTCATATATCCAAGCATGTTTAAAAACAGCTTTTTCATAGTCATACCATTCATAAGAGGCTCGGTACATCTGTATGCCATTCTTTTTACAGAGGGTATAGAAAAATTCGTAGGAATATTGGTAATCTTTATTACTAAACGGCTTAGCGCTTTTCCAGTCACTTTTGCCGAACAAGATCATTACTTTTTTCATTGAAGTTTATTTACGTCAATTAAAAATTTACCCAAATTCTTTCGCCCAATAATGACGGGCTTTTTAAGGATAGAGCGGTCAATCACGGAAACTTTAGTAAAAATTTCCACTCCGCCTAAGATCATAGATAGTCGGATCATCGGTCTGTAGCTGGTCCCGTGGGAGGAATTTACTATTATTGTATCAGCTAAATCGGGGATGGCTCTGAATATTTCTTCACGCTCACTTTTCCCCAAGTGTCTTATCTGATCGTCATCTTGCATTATTTTTTCAAACTCTTCGAGGGCGCCGGCAAAACCTAACTCCTTGGCCAGTTCTGTGTCGATAGAGGAGTAGCCTGCTCCAGTATCTATCTTAGCTTCAATTTCAAGTTCTTTTCCTTTTTTGCCGATAAGTTTTACGGTCTGGGCTATTCCGATAACTTTGCGTCCAGAAATCTCTTCCACTTCTTCTTCCACCTCTCCTCCAAAAAGATTCATGCCGAGCGTTATTCCGCGTTTAGCTGTCTTTATTTTCATATCTCTTACTCTTTCCAATCTATCCTTAAGGCCGGTGAGGTTGGCAATTTGAATAGAAAGTCCGGGTCGGGCATTAAGCTCTACGATTACTGGTCCGCGCTCTTTATCAATCGCAATATCAGAACCCAAAAAACCAAGACCGGAAATTTCTTGGGCGCGGACAGCCAGGTCAAGAATATCTTTCCAATAGGGAATTTTTATCCCGGATAAAAGCATGCGTGTTCCCGGGACATAGTCAATAATTTTATTTTTCCCCTGGACAGCCGTAGTGGTTATGCCGGAAGCTAGGTCTATTCCAACGCCGATAGCACCTTGCTGGAGGTTGGCTTTTCCGTGAGATTCCTTGGTTGGGACGCGGAGCATAGCCATGACGGGAACTTTATTAAAAATGATAAGACGGATATCGGGGATTCCTTTGTAGGCATAAGGTTTGAATAATTTTAGGAGCTTCAATCGTTCTTCAAAAAAAGCGATATCGGGTGTTCCAGCCAGTGAAAATGATCCGTCTAGGATATTCCTAATGTGAGTTTTTAGATCAGAAATGGTAATTATGCTGCTGTCCGCTTTTATCCAGGCGTCGTCCCTATTTTTCTTCTTCCCATAAACTACGATAATTCCTTCACCGCCAAAACCGCGATTAGGTTTCAAGGCAAAACTGCCGGGAAGCGTCTGCCAATCAAAACTTTCTAGTTCTTCAACGTTTTTTATCTTAGTGATAAGAGCGGGAACAGGCAGGTCATTTTTCTTTAATACTCTTTTGGAAAGAAGCTTATCATCGGCTAGCCGGCGACTTTTTTTCAAATTGAACGGCCGAATATACTCCAGATTTCTGGAATTCATGCCAAGGATTTTTTTACTTTTTCTTATAAAATCAAACATTAGTTACATTTTTTTTATAATTTCTTTGAACCTCCAATATTCACTTATACGCAAGCCCGTCCATTTGCCCAGAAGTATGTTTATGGGAATGGTCAGGAGGATGACCCAGGGAGCCGTGATAATTATTTTTATGAGGAATGTCAGGTTGGCAGCGTAGAATCCAGCCACAGAAATGATCAATGTTTCCGCGGCGAGATATAGTGCTTCCTTGTTTCCTTTTTCGATTTGCACTGTGATGAATTTTTCAACGAGAGTTATCATGATAAGAATAGGGAAAATAGAAACAGAAGCCAGCCCCGTTCTTTTCATGTTGCCGCCAAAAGTGAGTATGCCCAAAATTAAAACAGCCACTACCGTGAGCATAATGGCCACACGCGGGAGATAGAGCAGGCGAAAAGGCTTCAAAATGAAGCGCATGAGCATCCCAATAATAATGACAGAAACAAAAATAGCGATGCCATATTTGAGTCCATTGGTCGCTAGGAAGGCAAAAGTAATTAGAAGTGGGGTATAAATACCAAAGGCCTTGATGCCTACTACTTGTCGCAAAAAGGCGATGACCGTGGCGATCACCGGCAGGAATAATATTAGCTTGATAGTTTCATAGGGCACGCCGTCGGCCAAGAAGAACCCGACGATAGGACTGGCATAAGTGCCGATTTCATTGATATAATACATAATATTAAGAAATTTTTAATTTATAATTTTTAATTTTTAATCAATTTTAAATTTCTAAATTTTAGAATTAAAAATTTAATAAAAATTTCAAATTAAAAATTTAAAATTACAGATTATTATAAAATTCTCTAGATTAATTATTATTACCAATTTTATTTAGACAAATCCAGTATTTTTCTACTATTAATATGACAAATGCACACTGCCATGGCATCGGCCGTATCATCCGGTTTTGGAAGTGATTTTAGCTTCAAAATTTCCTTAGCCATGAGCTGCACCTGTTTTTTTTCAGCGCGACCATAGCTGGTCAGCGCTTGCTTCACTTGAAGCGGCGTGTAACCAAATATCCTAACACGATTTTTCCGTAGCGTCAAGAGAATCGCGCCTCTGGCTTGGGCAACAGTAATGATAGTTTTCTGGTTTTTGAAAAAGAAAAGGTTTTCCACCGCCGCTTCTACCGGTTTATATTTTTTGATTATTTTTTCAAGATCTTGTGATATCTCGAAAAGTCTTTCTTCATCAGATTTGTCTTTGGAAGTAAGAATGGCGCCATAGGCCACGGGCGTGCAAATGCCGTCCTTTGATTCTAATACGGCCCAACCGGTCGTAGCGGTGCCAGGATCTATTCCCAGAAAGCGTAAGTTTTTCTTCATAAACATTCTTCCTAACCCGTCATTCCGAGCGAGCACGAATGAAATGAAGTGCGAGTCGAGGAATCTACTTAATGTTACTTGTGGCTTTACTATTTAAACAAAACTAATGGTAACTTCGGGCAGATCTCTCGACTCATTCTCTCTTTGGTCGAATTCGCTCGAGATGACGAGTTGCGGGGGTGTATTTTAGAAAATAATGATTATAAAATTTATAAATTGTCATAAATCTCGTCTACATCGTCTTGTTCATCCAAAGCTTCCAACAATTTTTCATATTGGGATTTTATATTTTCGTCAACTTCCATGGTATTTTGCGGCTTGTATTCCATGTTTTCCAACCGAAAATTCCACATTACGCTGCCTGACCCGCCTAATTTTCCACCGAATTTATTGAGAATTGTCTTTATCTCGCTAACCGTCCGGTTTTTGTTATCCGTCAGGGTTTTTATTATTATCATTATTCCGCCCGGACCATATACTTCATAAATGATTTCCTGGATTTGTTCTCCTTTTAATTCTCCTGTTCCTCTTTTTATCGCCCGATCAATATTATCTTTGGGCATATTGAACTCGCGCGCCTTATCAATGGCCATCCTTAATTTAAAGTTCGTAGCAGGATTTCCGCCACCTTCCTGCGCGGCAATCGTAATTGGCTTGGCTAACTTCGTAAAAATCCTGGCGCGCTTGGAGTCGTTTATCCCTTTCCGGTGTTTTATTCCGGCAAAATGTGAGTGGCCTGACATAAATTTAGTACTTTTTCTCTTCCTCCTCTCCCTTTGGGAGAGGATGTCCCGCCTTGGCGGGACAGGAGAGGGTTCTTAATAATACATGTAGATTATCTGCTGTTTTCTATCTGAAGTTTAACATTTTAAACAGTCAAATTCAATGGAAAAGTCAAATGATTATTTCAAACTATCCCAACACATTTCAAATATTTTTTTCCAAGTGTTGGCGATCGGTGTGGATTCGATGATGATGCCGACCTCATCCTTGGCTGACGTCATAGCAATTTTGTTTTTATATATATTAATCTCAATTTCCAACCTATATTTTTTTGGATCGACTACTTTCGATTTTCTTTTATGTTCCTCATCGTGTTTTTTATATTCCTCGCCTGTTTTACTTCGGGGATAAATGATCCATTCCTCAATATTTCTTTTTACGCGCATATGCACATAGTTAAAAGTCCATTCTTTCCCAAATAATTCAGGAATATCTTCCGACGCCCAGCCATAAACAATAATATTTTTGTAATTTAATAAATCTTCGTAAACCTTTTTCAGACCATCCGCGCCACTGTAAAATTGGATTCTTGGTTTGCCTTGGCTTGATTTATCCAGAGAAGATAATTGCGGAAGTATCTGGTTAAGCAGGGCTTCTCTTTTTCTGATAAGTAATTTCAGTTCTTCCGGCGGAGTGGCGATATATCTTTTCTTTTTGCTGCGGACGGTTTGCTCTAAAATTCCGCTATTTAACATCTCGTCGATAAAATCATATATAGTAGTTCTCTTAATCCCTGCTTTTTGAGCGATGTCTTTTACAGAGGATTCGCCCAATTCCAAACAAGCCAGATATATTTTAGCCTGGTTTTCAGTGAGACCTATTTGTTTGAGAGTAGAAATGAGCATAATTGTATAAATGTCGATATTTTCGACTACATTTATATTATACGCCCATAAAACTAAAAAGTCAAGGACTTTTGGCTAACATTAGGAATGAAAAAAACATTAATAATCAATAAATAGCTTAAAATAGCCATTATTATTGATATTATGTCGAAATAGTTGACAAAATAATTTAAAGTTGCTATTATTCCTTGTTATGACTGATGGTGAGAGTTGTTTGAAAATATATAACCTGCGAAGGAGAGAGAAATGAGATATTTTCTAAAAATTATTGTTTGTTTTGTGCTTTTGATCAACACGGGGTGTGATACTTTCACTGATATTTTCACTAAAAACTCGCCTGATTCTCCTATTGATGGGGGGCAGTCTATGCGCATTGCGTTTGGTATGGGCACAGACACTAGAATACTATGGCTTGAAATAACAGCAGACGAAGTAAGATTAGACTACGAGTACAGGATTGCCATTATTTCCGGGCGAAAGCAAATAAAGATTGGAAAAACAAAATGGGAGTGGATTGCCGGCATGGGTGCCAGCGAGTGCGATATGGCTATTCCAATTTTTTCAGACAAGTCTCTCATGTATATTTATTGGGGAGAGAAGACTATTTATGGAAACATCGACAAGATTATCGAAATGACCGAGATAATTAGATGAGGGAGATTTGCTATGCTTATTTATTACCTTGAAATTATTACCGGAATTGTGTTGATTTGGGCAGGCAGAAGTAGCGCTTACCCGGTAGAAGATGTGTTCGGAATTCCTCTTTGGGTATATGGGCTTGTAATGTTTTTTATGGGCGCTATACCTCTTTGGGACAGATTTGTGAAAAAGAAAAATCCCCGTTAACCTTTTTAGATAAAAGAAGTATTTTAGACAGGAAGCGTTCCATCGCGGGCGCTTCCTTTTTTTGTTTCTTTACGAAGAAAACTCATTACTCTATTATGAGTAAGTATTTACTCAAAATAGAGTATGTGCTAAGATAAAGATATGTTAAACCTATTTTTCAAATCAAAAACCCGACAAGGTATTGCGAAACTCCTGTTTTCCAATGAGGATAAGAAATTTTATCTAAGTGAAATAGCCAGAATAGTTGCGGCGTCTCCTGGAACAGCTCAACGAGAGCTGGAGAAAATGCTGAAAACTGGAATAATCAAATCGGAAATGGTCGCCAGCCGACGCTATTATTTTGCCAATAAACAAGATCCGATTTTCTTTGATGTGCAAAATATTGTCAGGAAAACTATTGGTATCGAGGCGGGGCTGGAATCGGTAGTGAAAAAAATATCTAATATCGAATTCGCTTTTATCTTCGGATCATACGCCAAAGGAGACTTTGGAGGAAATTCTGATGTGGATCTGTTCATTATTGGAAATCCCGACGAAGATGAGTTGATAGCTAAAATATCAAAAATAGAAAAAGAAATTGATCGGGAAATCAACTATCATATTTGGGGAGTGGCAGAGTTTCTAAAAAAAATCAAAAAGGATTCATTTCTGCAAAATGTAACAAAAAAATATATATTATTAACCAAAAATAAAAATGAATTTAGAAAATTACTTCAATAAGCTTGTGCAAAAAGGGTTTCTGAAGAGAGAGCGTATCGGGCTTGATCAAGTCAGAGCATTAATGAGAAGTGCCGAAAAGAATTTGTCGGCTGCCAGAAAAACCCTGGCTATCGATGAAGAAACTTGTTATGCCATGGCTTATACAGGCATGTTGAAAATTGCCAGAGCTATAATATTTCTTCATGGCTTGCGGCCGGATGACGGGCAACAACATAAAACCACAGTGGAAGTGTCCGGTATGATATTGGGGGATAAATTTAACTCATTGATAAAAATCTTTGATAAGATGCGCAAAAAACGCAATAAATTTACTTATGATCCTATGACTCCGGTTAGTAAGGAGGAGGCAAGGAGCGCGCTTGTGACTTCGGAAGAATTTCTTTCGAAAGTCAGAAAACATTTAGAGAGGACTGACCCGCAAAAGAAACTTTTTTAAGGATTTAATTTGGATATCCCAAACTGGGATGTCCAAATTTTTTTATATCCTACTCAAAACCCAATTCAAACCAAAATTTATTTTTCTGACTGAATTATCAAATAGCGAAACTGCCCAATGTTTTTCGGGTGGGAAATATTTTTCGTCTGATGCGCCCAGAACTTGGCCGTGGGGAATATTTAATAAATTTACTGGCGTATTAATGGTTGTGCCGTAACCGATAAGAATTATCCGATTATCCTTTTTGTTTTGCCAGGAAATATCTGGCGTAGCTTTTCCGATGCCGGAATCTATTTCAGATTGAGGAATAATAATTATATCTCCCGTATTCTCTTTAGAGCCCTCTCCTGTCCGCTCTAAATTTTCAGAAAAATTTTGGCGGACATCCTCTCCCGAGGGGAGAGGGGGAATATTGTTGTCAGAATTTAATTCCGTATTATTTTCTTCCGGCGCGCTATTATTCATCGGTTTATTCCATTCCCAATTTTTTCCAGATATCGCAAAAATTTCATCATCTTCAATTTTATCTTTTTTCCGGTTGTATTTTATTTTCTGCACCGTTTCGCCGGTCGGATCGCGCAGCTCAATTTTGTTTTTGATGTTGTTAAGCGTAAAAGCGCAATACTTGCTGGTGATTTTGGCGCTTTTTTTGGATTTAATGACAAATTTTTTGGTAATTTTGTGATTAATTAGTTTGTCCCAGCCAGTAGCGATTGTCCAGTCGATCATATCAATTTTTTTCTTGGAATCATTTTGAATTTCAATCCACTCATTTTTTGTGTCGACCCCCTTAGGATTGGGAGAAAGGCGGATAATTCTCACTTTTGGCGCTTCATATTCTTCCACTTCCACTTCAAAATTTTTCTTAGCATCTTTATCGCCGCGGATAGTTATGCTAGCTGCATATGTTCCAGCCTCTTCGTATTTGTGAGTAGTTTTTTGCAGATAACTTTTGTGGCCGTCGCCAAAAGTCCAGGTGTATTTTGTAGCATCAGTCGATCCGATATAATCAACGTCAAAATCGGCAGAGATATTTTTATAAATATTTTTGTCATATTCAACGGAAATATTTTCATCTATGTTTTCTGAAAGTGTGCAGGAAGTATTCTTTATACCGTCAACGGATGTTTTGGACTTTGTATTTCTGGCTATGGAATCCGACAGGACAAAATCATCGAAATTGTTGCCCGTATCCTTATGATTTTTTCTTTCGATACTTTTTCCTTTAGGCGGATTGAATGTTGGTTTTGTTTCGAAATTAATGTCGATTACTGCTCCATAATCAACCATATCCACTATATTTTTTTCAGTCTGATCATCATACAGGATAATGGTACTATCGTCGGCAATTGAAGCATCTGCTACCGAGTAAGGGAGATCCGCGACTATAGCAGGAGCATATTTTTGAGGAGCGATGAGAAAATATCCCTTAGATGGGATTGTACCTTTGAATTTTTCCGAAGAAACAAGGTTACTTTTGTTTCCACTTTTCGTTTTTTTGATCAGTTTGTATCCATCCAAAATTATGTCATTGTCAGAATTATTATATAATTCAATAAACTCATTTTTTGTATTTTCACAATCCTCAATCATTATCTGATTTATTATTACATCACTACCGTCTGCTATACTGCCGCTTGGAAAGCCGAAAAAAACTGTTGTTAGCAACAGGAAGAATAACGACGAGAAGATGTTATTTTTTTCTTTCACCCTCCTTGATGAATTGATTAAGTCAAATTTTATACAGAATCCTCATGAAGAACTTTTTCTTTGAGCATATTGCCAAATTCATTCTCAATTTTTTTCTCGCTGTTTTTGTGCAGATTCATGATGATATTTTTCACGTCATATGGATCGGGAATGTTGTGAAAAAGAAAGCGCTCCTCTTCGGCGGCAGTTTGCACCTGCAGATCGCCGAAATTGAGAAAAGTTGGGATAACGCCCTTAACGTCAGTAGTGATATCCTGGATCTTATCCAGTTCCAGTTCTGACACTTCGCGCGAAAAAAGTCCCTTTTGATCGATATTTACGATGCGGTTGTCGGTGACAATCCAAACATCAAAGTAATAATCAACCCAGATAAGGAATAGCATAATCCAAGTGAGCATAAAGAAAAGATTTTCCAAAAAAAGAAAAAGATTATGATTGGCTCCTTCGGATATGGCCGGAAAGACAATTGGGAGGATAATAAAGCTGCCAAAAAGGAGAAAAAGCATCCCTATCATAACCAGAAATTGGCTCAAGATGTCAAACCAGTGGCGGTGAAGAACCAGGAGAACTTTTTCTCTGTCTTCCTGACCCTTAAAATGATATTTGGTGAAATCTTTCATTTTTATCTTAAATTTATGGGAAAATTAGCGAGAAATATTTGCCAGTTAACGGAGAAAAAAAGCGCAACGTTGGAAATGAGAAGAAGGGTCGAACCGATGATAAAAATAGGGAGAACGATATTGTTGAGTGATGGTTTCAGGGAATATCTGACCAGGTGATAGATGATAAAAAAATAGGTCACGACAAACATAATAATGATTATGGCGTAAAGAAGAAAAATAAGTCCGGTCATCATAGAAGTGTGTTATTAATATATTTTATTCCCAAATGGTTATAGGCCAGTTCCGTTGCCATGCGACCTCTCGGTGTTCTCGCCAGAAATCCAATCTGCAAAAGATATGGTTCATAGACATCTTCAATGGTTTTTATTTCTTCTTGTGTTGCCGCGGCGATAGTTCCCAGTCCCACCGGTCCGCCACCGAATTTTTCAATGATAGTTTTTAGGATCTGCTTGTCGGCCGGTTCAAGGCCGATATGATCAACATCTATCATTTCGAGGGCTTTTTGAGCGATATTTTCATCAACGGTTTTATGGTTATGAATTTGAGCAAAATCTCGAACCCGTTTCAGAAGTCTATTGGCCACTCTTGGAGTTTGCCGGGCGCAAGACGCGATTTTTTGGAGACCTGACTTGTGAACGTCGGTGCCGAGAATTTTGGAAGAGCGTTCCAGGATTTTTTCAATTTCTCCGTTGGTATAAAATTCCAGGCGGTGGACTGCTCCAAAGCGATTACGCAGGGGATTTGACAGTGATCCTAATTTTGTTGTAGCGCCAATCAGGGTAAATTTTGGCAAATCGAGTTGAATGGTTCTGGCGCTCGGTCCCTTTCCAATAATGATATCCAGCTTAAAATCTTCCATGGCCGGATAGAGGATTTCTTCGATAGACTTGTTCAATCTGTGAATTTCATCGATGAAAAGAATGTCGCCGTCGGATAAATTAGTCAAAATTGAGCCGAAATCGCCAACGCGTTCAATAGCCGGACCGGAAGTAGTCTTTATCCCCACGCCCATTTCTTTAGCAATGATGTTGGCCAGTGTTGTTTTGCCCAAGCCTGCCGGACCATAGAGAAGAACATGTTCAATCGGTTCTTTTCTGTGTCGCGCCGCGCCAATCAGGATCTCCAGATTTTTCTTCACCTTTTCCTGTCCGATATATTCATTGAATGTTTGGGGGCGCAGGGTAGAATCCAGATTTATGTCGTCAATTTGCTCGTGGGAAGTGGTTATCACTGAAAATTTGAAATTTGAAATTTGAAATTTTTTATTGAATTTTAAATGAATAAATTTGAAATTTAATCATTTTTACATTCATTTCAAATTAAAAATTAAAAATTAAAAATTACCGTCTGCAGTTATTATACCCCTGTTTGACAAAAATTACCAGATGTGCTACACTCTAAAGTCATCGAAAAGCTCGCAAATAAGCGGTTTTCAGATGATTAGCAGTAAATTGCAGGCAAATTGGGGACTTCTATCTTTTGTCCTCAATATGGGAGCTTTTTTCAAGACATGGGCGTATTGGGTTTCGGCTCGATCGTACCTCGATGTTGCTCCTTCCCCCGGGGCCTAGCTTTGGGATTTTGCCTGCAGATTAGTGTAAAAGTCGCGGATTTGTCGCTGATTAGGACGCGGATAAAACGCGGAAAAATGCTATGTTGAAGTTTTTTGACAGGAGGGGGAAATGAAATTCGCGCCGAGGTATAAAGGCTTGGTTTGCGAACATTGCAAAAAAATATTTACAGTTCTTCGCGAATATCCTGTTGATGGCAAATGGGCCAATCTCTGTAAGGGGTGTGTTGAGAAGGAAGAAAATCCTTTCAGGAGATTTTGGCGATGGATAAAGAAGAAGTTTTTTTGAAAAGGAGAAGAAAATGAGATTTTTTAGTTTTGTTCTAGGTATTACTCTGTTTATTCTTGCGGGAATTATAACAATATACATATACGATCCGGGTGAACCTGGAGCCATAATTCGGATTCTACCATTCGTTCTTTGTAGTTTCGGAACAATGGCGCTTCTTATTTCAAAACAAGTACAATGCGAAGAAGCGCTGAAGAAGCTCAAGCTCTAATGGGCTAGGATGTTTGGGTTTTTGGCGGGCGCGATGCGACCCGCCTTTTTTTAATTCCCGTCATCCCGAGCGGAATGACTCCGACGAATGTCGGAGGAATGAAGTCGAGGGATCTGCTTTATATTATCACTGGCTAAATTTATTTAATAAAACTTTAGGTAATCAGGGGTAGATCCCTCGACTCGTTCTCCCTGTGGTCGAACTCGCTCGGGATGACGGATAAAAAAACGCCCTTGCAAGAGCGTTTTTGTAATTATATGATATTTTCCTTATTCGGCGGTGGCGTGACCCAGTGAATTTTCAATGCTTCGTAATCAGTCGGGCCGTTGCCGCGGGTATATTTATGGACATTAAAATGCAGATGTGGCCCAAGATCAGCCATCCAGCCGGTTTCACCAACATATCCAATGGCTTGGCCAGTCTTCACGTGATCGCCGATTTTTACCAATCCGCCATTTTTTCGCATGTGTTCATACATGGAAAATTCACCGTTGGCATGCTTTATCTCAATATAATTTCCATACTGATCAAAATCTTCTGTTGATCCTCCGATATCTGAGTCAAGTTTTATAGCGGTAACCTTTCCATCAAGAGCGGCCAGGATCGGTGTTTCAAGAGGCGCGATAAAATCAACGGAGTGATAAAGCCGGCCGATATGAGCGGGAGAGGTGTGATAAGTGACAAGAATGTCCTTATTTAATTTTATGGGAATAAAATATTTGTTAGTCGTTTCCATAAAATTACAAATCAGTAACTCTTTCCACTTCTGACAGTGTTGTTTCGCCTTCAAGGACGCGGATAACGCCGTCTTGCGCCATCGTCAGCATGCCATTTTCAATAGCTTTTTCTTCGAGTTCGACCGTCATGGCACCGCGAGTGATCATTTCCTGGATGTCGCGGGTGATCTGAAATACTTCTGAAACCGTCATTCGTCCGTGGTATCCGATGCCATTACATTTGACGCATCCTCCTGGCTTGTATATATCTCCGATTTTAGGAATTTCCACGCCACTTTTTGGCGAAACCTTTTTTAGCGTGGCTTCTATTTTTGCTTTTTCTTCCGCGGTCGGCGCTATTTTTTTCTTGCAATCACACAGCCTTCGTACAAGTCGCTGGGCGATAAAGGCGTTGACGGAAGTGGCGATGTCAGCAGGAGCGACGCCCATATTGATCATTCGCGCCACCGCTCCAGCGGCGTTGTTGGTGTGAATAGTAGAGAGTACTAAGTGTCCAGTGAGAGCGGCTTGCACGGCGGCGACTGCTGTTTCATTGTCGCGGATTTCACCGATCATCATAATATCCGGATTTTGACGCAAAAGCTGTCGAAGGGCGTTGACGAAAGTATATCCCTCTTTGTCATTGACTGGTGTTTGCAAAATTCCTTCCATCTGATATTCAATCGGGTCTTCTACAGTAATAATTTTCACTTCCCGGTTATTGAGATGCTGCAAGATCGAGTAAAGGGTCGTTGTTTTTCCGCTGCCAGTCGGGCCGGTGTTCAAAATGACGCCATTGGGCTTTTCGATTTCATGCATGATCTTATCCAGATTTTGCTGGCGTATTCCCAATTTTTTGAGATCATATTCCAAGGTAGTTTTGAAAAGTAAACGCAACACAACCGTTTCGCCAAAGCCGCCTAAAATTATGGAAACACGCACGTCAGTTTGTGGTTCTCTTGCGTTTTTTATTTCTTCATCAAATTTAATGGTAAATCGGGAGTCAATCACACCCTGACGCGCTTCAGTTTTGACGCCGGAAAGCATTTTTATCTCACCTAAAAAGGCCGGGTATTCATTTAGTGGAATTGTGGCGACATCTTGCAAAATTCCATCGATGCGGAAACGAATCTTGACCAGCACTGCCTGCGGTTCAATGTGAATATCGTTTACTCCAAGGATGGAAGCGGCGGCAAAAATAATTTTGGCGATGTCGGTGCTTTTTTCTTTAGAAATCAATTCCTGAAATTTTTTGAAATCTTTTATAGTTTTTTCCGCCAGTTCAAAATTCTTTTTACTCACCAAGACTGACCGACCCAACGTCGCCGCCATCAATTTGTCATAGATGATTTCCAAAAATTCTCCCTGACCGGTCACGCGCTTTACTTCATCAATGGAAGTTATTCCAGTTACGGCCTTAATGATTCCGTCCTGAAGCATAGTGATCATTCCGCCTTCAAGTGCCGTCATAGTCAGTTCTGTTTCTCCAGCCAGCTCCAAAATTAATTTTTCAATTTCTTCGGTTATGGTCAGTATCTCAAATATTCCAATCCGTCCTTTATATCCAATGCCATTGCATTTGGAACAACCTTTGGGGCGATAAAGATTTTGGATATTTTTCGGAACTTCCACTTTTGATTTAGGAGAAATGATAGAAAGAATTCTTTTTATTGATTCAATCGATTCAGTCGCCGGAACATAGGCTTCTTTGCATTCGCAAAGTTTTCGCACCAAACGCTGTCCGATGACGGCATTTATAGCCGGAGACATGAGAGAAGGTTTCACGCCCAATTCGATGAGTCGGGGAATAGCGCCGATAGCATTGTTGGTGTGAAGCGACGAGAGTACCAAGTGCCCGGTAAGCGATGAATTGACAGCAATGTCCGCTGTTTCATCATCACGAATTTCACCAACAAGAATAATATCCGGGTCTTGACGGACAATGGCTCGAAGACCTGTTGCAAAAGTATAGCCACGCGATTTTTCTATCTGCGTTTGGGAAATACCGGCCAGTTCATATTCGATCGGGTCTTCAATGGTGATTATTTTCTTGTCCGGTTGATTGAGCGTGTTAATGATGGCATAGAGCGTCGTTGTTTTTCCTGATCCAGTCGGCCCGGTATTCAAAATCATTCCATTTGGCGACAAAATTTCCTTTTGCATTATCTCACTGGCCAGTCCAGTGAGACCCAGTTTATCAACAGTCACTCTGATCGATTCTGGATCGAGGATTCTTATCACGGCCGATTCGCCAAAATTTCCCGGAATGACGGAAACACGGGTGTCGGCTTTTTTCTCTCCTGTTTCCAGGGGAACCGTGAATTCAAATGTGCCGTCCTGGGCGATATCGCGCAAGTTGATCTTCATATGGCACATATATTTTATGCGGGTGATGATCGACTTATAGACATTGAGCGGCAGATATGCTACATCTTGCAGTACGCCGTCAATTCGATAACGCAGACGAAATTCTTTTTCCTGGGGTTCGAGATGCACGTCCGAGGCCTTGAGCTTATACGCGCCGGCCATGATAATATTCAAGATCTGGGTGACCGGCATCTCATTAATCCGAAGTTTCAGCGTCAGGAGATCTTTCATTTCCTCCTCAAACTTGGCCAGTTCTTCCGGACTTAAGTGTAGACTCATAAGATCCAGAATTTCCACAAAAATGATCTTTTTGTATCGCTCCAGGACGATATTCATATTTGACCGGGAAACGACAAAAATCTTCATTTGCCAGCCCTTCTCCTGCTGCAATTGCGCAATGAAGTTTTTGGTTTTTTCTTCAGTCGGATCAGTAGTGATGGCATGGACAACGCGCGATACTTTTTGGATGATGATCAGATCATTTTCTTTCGCCTCAACCTCGGTCAGAAGTTTCAGATTGTCATTGGAAATCGGAACAAGATTGGTGTCGAGGTAGGGGAAATTGATCGACGCAGCATATGCGGACGTCTCTTCTTCTTCCTCCCTGCGGCGGAATTTGGAAATTATTTTTTTGGTCAGAGCCGCTTTTTCTGATTCCTCCAGCGCATCTTTTTTTCTTATTATTTTTATCATAGTTACGAAATACGAATTTAATACAAAAATACGAAATTATTAATCTGGTTATCATTATTTTATCACAAGATGAACAATAAAAAAACAGACTGACGTCCGTAATTCAAAATTTGGGTATTAAATTTTAAATCATAAAATTTTTATCTTTTCCACAATCCCTTTCCTCACTTCTTCCAGATCAGTCTTTTCGGTTTTTAGTTCCAGAAGGCCACGTTTCAGCTCCCCGCCGAAATTGAGATAAAGTTTTTTGAAAATTTCATTGTCGGCAGTTTTCATAAGAGCAACAGAAGTTGTGGGGGTGTCGTTGAAAGTGATGAGGAAAATAGAGCCGTCGGTGTAGCTTTCTTGGAGTTTTTCGAGAATGAGCGGTAGATCAGTGATGTTGGCTCGACTTTGCACCAGATCATCAATGGAAATGGTGGCGGAAACGATTTTCAGAGTTTCGTCCCATTGCAATTTGGCCATCGTTCGACCCCAAAGTTTCAAAACATGGAGAGGTTGGGTTTTGTATAGCCAGCGGATAATTTCTTGCTGATCAGCCCCTTTGTCCATGAGATGCGCCGCGAAAAGAAATGATTTAGGCGTAGTATTTTTTTTCTGAAAACTGTCAGTGGCGCCGATGATACCGGCGAGAATTGCGGTAGCGATTTGCTTATCCATACTTAAAATATCCATATCTTCGATGGCTCGACCGACAATTTCGGAGCATGAAGAAGAGGTGACATCAACCAGATTGATCTGGCCAAAGTTATCATTACCAGAACGATAATCAATGTTTACGACCGGCACTTCAAAAAACAAATCAGTGTTAGAATTATAAATCTTGCCCAATTTTTCCAGATCCGGGCAATCAATGACGATGATAAGATCGTATTTGAATTTGGCTAAAATGAAAGAGAAATCACGAGGATTGATAGTACCATGTTCCGGAGTAAGATAGATATTAAATTTTCCGTCCTTTTCTTCGTGACGAACATTTCCGATCTTATTGCGAGAAACATCAAAAGAAAGGACGAAATCCCGGGCGCCGGAAATCTCATTGAGGATTCGCGAAGGCTTGGTCAAAAAGCCGAATTTGTCACTCAAATGATTGGAAAAAGCGATGGTCGGGTTTTTGCCCCTTTTTTCCAGAAAATAATAGAGCGCCCAGGAAGAACCGACTGCGTCAGCGCTGGGATTTTCCGGGATAAGGATCAAAACATCCTGTGATTTATCTAGAAAGTTTTTGAATTGTTCCTGGGGAGCAAGAGTCATAATTTAGAAAAATGTGGAGACGCGCCACCGGCACGTCCGTACTAATCAAGTTAGTTAATCAAAATAGCAGGAATATTTTTTCATGTCAAATTAAAGGTTATTGACAAATAAAAATTGATCATTATAATCAAGCCAGTTCATAATCTCTTAAATAAGCGATTAAAATAAGTCTTGAAAAATAAACGAGGAGGAAAAAGATGATTTTATTCCGGAATTGGTTTGTGGCGACAAAAAGCATTTTAGTTTTTCTGATTCTAGCAGCTGCGGTGACTTATGCGCTTTATGTGTTTGCCGATAATTTGAGCGCATTAGCTTTTTACATCGGATGGTTCATTATTATTATCTTTGTGGCGATCATTGCAATAGTAGTCTGGGCTTTGCTTGGCGCTTACGTTTTTGATCGCTGCCCAAAGGGTGGGGCACATAATTTCGAGGGTATTATTGGTGGGACAGGTGGATTCGGCTGTGAAAAATGTCATGAGAGATTTGGCGCAATGAGCAAAGAGGAAGCCTTTAAACGCTGGCATCGAAGATCTCATAGTTAGAGAACTTGAGCAATCTGCGGCAAGTCGGAAATCGATTTGCCGTTTTGTTTTTTTATATTTACTGATAGTATATAAAACATGAAAGAATTTATTACCGAAAATTCCAAACAAACGCAAAAACTGGGCGAAATGTTAGCTCAAGAAATTAAAGGCGGGAAAATTATTTGTCTAACTGGCGAGCTGGGCAGCGGGAAAACAACGTTTACCCAGGGATTATTGAAAGATTTGAGAGTAAAAGGTCCCTATACAAGTCCCACTTTTGTTATCATGAAAAAATATGGGAAAAATATTTTTCACTTTGATGCATACCGAGTAAGAAAAGATGATATAATAAATCTTGGTTGGGAGGAAATTATTGCTGACGAAAATAATGTTATAATTGTCGAATGGGCAGATAGGATTTCTAAAATTATTCCAAGAGGTGCTTTGTGGATAGGCTTTGAATGGATGGATGAAAATAAAAGAAAAATATCCTTTCTTTCCCGTCATCCCGAGCGGAATGAGACTTTTAGTCGAATGAAGTCGAGGGATCTGCCACGTGATATAACTAGTAATAACTTATAGTAGATCCTTCGACTGCGCTCTCCCGCTAAAGCGGGATCGCTTCGCTCAGGATGACGGCGCTTTATAAAATATATGAAAAAAATATTAATATTATCAACATTGGTAATCGCAGTAGTAACTCTCTCTGGTTGCGGCAATAGCCAGCAGGCGCAAGATAGCAACAAAATTCCCGATCCCATCACTGATCCTGGCGGAAATATTTCCGGTATGCTTAATTTGAAAGAAAAAGCGCAACAGGATATCAATGACGCGACCAACAAGGAAAATGAAAATATGAATAACGCATTAAATGAAAATAATATGGATTCCAATCTAAAGGCGCCAGAAGCTAACGCGGAAATATTGAAAAAATATACCGCAGCGACAATTAAAACGAGTATGGGAGATATAAAAGTGAAACTAGACGCGTCAACTGCTCCACTTACGGTCACTAATTTTCTCAATCTTGCCCAAGGTAGTTTTTATAACAACACGAAATTTCATCGCGTCATCAAGGGCTTTATGATCCAGGGCGGCGATCCAAATTCCAAAAATGCCGATACATCCAGTTGGGGAATGGGTGGACCGGGATATAAATTCAAGGATGAATTAGTCGGAACGGAAAAATATCCGCGAGGGACACTGGCCATGGCTAATTCCGGATCGAACACCAATGGTAGTCAGTTTTTTATTGTTACCGCTAGCCCCGAAGCGCCACTCCCACCCAGTTACACAGTTTTTGGAACGGTAACGAGTGGAATGGACGTCGCTTTGAAGATTGAAAACGTCAAAACGACAACTAATGACAGGCCAGTGGAAAACGTGACGATAAATTCAGTAGAACCTTTAGAAAAATAGTAGTATAATATAGTTGATGAACAAAATAGTAAAAAATATAATATACTTTTCGGTTTTTTTCCCGGGAGTGGCAATGGCTCAAATAAGACCGGATCAACAGGGCAGTCTTGATCAGCCGAGCGTCGGGCAGGCTTTTTCCAGTATCAGCACATTCCTTTATGTGATATTAGGTGGTATGGGAGCGCTTTCCATCGTTGGTCTCCTTGTGGCTGCTATTGATTATCTGGTCGCCGGCGGAGATGAGGAGCGGGTCGGGCGTAGCGGCAAGACACTTGCTTTTTCGTTGATCGGCCTAGCGGTAGCGGTTGTTGGTATAGTTATAATAAATATAGTCGGAGGAGCATTGCAAAAATAATTTTAAAAAACTGTACTACAAAAAGGCTTAGACATTTGATGTCTAAGTTTTTTGTATTATTAGGGCGACTTTGTGATATAATAAATTATGTCCAAAAACACTAAAAAACTGGTTCTTATCGATGGAAACGCTATCATTCATCGCGCTTATCACGCGCTTCCGCCACTGACTACTAAATCGGGTGAGCTGGTCAATGCTGTCTATGGTTTTTCTTCGACTATTCTTTCAGTCATCTCCAGATTCAATCCAGACTATATCATCGCTACTTTCGATTTGGCCGGGCCGACTTTCAGGCATATTGAGTATAAAGAATATAAAGCGACGAGAGTCAAAGCTGATCAGGCGCTCTATGATCAAATTCCCAAAGTAAAGGAGGTAGTGCGGGCGATGAATATTCCTATCTATGAAAAAGAAGGGTTTGAAGCGGATGATCTTATCGGAACCGTGGTCGCTCACTCGGAAAAAGAACATCAGGATCTTGAAAATATTATCGTTACAGGAGACCTGGATACTTTGCAGCTTATTAGTTCAAAAACAAAAGTTTATACTATGCGTCGTGGTCTCACTGACGCTGTTACCTATGATGAAAACGCGGTGAAGGAACGATATAATTTGGCGCCGGTGCAAATGATCGATTATAAAGGGCTTCGCGGCGACGCATCGGACAACATTCCAGGCGTCAAAGGCATTGGCGAAAAAACTGCTGTGGAACTTCTTTCAAAATATGGAACATTGGAGGATGTATATAAAAATATTAATGAAATAAAAGGAGCGATAAAAGAAAAGCTAGAGCGTGATAAGGTAATCGCTATACAAAGTAAGGGGCTGGCGACAATTAAAAAAGATGTACCGGTAGAAATTAATTTAGAGAATGCCAAGACTCACGAATTTGACCGGGAAAAATTAGTGAAACTTTTTCAGGATCTGAATTTTTATAGTTTGATCAAAAGAATTCCTGGGAATGATGCTAATCAACGAATAAATGCTAATCCGCTAATTGCGAATATTGAAAAAGGAGGGGTGAAGAATTTCAAATATGAAATTATAACTGATAAAAATTTCGATGAAATAACTTCCGAGATTGAAAAAGCAAAAGAAATTGCTATTAAATTAAACACCAGAGGAGAAAATGTTTTTAAAAGTGAGATTGTCGGAATCGCTGTGAGCTGGAAAGCCGGTCGGGCTGCCTATACGGATAAGATTGAAAAATTAAAAGTTGTTTTGGAAAATGAAAATATAAAAAAGATCGGATATGATCTAAAAAAGGATCTGGAAATACTAAAAAATAATAAAATAGAAATCAAAGGATTAGACTTTGATGTGATGCTTGGAGCCTATGTGGTCAACCCCGGAGCAAAAAATGAATTTTCCCGATTAGTTTTGGAAAATTTGGGTGAAGAAATAGTTGAAGAAAAAAAGAAAGGACAATTGGGATTAGAAATTGAATCATCAGATGAGATAGCGCAAAAATTTTGCCAAGTCGCGGACTACATCGGGAAACTAAAAAGAATATACGAAGAAAAAATCGAAGAAATATCTGCTTCGCAGAGAGAGGCGCATAATGTCAAAAAAGTATTATGCGATCTAGAGATGCCGCTCATTCCGGTTTTGGCGGAAATGGAAACGAATGGCGTGAAACTGAATACCGTTATATTTTCCGGTATCGTGGAAAATATAAACAAGAGAATTATTAATCTGGAAAAAAATATCTATACTAGCGCTGGAAAAGAATTTAATATCAATTCATCACGGCAACTAGCCGACATACTTTTTGTTGATTTAAAAATTCCAACGGAGGACATTAAAAAAGGCAAAACCGGATATTCCACAGCTTCCAGTGAGCTACAAAAGATAAAAGAAAAACACAAGATCGTGGAAAAAATTGAGGAATATCGGGAAATATTCAAGCTGAAAACGACCTATCTCGATGCTCTACCGCTTCTAGTGGATAAAAAATCTCGCATACATACTACTTTTAACCAAGCGGTAACGTCCACGGGGAGACTGTCTTCATCGGAACCTAACCTGCAAAATATTCCCATAAGAACTGACGTCGGGCAGGTTCTGCGCACTGCTTTCGAAGCAGAAGAAGGATGGCGGCTGGTGGCCGCTGATTATTCGCAGATTGACTTGCGGGTGGTGGCACATATGAGTGAAGACAAAAAAATGATTAAATTGTTCCACGAGGGCGTGGATATTCACCAGGCGACAGCGGCAGAAGTATATAAGGTTCCGCTTTCGCAAGTGACCCAAAAAATGAGGCGTTCGGCGAAAGCTTTGAATTTCGGAGTAATTTATGGGATGAGTGTTTTTGGATTTTCCCAGTCAGCTGATGTTTCCAGAGATGATGCCAAAAAATTTATCGACGAATATTTTGAACGTTTCCCGGGGATTGCGGAATATATGAAAAGGACTAAGGAATTTGCTAAAAAAAATCTCTACGTAGAAACAGAAATTGGCCGCAGGCGTAATATTCCGGAAATAAACTCGCCTAATTTTATGATGGCTAATGCCGCAGAAAGAATGGCCATCAATATGCCTATCCAAGGGCTTTCCGCTGATATTGTCAAAATGGCCATGCTGAAATTGCACGAAGAGTTTGCTGATAATCCCGACGTACGCATGATCTTGCAAGTGCACGATGAGATTATTTTTGAAGTGAAAGAAGGGGTGGCTGAAAAACTAGCGCCGAAGATAAAAGAAATAATGGAAAGCGTATATAAATTGCGCGTTCCACTAGTTGCTCATGTGAAGACTGGGGATAATTGGGGAGAAATATGATTTAGTTAAAAATTCAAAATGCAAAGTTAAGGTGTCCTGCTGGCGCAGGACTTTTTTTATAATAAAACCCCGATGGCGAGGCATCGGGGGCTGAATTCAGGGTTTCTGCGTCTGCATTGACAAGAGGATTTAAATATGCAATAATCTTACGTTGTTGTTCTTTGTCATTAACCTTTTTTTCTTAGAAAATAGGAGCGTATATGAGCTTTAAATTGCGGCAATATCAGGGTTCGGTCTATGATGCGATTCTCGACTTTATTGATGAGAATCAGAAGAAAAAAGACATTCGAGGTTTCGTTGTCATGCCCTCAAAATCAGGCAAAACGATTGTTTTTTCCGAAGTGGCCAAGCTGATGCGAGGCTTTTTGAAAAAGATTTTGATCGTTTCCCCGACGCATCTCATTATGGATCAAAACGTAAAAAAGATGCGCAAGCATGATCCTGATGCCAACATTACGGTCTATCACAAAGGGAAAAAGGATCTTACTGGGGACATTGTTTATACGACATATCATTCACTGGTACTCCTTATTAAAAAGAGGCTGATCCCTAAAGATTTTGTCCGGCTGGTGATTCTTGACGAGGGTCATCGCTCATTGTCTCTTATGCGTTCGAAGATTCCTGATTATCTGAACGCAATCTGCATCGCTTTCACGGCGACAGATAAATTCAGTGAACAAAAAAACGTCGAAAAAGTTTTCCGAAACGAGATTTATCGTATGACCTTACAGGAGGCAATTGAAGACGGAATCCTTTTGCCGCTACGCGGGTATGTCGTGGAGACTGACATTGACCTTCGCAAAGTCAGGATGACTCGCAAGGGCGTGCTTGATGAAGAAGTAGCTGAAAAGGCGCTTAATATCGCCGCCAGAAATAAAGTTTCTCGGGATTTCTATCTGAAGAATTTCCGAGGTATTCCAGCTGTTGCTTTTTGTGTCAGTATCAACCACACGATCGAGCTCGCTAGGTATTATCGAAAAGCGGGAATTAAAGCGTACGCTATCCATTCTGGCACGCCTGATAGGGAAAGGGATCGCATAATTAATGCTTTCAATAAAGGATGGATCGATGTGCTTTGCTCTCGAGACATTCTTATTGAGGGTTGGGACTCTGAGCGGGTTACGGTTACCCTGAATCTACGGCCAACGTATTCCTGGGTGGTTGCCGAGCAAAGAGCTTGTCGGGCAGTAGCGCCGCATGAAGGCAAAACCTCCGGAATTGTCGTCGAATTCCAAGATGTTTTTCGTTCGGCCGACCAGCCGATATTAGTCCATCATATCTTTGGAAATCGGAAATATCGGCAGGGCGGGCTGGTTGTCGCTTCCAAGCGGCAGATGGAACAGGAAGACGTTCAGCTTGGAAGAGGAATTGATGTCGCTGTCATAAAAGATATCAGGGTTTCTTACGAGACTAGATCGGTGGTCGATATTAAACGATTAAAGCCCGAACGAGACGATTTTACTGATCCGGAATTCGTCAAGGCAATCTTGCTTTCCCGGGAAGATATTGATTTTGGCGAGATACCATTTTACGAATTTCAAAATATGCGTTTCGATCACCCCAAGTTTACCTTAACTGGAATGACGCTTATGCGGCGGTACTTCAGGCAGGTGGGAATGTGGAGGGGAGATTCCGACCATTACTACCAATTTATGCAGGATGTAATGGGGGATTATTTGTTCTATCAAAGACACGAAGTAGTTTCTCGTCAAGAGATTGAAGCCCAGCCAGGAGAAAATGATCCGGAAAAGGAACTGGAATCTAAAATCATCAATGATGAATTGAGTGAAGCTTTCAGAGCATGCCTTGCGAAGCTTAGTATCAGGCGACAACGGGTAATTGTGATGCGTTTTGGTTTGTTTGGCCATCCAGAGATGACCCTGGAGGAAGTTGGCGCTAAACTCAATAAAACCCGGGAATATATTAGACAGGTGGAATCAAAAGCGTTGCGCCTTTTGCGGCATCCTGAAAGACGCGGAAGATTAAAGGAATTCTTGTAGAAAATATTTAGCCCATCCGGATTAAATTCGGATGGGCTTTTTAATTGGCGAAAAAATAAAAAACCCAGTGGAATCATCCGCTGGGTTTTGGAGTACGCATATTAATGGGCGTACTCATTGTAAATGTGCGAGTTGTTTGATGATGCGCGGATCATCGGGATAAGTCTGGTCGAGATATTTCAGGCGGTCGAGAAAGAATTTTTTGATGGCAGGATTTTTTTCGATCATAGCCAACATGTCTTCGGCATATCGATCGGAAGTATAGAATTCAATTTCCAGGTTATTGCGCAGCGAGGCAATATCGTATCCGAGATCAAGAGCGCTGCCGCTGGCATCGAATTTTCCCCAGTTGATTTTTCCATCATCCTTTCGTGCCAGTTGTCCGGAAGTGTAGGCTTCTAACCAGAGAGCTGTGCCAGGAAATGGTGTATACACCGGCAGGTAGGCCAGCATCAGATGGCAAAGGCTTTTGAACGAGCGGAAACCGAAGAGTACAGCGTCGACAGATTCATCCGGGTTGCCCAGGATGTAATCTCCCACCACCAGAAATCCGTGTTCATGGGCGAAATTTATAGCTTGTTGAACAGTTGAAAGGTAGTGGTTATGAAGCATTAGTCTCTTAGTGAAGCTTTTTGCTTCATTGTAAAATATTTTTTGTTCCAGAAGCATGGTCGGCAGAATCATCAACTCCTTGTTGTATTTTTTTAATGTGGGGACGCTGAATGATTCTATTCCGATCGTGAAGGAATTAAATCCCGTGGCTTTCATCTGATGCAGTAGTTGGCTATGCCCATTTCTCTGCAAGCGATGTAGATCATTGACGCTGGCAAAAGTGTCGAAAGAAATTCCATACTTGTGATGGAAGTTTTCTTTTTGCAGCAAATTTACCAATTGTCTCACCCACGGCAGATTAGCGAAAAAATCTTCATCCGTGAAGGTGATGACCTGTGGTTTAAACTTTTGCGCCAGAAATTCGATGTACTCAAACGCCTGCTCTGCAGGAGTAGTTCGGATGCCCCGGCCATAAACTGAAGCTGTTGCGCAGTAGGCGCATTTGAACCGGCAGCCGCGGTTGAAATGGACGCTCAAATCAAGGGCACCATTTCTTTTATCGCGGTATTGATTAACCTCAAGACCTTCCCAGCTAGGCATGGCTACGCCATCCAGATTATTTATCCGAGGTGTGGAGCCGCCAAGTTGAATCTCTCCTCCACTAAAATAGCTCACGCCTTTTAGATGCATGATTCCGAAATTGTTCTTTATTGCTTCGATCAGTTTTGGCAAAACCTCTTCGCCCTCACCAGCCACCACATAGTCGAATGGCGAATCACGATTAAGAATTTCTCGCAGACTTTCTTTTTCCTGGCCGGATTCATAGGCTTTTACACAGCCAGAAGCATGCCAGCCACCCAAAATGATTTTTACCCGGCGGAAGTATTTGGAATTTTTGATTGCTTGCGCAATTTTGTGGCCTTCAGGAAAATTGGCGGTCATGGTCGAAATGCAAATGAAGTGCGGTAGAAACCCGTGGATCTGCCAGCGAAGCTCGTCGCTGTCGGCCGAATGAAACATTTTAACTTGATAGCCCAGCTTTTGCAGTTGGCCAGCCAAGGCCTGAATGGATTCAGGCGATTTGAAAATACCTAACGATTTACCCGCTGCCGTCACCGGTTGGATCAAAGCTACTTTTGTAAGCATAGTATGGTCTCCTTTTTGGTTTGTTTTTAAGGTTCGTGCCATTCCCCATTGAAATGACTATAAATTATATATAATCTACACAAAACGTCAAAAAAATAGTACGATATATTGGGTGTCGGCAGGCGGATGGCTTAAAATAGCCATATTTGACAGATATTTAAAGTGGTATTATAATACAATTATCGTCGGAAAAAGCGACATTATTACAATCATTATGCTGGAAACCTTGAGAAAAATAGGGCTGGAGGATAAAAAAGCCAAGATATATTTGGCGGCTCTTGAGCTTGGAGAGACATCTATCATTGAAATAGCTAAGAAAACCGGCATCAAGAGGACGACAGTTTATGAAAATATGGACGAAATGGTCGGGATGGGCTATATTCGAGTAACCACTAAGGGAAAGCGAAAACATTTTATAGCTATTGATCCGCATGAACTAAAAGCGCTGATTAGAAAAAAAGAATCACTGATTGACCAGATACTTCCTGATTTGATTTCTATAAACAATGTCAGTGAGATAAAACCGAAAGTCTGGTTCTATCATGGAAAAGAAGGAATATTGGAAGCTTATGAAGACTCACTGAATTATTCCGGAACAGAAGTGGTGGGTTGGGCGTCAGGGGAAGTTTTGAAAATGTTCAATTGGAAAGATGTGGAAAAATATGTGGCTAGGAGGCAGAGGAAAAAAATTATGCAGACGCTCATCATGCCGGACGACAAAGACGCCAGTCAATTTACAACGCAGGACAAAAATCAACTGAGACGAACAAAAATAATTAGCGCCGAAGAATATCCGTTTAAGATCGAAATTAATATTTACGCTAACCGTGTCGGATTATTTTCCGTGCGTGACAAAATGGCGGTGATTTTGGAATCAGAGCCTATTGCTTCAGCCATGCGAATGATATTTAAAATGTGTTGGAAGGCGATTCCGGAGAAGGATTAATCATGTAACAACTTTTAATTTTGCATTTTTAACTTTTAATTTGAGCGAAGCGAATATGCCGGAACTACCTGAGGTCCAGACAATCGTCGACGATCTCAATAGAAAAATAAAAGGTGACAAAATCACCGATTTTTGGTCTGATGCGCCGAAAAGTCTCAAAAATATAACAGTCGAAAAGTTTCGTAAGGAAATAGTTGGCCGGAAAATTTTGGGTGCGCATAGGATCGGGAAGAATATGTTTATTGATCTTTCGGGCGGGAAGACGATGTATATACATTTGAAGATGACTGGGCATCTTTTGGTCAAAGATCAAAGAACAATGAACAATGAACAATATTTTTCTGATCGGGTTAATCAATATATCCATCACATTTGGACGCTTGGAAAAAATAAGACATTAGAATTTTCGGATATGAGAAAGTTTGCTAAGATAGTGTTGCTTGACACCAAGACCTTAAAAGAATATAAAGATATAACGACTTTAGGGGTGGACGCGATGAGTCCAGATTTCACATTTGCTAAATTTCAAGAAATATTAAATAAAAAGCAAAAAACCCCGGTTGGAATAGTTCTCATGGATCAAAACCTTATCGCTGGAATTGGCAATATATATAGAAGTGAAATATTATTTGAAGCGGGAATTCTGCCAGAAAGATTAATCAAAGATTTATCAAACAAAGAGCGTAAAGAAATATACAAATATATAAAAATAGTCCTGAATAAAGCCATAAAATTGCGTGGGACATCTGACAGCGACTATCGTGACACCTCTGGCGCTCCTGGCAATTTTCACAAGGTTTTGAAGGTGTATAGACGGGAGAAGAAAAAATGCCAAAAATGTGATACAATAATAGTGCGGAAAAAAATGGGAGGAAGGTCGGTGTTTTATTGTACGAAGTGTCAAAGATAGTTTAATTTTGTTTTTTCACTACGAAATACGAAAAAATACGAATGTAACGAAAAATAAACTTCTAGGAATAATCCTAATTTAACAATCGTTCGTACATTCGTAAGGGTTCGTAATTCGTAGATAATAATTTATGAACAAAGCGCAAAAAATCATTATCGCCGTTCTGGTGGTAATCCTGGTAGCAGGGGGAGGATATTATTTTCTCTCCAGACCAAAGACTGCTACAGACAAAAAGATAGATCTAAATGGAAATAAAACCACTCAAACTGGACCGGCCAATTCCGGAAATGTCAGTCCAATTTCAGGCTTGGCTTGTGCCGATTGGAATCGAAGGCCGGTAGCGGTTATGCAGCCAGCTGATGTGGCGGCTCGTCCAGCTGCCGGATTTTCTGACGCGGACATGGTAGTGGAAATGCCGGTCATTACCGCGTCTATCACTCGACTTATGGGAGTTTATGTCTGTGGCAATCCGGATGATGTTGGTTCGATGAGAAGCGCGCGCCATGACTTTCTGTCAATGGCCGAAGGACTCGACGCGATCTTTGTCCACTGGGGCAGGTCTAATATTCAAAAGTTTAAAGACGTTCTTGACAGCAAGCAATTTGACGATATGAATTGTAATGACGATGCCGGACGCAGCGCCAGCCAATATTGCTACCGAAAAGAAGCCAGCGGAACAATGAGAGGGGTGGATACCGGATATGCTAAATTTGCTAAAATCATTGAAGGCGCTAAAGCTTTTGGGTTTAGGATGGAAAACAAGTTTGCCGGATATCCTCACCAGGACGAAGCGCCGGTTGACCAAAGACCAAATGGCGGACATTTGCGCGTGGCTTTTGCCGGACCATTTGCTGCTGAATATGATTATGACAAAGAAACAAATTCATATAAAAGAATTTGGGGCAATGTGGCTGACACAGACAGAAATAATGGGCAAAGACTGGCGCCAAAAAACGTTGTCGTAGCAATGGCTCAATCAGATCAGTTAGTTGAAGGAGAGCAATATAACAATGTTCAATTAGGAGACCCCTGGTTTGACTCTGTTGATAGTGGCGATGCTTTCTTCTATATGAATGGACAGGAAATAAAGGGTACCTGGAAAAAAGATAAATCTGCGGCAACTTCCAAGATGATGTTTCTTGACTCTAATGGTCAGGAAGTGAAATTCGTGCCGGGACAAATCTGGCTGGAAATTCTGGAACCAGGTCAGACATTGCGTTGGACTCCAACCAACTAGCGTTGGAAATTACAAATTTCAAATAACAAATATCAAATAAATTCAAAATTCCAAACCGTTTTGAATATTGGGATTTTGGTTATTGTAATTTATTTGGAATTTGGTGCTTGCGATTTGGTGCTTAAAAAATGATTATATTTCTGTATGGAGAAGATTCATTCAGATCTCTCCACAAACTAAAAGAAATCAAAAATAAATATCTTCAAAGCGACAAGTCCGGATCGGGCTTGTCTTTGTTTGACATGAATGAAAAAGCTAAACTGAACGATGTTTTGAGTGTTTTCGGCATGGCTAATCTTTTGGCGCCTAAAAGATTGGTGATTGTCAAAAACATTATTTCCAGTGGCGCGTTGGATGATCAGAAAAAAATAGCAGAATATGTAAAAGAAAATAAAAATATTCTGGCTGACTTGGATCTCGTGGTTATTTTTTGGGAAGTGGAAAATCCGAAGAAAAATAACAGTTTATTTAAATTGCTATTGTCAAAGAGTGAAATTAAAAAACAAGAGTTCGCAAAATTGGAAGGCGCAAAATTGGCGGGATGGATTTTAAAAAGGATGAAAGAATTGGACGAAAAAGCTTCTATTTCCAAAACGGCTCTTGAAAAACTAATCGCTTTTGTTGGTTCAGATACTAATATTTTAGATTCAGAAATTCAAAAACTGATAAGTTACTCGGACGGAGTCATGATAACTGACAAAGATGTGGAGCTTCTGGTCAAAGCGAAAATTGATGGTAATATTTTTTCAGCTATTGACGCTCTTGGAGCCAATGATAAAAAGTCAGCTATGAAACTTCTTCATGACAATATGGAAAAAGGCGACGATCCGTTCTATATTTTTTCTATGATTGTCTATCAATTTAGAAATATGATAAGGATCGCTGATCTCGTGGAAAGAGGAATGAGCAGTGAATATGAGATATCTCGAGTCACCAAAATGCATCCGTTTGTTATCAGAAAAACACTGGCGCAAACAAGAGTTTTTACTTTCGAGCGGTTAAAAAAAATATACAACAAGTTGGCGCGGTTTGACCATGCGGTGAAGACTGGCAAGGTTGATATGAGAATGGCTTTAGATAAGTTCGTGGCGGAGCTTTGACCGTCATTCTGAGCGGAATGACCCCGCCTTAGCGGGGGAATGCAGTCGAAGAATCTGCCAAATATTAGCACTAGTGACAATTTGTAGTAGATCCTTCGACTACGTCCCAATATATTTGGAACTTCGCTCAGGATGACGGACTTTTTTTAAAATTAAAAAATCCCCGGTAAGGGGATTTTTGTCTGTATTATTTCTTTACCATTTCCTTTACGGTCTTATTTAATCTCGATTTCGTCCGGGCGGCCATATTTTTGTGGATGACTTTCTTTTGGACGGCCTTATCGAGGGCGACAACCGCTTTTTTCAAAGATTCCTGCGCCTTGTCTTTTTCCCCTCCGGCAATTGCGGATTGTGTCGCTTTTATGGCAGATCGAAAATTTCCCTTAATTTTTCGGTTCTTTTCGGTCTTTCTCTTAGTCACTCGCATGTATTTCTTAGCAGCTTTTTTTATCGGCATAAGTCATGAAGCATGGAACATGGAGCATGAAACAATCTTTTGTTCCATGTTTTATGTTCTATGCTGTATGTAATAGTTACTAAGTATTTTTAGCACGCCTTTTGATTTTTGGCAAGAGCCGGCTATGATTTGGCTGTTTCCCACATCATCTCAAACCAGGCCTTGTTCATCTCGTATATATTCTTGTCTTCAATAAGAATGCCAATAATCTTTTCTCCATCAATTATCTGGTAAGATATTTTATTGTCATATATGTGAATAGCTGCCTTAGATATGCTTGACAACTCTTCAGCGTATCTTATTTCTGTCATGGCGTCGTATTTTTCATTGCTTGTTCCAAATGTCAATTCTGGCTTTTTCCCAACACGCAATATTTTTTTTACAATTTTTCCGTTAATCCTTTTTTGTTTATATTCAGCGTTTATCTCCTTGAATTTTTCCTCTTCTTCCATAGCTTCGGTATTAATGAAAAGATAGACCTCTGATTTGCTAGTAAGTGTATCGTAAAGAACCTTTTTAAATCCATCTTCGCCTTCGAAAAATTTAATGCCAGGTTTATTAAGTGTCATATTATAGCTCGAAACCAGCTGGGGTAGGAGATCGGCCCAGGCCTTTTTGCTTTGTTCCAGCTTCTTTTCTTTTTCTTCCAGCACTTTTTCTATGTTTTGAGGATGGCTGGCGCGAAAACGGGCGATCTGGCCTTCTTTTTCCTGCTTTTCCACCAGCTCCATAGCCAATAGTTCTTCCAATACCTTGTACACCACGCCCCTCGGGTGGCTGGTAGATCGAGCAATCAAGCTGGCTTTAGCCTCTTTATTCTCCAATAGATAGCCTAAAACAGCCGATTGGGCTTTAGTTAGGCCAAAATTTTGCAATTGCTCTTGAATCATATAGCGTGCGTTTTTACTTGAATCCAATTTTCTCTTTTGGCAGCGCGTCCTCTTTCATTAGACGAGCGATTATTTCAAAAATAATTTTAAAGTTTTTATTTTGGCTCTTTTCTAATTTTTCAATCTTTTCGCGCATTTCTTTGTGGGTTGCCAACATTTCGCGAAGCTTAACGAATGTTCTGACTATCTGAATGCTTATAGCTATAGCCGTTTTGCTTTTAAGCACTGCCGAAAGCATAGTAACTCCTTGTTCAGTGAATACGATGGGCAGCCATCTTAATCCCTTTTGGTCGCCTTTGGACATCACAATTTGTGATCTCCAAATTTCCAACTCCTTCTTATTTAACTGAAACATGAAGTCGATCGGAAAGCGCTTTATGTTTCTTTTTACTGCCTGTTTTAAAGCTCTTGTTTCTACTCCATAAAGTTCAGCCAAATCTCTATCAAACATAACTTTTTGGCCTCTTATTAGGTATATTTTGTCGATTATCCGCTCGTGGGGGATTAATTGTTGGCTTACTTCAGGCATAGTTTTATTTTATGGCTTTATATAGCCATTATAGCATACGGCGAGAAAAATGTCAATATCAATTATGACAATATATAAACGATAATAAGCCAAAATAATGTTTTATGTAAGGTAAAATAGTAACAAAACCGTAAAAATGTACCTAATATTATTTACAATTTGGTTTTTTTATGATATACTGTGTTGTTACGATGAGATAGGGAAGAGAGAGCAAACGTAACCAACGTACATTACATATAAATAGTGTCTCGATTATCCCTAAGATGAAAGAGGCCTATAAATGGCACTGGAAACAGAGGGTATACAATATTCATCCAAGAGAAGAGAGATTCTCAAAAGATAGCGGATGAATGGATAACAAATCTGTTTCTCTCCCGAACGAGCCATCGTCGGGATAGAAAGTGGTCCCTAGTTCCAATTCATTTGGAACTAGGAGCAGGCTTTCTAATAAAGCTGAAATTTAAAAATCGAATATCGTAGAGACGCAATTTATTGCGTCTAAGGGAAGAGAGTCCAGGATGAATAAATAATTCGTCTCTGGAAATATGCCAGTGATATCGCTAATTTGATTTTGCTAAAGAAACTCTCTCTTCTCTTAAATCAAATGATATCACTGGCATTTTTGTGGATTATATCGTTAATCCAGGAGTTCTTTGAGAAATTCTCCCTCATCCACTTAAGATAATTTGGAAAAATTATTTTGGGTGGGTGAGGTGAGAAAAACAATCAAAATGCCCCGACGCGAGTCGGGGCGAGGAGGAAAAATGGAAATAATGCACTTATTTCAGGAAGCCGGTAAACACGTGTTTACCGGTGAGGATTACGATTGGGTTCCCGGGCGCCAGTATTGGGCCCGGGAGGATCAGGTAACAAGCAGATGCTGGCTGTACGAGCACTCGGACGAGTGCCCGTGCCGCCAGCCTGCGCCGTGTGGGTAGCCCTCTTGCGAGGGTTGTCCGCACGGGTTTGAAAGAAAGAGCTGCGTCCTCTTTGACAAAGAGGACGAATGGGTGTAACTCATTGTGAGCTACACCCAAAAAGGAGATATCGCCGCTCCTAAAGAAATGAAACAATCGGCGTAAAACCACAAATAGGCGAGTATGCTTACCACAAGCAATTCTCGCCTCTTTTTATTATTTCTGACGGATGGTATTATTGGGATGTAATCATTGAAAGCAATTATGAACGAATGGCCAATAAGAGAACAATCAAAAACGATTGAAAATAAACTTGGAACCAATGAATCTCGGAGGTTGGCCTTAATTAAAACCTTCGAGGAGAATGAAATGAAAATTAGGGATCTAATTGAAAATGGCGAAAAGCACTATATTTCCGATGAACAATTGGCTATTAATGAGGATATCCAGAGATGGTTTCCGGAAGCGAATGAACAGATAAAAAAAACAATACAGCAAGAAATGATAGTGATGGATAAGTCCGGTAATTTAGCCAGAAATAATAAAAATATTTTGCATCAGCTGGCGGAGATAAATAAGGACAATAAATCATCCGAATTTGTGTTGAGTGAAATAAAAAAAGACGAGAATTTCTTTTTTAAATATTCAGAAGATTGTTTGGAAATTTTTAAAAAGGGAGATGCTTTCAAGACCTCAAAGGATATTATAGATTATATTTCGTCAAAAGGCCTCGAAAAATCTGAATATTTTTTATACGCCTATATCCTTACCGAAATATTTCAAGAAATTAATAATGCTGAAGAAGAAAATAGAATAAAGGATCTATATGAGAGACTAGAAAAAGATCATCATGCTGATATAATAATGCTTTCAATAATGCTGAAATCAGCCAAAGCAGCGGGAGAGAAAATCGATTTTGAAATGATAAAAAACCTGAAATTGGAAAGAAGAGTCATTGGCGATAATGATGAAAATGGCCAGGAAATAAAATTGAGCGAGGAGGAAAAAGAGGAAATGTTGAAGATGGTGGAAAAAAATTATCGGGAAGTGGTTTTTCCAGATAATCCAAAAGCGGCGGAGGCGGTCATCGGGGATTTTAAAAAAGAAATGGATGATGGGCTATCGGGACAGATCGTCTATACTCTGAAATTTCAGGATAAGCTGGCGGCTTTTTGCCGGTTTGAGAAATTAAATGACGAGGAAGTTTACGCCGGATCTTTGAATGTTGACCAAGAAGTGAATAGTTTATGCATTGGCAAATATTTCACTGGTTCGGTTTTGCCGGAAATGGCGAGGCAGTTTAGGATAAAAGCCATTACGCGCGTCTCAAATCCTGCCATTTCAATGTATGAAAAGCAAGGGCTTGTCATTGATAGGGATAATCCTTTTGAAAAACATGGCGAGCAGTACTATAATATGGTGATGGAGAAGAAAAAATTATGATTGCCAAGCTCAAAGGAAAAATTGAATATATAAAAGACAATTACGTCGTGGTGGATGTGCATGATGTCGGATACAAGGTGTATTTGAGCGTTTATACTTTTGGAAAAGTATCAGCGATGAAGGAAGTTGATCTGTTTACATATACTTATGTCCGGGAAGACATATTGGCGCTTTATGGCTTTTTGACACTTGAAGAAAAAGAAATGTTTGAACTTTTAATTTCCATCTCTGGCATTGGCCCTAAGGCTTCGATGGGCATCTTGTCTATTGCCACACCAAAAACTATCAGGACGGCTATTCTTAATGAAGATCCGTCAATTCTTACCAAAGTTTCCGGGATTGGTAAAAAAACGGCCGAGCGTGTTATACTCGAACTTAAAAACAAGGTGGCGGATATGTCGACTTCTGATAAGGAAGATGTGGTTATAGATAGCGATGCTATTGAGGCGCTCGTTTCTATGGGGTATGGTATTGCTGAAGCCAGGGACGCGCTCAAGATGGTGCCGACAGACGTGAAAGATGTGGGGCAAAGGATACGAGAGGCGTTGAAGAATTTGGGAAAGAAATAATTTTTAATAATAAAAATATGAAACAAAAAATTGCTGTCAGCGCTATGACGCTTGGAGCGGTATTGCTTCTTTCCGGCTGCGGTCTCACGGACTGGGCGGGGAAAAAAGCGGGAGAGAAAATAATGGAGAAATCCATTGAGTCGCAAACAGGGGGAAGTGTGGATATTAATTCAGACAAAGGACAGATGAATATTAAATCAAATGAAGGAGATTTTTCTATGTCAGGCGAAGGAACAGCAACACTCTCCGCGGATTTTCCAAAAGATATTTTTATTGCAACGGACGCCAAAATTCAACTTTCTATGGCTAACGGGAAAGACAAGAGTTATTCTGTTGCCTATATTACCAGCATGAGTGTGGATGAAATATACGGCAAGTATAAAAGTGATTTAGAAAGTAAGGGCTGGGCAGCAGACACAAAAACCGAAATGACTATTGGTACTTCAAAGATCACTAATTACAAAAAAGGAACACAAAATATAGCAATAATTATCGGAGTGAGCGAAGATGAGAAGTGGCAAGGAAAAACTTCGGTGCAGGTGACGGGATCGGAAGATTCTGCTTCTGGATCTTCGTCAGATTCAGTTGGAGGCGGAATGAATGATAAATCTTTGTAATAAACAGTCCGTCCCCCTGGGCGGACCTGCGGGTATCGTATAGCGGCTATTATGTGACCTTCCCAAGGTTAAGATGCGGGTTCGACTCCCGCTACCCGCTCATTTTAATATATATTTTTATGATTCAAATTTTTTTACTTGGTTCGAGTCATGTATATGGAGTTGGAGCTGAAACCTCAGGCTGGGCAGATTTGGTTAAGCAAGCCCTTCACAAAAAGATGTACTCTGAAAATGGAATCGGCGAGAAGTATGAAATTTATAATTTTGGGTTTTCTGGTGCAACTATTGATTTTGTGAGAGATAGTTTTCCTGAACAATTAAAACGATATAGTCGGGGCGGGGAAATAATAATCGTGGTTTCAATAGGAGGGAATAATGCCAAAGCAAAAGATGAACCTGATAATTTTGTTTCCTCAGTGGAAGAATATGTTAAAGAGATGAATAATTTGCTAGAATTTCTTAAAAAATCTAGCAATCATGTGATAATGGTTGGAAGCGGTTTTTACGACGAGTCCAAAACCAATCCAAAGACTAGTCCCTTCGATGGCAGAAAATCATATTTTACCAATGCGAGGAAAAAAGAGTTTCAAAAATATACAAAAAAAATATGTCTGGAAAAAGAAATAATTTTTGTTGACATTGGTGTAACTGATGATGAATGGAAGAAGAAATATCTTTACAGGGATGGCTTGCATTCTAATCAGCAGGGGCATGAGTATATTTCTAAAAAGGTTTTAGCAGAATTAAGCAAACTATTTTAGATAAATTAATGGATAGAGAAGAAATCACTTTTGTTCAACAAAATTCTCCCGATGGAGGCTTTTTGCAGTCGAGCGAGTGGCGGAAATTTCAAGAAAGCGTTGGGCGGAAAACATATAATGTTTCTTTCCCTCACCCGGCCTCCGGCCACCCTCTCCCGCAAGCGGGCGAGGGGGATATTTTTTTTCATGCCAGTATTATTGAGCACATGCTTCCGATTGTAGGAAAGTATTTTTATATTCCTCGTGGGCCAGTAGTCAATGATCAAAGATCAATGATCAGGGATCAATTAAGAGATTTGATTGATTTGGCGAAAAATAATAATATCGGATGGATAAGGGTTGAGCCGGCAACAAATGAAATTTTAGAAGCAATCGAGAGTAATACTACTTGCAAGATAAAAAAAGCCCCACATGATATGCAGCCGAGAGAGCTGTTTATTATCAATGTAACAAAGCCGGAAGAGCAGTTGCTCGCGGAAATGAAATCGAAGACCCGATATAACATAAAAGTAGCTCAGAAACACGGAGTGGCAGTGACCAGTGAACAAGGAACAACGAACAATAATCTTATAGAAAATTTTTTGAAACTAACTCAGATAATGGCCAAAAGACAGGGAATTGAAGCGCATCCAGAAAGCTATTATCGAAAAATGTTGGAAGTTATTCCGAAAAACATCTTAAAATTATATATTGCTGAATATAACAACCAAATAATTGCGGCTAATATCGTGATATTTTATGGAAAAACTTGCACCTATCTCCATGGAGCATCAGATGATGAGTATCGGAACGTTATGGCTCCGTTTCTTTTGCAGTGGCAGCAAATTCAGGATGCTAAGGTGGCGGGATGCGAAAGATATGATTTTGGAGGGATCTCTACGAATTACCTGCCTCGCCGGCAGGCAGGCGAATCAAGTATGAATGTACGAATTACGAATAAATGGGCGGGAATTACGCGGTTTAAGTTGGGATTTTCGCCGAACACTCGACCGACAGAATTTCCAGGAAGCTATGATATCATAATAAATTCCAGGAAATATTGGCTGTACAGAAATATTCAAAGGTTAAAAAATCTAATAAAATAGGCCTCGTTCAATTTTTAATTTAGAATTTTTAATTTTTAATCAATTTTAAATTATTAAAATGTTTTAATTTTAAATTAAATCATTTAAAATTCATTTCAAATTTCAGATTAAAAATTTAAAATTATGCAAAAGTTAAAACTTCTTATACCGCAAAGATTGAAAAATTATTACCATCTATTGCAAGCGATAGCAGCTAATATTTTGTATGCTTTTCCGTCAAGAAAACTGACCGTTATCGGTGTTACTGGAACTAATGGCAAAACAACCACTTGTCAGATGATTGCTAAAATTTTGGAAGAATCAGGCGCGAAAGTGGCGATGATTTCTACTATAAATTTCAAGATCAGCGAAAAAGAATGGGTGAATAAAACAAAATTCACCACTATGTCCAGCAAATCCCTCCAGAAATTTATTAAAAAAGCAGTGGATGCCAAATGCAAATATTTAATCTTAGAAACTTCTTCCCATGCTCTTGATCAGTACCGGACGTGGGGCGTGAAATACAAAACGGCGGTAATTACAAACGTTACTCGCGAACATTTAGATTATCACAAAACAATAGATGAATATCGGATCGCTAAATATAAATTATTTTGCTGCGCGCAAGTGGGGATAGTGAATTTGGAGATGAAAAGGCCGAAAGATTATCTTTTATATAATATTCCGGAAAAATATGGTTACACTAAAAATGATGTGGACTGTTCCGGTTTTGATTGCGGACACGTGATCGCCGTGAAAGCGAAAAATATAAAAACAAATGTAGATGGATCGGAATTTGAAGTGGAAGGCGTGAAATATAAATTAAATCTGCCGGGGGAGTTTAATATTGAAAATGCGTTGGCGGCCATTTGCGTAGGACTAAGCGAACATATCAGTCCGGAAACAATGTCCCGGGCGCTCGAAAAAATAAAAGTGGTGCCAGGACGGATGGACAGGGTTCCTAACGATAAAAATCTGAATATCATAATCGATTATGCCCTGACACCGGATAGCCTGGAAAAACTATATTCTATGATTTCAACTTCAAGGACATCCGATGTCCAAAACACCGAAGGACATCGGATGTCTAAAATAATCGCTGTTTTTGGTTCTTGCGGCGACCGAGATCGCGGAAAGAGGCCGTTAATGGGTGAAATTGTCGACAAATACGCTGATTATATAATCGTTACTAACGAAGATCCATACACTGAAGATCCACAAAAAATAATTGATGAAGTGGCGAGTGGTGTAAAAAACAAAAAAGAAAATGAAAACTTCTGGAAAATTTTAGACCGAAGAGAAGCGATAAAAAAGGCTCTGCAACTTGCAAAACCTCATGATATTTTTTTAGTCACTGGAAAGGGAGCGGAAGAAATGATGATGATTGGAAGCAAAATGATTCCTTGGAATGATAAAAAAGTAATTCTCGAAGAACTTAAAAAGTTATAATAGGCAAAGGGTAAATTTCTAAAAGTCGTATCAATGCGAGAGTAAACAAAAGTCCTAATATTCCACCCACCAGCACTTCTATTTTTTTATGTCCCACTCGTTCTTTCAGGCGTGGGAATTCCTTCGGGTCAAGCTCCAGTTTTTGGGTCATAATATTCATATATCTGGCCTGGTGCCCCATCTGGATGCGTAACCGGATAGCGTCGTCAATAATAAAAATAGCCAAAGCTACGGCGACAGCAAAGGCTCCCGTGCTGATTCCCTCGTAGTGTCCGACAGAAGTTATGAGGGAGATGGCAAAACCGGTGTGCGATGATGGCATATGGCCATAGGTCAGGCCATGTTCAATAGCCAGCTTCCAGTTATAATCATGGCGCAGGAGATAAAGGATGAATTTGATGGCATGGATCAAAGTTCCTATGGCGATAGGAATGAGAAATACGTAGTATTGAGAAATATCTATCATATAATTGTATTATTTATAAAACTATAATTATTATATCATACCCTGGGTACATCGGGCAGGCGTTTGCTATATATCGTCATTTTGGTACAATTTAAGTGTAATTAAATAATTCATCCCCCACCACTTTTTCACTCGCGCCCTTGGCGCGGAAGAAAAAAAGTGAAAAAGTGGTGGGGGATAAAAGAATATGGCAATAATATTGCTCATTATCGTAATTGTGCTCGTCATCGGCATTATCTTCATGTATAACGGGCTTGTCAGACTCAAAAATCGGGTTGACGAAGCCTGGAGTGACATTGACGTGCAACTGAAACGCCGACACGATTTGATTCCAAATCTTGTAAACACAGTAAAGGGGTATGCAGCGCACGAGAAAGATGTGTTTGAAAAAGTAACGCAAGCCAGAGCTGCCGCTATGGGAGCAGGAACGGCCGAAGCTAAAGGGCAGGCGGAAAATATGCTTTCAGGCGCTTTGAAAAGTTTGTTTGCTATCGCGGAAGCTTATCCAGATCTGAAAGCCAATCAAAACTTTTTGGAATTGCAAAGAGAACTGACTGACACGGAAGACAAAATTATGGCGGCCAGACGCTTTTACAATGGCAATGTGCGCGACTTCAATACTAAAATTCAAGTCTTTCCAACCAATATCTTTGCCGGGATGCTGAATTTTACCAAACGTGATTTCTTCCAGGCGGAAGCTTCGGAGAAGGAAGTGGTTAATGTTCAGTTCTAGCAAAAATCCAAAATTCAAAATCTCAAATTCCAAATAAATTACAATATCAAAATCCAAAATTTAAAACGTTTTGTATTTTGAAAATTATAATTTTGAATTTATTTAGGATTTAGATATTTGAATTTGTAATTTATGACACTATATACTCAAGCCGATAGAAATACGCGGCTGACCTATCTTTATATCACCTTTTTCCTGATTTTTGTCATCATGGTTGGTTATGTTTTTGCCGGAGCGATGAATAATAGCGCCATTCTTTTTGGTGCGATAATTTTTTCTATTATTATGAGTTTTGGCTCCTATTGGTGGAGCGATAAAATTGTTCTCGCCATGTCGAGCGCTAAACCCTTGGATCACAATAGTAATCCGGAAATTTATCACCTAGTGGAAAATCTTTGCATTACTGCCGGGCTACCGGTGCCGAAAATATATATCATTCAAGATAGCGCTCCCAATGCCTTTGCTACTGGTCGCGATCCGGAGCATGGAGTTATTTGTCTCACCACCGGAATAATAAACAAGCTCGAGAAATCTGAACTCCAGGGTGTCATTGCTCACGAACTTTCCCATATTGGCAACCGCGACATCTTGCTTTCCACAGTAGTGGTAGTTCTGGTTGGGTTTGTGGCCTTGATGGCCGATTGGTTCCGCCACTGGGCTTTTTGGGGAAGGCGGGGAAGCGACAATGAGGGCGGGGGGCAAATGAGACTAATTATGATAATTTTGGCTATAGTCTTATCAATTCTCGCGCCAATTGCCGCGGTTCTCATGCAGTTAGCTATTTCCCGAAAGCGGGAATTTTTAGCTGATGCCGATGGCGCGCTTCTCACCCGTTATCCTGATGGACTGGCGCGAGCGCTTGAAAAAATTTCAGCTGATCCGGAAAAATTGGAAGCTGCTAATCGTGCCACTGCTCATCTCTATATCACCAATCCTTTCAAAGGAAAAAAAATTTCCAAAATGTTTTTAACTCATCCACCGATTGAAGATAGAGTGAGGGCGCTCCGGGGAATGGATGTAAAATAATGTTTTCCAAAAGCCCAAAAAATACTTCTCAATACCACTGGACTAATCATGTGAAATTTAAGATGCAATATTACGGTCTTTCCGCCCAGAAAATTCTGGGCGTTATTAGTCGTCCAGCCAGAAAGGAAGAAGGGATTGCGGAAAAGACCGTGGCGGTTATGCAACCAGTAAGTCCGAAGACTATTAATAATAAAACAGTGTGGAAGTCAGAAGTTTGGGCTATGTACCAGGATAAGAAGAAAGAAGAAAGAAGTAAGAAGAAAGCGATAAAAATTATCAGCGCTTGGAGATATCCTGGCGTGAGTCCCAAGAGAAATCCGATTCCGGAGGATATTTTGAGTGAAATTGCGGGGATAATGTAGGATTTGGAATATTGCTGGTAGTGTGATATTATAGAAACAGTAAACAAAGATAAAAATAGAAAGGTGGGTGACTTATGGAAGAACAAAATGCACAACAAACTCCGCCAGTAGCTCCTGCTCCGCAGGCTCCCCAAGGTGGTGGCAGTGATGCGGAAAAAAATAAACTGTTTGCGATTATCGGATATATTTTTCCAATTCTGTTTTTCGTTCCGTTAGTGTCTGATGCCAAAAACAGTCCGTTTGCCAAATTTCATGCCAATCAACAGTTGAACTTTCTGCTTTTCACGGTCGTTGGATATATAGCTTCAACTATCCTAACCTTTATATTCATCGGAATCCTGCTATGGTTCATCGTCATGATCGCTAGCATCGTATTTATGATTCTGGGAATCATCAATGCTTCAAAGGGTGAGATGAAAAAGCTTCCAGTTATCGGAGGATTTCAACTTATCAAATAAACTTGAATTTATATAGAACAGGCAATTCTTTTTGGATTGTCTGTTTTTGTTTGTCTCTACGAATTACGAATGTTTACGAATGTACGAATTACGAATATAATATATGTATGCAAAAGAAAACAAAAATTGTAGCAACAATCGGACCGGCATCATCCGAACCGAAAATTTTGGAGCAAATGATTATGGCCGGAATGAATGTGGCGCGAATAAATTTTTCCCATGGAACACATGAATCTAATGGGGAATTGATTGATAACATCAGAAACATCAGCCGAAAACTGAATATTCCAGTGGGAATTATGGCTGATCTGCAAGGACCGCGCATAAGAACAATAGTCAGTGAGGATGTAGAAATAAAAGTAGGTGAAAAAATTAACGTCACTGATGCATCGGTTAGCTCCCAAATTTCAAATGATAAATTACAAATTCCAAATAAAATCCAAAATCCAAAATCCAAAAATAAAATTAAAAGCATAGGATTGGATTGGCCGGGGATAATTAAAGATATAGAAATTGGGAATGAAATTCTGATTGAAGATGGATTGATGAAAATAAAAGTAGTTGAAAAGAAAGATGATATTTTGATCGGAGAAGTGGTCGCTGGCGGGGTGGTCAGAAATCACAAGGGAGTGAACATTCCGGATGCCAAACTAAATATTCCTCCAGTGACGGAAAAAGATGAAAAGGATATGGTTTATGCAGTAGCTGAAAAAGATGTTGATTTTGTCGCTCTTTCTTTTGTTAGTTATGCCAAAGATATCAAAGAAACTAGGGAAAAAATTAGAAAATTAGCCAAAGACAAAGAACATTTGCCACAAATTGTGTCGAAAATTGAGAGAAAGGAAGCGATTATCAATATCGATGAACTCATTGAAGTGTCTGATGTCATTATGGTAGCCAGAGGCGATCTGGGGATAGAGCTTCCGGAAACAAAAGTGGTTCTCTACCAAAAAGAAATTATCGCCAAATGTTTGAAAGCGGCAAAACCCGTGATAGTAGCCACGCAAATGCTCAACTCGATGATTGAAAATCCACTGCCTACGCGCGCTGAAGTTTCCGATGTTTCGAACGCCGTCATTGATCACGCTGACGCCACCATGCTTTCCGGAGAATCGGCCAATGGAAAGTTTCCGATTGATTCGGTGCGGATAATGAGCCAGATAATCTGCGACACGGAAGAATCGCGGTTTGATGATTATGTTCCCAAGCATATCGAAATCGAAGATCATATAAAAAAAGAATATGCTAACTTTATTGCCGGAGCCTGGAAGATGGCCAAGAAAGAAGATGCCAAGGCAATTTTGGCTGTTTCCTTTTCCGGTTTCACCGCCCGTGCCATTTCTAACTACCGTCCCGAACGGCACATATTTGTTGCCACTGAAAATCCGAAAGTTTACAACCAGCTCTCAATAGTTTGGGGCGTCGAGCCGTATCTTTTGAATTTGAAAGAAAATAATCACAGTTTTATCGACGCAATCATCCAAAAAGCGAAAAAAGAAAGGAGGATAAAAAAGGAAGATAAAATAGTCATAGTTTTAGGCATTGACAAAAAAGGCCACAAAGTTAGGTCAGTGGAGGTGAATGAAGTGGAATGATTCGTCATTCCGAGCGAACACGAATGGAATGAGTGTGAGTCGAGGAATCTACCGAATAGGTTCGCAAGCGTTATTATTGAGTAGATCTCTCGACTCGTTCTTCCTTTGGTCGAACTCGCTCGAGATGACGTTTTAGTTGATTTATGACATTTTAGCTGGTAAAGTAAGAACGAGGTTTAGAGCCTCGTTTTAAAATCATGGAAAGGTGCGAGAGCGGTTTAATCGACATGCTTGGAAAGCATGCGTGTCAGAAATGGCACCGGGGGTTCGAATCCCCCCCTTTCCGCAGACCAAATTGGCTAATAAAATAGTATGAAAATAACGATTTGTGGAAGTTGTACATTTGTTGATGAGATGGCAAAAGCGGCTGATTATCTGACCAATAAAGGGCATGAGGTTTTTACGCCTGATCCGCTAGTTACTGAAGAGTGATATCAGGAAAATCACGGAAGGGAAAACTTTTTAGAAATGAAGCCAATCTGGACTAAAAATCAATGGAAAAAAATAGAAAATTCTCATGCCGTACTTATACTAAACCACGAAAAGAAAGGGATAGATGGATATTTTGGATCCAATACTTTAATGGAGCTTTTAATCGCTTTTTATCTCGGAAAGAAGATATTTTTATTGAATCCTATTGATGAGAAACATCCCCATTACGAAGAGCTTATAGCATTCGATCATATTGTATTGGATGCTGATTTGGATAGAATTAATTAACAGCGCAATATTTTGTAAATTAGCTCGTCTTTGTCAAAAAATTATCCACATCTAGAGGGATGGACAGGAGTTAATTATAGTGATATAATATCACTATAATTAATAAGATAACACGAAGATGAAAACAAAAAAGATAGCTATTTTTGAAGGCAGGGAAATTAGAAGGCATTGGGATGATGAAAGAGAGTTATGGTTTTTTTCCGTGATAGATATAGTGGAAATTTTAACAGGCAGCACTATACCAAAACGTTACTGGTCGGACTTGAAAAATAAGTTAAAAAATGAAGGAAGTCAGGTGTACGAGAAAATCGTACAACTGAAAATGCAGGCAACTGATGGTAAGCATTATCTTACTGATGTAGCTGACACAGAAACGATGCTTCGCATTATTCAGTCTATTCCTTCGCCCAATGCCGAGCCGTTTAAGCTTTGGCTGGCGCGAGTTGGCTATGAGCGAGTAGAAGAAACGGAAGATCCGGAGAAGGCCATCCAAAGAGCGATGGCGACATATCTCAAAAAAGGTTATTCCAAAAATTGGGTGGATTTGAGGCTAAAAAGCATCGAGATCAGAAAAGATCTGACTAATGAGTGGAATGACCGAGGAATAAAAACCAATGATATATTTGCTATTCTCACAGACGACATCACTTTTGCCTGGGCGGGAATGAGAACAAAAGACTATAAAAAACACAAAGACTTGAAAAAAGAAAATTTGCGGGATAATATGACTAATCTGGAATTGGTGCTAAATATGCTAGCCGAAACAGCGACGACGGAAATATCCAAATCAAAAAAACCAAAAACATTTCCCGAAAATAGGAGAGTGGCTATTGAGGGCGGAACGGTGGCTGGCAGGGCGAGACTTGATATTGAGAAAAAGTCGGGCAGGCCAGTGATTTCCAGAAATAATTTTAAGTCATTGGCGAAAGTAAAGCTCAAGAGAATAAAATAACGCAATATTTTGCATTCTTTTGTGTAATATACTAGGATTATAGGTGATGAATAACGATCTTGAGGAGATAAAATCACGGCTCAATATTATCGACGTTTTGGGCGAATATATCAGACTGGAAAAGGCAGGGAGCAATTATCGGGCTCTCTGCCCTTTTCATAATGAAAAATCGCCTTCTTTTATGGTTTCTGAAGAAAAGCAGTTTTGGAAATGTTTCGGTTGTCAAAAAGGCGGGGATATTTTTAGTTTTGTTATGGAGATAGAAGGGTTGGAATTTCGCGAAGCCCTGAAACAGCTGGCGGAAAAAGCGGGAGTGACTTTGGCCGGATATGATCCAAAAAAAGCGGAACAAAAAAACCGAACGATGGAAATTTTGGAACTAGCGACCAAGTTCTATGAGATACAGCTCTGGAAAGGCGACGGGAAAACAAAAATACTGAATTATCTTCGCGAACGCGGCTTGAAAGATGAGACGATAAAAGAATTCAGATTGGGTTACGCACCGCGCGGGTGGCGGAATGTTTTAGATTTTTTGGTGAAACGCGGATATAAAAAAGAAGAGATAGAAAAAACCGGACTATTGGTGAAAAAAGATAATGGCCATGATTACTACGACAGATTTCGGGAGCGAATTATGTTTCCCATTGCGGATTACTCCGGAAAAATTGTTGGATATTCGGCCAGAGTCGCTCCGGGCGGGGATGGGTCGCAGGCGAAATATGTGAATACGCCAGAAACAGAAGTCTATCACAAAAGCAATGTTCTTTATGGCTTGGACAAGGCGAGAAGCAGTATCAAGGAAAATGATTTCGCGCTTCTGGTGGAAGGAAATATGGATGTCATTGCTGCCTCTCAAGCCGGGATAAAAAACGTCGTAGCCGTTTCCGGAACGGCGCTGACGCCAGAGCAAGTGAAGATAATAAAAAGATATACGCCGAAGATAAAAATGTTTTTTGATATGGACTCAGCCGGAAGCGCGGCGACGAAAAAAAGCGCCAAGCTTTGTTTTGCCAGTGACATGAATGTGGAAATAGTTAGCATTAAGACCGGAAAAGACGCGGCGGACATGGCACGGGAAAATCCGGAAGAGCTGAAAAAGGCGGTAGAAAAATCAAAGAACGCTATGGAATATTTTTTAGACGATAGTCTTAAAAAATTCGATAAGAATAAAGTTGAGGATAAGAGAAAAATTTCTGAAATGCTGACTGATATGTTGGGAAGTATCGCTAGTTCTGTAGAAAAAAGCCATTGGATAAAAAAGATTGCCGAAAAGCTGGAAACGACTGAAGCCGCATTGACGGATGTTCTCAAAAAAGCTAATCTTAAGAGCAGATGGGAAAGAAAAGAGGAGGAATCGGAAGCTCCGGTCGCCGAAAGGAAGAAAATTGATATTTTGGTTGATGAATTAATCGGGCTTATGCTTGCTTTCCCGGATATTTGGAAGGAGGCATGGGAAAAGAAGGAAGAACTTTCTTTTCTGCCAAAAGATAGACTTCTGAATATTGCCTTGGAAAAAGGAAAAACAGCTGAATTTTCCCGGGAAAAGCTTTCTGGCTGGTTTTCTGATTTAGCGGAAAAAAAGCGGGCGGAAAAGCTAAGTTTTGGCAAAAAATATCGAATGAGCCTTACCAATGAGCTGGAAGAAGTGGAAATTGAAAAGCCCCAGGAAACATTGAGTAAGGTACTGTCAGAAATCAGGGAAGAATTGAGAAAGGAAAAGCTGAAAAAGATAGAGAATGATCTTAGGATGGCGGAAGAAAAAAAGGATAAAGAAGCAGTGAAATTTTTAAGGATAGAATTCAAAAAAATTCTTGAAGAAGAAATTTAGGGTAGATAACTTATCTTAAAAATCAAAAAGCGCGCGTAGCGCCGATTGGTTTCTTTTTGTTCTAAATATTATGGCCAGAAGAAAAAAGGAAAAAGCTCCGTCTAAAAAAGCAAAACCTTCCAAAAAGAGGATGCCAAAAAAGGATATCCGAACGGCCAAGAAGAAAACCGCCAAAAAATTAACGGCTAAAAAGCAGGCTGGAAAACCTGGTAAAAGAAAAGTGGCGCAGAAGAAGATCGGTAGAAAAATACGGAAAAAGCTAAAACGTTCGGAAATATCCAAGAAAGAAGTGGGGCGCAAAGATCCTGTAGAGGATCTGATTTACCGTGCCAAACAAAGAGGTTTTGTGACGGAAGATGAAATACTTCATGCCATACCGGACGCGGAAAAAGAAATAGAAATACTGGAGGAACTTTATGACCGTCTGGAAAAATCCAGCATCCGGGTCTTAAGTTCGGATGAAATGATTAAGATGGAAACAGACAAGATACCGGAAGAACTGGAAAAAGAAAAGAAGGGTAGAAAGGGAAAAACTCCGGCAGAAATTGCCGTTCCGGAAGACGCGTCATCGGATCTGGTGCAGATGTATCTTCGCGAGATCGGCCGCGTTGCTCTTCTGACTACCGAAGAAGAAGTATCTTTGGCCAAGAGGATCGAGAAGGGTGATGTTGCTGCCAAGCAAAGGCTGACAGAGGCTAATTTGCGTCTAGTGGTTTCTATCGCCAAGAAATATGTCGGGAGATCGCACAATCTTTCGCTCTTGGATTTGATCCAGGAGGGGAATATCGGGCTTTTCCGGGCGGTGGAAAAATTTGATTATCGGAAAGGCTATAAGTTTTCCACTTATGCCACCTGGTGGATCCGCCAGGCAGTAACGCGAGCTTTAGCTGACCAATCAAGAACAATCCGTATCCCGGTGCATATGGTAGAAACGATCAATAAATATACGCAAGTTACTCGACGTCTTGTCCAGGATCTTGGCCGCGAACCTCTCCCTGAAGAAATTGCCGTGGAAATGGGAATAGAAGTGGACAAGGTGCGGCATATCCAAAAGATTTCGCAGGAAACGGTATCACTGGAAACTTCCGTCGGTGACTCCGATGACGAATCAGTTTTGGGAGATTTTATCGAAGACACGGAAACAGTGATGCCTAATCAGATCGCTTCAAGAAAGATGCTCAAAGATCACTTAAATGAAATTCTCCACGATCTCACTCCGCGGGAACAAAAAATATTGAAGATAAGATTCGGCCTGGAAGATGGCGTGACGCACACTCTTGAAGAAGTCGGTCAGGAATTCGGCGTAACCCGCGAACGTATCCGTCAGATCGAAGCCAAGGCCTTGGAGAAGATAAGAGATCACGTGACGATAAAAAAACTAAAGGACTATTAGTTAGTATATTTGACACAAATATCAATAGCTGATAGATTATAAAGGTATGAATAAGCAAACTAACAACCGATTCTATTTCTATTTTACTTGGTTTACCAACCAGGTCGGTTTAGGTTTGCGGAAAATTCTCAAGAAGTAAGATAAAGAAATTTCCCATAAACCCGAATCGGCCTAACGTAGGCCGATTTTTTAGTTCTTTAAAATTTATCCAAACTGTATCCCGGCATAGGGCGATTATTTTCTTTATGCCGGGGTACAGTTTTATCAATGATTCGACAAATCTAAGGGGGATAATGAAATGGACGAAAATGTAAAATTGATGTCTTTGGAATTTAACCAAACTTCCATAAAAATTCCGTCAGGAGCTATTGGAAATTTTCTCGGAGCTAAGTCATTCACTGGCTTTGCCGAAGATAAACCAATAATCTGGAATCCGAACTTAATGGGAAAGCAGAATCGAAGAAGCGGAAAAACAAGCAGTCGTAAACGCGGCAACTAAATCAGAATAAAGGAGGTATTATTATGTCGAATGAATCGTCAGTAATCATTACTTTTAGAAAAGAACCAGATTGTGATTTGGAAAAAACGCGGGAGGCGCTCAGGAGTATTTTCCCTTCGGCTGTTCCCAATTTTGTATCAAACAGGATATTTGTTCCTAACGGCAATTGCAAGCCTCTGGAAGTAAGGGATGCTATCGCTAAGCTTCCCGGTGTGTACTCGGTCGCATTGGCGATTGGGTAGCATATGGCATTGGTGGTATAATCATCGGTATTATAGAGGGCAGACGCGTCTCCGCGCATTTGCCCTTTTTCTTTGGAAATATTGTCGGTTGTTGGTTGTATACATTTCAGTAACTAATAATTAATGTTCCCTCTCCTGTCCACCACAAATTTTAAGAAAAATTTGGGCGGATATCCTCTCCCGAAGGGAGAGAAGGATAATGCAGGGACTATTCCTATGCCTAAACTAATTGAAAAAGACCAGGATTTATGGCACTTTGTTTCCTCTATTGTATTTATATCTCTGGTAATTTTACTCACTTATTATCTGGAAATCACCGGCAAAATAAGATATAATATCTCGGCCTTCGATTCTTTTATCCTGATTTTAGCCACGTTTCGCCTTGTGCGGCTTCTGACTTACGATTCCGTCACGGATTATATCCGGAAGTATCTTGGCCAGTTTCCCACAGGGCTTAGAAAAAATTTAAGCGATCTTATTAATTGTCCCTGGTGTACCGGAATATGGATGTCACTTATCACTATTTTTCTATATTTGGCTGTTCCGTATTCCTGGACGTTTCTTCTTATTATGGCTTTGGCCGGAGCCGGAACTTTCATCCAGATAACTATCTGGAAGATTGGGTTGGAAAATAATAAATAAATACACAAACAAGCCTCAGACTTGTTTGTGCCTGATACATATTCAAAGAGGGATAGATTTTATTATCTTACGACTTCCCGCCTTTTCGGCCGATTTCCGCCATATGCATCCTGTCTTTACTGACCGACTTCCCGCCTTTTCGGCCGATTTCCGCCATATGACGCCTGTCCTGACTGACAGTCCTCCCGCCTTTGGAGGCTATCTGTTTTTGCTTTTGAGGATCCATCGAAGCGAATCCTCTATCACTTTTAGCCATTGTTTTGAAGTTAAATTAATTGTTACTGTTGCCTTCTGTAATACTTCTGAAATGTGAAATAATTTCAGTTCATCCCCCACCACTTTTTTATTTGCGCCAAAGGTGCGAAAAAAAGAGATTTTTCGAAAATCTCTTTTTTAAAAGATTGAAACTTATAAAATAAAAAAATGAAAGAATAGAAAAGGGGTGGGGGATGAAAACAAAAAACGCCGATAAGGCGTGAAATTATAATTATATTAAGTATCATCCTGTTTTATACACCAAGCATGCGCTTTATTCTTTCGGCTATATGGCTCAACTGGACGTTGGACTTTATTATATACTCATCTATGCCCAACTCCAGGGCTTCGGCCAGTTTGTCATTGTCGCTGGCATTGGTCAGGATTATCACCGGGACATTCCCTCCCCATTGATCTTTTCGCAATTCGCGAAGGGCAGTCAGGCCATCCATTTTAGGCATAATAACGTCAAATATGATAAGATCTGGTTTCTGCGCATAGGCTGTGTTGAGTCCTTCCTGTCCATCATACGCGGTCAAAACTTCAAAGCCGGCATCTTTCAATGTATGCCCGATTGTTTCCAGGAGATGATGATCATCATCAACAACCAGTATTTTCTTCTTGGTGTTGTCCATTGTTTTTCTACTGTAATAATACCAGTTTTGATATATTTTGCAAATGCAAAGTAGATAATTTGACAGAAGATGGGGTATAGTATAGGATATACCTAGGGGGGAGGTCTAACGAAGAAATTTTTAATTTAAAATTTTTAATTTTTAATTAAAGTATTATGGAAGAGGATAAGCAAATTACAATTGCTCTCAAAAAGGCGCAGAGCCATTTGGGGAATGTTATTAAGATGGTCGAGGGAAAAGAATATTGCATCGACATTCTCCAGCAAAATCTGGCGGTCATTGGGCTTTTGAAATCGGCTAACGATAAATTATTAGCACGCCATCTCAATAGTTGTTTCATAAACGCTATGAAAGGAACTAATGAAAAGAGAAAACAGGAAATGATTGATGAGATTTTGAAAATTAATAAACTAATTTAATAAAATTATGCGTTGCGCTGATTGTGAAAGATCGGAGAAAAATAATTGGAAGCAATCGATTTACGCGTTTTTAATAGTGATAATAATTTTCTTTCTTTTTAGTGTCTTTCAAAAAATGGGTTTTTTAGGTAGTCTCAACATCGGCAATCCATCCCTTAACTTAAGTGTTTCTTTTTTGGTCGGGCTTGTGGCATCAGTTTCATCGTGCCTTGCCGTAGTCGGTGCAGTTATCATCGCCTTTGCCGAAAAATACAAAACCGAAGAAGCAACTTTTTGGAAGGGGGCAATGGCACCTAATTTACTTTTTCATATTGGAAGATTAATTATCTTTTTTGTGTTGGGCGGAGTTTTGGGGCTCATTGGTGGCGAGATCAATATCAGTGGTAACTTTATTGCTATCTATACTATAATAATCGCCGTCGTTATGGCTTGGCTCGGCTTCAATATTTTAGGCGTTATTCCTCCGATATCTAAAATCGGAATTACTCTTCCCAAAAGTCTTACTTCCAACTGGAAGAAATTAGAAAATTCGGAACATAAAATGGCGCCTGTTGTTTTAGGTGGTTTAAGCTTTTTTCTACCCTGCGGGTTCACTCAAAGTATGCAAATTTTGGCTCTCACCTCCGGAAGTTTTTGGGTCGGATCACTTGGATTATTCTCCTTTGCTTTGGGGACGGTTCCAGCACTTTTAATTTTAGGTATCACTACTTCCTGGACGAAAAATAAAAAAATTGTAATATTCAAAAAAGTGGCCGGGATAATGATACTGATCTTTGCTGTATATACTTTTGGTTCCGGACTAGCATTAAAGGGGGTAAAAAACAATATTTTTTCATCTGGCCAACAAGAAGAAGCTGCCGATAAAACAATAAATCCATCAGAAGCCGGAACAAAGTCGGTGAGCAGTGGTATTACTCAAACAGTGGAAATGCACGTAACAAGTTCGGGATTCCAGCCAGCGGCGCTAAAAATAAAAAAGAATGTTCCGGTAGAGTGGACAATCCATGGCGACTCGGTCAGTGGGTGCACCAGCAAGATCATCATTCCCGAGCTTAACATTGAAAAAAATATCAATTCCGGGAAAAATATAATTAATTTTACTCCTACGACTGCCGGAGAAATTCCTTTTAGTTGCTGGATGGGAATGGTCAGGGGCAAGTTTACTGTAGAATAATAGTATGCGAATGGCGCACTACGAAAGCGCACATGCGAATTAAAATATATGAATAAAAAGAAAATAATCTTAAATATAACAGGCATGACTTGTGCCAGTTGCGCCGCATCAATTACCCGAAAGTTATCACGCACACCAGGGATCACGGATGCTCGGATAAATTTTGCCGCCAAAAAAGCGTTGGTAGAATATGACAGGGAAATTGTCAGTATTGAAAAAATAAAAAAAGCGGTGGCGGAAGCAGGATATCAGGCATCTGACACGGAAAATGAAAATGGTCCCGCGTATGGTGATCATTCGCATATGCATCACAGTGAAAATGAGGACATAGACAAAAAAGATTTTTTATGGTCAGCCATTTTGAGCTTACCCCTTGTTTTGGAAATGTTCATAAAAATTCGATCAGGAATAATGGTTGGAGGATTGGACTTGATCATATGGATCCACATTTTTTTGGCAACTGTTGTGGCATGGTATTTCGGCTGGCGTTTCCATTATATGGCTATAAAACTGGCCAGAAAATTCAGTTCCAACATGGACACTTTGATATCTCTTGGAACATCTGCTGCTTATTTTTATAGCTTATGGGCAATAGCCAATGGAATGGAAGAGTATTTGGAAACGGCTGCAGTCATCATCACTCTCATTCTTCTTGGAAAATTTTTCGAATCCAAAAGCACAAAAAGGGCTGGCGTTGCAATGAAAAAACTTCTAGAACTGGGCGCTAAAAAAGCCAGAGTGCTGGAAGGAGATCAGGAGATAGAAAAAAATATAGATGAAGTGAAAGTCGGCGACATTGTACGAGTTTTGCCCGGTGAAAAAATTCCACTTGATGGGGAAGTGATAGAAGGTGAGTCCAGTGTAAATGAATCAATGCTTACCGGAGAATCGATACCGGTTGATAAAAATATCGGCTCATCCGTCTATGGCGCTACTCTAAATGAAAATGGAAAACTGAAAATAAAAGTGACTGTAACAGGGGAGGGAACGGCGCTAGCCCAAATCATCAAGACGATGGAAGAAGCGCAAATGGCCAAAGCTCCGGTGCAAAAACTGGCGGACAAGATTTCTGGCATATTCGTTCCAGTCGTGTTGTTTATAGCTATTTCTACTTTTATTTTAAATTATTTTTCTGGCGGCATATTTGCGACTAGTCTGACAAGAGCTATTACGGTCTTGATCATAGCGTGCCCCTGCGCTTTGGGGCTAGCTACACCGACGGCCATTATGGTTGGTATAGGGCAAGCCGCAAGAAAAGGCATACTCATTAAAAATCCGGAGATTTTTGAACGAGCCAAAAATATCACCATGATGCTTTTTGACAAAACCGGGACACTGACGATGGGTACGCCAAGGGTCAGTCGATTGATTGTCAATGATAATTTTAGTTTTGCTGCTGAAAATGTGTTGTCAATTGCTCGAAGTCTTGCGCAAAGTTCCACTCATCCGCTTTCAGTGGCAGTGGAAAAATACGCAGTAGAAAAAAAGAGCGGACAAGTTAATGTTATTAATTTTCAGGAAACAAGGGGCCGAGGGCTTAGCGGCATATTTCAAGATCATAATATCCCACTCTTTTTGGGGAATATGAAGCTCTTAGAAGAAAAGGAAGTTGATACTTCCTGGGCGAAAGAATTACTAAAAACTCCAGAGATGGAGGGCGGTTCCTGGCTTTTTGTCGGACACGACAAAAAAGTGATCGGTGCTATCCAAATTTTTGATAAAGTCCGACCCGAGGCCAAAAAGGTCATTGAAAAACTGAAAAGAGCGAGGCTTCATGTTGGCATTATTTCAGGTGATAATATGGCGACCGTGCACTCAGTTGCCAAAAGTTTAGGAATTTCCTATGTTCGAGCAGAAATTCTCCCTTCCGAAAAAGTCCAGGAGATAAAAAAATTGCAAGACAGGGGCGAAAGGGTGGCTTTTGTGGGCGATGGTATCAATGACGCGCCGTCACTTGTGCAAGCGGATCTTGGCGTGGCTATGGGTAGTGCATCAGATGTGGCCAAAGAAGCAGGAGAGATAATTCTTCTGACTAATAATCTGGAAAAAGTAGTAACGGCCGGGAAACTTTCCCGAGCCACTTTTTCTATCATCAAGCAAAATCTTTTCTGGGCTTTTTTCTATAATATCCTAGCTATCCCCTTGGCTGCTTTTGGATTTCTCAATCCTATGATCGCCGCCGGGGCGATGTCATTTAGTTCCGTGACGGTAGTGATGAATAGTTTGCAGATATATAGGAAGTAATTGATTTTTAAGTACATAAACGTTAATATATATTCAAGTGGGCGACAAAAGGAAACTGCCATTGATCTTAATTCTAGGAGGTAAGTGATATGGAAATGCCAGACGTTCTTCAAGAAATATTGAAAAAAGGTGGACCACTCATCATTTATTGGCAAGGGCTTGAACAAGCGTTCTATTCTCCCGAAACGCTTCTGGTGTTAGCGAAAAAAATCAGGGAAGCAGAGAATGATGAGAAAGGAGCAAAGATTCTAACCATCTATGTTGATGCCCAGTACAGCATCAAGCGATGGGAAAGAAATAACCTTCAGTTTATGGTAGCTAAAGAAATGGAGGAGGCCCTGAATTTGCTTGGTATCTCTTTTGATCCGCCTTCCCCTAAAGCGCAAGAAATTTTACAGGGGATAAAAACCAAAATGGGATTATGACTTTTTCCCGAGAGAAGTCGCTCCCTTTTTGTTTCTGGGGCAGGACACGCGTGTCTTGCCTTTTTCATTTTAAGCCTGTGCCTAACTCTGCTTAAAATTACAAATACGAATATTTTTTAACCACTTTTGTTCGCCAAAAAAGAGCCAGCGGAAAAAAGAGCATAACGGTTCCAAGGACAATAAAAATATAAAAAGGCTGGCGTTCGAAAGTGAAGCTCAAAAAAGCTAAGGACAGTCCGACAATTCTCCCTAAAGAAAGCACTAGTTCTCTTCCGACTATGGCTTTTTTTAAATCCGGTTTTGTATCAACGACCATAGCCAGAGAAACATTATTATAAATTGGATAAAAAAATTGGATAACTCCGGAAGCGATAATCCAATAATAAATATTTACTGTTGCTAAGGAAAATAAAAAAGTAACAGCGGACATAGCCAAGGTTACAGGATAAAGAAAAAACACTCTTTTTTGCATTTTGTCAGTAAAAACTCCGAGCGACAGATTGGCTAAGATTCCAATCATTCCCAAGTATGATAAAAAAGCGCCATAACCAAGGGGGGTTTTGATAAAAAATAAGGTATAAATAGGAATCATTCCAAAAGCCATTGCTTCCCAAAAAGCACCGATAAAAATGAAAAGACGGGTAGATCTTATCTCTTCTATAATCTCCCTCACCGAATATTTAATAGTAAAACTTTCCTGTGATCTTACAAAATACAAAGGAATAAGAAAAAAGAAAAAGGATAAAATCCAGATATAAAGATAATTTATTTGAGCAAGCGATCCAGCAAAGAGCGGTGCGACAAGAGAAATCAGAGGACCGATGCTAAACATAAGAGCGGAACTTTTCCCGATATTTTTTTGAGACGTAGCCTCGAAGTAAGCAGAATTATAGAAAGCGTAAAAGAAAAAAGTGATTAGGCCATTAATGAAGAAAGCCAAATATAACTGATAAGGGCTGACAATTTTGATCAAAAGAAGAATATAAACATAGGATAAGATTATTGCTATATACCAGGAGGTTTTAGAATCAAGCTTCTGACCGAAAAATTTGACCAACAGAATCATTAAAAGCACTCCCCAAAAAGTGAGCATAGCACCAAAAATTATTTGCTGCATAGTCATCCCTTCCTGGATAAAATGAGGGAGAAGAGCGGCTCAGCTAAAAGAAATAAACCAGTTGAAAACCAGAAAAAAAGTCAGCAGTTTTAGATAATTTGATTTGAACATACTATAATATTTGTCTTCCATTTTCCAAATCATAGTTCAGAGTGACGGAGTAGTTAGAAGGATCAGCGCCGCCGGAAAGAAGTTTTTCCATTTCCAATTTTACTGACAATACTTTTCCGTCCGAGACTGAATATGTGTAGTTTCCGGTAAGATAACCAAAAGATGGGGCAATCTTGTTTTTTCTGGCTTCAGCAATATATTTATCAACTTCCAGTTGCACGCTTTTATCTATTTGGCTATTAATGCTATCCAAGATTTTTTTGTCAGCTAGACTGTCAAAAAAGGGATAAACAACAGCAATTTGATATTTATATTTTTCACTCGATTCCTGGTAGTTTTTAGCGGTGGCAGCGGACTGGTCTTCGACAATTTTTTCTGCCTTATTTTCCGCTACCGGTGTTGCTGGCGGCGTAGCAGTTTCTTTTGACGGCTTTGACCGGGAAATAAAAAATACTGCCGCAAGGACAATGATTATGACTAAGATGATATAAATATATTTTTTCATACATCTTTATTTTAATTTAAAAAGTAATTAAAAGAAAGTGATATAAAAAACCGCCCCGCTTAACGGGACAGTTTTTTTATGATCTTATTTCACCAGCTCTGCTCTCACTACAAGTCTTTTGAGAGCGGTGCCTATTGGCCAACAAGTGGAGAGAGTAAGAGACGGGTTAGCTGTTTGTTCAAAGATGAATGGATCGTCAGCGGTGGTTGTTCTTTTATCAATTATCTTATAAGTATAATTAATTATTCTTTTGTTCTGTTGAGTTACCTTTATTTTAATCTCATCATTCTTTTCAAGATTATTGAGGTTTTTAAAGATGTAGTTATAGCTTCCCTTTACCCAGACATAGTTGCTGGAATGACCTGAAATAACCATATTGCCATCCTGTCCGGGAGAGGCGGACTTGGGAAAATGGACGACACCCTTTTTTAGATCTTCCTGTAGGCTTGTTTCATCATCGTTTTTAGACCAGATAACCGGAGCAGAAACACCGATCTTGGTGATGATTATTTCCGCATTGGGTCTGGCGTCTCCCGGCGCGTCAGGGTCATAACCATTGATTATTTCCTGTTTATCGGAATAGCCATCTCCGTCAGTGTCAGCCTTCAGAGGATCAGTCATATGAGCATACTCTAGTTTGTTGGGCAGCCCGTCGCCATCCGGATCATCGCCGGGTTTATTGTTACTATCATCTAATCCATATTCCCTGGTCCATTCGTTGGCGCTAAGGGGAGCGGCGTTAGCCACAGACAGAGGCTTCTTTTTGAATTGCCATTTATTTTCTTCCTCGGCGCTTTTCTTTTCTGTTTTATCGTTAGAATCGCTATTAGCAACTGAACTAAAGTCAAAATTGACAACATTAAACAACAGGAAAAAGATTCCTAAAAAAAGGCCGAGAGTCAAAGTGGCCTTTTTCCAGTGTTCTTTGTATTGCTTAAAAAGATTGGCTAGAAAGATTAAAAACATATGATTAGGAATAGCCGATAGGAGCTGGCCGACAAATTAATTTATGTAATTTATGCCAGTTTCCAAAAGTATCTTTTTATTCCTAACGCAGAAACGCAAGAAACAAGCCCGAGACCTGCAAACCCTGCAGTAGAGCTTCCGGTTCGCGGCAGTTTTTTAGTTGTGGCTGTAGTCTTTTTAGAAGATTTTTTCTTTTCATTTTTTGATTTTTTGTTATTTTTTTCTTTCTTTACCTTTACCTTGACCTCGATACTTTGAGATTGGGTATTAGTGTTGGTGTTAGAAACAACAACATTATTAGTGTTGGTGGATTTATCAGCTTGTGCAATAAATCTTTCAATGCGGATTGGTTGATGTTGGGGTTTTGGTCTAGGTTCTGGCCGTGGCTCGGGAATAGGAGGGTTGCATCCAACATTGCCACCCTGCTCACAGGCATTCGCCGTTGAAAAAACAAGAAGTATACCACCCATCAGAATAATAGAGAGGATAGTTATTTTTATATAGTTTTTCATGATATTAGTCATATGTTTACGTAATAAAACTATTCTAAATAGTATCAGTCATTTTCCCATCCTATGTTCTGATTTTGAAAGTTATTATTAGCATTGTCTATTGAGATGTTATTGATATTGCTATTTTCACTTTTGCCGTCAGGAGTAAAAATAGGCATTGGGAAAGGTTCTGGTCTTGGAAAAGGCTTTGGTTCTGGGATAGGCCTTTTCTTGTGTTTGCAATTATTTCTTTTTTCTTTGTAATTATAAATATCATCTCCGCAACCGTAGCATCGATGAGAGTCCTGATATTCGTTGTTAGCAGCATAATTATCATATCCTGTATCATACCAACCGGAGTCAGAATTATCCTGACCCCAATCAAATCCGGAATTATTCCAATCTTGATCAGTATCCATCCAGTTTAAATCGGAATTATTATCATACCAGCCGGTTCCATCTTCGCTCCAACTCTGGCCATAATCATCTCCACTATTATCAAATTCACCCCATTGGGCGTTAGCTTTCTGGACACCGGAGAACGCGACAAAAGTCAGTCCCACGACAAGGGCTGTGATTATTAGATAGAAGTTCTTATTTTTTACCATATGTTTGATAAAATTTTAATTACATTTATGATTCACCAGACTAGCATAAAGACGCTTATTTGACAAATATTTTTTTAGGTAATTTAGATATAAATAAAAAAATGGCTAGGTTTAGCCATTTTATTATAGCGCCCGACTATTTTTTATCCCCAACTTATTTTTTTGTCTACTCCAAGTCCTTTTTCATTTTCTCAAATTCATCTTTATTTATCTCACCTTTGGCATAGCGGTTTTTCAAGATTTCCAAAGCGTTTTCACTGCCGCCATGCTTGTGGTCATAGCCTCTCATCGGGCCGCATCCGCCCATGTATCGTCCATAGCGAAACAGGGAGACGATTGCCCAAATGATAAAAACAAAAAAGATAATTTGCAGTAATCCGCCAAAAAGACCAAAGCCGTACCCTCCCATCATAGGTCCATAACCCCACATCATAATTTTCCGTTAATAATTAGAGTATAATATAATACTGGCCGGACCTGTTTTAATTTCAGGAGCCATTTCACCAGAGGCCTCCTTTTGTGGTATAGTAATATCAAGCACGGGTTATGTTTTTATAGGGGAAGCAAAAAAATGAAAAACAAAAAATATTTTCTACTTTTGGCGCTAATCGTTTTTTTCAGCTGTTTTTTTGTGTCTCCTGAAAAAGCCGAGGCGGATGTGAATAATTTCAAAGCCTATGCCCTGTCGACTCCGGACACGACACCGACTATTAGGGGAAGCATCGATGCGGCTGATGTGGGCACTACTACCATAACGGTGCAGGTAGAGGGCGGAGACGTAAAAAACGTAACAACGATTGATGCTGCCGGAAACTGGTCATATACCTACACATCCGCGATGGCTCAAGGATATTATGATTATGAGGCAATAGCCACCAAGGGTGTAAATTCTCTCACGCTCAACTGGACTAATGGTTTGTATATCGACTCCGGGATTACTCACGATGTCTATTGGTGGGGGGGCAGTAGTAGTGCAGTTGAATTTATAGAATTTCCCGGAGGATACACCTATACTTCAGCCGCAGAAGGCTTCGGGTTTACTTTTTCATCAGAAACTAAAATTACAAAAGAAGGGGGCGGAACATTTAATGCTGGCGAATGGTATGCCGAAGCCGTCGATCCTAATAATTCCAGAATTATAAATAAACTCCGTTTTGGAGTGCCGAATACCACTTTGTCTTTTTCTAATCCTGTTACCATCACTTTCATTGTTGGCAGTGCTTATAACGGGCAAAGCCTGAATATATTTTCAAGAAGTGATGGCGGCGATGATGGTTGGGAGCCTATGGGAGTTGACTGCGAAGTCTCTGGTGGACAATGCTCTTTTAATGCTTCTCATGCTTCTTATTTCGCCATAACCCAATATACCAGCATCGCTGAAACCGAGGAAGGAGAAAATGACGACGAAAACGATGATTCTGAAAGAGCTCATATTGATTCCTGGAAAGCTTATCGGTATGAAGACACTAATAAAAGCTGTACGTCACGGCTGAAACTGGTCATCAAAGGCGAGCATTTTGACGAAGATGCCGAGGTGAAAATTGGAAATCATAAAGCTTCTTCAGTGGACAAAAAATCTAGAAAAGAGCTGGTGGCTAAGTTTTGCTTCACTAAGCTTATAGAAAATAAATCTGACCACAAAAGAAAAATATATATAACCAATCCTGATGCGGATACTGAAAAAGCCAACAAAGAGATAGATCTGGATGAAGTTTCCTTTGAAAGCGGAGAAAGCGGCGATTATTATGACCCGGCAGTTCCGGAAGGCACAAAAAATATTCAAACAAGACTCCATCAATTAGGCCTGCTTGATTCCCAATACATCACCGGGATTTATGGGGAAATTACCACTGAAGCCGTGAAAAAATTTCAATCTGATAACGGCATTGAGCCAACAGGATTTGTCGGCCTGCTGACGAGGGCAAAATTATAGATTGACTATCGACCATGGCCGCCGACCCGCATTATTATCGCAGGCCGGCTGTTTTTTTATCATAATTTTGTCTTTTGCTTCGGTGGTGATAGAGTAAATAAGGAACCAATGGAAAAGAAAAGCAAAAAATTGACGATGGAAGATCTGGGGTATGGCCCGTTCTTCGAATCCAATCGGGCAAAACTTGGCCTTGATGGTTTTGCTGTGGCTCGGGTGACAACGGAAACGAAAGGTGCATACAGTGTCAAAAATACTGATGGAACGTATCTGGCCAAAATTACCGGAAAAATTCGACATAACGCCAGATCGAAAGAGGACTATCCAGCTGTCGGTGATTGGGTGGCGATCGAAGAGAGCGGTGAGGGACAAGCGGTCATCCGCGCCATTTTGCCCAGGCGTACTGTGATGAAAAGAAAGTTTGGTGACCGTGACAGGTCTGGCGAAAAAAATGAAATTCAGATGATAGCGGCCAACATCGACACGGCCTATGTCGTCCAGTCGGTCGGCCGGGATTACAATCTCAACCGATTTGAGAGATATTTTGCCATAGCAAGAGACGGTGGCATCGAGCCGGCTGTCATCCTTAATAAAATTGATCTAATTTCCAAAGAAGAATTGAATTCAAAACTTTTGGAGATAAAAACAAGACTGGGCGATGTGAGCGTGTTCGCCACTAGCACCAAAACCGGCGAAGGACTAGCAGCGCTAAAAGATAATATTATCAAAGGAAAGACATATTGTTTTTTGGGGTCGTCTGGCGTCGGGAAGTCATCGCTTATCAATATTTTACTTGGCGAAGGGACTATCAAGACCGGAGACGTGAGTGAATATTCCGACAGAGGAAAACATGTGACCACAAGACGCGAGATGTATTTTCTGCCTGCCCGCCGAAGCCTAGGCGCAGGCGGGGATTCCGGCGGCATTGTCATCGACAATCCCGGTGTCCGTGAAGTAGGTCTTGGCGATACGCTTTCCAGCGTTGATAGTATCTTTGATGAAATAGCGACTCTTTCCAATGATTGCAAGTTTGATGACTGCACACACACTCACGAACCCGGCTGCGCGGTACTCGCTGCCGCAAAGTCCGGCACGCTGGACGCGGGAAAGTTTCAAAACTATATCACTCTCCAAAAAGAAGCCCGGCACAACGAATCGAGCAAGCTGGAAAAAAGAAACAAAGCCAGGCAGTTTGGGAAATTTGTGAATAGGGTGAAAAAGGATTTAAGGGGGGTGGGGTTTAAGGATTTTTAGGGTTATTAGTTGAATTGTGCTACATGGCTACTACATGATATTTGGCATATATAAGGCATTTTTTGGTAAAATAGCAATAAAGTTGACAAAATCACTACATGGTTTTTAAGCCCAAATTGGAACATATTCTTTTGGCTTTTCCGATTCTTTAATGAATCCTTTTTTTATTGTTGCCTTGATAATTGCGGAGGCGGCCGGATAATTTTTTTCGCCGATACCAAGTCGTTCTCTGAGAGTTGCGTTTGTCATTCTTGATTTTTCAATATGCTTTAAAACACAATGTTGAAAACAGGCGCGTACTTTATCATCCAATGTCATTTCTTTTAAATCCTTATGAGCGTACAAGGTAATCTTAGTGAAGTTGTCAAACTTTTCAAAACTAGGAGCGGGTAATTGATATAAGGCTATGTTAATTAATGCCCGATCGATACCAGTGCCTCCTTCTTCACAGACACCAACTTGCCGCATAAAAGATGCCATGTCTTCATTTCGAGAGCGAGGCGGGTGGTCAATAAATCTATCAGTCTCAATTAGTGGCTCACCAGTATTGGTAATTTCTATACGATTATCAAATATTTCTATCATTGGTCCCGCGCCGGATATCGAAAGATCTTGATGGATAAGCGCGTTGGCAACAAATTCACGGATGGCAACTTCGGGGTACATCTTAACTTCTTTTCTTAATGCTTTGGAAATTTCTTCATTGTGGGGAAGCGAAATTAAATCTTTTAATAATTTTTCCAACTGAATATCGTCCATATAAACTTAATACAATAATATTTAGGAGGGGCGGGTTAATTCATTTCCAGTTGAATGCCATCCCGCTGCTGTATTATCCGTCAAAATTTGAATTTTTTCAAGTATTCATCACTTCTGGATTTCCCAACCGGGCGGTGGTAAGATAAAATAGAAGCAACTATAGAGGCCTCTAAAAAATAATTAAAATAAAAAATATGAAAGAAAAAAACATCATCAAACTCAAAAAATCCAGCGTGTATAGCTATTCCGTGACCATCCCCAAGGAGATGGTGGAAAAATATGGCTGGAAGGAAAAGCAGAAGCTAGTCATCAAAGACAAAGGCAGGGGAAAGTTGGAAATCAGCGATTGGAGGAAATGAAATGGAACTCGTGCGTTTGTTACCGTTGGCATCTCCTCAAGGCTAAGTTTTTTGAAACGCCGGGGCTTTTCCCTAAAGCTTAGCTTTTTTGAAAAGCTAAAATAGCGGCAAACATGCGAGTCCTTAAAGACACAAAAATCCGGCGATGCCGGTTTTTTAATCTCTAATTGAAATTCCAGCTGCCCTATTTTGCATCTTTCACATATTTCTCCAAGAAATTTTCAATGAGAATGACAATTTCTTTTTTCAGTTCAGCCGGACTTTGGGCGACGAGAACAGCGAACCGATATAAAGTTTCATTGGAAGCGCTGATCCACTTTCCATTTTTGTAGAGAAGCAAAAGAAGCGTAGTGACCGCGATACGCTTGTTGCCGTTTTGAAAGGGATGATTTTTAATCATCAGATAGAACATAATGGCTGCCTTTCCAATAAGACCTTCATATAAATTTTTTCTGGAAAATTTTTGAAACGGCATCGCCAGGCAACTTTCCAGTTTTCCCGGATAGCGCGTTGAAAAGTCGGGGATCGGTTCGTTCCACGCCAATGTTTCCCTGGCCATCGCGTGAGCGATGAATTCTATTTCGATGATCGTCAGTCTTTTGATCATAACTATTCTTTGCCTAGTCTCCGCAAAGTTTCTCCATATTCGGCAATAACTTTACGGACACCCTCTAACAATATTCGTTTTTCCTCCTCGCTTAGCGGACGACCCAGATTATTTTCCAGCTCTTCCTTGGGAATTGCCCAGTTTTTGCCTATCCGGATAGCTTTCAGAGAGCCTCTTTTTACACGGTTAAACACGGCAATCCGGCTGATTCCGAGTATTTTTGCTGCTTCAGTTGTTGAAAAAAAGCCATTTTTACTCACAAACAAGGGCTTTATATTAGTTAACTTCTCTGTCACTATGTTAACATACGTTAATGCTATTGTCAACACGTTAACAATAATCTATTCTTCAATGATGTTTCCTCTGGCGCCAGCTAAGAAGATAAAGGATCCCGACAACGGCCGAGGGGCCGGAGATGGCGGCATACCAGCTCCAAGGCCGGTCAAAGCCGACCATAAAAACATATCCGACAGCGAAACCAAAAAAGATAAAAAAACCAAAAAGATCATATTTCCAGGAAACAACGATGGCTATAAGAAGAAGAAAAGACGGGAGAAGGTGGACAGCGAAAGCCAGGATCATTGTCCAGCTGAAAGGACCGCTAAAAACGTCAAACGCGAAGAGTGAAAAAAAGAGAACGTAACCAAAGCTCAAAATTCTCGGCAGCCAATGGATAATTTTTTGTTTTGTTTCCATAGCTTCATTATCCGCCAAAAACCGGATTTTTTCAAATAAAAAACCAGTCGGCATTTTTAAAAATTAAATTTTATGCTATATTTTCTATGTAAACGGCAATAATAAAAACAAAAATATGGAACAACAAAACCAAGCTCCCGCGCCAGCTCCGGTGGCGCCACCGCCAGTGGTTCCTCAACCGATGGCACCAGCTCCGATGACGCCGCAACCGATGCCCGCTCCACCACTAGCTCCAGTAATGCCGCCGCCAGCACCTCAACCAACTCCGACCCCTCCTCCTGTTTATTACCCGCCCGCGCCAGCTGCGCCGCCAGCAACTCCTGTGCCTCCTAAATCCAGCAGTCCTTGGCCGTGGATCATCGGCGGATGTCTTTTGATCGTCATTCTTATATTAGTTGCCGTAGTTGGTCTCGGATGGTGGGGAATAAGGGAAGCGAAAAAAGAAATAAATAATCGGATAAATAATAACTCGATCCTAAATGAGATAGAGGAAAGTGCTGATAAATTTAGTAAAGAAAGCGAAGAGTGGGAGAAAAAATCACAGGATTTTCGGGAAAGCATGCCTGATCCGGAAGAATTTCAAAAAGAAATGGAGAAAAATATTCCGGTGAAATAGAAAATCCCCGAATATTTTTTCAATACAGGATTTGCGCAGCTACTATCGTTAGCATTTCCTCAAAGCTAAGCTTTTTGAAATGCCTGGGCTTGTCCATAAAGCTTAGCTTTTTGAAAAGTTGGAATAGCGGTCAACGCGCGAGTCCTAAGATAATAAAACAAAAAACCACCCCGCTTTCACAGGGTGGTTTTTGTTAAATACTTCAAAAGTGTTTAGGCAACTTTTGATACGTTGACAGCGTTCGGTCCTTTAGGGCCTTCAGCCACTTCGAACTGAACTTTGTCACCTTCTCGCAGTTCTTCAAAGGTCACGCCCTGAAGTTCTTTTGAGTGGAAAAAAAGATCTTTGTCCTGACCTTCTCTGGCAATGAAGCCAAATCCTCGGTCAGTCAGTCTTTTGATTGTTCCTTGTTCCATTTGTAATAGACAATATTTTAATTAAATTTAGTACCATTGGAAGCTGTGCAAAAAAGTTCGACTAGTCTTCTACCTGCATGCTTATTGGGACTTGTAACCAATTATATGTCTATTATGGGCATTTGTCAAGCGATGTTTATGGCATGGCTTATTAGAGGCCTTTTTTGTCTCTCGCGCTGATGCCAGCCGTGCGTCCTGTTGTCCAGGCGATCTGCAGATTATATCCGCCAGTCGGGCCATCGAGATCCAAAATTTCTCCGGCTAAAAATAGATTAGGGACGATCTTTGAACGCATTGTCTTGGGTTCAACTTCTTTTAGATCCACTCCGCCGGAAGTTATCATGGCGCTCCCGAAATCCAAAAGCGCGTTGACAGTTACACAAATATTTTTTATCAGTCGGGCCAAGTTGTTTCTTTCTGATTTTGCAATTGTGTAAATTTTTCTGGTAATTTCTATTCCGGACAGTTCTATCAATTTTACTGCTAACTTTCGTGGAAATATTTCTGATAAATAATTTTTTAGATCTTTTTTCTTATGTATCTCAAAGTCTTTTTTTAATTTTTCTTCCAGTTCGGCTATGCCCAGAGTGGGGAGCAGGTCAATTTCCAGGAATACCTTGCCTTTTTTTAGATATTCGCCAATAGTTTTGCTGGCATTAATGATAGCCGGTCCGCTCATCCCAAAATGGGTGAAAATAATCTCTCCCGGATCCAGTTTCACCTTTTTGCCATTTTGGATCAATTTTATTCCAGTCTGCGCAAGACTTATTCCTTGCAGATCCTTGATCCAGGATTCAACTATTTTTACAGGCACAAGAGCGGGAGTGGGGGAATTTATTTTATGTCCGATACGCGCGAGCCACAGGTATCCGTCTCCAGTGGAGCCGGTCACCGGATATGATTTTCCTCCAGTCGTAATGATAAAATTATCGGCATAAATCTTTTTGTTTTCCAGCTCTACGTATTCTATTTTTTTATCTTTTATTTTTAGATCAAGGACATTATGGTTAAACATAATTTTCACCCCATTCTTTTTCAGGGCTTTTTCAAGGACATGAAGAACATCCTGCGCTTTGTCACTTGCTGGGAAAACCCGGCCATTTTTTTCTGTTTTCACTTCAAGGCCTAAACTGGCAAAAAATTCCACTGTTTCATTGGGACCGAAAGCCGCCAGGGAAGAGAAGAGAAATCTGCCATTTTTGCCAATTTTTTCAATAAATCCGCGGGTATCGAAACTAATCTGGGTGATATTGCACCGGCCGTTGCCAGTGAGAAGCAATTTTTTTCCAAGAGTCCTATTTTTCTCGATCAGAGCCATTTTTGCGCCATCAAAACTGGCAGCTATCGCTGCCATCATCCCGGCCGCCCCGCCACCGATGACGACGATATCAAAATATTCCTCTTTTTTGCTGGTGTTCATAATAAACCTATCCTAACATTGTTTTTTGGATTTTTCTATCGATGCCTTGACAAGATGAGTCAGGAGTGATATACTTGCTTTTTATGTTAATACTTCTTTCTTGAAATGGTCGGAGTATATAAACATAAAATATTAATTTTTATGTTTAAGCTCCGGCGCAAAATTGTAAGGTGCAAAGTTGGACTTCGAGCTTGAGACAAAGTAAATGAGAAGAAGAAACAACGCGCGTTTGGCGCGCGCCGCTAGCGGTTGGAAAAGACCGCCAGGAACTAGTTACAATCATCCAAAAAGAGGACGATTTTCTGGCGATGCGATCGACATCAATCGTTTTATCAATAAAACTGAAGCACTAAAACCTGTCGAAGTTTTTGTGCCTCGTTATACATTTAATGATCTTGAGATCCGACGCGAACTGAAGCAGACGATAAAAAACCGCGGATATGTCACGCCTACTCCTATCCAGGATATGGCTATTCCGGCAGTTCTTTCCGGGCGAGATGTTATTGGTCTGGCTAATACCGGCACTGGAAAAACAGCCGCTTTTCTTATCCCGATGATTAACAAAATACTTTTGAACCCAAGGGAAAAAGTGCTTATCGTTGTTCCGACTCGCGAGCTGGCTATCCAAATCCAGGACGAATTTATCGCTTTGGCTCGTGCGCTTCGCCTCTATTCCGTGGTTGTTGTTGGTGGCGCTAACATCGGAAGACAAATTTCCGAACTCCGATTGCGGCATAATATGGTTATCGGTACACCCGGACGTCTAAAAGATCTGATCACCCGAAAGGTGCTTAATTTATCAGGATTTAATAATATCGTTTTGGACGAAGCTGACCGGATGTTTGATATGGGATTTTTGCCGGATGTGAAATTATTTTTATCTCTCGTCTCCAAAAAAAGACAGACGATGCTTTTTTCCGCTACGTTTTCCAGAGAGATCGAGAATTTGACAAGACAATTTCTGAATAATCCAGAACGCATTTCCATAAAGACCGGAGAAACCTCGGCTCTTGTTGACCAGGATATCGTCCGGGTGACTATGGGCAAGGATAAATCGGAAGTGCTTCACGATCTTTTGAACCAAGTGGAATTTCAAAAAGTGTTGATTTTTACCCGTACCAAACACGGCGCGGACAAGTTGTCAAAAAATTTACATCTCAAGGGTTTCAAATCAGAATGTATCCATGGTAATAAATCTCAAGCGAAAAGGCAACGCGCGCTCAAAATGTTCAAGGATAATGTTGTCGAAATTTTGGTTGCCACTGATGTAGCGGCAAGAGGCTTGGATATTCCGAACGTCAGCCATGTCATCAATTTTGATCTTCCGGCGACATATGACGACTATATCCACCGCATCGGCCGCACTGGCCGCGCGGAGCAAAAAGGAATCGCGCTGACTTTTGTGAATTAGGAAAAAAATAGAGGCCTCAAAAGAGGCCTCTATTTTTTCCATTCAATAATATCTCCAGCCTTACGCTCAATCTCGTCTGCCTTTCGGAGTCCGCATATTTGTTTTCTGTTTAAAATCGGATAGTGTCTGACTTTATCAAGATATTCTGGAATGTAGTCAATTTCTTCTTTGGTTGTCATCCAACCAAGCTTATCAAAAATTTTGAGATTCAGGGGTCGCGAGAAATTTCTCAAATTTTTTCTTCCATGATCATCCGTATATTCATGGAAGTAACTCATGACCAGTTCTCTGATGGATTTGTAGATCGGTTCCCGGTAACGAAGAACAGCGTGGTTTGTTTTTGAGATGGCACCCCACTTGCCGTCACGCTTAAAAACGGCGATGACATGGTCAAAATCATTCTTGTTGGCTCTAAGATCGACTAAAAGAGGGGGGTAGTCATTTATCCGAAGAGCCAAAGCCGCTAGAGCCGCACCCTCCATACAATGACAAGTATTTTCTTCCAAAACTGACATAGGAGAAAGGCTGGTATCTCCATTTTTCTCGAAATTCATTGGCATCAAATTCAGAAAATCCTGGATCTTTCCGGGAGTGTTCAGACTTTTCAATATTTTTAGTTCTTTTTTTCCTATCCCAAACATTTTGTGTGATTTTTTTATGCTCAACAAGTTCCTGATAGTTTTTATTGTTCAAAATAGTTTTTCACCGCGAACTCGAATTGAGCAATGAATATTTCTTTTATATATGAAATATTATTTTGCTCATAAAAAAGAAGCATCGCTTTTTTATACTCGATTGCGTCGACGTTGCGATAGGATAGCATAGATTTGCCATGGGCATGTAAAATGGCATTGGCGACAATGCGCGACGTGCGTTTGTTTCCGTCTTCAAATGGTTGGATATAAGCAATCATAACGAGAACAATAAAAGATTTGACATATGGATTTGCTACCGCCTCAAGAACTTCCGTCAATTTTTTCATAGCCGTTTCAATATCTTTTCTTTTAGGCAAAGGCCGGTAAATCGTTCCGGTGATTCCCACTGGATGATCTCTAAAATCTTTTTTTATATCCACTTTTTCCGTCAGCATCTCATGGATTTTTATAATTTTATCAAGGTCGATATTGGCAAAGTAATCATAATTCGCCAAAATGAAATCAAGCGTTTTTTTATGGTTCAAAATCATTTGTGCTTCCGCCCTATCCTTACCTTTCGCGAAACGCATTTCGCGAAGGAGCGCCTCGGTCTCGAGCAAGGTATAAGTATTACCTTCAATTTCTGAAGACTTCCATGACAATTCTATTATCAAACGTTCCCATTCTTTTCGAAGAATCACCGGACTTTCTTTAGCTAGCTTGCTATTTGTTTCGACATACCTTTTATTTATTTCTTCCAACTTTTCTATTTCTTCCGGTGAAAAAAGACCGTCATTCAATATAGAAAAAATTTCGTCATCAAATAACGGCTTGGCATTTCTATTTAAAAAAGGGAGAGAGAAATATTTTTTACTGTCGATTTTCTCAAGCGCCAAATATTTCCGGGAAATCTCGTATGCTATCGATCTTCCTTTTCCGCGCTTTTTCAATATGTCATTTTCTTCTAAAAATGACAGGTCGCGAACAATAGTCAGTCGCTTGACATTGAATTTTTTTCCGGTTTCAGAAAAAACGTCCTTTGTTTGAAAGGATATCTGCTTCTTGGCAAAATCAACAATGGCAACTTGCCTTTCGCTTAATTTGGGATAAATTGGCATAATTGTATCATTTATACTCTAAATTATACTATAATTGTATCATTTATGATACAAAAAGTCAAGATATTAATTAAAAAATGATATAGTTAAACAAAGAAGGCTTATATAAGCCTTCAATTTGCTTGCTCTCAAAATGGTCCTATTATCGACAAATAAATCTTAGTGTAACTTATCCGAATATTGAGTTTTACTTAAAGTGGGTGGGAGAGTTGATACAGGGGTAGATTTGGTTAATATTACTTCGTCTTTCTGTTATTTTCGCATTATTAGTTAAGACTAACTATTCTAATTTATCCGGATTTATGGCATAATAAAAACATAACACGAGTATCGCCTTTGCAATCAATTACTACAAATAGTTATTTATAAAATGATTTCAAAACAAAAAAATATTGTCATATTTTTTATCTCTTTACTGCTATTCTTTTTTAGCCTTGTTTCTGACGCCCGTGCTTCAGGCATCCATACATTCAGCATAAATAATGAGGGGAAATACTTTATTGATTATCGGGACGGTTTGGATCCGAATACAGTTCAGATATTTAGAAACATAATCATAAAAATGATGCCCGCTTTAGATGAATGGGGCAGTACTAGCATTGACAAATTAGAAATAGCTATCGTACCGGATTCTTTCGATGACTACCAAATAGCGTATAAGAATACCGAAATCTGGAAAATCATGGATATTACCACCAAGGATCGCTTTGACGGAGTCACAGGCTCTGCTAGGTCAGAAAGAAAAAAAATTATCATCAAGGAGTCCGCTTTTAATAATACCACTTTTTATCATGAGTCGTGCCATTTAATCCAGTACCCATTTGAATTTGACCAATATTTTTCTGAAGGCCAGGCCAATGTTTGCTCAATGTTCGTCAATAAGGCTCTCGGGGGTTCAGATGTTCTCCGGTCGTTTAGGGTCGACATTAAAGCTGCCTACGATAAACTTTCTCCTCAAGAAAGAAAAATTTATGGCACAAAACTAAGATCGGATGGCGCGGTTACGGTTCTTCATTATCAAGTGGGCGAAACATTCATTGAAAAACTTCTCGCCAAAGCCGGCGTTGATAATCTATCCCAGTTATTTATGAATTTACGCAGTGATTTTTCCGAGGTTGCGAAAAAATACGAAGATTATCCTCTAGCACCTAGTTACCTCGCTGCCAAAGGTCAAGAACTGCCGCTTCCGAATTTTGGGATTCTATTTTTCAATTCGGATGGTCAAGAAATAATTATGTGCGAAGCTATCAAAGCATATGGTGACAAAGTCGTTTCTGTTTTCCCTGAATTTGGTTTTTCTCCCCCGACTAATTGCCATGCGAAAATAGAAGCTTTCAAAAAAGCGAAGATGGACGAGTTTGACAACCGGATGGCTATGATAAAAAGTGGAAAGTTTTTAGGGAGGGAGATCATAGCAGACAAAAAGAGTGTCCTACAAGCTACAGAGTCAGATAAGTGGATTGGGAGCGAGGTTGTAAAAAATGAAAATTATCCGAAGCCGTTGAATATCTGGATTCAGAGAATCATCGCACTTGCTATCATCGCAACTATATTTTTGCTTATTGTCTTTCTGAAACGAAGAAGGGGTAAATTGAAATAAGAAATCATTATAAAAATTTGGAATAGAATAAATTGTAAAAAATAGCCTCAAATGAGGCTATTTTTGCTTGCTCCGAGCGGCGCGAGAACTTAGAACCGTTATCCTGAATGGCTGGAAATCGTATGAAATGGAAGCGGCGGTGAAAATGATGCACGGGGAGGCGCCGTTTGACGGGTTGGAGTTGCAATAATTGTATCATTTTGCAGATAACGATTTTTTCAGACGATCTATGTATTTATCACCGCAATATTCTTCCAGGCGGTTCAAAATCATTTGGGCTGATTTGTATGTCCCGCTTGGCAAAGATTCAATATACTTATATTTTTTATACATCGGTTTCCATGAATCATTCATCAAGATATGCAAACCCTCGAATAATCTGGAAATAATATAATCGGCCTGCTCGGGAGAAAAATCGTGAAATGAAGATTTTTTGCCAGGACAGCGAAGGTGATAGGTGAGTGGTCCGAGCTCATGCTCGATCATTCTCACCGCCGCATGGCGGATGTTGCCATTTTTATGCCAAAGCAGATGAAACAGCCATGGGAAAAGAAAATCCGGCCGGTTTTCTTTGTCGTGCAAATAATAAATAACCGACACAGCTATGACAAAATTTTCTTGCCGCCAATCCTCGGAAATTTCAGAATACTCAATTGGCGCGTTGTTGATGATATTTTTAATATCATCATAATTATTCCTGTTGCTATGCGATCGATACAAAAATTTCCGCACCTCGCGTGCCGCCTTGCGACTGGCATCTTTGTCTGCGGTTAAAATAGTTCTAAATATCTTAACAAATGTTGTCATATCTCTTCCTTTTTACTGATATGCTTACGCCTTTTCGGCTGGGGAAATGCCACCCAGGGCTTTGTGCGGAAAATAATTCCAGGCATCGGTTACGAGTTCAAGCACATTCTCCAATTCCGAAGCGTCGCCGCCTCGATCGAACATAGCGACAACATGTGTAAAATCATCCCGCTCTGCTTCGTTGAAAATCGCGTCTTTAATATCTTTCAGCGCAAAAGCACTCCCTGTTTCCTTGAGCATTTCCATGATTTCCTGCTCAATTTCTTTTTGCCGTTCAAGAATTTGTTGTTTTGTTTCTTTCTCCATATTTTTAGGCCAATATTGGCCATGGCTTGGATTTTTATGTTTAAGGCAATGGCGGAAACTCGACAATTTTACCAAGACTATCATTTATTGTATCTCGGCAATTTTTTGCATAAATTTTATTCCTTGATTCTTTTGTATATTTTGCAACCCTAAAAAGGTCGACGGTCCTAATCAAAACGCAATTTGACGATTTTGCTGTATTGATACATTTAGTCGTGAACTGCTCCGCTCTTTCAGTTGGCTTTGTAAGTCGGAAGCCATTCCCGAATAAAATACCCACTGCAGGATTTTCAACTTCTTCTCTTTGTAAATCTTCCTGAATGTTCGTTGATAATTGTCTAAACTTATCAATATTTATAGCAGAAGTATCTTTGCCTTCAGCCTCACCAATAAAACGGTCTCCTTCCGGTGAGGTGATAACATGATCTATCTCAAGATTTCCGTCATTGTAATTTTCCGCCTTATATCCCAAAACTTCCAGTGCCAAATTAATCGCATTTTCAAGTGTTTTTCCTTTCTCAAAAAGCAAATCTCTTAACTGAACCTCTTGATCTATTTTTGATAGCAACTCATTTTTTTGCAAAATAAGATTTTCGATTTCATTTGATTTCTGCTTGATATCTTCCTGTAAAACTTGCTCTTGGGCTAACTGAAAATTCACTTCACCTGTCCAATCAGGAGGAGGGGTTCTGTCTCCGCCCTTTTGGAGAGCCTTATCTATATCAACAAATGATTTAACTAACGATTTTCCAAATTTTATCGCCTCATTTGTCCAGTAACTCTTATCTTCTTTTTTCTTATATGTGATAAATTTCTTCCTATTGTATTTTATAAAAGGTAATACCACGAGGTGTCCATTTCCTACCTTGTAAATTGCTCCAAGAACTTTCGTCTTATCTTTGCCTGTAAAAATTATCTGGGCTCCACTTAGGTTCTCTATATAAAGTTGGTATTCCAAATTTTCCTTAAATTTTTGATAAAAATCACTAAATACTGGGTTTCCAGAAAATTCAACATGCTTTCCGGAAACTGATGTTAATGTGCCAATTTTAGTAGGCAAGAAATTATAATTGCCATACATCTCAGTATGAAAAGTATTTTGACCTTTCCTCTCCGAAGATACACCGCTTGCGAGTTGATATTCTTCTGTTTTAGTTAAAAGCACAAAAACATTCTTCCCTGCATTCAAATAGTCTTCGATCTCTTTTCTTAAAGTAAATACCTTCTGTTTGTATGTTTTTGATGCCGCAACATTATAACAACCTCCATCGCTTGTAGTGAAACTTACCCAATCTCCCCTTGGCTCTAACGAGTCGGGCGAAATCAATAAAATATCAGCATCCATTAATGATAACTCATCGTAAAAATCAACATAATTTTCATCAAATGTCGGTATTGTATATCCGATTGTAAATATTTGTTTTTCCATATCAGTATTTTTATTTCATTAAAATCATCGAGTTTAATTCCAAACGCATCTGCCTTTATTATTTTTCACTCTCCGCTCGAGCTTTTAGTAAAAATATCGTTTCACTTTTCAGTTTGGCGCGAGCCCAATCTTTTTGTGGATCTGTCAGGAAATCACCCAGTCCATCCAATACGTGTTTATTATCCAGCTTTTCCAACTGTTCAGCCGTCATTTTCAGCACTTTTTTGAAAGTTTTACCGGAACGTTGTTCGACAATTTCTTTGTTAATGGGCCAGCGGTTTTCCAAGAAAAACCAAACATCATAAACATCCCGACTTGTTTTGCCGATCCGTTCATGCATGGCCATCAGCTTATGGGCAAACATATCTTCCTCAATCATGACCAGCATTGATATGCCAAGCAAAGTTTTAAGATCATATTTCGAGCCAAACTGTCTTCGGTTGACCTCGACTTTTATTTTTTGCGCACCGGGCGCATACGAAAGAACGTTAAGCAAATTGAATTTCTTAATTCTCGAATCGACGACCGTCCCATAATTGGCGATAATTTTTTGTATTTTTTCAAATACTTCTATTTCTTTTTCTTCGTTCAGCAAGTCCAAATCCAAATCAACCGAATCACGAGTTAATCCATAGAACAATAAAGCGGCCGTTCCACCCTTAAATCCTAAATGGGGAGCAATAGACGTATCGGAATAAATGTCCTTTAAAATCTGCAGTAAGATATTTTTGTGTTTTGAATAATCTAATTTCATATTTTTTCTGGTTTAATTGGTTGATCGCTTTTGTAGTGATCGAAATACTCATCAACCTTCTTTTCCATTCGCTTATTGTTATAGATCGGCAAAATCTCAAACACCTTGTCCCAATCCAAGGCGTTTAAATTATCAAAATGATAATCTTTGCTCACATAAATTCTGTCCAAGAACGCGCGCTCTTTGGTAGCCATGGCAATTCCGTCCGAATGTTCAATGCCGACCGTGTTACTTAAAACATAGTCTTTCATTCGGACAAATGAAATCGACTGATCGCCAGCTTGAATATCTCGAGTTACGTATGAAGCCACAAAAATATTGCTATAGAATTGAAAGTTGATTCCAGCTCTCGTCAAAACAGTTTCGAAACTGATGTAAGAAGGAGTATAGATTCGCGTTGCAATTTCAAAGCGATTATAATTTTTATCTTTGGCATACAAACCGCGATATGGTCGAACTAACTTTCCAGCTTTAACATATTTTTTTAATCGGTCAGTAACCACGGCATTATCGGTCTCGTTCCATAATAAAGCCGCATCTTTTGTAGAAAAGACGGTTTTGGGAGATCTTAATAAGACCTCTAAATATTCACCTTTTGTTGGTATTTTGTTCATATATTGTCTGAAAGGGGTGTTTAAGTCCCTTTCCAGTTAAATTATATAGTATAATCGACATTAACGCAAGAGCTGAGCTAAGTGTAGGCTGTCAGATTATTGTCAACTCTTATCTTTAGAAGACTAATAAGCAGCCGTTAATTTGCCAAAACGCCAATATGTGATATACTGAAAATACAAAAACACTTGAAACCAGCCAATATTACCTACTTCTAGCGAAAACCGACTTACATAAGCAGGGTCAAATTGTATCCAAAAACGCAATTTCCAGCTTATACTATAAGTCGTTTTTTTATTAACTATGGACAAAGAAAAAATTCTATCCCTCGCCAGGGAACATTTGGCGTCTGTTTGTATGAGCCTGAAAAATGGTCTTGCTAAAGTGGAGAAGTCACTCAAATTAAGCAAGGAGAGGTTCAGCACGCTTTCCTACGCCGACCAGATGGTAGAGAGTACGATCATCGCCAACAATGAAAAAAGAATCAATGAGCTGAAGCATTTAAAAGGCTCGCCCTATTTTGTGCGCTGCGATATTGTGTTTAGCGGGGAAGAAAAAGAAAACAGAATCTACTTTGGCAAGTTTGGATTCAGCGACAGGGATATTTATTCCTGGATAACTCCGGCTTCAGTGATTCGGTTTGAAAAGCCGGGCGACGTGAGCTATAAGCGTCCGGACGGAATGATACAGAAAGTAAAACTGCTCAGGAAAGATCAATTTATGATTGTTGATAGAAAAATAAAATTTCTGTCTTCGGAAACGATATCCGAGCCGCGGGAACTGATATATGAAGAATATTTTTCCACCAAAAAAACAGGCTTCATTCTTCCAGAAATTGTGGCTCAAATGGAAAAGGCGCAGGATCAGGTAATTCGCGCTTATCATAAAGGATCGTTTTTGATCTCCGGTCCGGCTGGAAGCGGCAAGACCACCCTGGCTCTTCATCGGGTGGCCTATCTTGTTCAATCTCCGGACTTGGCCGACATCTACACCAGCAAATCCATCATAGTCTTCGTTCAGGATAACGGCACCAAGGAGTATTTCTCCCATCTTCTGCCGGAGCTCGGTATCGATGATGTCAAAATCGTTACTTTTTCCGAATGGGCGTTTGAGATTCTTGGCATGGATGGTAATTTTACGGAAAGATACGGAGATAGTGAGTACGAGAAGGACTTATATGAGTTTTACAAATTGAAAGCTTTGAATAATTTATCCAAGCAGACATATGCAAAATCAGATTCGCACTCAATACTTGAAAAAGTTTATGGAAAGTATTTGAACAACGAGAAAAAAACTTTGTTTCAGCGTCAAAAGGAAGAGAGGGCGTATGACAGAATTGACTTAACCTTACTTCTGAAAATATCTTACGCGAGCAGCGAGGGTTTAAGTGTGATTAGAGATCGATATATCCAGCAAAGGAACGGATCCATAAAAAAGAAGAAGGAAGCGGTACCCTTGGAATATTCCTTAGCGGTAATCGACGAATTCCAAAACTATTTGCCGGATCAATTGCGGCTTATAAAATCTTGTATCAGCGAGAAAAGCCAATCAACGGTTTATGTCGGAGATATGGCTCAGCAAGTGAAGCTGGGAACGATCCGCCATTGGGAAGATATCGAGGAAAAAATGGAAGAGGAACGAAAGGTAACGCTGCAAAAAGTTTATCGGAACACAAAAAACATTTTGCGATATATCAAAAAATTGGGATATGACATTGAAATACTCGATCAGCTAAAGGAAGGAAAAGCGGTGGAAGAATATATTTTTCAAAGCAAGGATGAAGAAATCGAACAAATCAAAAAAATCATTGCGACAAATAATTTTTCCAGTGTCGGAATATTAGCCAAAGAAGAGAATTATTTGACTCAGTTCAAAAGTACTTTTAGCGATAACAACAAAGTGCATGCAATGACGATGAATGAAGCGCAGGGAGTGGAGTTTGACGTTGTTATTATTGTGGGCGTCAGCAAAGAAATGTTTGCTGATTATCAAGATAAGGGGCATGTTGATTTAGCTGAAGAGAAAAAGAGAATTAACAAAGATCTTCTTTATGTGGCGCTTACTCGCGCTATATCGGAGTTGCATATAATGGGAAAAGAAAGGCTGGAGAATATTGTGCAAAAGTAGATACGCATATAGGATTATGGCCGGTTTATGGTAGAATGGTCATAGATCAACTTAGATAAACTATGACAAAGCAAAAATCAATCGCCGCAAGAATCGAAGAGATAAGAATGGCTACAGGTCTCAAGATCAATTCATACAAGGCAGTAAATAGAGGCACGGAAAGTCTGATTATTGAAGTTAATGAAAAATGGATTTTTCGATTTCCCAGAAACGACGACGCTAAAGAAAAAATGGAAAAAAGATTGGATTTCTTAGTCTCATTTTCTAAGGTGTCTCCTCTGGCAGTGCCGGCACCAAAATACCTTGGCGATGGTTTTATTGGTTATAAAAAGATACCTGGAAAACACCCTCGCCCATCTGACATCGAAAAACTTGCTCCGAAAGAAAGGCTCAAAATCGCAAAACAGCTCGGCTTGTTTTTAAAAGCACTCCACGGATTTAAAGACAAAAAAATTAATTTCGACACTGGATACTTAGTGATGAGAAAAAGTGATTATAGATCTTGTCCCAAGTTGATAGCACAATACTTGAGTGCTGATGAGCTTAAGATTCTCAACGCCAAGCTGAAAGCTATTGCCAATAATCCTAGTAATTTTGAAAATCCAGCAACAATTATACACGGCGATTTATATTTCAACAACATTCTTTGGGATCCGGATAAGAAAATAATTACCGGCATCTTGGATTGGGCAGAAGCGGGGCTCGGCATACCGGCGATGGATTTTATGGATTTGGTTGATTTTAATAAAAAAAGTAATGATCAGTTTTTGAAAGATATTCTGAATTATTATGGTGCCAAAAATGATGATTTATTTTTCCAGATTAAGGAGGATACTATTATAGCGATGATGAATTGGTTTTGGTTTTATCAAAAAAATAAAAAATCAGAAGGCATGACTAGGATAATAAAGAAACTAAAAATGATATTATCTCAGTCCTGACAATATTTCCTCGAGATTGGTACGATATTTAAATTATCCATAAATTAAATTGCAGTGAGTCAATTTCCTGTATCTGAAGATATCGGAAAAAATGAAGCGTCTGTGTATAATCAAAATATGAATTTCGAACACAAAAAAGAATCATCTATAAAAAAGCAAGAGAGTGAAAATGTTGAATCTGGAATGAAACAGGATATAGAATTGGCGACAAGAGCAGGAGAGGGGAAGGCAAGAGCTTTGGAGGAGTTATACCAAGGTTTTTTTGGAAGTGAGGAAAATTGTGAAATTTTTGCTCGACATATTCCAAATGAAATATATGATAGGGAAAATGCGACAATAGTTGATGCGGGATCGAGCCAGGGGACACTTGGAAATTATGTGCGTGAAAAATTTAGAAAAAATGGTTCTGATGCTAGATTGGTTATGATTGACACAAATGCCGTAGCAATGAAGCAAAGCTCAGTACAGGCTGAAAAAATTGAAGCTAGTCTAATGGAAACGCCATTAGCTAGTGAAACCGCCGATTTAGTTATTTTGCGTAGCGTTTTACAGTATGTAGAGCCCAAATATCAAGCTAAGATATTGGAAGAAATTAAACGAATATTGAAACCCGGCGGAATTCTAGTTAGCCAATTTTGTTCTTATGACACTCAAGAACAAGCGAATTGCTTTAATGGACTGTTTGATGTTGCGAAAAGAAGGGTAAATTTTTGTGGAAAAGAAGAGGGGATAGATTTGCACAGAAAAATATTTGATAAAATTGAAGAAATCGCAGATGGCCCTACTCTTTATGAAACATTCGATGAATTCTTTGTTCGGCGTATCAACGCCCCAGAAGAACAGATGAAAGAAGCGAAAGAGTATATTCGGCAAAACATTGAAGGATTGCAAGGCGTACTTACTCATCACGAAGAGCCATATGCTTGGCAAATTCCATATACTATAGTAACTTGCAAAAAGACCAAAAACATAATAGAGAAATAGTTTTAAAATAAAAAATTATAAAATATGAAATTATTACTAACCTCAACAGGATTAGAAAATAAAAAAGTACGAGATTTTTTCATTTCACAATTCGATACGCTTAGTGACAAGAAAGCTTGTTTGATTTTTACTATCAGAGAAGAAAGTGATTGGCAGTGGCTCGAGCAATATGATAAAGAGCTGGGGGAAATCGGATTGCGATATGACAAAATAAACATTTCGGAAGAAAATAATTTTGTAAATCTGAAAGAGTATGATATTTACTATGTATGCGGTGGCAACACTTTTTATATCCTTGATCGAATGAGAAAAACTGGTATGGACAAGGTCTTGATCAACGCGGTAAAACGGGAGAAATTTTATCTGGGTGTCAGTGCCGGAAGCATTATTCCCGGTCCGGATATTGAAGTGGCGGGAATCGGTGATATAAACGACATTAACCTCAATGATTTGGCTGGTCTTAATCTGGTTAAATATATCGTATCTCCGCACTATACTCCGATAGAAGAGAAAATGATTGAGGAGTTTAAAGCAAAACGAAAAGAAGGATCAGTAATCAAACTAACTGATGACCAAGCTATCTTCGTCGAAGATGGGAATATGGTTTTGATATAGGGAATGACATTGCAGGGAGAAAAAGTTTATCTCAATGATGGGTTGGCAGAGGAAAATTATCCTTTACTTTTGAAATGGTTTAAAGAATTGGAAGTGGTACAATATTTCAGTTTTGCTAAACAAGCCCTGGAACTAAAAAATATTGATGAACTTAAGTCTTTGCTTGATGAAATTGAAAGTGGGCCAGTTTTTGAGATTTATGATAAGGAAGATAATTTTATCGGGTATACTTCCTTATCAAGCATAAGAGAAGGAAATGAGAGTGAATTTAGTGTTTTTATTTTAAATAAAAGCTATTGGGGAACAGGCGTAGCAAGTGAAGCGACGAGACTAACTTTGGATTATGCTTTCAGGACATTAAACGTGGATAATGTTACGCTTGATACTAGTGAACTACATGAAAGAGCGATTGGGTTTTATAAAAAAATGGGGTTTAAACAAGCCGACTTAATAAATAACGACAGGACTGTTTTTCATAACGGCGAATGGATTTTAAGCGGCACAGTGAAGATGGAATTGACCAAAGAGGAGTTTCAGACGCGGCCGATTGTAAAAATTTCTCCTGAAAATCAAATAAATCCGACGAAGGAAAATATTGGTTTGATGTTGACCAATTGGAATATCAGTAACTTTTCAATGGAAGTCATTCCATATGGCGTTGAAAACACTAGCATCAAAATAGTTTCCGATAAAAAGTATGTTTTAAGAATTTATCCGAATAATATTGATGAACCGTTGGAGTGGATTGAAGAAGAGGCGAGATTCGTCAATTTTCTTAGAGAAGAAGGATTGCCCGTTCCTCAAATAATTTTTAATAATCTGGGGAAGGCAGCTAATGTTACTAATATTAATGATGTTGCTTGGAAAAGTCTGCTAATGGAATTTATTGGAGGCCAACATATCGAGAAATATTCTGAATCAACCGCCAGAGAATTTGGTATAGCACTTGCTAAAATGCATTTGGTTAGTCAGAAATATATCAAACAGAAGAATGGAAACGAATCAGTGTCAAAATATGAAAACGAACTATTGGCAAAAATTGATTTTTCGAAATTAAAAAATAAGTCTGTGATTAAATTTTTAGAAAGAGCAAAAGATTTTAAGCCCATTTATGGACAATGGCCTGCCGCTTATATTCATTCGGATTTCACCATTATGAATACACTATTCGTCGGTGAAAAATTGGTTGGTATTTTGGACTTCGACGACCTCCATTATTCTTATTTGATCAGCGATGTCGCAGTTGTGGCTTGGTCCATATTAAAGAAAAATAAGAGTTATAGCCTAATCAAATCTTTTATTCAGGCATACGAATCTATTCGTCCACTAATACAGAAGGAGAGGAACGTTTTAAAAGACTTTATGCTTCAACGAAATTATTTTATCGGCCCAGTGGAAGTTCTATTGTGGGGCGAAGAAAGTTTCCAGATGAAAGATATTCTTGAAGCAGAGAAAAATATATTATCACTTAATATTAGAGAACTATGAAAAACTCAATAGAAAAAATTAAAAAAGAAAGCATCGATGAATTCGGGTCTAAGAATACCCAGGAGCAATATTTGAGAATTGCCAAAAAGGGATTATGGAAAAGTGAAGATATTTTAATCAAAAAATATTTCAAACCTAATTCCCACATTCTTGATATCGGTTGTGGTTCAGGAAGGACTGCCTTTGTCTTATCCGAAAAGGGATTTGATGTCATTGGAGTTGATCTGACCCCAGGCATGATTGAAACAGCAAAAAGGGTAGCACTGGAAAAAGGAACCAGTGTGGATTTCAGAGTGGGAGACGCAACTAAATTGGAGTTTGAAGATAACTATTTTGATGGGGCGATATTTGCCAACAATGGCTGGGTGCAAATTCCAGGACATTCCAATCGTTTGAAGGCCTTGAAAGAAATCCATCGGGTATTGAAACCCGGATCCCATTTTATCCTCACCGCCCATCAAAGATATTACTCCGGCAGTTATCTGTATCTCTGGGTCAAGCAATGGCTTAAGTTTTATATTTTAAAACCTCTTGGATTTAAATTTCAAGAGCTCGAATTTGGCGATTGGTTTTTTGAAAGAAATTATCGTGTTGATGGGAAGAAAAGATATCAATTTATTCATTTCACCAGCCAAAAGGAAATGGAAGAAATAATCGCAAAATCGGGATTTACATTAGTAATGAGAAAAAGGATGGGAGAATTATCCAAGGAAGACGCCGAGGCGATGGAGGGGTCGATGTCAAAAGACTTCAATTGTTATAAGTCGCCTATATTTTATGTTTGCGTAAAATAAAACTTATGGAAAAGGAAAATTTATACAATCAAATTTTAGAAGAAGCAAAAAATGACGACAATATCATCGGGCTTTTTCTCAAGGGTTCGCGGGGAAAAGGATTTGAAAACGGGAAGTCCGACTATGATATAAAAATAATTGTAAAAGATGAAGTCGCCGAGGAATATAAAACCAAGTATTCCAATATCGACAATCCCGATATTGATTTATCAGTTCAATCATTGTCTGAATTTAGAGAGTATGCCGAATGGGGAACGGATTTTGCTTGGGATAGATATGATTTCGCGAGAGTTAAGGCGATAATTGATAAAACGGGTGAAATTCAAAATTTGATTGATTCCAAAGGAACCATACCTGAAGACGAGTGGAAGAAATTTACAGGAGAAAGAATAGACGACTATCTGAACGGTGTTTTTCGGTCAGTGAAGTGTATTCGGAGCGGTAATCTTTTGGGTGCTCACATTGAATCTGCCAGCTCCATTCCTAATCTGATTATTACTCTCTTTGCTTTGCACAAAAGGCTGGCTCCATTTTACGGCTACCTGCCAAAAGAACTAGAAGTTGCTCCGCTGGAAAAGTTGCCAATAAGCAATAAAGAACTGTTAGACAAAATTTCCAAAGTATTGAAGAATGCCGATTTGGAAACCCAGCAAGAACTCCTAAAAATGGTTGAAGAATTAGCGATAAAAGAGGGATTTGGCAAAGTTTTTGACAGTTGGAAAGGAAAGGATAAATGGGCAATGGAGTTCCATCCATAAATAGGCTTATATAGGGCAAAATACTACCAAAACTAACCAGCCATTGACCTAGGGCTGGTTTTGTGATAGTATAGTATGTCAACATTTATTTGACAGAATCGCGTTCTTTTATACAGACTCATACACGGGAGCTATAATCATGCAAATCGTAGCTATTGGTGGAGGAGAAATATCTATCCCTTGTCGACTGCCGCAAACACTATCGGTAGATAGAGAGATCGTCAAACTGGCTAGGGTGAGAATAGCAAAATCGCGTTCGCCTAATTTTCTTTTTATCCCGACGGCCAGCGGTGATAATGTCGATTATTGCCACGGAATTTACAGGGTCTATAGAACGCGCTTGGGATGCAAGCTTGATTACCTCAAACTTTCGAAAGGAGGACTGACCGACAGACAGATCCAAAAAAAGATCAATCGGGCGGATATTATCTATGTGGGCGGCGGTGACACAGCTCTCATGATGTGCGAATGGGAAAAGCGAGGCATCGGCGAAATGCTTCGCGAAGCCGGAGAACGGGGCGCTGTCCTTTCCGGGCTTTCTGCCGGAGCAATCTGCTGGTCCAAATGGAGTGTCTCTGATTCTCTGCGCATCAGGGATCCAAGCAACTGGATGCCCATCAAAGTAGATGGCTTGGGATTTCTCCCTTTTGCTCTTTGCCCACATTACGAATCGGAGGGTGAATGGCGTAGGCCGGCTTTCAAAAGCATGCTGCGAGAATATGGCGACATTGGCGTTGCTCTTGGCGATTATTCCGCCCTGGAAATAGTCGACCAAGTCTATCGAGTTATAAATTTCAGGAAAGGAGGAAAAGCCTTCAAAGTTTTCTGGAAGAGTGGAGTTTTTCACGAAGAAGAGATCAAATCCAAAAAAACATGGTCTCCTCTGGCAAACATCCTTTCTATATGATCGTAACCTCGAACTTACCGCTGATGCCCACGTGACATCAGCGGTTCTTTTTTTGTAGTATAGTGTATAATAATGATAGTGAAATTTATTGAAAACCATGGAAAAATTTGATTCGAAAAAACATATCAAGCTAATAAATGATTTGCCTTTTTCCTATGTATCATTGCCTCTTTATCTTGATTTTTGTGCTTATACTTTTAAACGCAATGGCGAAGACCTGATCGTCACCCAGGATCCTTCTTATCTCCACGATTTTCCTTCTCTTTTTCTGCCTAAAAACAAAGATAATTGGGCAATGGCTTCCATGTCCATGATAACCGAGGAAGAGGTAAAAAAGATTAAAAAAGAAGATATAGAAATTGCCAATCAAAATCCGACTGAAACGGAATATTATTATAAAACCAGCGGCTTTCTTGATCCTAAAAGCAAAATGAAAAACCGGGTAAATCAATTTAACAAAAGCTATGATTATAATATTTTAAACAATTATTCCAAAACCAAACTTACTGAATTTTATAATCTTTGGGAAGGGCAAAAAGAAAGATCGTCAGATTTATTTGAAAAAGAAAGCACTGAGTTCTTTTTCTTCTGTTTGGAAAACCTGGAAAAATATGACATCAAGCAAATATACGTAGAAATTGATGGTAAATTAGCCGGATTTGCTTGGGGCGTTGGTCATTCAGATCACAACTGGGCAGGTCTTCACCTAAAGGCGAATTATGATTACAAGGGGCTGAGCAGATTTCTTCACCATGAACGAGCCAAGTTGTTTTCTGACCGCGATTTATTTTCACTGGGGACAGGCTGTCATGACCCGGGGCTTATTCAATTCAAAAAAGAATTGGGGCCGGTTTTGGAGAAACAGTATTATTATGTATTTACCAGGGACAAAAATAATCATCACGCTTAGCTCGAAGATTAACTTAAGAGATACTACTAAAAAAATGAATCAAAAAACGACAGAATTTTCATTTGTTTTAAAACCAACCGAGCATGGCGTTGGTGTTTTTGCCGCTCACGATATTAAAAAAGGAACGTATTTGCGATTGTTCCGTGAAGAAGACGAAGGAAGAATAGCAGTTACCAGAAAGAAAGAAGATGTTCCTGAATTTTTTAGACAATTTTGCGCAGACAGGGGCGATATGCTAAGTTGTCCGCGAAATTTTGGCCATATGGAAATCGGCTGGTATATTAACCATTCCAAAACACCAAATACTTATCATAAAAATTACAATTACTATGCTTTGCGCGATATTCCAGCGGGGGAAGAAATAACTGTCGATTATAACACTCTTGAAGAACCAGAAGAAGCCAAGGAAGAATATTATTCAAAATAATCCGTTAGTAAAACAGCTTATATAAAGCAAAATATTCTTAAAATCAGCCAGCCATTGACCCAGGGCTGGTTTTGTGCTAATATAGCAAGTCAGCATCGACTGGCGACGTTAGTAGAAGAGGCCTGTTTTTTTCTAATTTAATTAGCCCGCCCTGGCTTATCTTGTCGAATGGGCAATAAAGTCGACAAGAAAAAGGAGATGCAAAATGAACTTTGAAGAATTTGTTTCCAAAATTGGCAGCTCGTCCTTACCGCCCCTTTTGTTTCATTTGCTCGATGATCCATTTGAAGCTCAAGGATATCTGAAATCAAAACACTATGTCTTCGCACTTGCGTGGACAGAAGCGCGAGATCTTCCAGGAGAAAGTTACACCTACGCATTGGCAATTAAGCCGTGCATCGGGAAATATGAGCTGACTGTTCTTCGACAGTTCGGTTGCCCTGAAATTGATGGCCAATGGGATGATAACCTTGTGTATTATTTCAAAACGTGGATTCAGAACTGGATAAAGGCTCACCCTTCGATTTTAATCAATGGGACTATTCGGGCATATCGATTAATGAAGGGCGAGATTAGCAAATCTGTGTCAATGATTGCCTGCGATTGGTGCAAGAAATCCGTACCAGTGGACGAGCTGCATCAAACTTTTGACGGAGAAAGCATCTGCGATGCCTGTCATGAGGAAGATGAGCAAGGTCCGCAGATCGCACGATTTGGTCGTGACCAGTATGAGATCGAGAATCAGGGTCGTCCGGTCCGCGAAGTGGATGGCAGGGTTGACTACGAGTAAGAAGAATCACTAGCCTCTATTCAAGAAACAGACGGTTGCGAGAAATTTGCCTTACGGCATATCTCGCAGCCGTTTTTTTTATTTCTCAATTAAAGCCTTTATCCTTTCAGCTTTCCCATCAACAAGCCCTTTATTTTCCAAAATCGAGGCATATGACAGAGAGAGAGTTGACAGCATGACATGATTTGCTAAAATAAAATCACAAATCCAGAAAGTTTGCCTGACGGCGTTCCGATTGTTCGGAACTAAACGAGACGGGGCTATGACTTCTGTTATCAAAAACATTTGACCGAATTGTCGGTCGGGTTTTGATGGCATAAGTTGTAGTCTCGTTTTTTTGTTTCCCAACGCAAACTAAGGTGCCTCGCATTGAACTGATTAGAACTTGAGAAGAAATATAAAGGCTAGTCCCGTTTGGGCCAGCCTTTTTATGTTACCTCAAGAAGCCATTGAAGAATTTAAGAGACTCTATGAAAAACGCTACGGCGTGCATCTTTCCGATGAGGAAGCGAGCTCGCGGGCCAATAATCTTTTTAAACTCTACAAAATCACCTATATGGGTGAACCTTCAATCGACGATTTAGGGGAAAACTTAGCGAATAATTATGAATACCAATCAAACTAAAATTAGCGAAATCCAATTTTATCCGGTGAAACCCAAGGACGGCCTCCTCGGGTTCGTTTCGTTTGTGTTGGACGAAAAATTTTGGATGGGATCAGTCGCTGTTTTCAGTCGAAGAGACGGCGGATATCGCTTGGTCTATCCAACTCGAAAAGTAACCAATCAAAATATCAATATTTTTCATCCCATCGATCAGGCAGTCGGCCGACAAGTCGAAACTGCCATTAGTGAAAAAGTAGCCAAAATAATTAGTGAACCATATGAATCAATCGAGCCCGAAAACACCCGCTAAAAATGTAAACTTCTTCTTAGTTCCGCACGCTCCCTTCGACGATGCAAAAATACGTCGTTCATTGACGCACGCCGAGCGTGATTTTTTTCTGGTGCTTTGTCATCTTTCCAATCGCTACGCCGCCAAAGACGGCTGGTTTTGGCATACTGACAAGATGTTCATGACTCACGGAGAAAAAGAACGCGGTTTTGCCGCCTACGGATTCAGCCAATCAACTTGCAAGCGTGTCAGAAAAAAATTGCTGCAGCTGGAACTGATCGAAACGAAAACCAACACTTCCAAACACGGCCATCGATCCGGAACGATTTACCGGATCAACCCCCAACTCTTCAAAAGCCCAGGGTTCATAGTGAACCCTGGTCAAAGTCCATAGAGAACCCCGACCGGAGACCACCATGAGCCCCATAATAAGAAGCAGTCAATAAGAAAAAAATAATAAGAAAGTATAAATAATACACCAATTTTTTTGAAAAAATGGAGCAAAATAGGGTTGGGCAACTCTTGGGCAAAACTTGGGTGGATTTTAAGAGGAATACAATTAAAATGAGAGATAAAATATGAGAAAATTAATCGGGGTGAAACTGGGGTAAAATTGGGGTAAATTTTGAGAAAAAACACTTCATCAACACTTCACTGAAACTTCATCGGAATTTAAGGTAGAATAAACACAAGACCTATAAAAAACTAGTAAAATAAAGGAAATTTAAGCATTTGACTTCTTTCGGCTTTGGGTCCATGTTGTGCTTGGGTAGAGAATTAATAATTAATGAACAAGCGTATGACAAAAAACACAAAAGTTATTGCCGTAATTGCCGTTCTGGCGGCCATTGGGGCGATCATCGGGGTTTATAACCTCGAAACAAAGAAAACACCGCTTTCGGGCAATTCCGGAGCCCAGAAGCAGGAACAAAAAGAGACAATAATATCACCGGAAGACTTAAAGCAAGACGAAACAGTTATTGCCAATTTTATGGACGATGAAAATTATCCGGTGACTTTTATAAGTTCGCAAGCGCCATCGAATTTTACAATCGGAAAAAGCGAACCGCTTCCAAAAGGTGGCGGCAGTCACATAACCACACCCGAAGAATGGCAACGGACTGTAAACATTTATGAATCAAAAGAATTTGTAGCTGATACCTGCGAAATCTACAGATTCGAAGTATATCCAAAAACACACGAAGTGGTAAACATTGGGCTGGTTTATCCAAAAGGAAGATCAACTTGCGATGATTCAAAAAGCGCCTTATTTTCTCCCTTGATAAGCAATGAACAAATTAAAACTATCGGCGAAAAATATCTCGAACGCTCCATGCCCGAAACATATTCTTCCGTAAAAGATAAATTTACATTACAGCCAATTTCTAAAGAAGATAAGAATGATCGCTGGGAATGGCTCTATGAAGATCGGGATTATAAACTTCCGGTCGAGCTCGAAGCGGAACCAAAATATCCGACCGTGCGCATGTTTATCTCCAATAGCGGAAACTTGCTGCAATATGAAAATACACTGTCGCTTTTAAAAAATAACTAAACTATGAACCAGGAAGTGCAATCAAAACTTAAATATTTTCTCTACGCTCGAAAGTCATCGGAGCAAGAAGACCGCCAGGTGCTTTCAATCGATTCGCAAAAGGGTGAACTGGAAGCGCTGGCCAGACGTGAAAAACTCCAAATCGTGAGTCTGCTTGAAGAATCATATTCGGCCAAAGCGCCGGGTCGGGAGATTTTCAATGAAATGATAAAACGGATTGAGAAAGGCGAAGCCAACGGAATTCTAGCTTGGCATCCCAACCGGCTTTCCAGAAATTCTGTTGACACTGGTTATCTGGTTTATTTAATGGATCAAAATAAACTGCAGGAAATAAAAACACCCGGCCAGCCTTTCAAAAATACGCCCAACGATAAATTTCTGCTCAATCTTCTTTGCAGCCAGGCCAAGCTGGAAAATGATAACAAAGGCATCGATGTGAAACGAGGGCTCCGACGCAAGGTGGAGCTCGGTTGGCATCCGGGCCCGGCGCCGATCGGATATATGAATACGCCTGACAAACAGAAAGGCTTTAAAACAATTCGCAAAGACTCGAAAATGTTTCCGCTTGTCCGAAAGATGTTCGACATGATTTTAAGTGGCACCTATACGGCGCCGAGAGTTCATGAAATTGCTGTCGAGAAATGGGGATTGAAAAAGCTGGCGCGAAGCGGATTCTATCGGGTGCTATATAATCCATTTTATTACGGCTGGTTTGAATGGCCGCAAGGCAGTGGGAATTGGCACAAGGGCAAACACGAACCGATGATCACCCGCGACGAATATGATCGCGTCCAGGCGCTTCTCGGCCGAGGCAGTAAACCGAAACCGGAAACGCATACTTTCGCTTATACCGGCATGATCCGTTGCGGCGAATGCGGAGCTATGGTGACGGCGGAAAATAAAGTTAAGAAAAATAAGAACGGGAATATTCATAATTACACTTACTATCATTGCACCAAAAGAAAAGGTCCGTGCAGTCAGAAATGCATCGAAGTGAAAGAACTGGAAAGACAAGTTAAAAGCACCTTGTCTCAAGTGCGACCGCCGCAGGAATTTCATGACTGGGCGATGAAGTGGCTGCAAAATGAAAACGGACGAGAGGCTGACGATCGAAACGCCATTCTCGCCAACCAACAAAAAAACTACGAAGCCTGCGTCCAGAAACTCGACGCGCTTATCGATATGCGCGCGGCCGGAGAAATCAGCGAAGAAGAATTTACGCGCAAAAAATCAAAGACCAATCAGGAAAAAGCGAAACTGCACGAACTTTTGAACGATACGGACAGCCGAGTCGATAGCTGGCTGGAGACGGCCGATAATGTTCTCAAATTTGCCAGTGACGCTCAGGAATCCTTCAC
>Ga0172379_10000106_pt1 | contig 214420 bp, 235 predicted proteins | sample GrowelOW334metaG_FD_119756 | JGI IMG/M metagenome (GOLD analysis project Ga0172379, IMG submission 119756) | Groundwater microbial communities from an aquifer near a municipal landfill in Southern Ontario, Canada - Groundwater well OW334 metaG | ecosystem: Environmental > Aquatic > Deep...
AAAAAATGTCACGGTAAGTGACATTTCACAGTCCCGTAGTGAAGCGGTGCTTCTACTACTGGGATAAGAAGTGTCATGGGAAATAATATGGATACAATAACCTTTTTCAAAACCCTTAAAGAATCAGATTGGAAAGTCCCTGTAACGAAAAAATGGCAGGTAAAAGATGTTTTATCTCATTTAGTTGGATGGAAAAGAGAGTGTACAAATGTGTTGGAAAAGGTTTTTGAAATAGGAAATGAACCGTGGTTTATGTCGACGGACAATTATGATAAATTTAACGACAGAATTTATCGTGAATTCGAAAATTATTCTCCAGATGCACTTATATCTGAATTGGAAAAATGGCAGGAAATACTGGAAGCTAACATCCAAAAATTTGGCGAAAATAAAATTAGACTAAGGCTGCATATGAATTGGGTATTCGACGAAGGAGATGAACCACATTTCGAGCATCACGTAAATCAGGTAAAAAATGCTTTGAAGAACAAATAATTCCTGTGGACACAGGCATAAGATCAAGAAATGTCCTGGGAAATAATAAAAAAATGAGCACTCAGTTTAAATTTAAAAACGACAAATTTAAGAAAAATAGAGACGGTCCATCACGTTGGTTACTTTTAAGTTGTGAAAAATGTAAAAATCAACTTCTGATTTATCAGAAAGATGGTTTGGGAGTTTTGATGCGACTTTATCTTGATAGAATAGTTTTCCCCAGAGGAATGAACCCTAAAATGAAACTGGAATGCAAAAAATGTAAGACAGTTCTTGGTTTGCCGATAATTTTTAAAAAAGAAAAGCGACCAGCGTATAGATTGTTCGCTTACGCGATTGAAAAGAAAATTATAAAGACAAATGAATTATCTAGACTAAAGTTTTGATTATAATGTCGAAAAAATTTCAGCGGAGAATTGAAGATTTCGTGTGCGAGAACTGTGGGACAACCGTGAAGGGGACGGGGTATACAAACCATTGCCCAAAATGTTTGTGTTCCAAACACGTTGATATAAATCCTGGTGACAGGGCAAATTCTTGTGGCGGGTTGATGAAGCCTTTTGGCATTGAATTAAGCCACGGTGAATATGTAATTATTCATAAATGTATAAAATGCGGTTTTCAGAAAAAAAATAAAACAAAGAAAGACGATAACATAGATTTGATAATAAAAATTTCTTCGCTTAAATAAATTTTTTTTATTAACCTCTATTTAAGAGCAATTTTTTGTTTGGATACATTTGTCATCTACTCAAAATTGTCCGATCAAACAATTTTGAGTAGATGATTGTTTAAGGTTTGTATGGCAACAAAAAACAACCACCATAACTTGCTTATTTACATAGATATGTATGTAAATATTTTTTAAATACGTCTTTTGGGCGTGTTTTTATTGATGATTTTTGATATAAAAAATCCCGGTCAACTTCCGGTGTTAAGTGTAGAAAACGGAATCTGTCTGTTAGTGCAGGCAGAAAATAAAGAATTTAGAAAAAAGGCTCTTGTAAAGAGTTTGTTTCTGTTTATTTGCTTTTGGTCTTTTTTTATGGTTTAAAATGTGTTAAAATGTCTAAGTATGGTAGAATATAGGTCTAACTTATTTCGTCCGGAAAACGAAGATCCTTTTAAAATCAGCCGCTCCAAAATTGAGCTTTTTTTGGAATGTCCGAAGTGTTTTTATTTAGACAGACGTTTGGGTGTTTCTCGTCCTTCTATTCCTGCATTTACTTTAAATAGCGCAGTAGATGTTTTGATGAAAAAAGAATTCGATATTCACAGGAATAAAGGCACCACGCATCCGCTCATGAAAGCTTATAAAATCAATGCTATTCCTCTGGCTCATGAAAAAATGGATCAGTGGCGGGAGAATTTTAAAGGGGTCGGGTGTCTTTATAAGCCAACGAACTTTTGGGTTTTCGGCGCGGTGGATGATATTTGGATTAATTCCAAAGGAGAAATGCATGTTGTGGATTATAAATCCACCTCGACAACCGCGAAAATATCTTTAGATGACGAATACAAGCAAGCCTATAAAAGACAGATGGAAATATATCAATGGTTGTTGCGTCAGAATAATTTTGTTGTTTCAAATACTGGATATTTTGTTTATGTAAACGGCCGCAAGGATAAGGCGGCGTTTGACGGTAAATTAGAATTTGATATCCAACTGATTACATACGAAGGCAATGCCAGTTGGGTGGAAAAAATTTTAAAAGACATTTATAAAGTTTTACTTTCAGATCAATTGCCTAAGAGCAAGTCGACTTGTCATTATTGTTCTTATAGAAACAGTGCTTTAAATTTTGAGAAAAATTGATTTAAATCTATGTCAAAATATTGTGCAAAAAAACGTCATAGCAGTATTAAAAAAAAGCAGTTAAGAAAAGAAAAACTTCGAAAACTTCGAACTGCTTTAGCATCCGGAAAAGACGCACAATATAGAAAAACGATTTTGGACAAACTAGCCAAAATTGCCCCACAATTAAATTTTTAATTCTATGAATTTTATCGTTTATATTTCCACCTCAATTTTGATGATCTTGGGATTACTTGGATCTTTTTTGCCTTTTCTTCCTGGCCCGCCTTTGTCATTCGCCGGTTTGTTGGTTTATGCAATTTTTGATCGTTTTGAATCCGTGTCTGTTTTGGCAGTAATTATTTTTGCAATTTTAACGGTTCTGACTCTAGTATTTGATTTTTTTGCGCCAATACTGGGAGCGAAGGGCTACAAAGCTTCAAAATGGGGAATAATTGGTTCACTTATTGGAGCGGTCGTAGGGTTGTGGTTTGGTCCTGTGGCGATTTTTACCCTACCTCTTTTAGGGGCTTTTGTCGGAGAATACTTTTACGTTCGTGATTCAGGTCGTGCGCTTAAGACTGCTTGGGGGTCGTTTGTTGGAATGATTTTCGGGTTATTTTTTCGTACCGGCGTAACAATTATTATGCTATTTTACTGGTTGTATGCAATTTTTTTGAAATAGTATTTATAAATTATATAATCTTAAATTAACTCAAAAAGGACGATACATGAAAATTCGAGCATTTTTTACAAAGAAAAAAATAATATTTGGCACAATTATTATTTTGATTGTGGGTTTTATTGGTTTTCAAATATATAAATCCAAGAACGACACCAGTAACATAATTGTTGATAACGTAAAAAGACAGGATCTTAAGCAAACCGTTTTGGCTACAGGAGAAGTCGTAAGCTCTATTGATTTGTCTCTAAGTTTTAAGGTCAGTGGGATAGTTAATTCTATAAAGATTAAAGTCGGGGATAAAATTAGACAAGGCACTGTGCTTGCTAATCTTGAACAACGAGATCAATTAGCTTCTTTGACATCTGCCAGGGGATCTTTGGCACTGGCTGAAGCAAATTATCAGAAGGTTCTTGCTGGCGCAACCACTGAAGATATTGCTGTTAGTCAGGAAGCGGTAAATACGGCAAAAATTAATTTAGAAAATATCAAACAGGCGCAAGACACAGCAGTAAACAATGCCTTGTCCACGCTTTTGAATACAGGTTTGGTATTGGAAGAAAATAATAATATTGGGACATTAGTTACGGTCACTTTAAGTGGCGCTTACAATTCAAGCATTGAGGGACAATACATAATTCGTCCTTATTCCAGCTCTGGCGGAACCAGACTGTCCATTACGGGTTTGGAAAATTATGAAGCAGTATTTAATTCAAATACCTTGATTCCTCTTGGATCAAGAGGGTTGTATATGCAGTTTTCTTCCAGTAATTTAAACGGAATAGATTATTGGGTAGTCAATATTCCTAATAAAAAGGCAGCGAATTATGTGACTTATTACAATGCCTATAAAACGGCTCTAGAGACAAGGAAGTCCTCAGTTGATTCTGCTCAGGCAGCCTATGATCAAGCTGTCGTAAATTTGAATTTAAAAAAATCACAAGCTCGTCCTGTTGATCTAGCTGTTTATCAGGCTCAAATTACTTCTGCTCAAGGGCAGGTGCAAGCTGCTTTATCACAATTAGAGAACACGATTATCCGCGCTCCTTCCAATGGAACTATTACCAAAGTTGATATTAAAGTTGGCGAGTTGGCAACCGCATTAAGCGAGGCAATGATTCTACAAGACGTTGAATCACTTCACCTTGAAGCCAATATTTCAGAAGCAAATATTTCTGCTTTGAAACCCGGTCAATCAATTGAAGTCACTTATGATTCTCAAAGTCCAGATGATATATTTCAATCCAAGGTTCAATATATTGATCCTGCATCCACTGTAGTCTCAGGCGTGGTAAATTATAAAGTTACGGCTTCGTTAGAAAATGTAAATACTAATATCAAACCGGGAATGACGGCAAACATGACAATTTTAACCGACGAAAAGAAGGGCGTTTTAGCTATTCCACAAAGAGCCGTGTCTGTTAAAAATGGAAAAAAATACGCAAAACTTATTACTGATCCAAAAAGTAAAACATTTAAAGAGGTTGAGATAAGCACAGGGCTTGAGGCGGATGGGGGATTAGTCGAGGTTCTCGCAGGTTTAAATGAAAATGACAGCGTAGTATCTTACATTAAGACAAAATAAGAAATTAATGCACCTAATTAATGTAAAAAATCTATCTAAGGATTACACCAACGAAGATGTCATAACTTCAGTTTTGCACGACGTTAGTTTTTCTATCGAACCAGGCGAATTTGTTTCAATTATGGGGCCATCAGGTAGCGGCAAGTCTACTCTAATGCACATTCTGGGATTTTTGGATCGACCTACTGGTGGAATGTATGAATTTGAGGAGAAAGACACAAGCCTGTTTGATGATAATACCTTAGCAAAGATTCGCAATCAGCGCGTCGGGTTTGTTTTTCAGTCTTTTAATTTATTACCCCGCACTTCGGTATTAGATAATGTTAAATTGCCGCTTTTATACAGTAGTTTAAAAGGTCAAGATGGACTGGCGCGTCAAGCTTTGGAGTCAGTAGGGCTTGGACATCGCCTAAATTATTTTACCAATCAAATTTCTGGGGGCGAAAAACAAAGGGTGGCAATTGCCAGAGCTTTGGTAAATGATCCTGCCGTGATTTTTGCTGACGAGCCAACTGGGAATTTAGATTCAAAGTCAGGTGGAACTGTGATGAGAATTTTACAGAAACTTAATGAGGAAGGACGAACTATAATATTAGTTACGCACGAAATGGATACTGCTGAGCATGCAAAAAGATTGATTAAGATCAAGGATGGTCATATTGTTACTGATGAGTTGATAAAAAATCGTAGAATTGCGGAAGACGATAATCAACTGCAAAAATAATGAAAATTTTTTTCTCTGAAATAAGACTGGTGGTTAGGGGTCTGCTTTCTCGCAAAGGCAGATCGTTTTTAACAATACTTGGAATTGTAATTGGTGTCGCAGGTGTAATAATTATTATTGCATTGGGAGCTGGCGCACAGAGCTTAGTTTTGGGTCAGGTGACAAAACTCGGCACAAATTTAATCAGTATTCAGCCGGGGAAAAGCAATGAAAAAGGTCCGCCTTCCCAGTTGTTTGGGATTGTTGTGACCAGTTTGTTAAACGAAGATGCGGATGCATTAAAAGATACAGGACGAGTACCGCATGTTTCTGCGATTTGTTCGGCTGTTCAGGGCGCAGATGCCGCTACATGGGAAAATATGAGCACTGATGTGACTTATGTCGGTACAGAGTATAGTTATCCAGATGTCGTCAATATTACTTTAAAGTCTGGTCGTTTTTTTGATCAAAAAGAAGACCAAGGAAATGCCAATGTTGTAGTTCTTGGATCGTCTGTTGCGGATAATTTGTTTGGTGAGTCGGGAGTAAACCCAGTTGGCGAAATAATCAAAGTAAAATCCGTTCCGTTTCGGATTGTTGGCGTAATAAGCGAGCGAGGTTCTTCTTTTTTTCAAAATCAAGATGATCAAATCTTTATTCCGTTAGATATTGCGCAAAAACAACTTCTAGGCATTCATTATGTGCAGTCAATTAATATAAAAGTTGATGACGCAGATAATGTTAATCAAACGATTGCTGACGTTAAATCAGTGCTTATGGAGCGTCATAGAATAAAATCGGATGTTGATGCTGATTTTACCGTGAGAAATATTGCAGATGCAGTAGAAATTTTAAGTACCATTACAAATGCCTTGAGACTGTTTCTTCTATCTATGGCGTCGATAGCTTTAGTGGTTGGTGGTATTGGGATTTTAAATATCATGCTTGTGACTGTGGCTGAAAGAACTCGTGAGATTGGTTTGCGTAAGGCGGTTGGCGCAACAAACTCGGCTGTAAAAAATCAGTTTTTATTAGAAGCCGCGATTTTAACATCACTTGGCGGTTTTATTGGCATAATTTTAGGCATATTAGTTTCGTATTTAGTTTCAACTTTAATGAAATATTTAGGTTATGATTGGGCGTTTATTATCTCTCCGACATCAGTAATCATGGCAGTGGGAGTCTCGATACTTACTGGTGTAGTTTTTGGTTTATACCCAGCTTTTAAAGCGTCAAAACTTAATCCAATAGAAGCTTTAAGATACGAATAAACATTATATGCAAGCAGCATTCAAACAATCTGTTAAAGCCCTGTCTTCAAACCCTATTCGCACAGGGCTAACGACTTTAGGAATTATCATCGGAATTTCTACGGTTATTTTGGTTTTATCTGCTGGCGCAGGTTTCAGAAGCTTGATTGATAATCAAGTAGAAAAAGAAGGTACGAATTTAGTCCAAGTCCAAACAAAAGTTCCGCAATCTACAAAAAATCGAAACGCAGCTGCAGCAGCCACCAGTCGAGCAGGTTCGGCTATTCCGGTAACTACATTAAAAAATCGTGATATTGTTGATATCAAACGGGTGGCAAATGTGACTAATGCGTACGGCGTTGTCTTAAATCAGAAAGTGGTCAGCTTTCGAGATGTAGTAAAGAGTTCTCTTATCTATGGCGCGAGTGCTACAAGATTCGATATTGATAAAACAGAATTACAAACAGGCAGATTTTATACGCAAGAAGAAGATATTACTGCTTCGCAGGTTGTAATTTTGGGTAGTAAAATTGCAGAAGACCTGTTTAGTAATGAAGACCCTCTAAACAAAATCATAAGAATAGGAGATTTAAATTTTACTGTAATCGGAGTCTATACTACACAAGGGGGTTTAGCAGCCATGATTGATGAGGCTGTGTTTATACCACTTGTCACTCTGCAGAAAAAAATTATGGGGATTGATTACTTAACTATTGTTGTTGCTCAACTTTCTAATTCTGATTTAGCTGAAGCAACTGCCGAGGACATAGCAGCCGTATTAAGGCAAAACCATAATATTTCTGATCCGATTAAAGATGATTTTATCGTTCAAACTCAGGCGTCAGCTTTGGATACATTTAATGTCATATTTAATGGAATTACGATTCTTCTTATTGCGATTGCCGCAATTTCATTGGTCGTTGGCGGCGTCGGGATCATGAATATCATGTATGTAGTAGTGACTGAGCGAACATCAGAAATTGGTTTGAAAAAAGCTTTGGGCGCAAAATCATCTGATATTTTAAACGAGTTTTTGATTGAATCAATTCTAGTTACTATAATTGGAGGAGTTGTTGGGATAATTCTTGGGTCATTTTTGGGCTGGGTGGTTTCAATTATTGCCAAAGCCGGCGGACTCGCTTGGACTTTTACTGTTCCGCTCTATGCAATTGCTTTAGGTTTCGGGGTTTCAGCCGCAATTGGAATAACTTTTGGCGTGCTCCCTGCCCGTGCCGCCTCAAAGCTTGACCCCATTGAGGCTCTTCGCGCAGAATAAGAAAGTCAGCGATAAGTAATTTAGAAACAAGTAATTAGTAAATAGAAAATATATGTCATGGGTAATGTATGCAATCCTATCAGCATTTTTTGCCTCCTTGGTTGCTATCTGGGGGAAAATTGGAATCAAAGGCGTTGATAGTAATTTAGCGGTGGCAATTCGAACGATAATAATTGTTGTATTCGCGTGGGGAATAGTTTTTTTGCAAGGGAATTTTTCTGATATTTTTAAAATTTCAAAACATTCCTACATATTTATTGTGCTTTCTGCAATCGCCACCGGCTTGTCATGGATGTTTTATTATAAAGCTCTTCAAATGGGGCAAGCCTCGCGAGTCGCGCCGATTGATAAATTAAGTATCGCCTTGACGATTATTTTGGCTTTTATTTTTCTTAATGAAAAGCCAACACTTGGAAATATTTTAGGCGGGTCTTTAGTTGTCATCGGAGTATTAATTACCGCTTTGGTAAAATAATTATTTATATGAGACACAAATTATTTATAATCGGATTATTTTTTAGTTCAGTTTTGCTTTTACCGAATTACGTTTTTGCTCAAGAAGCAATTAGAAATTTTAGCGGAGCCATTATTATAAATCCTGATGCCAGCGTGAAAATTTCAGAAGAAATAAACTATGATTTTGCATTAGAAAGCAGACACGGGATTTATCGTGATATTCCACTTCGTTACCAAGCTAGGGGTGGAAATTACAATTTGAGATTTATTATGGATTCAATTACCGATGAAAACGCAAATAAGTATTTATATTCTACTTCAAATTTAGCTGATGGAATTCGAATAAAAATTGGAGATTCTGACATTTTCGTCACAGGTCAGAAATATTATCAAATTAATTACCAAATTAAGAGGGCAATTAATTATTTTTCAGATCATGATGAATTTTATTGGAATTTTACTGGGAATAGTTGGAATGTTCCTATATTGCAAGCAGAAGCATCTGTTGTCCTGCCAGAAAATGTTAAGTCAGAATTAATCCAAGTAGACTGTTTTATCGGGATTTTGGGTTCAAAACAACAGTGTCAGAGTAAAGAAGTATTTGGCAACGCAGCAACGTTTAAAGCTCAAAATTTGGCTGCGGGAGAGGGTTTAACCATAATTGTCGGATTTCCTAAGGGGACTGTGATTCAGCAGACTAAATGGCAAAATTTTGCCGAAACCACAAGAGATAATTGGATAATATTTTTGCCTATTGTTATTTTTTTTCTTTGCTACTTTATCTGGTTTAAATATGGACGAGATCCTAAGCCTTTGATCCCTGTGGTTGCTCAGTATGAATCACCGGATAATTTATCACCTGCAGAATGCGATTATATTTTAAATGAACATTTTTCAAAGAGTTTTCTTACTGCAGAGATTATTCAGTTAGCTGTTAATGGATATATTAAAATAAAGCATGAAATGAAAAAAGGTTTCTTAGGCTTTGCAAAAGAGGATTTTCGAATTATTCGCCTGAAAGATATATCAAGCATAACTTCACAGACTCAAAAGCAAGTTTTTGAGATTTTCTTCAAAAATTCAGCCAGTGAAATACTTTTATCCGAACTCGATAATAAGTCTTTTGCTACAAATATTGAAACATCAAAATCAGAAATTAAAAAAGGTGTTATTGGTCAGGGGTATTTTCCGAATAATCCATTGGTTATCAGATCACTATTTATAACACCAGTGGTTTTGCTTTCAATCCTTGGTTTAATAATTTCAGTAGGACGAACGATTAATATTATTTCAATTTTAATTTCCGCGATCGTAGCCCTGTTTTTTGCCTATTTGATGTCAAAGAGAACTCAAAAAGGTTCTGATACAAGACAACAAATTTTAGGATTAAAATTATACATCGCTACCGCCGAACAAGATAGGATAAATTTTCATAATGCACCAGAAAAGAACCCAGAACTTTTTGAAAAATTGCTTCCTTATGCTATTGTGTTTGGATTAAGCAAGGTTTGGTCGAAAGCATTTGAAAAAATTTATACCAAGAACCCAAATTGGTACTCTGATCCTAGCAATTCATTGTTTAATGCTCTGATTTTGAATAATGCCTTAAACTCTTTTTCTTCAAATGTAAGCAGTACTTATAATCATTCAGCGTCAACCGGCGGGAGCGGATTTGGCGGTGGCGGGTTTTCTGGTGGAGGATTTGGCGGTGGCGGAGGCGGAAGTTGGTAATAAAAAAACAGACTTTCCAAGGAAAATCTGCTAAAGCGCTCGACCTTCTGGGAACGCGCCTGCTGATACGAGCAGCATATGGAGGCACTCAATGTTGCCAGGGTTGATGTAGAAGTAAGCAGTATGACCGTGAGTGTCACGCACGCCGCGATCAGCTCCGTGAAGAAGCAGTAGGCTGACAAAGGCCGGCTTGTTCAGCTGAACCGCCGCAACAAGCGCGGGCGTACCGTCGACAATTTTATCAATTGAAAAGTTCTCACACAAAGCATGACGTTGTAGAATTTGTCCAGCTTTTACCAAATCGTTCTGCAACATGGCAAACTTGAAGGTCTTCACGACTGTTTCGGCGGTCTGAACCGAATCGCACATGGCATTCCTCCTTGTATTTCGATTTCAAATTAGTATAATTAATATCTACTATTTAGTAAATAGGCGTAAATATGAAAGATAATACTTCAAAAACAATTACTGTGGCGGTTAGTGGGGGATTTGACCCGATTCATCCCGGGCATATACGAATGTTTAAAGAAGCCAAAAGTCTTGGTGATAGACTTGTGGTTATCTTAAACAATGATAATTGGTTGATGAAAAAAAAGGGTTTTAAGTTTATGTCTGAAGACCAGCGCAAGGAAATTATTTCCTCAATCAGGTGGGTTGATGAAGTCGTGATAAGCAGACACACGAAAAATCCTGATGACATGAGCGTCTCAGCAGAATTAGCCGCGCTTAAGCCAGACATAATGGCAAATGGAGGTGATCGAAACAAAAAAGACGCTCAAAATAAATCCTCGTCTTTGTATAAAGACATGACGACTTGTAAAAAGTATGGAATTAAAATGATGTTCAATGTGGGTCACGGCGGAAAAATTGAATCAAGTTCTTGGTTGATTGATAAGGCGATAAGAAACGCTCCGCGCAAGGTTACGATTAAAATAAAAAAATAATGAAAAAGTATTTAGTTTTTGTTTTTGGAATATTTTGTTTTATTATAATTGCGATTCTTATTCATAACGCAAACGTAAAAACCGATTACTCAAATTTAAATACACCCTTGGTTCATAATTTTCCTGAAAGCTTTGAATTGGTTATCGATAAAATAAATTTGAAAGCTCCAATAATTCTTTCAAACATTGCGGAAGAAGAATTGTTCCAAAAAGATCTTCAAAATGGCATTGTCCATTATCCAGAGACCGCTTTACCTGGTGAGGTAGGAAATTGCTATTTGTTCGGGCATTCATCTGACTCAGTTTTTGCTAAAGGTAGTTATAAGAAAGTTTTTGAGAAACTAGACAAGCTAGAAAAAGGTGACATAATAATAATTTCCAGCAAAAATCAAAAATATAATTACCAAATTTATTCGGTTTTTGTAAGCAATGATGATAATCTTTCAGTACTTTCTCAGAACACAAGCGGCAAATCACTGTTAACTTTGCAGACTTCTTATCCAGTGGGAAGCGCTAAAAAGCGCTATATAATTAAGGCTGAATTGCAAAGAAATTGAAAAAAATGTTTTTTTGATGTATAATTTCAGACAAGAGGACGAATCCTCTTTTTCTAGTGTTTAACCAAATATTTATGAAAAGAAAAGGTTTGTATATTGAGTTTCTATTGATATTAATTTTAACCGCAGCTGCGGTTTACCTCGTAATTCCTCAGGGAAGCAAGATTAATCTGAAACCCCTAAAGGTCAATTACGAAAAAGCTCTCAAACTTAAACTGGGTTTGGATTTGCAAGGCGGAACGCATCTGGTTTATGAAGGAGATATGAAAGATATCCCAACAGAAGCGCAAAGTGATGCCATGGCTTCAGCTCGCGATGTTATTGAAAGGCGAGTGAACGGATTTGGAGTTTCAGAACCGGTAATTCAAGTGTCTGGATCAAATCGCATCATTGTAGACTTGCCGGGCATTAAAGACATTAATGAGGCGATTCAATTAATTGGGCAAACGCCGTTTTTAGAATTCCGTGAAGAAAATCCTGATGCAAAAGTCGGCAAGCCGAATGAAAAAGGAGAAATTACAGTAGATCCATTGGATGCCTTTAGGGCTACGGGCTTAAGTGGTAAAGAGTTTAAAAGAGCTACTTTAGATTTTGATCAGCAAACAAACGCTCCTCAGATTGCTCTCCAGTTTGATGCTGAAGGTACAAAAAAGTTTGCTGATATTACTTCGAGGAACATTAATAAAAGGGTTGCAATTTTTCTAGATAATCAAATTCTTTCTGCGCCAACTGTTCAAACAGCAATTACAGACGGCAAGGCTGTGATAACAGGGCAGTTTTCAGTTAAGGAAGCCAAAGAGCTAGTCACTAGATTGAACTCTGGCGCTCTCCCAGTTCCGATTAAGTTAGTCCAGCAAGAAAACATTGGCGCCACCTTAGGACTCGCATCAGTTCATAAAAGCGTTTCAGCTGGCTTAATTGGGTTTTTGATAATTGCTTTATTTATGCTTATCTATTATCGACTTCCAGGGTTGATTGCTGTTATTGCGCTCACAATATATACCTGCATCTCTTTGGCAATTTTTAAATTATTTGGCATTACCTTAACACTTGCGGGAATTGCCGGATTTATTCTATCAATCGGCATGGCAGTTGATGCAAATATTTTGATTTTTGAACGAACTAAGGAAGAGTTGAGGAGAGGGAAAAATCTAGATGCTGCTATAGAGGATGGATTTTCACGAGCATGGCTGTCAGTTCGAGACTCTAACTTTTCTAGCTTAATTACAACTTTTATTCTTGGGTGGTTTGGGACAAGTATAATCCGTGGATTTGCCGTTACTTTAAGTTTGGGTATTTTAGTATCAATGTTTACGGCAATTATAGTTACCAGAACATTTTTGAGAATGTTAGTTGGTCATAATTTGCTTATCAACCATAAACTTTATGGCGTTAGTAAAATGCAAGGGGAATAATTTATGCTTAACATTATAAAATATTTTAAATTTTGGCTCACAATCTCAATTGTTCTAGTTGTCTTATCCTTAATAGCTTTATTTGCATTCGGTTTGAAATTAGGGATTGATTTCAAAGGTGGAACTATGACTCAGATCACTTTTGAAAGTCAAGCGCCATCAATTTCAGATGTAAAATCGACGCTTTCGGCTGATGGAAAAAATACTGATTCGGTTATTCAACCGATTGGTACAAAATCCTTAATTATTCGTACCGGCCCGATTGAAAACGATGAACATTTGAGATTGATGAAGCTTTTATCTGATAAATTCGGAACATTTACGGAAGATCAGTATTCTTCCATTGGTCCAGTAATTGGAAAAGAATTAAAATCAAAAGCAATCATGCAATTGATTTTGGTTTCTTTAGGTATAATTTTCTATATCGCCTATGCTTTCCGCAAGGTTAGCAAACCAGTTTCTTCTTGGAAGTTCGGAGTTGCAGCTGTTATAGCACTTTTACACGATTTGTTGATTGTTATTGGTGTATTTGCGCTGCTTGGTAAATTTATAAGTATTGAAATTGACAGTTTATTTGTGACGGCTCTTCTTACGGTTTTGGGCTTTTCAGTGCATGACACGATTGTTGTATTTGATAGGATTCGCGAAAATTTGCGTATACGTTCTGGGGCAGATCTTGGTGAAATTATAAATAGTTCAATTAACCAGACTTTAATCCGCTCAATCAACACGAGCTTAACCGTGATATTTGTACTACTTGCTCTATTATTATTCGGCGGAGAATCAATTCGATATTTTGTTTTAGCTTTATTAATAGGCATTACTGCTGGAACGTATTCTTCGATTTTTATTGCCAGCCCGATTTTACTAGTTTGGCATAAATGGGATTTAAGACGAAGAGGCTAGCCATCAAACAAAAAAAGCCGACCAATTTGCAGGTCGGTTTTTTTAATTCAACGCAAGAAACTCCTGACAATATTTCAAAAAAGAAATCGCTAGTTGTGGGAATGAATGAGTAAGGGTAATTAGTCTGGGCTGTTAAAACAAGCTTTCATTTGTCATCTTGGATCCCTTGCCTCGTCTCCGCGGGGGGAGGAGGTCATTAAAATCATTTTGAAGATCCACTGCCCCAATAAACTCCTTTTGGTTTATTTTTTGAAGTTTTTTTAAACGAGTGACCAGTTTGTTTTTTTACTTCACTGTTAGCATGATGACTGTATAAAGTAATAAATGGTGGGGCATTATTATTTTCAGGTTCATCCGGTATACCACTACAGCTTGCGCATTGTGGAAGTCTTCGATTGTCTGGCATTTCGTTACCACATCGAGAGCATATATTGGATCTTAAAAGTTCTGGTGATGGCATATAGTTAAAGATAATATTTCTTGACAAAGATTGAAAATTATGCTATATTAAAGAAAATAGTAAAGCGGATAACGCTTATGAGTATTTTAGATACAATCATTGGATCGCAAACCCAATCAAACTTAGCAAGTTTTCAACCCTCCTTAATAGTTAATAATGTTTTATCAACGCTTAAAGAGCGTGATAGGGATATTATAACAAGAAGATTTGCTTTAGGCGATGTTGGTTCCGAAACCTTAGAATCTATTGGCAAGCTTCATAATCTAACTAGAGAGCGGGTTAGACAGATTGAAAAAGATTGCTTAAAAAGCTTAAAGACTAATTCTTCTCAAGAGCTTCAAAACGCCTTACAGGTTATATTTGATATTATTGTTGAGCACGGCAGTATTTGCTCAGAAGATTTTTTATTGAATAATATTCTTTCTATCAAACCGAACGAAAAAGATATTCAAAGTATTAAGTTTTTATTAAACACCGGGGATCAGTTTAATTACTTGAAAGAAAGCGATGACAAAGTTGCTTGTTGGTACGTCGTTGGTTTTAACATGGAAAGGCTTACAGCCACAATAGAGAGTTTGCAGGCAGTTTTGAATAATCACCACGAAGTAATGAAAGAGGATTTTTTAATTGCTAAATTTTGCGAAACTGATTTTTATAAATCGCGCACTGAATTTTTTACTGATAAAATTATCCAAAGTTATTTAAATATTTCAAAAAATATTCAAATTAATCCTTTCGGAGAAATTGGGCTTAAGGATTGGGTAGAAGTTAAGCCGCATGACGTTGGAGATAAGGCTTATTTGGTTTTGAAACACCACGGCAAACCTGAGCATTATTCCGAAATCACTAAACTGATAAATGAACACAAGTTTGATAACCGTGTAGCTTACCAAGAAACAGTTCACAATGAGTTGATTAAAGATTCTAGGTTTGTGTTGATTGGCAGGGGAATTTATGCGCTTACTGAGTGGGGTTATAAGAAAGGTGTGGTGGCTGATGTTATCAAAGAAATCTTAACTGTTGCTGGCAGGCCTATGCACCGGGATGAAATTATTGCAGAAGTTCTTAAGCGAAGACAAGTTAAACGAAATACAATTTTAGTTGGTTTATCAAACAAGAAGAACTTTCAAAAAGTAGACAGAGACAAATACATAATCGTTTAAAAAAAATAAAATGTTTCCATCATTTTCGGAATACTTTAGATTGCTAGAAATCGGCCTAGTCGATTATTATGGCTGGGTGTTTTTTGTCTGGCTTTTGATTTGGCTTTTTTATAAAATTCACATTATAGACAGGCAGAACGTCTACGGTAATTCTATAGAGTGGGTTTTTTTGGAAATAAAGGTAGATATTTTAAATGAAAGATCGCCGCTTGCTATGGAGCAAGTTTTTGCAGCTTTGCACGCCATCCATACTAATTATACTTGGGGAGAAAAATTTGATGGGAAGGTTGTTTTGTGGTTATCTTGCGAAATCGTAAGCTTTGGCGGAAATGTCAAATATATCATCAAAATTCCGAAACGATACAGACCGTTACTAGAAAGTGCAATTTTTGCTCAATATCCAAAGGCTGAAATTAAAGAGACTGTTGATTACTTGGCAAACTTGCCACATTATTATGTGCCCGAGGAAGTAGATTTTGATTTTTGGGGTACCCAATTTTTAAAGAAAAAAGACGGCGCTTATCCCATCCGCGTGTATGAGTCTTTTGAGCATTCTTCGCAAGAAACATTTATTGACCCGTTATCAAATGTCCTAGAAGTTATGAGCAATATTGAACCCTATGAGCTTTTAGCATCTCAGATAGTTATCCGTCCTGTGAACGACGATTGGAAACAGCATACCAAACATGTTTTAGATAAATTAAAGGGCGCTCCCGAACATCATGAAAACAGCGTTTTGGATAAATTAATTTTTTGGCTCCCGGATTTTATTATGGATGTTATCGTTACTCATATCCTCGGCGTAGAAAAAGATGAACATAGCGTTGAGCACGTAAAAGACGAACCACCGAGTCAAATGCTTCATAAAACTGAAGGTGAGAAAGATGTTATTGGGGCTATTGAACACGCTATGAGTAAAGTCAGTTATGAAGCCAAACTTCGACTTTTATACATAGCGCCTAAGGGTAGGTTTAATAAAGGAATAAGAGTTCCGGAAGTTATCGGTTCATATCGAAACTTTGACGACGTTAATTTAAATGGTACCAAGCCAGACATTAGGCATACGTGGACTGATCACCCGTATAAAATTAACGAAAGACTAGAGAAGCCATATTTAAAATATAAAATTATAACAAAAAAACGACACCTTTGGCACAATTTTTTATTGCGGTCAGTTTGGAGAGGTACGGGACAAACTTACTTTAATACCGAAGAATTGGCCACACTGTATCATTTCCCAGTCTCGCCAAATGTTCGCGTTTCGCAAGTCGGTCAAGTGACAACAGTTAAGTCGGCGCCGCCGTCAGATCTTCCCATTGGATAAATATAAATATGAATCAAACATCAGATATAACATTTTTCGCAAAAACAAATTTCCGTAACCGAGAAGTCGCTTTTGGAATTCGGGAAGATGATCGCAGAAAACATATGTATATTATCGGTAAGACTGGCATGGGAAAGACAACCTTGATTGAAAATATGGTCATTCAAGACATTCAAAACGGCAACGGAGTCGCGTTTGTTGATCCGCATGGAGACAGTGCGGAAAAAGTTTTAAATTACGTCCCGGCGAACCGCATCAATGATGTAATTTATCTTAACCCAGCCGATTTGGAATTCCCTATTGCTTTCAATCCGCTTGAGTCAGTCGATCCAAAATATAAGCACTTAGTGGCTTCGGGCTTGATGGGTGTTTTTACTAAAATTTGGGCTGGAGTTTGGTCTGCTCGAATGGAGTACATTTTAAGCAATACAATCTTAGCTCTTTTGGATTCACCCGGAAATACCTTGCTTGGTATTGCCCGGATGCTCGTAAATAAAACATATCGTAAAAAAATTGTTGATAACGTTCGGGATCCGGTTGTGAAGGCTTTTTGGACAGATGAATTTGCAAATTATAATGAAAAATTTCGTACCGAAGCCATAGCTCCTATTCAAAACAAAGTTGGTCAATTTCTTTCTTCTTCAGTTATTAGAAATATAGTCGGCCAAACGAAAAGCACAATTGATCTTCGCGATATTATGGATAATAAGAAAATATTTATTCTTAATTTGTCAAAAGGGCGAATCGGCGAGGATAGCTCCGCACTTTTGGGTGCAATGATTATCACCAAACTGCAATTGGCGGCAATGAGCAGGGTAGACATACCGGAAGAAGAACGGAAAGATTTTTATCTTTATGTTGATGAATTTCAAAATTTTGCGACTGAATCTTTTGCGAACATTTTATCAGAGGCTCGAAAATACCGCTTAAATTTAATTGTCGCACATCAGTACATTAATCAGCTTATTTCAAATAAATCAACGGTTGTTAGAGATGCGATTTTTGGAAACGTTGGAACAATTGTGGCTTTTCGAATTGGCGCGGATGACGCTGAGTTTTTAGAAAAAGAATTCACTCCGACTTATACGGAAACAGATCTTGTTAATTTAACAAAATTTCATGTCTATTTGAAATTAATGATAAATGGCATCGCATCTACTCCGTTTTCTGCAAATACTTTACCTCCAATTGGACAGCCGACCGATAGTATGGAAAAAGTTATAAAAGTATCCAGAGAACGCTATGGGACGCCCAAAAACGTTGTTGAGCAAAAAATACATAAATGGCTTGGAGCGGAATTTCATCAAGATGCTGCAATGGCTGAAAGTCAGTCAGTTGATGAAGAAGAGGCGCAAGAAAGCATGCGATTTGGACCGATAAAAACGTCCATAGCAACTCCTCAAGTAGAAGCTATTGAATCTAATAATGTAAAAAACCAACAACCAGATAACCAAATTGCACATAGGAGACATGAGCCCATAAAGAAACCCCAGCAAAGATTTGATTCACATCCGAAGTATGAACAGAAAGTTTTAAATAAAAACCAAGTTCGGACGGAAAATCCTATTTGGCACACAGTTAACAAACTTACGGAGCAAAAGATTAAAGAAAACATAAGCGAAAAAATAATTCAACCAGTTGCTGATAAAAAAATTGTATCTGAACCAATTGAGCAAAAACCTAAATCTCAAATAATTTCTGATGAGCACTCGTTATTGGAAGAAGGAGATGTTATTAAATTTTAATGTCATTGTGGATAATTTTTGTCTGTCATATAATTTTATGACAGGCTTTTTAGTTTTTTCGGTCATTTTTGCTCGAAATTAAATATTGCTATAATTAATTGACGTTCATATTTATAAAAATTAAGGTATTTATAGGAAATATATGAAAGCAAATGAACTACTAGTTGATTTTGGCTTAAATAAAAAAGAAATCGAAGTTTTTTTAACATTAGCGCAATTAGGACCATCGTCTATCCGCAGTATTGCTCAAAAATCAACAGTGAATCGAGGAACGACTTATGAATGCTTAAAGAAGTTTATTAATTTAGGGATAGTCAGCTTTTTTGATAAAGACAAAAGAAAATATTACATAGCCGAGCAGCCTGAAAAACTTTTGGAAGTTTTAGCCGAAAAAGAGAAATCATTTCGCGACAACATTAACAAAATCGAAGAAAATTTGTCAGTATTAAAAAAAGTTTATTTGCAAAAAAATGATAGACCTGTTGTGAAAATGTTTGAGGGAAGCAATGGCATCAAGACGATTTTAAAAGACGTTTTGAAATCCATGTCACTTTCAAAAGATAAAATATATTATGTATATTCTAGCGCTAGTTTGCGTCGGAATGTTTATCAGTCCATGCCGGAATTTAGCAAGAATCGAATTCATCTTGCGATTAAAGTCAGAACTATTGCTTTGGGAAGCGGTGGGCAAACAGTGGGGTTAGATGAAAGAAAGTGGTTGAACTTGCCTGATGATATGAAATCTACTTATGAAATAATATACTCGGGAAAGGTCGCGCATATAAGCTTGGATGAACAAGAGGAACCGATTGGGATAGTGATTGAATCAGAACCGATTTATCAAACACAAAAAATGATTTTTGAATCTAACTGGAAAAATTTATAATTTCCGGTTAGCGCCAAAAACCATTTAGGGTTTTTGAAAAACAAGAAGGGGGAAATCATGACTGTGCTTCTTGGAACCGTCAAAGAGATGGCACCGCACGCTCTTACAATCAGGGCTATCCAGATGTTTACGTTTCTCTACCGCAACGCAATGGACATGCACGTGTATCGTACTGGCGAACCGCCTGTCTCTGAGCGTGATGGTACGACTCACGAAATGATTTTTGAACATCTTATATGGATGGAACCTGCACAAGGTAGTGATTGGAATTTGATAACGAAAGACTCTCGGATCGCAGAAGAGGTTCTGCGCCACATCTTTGAAGAATACTATAAGCACAAGGAGAGTATCCTCTCTAAGTTGCGCGAGGCATTCCCAACTTTGTCGTGAAGAAAGCTATATAGTTGCTCGCGCTTTCTTTTTTATAATTACTTTATTAATTTTTTGAACTCATGAATTATCAAATAATAATTTTAGCTGCTGGCAAAGGCACACGGATGGGGACAAACGCGCTTCCGAAAGTTTTGATGCCTATAGACGGTGTGCCAATGATTTCTTTGCTCACACAGGAAATCAAAAAATTAAATTTTCAATATAAACCTGTTATTGTTGTTGGTTTTCGTTATGAACTTGTTCAGGCGCATCTGGGGCAGGATTATATTTATGCTTTCCAAAACCAGCAACTAGGTACAGGTCACGCTGTAATGTCAGCCAAAGACAAGGTGCAGGCAGAGAATGTTGTTGTTTTGAACGGAGACATGCCATTTATAAAAGTCGAAAGCATTCAGAAGATGATAAAAAAACATTTTTCAAGTAATTCAGTTATGACAATGTTTACGACGGACATTAAAGAATTAAATGCACTTGATAACCCATTAATTCATTATGGCAGAATCATTCGCGATAACGGTAAGATAGCTAAAATTGTCGAGTTTCTTGATGCCACAGAAGATCAGAGAAATATTACAGAAGTTAATCCGGGCGAATATATGTTTAATGCCAAATGGCTTTTTAAAAATCTTAATCAAATTAGAAAAAATAATAAACAGAGCGAATATTACTTGACTGATATATTAGAGATTGCTACAAAACAAAACATTGAAGTTCAAAGTTTACAAATTAATGCTAAGGAAATGTTTGGAATAAACACAAACAATCAATTGATGTCCGCGCAACACAATATGGAAAATTTGTTATAATAAGTAGATGAAAGATATAAAATCTAAAAAAACAGTATTTGTTGGAATGTCTGGAGGTGTAGATTCTTCAGTGGCAGCAGCCCTACTTAAAAAACAGGGATTTAATGTAGTTGGCGTATATATGAAGAACTGGACGCAGGATTTGGGGTTTGGGTGCCCTTGGCTTGAGGAAAGCCAGGAAGCGAGGCGCGTGGCAAACGTTCTTAAATTCCCGTTTTACATCTGGGATTTTGAGAAGGAGTATTATAGTCGCGTGATTAAATATTTTTTTTCTGAATATAAAGCAGGCCGGACGCCAAATCCAGATGTTATGTGCAATAAAGAAATAAAGTTTAAAATGTTTTTAAACAAAGCCTTGTCTTATGGCGCTGATTATGTCGCCACTGGTCATTATGCACAAGTCAAAGAAGTAAAAAGTAAAAAGAAAAAAATAACAAGATTTAAATTGCTTAAAGCCATAGATCCGGCAAAGGAGCAAAGTTATTTTTTGTATAATTTGACCCAGAAAGAATTATCAAGAATTTTTTTCCCAATCGGTAAATACAAAAAAACAGATGTAAGAAAATTAGCCAAGAAATTTAAACTGCCAAATTATAATCGTAAAGATTCGCAAGGTATATGCTTCATTGGCCCGGTTAATGTCCGAGATTTTTTAAAGCAAAACATTAAATCAAAAAATGGCGATATTATTGACGACAAGGGCAAGATTTTAGGCTCGCACGATGGTTTGCCTTATTATACGATTGGACAGAGAGAGGGGATTAGACTGGGAGGCAAGGGACCTTATTATGTGATTGATAAAGATTTAAAAAAGAATTTATTAATAGTTTCTAATAACCCAAAGCATAAGCTTTTGTGGAGATATAGAATGGAAGTGTCAGAAATATCTAGGGTAAATAGCCGTATTAAATTTCCTTCAAATGCTAAAATTGCTATAAGGTATCATCATCCTGAGTCTCAATGTAAAATTACCCAGAAGCCGAATAAATTGTTAATAAGATTTATTAAACCACAGAGAGCAATTACGCTTGGTCAGTCAGCAGTAATTTATAAAGGACAAGAATTGCTCGGTGGCGGAGTAATTTCCAAGGTTTTTTAATTTTATAAATTGTTACAAAAAATTCATACCGTCAAATACTCCCACGATAAGGATTGTGGGAGTATTTATTAAAATAATTTTAATATTTTAATATTTAAATAATGGTAAAGAGTCTTTTTATTTATGCTATAGCATAAATAAAAAGACTCTAAATTTGATAAGGTGAAAAATTTGATAAAGCAAAATATGACGTTTCGAAATAAAGTAAAACTGATCGTTTGTTTTGTTATTTTTGCTTGCCTACCACCCGCTTCACTCTCGCTTCAGTGAGGCAAGCAAAAGAGGGGATCGGATCTTTTAAATCCCAGATCCCAGTAGTATAACCTTATAAATAAAAGAGTTATATAAGTAATTACGTAACTCTTTTATTTAAAATATTTTTAAATTATTAAGCTGACAATGAGCAAAGCAACAATGTTAATAATTTTAATCATAGGGTTAATAGCTGGTCCTGCTGTGTCTTTGTAGGGATCGCCAACAGTATCGCCTGTGACCGCTGCCTGATGAGCAAAGGATTTTTTGCCGCCGTAATTGCCTTCTTCAATATATTTTTTTGCATTATCCCAAGCTGCGCCGCCTGAAGTCATAGAAATTGCTACAAATAATCCAGTGATGATTGATCCGACAAGAAGTCCGCCAAGAGCTTTTGGTCCTAAGAATGGAGTAAACCCGACGATAAGAGGAACGACAACCGGAAGTAAAGCGGGGATTATCATTTCTTTAATTGCGGCTTTTGTCACAATATCAACTGCTTTGCTGTAGTCAGGTTTGTTTTTACCTTCCATGATTCCTGGAATTTCTCTAAACTGCCTACGAACTTCTTCTACAACTTTATGGCCTGCCTTACCCACAGCTTGCATGGCAATAGAGCTAAACAGATAAGGAAGCAGACCGCCGATCATAAGCCCAGCCAAAACTTTTACATCGGAAAGATCAAAAGTCATATTTTGACCGAGGGCTTTTAGTTCTTCCGTATACGAGGCAAAAAGAACAATTGCGGCAAGTCCGGCTGAAGCTATTGCATAACCCTTTGTTACAGCTTTTGTTGTGTTTCCGACAGCATCTAGCGCGTCAGTGGATTTCCTGACGTTTTCTGGTAAGGATGACATTTCAGCAATACCTCCAGCATTGTCAGTAATTGGACCAAACGCGTCAATCGCAACAATGATTCCTGACATGGACAGCATCGACATAACTGCGATAGCAGAACCATAAATTCCTGCAATATCGTACGAAACCATAATGCCGGCAAGAATAACAAGTACTGGTAAAGCAGTTGATTGCATCGATACAGCAAGACCCGTAATAATATTTGTACCATGACCAGTTGTTGAACTTTCAGCAATAGATTGAACTGGTTTAAATTTTTTGGATGTATAGTATTCAGTTATCAAAACCATGGCAGCTGTAACAAATAATCCAACTAAAGTTGAGATGAATAATCCTTTGGCTGTGGATTTTGGAAACATCGCGTAAATTACATAATAAAATCCAAGCGCGGAAAGTATTGCGGATGAGACTAGTCCTTTGTATAGGGCTGCCATAATTGCAGTTCCTGAAAGTTTGACAAAAAAAGTACCAACGATAGACGTGATGATTGAAACCGCGCCGATCATAAGTGGTAGAGAAACAATAAGCGAATTTCCAGGGAAAAGAATACTTCCAAGAAGCATTGCCGCAATCGTGCTGACAGCATAAGTTTCAAACAAATCAGCAGCCATTCCAGCATCATCACCTACGTTATCGCCGACATTATCAGCAATCACCGCTGGATTTCTTGGATCATCTTCTGGAATTCCAGCTTCAATTTTTCCCACCAAGTCAGCTCCGACATCAGCGCCTTTGGTAAAAATGCCTCCGCCAAGACGAGCAAACACTGAAATCAAGCTCCCTCCAAATCCCAATCCAATTAGTGATTTGATGTCTCCGGTTATTTGATAAAAAATTGCGACAGAAAGAAGTCCCAAGCCGACTACAAAAAATCCGGTCACAGCGCCGCCTTTAAAAGCCACATCAAAAGCTGATTTTAAACTTGTCTTAGCAGCTTCAGCAGTTCTGACATTTGCTCTCACCGCGACGAACATTCCGAAAAATCCTGCGGCAGCTGAAGCGATTGCTCCAACGAGAAATCCCACAGCGCTAGTCATTCCAAGTAATTTCCAAATTAAGATTGCTAAAATTACAGCGACAATACTGATAGTTGAGTATTGTCTTTTCAGATAAGCCGTGGCGCCTTGTTGTATAGCCTTGGCGATTTCTTGCATCTTTTCACTGCCGCTCGGTTTTTTTAAGATAATTGCAGTAAGTATTGACCCATAAATTATAGAAGCAACGCCTGCAATCAAACTAAACAAAAAAATCGAATTAGTATTTATATCAAGTCCAAACATATTTCTTTAAATTAATAATAATTAAAAAAGCCATTTGGCTTGTGATATTATAGCAAAAAAATGAAAAATATACAAAAAAAGACGTGCTGGAAATTAAAGCTACGCCTTGGCGATATTGAACAGTTTGCCGCACGAAGTGCAGTTTGCCTGAATGGCGCTTGAAGGGCGTTGTTCCTTTCTGCACTTAGGGCAGCGAGTCCACCCCCGCCGATCAATCAACGCTGTGGGGTTACTCCATGGATTGGATGCTGCATCCGGCGTAAGGAATCAGCCTTACGTGCTGAGAAGCGACCGCGTTCCGGCTTCTTGTTGCACACGAGCTTATTGCCGGAGACTGGTGTGAAAGTCAGATTGCCAAGCGACTTATTCTGTCTTCGTCTGTTCATCATGTGTCCTCCTTGGACAGTATAGAATATAGCCAGTTTCACTTTTTGTGTCAAATCAAAAAATTTAGTACAATAATGTCATGCAAATCACAGAATTAGAAAATTTAAGAGCTACGCCAAATCCGCTTTATAAAACCTTAAGCGTTGTCATCCCGGTTCATAATGAATCCAAGACCATAGAGGCAGTTATTGAATTGGTTGCCAAGGCTCAAGTTCATGGATTACAAAAAGAGATTATAATTGTTGATGATTATTCGAATGACGGCACTACTGAAAAACTCAAAAAAATCAATCGGCAAGAGGTAAGAGTTATTTTTGCCGAGACAAACACAGGAAAAGGAGGAGCCCTGCAAAAGGGTTTCCAATACGCGAAGGGGGATTTAATTATCATCCAGGACGCGGATCTTGAGTATGATCCATATGAATATGAAAATTTGCTTAAGCCGTTTTTTACAGATAAGGCTGATATTGTCTTTGGTTCTCGTTATCTCCAGTCAAACACAAGACAGGTGACTTATTATTGGCACACGATGTTCAATAAATTGTTTTCTCATTTTTCCAATTTGTTTACGAATCTATATCTAACCGATGTGATGACTTGCTACAAAGCCTTTACCAAAAAAGTTTTGAACGAAACGGTAAAAAAAATGACTTCACAGAAATTCGGTTTTGAAGTAGAATTTACTGCAAGGGTTGCAAATAAAGAATATAAGATTGTGGAAGTGCCGATTTCTTATTATCCAAGATCAGTTAAAGCTGGAAAGCACATGAAGATAAAAGACGCACTCGAGTGCGCTTGGTCTGTAATAAAATTTCGGTTTACTAAATAATCTATTGCCCGGTAGCCAAGTGGTAAGGCAGTGGACTCTGAATCCACCACTCGTAGGTTCGAATCCTACCCGGGCAGCCAATTAAATATTTTTTAAAAAAGTCTAAAATGAGTAAAAGCAAAGTTCTATTATTTATCCTCGCAATATTGTTCGGTGTGTTTATATTTGTTTATGGTGGATATGATGATAGTCCTGGCGCACAGTTAATAGGAGTAATAGCAGTTATTATCGGAATTGTGGGATTAATTAAAAGAAAGAAAAAATCTTCCAATTAAATTTTTTTATTAAATATGAAGCTTAAAATTTTATCTTGGAAAACTTTGGATGGAGATACGTCAAGAGATTTTATCTAAATAGGTTTATTGTGTTATAATATAAACACAAAATAACAATTTTGAAACACAGACAAAAATGCTAGAAATTATAAAAATAACCTTTCCCGTTTTTGCCATTATAGCCTTGGGGTATTTTATGCGAAGGCACAAAGTGCTTTCTGACAACAATATTCATGTTTTGAATCTGCTTGTTTACTATGTGTCTTTGCCAGCAATTATTTTTATCAGTTTTTACAATCTTGACTGGACCAGTGTTACGAATCTGAAAATTTTGGGTTTCAATTTGGTTCTTTTGGCGGTCATTTCGATGCTGACTCTTATTCTGCTTTCCTTTACAAATTTAAAACCAATATATAAAGCCGCGATATTTTCCGCCTCAATTGTCGGCAATACAGTGTATATCGGATTTCCCCTTGCTCAGAAAGCGTTTGATGCAAATTTGTATAACAACTTTCTGATCGCCGCTACTCCGCAATTGGTTTTTGGCATTGTTATATCAGTATTGGTTTATGAGTTTTATGTTTTGAAGTCTAAAAACTTTAAAACATATTTTTTCGATTTTGCCAAAAATCCATTAATTATTTCTTTATTTTTGGGAATAATTTTTAGCCTGATGCAGATCAAAGGGGAGCTAGTCAAAACCTTATTTTCACCGATTCAGATGTTTGCTGCAACAGCTTCGCCGATTGCCTTACTTGCATTGGGTGGATTTCTGCGCGGCAAATACGATCATTCAGATTTTATAAACTCCATGTTTGTTTCGGTAGTTAAACTAGTTTTATTTCCTCTTGTATTATTTTTACTAGCCAAACAGTTTTTGAGCTATCCGTCTGAGCCGTCTATTTTATCCGCGGCTATGCCGACCGCGGCCACGGTATTTGTCATAGCGGAAAAATATAATGTGGTGCCAAAATTTATTGCCAGTACACTTTTTCTTACAACTATTATTTCAATCTTTAGCGTTTCAATTATTTTAGTTTTGATCAAATGAAAAAATCACAAATTGCAGCTTTTTTTGCTATCTACATAATCTCAATGTTTTTGTTGCACTGGCTCGGCTACAGGGCGATTATTAGATTTTTTTCTATTGAATCTTTTACCATTATCTATTCGCTTAGATTGGCCATGACAATTTTAGCCGCCAGCTTTTTGCTTAGTTCTGCTTTGTCTTTTCGTTTCAATAATATTTTTACAAGGATTTTTTATATTGGTTCAGCCACATGGCTTGGTTTTTTTATTTTTTTCTTAATTTCGTCAATGTTGGGTTGGCTGGCGTATTTTATTCTTCACGCATTTGGTTCAGAGATTGACGTCTCAGTAATCGGACAATTATTTACTCTTCTTGGTTTAGTCGTTTCATTTTATGGCGTATGGAACGCTGATACTCCGCGCATTACATTTTTAGAAATCAAACTGCATAATCTACCCAATCACTGGATCGGACGAAAGATTATCTGGATCAGCGACTTGCATTTGGGGCAAGTGAGAAATCTAAGCTATGCAGAGAAAATTGCCCGCGAGATCCGGTTTTTGGATCCGGATATTGTTTTTATAGGCGGTGATTTATATGATGGAGTAGCCACAGATCTTCATAAACTTGCCAAACCGTTTGGAAATTTAGGCGCGCCGCTTGGCACATATTTTATTACAGGTAATCATGAAGAGTTTCGCGACAATAAACCATTTTTGAAAGCTGTTGAATCTGTTGGTATTAAAACTTTAGTTGATATGAAAGTTTCAGTTGATGGAGTTGATATTACAGGCATTGATTATAAAACAGGCACAAAGAAAATTATTCTTGAACAATTATACAAAAGTTTTAATCTTGATAAAAGCAAGACGAATATTTTACTGATTCATGAGCCAACTGGAATTAAACTTGCATCAGAAGCAGGGTATAATCTGCAATTGTCTGGGCACACTCATAGGGCGCAATTATATTTTTTTCGACCTTTAACTGATATGGTCTATAAAGGGTTTGATTACGGATATAAAAAATACCATCATTTACAAGTATATACATCTTCCGGTGTTGGCACTTGGGGGCCGCCTTTGCGTTTGGGTACACAATCGGAAATTGTTTTTATTAAATTGGCTAAATAAATGATATTTGATGAGCTTAGAAAATTATCAAGTCAAAAAAAGGCCGCGGCTTTGCAGCGGTTTTTTAAAACAGGAAAAGGTGAGTATGGTGAAGGGGATAAATTTTTAGGAGTGGTTGTTCCAGATATCCGCAAGATCGTCAAAAAGTATAAAGACTTGCCTTTTTCTAAAATCAATAAAGCTTTAAAAAGCAAATATCATGAAGAACGTTTAACAGCACTTTTAATTTTGGTCCAGCAGTTTAAGATACCGGATGAAAAAAATCGAAAAAAAATATTCAAGTTATATCTTAAAAGTGTAAAATTTGTTAATAACTGGGATTTAGTAGATTTAACAGCCCCGAATATTGTTGGACTTTACCTTGTTGATAAGAAACGTGATATTTTATACAAACTGGCAAAATCTAAAAGTTTATGGGAAAAAAGAATTGCTGTGTTAAGCACTTTTCAATTTATTAAAAATGATGATTTTAGCGACAGTTTAAAGATTTCTAAAATTCTTCTTCGCGATTCTCATGATCTTATTCATAAAGCTGTTGGATGGATGCTAAGAGAAATAGGCAAACGTTCATTGAAAACAGAGTTGAATTTTTTGGAAAAGTATTATAAAGTTATGCCACGGACTATGCTGCGATACGCTATAGAAAAATTTTCCAGTAAATTAAGGCTTAAATACTTAAATAGTTAAAATTTATGATAGAAGTAGAAATTCGCGGTCAATTAGAAACAGACGAAAAATTTGCAAAACTTGTAAACTTTCTTAAAGCAAATGCTAGATACCTAGGCCAGCAAAACCGTGAAATATATTTATTATATGATTATCCTGGATATTCTGATGATCCGACTACCAGAACAGCAGACGTACGATTGAGAAATACTGATGGTAGCTGCGAAATTATGGCAAAGGTGAAAGCATCCGATCATAATACTAGCAGGGTGGAATATTCTTTAAAATTAAAAGATAACAATCTTGATACTGCAAAAGAAGTTGTTAAAATTTTAGGCTTTACGAAAGCTTTAAAAATGTTCAGGTCAAAAGATCTTTACGAGTATAATGGCTGTGAATGGTCAGTAGTTTATATTGCGCATAATTTATCATATTTCGAAATAGAGAAAGAGATTGAAAACGAGTCCGAAATAAAATTCACAATTGAATTTTTAGAAAACGAAGCTAAGAACTTGGGATATAAAACTTTAAACCCTGAAGAAACGAAGCAATTTATTTATAATTTAGACAAAAAAGTTAATGAAAAAGTTAATTTTTAGTAATAGTTTGTTTGATTTGAAACAAAACATAGGAACCATCGCGGCTTCTTGCTATGTTTCTTTTACGTTGATCGCCAATGTGCTTTCAAATAAGATTGCGATTTTGCCTGTTCTCAATCTTTCAACTGATGCCGGAACGATTATCTATCCTTTGACTTTTACATTTCGGGATTTTATCCATAAAACCTTGGGCAAGAATAAATCTCGTCAGATTGTTATTCTAGCCGGGATATTAAATTTCGTCATGGTTGGGTTTTTTTACCTCGGTGCAAAAATGTCGCCAGATCCGTCATGGATTTATCAGAAAGATTTTGAAAATATTTTAATGCCTGTGACTAGGATAGTTTTGGCAAGCATTATTGCACAAGTCATTTCAGAGTTGATAGACACAGAAATTTTTAGCAGGATATATAAAAGGTTAAACGATTTATACGCGGTTTTGTTTTCAAACTTTGTTGCTTTAATTGTTGACACTTTGATTTTTGTCTTTATTGCGTTTTGGGGGAATTTTGATTCAAGCGTCTTAAGCCAAATAATACTAACAAATATTATTTTGAAGTTGCTAATCAGTCTGTTTATTCTGCCAATTATTCGCATGATTCCACGACAGGTGGAAATGGATAAAATTTAAGCCAACCTAAAAGCCCCGCTATATTAAGAGGGGCTTTTAGCAAAAGTGCGCTTTTTCCATGTTATTTTTGTTATTTTGTTTTTAGGCTAACCGCCTTAGAGCTTTTTACATGATAAAAAGCGAACTTGCGATACAGCCTGTAGCATCCATATTTGCTTCCTTTCAATTTTATTGTATTCTTTGCGTATCTAATGTCAAGAATGTAAAATAATAGTATTATATTGGGGTATGAACGAAGTTATAAACAGTCAAAATTTAATGGGGAAATTTATACGTTATAGGCGCATCGTGCTTTTGATTGTCCTTGTTTGTATTTTATCGGCTTCTTTTTTATATTCATTGGTTGCAAGCATGCCGATGATTTTCAAAAAAGATCTATACGCTCACGATGAATCGTCTAATTCCGTAGTCGCTGCCAATATTACACGAAAAATCTTTCCGCCAATGGTTCGAGTTAATCCATTGAATGAAGAGCAGGGGAATTGGATGGAAGGACCTTATTGGCAGCACATCCCGCCAATTTTTGCTTACGTTCCGTACCTCGGTTTTTTACTTGATGGTAAAATTTCCATTGAAGTCAAGCGGTTAAGTTTTGCAATGCTTGAGCTTTTGACAGCCTTGCTTTTTGTCACTGGTATTTATTGGGTGACGAAAAGATTATTTTATTCTTTTACTGCCACGCTTGCTTCATTTTTTTGGCTAAATAATTTTTTTACACGTGATCTTGTATTAGGAACAAAGTTCGGAGTATCAGATATTGTGTTAGCATTTTTTGTTGTTTTGGCATTTTTGGGTATAGCAAAATATTTGAGCATCGAACGAAACAATAGAATCACCATCTCTTTAAAATCATTAATATTTATCGCGTTACTTACAACCTTGCCGATTTTAGCAAAAAATCTTTTGGGATTAATCCCTTTGATTTTATTTTGTGTTTTGCTTGTTAGAGACATCGGAGTAAAAAATCGAAAATTTTGGATATCTTTAATTACAGCAACAGGATTATTAATTGTGTATTACGGATTGTTTTTCCTATCATCGCCAATGACTTTTTTGCAAGAAATTTTGACGTCTATAAATCATTTTACAAATTATGAGGGTTGGGCAAGACCTTGGCACTATTATATTTCTTATTATTTACCCGCTGATTATTTAAAAGACTATACAGCATTGTTTTGGATAGCATTATTTACAGGGGTTTTAGGCTTATTTATGCCCCTGAAACGCAAAAATTTGCTGTTTTTAGGGTTTTTATACTTTATATGGAATCTCGCTACTATTTCAGTTATTTCTTCGAAAACGCCCAATTTTTTATACCAGTCTCTATTGTTGATTTTTTTCTTTATTATTACTGCCAATTTTCAAATTTTGGCAAAATGGGTGAAGTTCCCGCAAGTTGGAATTAAATTAAGCATTGTGTTATTAATTATTTCCGCGTCTACATTTATTTTTTCAAGCTTTAACTTTGCTACAGCAATATACACAAATCGAGTTATTCCTTATGCATACGATTCTGAACATGAGCAGTTTTATCTACTTGCTGAACACCTCGAGCAAAAAAATGTCAATCTAAATGATTTAGTAATTTTTGATTATTCGCCAAGCGATTGTTGGACTCGCTACTATACTTTATTTCTGACTGGCGCGGAATCCAAAACTCTACTTGAAATGTATTTTGATTTAAATAAGCCTGATATCTTAAAAAAATATTCAAATGTATACTTAATAAGAAGCTTTGACAACAGGACTAAAATAAATTCATTTAGCCAGTCTCAAATTTCAACTTTCGTCATAGATCAGTTTGTGGTGAACGAAAAGAGTTTAAACGCGGTAAAAAATTATATTGATTCGAGACACAATCAGCACGCGCAAGAAATAGAGAGAATAAAAAAAGACAAGACTTCTTGCCAATGGCTTGTGCCGGATCTGATTTTAAATGCTCATTAATTATTTTGGAAGCTGTTGTAAAATGTATTTAGCTTGCTCGTTATCTGGCTGAACTTCCAATAATTTATTGAGCCAAATTTTTGCGTTTGGATAATCTTTGTCCTGTAAATAAAGATTGATAAGCTGACCGTATGTGAAAAGAAATTTTGGATCTAAAGTTAAAGCTTTCTGAAACTGCAGTAAAGCTTTTTCTTTTTGCCCAATAGAGGCATAAGCATTGCCAAGGTTGTGATACGCAACAGGATTGTTTGGATCTAGGGCAATGGCTTTTTCATAGTTTTTTATCGCATTGTCATTTTGTCCTGCATCAGCATATGCCATGCCCAGGTTATTTAATATTCGATAGTTGTTGGGTGCATACTCTAGGGTTTGATTGTAAAAAGTAATAGGATTCTGCCATTCTTTATTACGTTCTATGGTCTTAACAAACAAAAATCCGAACCAGAGCAAGATTCCAGCAAAAACAAAAATACGGAGCGCTGTCATCCTGAACAAAGTGAAGGATCTACAAACTAGATTCTTCCTGCCTACCGTCAGGCAGGCGCTATGCTCAGAATGACAATAATAAACAAGCGAACAAATGGCCAGCCAAAAGCCAATCATAGGCAAATATAACCAGTGTTCGTACAAAAGTCCGTTTATTGGCACGACAATATTAGAAGTTGGCGCTAGTCCTATAAAAAACCATAATATGCCAAAAGAGTAAATTGGTATTTTTTTATAGTATTTTAAAGATGACAAAGCTAAACCTAAAGATACTAACCCTCCAAAAACAATGTCCCAAGAAAATTTTGTGGCAATTTCAATACTTCTTTCCATATGCAAACCGACCGGGTAAAACAAGAGTTTTAGATAAACGATGATAATTTTAAAAAATGTCAGAACGCGAACAAATATGTTGGATGTATAATCATTCCGTTCGTTATAAAGATTAAAACTATTTTTGAAGTTCAGCGCAGTCGCTCGCAAGATTATATAAATTAGCGCGATCGATAAAATCGGCCAAATATTTTTCCAAGCATTTAACAAGCGGGTTTTGAGCGGAAGGTTTTGGTTTTTGGTTTGGAAAAAATCAACTAAAAATACAAGAGCAGGAAAGACGATGGCGGTTTCCTTGCTCATTAGTGCCAGGATGAAATATATATTTGTATAGATATACGACAGGCTGTCTGATTTTTTATCTGCCTGCGCGGTGTACAGCAGATAACTTCTAAGCCCAAGCAACATAAAAAGAACGGAAAGGGAATCCCCAAGACTGTTCACATAAGTCACAGCTTCGGTTTGAAGCGGATGAATGAGAAACAATAAAGCAGTAAAAAAAACAATAATCGTTTTTCCACCCTCTCCTCGAGAGGAGAGGGAAGGGTGAGGTGGACTCGTCGGCTTAAAAAAGTTAACTGCGAAAATTTTTGTTAACAAAAAAAATAACAATAACACATTTATAATATGCATTGATGTATTTACAAAATGGAATCCAGGCGTCCAGTCCTGCCAAATGTGCCACTCGAGTGAAAACACTGTAAGCAAAGCTGGTCGCCAATAGTTTGAGACCAGTCCTGATCCGGCAATCAAGTTTTCGCTAAAAAATTTTCCAAACGAAAAGTTATGGACATATTGGTTTTTTAAAATAAAATCATCATCATCCCAGAACATCTGGTTGTTGAAAGTATTGGCATATAGTGAAAAACCCAGGACTATTAATAATCCAATAATTATTAAATTTTGATTCTCAATAATTTTTCTTTTTAAGTAGTTCATTCAGTAAAATTTTATTCTTCGAAGCGAGCGCAGCGAGTCGAGAAAAAAATACAATCAACAGAAAATTCTCGATTCAGTCGTAAGACTCCTTTACTTCGAACAATAATTAGTTGATAGTAGGTAGTAGTCTGGCTAAGAAGCTCTCTTTATTGCTTTTATCTTATCAAAACCAAATAATGCTGTAAATTTTACGCACTTAACGTGTTTTGCTTTTAGTAATATCATTTATCCATTAAACCTCAAACAAGCACCCACAGCCCTGCTCGTGGGGAACTAGAGCAGTCATGCCTCCGGAACAGCCTTCCGGTAACAAACGGCGCGTGGAGCATGCACGCAAAAACGGGCTAATACCCGCACTTGGTGACAAACAGCTTGTTTGTAGGATAAGAACAGGAGGAAGTTTACTCGTTCGTTCGTAGGATTTTAGCTCATTCAATTGCGGCTACAGAAACCGCAATACAACCCTTCACGGGATTACAGTAACCCGTAGCGAATCTGTAAGTTGGTTGACGGGGCAGTCGCATGCCATGCATCTCGTAGGTGCTAAAATGCGATCACACAAGTGGCCTTAGCCGAAAGGCAAGGAGAACCCAACTATGTGCGCGATCAACTGGACGTTCGAACTGGCGACCACCAAGATGAAGGCCGCGAATCAGCAGGCGACGATGAAGCTCACGGCGGACCCGGCGCTCACCCGCGCCTCGGCGTCGTTCGGGAAGTAGGTCATGACGAGACCGCCTCCGTCACCTAGGTGACGGGACTTCCCCAGGAGACCGCGCCGCTGCCTGTGGGCGGCGCGGATCCTGCTTTCAAGCCAAGGATGTTGGCTGATAAGTGAGAAATCACAAAATCAGACTCCCTTGGCTTTTTGATTTGTCTTGAAAATACTGTTCGAACGAAGAGAAAACTTCTCACTGCGTTCGAAGAATAAATTTCTATTTGCACTTATTACACTTACTATAGTCTAGTGCAATACGCTTCCGTATTGCACTAACGAGCAGGCTAAATACATTTTACAGCAGCTACCAAACTAGTCGATTAATCAAACCTACTTTTTTACTTTTTTTACTATTAATCGATCACTAACTTACTTCGGTTGCAAAAAAATATTTTTTTGTTATAATACTTTAAGAATAATTAAGCACAAAAAAATGGAAATAAAATGTGATTCGCAAAATTGCCAAAAATGGCTTTTCCACACAATCGGAATTTTAGTAGCTTTGCTACTTTTGGTCTTTGTGGTGGATAAGGGTTATGATTTTACACAAAACTTTAAATCCAAATTGCCGCAAAATACTATTTCAATGTCTGCCGAGGGCAAGGTTAGCGCCACGCCTGATTTAGCTACGTTAAATCTCGGAGTAATTACCAAGGGCGCAACAGCAGCAAAAGTTCAAGATGAAAACAGCAAGAAAATTAATCAGGTTATCAAATATTTGAAGGATAACGGGATTGAAGAGAAAGACATCACGACTTCATCTTATAGCATTTACCCTGATTATGAATACAAGGATGGGCGCAGTGATATAATCGGATATCAGGCAAATCAAACAGTGACTGTAAAAATCCATAATGCTGACAAAGAAAAGGAAAAGATTGGCAAGGTCATTGATGGCGCAACTAACAATGGCGTCAACCAAGTCAATGGCGTGTATTTTTCCTTTGATGATGTTGACGATTACCGAAATGAAGCCAGAAAACTGGCTGTAGAAAATGCAAAAGTTAAAGCTAGGGAGCTTGCTGAAGTTGCCGGATTAAAACTCGGCAAGGTGGTTAGCATAGCTGAAGGAGCAAGCAGTTATTATCCAGAACCGATGTATGATAAGGCTTACGCAACTGGTATGGGCGGCGGCGCGTCAAGTGTTGCCCCAGAAGTCCAACCAGGCACGCAAGATATCACAGAAAACATTACAGTCGTATTTGAAGTCAAATAATATTGTAAATTTTCAAATTGTGAAGTTATTTATTTAACAATGGACGTTAGATATATGCATTTCTTATCTCTAACGGACTAAATATTTTATCAAGAGTGAAGATTGAGAACTGGCTCTACCTCACGCCCAGCCCCTCTCCTCAAGAGGAGAGGGTGGCAAAAATCGGAGTGTGTAACAATTCTTCCAGCAACCTGTAAAGTTTTCCAAAACTACATAAGGTGCTAAGTCCAGCCTAAGTATTTTAGGAAAGATAATTAATAAAAAACTTTCCTCTTGAGGAAAGTTTTTTTAAATAGTTGCCGTCCCGCACTTGATGCGGGATCTAGATTTCTGTTTTCATAGGAATGGTAAATAAATAGGAAATTATAACATGATTAGAACCTGTGAATTTGTTTCTCCTAAGCATCCTGATAAAATTTGCGATTATATCGCAGACTCTATTTTGGATGCTTACTTAGCAAAAGACAAGCTTTCTCGCGTGGCAATTGAAGTTATGGGCGGACACGGCCATATTACCATAAGCGGTGAAGTCACAAGCAAAGCCAAGATTAACATAAATAAGATTGTTAAAAATATTGTTGGTTCAAAGTTTAAAATTAATATTTACGCCACGCACCAAAGTTTGTTTATTGCCCAAGGAGTTGATAAGGGAGGAGCAGGGGATCAAGGGATTATGGTTGGATACGCGACAAATGAAACAAAAAATTTAATGCCCCTAGATTACGAGCTGGCGAGAAATCTTTGTAAAAATCTTTATAAAAAATACCCATTTGACGGAAAAGTTCAGGTGACAATTAACAACCAAAAAGTAGAAAGCGTGGTGGCAAGTTTTCAAAATTCCAAATCAGATGATTTATTGCGATTAACTAAAAAGTACATTAAAGCAAAAAATTATTATATTAATGAAGCAGGGGAATGGAGCCTTGGCGGTTTTGATTCTGATTCGGGCGTCTCAGGTCGAAAAATCATCGTAGATAATTATGGACCGCAGGTCTCAGTCGGCGGAGGAAGTTTCTCCGGCAAAGATTATACGAAAGTTGATAGAAGCGGGGCATATATTGCAAGAAGTATCGCGGTAAAATTGTTAAAAAAATATCAAGCAAAAGAAGTTTTGGTGAAACTGGCATATGTGATTGGCGAACCACAGCCAGTAATGAAAATTGCTTTTATCGACGGGAAACAACTGCCAATCCCTGATTATTTTGACCTCACGCCGAAAGGCATAAATAAAAAATTACTACTTGATAAACCGCAGTATGCAAAGTGCGCTGTCTGGGGGCATTTTGGCAGGGGATTTTTATGGGATTTATCCCGTTAGAAATTGCACATAGTTATTATAGTTATTATTTTGCTGATTATTATGAATTCTATAACGAATATTAATTATTATTTCTAACGGGATAAATGAAAATTGGGATTTTTGATTCAGGCTTAGGTGGGCTATTCATCCTGAAAAATTTGCGTAAAACATTAAGCAAATTTGATTATGTGTATCTTGGTGATACAAAAAATCTTCCTTATGGCGACAAATCTCAAAAAGAACTTTATAATCTGACAAAAAACGCAATCAATTTCTTATTTAAACAGGATTGCCAGCTGGTCATCATAGCCTGCAATACCGCTTCATCAGTTTTAAGAAAGGTTCAGCAAGACTGGCTGCCTTACACGAAATACACTAATCATCGTGTTCTTGGCGTCATACGACCAACCGCAGAACAAGCATTATCAAAACAACATGAGATTATCGGGATTATTGGCACTCGACGTACGATACAGTCTGAAACATATACCACAGAGTTATTGGACAAAAATCCAAACCTTAAAGTTATTTCTCTGGCAGCACCAGAGCTTGTCAAAATGATTGAATCAGATAATATAGATGCTAAAAAAATTCAAAAAACCATCCAGCCGCTGCTCGAGTCAAAAATTCAAACACTAATATTAGCCTGCACACACTTTGGAATAATCAAACGAGAACTGCAGAAGATCTTTGGGAAAAAAGTTTTGATTATTTCCCAGGAGAATTTACTCCCGCAAAAAATTTCCGCTTATTTGAACAAGCATCCGGAAATTTTACATCGTTTAAGTCAAAACAAATCCGTTCAATTGTATGTCACAAAAAAAAGCCTGCGATACCAGACTTTATCAAAAAAATGGTTTGGAGAAAAAACAATTATTAATCGGGCGATTTTGTCTAAATAAAAAGTTTATCAGAAATTTTTTGAATTCCATTATAAAAATCAAGCCCGGATATTGGATTTTTTCCTTCAACCTGCAACTGTTCTACAAGCAGGCTTCCTGTGCCGCAATGTACCTTTAACTTAGAATCTTGCGTTGATAATTTTCCCGGCAAATCAACTAAGTGATCTTCAGATTGAGTTAAAGATGATTTAAGAATTTTTATAACCTTATCTTTGTGTTTAGTCCATACCCCCGGTTCATGCTTGTAAGCTTGAATTTTTTTGTATATAGCTTTCGCATCAACCGTCCAGTCAATCCGACTCTCTTTAAAATTGATAATTTTTGTAAAAGTCGCCTCATTGTCGTTTTGAACTATTTTTGTGATCTTGCCCTGCTCTATGTCTGTTAGCACTGCGATCATAATATCAGCTGACGTGCCGGCAAGCTTATTTTGTAATGACATATAATCATCTGCGTCATCAATTTTTAGTCGTTTTTGGGCAACTATATCGCCATGGTCCATTTGCTTGTCCATAAATATAATTGAAACGCCAGTCTCTTTATCGCAATTTTCAAGAGCTGATTGAATTGGGGTTGGTCCGCGGTATTTAGGCAATAATGACGGATGAATGTTTAAACAACCCAGTTTTGGGATATCAAGAATGTCTTGGGGAATCATTTGTCCAAAAGAGGCGACAATAATAATATCGGGAGATGCGCTAAAAATTTTATCTTTAAGGAGTAAAATCTTTTCAGTTTCTAAGAACTCAACACTTTTTGCTACAGCCCATGACTTAATGGGACTTGGGGTAATTATTTTTTTTCTTCCTACAGGCTTGTCAGGAGTGGTAATAACAAAACAAAGCTCAAATTGAGATTTAAGCTTTTCAAGCGTTGGCAGGCCAAATTCTGTTGTACCGACAAAAACAATTTTCATTAAAATAGAATTTTACTAGTAATCGTCCCGTACTTGATACGGGATTATTTTCATCAAATTTATACTACATTGATCCAGGAATTGTTCCTTTGGTCAATTTAACAATCTTGGAAATAAACAAAATACCATCAAGATGATCAATTTCATGCTGAATCACTCGAGCAAGCATATCATCAGCTTCAATTTTAATTTCCTCGCCTTTAAGGTTTAATGCTTTTATAGTAATTTTTTTTGGTCTTTTCACTATACCAAAAATTCCGGGTATAGAAAGACAGCCTTCTTCCATTTCAATTTTCTTCCAAGATCTTTTGGTAATTTTAGGGTTGATCAAAGGAAACGGATTGATTCCCAAGTGCTCTAAATTGATAATACAAAGTCTTATAGAAAGCCCGATTTGAGGAGCTGCTAAGCCTATCCCTTCAGCCTTACGGCACGTATCAATCATATCCAAAACCAGAGCTTCAGTGTCTTTGTTGATTTCTTTAAGCTCCTTGGCCTTAGTCGTCAGAATGAGATTAGGAATTGTTAATATTTTTCGAAGCATTTTCTTTTTTAATTAAGTATGCAAATAATGCGGCAGGTTTTTTAGGAGTGCCTTCTAAAACCCGGCCAGCTAATTGTCGAAGATATTCATGGTTTAATCGAAGGGCGGTTTTTAAGTAAAACCCAAAATGTTTTTTATCGTTAAATTTTACTGATAGCTCGTCTGCCAAGACATGAGCAGGGGAGTGGAGGTGGCTATCAATTTTAATTTGACCATATTTCTTCGATATCAGCATACAATTATTTTACCATAAATTATGGTATAATTAAAGAAGAAAATTGGTAAAGGAAAAACATGAGGTTATTTACTGCCATACCGCTGCCCAATCAAACCAAGGAATCCCTTCGCGACATTTGCCGCAACCAGTTGCCGATTAATTATTTGAATACGGCAAACTTGCACATAACTTTAAATTTCATCGGCGATGTGGAAGATGATAAATTAGAGATTATTAAGCAGTTTTTTTTGAACAACACAGACAACCAAAAATCATTTCAAATCAATTTACAGCGCGTTATCAAATTTCGTCAACAAATTCATATTGTTATAACACCTTCCAAGGAGCTTTGCGATTTTCAGAGAAAATTAGATAATGCATTCAAAGGAATTAGTTTAACTTTTGAAAATAGAGCATATTATCCGCACATTAAGCTCGCGAATCTTAGAGATGAGCGGTTTCTCAACCAAGACAAGCGCTTGGAAGATTTTCCAAACAAAAGATTATCTGAAGCCAATTTCCTTGCTGACAAGGTTTGTTTGTACGAAAGTAAATTACTTATGCATTATGCTCATCACAATTTACTAGAAGAAATTAAATTGATTACATGAAAACTCAGATAGCTGGAATAAAAATCGACGCTTTGTCTAAAAAAGATGCAATTTCTGAGATTAATAAATTTCTTATTTCAGAAAACGCCCATTTAATTACAACCATCTATTCAGAGTTTATAGTTTTTGCGAAACAAAATCTGAAATTTAAGCAGGTCTTGAATAATTCCGATTTAGCTTTGACAGACGGCATCGGAATAGCCTGGGCAGATTATTTTCTTACTCAGACAAAATCAAAAAATAAAATACTTGCATTTTGCAATTTATTAGCAAGTTTGTTTAAGACAGCGATAAATCCAAAAAGCGTTTTCAAAAATATTCCTGAAAAAATTTCAGGGAGTGAGCTAGTTTGGGATATTGTCAGACTTGCTTCCGAAAACAAAAATTCTATTTGCTTATACGGTGGCACCAATGGTGTAGCGAAAAAAACAGCAGAAAAACTTAAAGAGCGATATTCTGATATTATTATCAACCTTGCTCAATCAGACAAGAAATTTGATGAACAGGCTGTAAATGAAATTAAGCAGTCAAAATCTGATATACTACTTATAGCATATAGCCCACCCATGCAAGAGATATGGCTTTCAGACAATCTTCAAAATTTCGGCGTAAAACTTGCTATAGGACTGGGTGGGACATTTGATTATATCGCTGGGAAACGCGCTTATAGGCCCAATTTCTTCAATTCCAGGGGCTTAGAATGGCTTTGGAGGCTCTTTACCCAGCCTTATCGCATCAAAAGAATGTGGAACGCCTTACCGGTCTTTATTTGGCAGATTTACAAGGCAAAAATTAATCAAGTAAAGTAAAAATTTATGGACAAAGAAATCAGAGTCAGGATGGCACCTAGCCCAACAGGCTTTTTGCATATCGGGGGATTAAGAACGGCTTTGTATGATTTTTTATTTGCGCGAAAAAACTTCGGAAAGTTTATTTTAAGAATAGAAGATACCGATCGCGCTCGCTTTGTCGAGGGAGCTTTAGAAAATATCGTTGAAACTTTTGATCTGTTTCAAATCAATTCAGACGAGGGACCTTATTGGGAGAACGGAGTAAAATCAAGAGGGGAATATGGTCCATATTTTCAATCTCAGCGTTTAGAAACTTATAAAAAATATGCCCTAGAATTAATCGATAAACAGCACGCGTATTATTGTTTTTGTTCTCAGGAAAGATTAGATGTTTTACGTAAAACTCAGACTGAACAAAAGAAGCCGACTCGATATGATAAACACTGTCTGCACTTATTGCCTGACGATGTGGAAAAACGACTAAAAGACGGTGAAAAATTTGTTATACGCCTCAATGTGCCAGAAAACGAAACGATTAAGTTTATAGATTTGGTGCATGGAGAAATTTCAATTTCAACAAACGAGATTGACGATCAGGTTCTGATCAAGTCTGATGGGTATCCTACGTATCATCTCGGAGTTGTAGTAGATGACCATTTAATGAAAATTAGCCATGTCATCCGAGGCGACGAGTGGATCCCGTCTACTCCAAAGCATATATTATTGTATAAATTTTTCAATTGGGAAACACCTGAATTTATTCATTTGCCTCTTTTGCAAAACCGAGAACATAAAAAACTTTCTAAACGAGACGGCGACGTTGCAGTTAAAGAATTTTTAGACAAGGGATACTTACCAGAAGCAATATTAAATTTTGTCGCGCTTCTTGGGTGGAATCCAAAAACCGAACAAGAAATTTTTTCTTTAACAGAACTTATCGATCAATTTGATGTTAAAAAAATTAATAAGTCGTGGGCGGTGTTTGATCTTGAAAAGCTTGATTGGATCAACGGCTTATATATTCGTAAAATGGATTTAACCAAACTTACGACTTTAGTTTTGCCGTATTTGATTAAAGCTGGAGTAGTAATTGAGAATTATTCCAAGAATTTTTTGGAAGGTGTTGTTGGTTTGGAGCAAGAGCGATTAAAAAAACTTTCAGACATTGCTGATAGGGTAACGTATTTTTTCAAAGAGCCTGAGTACGACTCAGAACTTCTAAAGTGGAAGGATATTAAAAAAGAAACCTTAAGCCAAAATTTGCAAAAATTATCCACTTTGATTCAGACATTCAGCCAAACAGACTTTGCCAGAAGGACATCTGAAGAAAAAATCAGAGCATGTTTGCTTGAAAATAATATATCTACCGGCGAAGCTCTTTGGCCCCTTCGTGTAGCTTTAACAGGTCAAAAGACCAGCCCGGGGCCGTTTGAGATAATGGAAACATTAAATCTTCTTCCCGCTGGAAAAGAAATAATTTTGAAAAGAATCAATTTAGCCGCGGAAAAATTATTTTAAATATCCTGTATTTACAAAATCTCTAAACTATGATAAAATATAGAGGTATAAATACAAGATGAAACAAAAAAATAACGTAATAAAATATTTTAAATATTTTGCGCTTATCATAGCGCTTGTTTTTGCATTTAACACAAATCTCTTAGTAATTGGCGAGACCGCTGATCAACTTGCCCAACAAAAGCAGGAAAAACAAAAAAAATTAGATGAATTAAATAAGAAAATCAACTCTTATCAAGATCAGATAGCGGTACAGAAAAAACTTTCCAGTACTTTAAAGAATGAAATTTCAATTTTAAACTTAGAAATTACACAAACCGAAACTCAACTTGAAGCAACTGAGACAAAAATTGACCAGACAAATTATTTAATTGCTGAGGTTACAGACCAAATCATCCAAACAGAAAAACAAATTGTCGAGCAAAAAGATTTGTTAAAAACTTTGATACTGGAAATTAACGATTTAGATCAGCGAAGCCCTCTGGAAATCGCTTTGGAAAACAATAATTTTGACGAGTTTCTTGATCAAGTCCAATATCTCGCCAGTATTCAAGAAAAATCTCAGGAAGTACTGACAACTATCAAAAAATTAAAACTTGATTTAGATTTACAGCAGAGCTCATTAAAAAAGACTAAAGAAGAGTTGGATATTTTAAAGACTCAATTAGTTCTTGTTGAGGCGGGCTTGAGCGGGCAGAGAAAAGCAAAACAGCAGATACTTGATCAAACAAAAGGACAAGAAAGAGTTTACCAGAAATTGTTAGCTGAGTCAGAAAACGTTCAAGACCAAATTAATAAAGAAATTTTTGACTTGGAAGTTGCTATTAGAGAAAAAATGGGAAACAGGCGGTTGCCGGCAATGAAAGGATTGATTGCATGGCCAATGGATGGCACCCTAACTCAGGGGTTTGGCAACACAGGATTTACTGCGCTTGGATATACATATCACAACGGGATTGATATCGCTGCGCCTGCAGGGACATCAATTTATTCTGTTTACGACGGCACCGTATTAGATACAGGCACAGGCAATGGTTCTTATGGAAATTGGGTTACGATTAAACACACGGTCGCAACTTCATCTGGACCTAGGCAATTAATCTCATTATATGGTCATATGAGCAGTTTTGTTGCAAAGACTGGTCAAACCATCAAGCAAGGAGATTTAGTCGGTTTTGAGGGTAATACTGGTAATACAACTAGGTTGTTATATGGACCTCACCGTGGGTACCATATTCACTTTACTTTATTTGATGCTGAAGGTTATGGTGTGGCTGATGGAAAATATCCTAAAATCTACGGACCGTATAGAGTACCTTATGGCTATGCTTATAACCCCTTAGAGTTTTTATAAATTAAATTATTCTTACTGAGAGATGCCTTAATAAAACAGCCCAAGGAGGCTGTTTTTAATTTTTTCATTTGACACTAATGCGTTTTATTATTACAATCAAAGGCCAATAAGCAGCACGGGGTAATAACAAGGAGGAGAAGACGTGATACCTATACGCAAGACAACAAATCGTGAACAGACATTTTTGAGCATTGTGGAAGCTATGCGCTTCTTAGAGACCAGGCAATCCGCATTTAGTAGCAACTCTGAATTTACGAGCCTTCCGATTGATCGTAGACTTCAGATTGCCATGCAGTTATACCAATGCGAACGGGCAACTCTTCAGAGGGCTAAAATCATGTTCGATATGGTCAGTCGTGTTGGTCCATGGATTGTTGCACTTTACGCTCTGTTTCAAGCGTTCGGCCACTGATGATAAGAAATTCAATCTCGGTGTCTTTAGCTAAATACTTAGACATCGATTTTTTATTTGTGTAAATATATTTTAAATAATATTTCTAAAAGAGGGGAGAGCTAACTTTATTTATAAAAACTACATAGCTGTGATTTTTTTCTAAATAAAATAAATTTAATATATTCTATAAAAATCTTTTACACGTCTTATTCTAACCAGGTTATGATAGCAAACCAAGTTAAATGTATAAAGTTTAGAAACATTATTATTTTAATAATATACTGAGTCGCAAAAGAAAGATTGTGCGACGTCCTATATCTTTTAAAATAAGCCCTTTTACCTACCCTCCTTCATATAGCCCGTATGCTATCGTTCTTGTTACCTCGCTTTACTTTATAACTAAATCATCTTCCACATTCAGATCTATATATTTATGAAACTGTCACACTACCCGTTTATGAAACAGTTTCGCTTCTTATAAAATTTTCTTAATAGCTCTAATTAGATTAGCTACCTCTTGGCTTGTCGTATATTTGCTCAAAGTGACTCGAATCGTGGCTATACGGTCAATTTTTGGATACAAAGCGCGGATGATATGCGAAGGAACTACTGCTCCTGACCTGCAGGCTGATCCAGACGACACGCAGATGCCTAAACGATCAAATTGATACAGCAATCTCTCCTGGTCCTGATTCTTTATAGAAAAGCTAACTATGTCTGGAGCAAAACTTTCCCCACTTAAAGAATTAATGATTATTTTTTTGTATTTGGTAAGCTCAGCTAAAATTAGATTTTTATATTTTAAAACTTTTTTAGAATTTTTTTCGCGGTTTTCTAAAGACCCCAAAAGTTGGACAGCTTTGGCAAAGCCAACTGCGCCTGTGACATTCTGTGTTCCCGCTCGAAAGCCGTTTTCTTGACTGCCCCCGATAATTTGAGAGGCAATGGGCGTTCCTGATTTGATATAAAGAGCGCCAATACCTTTCGGGCCGCTAATTTTATGTGCGCTAAAAGACATTAAGTCAACACCGAGCTTTTGAACATTGCAGTTATGATATTTAATTGCTTGTGTCGCGTCAGTATGAAAATAAATTTTTCGCCTAAGATTATATAAATACTTTCCAAGACTGCGAATATCTGTGGTGGCGCCAATTTCATTCGAAATAAATATTATACTGACCAGTACTGTATTTTTTCGAATAGCTTTAACAACATCCTGTATTTGAATAGTCTTATTTACGGCCGGTGCAATATAAGTTACTTCAATTATTTTTTGGCTTTCCAATTTTTTTACAATATTATAAACAGAATCATGTTCAAACTGGCTAATGATAACGTGAGGAACAGATCTGCCTTTTTTACAAAACGGCTCAATAATCCCCTTTATGGCTAAGTTGTTCGCTTCAGTGGCGCCAGATGTAAAAATTAATTCATTTGACTGAGCATGAATAAAATCCGCAATAATTTTTCTACTGTTATCTAAATATACGCGAGATTCCTGACCCAATAGATGCAAAGAGTTTGGGTTAGCAAAAAATTTCGCGTCAAACTCCCCCATTGCTTTCAAAACCTCTGACGCTATAGGAGTGCCAGCCGCATTATCGAAATACAAAATTTTCATAAGTTTAAATTAATTTTTATCTGCCGGATTTTCTAAATCCGGAATTTCGAGCCTCTTCTTCTGTTTTAAAGCATGCCTCCGGGCTGGTGTTTTTATAGTAAGCTCCGGTTGGCATATGGTAAATTTTTTCGCCTTTAGAATTAATATTTCCTTTGATTTGTCCACCACAGTCGTCACTACTTTGTGTACCTAATACTTGCGGAATACTGGTATTTTCAGTATAATTAATACTAGAGAAATCTTTAATTTCAATTGCACCGCCAGTCAAATTAAACTGGCTAAAATTATACCCCACGAAGCATCCAATACCAAATATAAGAAAAAAGCTTATTAATAAAAGAATTTTATACTGATGCTTGATTAAGAATGATTTGAACATTTATGACTTACGCGTTTATAATTGGCAGGGTTTACAAACTATGTTTAGCAGAAATCTCCCAGATTTTTAAGTCTCTTGATATTAATTATAGAGTAATTTCTTGTTCAAAAGAAGTCCTTATTATAGAAACTGACAAAGAAATCAACCACACAAAGATTCAAAAGTCAGCTGGTGGAATAATCAAAATAATTAAAATCTTTGATATTTTTAACAAAAAAGGCAAGGAATACCCCTCTCAAGTCCTAGATGGATACTTTACTTTTAAAAAAATCAAAGAGCTATTTACTGATTATACCGGGAAAAAACAATTTGGAATATCAATATATAATTTAGACCCAACTGTTCGTTATAAAGAAGAAACCACCAGAATTGCATTTTTAATAAAGAAAACTATACAAGATCAGGCAATAAATGTTCGGGCTGTCCTTCCACAATTCCCCTCTCAAGCCTTAAGTTCTGTTCAGGTTACTGAAAATAATATTCTTTCTAAGGGCGCGGAAATTGATATAATTGTCGGAATTCAAAGAATCTTTATTGGAAAAACTTTATCAGTGCAAGATTATGAGGATTATGGCAGGCGCGATTATCAAAGACCTGCGCGAGATGAAATATCTGGCATGATTCCGCCTAAAGTAGCACAGTCCATGATCAATATGTCCGACACCGATGCCTCTAGTGACTATATTTTAGACCCATTTTGCGGCAGCGGAACTATTCTTCAAGAAGCTCTGCTTCTTGGCCTTCGAGCCATTGGCTCGGATATAGACAAAAAAGCCATAATCAATTCAGAAAAAAATCTCGAGTGGTTCCGAAACCGATACAAAATATCTCCGGGTAAATATAAATTATTCGAGGCGGATGCTAAGGAATTATCCATCCAACTACCCAAGATGACTGCAACTGCTGTCGTGACTGAAGGCACATTAGGTCCGATTTATCTAAAACCGCCGAAAAAAAACGAAATGGAGCAAAACTTTAATTCTATTGAAAAAATATATAATCAGGCGTTTAAAGAATTTAAACAGTTCATCGCGCCCGGCTCAAGAGTTGTAATTTGTCTACCAGCATACAAAATCAGTCACACTGATTACGTCAGAATGCCGAATCTTGACTTTGCCTTAAATAATGGGTATAATATTCAAGATCCTTTGGATCAAAGTTTCTATAAATATAAGTTTATTGAAACGTCAAATGATCGAAAGTCAATCATTTATGACCGCAAAGATCAAGTGGTTGCTAGAGAAATATTTATTTTTCAGCTAGAAAATATTAATCAGGAAACTGTAGTGGAATCCCGCCAACAGCGGGAGGAGACAGAATCCGCACAATAAGGTAAGCCATGGCACATAAGAAAGCCGGCGGTAGTACAGCTTTAGGCAGAGATTCTCAATCTAAGCGATTAGGGGTTAAAATTTTTGGTAATCAAGCCGTTAAAGTCGGCAATATTATAATCAAACAACGTGGAACTAAATGGCACCCGGGAAAAAACGTGTTGCGCGGTTCTGATGATTCTTTATACGCAAAGGTTTCCGGCACAGTAAAGTTTTCCCATAAAAAAGTCAAAGGATTTGACGGAAAACTGCATAATCGAAAATTTGTTGCAGTAGCGTAAAACTTTAAGTCTACAAAAACCCCTTTTTGAGGGGTTTTTTATTTGAAAAAACTTTTACTTTTTTCCAATCAGTGTGATCAATAAACCAACAACCATTAATGTCACAATTACGATCCCACCCTTTAGTGAAAAAGACGTTAGCTGTGTTTTTGTAATAACACTTGCGACCCAACTAATGAACAAAACCGCTAAATATATAATGAGTATAACTAATGAAATCAAAAATATTTTTTTCATAAATTACTTTTTGTTTATTGATTTGATAAATTGAGAAAAAATTGGATTTGGTGAAAGTGGTCGAGAAGTAAATTCTGGATGAAATTGCACGCCGACAAAGAAAGGATGGTCTTTAATTTCGATTATTTCTACTAATTTAGTATCCGGCGTAGTCCCTGATATGACCAAACCTTTATCTTCCAGATATTTACGGTATTTATTATTAAATTCGTAGCGATGTCGATGACGTTCAATAATTTTATTAGTTTGATACGCTTTTGCTGCAATGCTACCCACTTTCAATATGCAAGGCCAATCACCCAATCTCATAGTCCCTCCGTATTCTTTTTTGAGTAACTTTTTCTCCTGTTCGGGCATGACATGAATTACGGGGTTAGGAGTATTTGGATCAACCTCTGTAGTATTAGCATTGTTCATTTTGCAAACATTTCGAGCAAACTCAATAGTCGCCATCTGCATTCCGTAACAAAGGCCCAAGAAAGGAATTTTCTTTTCTCTGGCATACTGAATGGTCGAAATCATTCCTTCTGTGCCGCGTGAACCGAACCCCCCCGGCACAACAATGCCTTTGAAATTTTTCAAAACTGCCGCCGCACCTTTTTTTTCAATTTCTAAGCTTGATACCCAATGCAACTTCGGGTTAACATCATTTGCCCAAGACGCATGCTTTATAGCCTCTACAACTGAAATATAGACGTCTGCGAGCTTAAAAACCCCTGTCTCGTAATACTTGCCAACCACGGCAATATCGATCGTTTTTTTGATTCTGCTTATTTTATCAGTCAATCTAGTCCATTGGCGCAATTCATTCTTTTTGGATTTTACAGCGAATATGTTTAAAATCTTATCTGTTAGCTTTTGTTTTTCAAATTCATTCGGGACTTTATAAATCGTATCTAAATTCGGGGCTGAGATAATATTTTCAGCCGGTACATTACATATCCAAGAAAGCGTAGCTTTCCTCCGGTCATCCATAGGCTTTTCTGATCGGGCAATGATAAAGTCCGGTTGAATCCCGCTTCCGTTCAACAATCTTATGGAAGTTTGAACCGGTTTAGATTTCATTTCTCCTATGCTTGGAGGAGTGGGTAGATAACCTACATGAATATGAATAACATCTCGATTGTCCCGAAATTTCATGATGCGGTTTGCTTCAATAAATAAAATATTTTGATATTCCCCTACTGTCCCGCCGATTTCAGCAATTACAAAATCCGCCTTTCGTTCCCTTGCTGCAAGTTCAAGCCTGCGAATAATTTCTTCCGGCACATGAGGAACAATTTCGACGTCCTCGCCTTTAAATTCAAAATTTCGTTCTTTCTGGATTAGAGTCTGATAGATCTGTCCATTTGTTACATAATTAGCGGAAGTTAAGTCTGTATTCATGAATCTTTCATAATTTCCAACGTCCTGGTCTGTTTCTACGCCGTCTTTTGTGACAAATACTTCGCCGTGTTCCTGTGGTCTAATCGTTCCGGCATCAACATTGAGGTAGGCATCCATTTTTACAGGAGCGACTTTAAAACCGCGTGACTCTAAAAGCATGGCAATTGACGAGGCGGTAATCCCTTTCCCTACTGATGAGATGACGCCACCTGATATAAAAATAAACTTCGTGTGGAGCTTTTTGGCTTTACGTGGTTTTACATGATATGACATAAATTTATAATGGCAAAATGTTTAATTTAATTGAAAATTTATCGACGGTTGGCAATTTTATAAAAACTAAATGCACCCCTAGTGACTTAATTGGACTTTGGATTTCCAGCCACCTTTTCTCTAAATCTAGGTGCAGGGTTGATCTTACCTCACTAATTATATCATCTTCGTGAACTCCTGAAAATAGAGTATTGCCATTAGTTTTAGCCTTAATCACAACGGTTCGGTTAAGTAATTTATTTTTTAAACTTTTATAAACATTGCCCTTCTTAGCTTCTGATAAATTTTTGGAATTTTTACGAACCTGCAAACCCTTTAAAACTTGCGGACTTGCTAAGACGGCAAGCTTGCGCGCCAATAAAAAATTTTTAGCGTAACCCTCGCTGACTTCTTTCACGTCATACGCTTGACCAAGTTTCGGGACATTTTGTAATAAGACAACTTTCATTAGATCTTTAAATGCTTTCTAATTGCAATATATGTAGCAATGAATGACAAAAGAATGCTGGAAATTAAGTTGATAAAAAAGATATTTAAGATAATCTTTGAGAAAAAAGTAAGATTAGTAAAAGGCAGGTTAAAAATCATGAAGCCTGGCAAATTAACAAGTGAATTCAAATCTAAGCCCAAAAAATCTATGATTTTAAAAGAGAGCAGGTGCATCAAAATATAGACAACTCCGGTTGTTACAAAAGTTGCTATAAAAGAATACAAAAAACTTTCAATATAAAAAGGCAAGCGAATATAAGCATTTGTTGCTCCAACTAAACGCATAATTTCAATTTCTTCCTTGCGATTTAAGATTGCCAGCCTGATAGTGTTAAAAGTCACCATAATGGTCACTATGACAAATATTATGATCAATGAAAAACCAAATTTTTGGATAAAAATAATAATTTTTTGCAGTCGGTCGATAACTTTCTGGCTGTCCCGAATGCTAGAAAAAAATGGAGTATATCTCTGTGACCCGACTAAATTGCGCAAATATTCATAGTCGCTGAGATTGTTTGACTTAATTGCAACTGAAGCAGGCAAGGGATTCTCTGAATCTTTAAACTCATTTACTGAATCAACTAATTTTGGTTCGTTTTGGTGCTTTTCCAAAAACTTTTGCCTTGCTTCTTCTTTACTTGTATAAATTACATCTTTAACCTGGCTATATGATTTTAATTCGCCAATTAAATTATTAACCTCTTTTTCAGAAACAGAATTATTAAAATAAGCCGTGATGACGCCAGTTTTATCCACGCTTTTTTGAATTGAAATATCGGTTAAAATATAAAGCGTTATGATAGTAGAAATTATCGCCAGAGTAATCACAACCATTGAGGTCGCTGCAATCGAAACCCAAATGTTTCGGGCAAAACTTAGGAATCCTGATTTCACAAGTCGAGAGATTGTGGTAAATTGCTTATTCATAAAACGTATTTGCCTTTTTTTTGATCGTAAATAATTTGACCTTTTTCAATGGTAATTACACGTTTTTTAATAGTGTTCACGAGTTCTTTGGCGTGCGTTGCTAAAATTACAGTAGTTCCGTTTTTGTTGATTTTTAAAAGCAATTCTAAAATCTCCCATGCATTAATCGAATCAAGGTTCCCTGTTGGCTCATCAGCAAGGAGTAAAACAGGCTTATGCGCAAGTGCTCGGGCAATTGCCACGCGCTGTCTTTCACCACCGGACAATTGATAAGGAAAAGCATCCATTCTGTCTTTAAGACCGACAGTTTCTAAGATGTCCGGCACATCTTTTTTAATTACCACATCTGGCTCACCAGAAACCTCTAAAGCGAAAGCAACATTTTCGTATGCAGTTCGATTGATTAAAAGCTTAATGTCTTGAAAAACCATGCCAATTTTTCTTCTCAAAAATGGAATGTTTGCTTTTTTAATTTTTGATATATCGATATCATCAATTAAAATTCTACCTGCTTCTGGAACAGATTCGCCCATAATTAAAGACAGTAGGGTGGATTTGCCAGCTCCAGATTGCCCGACTAATGAAACAAACTCCCCTTTGCGGATCTCCAGATTAATATCAGTGAGAGCGTGTGTCGGACCGAAACTTTTAAAAACATTTTCAAAATTTATCATTATTTTTTAGAAAATTTTTCCAAATAATTTTTTATAAACTCATCTAAATTACCCTCCAAAACTTCTTCTGTGTTAGATGTTTCAAAATCTGTACGGTGGTCTTTAACCAATTTATATGGGTGCAGCACATAAGATCGAATTTGATTACCCCACTCTGCACTATGATATTCTCCACGCAGTAATCTTTTATCTTCTTCCCTTTTTTCTTGTTCAATTGCCGCCAAGCGCGCACTTAAAATTTTATACGCCTGTTCTTTATTTTGCGTTTGGCTTCTTTCGTTTTGAATTGTCACGGTAATCCCTGACGGCTTATGCGTCATTCGAATTGCTGAGTATGTAGTATTCACTGATTGACCACCATGCCCACGGGAAGTTTTGGCTTCAATTATCAAATCATCGGGGTTGAGTTTAAATTCTTCTTCTTTGACTTCAGGTAAGACTTCCACAAGCGCAAAAGACGTTTCTCTTGTGTGCGTCGGATTAAATGGAGATTGCCTGACTAACCGATGAACCCCTGCTTCGCTTTTTAAGTGCCCGTAAGCATATAAACCCAAGATTTCAAATACAATGCTTTTTATTCCTGCCTCCCCACCTCTGGTTTGGTCAATAACATTTAATTCCAGAGAATGGTTTTGACAATATCTTGAAAACATCCGAAAAAGCATCTGCACCCAATCCTGTGCGTCTGTTCCGCCAGCTCCGGCATGTATAGACATTATACAATCATTCTGATCATATTTTCCTGAAAGAAAGACATTTACTTTGAATTCATCAAAAACTTTTTTTAGATTCTTATACTTGTTTTCAAAATCACCCTTCATGCTATAATCATGTGTTTTGTACGACTCGTTCGCTATCTCAGTTAAACTTTGAAAATCGCTTTCAAGTCTTTGCCATTCTAATATTTCTGTTTCAAGATATTTAACCTGTTTACCTAGGTCTGTAGCTTTTTGCCTGTCAGACCATAGATTTGGATCTGACATTTTGTCTTGCAATTCTAAAAGTTTTTGTTGTTTCTGAGGTAAATCAAAGATGCTCCTTGAGATCAAGGATCTCTGTACCAAGTTGGTTTATATTGCGAATTAAATCGTCCATTTAGATTAGTATTAAGAAGTAAGAATAAAGAATTAAGGAAATAATTATATAGTTAAGTCGTAACGTTCGTAACCCATTGCAACCAATCTAGCAAAGACCAGAATTAGCCTGCGTTCAATTTCTTTAAAAAGATTGCTGTTCGTTTCAAAATTTCGATTAACTGAATTATCATCGAACTGAAGTAAAAGCTGTCTTAATTCTCCAGTAGTGTCAACTTCCGAAATTACTCGATCAATAGTTTCAAAAAACTCACGGGAAGTTTGACTCATTTTTAATTTCGAAAAATTTTGTTGTTCAGTTGGATCAATAACCTGACTAAACTTTTTATTCCACCACCCTAATTGTTCTGCTTGATCACGTCCTGATCTATGTAATTGGCTTCCAATTGGCAACACATCTTTTATAAAATTATTTAAAAACCCAGGCCACGAAGGATCATTCGATTCAAAAAGCTGTCTTCCTTCATCTATTATTGATTGCTCCAAAGCAGCGCGTTCTTTTGGATCTGAAATTTCAGTCATACTATTTCTTTAAATATTCTTGAAAAGAAAAAACTCCGCGATTGTCGTCTTTGGATAAATTCCAAATCTGTGGATTAATTTCAGGAAAAAATGCATCGCCATCAACAATTTTATGCACTTTTGTAATATATAACTTATCTGCAACATCAATCGTTTGCTTATAAATACTAGCACCACCTATCACGAATACTTCTTTATCTTTATAATCACTTAAGGCTTTTTGTAAATCTGAGTATATTATAACATTTTCAAATGGAATCTGTACGCTCTCTCTAGATACAACCACATTAGTTCTGTTTGGCAAAGGTTTTCCGATCCGACTAACAATAGAAAGGTATGTGTTATACCCCATCAATACTGGTTTTCCTTGAGTGACTTCTTTAAAATGTTTAAGATCCTCCGGTATATCCCAAGGCAGGTCGTTTTTTATTCCAATACAATTGTTTTCAGCAACCGCGGCAATTAATGAGATCATATATATAATTATTTTTCCTTCACTATAATACACTAGTGTATTATAGTGCTGAGAGGAATTAGTAATGTAATTTTTGAATAATCTTTTTTAAATCTTTAAGATTGTGAATTAAATAGTCTGGATTAGTAGCTTTAAGTCTGGGGGTAGATGTGTTTCCGCCAGTCAAGGCTGCACTATAATATCCAAAAAATTTTGCAATATCTACTTCTTCATCTGTATCACCGACTACTAAAACTTCTTTGGGTTTAATTTTCAATTTATTAACCAACTCGCTGATTTTTTTATCTTTTGATTTTATATGAAGATGCGAAACGTCATCGAGCTCTCTGGCGAGTATTTTGTCTACGTAATTATAGATATTCAAACGCTTAAGTTGTTTTTGAATATGCTGAACCATATGATTACTGAAAATTATTGTCTTGATTTTGTTATTCTGTAAAAACTGTAAAACAGATTTTGCCCCCGACCTGCTTCGGCATTTATTTTCAAGCGGCTCGTAGGCTTTCAAAAATATTGACCACATCTTATCAGAATTTCTATCTAAAGCTTTTGGGTTTAATCCCATTGCGATATAAAAATTCCTAATTGGCATGATAAATTTTTTTTGAACTTCTTTTAGCGTTGTTCTTTTGCGGCCAAAATATTTTAACACTGCATTATCCCCTGCTACTACAGCATTAGTATCAGCAAGTATTGTCCCATTCCAGTCAAAAGCAACAAGTTTAATCATAAATCAAGAAATTCTATTTACAATTTCCTTAGTGCAATACACGAGTGTATTGCACTAAGGAAAGATATTTTAATAATCAATTAAAAACCTCCGATATTGGCAATTTCTGCTTTAATGGCCGGATGTGGATTATAATTTTCCACCTTTATATCTTCAAAAACAAAATCATCGATGTTCTTTTTTTCTTCGTTTAAAATAATTTTGGGAAATTCTCGAGGCTCACGCGATAACTGTTCTTTTACAGCGTCAAAATGATTGGAATAAATATGCACATCCCCAAAAAAATGAACAAATTCACCCGGTTCTATCCCGGTGACTTGTGATACTATCAAAAGCAAAAGTGAATAACTGGCTATATTAAATGGTACCCCAAGGAAAGAGTCTGCGCTTCTTTGGTATAGCCCTAAATTGAGTTTATTATTCGTCACAGCAAATTGATAAGTGGTATGGCAGAAAGGGGGAACTTCGTTAGCATTACCTTTTGATGCCATTTGATAAATAAAATCTGGGTTCCAAGCCGAAACAACATACGATTTTCTATAAGGCTTGTTTTTTAAACCATCGATCACCCACCCAAGCTGGTCAATCTCTCGACCGTCTGAAGCTGGCCACCTTCTCCACATTCGACCGTAAATGGTAATCAAATCACCCCAAGTTTTTACAAATTCAGAATCTTTAGATCCAAATTTTAATTTTGCGATAAAATCTTCCTGAGACATATCAGTTATCTGTCCGTTTGAAGTAAGAGCTTCTTTATGATAACGCTTCCACGCCCACTCGTCCCAAATGTGCACATCATTATCCGCAAGGTATTTAATATTGGAACTGCCTGATAAAAACCATAAAAGCTCATGGATAATACCACGAGAAAAAACTTTTTTCGTGGTCAAAAGAGGAAAGCCCTGCGACAAGTCAAAACGCATTTGCTTGCCAAAAACCGATCGGATAAATGGCGGCTCCTGACCTTTGTCTTTATACTGCTCCAGAACTTCAGGCGTAAAAAACAAAGGCTTATCCGAGCCAGTATCCATGATATCTTTAAGCAAATTTAAATATTGATATTCTGGGTGCATAAAATTTTTAATATTTAATTTCGAATTTCGATTCAATATTTATTATTTGAATATTCTGAATCGATTCAAAATTCGAAAATCAAAATTCATTATTCAATCACGAATGTTTTTTCTGTGCCATAATAGTCTTCCCAATGTTCGTTGTAAAATTTAAACATCCGTTCTAATCTATCTTGCGGCAACTCTTTAATCCCTAGTAGTGCAATACGGGAGCGTATTGCACTTTTTGTTTTTTCGGCATTTGCTGGATCATCTATAACTTTTTCAAATTCCGCTAAATATCCGTATCCTGCGTTTTTATCGATACTTACATCTAAATCTTTGAAATGGTACATGTGCCTTTCTCTTGACCATTTAGCTTGATATTGAAATCCTGAAGAAATGATTACTTTATCCAATTCATCTAAAGATACTTTGACTTGGGATTCAAACTCCAATCGAGCAGTGCCATTTGACGAAGTTGTATCATCAACTGCGGCTTTAAAAACAAAAATAACTCGACCGTCAGCCTGTCTAGTTCGGACAGAATAGTCTTTTGCTGTTTCTGTTAAATTCTTAAACTTTTGCGCAGTTTCTTCGTTAAAATATTTCACTACATTACTATATAGTAATGTAGTATTCCCGTTGGTGAAATAATGATTGAGTTGATTATGGGAACTGATAAATTTAAAATCCGGATCTAGATCCTTCATTTTTTCTACTAGTTTATCAGCTTGATCCTTAGAAGAAAGCAAGCTTTTTATTTCTATTTCAAAATTATGCATGAAAATCAATTAATTCCAATTACCGCCTGATGCTGTAGTTTTGCTCTGTCCTTTATAGACTTCATTATTGCGATCCGTATAACCTACAGTTTCCGAAGATATCTGTTCAAACAACATCTGACAAACACGAATTTCTGGATACAGTGCAATTGGCAAAACTCCGATATTTGTAATTTCCAACACTAACTTGCCTTTCCATCCTGGATCAAATTTTCCAGCTGTCGAGTGTACAACTAGACCAAGCCGTCCCAAAGATGATTTTCCTTCCAACCTTCCTGCTAGATTGTTTGGGATTTCTAGAGTTTCAAGCGTTGACGCTAAAATAAATTCCCCTGGATGAATCACAAAAGGTTCTTCGGTTTTCTTGGTCACTTCTTGAGTGATGTCTTTAAAAGTATCAGGGTTCTTAACATCAATGTACGGATGTGAAGTTCGTGTAAAAATCAAAAAATCGTGGCCAAGCCTAAAATCCAAAGAAACTGGCCCGAGTGCCTTTTCGTAGTCAGGCTCTGGATTGACTTTAATTTCCCCCTTTTTTATAGCTTCCTTTATTTCTTTATCTGATAACAGCATAAATTTATTTTTAATAATGGATCCCCGATTTCATAGTTTATCTGATTTTCGGGGACGAAAGCTTCGCTTTCATTTTATCAACTTTGATACATGTTGCCAAATGAGCGCAGAAATTGTCTCTTTTGGAAGCAGTTTACCGTCTTTGGAGCAATTAATTTGAGCCCATTTATAATGTTTTTCGAGCATTTCAAAAGATTGTTTAAGCGCACTTTGCTGATGTTCAAGATCGGATTCCAAAATATGCCGCTTTGAGCCTTGGATATAAGCCCTTGCTAGCTTATTTTTCTTTTCAATCATTTTATATGATAGTTCCACTGGAACGTTTAAAAATAAAACCAGATCAGGCCTTGGCATGCCAATAACTTCGTATTCCATTTTCCCAATCCAGTTAACAAACTGATTTCTTTCAGATCTGTTATCAATATGAGCTGCTTGATGAATCTGATTAGATGAGACATAGCGATTCAAAACCACTACCTTCCCTTCGTTTAACCATTTAACCAATTTGTCTTTATACTCCATTCTGTTTGCTGCATATAACACGGAAGCAAGATAAGGGCTAATTTTGCCGAATTGGTTTTTTAGATAACTTGCGACAAGTTTTCCAAAAAAAGTTTTATATTGAGGAAAGTCTAACATTTCAGCATTCGCCCCGGATTTTTTCAACTTCTTGTAAAGTAAGTGGGTTTGTGTGGCTTTACCTGAACCATCAATCCCTTCAATAATTATCAGTTTACCTTTTTTCATAAATATTTTTTATTATATACATTTTTAAAGACGCGAATTTTTCGCGTCTTTAAAACATAATATTAAATTTTAATTTTGACGGAGGGACCCATGGTACTGTGGATGTATGCAGACACAATAAATTCTTTCTTCAGCCCCATTGGTTTTGCGGCGCTTAAAGCATCGGCAAAAGCTTTAAAGTTTGCATTAAGCTGATCATTCTCAAAGTTGATCTTTCCAAGAATAATATGGATATTACCGGATTGATCATTTTTAAATTCCAGCTTACCGGTTGAGTACTCTTTTATGGCTTTCAAAATATCTTCTGTAACAGTTCCTGTTTTAGGATTTGGCATAAGACCCTTAGGACCTAAAATTTTCGCTATAACAGCCAGTTTTGGCATTAAAGACGGCTCAGCGATGGCAATATCAAAATTAATTACCTGCTTTTCCTTAATCTCTTTGATAATTTCTTCTCCCCCAGCTCTGATTGCCCCGGCCTCTAACGCTTCCTTTTCTCTTGCTGGATTAACAAAAGCGATAATCCTTTTCTTTTTACCTGTTCCAAAAGGTAAAGTAACTGTGCCTCTAACAATTTGATCGGTTTTCTTTGGGTCAATTCCTAGTCTTAAATGAAGCTCAAGATTCCCTACAAATTTTATGGTTGCGGTTTTCTTGACAAGAGCCAAGGCTTCAGCAAACGGATAAATCCTGTTTGCATCAATGTCTTTTTTGATATTGTCCAATCTTTTTCCCATAAATACTCCTTTTGCGGTCTGCGCAATTTTTTAATTGCTCCCGCATTAATTATTAATTTAATCTTTGACTTCTACTCCCATTGACCTTGCTGTGCCGGAAACAATTTTTTCAGCAGCTTCCACAGTATCACAATTCAAGTCGGGCATTTTTGTCAGCGCAATTTCAGTAATTTGCGCTTTTGTAATTTTTCCAACCTTGTTCTTCAGTGGGTTCCCAGAACCTTTCTCAATCCCAGCGGCTTTGCGAATTAAAACTGAAGCTGGTGGGGTTTTTAAGATAAATGAAAATGAACGGTCTTCAAAAATGGTAATTTCAGCAGGGATGATTGTATCACCCATCGGGGCTGTCTTTTCATTAAACTCTTTAGTAAATTGACCAATATTGATTCCGTGGGGACCAAGTGCTGTCCCAACTGGTGGAGCTGGGGTAGCTTTTCCGGCTGGAAGCTGAATCTTGATAATTGTCTTAATTTTTTTTGCCATAAAATTATTAAAAATTAATCTTGTTAATTACAATTTCTTAATCTGTAAAAAATCAAGTTCCAAGGGCGTTTCGCGCCCGAAAATGGAAAGAAGCACCTTGACTTTTCCTTTAGCCTCGTCGACTTCAGAGACTTTTCCTTCATAGTCCTTAAAAGGACCATCCATAACTCTGACTAAATCTGTCACTGCAACATCTATCTTATATTTCGGTTCATCTATACCCATGCGCTTTTCTAAAGACTTGATTTCAGCTTCAGAAATCGGCGTTGGCACGGTTCCAGACCCGACAAACCCCGTGACATTTGGGGTATTGCGGACAACATACCATGAGTCGTCTGTGACCATCATTTGAACCAAAACATAACCAGGAAAAATCTTTTCTTCAACCGTTACGCGCTTGCCGTCTTTTATCTTAATCTTTTTCTCTTTTGGAACCATAACATCGAAAATCTTATCTTCCATGCCCAAAGATTCCGCGCGCTGTTTAAGATTAAAAGCGACGCTGTCCTCGTACCCAGAATAAGTATGGAGTACGTACCAATGTTTCTCGCCGGTTACTTGTTGTCTAGACATATAGTTTGATTAAGTCACTAATTAAAAAATAAATTGAGATAATTACCAATATTATTTCTATTTTCGCTATAAAAAATTTTTTGTAATATGTTTTTGCAAAACACAGCCAATGTCTGAAGAAAGTCCTGTCAGTACAATCGTATTTGGATTGATTTGATGAAAAAGAAAATGTTTTTTTTGAAAAAGGAGCCAACCACATAATTCCCTCAACTGAAAAAGTATCAAAGAAAAAATGAGTAGTGGTTCCAATCAAAAATGTAATAAATATCAGACTAAGTTTTGGTAAAAAAATCAGACCTATTAAAGAAACAACAAAATAAATAATTGGATAATGACTTGAGAAAATACGGTGATCGTAGTCGGCACTATACCGAAGTTTCTTAATTTTAAAGAATGTATAAAAAAAATCTAAATCTGGAACGACCGCGAAAATTGAGCTCCAAAACAAAAAGTTAAAACTGTCTAACTCAGGGTATAATACCGATATTCCTTTCGCTGTCAGAAACGCACTAGCTAAATGTCCTGGCGGCAACATTACCTTTGAGATACTGCTAAATCAAATAACTTTGTCAATCCGAAATCGACTGCGCCTAAAAAAAGAGCGACGCCAATAGAAAGCAAAATCACAGCTATAGTTATTCTTATGGTCTCTTTTCTTGAAGGCCAGACTACTTTGGTCATTTCTGACCGAGCTTCCTTTATAAACTGTATTGGATTAGTCATAAATTGATTTTTCCCCTTATTTAAAAGGCCTCTCGGCCTTATTTAGCCAATTATACTATATTCTAGAAATTTACGCAAATATACGGGATCATAACCTATATGTCTAAGTTCTTCACATGTTTTGCCCGTGTTTGAATAAAATGCTTTCTTGCTGCAACTTCATCACCCATCAAAGTTTCAAATATCTTACTGGCTTTTTCCGCGTCTTCAATATTCACTTGCAACATAATTCGATTTACTGGATCCATTGTCGTTTCCCAAAGCTGCACAGGATTCATTTCACCCAAACCTTTGTATCGCTGAATGCTCACGCCTTTTATAACTTGCTCGCCTTCTGGATTTTCAGAGACAGAAGTATCTTCTTTTATTGCATCTTCCACTTTGCTTTTTTTAGCAGTTTTTTTATTGCTTGCTTCAGCCAGCATCATTTTAATTGATTCGTCGCGTTGTTTTTCTGAAAAAGCATAGACAAAATTCTTCCCATGTTGAACCCGAAAAAGCGGCGGTTGGGCAATATAAAGATAGCCTGATTTTATGATATCAACAAAATACCGATAAAATAATGTCAGTAATAGTGTTCTAATGTGCGCTCCATCAACATCAGCATCAGTCATGATAATTATTCTATGATAACGCAACTTTTCAAGATTGAACTGATCAGCCACTCCAGCACCCAGTGCGATAACTAAATTTTTAATCTCTTGGGAAGAAAGCATTTTATCTAGTCTCGCGCGCTCAACATTTAAAATCTTTCCTCGTAAAGGCAAAATGGCTTGAAACCTCCGGTCACGTCCTTGTTTGGCTGAACCACCAGCTGAATCTCCCTCAACAATGTAAAGTTCTGAAAAAGCAGGGTCAGATTCTGAACAGTCAGCCAGTTTTCCTGGCAGAGCCAATCCTTCAAGTACGCCTTTTCTGATAACAGCATCGCGTGCAGCTCGAGCGGCAAGTCGTGCTTTGGCAGCCAATAAAACTTTTTCCAAAATTTTTCCAGCGTCTTGCGGGTGTTCCTCTAGCCAAAACTCCAAACCTTGTCCGACAGCATCTTCCACAATTCCGCGAACCTCAGCATTTCCAAGTTTGGCTTTTGTTTGACCTTCAAATTGCGGATTTGGTAACTTAACGGAAATGATTGCCGTTAATCCTTCGCGCATATCTTCACCGCTTAATTTATCTTCTTCTTTAATATAACCATTCTTTATACCGTAATTATTCAATGACCGAGTAAGTGCCGCACGAAACCCAGTCAAGTGCATACCGCCCTCTTCCGTGTGAATATTATTTGCAAAAGTCATCACAGTTTCTGAAAACTCGTCAGTGTATTGTATAGCGCACTCTACCATTACATTATCAACTGTTTTACTGATATATATCGGCTGGGTTTTTATAACCTTATTTCGATTGATATGCTGAATGTACGAAATTAAACCGCCCTCAAAATAATATTGGTAGCTTAAATTGGTGCGTTCATCATTTATGATTAAATGAACTCCTTTCGTCAAATATGCTTGTTGCCGGTAATGATCAAGGACAAATAAGATATCAAACTCATTTACAGTAAAAATTTCAGAATCAGGCTTATAAGAAATCAGAGTCCCGTGCTGCCAAGGATCTTTTGGCGACGCCTTCCCAACGAGTTTAACCTTGCTCATCGGTTTTCCGCGTTTATATTCTTGCGTGTAAATTTTGCCGTCAATACGAACTTCCGCTTTCAACCACTCCGACAGCGCATTTACCACGGAAGCTCCTACACCATGCAATCCGCCAGAAACTTTATAGCCAGAATTGTCTCCGCCAAATTTGCCTCCTGCGTGTAAAACAGTCAAGACAGTCTCCAAAGCGCTTTTTTTGGTCGTCTTATGCACATCCACTGGAATCCCCCGTCCATCGTCAATTACAGACGCAGAATTATCTTTGTGAATAAATATTTTGATAATTTTGGCATGTCCGGCCATTGCCTCATCAATAGAGTTATCCACAATTTCCTTAAGTAAATGATGGAAGCCCTCTTTTGCCGTATTACCAATGTACATACCAGGGCGTTTTCGCACCGGATCTAAACCTTCTAAAACAGTTATCTGTTCAGCAGTGTAGGCTTTACTTTCTACTACTTTTTTTTCTTCTTTTTTAGCCATGTTCATACCTTTCTAATAAATAAATTAGCGTAATTGAGCATTAAAACGCGTTTTAGTTTCTTCATACAATCTATTCTGCAATGGATCAACTTCTTGAATCTTTAGCGTTCGGTCTGGACTCCTATAAATTACACGATATGTATAGCTTATTTTATCTGTACCAAATTTTTCTGCATTTTCGTATTTATCCAAAAGCGCGACTTCTTCTACTAAATCGCCGCCAATATCACGAATCAAATCAAAATAATTATTCGGAATAAAACTCCTATCCACGACAAATGAAATGTCACGAGTGATTGGTGGATATTTTGAAACTTCAACAAATTTTTGACCAAGCTTTAATTGTTTGATTACTCGGGGGTCCAGCGACCAGAGAAGTCGAATGTCTGGTAAAGTCATACTAATCATGGCAAAACGTTCAATCCCAGGACCAAATGCCCAGCCGTTCCACTTAGAAGAATCAACGCCAAATTTTTCTAACACACTCCCTTTAACTACACCTGCTCCACCAACTTCTAACCACTTACCTTCTTTATCAATTTCCATTTCTATGCTTGGATCTGTGTATGGAAAAGTATCCGGGTTAAAACGTAATTTAACCTCTGAACCGAAAACAGATTTAGCAATATCTGTTAAAACCTTTTTTAAATCTTCGACTCCTAATAATATCTTATCTTTAGGTGCCAAAAACCACCCATCGATCTGGTGAAATACGTTCATGTGATGACGATCAATCTCATCCTTACGATAGACCTTGCCAAACGAAAAACAACCAACCGGGAACCCTTCTTGCATTCGTTTTTTTACATCAGGGTCTTGGAGATAGTAATACCACATAACTGTAGTGTGTGTACGAAGTATATTCTCATCGTCTACATAGTAAGTGTCAGATTTTGATCGAGCAGGGTGGTTGGCGGGAAAATCAAACAAATCAAAACTAATATTTACTGGGACAATCTCTGGAACCTCTATTACATCAAAATCTTTAAAATCTGGAATGGCTAATACGCGCTCTACCATATCGTTAATTGGGCTCCCTTTTGTTCGTGATAAATCAGCCATTGAATAATAACGACGGATTCTCTGTGATTCAAAATCAGTCCTCTGTTTTAATGATTCAAGCAGCCTTGCTTCATTAGGTGATTTTACAATTATATTTTTTCTCATAATCTAGTCCATATTAGAATTAAATTTTTGACCTAAAAATTGTCTGCTATTTTTTAAAACTAAAATGCCATTTCCATCATCAGATAATCCTAACTCCTTACCCGAACAAATCATGCCTTGCGATTCAACGCCACGAATTATAGCTTTTTCTAAAGTAAGGGGCTTAGCTTCCGGGTCATGCTGGTTGTGTGGAATTACTGCGCCTGGTAAGGCTAGGATGACCATATCGCTGATCTCAAAATTCGATGCACCACAAACAACTGGGGCAATAACGTTGTCTTTACCCAAATCCAAATCTACAACTCTTAATCGATCTGCATTTGGATGTTTTTTATAATTTAAAACCTTAGCAACAAAAATACCTTCAAAAACACGAGACCCTTCAACATCGGTTTCATTAGTTCGTAATAAATTTTTGAGCCATTTGTAAAAAAATTTCATTATCTCACTATGACTAAACCTTTATTATTTATATTTTTCTCATCATGATATGAATATGTTCCTTTCAAAGAAAAGATATAACTAAACGATTTAGAAGTAGCAATATCGGCAGAATCAAATGCAGGTAAGGTGGAATGCTCAGGATGCGGATCAGAATAAAGTCTATGAACTTGCGCATCAAGATTAGTCCAAGTCACAGTTCCGCCTACAGAAACTTCAACTGTTGATGGTGTAAACCCAAGGCTACTAATGCTGACTGACATATTCGCGCTGTCGTTTATAACTGGCTTTAAAGTTGTAATACTTGGTTCGTGCAAAGTATACTTAGTCGTGTTATTTGAAATTTGTTTAAGCCGATCATCGGTCATCTTCATTCTAGGGACTAACGGATCATAACCGTTTTTAATTTGTATGCCATCAGTATAATTTTTTTCCAAAGCCAAAGCAGTCTTGTCGGTAAATTTATCTTTTGGATCAGTCTGATAAATAAATTTTTCATCGCCGTCTGCAAGACCATCAGAATCAGAGTCAGGATTTAATGGATTGGTATCTTCTTTAAACTCATCATAATTATTCAGCCCATCCTTATCCGAATCAGCCTCATCACCGCACTGCGATTGATCTGAGCAGACTTCAAAGTTAAAATATTTTTTTAAAAAAGATTTCGGCAATTTAGAAGTTATTTCAGTTGGAGGATTATTTGAATTGTTGTTTCGATTATCTTGATTCCTTGATTTCAAAACAAAAAATAAAACTGCGCCTGCAATTAGAATGACTATTGTGCCTATAATTAGAATTAAAATTTTCTTTCTAGACCAAAAAGGTTCGTAAGCTAACCCAGGATGTTCCACACTTAAAACTTTATCAACAGATTTTAGTTGAGGAGCAGGCGCACCTGGCTGAGGACGGATTGTTTGAGAAGAGGGTGGTGACATTGGCGTTGGTACATTCATCGGCTTAGTAGAAAATGGCACTTGTCTTGCGGTTGGCATAGATGCAGGTATAGATTCAGAAGATTCTTTAGGCATAACAATATATGAAATATTATCATTTATTCCATTTTTGTTTGTTTCGTCAGTCATAAAATTTAATTAATTTAATTGATTTAAAAATTTAATATTATAAAATCATTGTTTTTTTAACTCATCTAACTTCAGCATTTATTTTGATGAAAAAAATAATTCCAAAAAAGCGATTGCAAATAATAAAAACAAAGCATTATACCAATTCAATAAATCATTTCGGGCAAAAAACAGTGCGCCAAGCGCCAATATCGACAAAAATATTCCCTGCCTGCAAGCGCCTGCTATATACACGCCTGAATATTCAACTGAACCAAATAATCTTCGCGCATAGAATCCTACTAGAACGCAAATAGAAAAGCAAAATATGAGAAATGACCCATAGAAAATCAATACATTATTTCCTGAGTCTTTGGGTGAATGGGTGTTTAAAAAATAACCTAAAAAAACCGAATCAACCAAAAATAGAAGAAATACCCCTAACAAAAATAAACGATAGTATTTTCGCAATTTCGTAAAGTTACTACCTAATTATTATACCATAATTTAATCAATTTTCCAATATCCTATATGCACAATCATGCGGTTTCGACGAAATATCGGCTTGTAAAAAACTGTTAGTTTTGATTGTAATGATAATATTATCTATAACTGCTAATAATTTCTCTTTTAACTCGATTAAATCTTCAGTTTTTCCCAAAAACTCTATCCCAGTATCAGGAGCCTCCAAATAACAATACTTCAGACTGTTTACAGATTCGTGCAAACATTCTGTCGCTGCAAGTTGATAAATCAACAACTGTTCTTTGTCCACAGGATCAAGCTTAATCTTGGGTTTACCTGTTTTATAATCAATGATACTTATTGATTTATCAGAGTTTTCATCAACCCGATCGATTTTACCGACAAATTTATACTCGTTTAAACTAATACTGAACTGTTTTTCAATAAATTTCAGATTTGGCTTAGCGCTTATAAATTCCTCATAGAAATTGTTGAGTAATTGCTTCCCTCGCTTTCTAAACTCTTCTTTTTGCATTTTGTCTTCATACCAGTCATTCACCCAATATTCTTTATAAAATTTCAACAAATCTCCAAAAGAAGGAATTTTTTTGTCTTGAGTTTTATTAAGACCGCCAAATAAATCATTTTGAACAATTGAATTTAACTGCTTATATTCGCTGGTAAATAATTCCAAAGTTTTATGAATAGTCTGTCCAAAAGACAAATTCGCAGCGCCTGATGACGGCAAATGATAAAGGTATTTGTATTTGTACTCAAGAGGACAATGTAAAAATGTCGATACTTGCGTGAATGAAAAAGTATTCGGCAAATGATACTGAATTTTTTGTGAAATTGCCATATTATTTTTCGGAAAAAAAACTTCACCAATGGGTAATTTTTTCTCAGGTGTTTTTTCCAATCCCAGTTCAACTAAAAACTTAGAGGGTTTGCGAGATTGGGTTGAACCGCCGTAATTCTCCGCCCAAGTTAAAATCAAATTTTTCTTTGCCCGAGTCATAGCAACATAAAACAGCCTTCTTTCTTCCATGAGATGCGCGTCGCCTTCAGGTAAAATTTCTTTAATTAATGTCTCGGGAATCTCAATCGGATCTTTGCGTTCTCTGGATGGTATTCTTTGATCAACCACATTAACCACAAACACTGTTTCAAACTCCAACCCTTTAGCAGTATGAATGGTCATAACTTTTACTGCCTCAGGACCAACGCTTGGATCAAAGGTCATGGCTCCGTCAAACCCTGCATCCTGTTCCATCTTAAGCTCTGCTAAAAACCCCTTCAAAGACTTGTCTTCGGATTTTTTTTCGAAATTTTGACTTAGCCGGTAAAATTGCTCAATTAAATTTCGTCTTTCAAAATTTTCCGTGCTGTCAGTAAGAATATTTTTAATAATCTCCGTTTCCTGTAAAACTTTAACAAATAACTCAGTAACACTGACGCTTCTTGCTAAAGCGGTGTGCTTGGAAAGATTAAACAAAAAATCATCAATTACTTTATAAGAACTTTCCGGTAGTTTAACTAAAACTCGCAAATCCTGTAAAACCTCAAAAACTGATAAAGCCTTAATCTTTGCGGTGAAATTAATCTTAATAATTTCTTCATCCGGAATAAAAAACTTTTTAAAATTTAAGACCCGAAGCAGATTCGTTGATTCGTGTCGTTCATCAAGGAGATTAAAGTAAGCCAGCAAATCCGAAATAATTGGCTTTTTGTATAATCCGCGATTCGCCCAAAAAATATAAGGAATACCGTTTCGCGATAGTTCATTCACAAATATCTCCGCATGATCATTGGCTCGCACCAAAATCGCAATCTCATTTAAAGAGTGCCCTTCCTCTGCTAGGGCTTTAATTTTGCTGACCACTTCTGATGTTTCTTGGTAAACATCTTTAGCGTGAATAACCTCAATCGCGCCCTTCAGTAAATTTTGAGCAAGTAATTTTTTTGAAATATTTAATTTTGTTTCTAATCTTTCTGGGTTATTTTTTTGGATAAAGCCATATGATAGATCAAGAATATTCTGAGTTGATCGATAATTTTGAGTCAAGGTAATCTTTGTGCAATTTGGATAATCTTCTTCAAATTTCAAAATATTAGAAATGGAAGCGCCTCGAAATTTGTAAATAGACTGGTCATCGTCTCCAACTACTGTAATGTTTTTTTGCCCCTCAGCAATTAACTTAATTAATTCATACTGAGCGAGATCTGTATCTTGAAATTCATCAATTAACACATATTTAAACTGTTTTTGGTAAACATCAAGAATCTTCGGTCTGGTTCTGAATAATTGCAAAGAATAATTTATCAAATCGCCAAAATCCAAAGAAGCAGAGTCAAGTAATAACTTTTGATAAATATGAAAGGCGTTTGCGATTTCATTTATCCGCGCAACTTCTTGGTCGTCTGATTTGTCTTTAACTTTTTTGGATAATTTCTTTTTTGTTTTGTTACCCAAACTTACATCATCTTTAGCTAAAACTAACCCTTGGGCATAGTCTAAATAATTCTGCGGGGTAATCCCCTCTCCTTTGACTTTTTGAAAATGTTTAATTAGCGCGTAAATAAATTTAGATGGGTTGCCGATTGGTTTATAATAATTTAGGTTAAAATCATACAAATGATTTTTAACCAAAATCCACAAATCTATATCCGTGAGCAGTTTAAAATCATTAGGCAGGCCTATATCCAAAGCCCAATCCGAGAGGATCTTTTTGGCAAAGGCGTGGAAGGTTGAGATCTCCAAATCTCCATAACTAAGAGGCAACAGTTGATCCACTCGATCCTTCATTTCAGCCGCGGCTTTGTCTGTGAAGGTCATGGCTAAAATCTCTTCAGGTTTTGCCAAGTTTTGACCGATGAGCCAAGCAATACGACGAGTCAGAACCGTGGTCTTGCCTGTGCCTGCACCAGCAATAATCAAAAGCGGACCTTCACCGTGTGTGATAGCAATTTTTTGCGCTTCGTTTAAATTTTCCAGTATTTTTTCCATAATAATATTATAGCATTTTTCTCAATAAAAAAATCCCAAATTAAGAGATTTTTTAAATTTTAAATTAAACAATTTGGTGCGCCTAGGAGCCTGCCTGCGGTAGGCAGGAACTCGAACCCCAGTAGTAAATCTCATAAAATTCGATTGCTACGGGGCATGTCTCCGACCAATACTATAAGTTGGTGTTCCCAGTTGGAGTTGAACCAGTAGTCATTTCCGAACAAGTTACATTTGGTGCTCTCAAGAGGAGTCGAACCTCTATTTCAAGCTCCGGAGGCCTGCGCTCTATCCATTGAGCTATGAGAGCATATTTATAATTCTGTGCGAATAAAGAGGCTGACTTGACCCGCACCAAACTTTATTTTGGTGCGGGTCGCTTTATCCATTAAGCTATGGGAACAATACATAATGAACGCTCTGATTTACTGCTTGCCCGCCAAAGTTTTAACGAAGGCGAGAGCTACAGGCGCGAAAGTCAATTACGCAAAAACAAATACAACCATTCAAATATCAAGCCTGAAACAACATACAAAGGGTAATGGTCAAGTCTTGTTAAACCTAAGATATTCCATTTAGACTTTTTATAAACATCTTCTGAGGGAGATCTTCCCAACAATAACCGAAGCAATCCCATATAAACAAACTCTAAAATTAAAAAAATTAAACCATATATCAATCCTCGAATAAAAAAATTAAAATTATCTACATACCGGAAGATTAACTCAAAAACAAACGGCGCACTGGCGTATATAGGAACATACCACACAGAACTATACCCCATTAACATTTTGTCTTTTCGTCCATAAAACAAACCAGTAATTACGATTTCCTGCCCAAGACCGAAACCGATAAATAGCAAAATTTCTTGAATTTTAATAGTTTCAAACATATTTAAATACGTATTTAAATATATATTTACCGCCTGCGGACTGATTTGGTTCGGATTGGCATAAGATATTTACGCGGGTCAGAATCAATATCCAAGTGGTGATCAACCAATTCACGCATTTTGGAAGATGTGCTTTTCCCAAATGACAACAACTCAACTCTTTGCCCCATAATCTGAAGGTATTCAAGAAGCGGAATATAATCACCATCACCTGAAGCCAATATTACTGTATCAAGTTTATTATTCAGTTTAATAATATCCATGACAATGCCCACATCCCAATCCCCTTTTTTCGTGCCACCATAAAACGCCTGCAGATCTTTCAGTTTGACTTCAAATCCTGCTTTTGCTAAAGCGTCAAAAAATGTTTGCTCTTCAGGCATTTGCGCGCGAATTCCATAAGCAATAGCGCGGACAAGCGGCCGTTCACCAACTGCATCCTTGATAATTGCATTAAAATTGACGCGAGCGTTATAAACATTGCGCGCGGTATAGTATAAATTTTGAATATCGACAAATAATCCAACTCTTTGTTCTGCTAATTTTGACATTTGTGTTCTTGTGTCATCCTGAGTGAAACGAAGGATCTGATCAAAAAGTAGATTCATCGGCTACTCGCCTCAGAATGACAATATAATTAATTATTTTTCTAATTTTGGTAAATCAACGTCAATTGTGTTTCCTGAAATTTTTGTGACGTCTTTATCAATTTTTTCAAATTCTTTTGAAGCGCTGTTGTAATGATTGATAGTCGTTCCAAGAGAATTGCCAAGTTTGAGCATAAAATCCTGATAAACACGAAGATGCTTGCCGAGATCATCGACTTTTTTGATAATATCTGTCGCCTGTTTCTCGATTCTAAAAGCCTTAAACCCATAAAGTATGGATTGCAGATATGCTGAAAATGTCGTAGGCGAAACAATGCAAACCTTTTTTTCATTCAAGGCGTAATCTATGAGATTTCGTGTATTGACTTTGACTGCGCCAACTTCATTGACTAGCAGGTCATAAAAAATCGCTTCTGCTGGAATAAACATAAAAGCGAAAGGCAATGTCCCTTCATCAGCGCGAATATATTTTGCGGTTTCGTCAATGCGTTTTTTAAGATCATTCTTAAACTCTTTTTCCAGCTCTTCTTTTTGCTCATCCGAGATAGCGTTTAGAACTCGATTATAGTTATCAAGGGAAAACTTGGCATCGACCGGCACAATTCCTTCCTTGGTAAAAATGACCGCATCCACAGTTTCCCCATTTTTAAAGCGATGCTGCATTTCAAAACCATCAGGAGGCAGCATGTTAGACAAAATCAATTCAAGCGAACGCTCGCCCAAATTTCCTCGCTGTTTCTGGTGCTTCAAAACTTTTTCTAAATTTGATAATTGTTCGGCAATAGTCACAAACTGCCTAGTGGCCTCATTGGTTTTGGTTTGTTCTTTGGTCACCTCAAGCAAACTCTGTCGCATTTGATTGTTGATTTCTTGCAATAGCTTTTGAGACTCAGAAAATTGCGCTCTGACGGCTTGGCTCATCTCCTGTCTTGATTCACCCAGCTTATTATCCAAGGTCTTAGTCATCTCAGAAAGCTGATTCTGTAAAAGCAACATACCTTGCGATCCTTCTTTCCTTCGCAACATTAAAAAAGCAAGGGCAATGAAACCAATTACAAATACTCCTAAAATTATGTATAAAATTGTCGTCTGCATATTCAAATTATACCGATTAATAAAAAACAGCACAAATAAACTACTATAAGTGACTACTGTCCGGCATGGTAGTCAAATTTAAATTTGATTATTTTGTTCCAGTTCGTCCTTCAAAAGAGGCACGATTTGTTTTCGCAAAATCAGACCAGATTTTTCCCCAATATTTCCAACAAAATTTATATTTAAAACTTTTTCTAAAACTTTTTTTGTAATGTCATTTGTAACGACAAAATAATTTTTCTCCTCTTCTAATTCAATAATATTTAAAAATATTAAATCTGAATTTACTTTACCAGCAAGGTCATTAATAATCTGGATAATTTCTAGTCCTCTTTCTTTAACAAGTTTTCGTGCGCCAATCATTTCAATCTGTGCAATGCTTACTTTTTTGTTCCCCATTACAAACCCTGCAAAGTGAATTCTTTGTTTAAGTTTTAGCCCTGATAAATCTGACTTTGCAAGAAAAAGCTCTTTCCAAAATGATTCTGAAAGTTGCGCGGTTTGGTTAACCCACTCAGCCGCTCTTCTATCCCTATCTGTTGTAACCGTTCCTTTAAAATTTAAGGTGTTTGAAATTATAGCTGAATAAATCAAGATTGCTGATTCTTTAGAAATCTCAATATTGTCTTGGATGTATTTCTCAGCAATCAAGGTTGCCGCAGCTCCAACAAACTCTATCTGTAGCTTAGCATTGAGAAACTTGTGAACCTCATTAACCTTACGATGATCAATAATCTCAATAACTTTATCAGGCTCTATGCTCCCATTCAAACCGTCTAAATTACTTACATCAACAAGGATTATTTGGTCATAACCATCTGAATTAAGAATTGATTGGGGCTTTGGAATTTTAAATCTTTCTAAAATATACTCTGCCTCTACGTGGGGTTTGCCAATAATCCCCGCAATAACTTGCCGGCCAGTCTTAATTAAATACTCCGCATAGCCATATACACAAGCTAACCCGTCTAAATCTGGGTTTGTATAAGCTGTAACCAATGTTGTTTTCATAAATAAATTATATCAGTTTCAAATAAAATAAAAAACTCCATAAATTATATCTGACTTTCTGATAAACTCAGAGTTGATTATTTATTAGCTTTCTGTTATAATCCTGAAGATAGATAACTAAATAATTTTGACGCGGGGTAGAGAAATGGTATCTCGCAAGGCTCATAACCTTGAGATTGTGGGTTCAAATCCCACCCCCGCAACCAAGAAATTTTATTATACTTTTATATTTCTAGCGAGGCTCAATTATAAAACTAGCTTTCGCTGGACATTATCTCTTAAGCGAGGTGATGTCTGTAAATTAACCTTCGGAGGCAGGTCAATCCTGCCGAGAAAGTAGGTTGCAAAATTTGGTTTAATGCCGAATTTTGACAACCGGTAATTTACAGACAATACCGAGCGCCCTAGGCTGGGTAGCTCAATTGGTAGAGCGTGGGACTCATAAGCCCGAGGTAGTGGGTTCGAAACCCACCCCAGCCACCATGAACTACTCGTTGCACTCGAGTTCATGGCAAGCCATAAAATTATTCTATATATGGGTCCGTGGTGTAGCCTGGTTAACACGTCTCCCTGTCACGGAGAAGATCGAGGGTTCAAATCCCTTCGGACCCGCCAATTAAAACAACACCCTTAAAGGGTGCTTTTTAATTTGGGTAAAAGAAAACATCCCTTTTTTGAAGTGGTGGGATGTTTTCGAAAGAGCTTATCTCTTCTTCTTTTTTGCGCCGCCCTTTTTCTTGGCGACTTTCTTCTTCTTAGCCATTTGCTTAGAAGCTCCTATAGTCACTTAAATGATCTTGCGATGATTTGAATGACCTTATAATTTTTTTCTTTTTTCTTTCATTCCGATTTCTCGGAAGAAAAGTTCAGACAATTTAACTTACACTATTATTTTATACTATTTTTTTATTTTTGTCAAGAGTATTTGCCAAAAACTTTTCTAAATCAGTGAAATTTTTGATTTTATTAAATAAAATTCTTAATTTAATTTCTTTTTGAAGCTTGCCAAAAAATTTATCTGAAGTTAAATGAAATTTTCTGATTAAAAACTTACCGCTGGAAAACTTGTTTACTATCTTTTCTTTTTTTATTTTCTTAATTAATAATTTTTTTGCCTCTTTCCACCCATATTTCTTCATTTTTTGAGTTTGAATGTTTGCCTCATCATCAGCTTTACCCAGAAGAATTAAATCATTAATATTAGGATTAAAAATTAAATCACTTTGTTTTTCACAAGGGAGTTTATCAAATTTATAAAGATCGTCGTGATTCTCTATAAGCCATAAAACACGAGACCGAGAAGCCTTGGAAAACCCTAGTCTTTTTGCAATCAATTTATACTTATCCACAGACCGCAAATGATGATTTTGAAAACTATTAATTTTGTCTTTACCAATTTTTCTTATAGCAAAAACTTTATCTTTTCCTATATCATGAAAAAATCCGGCATAACGTAAATCTAAATTATTTTCAGGCAAATAATCTACTGTCAATAAAGTGTGATCAAAAACATTTCCCTCTAAATGATAAGTTGATGAATTATGAAAAGATTTCTTTACAGCAGAAAGCTCCGGCAAAAATTTTTCAAGCAATTCAAGCTGATCTAACAATCTCAAACCAACACCGGGTTTATCAAGTGTCATTATTTTATCAAGTTCTTGCTTTACTCTTTCTTTAGAAATTTTTAAAACACTCAAAGAGTATTTTTTTATTGCCTGGGCGGATTTTTTTTCGATTGTAAAATTTAATTGCGCCGCGATTCTGATTGCGCGCAATAATCGCAAAGGGTCTTCATTAATCCGCTTAACTGGGTCTCCGACAAACCGGATAATTTTATTTTCTAGATCAACGAGTCCTTTTTGCGGATCAAATAGTTTCCTCTCGATAGGATCAAAATACATAGCGCTAATTGTAAAATCTCTTCTCTTACTATCTGCATCTAAGCTATTTACAAATTCGACTTTTGAAGGATGTCTAAAGTCTTGATAATCAGACTCTTTTCGAAAAGTAGTTATTTCAATCAAACCATATTTGGTCGCTACGCAAATAGTGCCAAATTTCTCCCCAAAAAATAAAGTTTTTAGTTTGGCTCTCCTAAGAAGCTTTGCGATTTCTTTAGGATTGAGTGAAGTGGCAATGTCAATATTATCGGCCTTTCGCCTTAACAATATATCCCTGACTGTTCCGCCAACCCAAAAAGCAAGAAATCCGCTTTTCTTGATTAAACTAACAACCTTTAATCCCTCTTTTTCTAATTGAGTTTTAGGGTACCAATATTTTAGATATTCCATACTATTAACATATTAGAACTAAATAATATATTATGACAAATTTTTTAATTACCATTTATATTATCCGACTTCGCCACCGCCTCTGATAAAACTACTGCGGTCGAAGAAGGCTTCGTCGGATTATTACTATCTCTATTGTTACAGCTTCGCTGTAACCTAACAATCAGGGAGAATAAAAAAACCACAACTTACGTCGTGGCTATACGATTTATGCTGAGATATGATCTCTCCGGTCAATCGTTTCAAATACCATGTTATCCTGATTAACCACGCCAACTAAAAGTTGCAGGTATGGAATCAGGTCTGGCACCTTGGAACGAATAACCTCAAGCGTCAACTCGCGCACAAATTTTGCCTTCGCATGAGCCAATTTTCTCAAAGGACCTTTATCGCACAAAAACGGAGCAGAGATCATAAGCACAAAGTCATTCGGCGGAGCAGGAAGCTTTCTCGCGTTATTCAGCAAGAAAGTAGCCGCTTTCTCAATGACTTGCTCTATTCTCGGATCATAGAATCCCGTAATGAACGCTTGGTTGGGTATGTGAAGCCAGTCATAGCCCGTCCCGATACCAAGCACCCACTCTTGATGTTCTGCGTCACAAATCGGTCTGTCTGAAGCGACAATTTCACTCGTGTGGCGAGAGTTCCCAGAAACAAGTGGGGAAAGGTCAATCTTGACTTGATCAGGAAGGCTAGGAAATAATTTCTTTACAGTATCCAAAGCCTCAGATTCAGTCAAAATACCGGTATCAAGAAGGTTGCACAACTGATCATTTTCTCCATGTAAAACCATTGTGTCAGAATCTGTTTCAACCCCGCACACAATAGCACTCACAGGACCGCCGTATGTGTAAACTTCGTCAAACTCCCTCTTGAATTGAATAGCGGAACGCCTTGCCGCTTCACCATCATGTCCGAATCCACCGCAACCGCGGTGCTTGTCGTCTCCTTTTGAATAGTGATAGGTAATCAAAACCAACACGTAGTTCCCTTTTGAAATCGAGAAGTCCACCCACGTATTAAAGTCCTTTTGAAAACCATCCCAGCCCATGTCGAAACGTCCGCCGATATTTCGGTAAGGGCGAATCAATCCGAGAGGCGTCTTGGTGATGGTTGGACCGTGGATTCTGCCGTCCATACACTTGATAAAAGCGATTCTAGTTGGGTGGATGCTGCGATATCGCCTGCGCTCAAGATGCTGAGCGGCAAAAACCTTTGAGTTGTCTTGGTTGATAGCGAGGATTCTATCGATTCCTCGCTTGTTGCTCATTGGCATGCTAATTCTCCTCCCTATAGTTAAAAGCACCCATTATAGAAAACTTAAAAATTTTCTATAAGCGGAGCTCTTAACTATTGGGGATTGTTCCGGATTCTAAATTTTTCTTAGTACGAGTTCGGTGTTTATGCGCAAATCGTATACGGGCTAAATTCTTTTCCAAAACGGCCACAGCGTCAGCGGTAAGTTTTTCGTCCTTGTATTGCTCTTGCATGATTTTCTTGGCACGCTCTTTAGCTTCCTCAGCCTGCTCTAAATTTATCTCATGCACAAAGTCAGCAGACTCAGCAAGCACCATAACTTCATTATTATTTTTAATTTCAATTACCCCACTTGAGACAACAAAATATTCTTCTATGTTATTGCTGATGTATTTAATTTCACCAGGAGACAAAACAGCAACCAAGGGAACGTGATTGGGCAAAACAGTAATCTGCCCCATACTTGTAGGCAATGTCAAAGAATCTACTTCTGTTTCAAGAACTAGTCTTTCCGGCGATGCAATTTTAAATTTAATCTTGAGCGAGTTCATAAATTAACGAGTTTATAAAGTTTATAAAGTAACAAGTTTGTAAAGTTTTTTATGAAAGTTTTCTAATAACCTTTTACTTTATAAACTTTCAACTTTATAACTATTTTACATCTTTCATACTCCCCTGCATGTAGAAAGAGTTTTCATCCTTATCATCATGTTTGCCTTCCAAAATCTCCTTAAAGCTTGCGATAGTATCTTTCAAGCTGACATATTTTCCAGGCCGGCCGGTAAAAGTTTCCGCCACAAAAAACGGCTGAGATAAGAATTTCTGAATTTTTCTGGCTCGGGCGACAGTTAATTTATCTTCTTCGGACAATTCTTCTATACCCAAAATTGCAATAATATCCTGAAGATCTTTATACTTCTGCAGAACTTTCTGAACGCCACGCGCGGCGTCATAATGTTCCTTTCCGACAATATTTGGATCTAAAACTGTGGAAGTCGAATCCAGAGGATCCACTGCTGGATAGATACCAAGCTCAGTCAAACCACGGGATAAAACCACAGTTGAATCCAAATGCCCAAAAGTTGTCGCAGGTGCCGGGTCAGTAAGATCGTCAGCCGGGACATACACCGCTTGTAAAGACGTAATAGATCCATCAACCGTAGACGTAATTCTTTCTTGAAGTTCACCCATGTCAGTAGCAAGCGTTGGTTGGTACCCGACAGCTGAAGGGATGCGACCAAGTAAAGTCGAGACCTCAGATCCTGCTTGAGTAAATCGGAAAATGTTATCAATAAACAAAAGCACGTCTTGCTTGGCTTCATCTCGGAAATACTCAGCCAGCGCAAGACCAGTCAAACCAACGCGGGCGCGGATTCCTGGTGGTTCATTCATTTGTCCGAAAACCAGAGAAGTTTTACTTAACACGCCGGACTCCTGCATTTCTCTATACAGATCATTTCCTTCACGGGAACGTTCACCAACTCCGGCGAATACCGAAACGCCGCCGTGTTCTGCAGCAATGTTTCGAATCAGCTCAGTGATAATAACGGTTTTACCTACACCGGCTCCGCCAAACAACCCGACTTTTCCGCCTTTAACAATTGGCGCAATCAAATCGATAACTTTGATACCGGTTTCAAGAATTTCCACTTTAGTTGACTGCTTGGAAAATTCCGGCGCAGATCGATGCAAGGGGTATTTGAGCGCTGTCTTGATTTCTCCTTTATTATCAATCGGTTCACCAAGAGCATTCAACATGCGACCTAAAGTTTCTTTTCCTACTGGAACTGAGATCGGTCCTTTAGTATCAATCACTTCAGTCCCCCGCTTCAACCCATCAGTCGCGCCCATAGCCACACTGCGAACCTGATTTGATCCGATGTGCTGGGCAACTTCCAAAATCAGTTTTTTATTATTTCCCAAGTCGACCTCAAGCGCGTTTAAAATGTTTGGAAGTTCTCCATCGAACTCCAAATCTACAACCGGCCCGATAATTTGCGTAATTTTACCTTTTGACATAAGTATTAATTCCTTTTAATTCCCCTCTCTCCTTTCAAGGAGAGAGGCTGGGAGTGAGGTTTATTCCTAATCTACCTCACCCTCTTATCCCTCTCCTCTCAAAGAGAGGGAAGTTTTAATTTGAATAAATCAAAGCTATTGTTCCATGGCAAGCTTGGCTGCAGAAATTTCGGATAACTCCTTGGTAATCCCCGCCTGCCTTGCTTGATTATAAGTTAATGTTAATTCATCCATCAGATCAGTTGCCGCATCATTAGCATTTCTCATTGCAACCATTCTTGCTGAATGTTCTGACGCTGCTGCTTCAACTAGGCATTGATAGATCGTAAATTCAATTGACTTCTCCACTAAATTTGCAAGCACAGCCTCTGGACTTGGCTCAAAAAGAAAATCTTCATCAAAAGCTTTTGGAGTATCATATTGAAATGGTAGAACTTGATAGATACTTGGTTTTTGGACAAGCGTACTAATAAAATCCGGATAAACGACAACTACTTTTTTATAAACACCATTTAAAAACTCGCCCATGGCAATGGTTGAAATTGGTCCAATGTCATTCATTGTCACCTGTTTATCAAAAGTTTTAAAGAAAGCTATGATGTTTTGATTAAATCTTTTCAAGGCATCCGCGCCTTTTTTACCTATGGCGATAAAATCATACTCTTCTGACTTGTCTGTTGATATGTATTCAATCGATTTATTTACTAATTTGTATTAAATGCTCCGGCTAACCCCCGGTCTGATGTAATCAAAATTGCTAAATTTTTATGATTACTATTCTTATTATTAATATTTTCTGCGGCTTTCTTAAATAATGGGTGCCTATCTGGCTGAATTTTAAAAAGCAATCCAGACAAAAGTTCTTTGGTTAAATTTGCATACGGACGAGACGCCAAAGCGGTAGTTTGAGATTTGCGCATTTTGGCAGCCGAAACCAGCTCCATCGCTTTAGTAATTTGCCCGATGTTTTTAACTGATTTTATGCGTCTCCTAATTTCTCTTGAACTATTTGCCATATATTATATCGAATTTACCTGCCTGCCGGCAGGCAGGCGAATTGAAAGAATCTGCGAATAACAACGAATTCATGAATTCGTAGATTCGCAAACATTCGTTGATTCATCTTATTCATTAATTCGATCATATAAAACTTTTCTTAAATTCTATGATCGCTGTTTTAAGTTCCGGTTCGATCTCCTTTTCAAATTCGCTGGAAGTAACAATTTTTTCCAACAATTTCTTTTGCTGTAAATTGAAGTATTGATGGAGTTTAACTTCAAAATCCCGAACTTTAGTAAGATCCACATCATCCATATAACCATTCGTCACGGCGTAAATAATCACGACTTGATTTTGCACTGGCATAGGAACATATTGTTCCTGCTTTAAAATTTCAGTAATTCTTTTGCCGCGTTCAATTCTTGCTTTGGTTTGAGGATCAAGATCTGATGCAAACTGGGCAAAGGCTGCCAGTTCGCGAAACTGTGCTAAATCTAAACGAAGTTTACCTGCAACTTTTTTCAAGGATTTAATCTGAGCGTCTGAACCAACACGAGATACAGATAAACCGACATTTAATGCAGGGCGAATACCTTGATAAAACAAATCTGATTCCAAATAAATTTGACCGTCAGTGATTGAAATAACATTAGTCGGAATATATGCAGAAACATCACCTGCTTGAGTTTCAATAATTGGAAGGGCTGTCAAAGATCCGCCACCGTTTTCTTTATTCATTTTCGCCGCGCGTTCAAGTAAACGAGAGTGGAGATAAAATACATCACCCGGATAAGCCTCACGGCCTGGGGGTCTGCGAAGTAGCAACGAAATTTCACGATACGCTACGGCATGTTTAGAAAGATCGTCATAAACCACTAGCGCGTCCTTGCCATGATCCATGAAAAATTCGCCGATCGCCGCACCGCTATACGGGGCAATGAAAGACATGGCAGCAGGGTCTGATGCGCCCGCTACAATCACAATCGTATTTTTCATGGCGTCGTTTTTCTCAAGCTCTGTGACAATTCTAGCGATCTTTGATTCTTTCTGTCCAATTGCGACATAAATACTGATTACGCCCTTATCTTTTTGATTAATAATCGTATCAATTGCAATCGCAGTTTTCCCAGTTTGTCTATCACCGATTATCAATTCTCTTTGCCCTCGTCCGATTGGAATCATAGCATCAATAGCCTTAATTCCGGTTTGCAAAGGAGTCCTGACCCGTTCTCGAGCTAATACGCCTGGTGCAATTTTTTCTACTGGGTATTCTTTTTCTGCCTTAATCGGGCCTTTGTTATCAATTGGCTCGCCTAATGGGTTGATGACTCTTCCCACTAAAGAATTGCCGACAGGAATAGAAAGAATTTTCCCAGTGCCCGTGACTTTACCACCCTGCTTAATATGCGTATACTCACCAAGCAAAATTGCGCCGATCGTTTCCTGCTCCAAGTTTAGCGCCACGCCCAAAGTTCCATGTCCAAAATCCAACATTTCAGAAGCCATACAATTTGAGAGCCCCGAGACGCGTGCGATGCCATCTCCCACATGCGTGACAACACCGACATGTTCGATCTTAGTGGTTGCTTTAAAACTTTCTATTCGGCTTTTTAACTTTTCAATTACATTGTCTTTCATAATTTTCTAAATATTAATTATTTGAAGCTATATGCTTTTTTAAATCTTCCAGCTGATTTTTCACAGTTGCGTCGATTTGTATATCATCAACCTTAATCAAAACTCCGCCCAAAACCTCGCCATCGATCTTTTCTTTAATCTTAACATCAGTTTTTAAATATTGATTAAGAAAATCCGTAATCTGCTTATGGTTTGCTTGGCTGATCGGACGGGCGCTAGTCACATGCGCTAATTTTTTACCTTGATGTTTAAGTGAAATCCTTTCAAACTCATCAGAAATCTGTTCAAATAATTTTATGTCATTATTTTCGGATAAAATCTGCGCGAAATTATTAATGACCTTCTCGTGATCTTTTGGGTCTGTATCAGAAATTGAGTCAAAAAGTGCCTGAGCGTATTGGATCGCTGAAAATTTCATACTTTATTTTTCTGTATTGCTTAATGCTCCAGTAATAATATGATGGTCTTTTTGCGCATCCAGTTTTTGCTGTAAAATCTTTTCCGTGGCGCTTACAACCATAGTCGCAATTTCAGATTTAGCTGCTGAAAGAACTTGTTGTTTTTCGATTTCCAAAGACACTTTCGTCTGTTCAATTAACTTCTCAGCTTGCTGTTTTGCGCCTGCCACAGCTTCGTTTTTGACATTTACAGCCATACCCTGCGCGTCTTTGATGATTTGACCAGCCTCTACGCGGACATTTTTCATTTCCGTGGTTTTCCAGACTTCAAAATTTTCTTTTTCTTTGGTCATATAATCAGCATTCTGCAAACCCTCTTCAATCTTTTTCTGGCGAGCGCTTAATGTGTCAGTGATCGGTTTGACTATCCATTTCCAAAAAATCAGAAGAACGATTAAAAAATTTACCAATTGCGCCAAAAATAATTTCCAATTAATCCCCAGAGTTCCTATAACCCCACCACTTCCTTCTTTTGCCACTTCTGCTGCGACTTCTGGAGCTGATTGGGCAGCGTTTTTCACCACTTCGGCGCTTGCGATAATTAAATTGTGAATATCAATCATAAGTTTGTTTAAATTAAGGGGACTGGAGACAATGTCTTGTCTCCAAAGACTCTTGATTTAAAGAATAAAAGTGATAACCAAGGCGTAAATAGCAATGGCTTCGGCAAAGGCCATGCCCAAAAGCATTGGAACGAAAAGCTTATCAGCGGATTCTGGGTTTCTGCCGATTGATTCCATGGCTTTCGAAGCAGTCATACCAATTGCCAAGGCTGGAAAAATTCCACCAATTGCAATTGTCGCTCCCTTGACGATAATAGCCATAATTTCTTCAGACATATTTATCTCCTTTTACTTAATGCGATTAGCAAAAAGTATTAATATTAATAATTTGTAATTGATTAATGCGAATCAGCGTGGGAATGAATAGGCGTGGTTGCGACAGTCAAATAAACCAAAGTCAGCATGGAAAAAACTGTGGCCTGAATTATTCCTACGATTAATTCTAAAAACATAAACGGCAGAGGAACTCCATAAGCAATCAATCCAGCCAGAACAGTTAGGAGGACTTCTCCAGCAAATATATTTCCAAATAACCGAAGCGACAGTGAAACCATTTTCGCAATTTCTGAAAATATCTCAATCAACCCAACAGCAAATTCAATACAGGCAACCATAATACTAACCCCGCCTTTTTTCAAAGAAACCACAACATCCCACAGTTTGATAAATTTGTTGAAATATTTAAAAAATCCAATTGCAATGATTCCAAATATGTGGGATCCGACAACCGCAAACACTGCCATAGCGAGCGTCATATTCAAATCTGAATTAGCTGGACGAAAAAGAGGAACAAGTTCTTTTTCCCCATGAACCATGAGCCATCTCCCGATCGAACCAGTTCCCGGCATTAAGCCGACCCAGTTGGAAAAAAGGATAAAAAAGAACAACCCGCCAACAATTGGAAAAAATTGCAAGGATTTTTTTCGATTATGCGTCACTTGATCAACGTATCCAAGCACGCCTTCCATGACTGACTCTGCAAAATTTTGAATGCCAGTTGGGACAAGCGAAGTTCTTTTCCGCAAAATCAAACCTAAAACGAAAAACACGACCACAGCAAGCGATGAATTGATATAAGCATTCGTCACTGTAAAATTTCCGATATGTAAAATTGGTTCAGCCACCAAAGGCGGCAATGCATAAATCATTATTGAAAATTAAAAATTGAAAATTGTAAATTACTTCTTTATATATTCTCTAATTTTTCTAGTCAGCCAAATGGTTGTACTGGTTATGGCTATTACTACTCCAAGAAGCGCAAACCAAGGCTTAGTTGAAAATTTTGAATCCATCCATTTGCCGATATAACCAAAAAAAAGTAGCGGTAAGGCAATGACATAACCCAGCTCCCAAGCCAAACTAAGCATTCCCATTTTTGACAGTTTTTTATCATTTTCGGGTGTTTGAGTTTCGTTCATAAATTTTCGCAAATTAATATAACATAAAAATAAAAAAATGGCAAGACTGCCAAAATACCGGGGTGTTGACTTCTTGGAACTCTAGTCGTTCTAATGGAGCCGGCTGTCCCGCCTAGGCGGGACTACTCGCCTTCGCAGTATAATAAAACTTGTCTGGAGCCGGCTGTCGGACTCGAACCGACTACCTGCGGTTTACGATACCGCCGCTCTGCCAGGTGAGCTAAGCCGGCCTAGACTAATTATAGCATAATTACGGTGATATCTACCTTCTGCCAACAGGAAGGTGTATCAAAATAGGAGTCACCTATTTGAACAATTGTTCAAATAGGTGACTTTAAGCCCTCTAAACTACCTGTCTTCTAATCTATCTGTGTTTATTAACAAAAGATTTTTTAACACGGGTTCAAACCACTTAGGGAATTCGAATTCTTTCGAATTTATATCAACCCAAAGATATTCAATATGCTCATGCGACAATTTAATCTCATCGGACATTCTTCGGCACAAAAAGAAAATAAGATTTATTACTTGTCCGTCTTGTCTGGTAAAATGGTGGACATCCAAAGGGAATGAAACTGTAATATCCAAATCAGTTTCTTCTTTGGTTTCTCGAATCAAACCTTGTTGCGGCGCTTCAATCGGCTGAATTCGCCCGCCTGGCAAATCCCAAAGCCCGGGGTTATGCGGGTCATCAAGCCTTCGGCGAATCATTAAGACTTTTTTATTTTCCACAATCACAGCTTTCACACCAATTCCCCAATTTATCCGGTTAGAAATTTCTATTGAATTTTGACTTATATTTCTAACGGGATTTATTTCTTGAACCATATTCGCCTCTTTTATTCAAACAATCTGGGGGAATTCTCAAATACATCTTTTTCCCAAACAGAAAGAAAATCTAATAATGTTTTTTTCACGATCTTGTCTTTTATCTTTTTTGCATATCCTCTAAGTTTTGAAATATTAAACGGCAACTCTTTTGGAGAAAATTTATCCATATACAATAGGTAATGCGAACATTCTAAATAATCTGCAACCTTAACGATTAACGACTCGTCCGTGTTTTGATCTAGAATTTCTTTTCCGAGTTTTTTAAAATGAGCAGACGAGGCGCCGAAGAACTTAGCAAAAAACTTTTGATTTTCTGCTTCAAACGCTTTCGCAAGTTTCTTGGCTTTAGGATTAACTTTTGCGTACGGAGCGGAAATATCCCCGCCAAACAATTCGCCTAAATCATGGGCCAAAGACAATTCAAGAATTTTTTGTAAATTAATTTTCGCCCCATTTTCAATTAAATTTTGTGCGAGTTGCCAAGCAAAAAAAGTCACCAAATACTGATGCTCGGCAAGATTGCTCAAATCATCCTGTCTTATTCCGCGCAAAGCATACCCATACTGCGGTTGAGACCGGGTTAACTCGACGAGTTTAAATAATTTTGTAAGATGCTTCATTTTATTTTTGGGCTTTAATAAATTTCAAAAATAGAATAGCACAAGTTTCGATTAAAAATAAAATAAAAGCTATGATAATTGCGTCGAAAATAAAAATCGGAATGTTGAAGTCTAGATCACACCAGTTCCCTGCGCATCGAAAAGCTTTAGGAAACCCGACTGGTATTTTATAATTAGGCAATTCAACCATGAATGAACCACCATTCTTATTTACGAGCTCGTTTGCGTTTTTAATCATCCCTTTCAAAGCATCATTATACATCCAGTTACCAACAAAATAAGTGATTCCAAAACCCAAAATTATACATATAAAAATACTTGATAGAATTGTTTTTTTAGACATAAATTGTTTTATTTCTTGTATTTTTTCCAATCACCGGCGTTGAAGCGGTTGCGCCCTTTCAAGTGCCAGTCATGGGGGTTGGATTTCTGAATTTCCTGCCAAAGTTTTCTGGCAGTTTCTGTAAAAAAGGCTTTATAAACCGCGAGACTGCGATGATCGCGAAATTCTTTACGAATTTTATTCCCCTGCCACTCCTGTTCCATGAGTTCCAAGTCAACATCCAGATTATCTGCATCTTTGACTATCTTGGCTTCAATTGATTTCTTACTTTCATATTCTTCCCATAATTTTTCAAATTCAACCATTGATGTATCCTTAACCATATCCGAAATCGCAAGCTTTTCATCACGGATAGTATATTGCCGAGAAATATAATGTACATCGCCTGTGCGACTCTCTACTATGTCGTGAACTAAAGCCATTTTCATGATTTTTTCGGTATTTGAAACTTTTTCACCTTTTGCCAAAATTAAAGCCAACCAAACAACTCTAAAATGATGTTCGGCTAAATTCGCCACGTTTGAACCGAGCATTTGCACCCAAGCGCGCTGAATGTTGCGCAGCGTGCCTATTTCGTATAAAAATTCTAAATCTCTTTTTATGCTCATAAAATTATTTAGTTACTTTAAATTTTTCTCCATGACCGGGAACAACCCAATCAGCAGAGTCTAAAATCTTTTTACGGCTTTCATTATACTTATCCATATCATAAACTAAAAACTTCTCAGGGAATTTTCCAGAATCTGCAAATGACTCATTAGCGATCGCGTCGCCGCAAACCGCGACCATGCCCTCGTCTGTATAAACTTGCAAAGTAGCGGAATCAATAGAATGACCAGGTGTTTCGATAAATTGAACTTCATGCGCTATAGGCTGATTAAGTAAATCAAATCTATACACTAAGCCTTTTTCTATCATCTGATACTGACCCTTGTACTGACCGCTAATTAATCTGGAATAAATCTTCGCGTGAGAAAACAGATACATATTTGTCGTATGATCAATGTGCGTATGCGTCAAAAAAACTGCTTGAATGTCAGAAGGTGCCAAATTTTCGGCTTTTAAAGCGCTGATTAAATTATCACGATTGATATACGAGCCGGGATCAACAATGATGTTTATATCGCTTTTGATTAATGTCGTAGTACACCAAACCTCCACAGTTTCATCTGCGGTTAATCGATGTACTCCGGGAATTAAAACTTTAACTTCGGCCATTAAAATATATTAATTCATTGGTGGGGTTGGAGGAAGGTCTGTTGGTTCAGAAAACATTGGAGGCTGGGGAGGCAATTCCAAGCCATGTGATCCTTTCAACTCAGCGATATTTCTGTATATAACCACAGTAAAGACTGCAAAAACTGGCATAAATAAACTGGAAAGAATTAGATTAGAAACCATATATGCCATTTGGTTATTTTCGAAAAGTATGGCTGTGCTATATCCAATTACAGAGCTTGCAATCCAAAAAAATATAAGAATGAAAAAAAATCGCTTAAAAATTTGACCAATGTTTCCTCTAACTAATTCTTTGCTTCGCTTTAAAGCTTGATAACCTCTGACATTTTCCGCAAGAAAAACTACCAACGAAAAAGAATACCATAATGAAAAAATTATTCCAGGGATTATAAGCAGTATAAAACCTCCCATTATTGCCAAAAACATCAGAAGCGCGATCCAAATATATGAACCAAAATTTTTAATCGCTTTGACTAAAGTATCTATTAACCCCGAATTTAAATCAAGCGCTGTCAAATAAGACGAAATTTGAATCACTATATTGACAACAAATGACAGTACAAAAAAAGGTAAAAAATTCGACCAATTAATTTTTATGACATTCGTGGCATTGCTTTCAGGGTTTAAGAAAAACTGGAGAATTAAGCCTACAGCTAAAGACAAGAGGGACAAGACAAAGAGAACCTGAGAACGGGTTTTGATGATTTCAAAAGTTTCTTTCCAAAGCAGTGAAAATGATTTCATGATGTTTTTTACTTAAATAATATTATCGATTATTGTGACTGAAAATTTTTAGACTTTTTAATAATACAGATAAGTCGAAAATTTGAGCGAACCTCGTCTGCTACCACCACTGGAGCGGAATACGGGAATCGAACCCGTGCCCAAACCTTGGGAAGGTCTTGTACTACCATTATACTAATTCCGCACCAAAAGTGGTGGCAGGCGGGAACCCGCGTCTAAACCTTGCCTGTCCGCCGAAGTTTAATGCGAAGGCAAAGGAAGTCCTCGTACTACTATTATATTCCGCAGGTTTATTTAATAAAAATTACATTATACATTTTAGACTGAGCACTAAACCAATTTTCAAAACCGCTTGTATTAACCTGAATTTGTTTAACTCGATAATGTTTTTGCTCATCTTTTGTTCCAATTTCGGATAAATACAAAATATGGTACCCCAAGCGGCTTGAAATAATATCTGGAATTATTTCTCCTGGCTTCGCCACACTTATTGCATCCCAAATTTCAGGAACCACATCGCTTTTTCTAATAAAACCCAAATCTCCTTCCAATACGGCAGATTCTAAATCGTCGCTGGAATTTTTCGCAATCTCTCCAAAACTACTTAAATTACCTAACACCCTAACAAGAATGCTCTGGGCTTCATGGTAACTTTCGGAATTTCCGACATTAACTAAATTATAATTGATTCTTAAACAATCTTCAATTATTTGTGGCTTGATGACATATTCGACATAATCTTCCTTAGAATCAATGCCTAAATTTCGCAAATCGTCTTCAGATATACTCTTGATTGTATCTTCGTAAAAATAATAATCTTGGTTGATAAAATCGTAATTTTTTAAACACTTAAATTTGTCCGCTACTCGATATTTCAATAATCTGTCTCTAATAAGATTTTTTGTGCTAAAAGCAGAAAAATCTTGTTTGCTATTAATAACAGCAAGTTTCTCAAAATCGTATAATGAGATCATTTTACCTGAACTAACCGCGGCTGGTAATATTCTTTTGATAAATTTACTGCCTGAATAATTCCAATCAAATAAATAATTAATAATAAACAGAAAAAACCCAATAAAAATAATTATGGAAACAGAGATAATTATAATATGCGCAGTTTTATTCTTCATTGTTTTTTGTAAAAAAATAATCGAACCATTGTTTAAAATTTGATTTAGACTCTTTTGAAATCGTATTATCAGTATCTTCCAATTTTGGCAAAGCCACAACCACTTCCCCTTCTTTTTTTAAATTTAACTTCTCTCTGGCTTCTTTTTCTAAAAACTCAGGGGTGCTGTAATAGTTAATCAAACTTGAGAGTTTTGTATTATCAGCTTTAATTTTTTCAGCTTGCTGATTCAGTTTCTCAATTTCTCTATAGACATCTTTTTTTTGTACATAAAGCTGATAACCAAGGATCAGTGAAATCGCCAGTAAAATTAAAGCTGGGAAAGTGAATAAGCGTGATTTAAGAATAGATTGAAAATCCATTATATTATACAAACAAAGGCCAAATAGTGAAAAGCAGCATGCCGCCGATCATCACAATTGCGATTACAACCCAAATTTTTTGTATCCATTTACGACTGCGCATAATTTAAAAGAATTATGAATGATGAAGAATGAATAATGTTATTATTTATTTTTTAATACAGCCAAAAAAGCTTCTTGGGGAATATCTACAGAACCGATACGCTTTAATCTTTTCTTGCCGCGCTTCTGCTTTTCTAATAATTTCATTTTTCGGGTGACATCACCGCCGTACAAATGCGCTGTGACATCTTTACGCATTGCAGGAATAGTCTCGCGCGCAATAATTTTTCCGCCAATAGCTGCTTGTAAAGCGACCTCAAACTGATGGCGAGGAATTAACTTCTTCAGCTTTTCCACTAAACTGCGCCCCTCATTCTCTACCACCGTTTTGTGAACAATTATGGAAAGCGCGTCCACTACTTCGTTTGCGACAAGTATATCCAATTTAATCAATTCGCCCATACGATACTCGAGGTATTCATAATTAAGCGAGGCGTATCCGGAAGAAATGCTTTTTAATTTATCATAAAAATCAATAATGATGTTGGCAAGCGGCATCTCAGAAGTAATCAACACTCGATCATTCGAGAGATAGTCCATGTTTTTATAAATCCCCCTTCTTGAAGTAATCAATTCCAGCACTCCGCCGATATATCTTTGGGGGCTTAGTATTTCAACATTAACCCATGGTTCTTCTATCGAATCAAAGCTTGAAGGATCTGGAAGCTCCGCTGGAGTATGAATAATCTTTTTGGTTTTATCTTTCATGGTGATGTGATATTCCACACTGGGAGCAGTTAAAACAAGCTCTAGATTATACTCTCGCGTCAAACGTTCTTGCACAATATCCATGTGCAAAAGCCCCAAAAATCCTGAGCGAAAACCAAAACCTAAAGCTGGAATATTTTCCGGCTCAAATTCTAAAGCCGCATCATTAAGCTTCAATTTTTCAATTGCATCACGTAAAAGAGGGTAATCGTCTCCAGAAGTCGGAAAAATACTAGCATATACCATAGGCTGAATATGCTTATACCCAGGCAGGGCTTGGGGATGAGCATCTGCAAGTGTAATAGTGTCTCCAACCCTAGCTTTTCTCACATCACGAAGCCCTGTGACAATATATCCAACCTCTCCAGTTTTAAGCTCTTTGGCTGGATGAAATTTTGGCTTAAAGTAACCGACCTCTAACGCTTCCGCATGGGTATTCGTTGTAATGGTTCTGATTTTCTGATTTTTTAAAAGATGCCCGTCAACCACTCGAACAAAGGCCACTACACCGCGATGTTGATCATATGCAGAGTCAAAAATCAAAGCCCGCAATGGGTCTGCTCCTTGTCCTCCTGGAGGCGGGATAAGATCGATGAGCGAGTCTAAAATCTTTTCCACTCCTTCACCCGTTTTACCAGAAGCATAAAAAATATCTTCAGAAGAAAAACCGAACGCGTGCATAATCTCCGTAGCAGTTTTTTCACGATCGGAATTTGGCAAATCAATTTTATTTACGACTGGAATAATTTTCAAATTATGTTGGACAGCCAAATGGACATTCGCAAGGGTTTGTGCTTCGATTCCTTGAGTTGAGTCCACAACTAAAATTGCCCCCTCGCAAGCAGCTAAGGATCGACTAACTTCATAAGTAAAATCTACATGTCCTGGGGTATCAATAAGATTAAATATATAACCTTTCCATTCCATTCTGACCGGCTGTAATTTGATTGTAATACCACGCTCTCGTTCCAGATCCATCGTATCGAGTAATTGATCCTTCATTTCTCTTTTCGTAATCGTGTGGGTTATTTCCAAAAACCGATCAGCAAGCGTTGACTTGCCGTGATCAATGTGTGCTATGATGCAAAAATTTCGTATTTTCTCTAAAGTCATAATCAACATTAATATTTAATTTACCGCTCGCCCAGTAGTGAAATTCGATTTTATAATTACGCAGTAATATCGAATTTCTACTACTGGGTCAATGTGTGCTATGATGCAAAAATTTCGTATTTTATCTAAAGACATATTATATTAATTTATAGGACTTTCGGATGATAATATTTTTTTTGAAATATTCTTTATAGTATATACAATTTTTCTGGATTCTTCCATGCCTGATATATATGTAATTAATAAGTAGCTGGCAACCGACACTACCCCAGACAAAGAAGCTTGAATAAAAATTCCCAAATATGTGCTCATATTCACCATATCAGAGATAAGATTTAAGAACAGGTAAGCAACAGCACCTGAAACAATTGAAGCGATGGAAATCTTTAAAAGATTTATCAGTAAATAATCGTCGTGTATATGTCCGATCTTGTGGTGAAGCTCACCAATCAAAATCAAGGCGTTAAAAATCGCCGCGACGCTGAATCCCAGCGCCAATCCTGGTTCACCAAACATTTTTACGAAAAAATAGGTACAAACCAGATTAACAACAAGCGTAGCAAGTCCGATGACAACCGGTATAATAGTATTGTGGAGAGCGAAAAATGCCCGAGAAAAAAGCGGAATAATAGCTTGAGCAAACAAAGAGATGACAAAAAGTCCTAAAGTTAACGAGACTAAACGAGTATCAGCAAACGAAAAATTCGTATCTTGTCCAATCCCTAAAATTAAACGGACAATCTGGGCTCGTTCAATCAACATTAAAATAGAAATTGGAATAATAAAAAACAAAATCTGCACGGTTGTTTTTGCCAAAACATCCTTAAACTTATCAAGTTTTTTTTCATTAAACAGATCTGATAAAATTGGAAACACTGCCATTGCGAGCGATATCGCAAACAAACTTAAAAACATTGCTTGTAAATTATTGGCGTAATAAAAAGCTGCCAGCGAGCCAGCTCCTAAAAATGACCCGAAAAATCCTGCAATAAGCAAGGTAATCTGATTGACGCCCATTGAAAATATTCTAGGAATATACAATTTTAAAAACTTTCTGAACAAAACCGCTTTTGTTTCGATGACTAATTGATATTTGAAATTGACTGCAAAAAACAATTGCGGAATTTGAATTAAAAAGTGCAAAAAACTTCCCAGGACTACGCCCCAAACAATTCCTGACGGTCCAAACATGGGATAAAAAACCAGCACCCCAAGAATAATTGATAAATTATAAAAAATTGGAGCTAGAGATGTAAAGAAAAATTTCTTATGAGTATTTAAAACGCTTGATACAACAGAGGAGATAGTCAAAAAAATCGGCGACAGTAAAAGAATTTTAGTGAAAGTAATGCACAGCTCCCGAGTTTCACCCGTAAAACCTGGCGCAATTACAGAAACCAACGGCTTAATAAAAACGAAAGACAAAAGACAAATTGCTGAAATTATAATTAAAAACAAATTCAAAATACTGGAGGCGAGCTTGTCCGCCTCTTTGTGGTCTTTCAAAATATTTTCAGAAAAAATTGGAATGAACGCGACTGAAAAAGTCCCGAGGATCAAAAGATTAAAAATAAAGTCTGGAATCCGAAAGGCTGCGAAATAAGCATCAATAATGTTGCTGGCTCCAAAATAATGCGAAAACATCGCGTCTCGAATCACACCTAAAATTTTTGCCAAAAAAGAAAAAACTGCAATAGATAAGGCAGCAAAAATTATTGATTCTTTTTTTTCAAAAATAGAACTTAGCATTATTTCATGAAGATAATATCGAATTCTTTGTCTTTATCAATCATATCGCTTAAAGACATATCTCCGTTAACCTGCTGATACAAATCGTTTTTCCAAAAAATATTTCTGTTGCTTGCCTGGAGACTCTGAGAAAAATTCAAAGCATTGCTTCCGCTTTGAGGTTGTATCAAAATTGAATAATTTTCATCTGCGTTAATAGGAACAATATAGGATATAGATATATTTGCCGTTCTTCCAAAAGGAACTTGCACCCAACCGGAAAATTCCTGCTTATCAGATTCGACTCTAGTCGCAACGTTATAATCATAAGCAATTTGTTCATCCCATTTCTTAAGATCTACATCATAAGCCAACTCTTGCGACTTAGAAAAATTCTGCGGTAATGGTTCAAAACCGTTAGCGGAAAGAAGCACGGAATTTTTCGGAACCAAAATTCTGACAAAACTTTTATTATCTTGGGCTGAAACGCTGGAAAAAGTGATTTGTAGATTATCCATCACAGTGCCGTCATTAAAAATTTTAGTCCTTAAATTGGCTCGCCTTGAAATCTTACGATCAGATTTCGTACCCCCGAGATTTGAGGAAATAATCGATAAATAATCAGACTTGGCTTGTTTGATTTTTCCACCCCAATTCAGCTCCTCGATTAAACTTTGGGTGTTTATATTTTTGGAATACATACTAGATTCCTTGCTTAAAAATCCGGCATCTAAAATGTCAATAATCTGAATTTTTTTCTTTAAATCAGAGGCTTTTAAAATCTCCAAAACGCTCTGGGCAAAATCAGCCAGAAACTTTTTCGGCTGTTTCAAGCTTGGATCATAAGCCACTGAGGTTTGAAACTGCACGACGTTTTGAAAATTTTCCGCGTTAACTTCAATTCCGTAATTTTTTACATTGACTGGTCCTATTACTTGAAGCAATTTTTCAAATACCTGCGGGGTAAAAAATATCACGCCGTCTGCTGTCTGCTCACCCTGCTCATAAAAATATAAAATCTTCTTTGCGGATTCCGAAGCATCTGCAAACCAATTCGCATCACGAATCCCAAAGCGTTGAATGCTTGGCTGAAACGGTCCTGGTGCGGAAATTTGCGAATAAATTTTCGCGTCTAGATTATATATTGAGTCAATTTTTAAGTTGACTAAATCACCGTCATTAGTTTGCAATACCCCATAAGTCCCGATAAACCCTCCATTTGCCCGAAGTTCATCGCTGTTTTGAAAAGCCAAAAAATAAGTTTTAGATCCGTCGAATAAATCCAAATACAACTTCTGCATCTTTACATATTTACTTAACACCGGCTCAAGAGAAGAAATTTGAGACCTGGTATAATCTAGAACCTCATTATATTGATCTGGTAAAGATTTTACTTTTGCTAAATCAGTAGAAGCTTCTCGGATCAAATTTAACACTTGCAAGTTTTTTTCATAACTTAATCGGTTTTTTTCATAAAAATTATAATCCAAAAATCCATTATCATTTCTGGGGACTGATTGCGGTTGGGTAAAAACTGCAACCGAATCCAAAAGCAAGGTGCCTGATTGGGCAATTTTATACGCGGCGCTCGATAAATTTTGTGCGCTTAAGCCCAAAGGGGAATTATTAACAACTACGCCAAGGCTGTCGATTCTGGTTTTGATAGTACTGAACTTTTCAGCGATCGAACCAAAGATTTTATCAGCGGAATCCATATTTCCGCCGTTTAAGTCGCTTGAGAGTTTTTTGATTTCACTGTAAATATCACTGGCATCACCCAAAACAGACTTTTTTGTTTCAGAAACCTGCGCTAAAAAATTTAAGCCAAAAACGACTAGCAACACGCATGCCGCTGTTAAAACAAAATTTCTTAATTGGTAGAAAGAATATTTCTCAAACTTTATAGTCTTTTTCAAAGCAATTGCAGGAATTTTTTCCATTTTGATTTTGAAAATTAGTTTGGGCTCTTGTTTTGATTGTATGAGGCAACTTGAAATTACTGATTCTATATCAGTTTTTTTTATAAAACTTGGAATGTCGAACCGCGTAAGTCTTTTCATATTAACCTGTATTTGTTTGACGCGAAATATTTAATAACACTCCCATCGCGCATAAATTCATAACCATAGCCGTAGAGCCATACGACACGAAAGGCAAAGGCACGCCAGTTAACGGAATAGTCGAAGTGATTCCACCGATATTAATCATGGCTTGAATAATTATCCAAGAGGTTATGCCAGTCGCAACAAGTTTTCCAAAATTATCTTCCGTTTTCATGGCAAGCCGATAACCTTTATAAGCAAGCAGAACAAAGAGCCCGAGAAATATTAAAACCCTGACAAACCCCATTTCTTCAGCCATAATAGCAAATATCGAATCACCAATTGACTCTGGCAAATAATCAAATTTCTGCCTTGATTGACCAAGCCCCAATCCCCACCAGCCGCCAGACCCGATCGCGATTAACGCCTGCATAACTTGGTAGGAAATTCCTTTAGGATCTGCATGGCGATCAAAAAATGTCGTGATACGGCTCATTCTTTCTGGATCAGCTTTGATTAATATCCAAAACATAACAAGTCCAATTCCTCCGACTGATAATAAATATTTAATTTTTGCCCCGCCGATAAATATCATCACAGCAGCGACCGCAGACAACACAAGCATTGTTCCCATATCCGGCTGCATCAAGATAAGTCCTGCGATCAAGCCAACAATCGCCAAGCTTGGCAGGAAACCATAATATAAATCATGCGCCTGTTGCTGGCGCTTGTCATACCAACTGGCTAAATAAAAAATGACCGCAAGTTTTAGAAATTCAGCCGGCTGAAATGTAAATAGTTTAAGATCAATCCACCTCCTTGCCCCCGAAACCTTAAATCCAATACTGGGAACTAAAACCAAAATCAGTAATACTATGCCGATTAGTATCAAAAGAGGCGCGAATTTCTGCCATGAATGATAGTCAATTCTGGAAACAAAATACATAAATATCAATCCTGGCAATACCCCATACAACAACTGCTTTAATAAATAGAAATAATTATTGCCTTTGTTCTTAAACGAAGCAACTGTGGACGCAGAGGATAAAGTCACTATACCGACTATAAGAATAGTTATAATCGCAAATAAAAGCAATTTATCGACTTTCTGATTATTATTTACTTTCTGCATTTTTTAGATCATTAAAATACTTTACAAACTGCCCCCCTCGATCAGTTTCGTTTTTAAACATATCAAAGCTTGAAGTGGCTGGACTGAATAAAAATACGTCTCCCGTGCTGGCTAAACCCAAGGTTGTCTGAAATATTCCACTCATCGTGTCTTTACAAACCTTGTGATCAACTTTATACCGCTCCAACAATTTCGATAACTGCTCTTTGATCTGGCCAAACACAATAACTGATTTAATATTTTCCAGCTCACTGATTCTTTTTATCAAATTTTCAAAATTCAATTTTTTATCATGTCCACCCATGGCAAGTATAACTTTCCTGTCTTTAAATGATTCTAAAGCAGACAGTGTCGGCTCAATATTTGTGCTATAAGAATCATCAACCACCGTGACTCCATTCATCTCGCCTAATATATTCAATCTATGCGGTAATGGTTTAAACTCTGCCACTGCGGTCTTAATAATCTCCTCGCTTACTCCAAGCGTCTGACATGTTTTCACCGCTGCCGCAATATTTTGTAAATTGTGCTCGCCGATTAATTTGGTTTTCCAAGCGAGAACATCATTTGAATAAAATTTACTAATTGTACCTTTTCCCGCTGAATAAAAAGTTTTAGGCAAGGCTGGGGACAAAATCGCGAAATCGTTTTCTGTTTGACTGGCTAAAATTTTTAACTTTGCGAACAAATATTCATCAAGAGTCTTGTGATGATTAAGGTGATCTGGAAATAAATTTGTGACAACCGCAATGTGCGGGCTAACATCAACATCCTGCAGTTGAAAGCTTGAAAGCTCTAAAACAATGAAATCTTTCGGCGTAATCTGATCTATAAACTCAAAAGGGTCTTTCCCAATATTTCCGGCCAAAAAAACTTTCTTTCCGCTCAACTTTAATATATCTGCAATTAACGAAGAGGTTGTCCCCTTTCCTTTCGTGCCTGTCACGCCGATAATCTGCTTTGAAAATATTGATACAAATAATTTAGTCTGACTGTTCACCTCTATATGGTTTTTGATTGCCTCTAAAATTACTTCAGAATTATATGGCAAACCGGGCGTACGAAAGACAATATCATAGCCCTCAATCTTGCCGATTAAATCAGCAGGAGTATTCCAGCTTTCAATCACATCAAAAGTAATATCGCAGGATTTAAAATAATTCGCCAAATTTTTATTATTGACGCCCAATCCGAGGATTATAATTTTCTTATCTTTTAATCTCTCAATTTCCTTATGCATAATTTATGACTTTTCCATAACTTCCCTGGACAACACCATCTTTACAAGCAATCTTGCCGTTAATAACCACCCAATCGATCCCTGAATTGATTTTATTTGGAAATCTGAAATCCGCGGCAGAAGAAATTGTTTGCGGGTCAAACACTACAAGGTCAGCAGCCGAACCTTTTATAATTATCCCGCGATTTTTTAATCCGGCGATCTTTGCGGGCTCGCTCGTCAATTTTTTAATCGCGTCTTCCAATTTGAGGAGTTTTTTACTGCGAACAAGCTCAAAAAATTTCCCAACAGTTCCAAAACTTCTCGGATGAACAAGCTCGTCTGTATCCAATTCATATCCAGAAGCATCGGTTGAAATCACTGACAAGGGAGAAGCGAGAAGAAGCTCAATCTGCTCCATGTTTAAATTCTGATCAAAAATTGTTACTTGCGTGTCGCAAGCCTTCAAGATATTAAGCATTCCCAATTCCGGCGATACGTCTTGATTTTGAGAAATTTCTGCTATTGTTTTACCGATAAAATTTTTATTATTCTTTGCGGAAGCAATAATAATTTTATCAAAATCATAATCCTGATCTTTCAGATAGTCCGTGATTTTTCTTCGATCAATATCATTATTTAGAAGTTGTAAAATTTTTATCTTTCCGCCCTCATAAGCCCACTTGGGAAGATAAGTATAAAGTACAGACCATGAAGAATCATACGGATAAACATCAAAACTGATTTTAACACCTTTATGGAACGCACGCTCTAATTTATTCATCATATAATCAAAAGCTTGCCAATTCTTTTTGCCTCGGATTTTCAAATGGGAAATTTTAAGCCTTGAATTCGTCTTGTGCGCAAGCTCAATAACTTCATCTAAGGATTCTAATATATGACCGCCTTCTGAGCGCAAATGCACGCTCAACAGCTTATCTTTCAAACCGATTATTGAAGCTAAAGATTCTAATTCTTGCGCGCTGGAGTTCACTTCGTGCGCGTACATAAGCCCAAGTGACATGCCGAACGATCCTTGATTTAATGAATCTGATAGGATTTTTTTCATTACCCCCAGTTCTTCATTATTTACTTCTCGGACGCTGTCCCCGATTAAACCTCTGCGAATTGTCGCGTGACCAGTCAAGCTTGCCACGTTTACCCCGAGCGGAAGCTTGGTTAAAGTTTTTTGATAATCTTCAAAAGTTTGCCAATTAATATTTACGCCGGATAAATCGTGCCATTTCTGGATCGTCTTTAAAGACTCTTTTCCGGTAAGCGGCGCAAGGGATGACCCGCAATGCCCAACTAAAATTGTTGTAAAGCCCTGCGTGATGATGCTGGAAAGCATGGGATGGTTAAATAATTTCCAATACGAATCAGAATGATTCTGGATATCGATAAATCCGGGGGCAACTGCCTTGCCCTTAGCATCAATTACATTATCATCACTTTTGGTTTTGATCTCGCTTTGAATTTCGATGATTTTCCCATTAGCGACTCCTATATCCATCTTTTTACCAACATCAGAAATACCATCAAATACCGTGCCGTTTTTTATTATTATTTCAAACATAAATTTTAGTTTTTAAAGTTTAAAATTTGATTATCTTCCAATTAAATTAATGACTACACCGATCGAGGCAAAAATTCCGGATAAAACCCAGAAACGCATTGTAACTTTTGTTTCCGGCCAGCCCTTAGCTTCAAAGTGGTGGTGAAGCGGAGTAGAAAGCAACAACTTTTTCTTAAAAATTTTGCGCCAGACAATCTGAGCGATAACTGAACAGCTTTCTAAGACCAAAATAAAACCAATGATCGGCAAAACCATAACTGAATTTGTCAAAAAAGCAATAACAGCCAAAACCGTACCCATAGACATCGCTCCGGTATCTCCCATAAAAAATCTGGCAGGATAAATATTGAACCATAAAAACGCGAGCAAAGATCCAGCTAGTACTGCAGTAAGCGAAGCAAGTTCATAGCGACCTTGCAAAAACGCGATCAAACCAAAAGAAAAAAAAGATATGATAAGCACTCCGCCAGCTAAACCGTCCAGACCGTCTGTGATATTCACAGAAAAACTAGTTGCTGTCAGAACAAAAACAAAAAGAGGAATATACCACCAACCTATGGTAAAATCTCCAAATCCTGGAATATGCAGGACATCGAAACCGAGCTTGTAATAAAACCAATATGCGCCAATCACGGCAACAACCAAATAAAACAAAATATGATAGCGCATCCTCAAACCTCCCCCTTGTACGCCAATTTTTTTTATACCAAGCCAATCATCGACTATTCCCAAAACCGCGGCGCCAAGCAAAGCGGCCAATGGCAAGAGAGTTTGCTTTCTGGTAAGAAAATTGAAAAAATGAAAACTCTCTATGTGAACGACCCGATCCAAAAACCAAAAAAATAAAACGATAAATATCGTGGTAAACCAAATCAGTATCCCGCCCATTGTCGGCGTGCCCTCTTTTTTGCGGTGCAACTGCGTAAACACGGGAGTATTACCATCATTTCTAATCTGTTTGCCTAACCGATACTTGTATAAAAAATGCGTTAAAAGTGGGGTAAGTAAAAAAGCAACAACAAACGATATTGATGCTAGCGAAAAAATTTTAATTAACATTGTGTTAACCGGCATTCAGATTTATTAAGAAAATATAAGTTTTTTGTTTCTCTCTTTTTACAATTTGAGTCTAAATTATACCACAAAGTTATAAATTTTCAAAATTACCAGCGATAAACTGAATAAACCCAATCAAGGAGCTTTTGCGCGTCTCCTTCGCGATCCTGACTGTTTAAAATAATGGCTATAACATTTGTCCCAAGAACTTGTGAGTCAATAATTAAGTTACCAAGCGCCTTGGTTGTATAGCCAGTTTTAATTCCCACGATATTCGGATTAGCAAGCATTAATTTATTCGTAGTCACCAGCTTATGAATGTATAATTTATCTTGAGACTGTACTTCTGTCTCTTTAGTCTTGAAAATATTTTTCAACTGATCTTGTTTTAAAATTTCAATCACCAATTTTTTAAGATCCAAACAAGTGGAATAATTATCATTAATGTCCCAGCCAACTGGATTTGTAAAATTCGTCTCAGTCATTTTCAAATCCCGCGCCTGCTGATTCATAAGATCGACAAAAATTTGTATGTCTTCACTTGTACTTCTTGCAAGCGCAAGAGCAGCATCATTGCTGGAAGAAATAAGCATACCCCGTAGTAAATCTTGAACCAAAATAACTTCTCCACCAGTCAACCCCATGGCGCTTCCCACAACTTTCGTATCCGCTTGATTTACCTCAACCCGATTAGTAACATTCTGCTTATCCAAAACCACGAGCGCAGTCATCAGTTTGGTCAAACTGGCAATTGGCAGCTGGGTATCAAAATCTTTTGAATAAAGAATAGTGTCGCTTCCTAAATCAAAAATCAGCGCTGACTTCGCCGTCACTTGCGGAGGAGAAAGATTGATAGAAATTTCAGGAGATTTATAATATTGCTCCGACTTCGCGTTTGTCTCTATACCCAAAACTTTTGGGTTAATCGTGGATTGTGAATTGTTAAACGAATGCGGAACGAAAGCTATTCCGACTAAAAATCCCACCGATATGTAAATAATTTTTTTATACATAAATCTTGCTTGTTTCAACTAAATCATATAAAAATTAAACTATTTTTACAAATTTTGACAAGAATATCGAGCATCGGTATAATACTTTGGCATAATTAAAAAATAAAATCCATGGAAATCACGCTTACAGACGATAATTTCGATTCAGAGGTTCTTAACTCTGACAAACCCATCCTGGTAGATTTTTGGGCGCCTTGGTGCGGACCGTGCCAAATGGTTAGACCAGCGGTCGCACAAATTGCCGAAGAAATGAAAGATGCGATCAATGTCGGCAAACTTAACGTGGATGAGAATCCCCAGTCTTCGCAGAAATATCAAATCTTCAGCATTCCATCTTTGAAAGTTTTTAAAGAAGGAAAAATAATCGGAGAAATGGTTGGCGCGCTTCCGAAATCCGCGATTGAGCAAAAGGTTAAAGAAATCCTGTCGCAATAACATACGCTTTAAAAAACCGCCTCAAACATGAGGCAGTTTTTTATTTACACGATTATTTACTATTTCTGTCGTCTAATAATTTTATTGTTAATTCATCGGCTATGTCTTGCGAATATATTTTTAAAAATTATTAATAACGGTTAAAAGGTTCTTAAAATTTTTCGCTTTCAGAGCAACCCCCTTAACATTCTCTCTCCCATAAAGGATAAAATTCATGCCAGAGGCACGCGCCGCAACCCAATCAGATAATGCATCACCTATATAGATCGCCTCGCTTGGCTTGATTTTTAAGCGTTTACAGACAAGCAGTAGAGCTTCTGGGTCAGGCTTGTGGTTTTTCACATCTTCTACGGTTATTACTGTCTTAAACAGTTTTGGGTTAACACGACTTTGATAAAAGTAATCTTTCAACCCGAGAACAATCCTGTTTGTGACAAGCGCAAGTTTATATTTGCGTGATAAAATTTTCAAAACCTTAACTGAATCTTTTGGAATCTTTGTTTTAAATCTTTTAATGGATTTTGCCAATTCGATTGACTGTTCTATGAGTTCGTCACTGGCATTAATAGTATCCTTAAGAAGACCCTTTAAGGGTTTAAAAAAATGTTTGCGGAAATCGCGTTTTGTTAGAATCTTTTTATATCCAAGCAGTTTTATGAGTTTATTATAAAACTTATGATTCGCCTCAAACGAATCAGCTAGCACCCCATCAATGTCAAAAATAATCGCTTTAATCATATTTACTTAACAACGGCGTCGTTTTTATTATAATATCCGCATGTAAGACTGGCGTTAACCAAATCATCTACAGGCTCCATCATACCCTGGCTGTTTTCTTTCATGTTTACACGGCGATAATTTAAATCACAAGCCATATAATTAACCACATACCCGCGCAAACCTCCAACTATACCATCTGCAACATTGTAATTATCTATTGTATAGTTAGTAGTCAGATAATTCTCGATTTTCTCATAATCAGCAAAATGAATAGAATTTGCCTTATAAGTAATTCCTGAAATTTTCTTCTGAAAAGTATTTACGCCATCATTTACATACCAATCAAATTCTGTATTTTCAGGGTTTGTGAAAGAAACACCTGTTTGATTTTTTATAGATTCAACGAGAGTTATCACAGCGTTTGGGCAAAATTCTTCAAAAACTCGCAAACACTTGCTTTTTGCCTCGCACCAAGAATAGCCCGCCGAACCGAGACAATGATTTGTATCTTCATCACCTCCGACTATTTGGTTTGAGCTGTCTGACTCCCGTTTCGAAGTTGTTGGGTTTTTATAAATAATATAATACCCAAGCCCAATGATTACGACTAACGCCAAAACCCCCAAGACATATTTTGTGAATTTATTCATATAATTATGTTAAATGATTTAATCCTTGACTCTATCATACCAAATAACCTTTGGTTAGACCACAAAAAAATTAACCTAAAACAATATTAAAAAAATAGCCGGATAAAATAATCGCGAAAGTTACGACTCCTAAAAAAATAATCAACAGCTTCCAATTCATAACTTTTTTCAGCATGATGCTAGAAGGAATGGACAAGGCAACCGCAGCCATCATAAATGACAACACTGTCCCAATTGGTATACCTTTCGATACTAACGCTTGCCCAATCGGCAGGACTCCAGCGGCATTGGCATATAAAGGCACTGCAATAATAGTGGCTACGGGCACTGACCAAAAACCTCGGACATATTGGGTAAAAAATTCTGTAGGGACATACCCGTGAATAAAAGAACTCAAGCCCACACCAATGAAAATATATGGAAATACAATTTTTATAGTCGCTAGGGAATCATCTATAATTTTCAAAATATATGATTCTTTCGAGCGATCAATTTCCGAGTTGGCACTTTGAACTTTCAAAACCCATGGCTCTAGATATCTTTCTAATTTCATCCGGCCAAGCACAAAACCAGCAAGCATGCTAATCACTATTCCAGTGACCACATAAACAAGCGTTACTTTCAAACCGAACAATCCAAGCAACATGGCAATGACCACTGAATCGACCAAAGGAGAACTGATAAGAAAAGCGAAGGTCACGCCAAGCGGTATTCCGCCTTTTACAAATCCTATAAACAACGGGATTGAGGAGCAAGAACAGAATGGCGTGGCCGTTCCAAATAAAGCGGCAAGCAAATATTCAAAACCAAACAGCTTGTTTTTTAACAAAAAATCCCTAACTTTCTCAACCGGAAGAAATATATTGATTACCCCCATTATAAAAGTTATTACAAAAAGTAAGATGATAATCTTGATTGAGTCATAAATAAAAAAATTGATTGCTTGGGCAAGGGTTGTTGTTGAATCCAAGCTCAACACGCTAAATGTTATCCAGCCTGCGAACGACTCAACTGGGTAAAAAATATCCATAAATTATTTATTTGCGAGAATAATTTGCTTCAGTTTATCTAAGTCAAAAGTCAGCCCAACTAAAACAGGCTTACCATTTATAGCAAGCACTGGGCTTGCCATAACCCCAAGCTCGACAATTTTCTGAATATCAGTGATGTATTCAACGTTTGAATCAAGAGCTAAGTCTTTCACGGCTTGCAAGGTTTGTTCATACAACTTTTTACAGTTTGGGCATCCACTGCCTAGTACTTGAATGTTCATAAGTATAAACTTAAGTGTTAAAAACGTTTTAAATCTCTCCAAATTTAATCATATCAAATAACATCAATCTTGACCACAAAAAAACACCTCTTGTGTATAATCAAAGAAGTGCTATCTCCAGCAATCGTTGGGATCAGGCAGGCAAAGGATGAGATTCGTCATTTGGGGATCAGGTGGCCAACTATCGTCAGTTGACCGGCCAGCCTTAAGTCTGATCTCTCGATGGCCTAATAGTGTAGCAATTACCTCGCGCTCAAACGGGGTTTCGGCAACCAACTCAACCTCTTGTTGTCGCCTCTCAACTTTCATGGTTCCTCCTCACGTGTATAGGAATTGTACAAAAACGTGACTTTTTAGTCAAAACAAAAAAATGCTCTTTAAAGCATTTATATTAACACTCTCAGTTCTATTGATCGAATTACGTAATTAAATATGTAATTAAACTATTCGCCTATTCGCGCGAATTAGAGAATAGTAGTATACCTAGTTGCAAATATAATTGGTTGAACTCATCGGGTTCAGAACTTTTGATGCCTTACCCCCACAAGGATTTCTTGGCTATTTCAATTTTGCCGTTTTGGCTCTCCTGTAACACTTACCATATTACAACTACCATACCACTTCCAGAACTAAATCGAAACGGCTGATTGCCATCGTGAATCAAATGTCTGATTTATTGTATTACGTATATCACTACCAAGTACGACAATAAAGCTCTCTTTACCACCAAGATTATTAAGACTGTTCCCAGAGAGCCAGAAATGATTATCGTCTATAAAATATCGATCATGAAGTGTTCCGCCAGTAGTTTTTCGTACTTCCAAATCTATTCCCTCGTGGTATAGTTTTTGCACTTCTCTTTTGAACGTAGCTTCGTCTTTTATTTGAACAGTCAAGATCCTTATCGGCATACCAATGTTTGCGGAACGATATATTACATCAAGTGTTTTGATATCAACATATGGATCATTAATTTTTATCAATCCTTTCATTGTAGAAAAAATGCTCTCAACCTTCATTCCTGCTGCAAACGGTTTTCCTGGTTCAATAAGAACCACTTTTTCTTTTTGCATCTGGCGTAAGAGTTCTTCTTGTCCCAATTTCATAATACTGAAACCCGTCTTGGTTTTGTGACAAAATTTTCTTGAAACAGCTTTGGTGAGAGCAAGATGGACAGCTTGTCTTGAAGTACTAATACCGAGCTCCTCAACCATGTAGGTTGCTATTTCTGAAGCTCCGAAACTTTGAGCAAAATTGGTACTTAGGTACTCCATGACCCACAGAGAAATACTCAATACATCTGGGAGAGAATGTACATCAATAGCCTCTAGTTCTGTTTTGTGTAATTTTGACATTGATTATTTCTGGAAAGACTTACTAACTGTATCACTGCCGGAAGTAGTGACATACCAGCTTTTCTTCTGACCTTTTTCTATTTTTTCTTCAGCCATAAAACCTTTGATGATATTTTTATTTATCAGATCATTAATGTTTGCGGGGGGCTTTTCCTTGGCTTGTCGCCACAGACTAAGCAAGTCTTCGGTATTGAAAACATCCTTACCTACTTGGTTTTCATGATAGACAGCAAAAACTAGCGCTTTATCAACCGCGGTTGTAGGTTTCTTTTCTCGAAGGAATTCAACAACACTTACCTGCGCGCGGCTTGGTACAAAGACCCCCTTCGCAGGGTCAGAGCCAACCACCATTTGCTCGAGCTTTGAAACACGAGCTTCTAAGTCTGTTATTTGTTTAGATACTTCTTCGTTCATAAAATTATTCGGTTTTATTATCTGATAATAGCGAAACTGCCTCGTTGACCTTGAACATAGGTAGTTCGTAACCAGAACCTGACGCCAGAAGGAGCTTCTTCTTTTTTAGGCGCATTATGGTTACATTGACAGTATTCTTGTTTATTTTCGTTTTATCCAAAAGCTCAGCGTTCGTAATAACCTCATTTTCAATTTTTGAGTTTGATTTGAGAACTTTCTTAGCAAGTGCGTATAGGATGATTACATCACGAGTCTTAATCTTTGTGGGATCCATAGTAAAAAGGATTTCATTATCGCGAGTGAAAGCGATTTTTGATTGAAGCACTGAAAGCACCTTTTGCTGGTCAAATGTGCCAGTATCAGTGTAAAGATCGTCGATTGAAAGTGGTTTTGTCATACTGTAAATAGTTATTAGCTGATAAATTACATATTAAGTATAGCATATACCATTGATAAGTCAAGCCCAAACGAGATAGTGTAATTATCTTATCAACACACTTGCTCAAATACCTTATAAAATAAGGTTGGAATACGCCTAGACACCCCGATCGAACTTCTTTTTCTGTAATGAATACATCAGCCATTATTTAATTATTTTAACGTTTTTACACAGAAGTTTTAAAATCACCTCCTAGGGTGCTTTTGGATATCAACCAAATATTCGATGCTCTTCGGAGTCCGAACCTGTCTCAAACTGGCTGGGGCGGTAGGATTCGAACCTACGAATGGAGGCTTCAAAGGCCTCTGCCTTACCGCTTGGCTACGCCCCAAAAAAAATAAATCTTGCTTCAATATAACAAAAAAACCACCATAAATCAATGATGATTATTTTTCAATTTCTCCGCCGAGGATATTTAAAGCGGATTTTAAAGAATCGTTATTTGCTGGTGATGTGTCAGGTTTTTCTTCAACTGGCTCACTAACCGACATCCCTGTCCATTCTTTTTCAACAACTGGTTTGGTAACCAAATGAAGCCCTGTCACATCTTCAATCACCTGATCAATGATAATTCGATTCTTCCGGTTTCCGATCATGTCCGCATGAAATTTAAATGGAAAAAGAATAATTAAATGGTTTTTTTCAACTACCACAGGCTTTGCTAATTTCAAACTTGTAATCAATGAGTGGTTATAATCTTTAACCTTTTTTAAAATCTCCTGCCAATTGGTCAAGATTTTTTCTAGTTCCCCACCACTAACCGGCGCGGATGTGATTGCTTCCCCCTCGACTGGGCTCGGAGTCTCAATAGCAGAAATTGATTGCTTCGCTACGCTCGCAATGACGGGAGGATTATTTTGTTGATCCATAACAGTAGATGATTCTTGATTGCTCTTGTTGTCTTGGTTCTCAACTGTTGTTTCGTGATTCGTGTTACGGGTTACGTTTTTTTCTGCGCAAATCTGGACAATCGCTGTTTCAATCGGCAAACTTTGGATCGCGGAATATTTCATCTGATTGCCTGCTTCAACAAATTTATCAATCAATCTAAGAAGAAATCCAATCTCTACATCATCAGCGAGTTTCCGCAGATCGCTGTTTAGCTCTTCAGAGTAACCAAAATCAGATAAGCTAGCTGTTTTGTATAAAAGCACTCGTCTTAAAAATTCCATGTAATCAGTATAAAACTGCAAAAGGTCATACCCGTCGTACTGCAAGGTAGTGATGAAGCTCAAAGCGTCTTTTGTGTTTTTAGAAAAAATTGCTTGAGAAAATTTGAGGATGCTTCTCACTCCAGTAATGCCTAAAACTTCTTCCACTAATTCTTCCGTAATTTTTCCATCTGAATAATTTATCACTTGATCCAGAAGCGACAAAGAATCTCGGAAACTCCCGCCAGCCGCTTGGGCAATTTCCGTGGTCGCTCCGTCATTGATCTCGACATTCAAATCCTTGCAAACATTCTTGATAAGCAAACTCAGATCCGCAATGGAAACTTTTTTGAAATCAAAACGCTGGGTGCGGGAAATTATAGTTTCTGGAACTTTTTGAATCTCTGTGGTCGCCAAAATAAATACCGCATGCTTTGGAGGCTCTTCCAAGGTTTTGAGAAGCGCATTGAAAGACGGCTTAGAAAGCATGTGTACTTCGTCGATAATTATTACTTTATACGTGGCGGAAGTTGGAGCAAATCTAATCTGATCGATCAAATCGCGAATTTTTTCCACTTGCGTGTGAGTAGCCGCGTCAATCTCCATTAAATCAAGGGATGTCCCTTCTAAGAATGTTCGGCAAGTATTGCACTCATTGCAGGGGTTCGCCTCTTTTAAATACTTACAATTGATCGCTCGAGCAAAAATACGAGCCAGCGTTGTCTTGCCAATTCCTCGTGGTCCAGTGAAAAGATAAGCATGTCCAATACGCTTATTCAAAACGGCGTTTGAAAGCGTGGTTTTTACATGCTCTTGGCTCAAAACACTTGAAAAAGTTAAGGGCCTGTATTTTCGATATAAAACTTGTGGCATTTATATAGGTTAAAAGTAAAAAAGCAAAAGTTAAAAGAAAGAAACGAAAGAATAATAAGATAAAAATGTTTAGCACTTTATTTTAACATAAAAAATTAAATCACGAAACATTAGTCTAAACCCTTTTGTAACCGGGAAATGACCGGGTTTTTATAACATAAAAAAAATCAATAAATACGGCTTTTTTGATGTTTTTAAAAAACATTACTTACATCATTATGTAACAGAAAACTCCGCATTGCGGAGCTCTTTTTTTCCAACTATGCCCTACACCCTATTCCCTATACGCTATACCCTAACTTCCTACTTCTTAAACACAAAAAACTTATAACCGATAAAATTCCAGACAAGACTTACTCCAGTTGCCAAAAGTTTTCCAATATTTGTCCAAATCTGCTGGTTTAAACCAAACATAGGATCAATGTTTGTGCTGACCACTCTAAGAACCAGAGTATTAATTACGACTCCTACAATACTTACTGCCAAAAAAGACACAAATTGCTTTTCCCTATCAACAGAACTTTTATCCTTGAAAGCCCAATATTTATTTAAAAAATAACTATTGATCACAGCCACTGAAAAAGAAACAATGTTTAACAGAATCAAACCGTTGCCTTTGTATATCTTCGTAATATACATTAAAGCGTTAAGGATACCAAAATCAACCAAAGTATTAAATCCGCCAATCAATCCAAATTTGATAAACTGCAGCATTAAAATCCCGTACTTAGTCGAAAAGAAAGAGCTATTCGAATTTTGGGAATTTGAGACTGGTGGAAAATCCATAAATTTGCAAATTTTAATTAAATCTCCTCTAACTCTTCTGAGTCAGCATCTGAATCATCAGACGATGAGTTTGATTCCACAGCAGTATGGTCACCCATGTTTTCCTTCTTGATAACATTTTCAACAGCAGCCCAGACAGAATCTTTGTCCTTTGGAGCGACAATTGTCACCTGATCGCCTTGATCAGCCTTAAAGTAAGTTAAACTCGCGAGTAACACGCGATAGGTTCTGCCTTCCGCGACCACTCGATAATCCCCCTTATCATCTGCTGATAAAGTTCCCAACATTTTCTTTCGCTCGACTGGTCCGATTTGTTTGTAAATAAATGATCCGTCTTCCGCGATAGTCAGCTTCAAAACATCGCCTTCCACAAGCTTAGATTTGGACGCATAATTTGCCGGCACTGGATACTGCTTGCCGTCCGGGCCAACCATGTTCTGTCCGTCAAAAACACCCTCTATCACATTTCCACCTTCAGAGACATTAAGAACCTGGGCTTTTTTCAGGATTTCGGAATTATCCATTTTCCCGCCCATGGCTTCCCTAAGTAACTGTTTGGCTGATTGAATATTTTTCTCAGCAGAATCAATCATTTGGGCGATTAACGCCAAATTATTTAAATTTGTCATATTTTTGTATTTTTCTCTAATTTAATATTAATCTTTGTTTTCTCTCAAAATTTGTATTTTCGTTTCAAAAACAATAAAGAGAACGTGCAATTATTATAGTGGAAAATTTATTTTTTTGCAAGAATATTATTTACCCAAGTAACAAAAAGCTGGAGGGAACTTGTAAAACTTCCTTTATACGGCTCCTCAAGCATTTCTGCGCCTTGAATAAGTTGTTCTTCATCTTCTTTCACTTCAGCACTTACTTCTGACACAGACTCAGGTTTGCTTTCCAGAACCATTCCGGTCGTCAAGTTCTGAGTAATTGTCTTTTCATCTTCAAATTTTGGGATTGGCATCGTATTGATTATGTTCGATAAATTTTTTAAAAGTCGGATATTTAGCCTTGAGAGTTTCGATATTCTCTCCCTGCGCGCTGACTGCATCTTGTAAAATCGCTGTGGCAGTTTTTAAATCCTCGGCAAGCGTACAAATCACAAACTCCCGAACTAATCCTTCATTTGTCTGGCGATCATCTTCGATTACACGAAAATTTGCCTGCTCTTCCAAATGAACCAACTCTTCAAAATCTTTAGAGAGCTCTTTGGTTAAACGTAAAAAATCCCGCTCGGTATCCAAAAGATTGATATTCGCCAGCATTTTCTCGGCAATTTCTGCCGCGCGCTTTAAAGTAATCTTTTTAGTTCGCAGCTGTTCAGCTAAGAAAAAACAAATGCATTTTGCAAATTCGTCTTTTTGTTTTATTCTATCTGCCATAAATTTTTCGTTTAACTACATAACAAAATTTCAAATTATTTTGTTCTCTGTGATTCATGCTTCATGTTACATGATTCATGATTACAATGTGCGCTCAAAAGCCGCAGGCCCTGACTTAGCCGGAGCCCCAAGCTTAGTGCGTTCCAATACATCGCGCTCAATCTCGCTTCGAGGACGACCGAATTTCAAGCGGGAAAGATCACGAACTAGACGAGCCATTTCTACGTTAGCGTTTTCAGGCTTAGGATAAGTTCCCATATTAAACGGCCGAGAAGCTGTTCCTTTGATCATCAACTTGATATAAGCGTTATACCGGTCAATATTGACTAAATCAAACTCGTTGAACACTGGGGCAAATTCTTTTCCGAGAATTTCTGCGTCTTCAACGCCGATTCTAAATGAAATCATAGTGCCTGCATTGCCAAACACCGCGTCTTGCATGCGCGTATCCAGCGCGCTACTACCCTCTTTCTGAATATTCAATTGCGATAAAAATTGATGCGCCATAATCAGATTCAAGCGGTATTTTCTGGCTTCAGACAAAATTGTTGCGAAGCTGTCTGTCACAAAATTCTGAAACTCATCAACATACAAATAAAAATCTCGACGCTTGTTTTCTGGTAAGTCAGCGCGGGACAGAGCAGCCATTTGCAGTTTCGAAACAACGATTAATCCTAAAAGCTTGGCATTGACTTCTCCAGTCTTGCCTTTCGATAAATTGATCAATAAAATTTTTCCTTCATCCATAACCTTGCGGAAATCAAAAGAGCTTTGCGGCTGACCAATAATATTGCGCATCATTTCATTTTCAACAAATCTGCCGACTTTTGAAATCAAATAGCCAAGCATCTCTGACTTGTGAAAATCTGAAGTCTTTGCCATTTCTTTTTCCCAAAACGCCCGAACGATCGGATCTTTGACTTTTGACAACTTATATTTCTGGTAATCCGTGTCAGTAAACATCCTTGGAATATCCGCGATAGTGCCGGGGTACTGCTTATCTTCCATTAAAGTCAACATAACATTGCGCATATTATGTTCAAACATCGGACCAATCATTTCAGGCGGAAACAGTTTGTAAAAAATCGCGATCATTTCCTGAATAGCGAAATCTTTCTGTTCGGGAGATTTTACCTCAAGCATGTTCAAGCCCATAGGTCTGTCCATATCAAACGGTTCAAACAAGATCACATCATCAGCTCTTTCTTTAGGGACATATTCCAAAATATCTTCAACTAAATCTCCATGCGGATCAACAACACAAATCCCCTCACCGTTTCTAATGTCTTGAATCGCCATATTTTTAAGGAGTTCAGTTTTACCAGTGCCAGTTCGACCGATGATATAGACATGCCTGCGGCGATCATCGCGCTCGATAAAAATCTTAGTTTCTGTTCCACGATAAATATTACGCCCGAGCAAAACCCCTGACTCAGGAACATTCACCGGCGCTGACGCCTTTTTTGATTGCAACCACTTGATGTTTGGAGTTTCCGTATATCTGGTTGGCAAATGCCAAAGACTAGCTAACTCTTCTGTGTTGAGAATCAGCTTGTTGTTGTGAAAAGCCCGAAAAATATAATCAATAATAACTTTGCGAGTCTTGCGCTTAACCACCCGAAAACCGTTAAACGGCGGCATGGAATATTGCATAAAACTTCCCAATATGTTGTTTAAATTGGCATTGGCAGACTGCTGATCTGTAGATGATGAAATTAGGCGGACATTCACTTTATAACCCGGTCGAGACGATTTTTCTTCAAATTTTTTGACCATATCCTGCTGCATTGGGGTCAGCTGAATAGGCTTGTTATAACCTGACGTGTCCAAATAAGTTTGTCTTTCTGGCGTGTTGGTTTTTTTAAAGAAAAATTCATTGACTGCCTGCCCAAGTAATCTGAAAGTTCCGTTTAAAATCTTTTGCCACATTGGCGCAGTTACCACGTTAGGGTTTCTGCCCTGCTGAATTTCTAGGGCGTATTTTCTCGGCTTATGTTGCCAATTTGGATTCGCCGGACTGATGACGATTTGAATAGCAGCGCCCTCTTCCTGCGTGAGCTTTGATAAACTGTTGGTGATAGAATTCATCGGATCGGATTCCATGACCTTGTAAGTCCGTATGGGATAAACAAAACTTTTCTGGGTATCAAGCTCGGCAGCGGCGACAAAAGAATTAGGGGTAAAAATATTGTAACCTTTTACCAAATCGATTTGCGCGCGAGGATATTGGCCGTGAAGCTGTTTTTCAACCAGAGCTTGGAGTTTCTTGGGAACATTGATGTAAAACAAAATCTTTTTCTGATGAGCGGAAATTTCCAAAGAAATATAATCATGAATGCCAAACAAATGCTTGAATTCATCTCCCGTACTTTGGCTGATTGTGGAAAAAAACTGTTCAGCAATTCCAATAATATCCTTTTCTTCTTTTTGGGGCTCTTGTTCCTGATTATTATTAAAATTTTCTTTTGGCACTGAGATTTCCAAAGTCACAGAATTTAAAATTCTTGGAGCTATAGCTCGTCGCCTAAGCAAATCTGAAATTATAAAATAAAAAAGCAAGCCTAGCAATCCAAAAATCGCAAGGAGTATAAGCGAAAACAGGATTAACGCGCTGCTGTCAAAATTCCCCATTTATTTTTTCTTGATTTTTATCTATACCAAATTAATTGTTTTTTTTGATTTCATCAACCGCAGCAGAAAGTTCACTTGGATGCAAAGTACCGCTTTTCTTCATTAGCGCTGATAAAATTGCTTGCTGTTCTTCTAGTGTTGGGGCATCTTTAATTTCCAGACCCAAAAGATCTTTAATCAAACTTTTTTTAGCAGGTTGCTCTGGGTTGATTATAGATTGATAACTCGGTTGGGACTCTGTGGCTTGTGTAGGCTGATTACCACGCTCATCAACTGAATCAACACCCAAATCGCCTTCCCTTGGAAGGTCTTCTGTTTGGTCTAATTCTGGGACAAAAGCCTCAAATTCAGGGCTTTTTTCGGGATGTTTAGGAAAAGTGTTCATAAAAATATGGTTTAACTGGGTATCTTACACTATTTTCCGATCTTTGGCAAGACCTTTTTATGTTTATTTCAATAGGTTAAATGTTCTAAGTAATTATAACACAAAAATCAATTTTTGACTAATCTATTTATAACTTGTTATAATAATTATGAAAATTCTCGTATTGAAACAAATTACCAAATGAATGCTTAAATTAATACACACAAAAAATTTAAAATGGGTTGATATTACAAATCCGGAAGATTCGGATATTTTGTATTTGAAAGAAAACTTTAAATTTCACCCCCTTGATCTAGAAGACGTGGTCACACCCTCTACCCGGATTCGAATTGATGAATACGACCACTATCATTTTATAATATTGCTTTTTCCGGTGCTAGATAAAAATACCGGGGACATTAAGCCAGCTGAGGTAGATTTTTTTGTAGGAAAAAATTACTTAATCACAATTCACGACGGATCAATCAAGACTCTCAGCAACCTCGTATCAAATGTCACACAATATGACGGACCGAGAACTCAATACCTTACTCAAGGCAGCGGTTATCTGCTTTTTTCCATTCTTGAACTGCTGTTCAAACGAAGCTTCCCTATCCTTGATCAAATTAACAAAGAGATGGAAGGCGCCGGTAAAAATATTTTCTCGCTCGATAACGCAACTCTAGAGCGGCTCTCTCGCATTAAAAAAAATATCATTATGTACCGCCGTATTATGAAAATGCACAAATACGTGCTGAGTAGGCTAACTAAAAAAAGCAAAGAATATATGATCTTTAAGGATTATAAAGCTTGCTTCCAAAATTTAATTGAATACGCTGAAAATATTTGGGACGTTCTTTCTTCTGATAAAGAAAGCGTGGAGTCGTATGAAGAAACCAACCAATCTTTGGCGGCGCACAGAGCCAATGACATTTTACGTATCCTTACGATGTTCTCAGTTATTATCTTCCTGCTCACTCTTATTATCAATCTTATTATGCTCATCTTGGATATTTCAAAATTTCCAGGACTTGGCTGGGCGCAGCCAATGGTCTTTGTCTCTTTAATTCTCATGGCTGTCTCCATGCTGCTGTATTTCAAAAATATGAAATGGTTCTAATAAAATCCTTTTAATAATTTCTGCTCGACTTAATCATTTTTTTTAATTTTTTTAAAAACTTAGTATCTTATAAATTTAACCATGGTTAAATTTATAAGATACTAATGAATAACAAAAAAATCTTGTCCAGATTTTGGAGAGAATTAAAAAATACATAGATTTGTGGTAGACAGAGAGCTAAGCTCTTAAACCCAAATGTCAAAATCTAAATGCTAAAGTCAATGATTAAAGTCTTAATGACAATTTAGGTTTTAGATTTAAGGCTTGGTTTGCCATTGGCCATTTGGATTTAGGATTTGTGTTAACTTACTGTTCGGGGATGATAAAAAGAAACAATGAGGGCTTGGTGCCCTTTTTTTATTAATTCTGATATAATTATGTTAATAGTTGTAGGCAATAAATAGTAGTTGGTAGTTAAAAATACATGCAAATATACAATTCTTTATCGAAAAAAATCGAGGAGATTCGGCCAATCAAAAAAAACCAAATCGGACTATATACTTGCGGTCCGACTGTGTATAATTTTGCGCACGTAGGCAATCTTCGCACTTATATTTTTGAGGATGTTCTGAAACGAGTCTTGATATTCAATGGTTACAAAGTCAAGCACGTCATGAACATAACAGATGTTGGACATTTAACCTCAGATCAAGACGAAGGCGAAGACAAGTTGGAAAAGGGCGCTATACGAGAACAAAAAAGCATTCAGGAAATCATTAAATTTTATACTTCTGCTTTTTTGAATGATCTAAAAAAGTTGAACATTAAAAAAGCCGATAAAATACCTTACGCTTCCAAACATACAAAAGAAATAATTACGATGATTAAAATCTTAGAAGCAAAAGGGTTTACTTATGACACACCTGAAGCGATTTACTTTGATGTTTCGAAATTTCCAAATTATTACAAGCTTTCAGGACAAAAACTGGAAGAGAAAATGACCGGAGCAAGAACGGGCGTAGTAAAAGATTCTTATAAAAAACATCCGGCTGATTTTGCTCTATGGTTTAAGATAGTAGGGAAATTTAAAAATCATATTTTGCATTGGCCTAGCCGTTGGGGCGAAGGTTTCCCTGGATGGCATATCGAATGTTCTGCTATGAGCCGGAAATATCTTGGCCAACCTTTTGACATCCATGTCGGTGGAATAGACCATCTTCCAGTCCATCATACAAATGAAATCGCGCAAAGCGAAGCAGCTTTCGGTGTACCTTTGGCAAATTACTGGATGCATGGGGAATTTTTACTCCTTAACGATTCTAAAATGGCGAAATCCGAAGGTGGCTTTCTGACGCTTGCGGAGATTATAAAAAACAAATTTAATTCTCTTGCACTGCGATATCTTACTCTCACCTCACATTACCGATCTAAATTAAACTTCACTTTTGAGTCGCTTCATTCCGCTCAAAACGCCTTAAACAATCTCTACACAGAAATTTCAGGATTGAAATTGACTAAAACTCCTGATAGACAATTTTTGGATAAATTTCTTAATAGCCTCAACAACGACTTAAACACACCCCAAGCCGTTGCACTTATTTGGGATTTGATCAGGTCAAAAAATTTAAACACGCTTGCAACCCTTTTTAGATTCGACGAGGTGCTAGGGTTGGATTTGAAAAATATCTGGACAAAATCACAGAAAGAAATCAAAAAGATTAAACTCCTTATAGCTAAATACTCAAAAGCCAGAAAAAATAAAGATTACAAAACATCAGATGCTTTACGAAAAAACATTTCAAATAAAGGTTTTATAATCGAAGACTCAGTTACGGGTACAATTATCAAAAAGAAATTTTAAAAATGGATAATATTAAAGCAATAATTTTTGATTGGGCGCGGACTCTTTATGACCCTGAAACCAACCAGGAGTTTTCAAATGCCGTAGATATTCTGGAATATTGTACACAAAAAAAATACCGACTGGCATTAGTTTCATTAGTAACAAAAAAAGAAAATTTACCCGGAACCTCTTTAGAAACCAGAAACCAGCAAATTAAAACATCCCCTCTTTCAAAATACTTTGAAAAAATTTTAACCACTGAAGACGATAAAAATTCAATCCTAGATGAAACTGTCAAGCATTTTGGATTATCGAATTCTGAAATTTTAATAGTAGATGACCGAACCATCCGTGGTATTCTCTATGGAAATCAAAGAGGAATTTCTACAGTCTGGCTAAGACGGGGGAAATTCGCAAATGAACTGCCAAATGAAGAAACCGGCCAGCCAACTTACACAATTCACTCATTAACTGAACTTAAAAACATTTTATGAGTTCTCTTCTTTCAAAAACTTTAGTCATTACTTTAATTTTTCTCGGCGAAGCGTTGTTTATTTATGTGGAAATGGTTGTGGCAAAATCATACAATCTAACTGATAAGTCCTTTTTTTCCGTCTTTATTAAAGCCTTACCGTTTTCTATCATATTTGGAAGTTTAATTATTGCCGGCTACACCTTGGGGCTGAAAGCATTTCAAAACATTTGGATCGTCAGCGTGACATCGATTACTTCTATTCTGATCATGGAGCCGGTTCTTGCATATCTGGTTGTTGGGCAAACACCAACGCGCGGCGCCTTAATCGGTTTTATCCTGGGAGCTACAGGTCTCATCTCCGCGCTTTTTATTGAATAAATAACATTCTTAAAATTTTAATCAAAATTCCGATCTGCCCACAGGGAAGCAATATTCGAAATTCGAAATTAGATATCCAAAATTATATTAATTTATCCCCACAATCCCCACTGTCCACAGCCTTGCCAGAGGCTCTTTTATTTGCCTATAATAAAGCGTTATATAAACGAAAATTATGTCTGAAAACTCCAATAAATCAAACCCAAACAACACTTTAATCAACCGTATTCCCCCGCAAAACAATGACGCGGAGCAATCTGTTCTCGGTTCATTACTGCTTGATAAAGACGCTATAATCAAAGTGGCGGACACTCTATCTTCGGATAATTTTTATGACGATAAGCATCGTTATATTTACAGCGCCATAATCGAACTTTATGACGAACGCTCAAGCGTTGATGTCTTGACCGTTTCAAACAAACTTAAAGACCTGGGCAAGCTGGATACAATCGGCGGAGCAAGCTATCTAACGACTCTGGTAAATGCCGTACCGACCTCAGCTAATGTTTTACATTACGCGGAGATAGTCCGGAAAAAAGGAACGTTGCGCAGACTTATCAGCGAAGCTACTGACATTGTCAGGCTGGGCTATCAAGAAGACCAAGATTTGGATGAAATATTAGACCGAGCAGAACAAAAACTTTTCGGCGTTTCGCAGCAATTTTTAAAACAGAACTTTGTTCCTATCCATGAAATTTTAGCGGAAACTTTTGATCGTATTGATGAACTTCATCGTGATAAGGGAAAAATGCGTGGACTGCCAACGGGCTATACTGATCTTGATAATATTTTGGGCGGTCTGCAAAAATCTGACCTTGTAATTTTAGCCGCCCGGCCATCTATGGGTAAAACCTCTTTGGCTCTAGACTTTGTCCGCCATATCGCCGTGAACAACAAAAAACCGGTTGCTATGTTTTCTCTGGAAATGAGCCGGGATCAGTTAGTCGATAGACTGCTGGCTTCGCAAGCAGATGTGGATCTTTGGAAAATGCGTACAGGCCGTCTTTCCGATGTGGGGCATGACAATGATTTCACAAGAATTGGAAATGCCCTTGGTCAACTTTCAGAAGCCCCGATATATATAGACGATTCTGGATCACTCAATATTATGGAACTGCGAACCAAAGCGCGCAGGTTGCAAGCCGAGCATGAAGTTGACTTGATTGTCGTTGATTATCTGCAATTAATGCAAGGCCGCACAACTACTGACAACCGCGTGCAGGAAGTTTCGGAAATTTCCCGTTCTTTGAAAATACTCGCTAAAGAACTCAATGTTCCGATTGTCGCTTTATCACAGCTATCACGCGCGGTTGAACAGCGCGGAGGAGAAAAAAAACCGCAACTTTCCGACCTTCGCGAATCCGGATCGATTGAACAAGATGCGGATGTCGTCCTCTTTATTTATCGCGAAGAAATGTACTCTGGAAAAGATTCCAAACGTCCAAATGAAGCTGACATCTTGATCCGCAAACACAGAAATGGACCGATTGGAGAAGTCACTTTATACTTTGACGCCCAAAAGACCACATTCAAAAATTTAGCCAAAGCTCCTCGTCCTGAAGACGCCATGATGGAGCAAATAATGGAATAAAAATAAAATTTCTCTCGCCAACGACTTAATAATTATTAATCGTCGGCGAGATCCCACCTCAGACAATGATAATACCTAATTACTAATTTCTAATACTTACTTTAAAGATGAAGCTTTTTACCACTTTGTGCCTGCCTATAAAAAACAACCAAATTTTGTTGGGTTTGAAAAAAACCCGATTTGGAAAAGGCCGGTGGAATGGGTTTGGCGGAAAAGTTCAGATCGGAGAAACGATAGAGCAAGCGACTAAGCGTGAGCTGTTTGAGGAGTGCAAGATTTCCGCCACAGAATTAACTGAACTGGGAAATTTACAATTTTATTATAAACACAAGCAAGATACGATTGAAACATATATATTCCAATGTAATAACTTCACAGGAGAACCGGCTATTTCAGAAGAGATGGAGCCTCGCTGGTTTAATTTTGAAGAAATCCCTTACGAGCAAATGTGGCCGGATGATAAATTTTGGCTTCCAATTTTCTTAAAAAATAAAAAGTTTGTCGGACATTTTATTTTTCGAAACTACGATGATATTGAGCGTTACGAATTAACGATCCTTGAATAAAAAAATGATTAAAGCTTTAATTTTTGATCTAAATGGCATATTTATAAAAAGCGAACACTTGAGCAAACGGTTTGCAAAAACCTTTAAAGTCGCGGAAATTGAATTTTCTGAGGTATTAAAAAAAATCTTAGCCATAGTTCGTCTGCCTGACGCAAAAAATCTTTACCATTATTTCCAACCATATTTCCAAAAATGGCAGCTCAAGCTTTCTGAAGATGAATTTAAAAATTTTTGGTTTAATGCAGAACAGCTTGATAAAGACATGCTTGAGTTGATAAAAATTTATAAAGCAAAGGGAATAAAATGCATAATCCTGTCTAATAACTTAAAAGAGCGGACAGAATACTATAAACAGAATTTTCCGGAACTATTTCAAACTTTTGATCGACTATATCTCTCATTTGAAACTGGGCTTAGAAAAACTGACCTTCAGGCTTATAAGCAAGTACTGGCTAAAAATTTATTATCCGGAGACGAATGTCTGTATTTTGACAGCGACATAAATAACGTCAATCTGGCAAAAAAACTTGGAATTAACGGTTTTTTGTTTACAAATCTTAAATCAACAGATAAAATTATAAAAGAATATATTAAATAATGCTTCCTAAATCACTGCAAAATTTAATTAACGAATTCTCCAAGCTTCCAGGCATTGGACCAAAAACCGCCTCGCGTTTGGCGTTTTATCTTTTGAAACAAAAAGAATCTGATCTGGCTTTATTTGCAGACGCTCTGAAAGAATTACAAAAAGGAATTCTTTTTTGCTCGACCTGCTTCAATATGACTGAACATGATCCTTGTCGTATCTGTGGCAACATCAACACAAATCACAATCTAATTTGTGTTGTGGAAGATCCTATGGACGCACTAGCCATGTCGCAAATTGATAATTACGAAGGCTCTTACCATGTGCTTGGCGGAGTGATTTCCCCTCTTGATAATATCGGTCCGCAGGATTTAAGAATTCAAGAACTGCTTTCGCGTTTAGAAAAAGATAAAACGATAAAAGAAGTTGTTATCGCCACCAACCCATCCTTAGAAGGTGAAGCTACAGCCATGTATATAGCCAACTTATTGAAATCACCTGCTTATAAACACGTGAAAGTGACCAGGATTGGCAGAGGCCTACCTATGGGAAGCGATCTTGAATATGCAGATGGTTACACTCTGACAAAAGCGCTAGAAGGTCGCAGAGAATACTAAATAAATATTCCTAAAAATAAAAGATATTAAAATTCACCGTATTCATCGCAAAAAAAATTATCACTCCATTACTATATAGTAATGGAGTATTTTTAATAATTAGCATCGATTCACATTGATTGATTGATCGTGATACAAAATGTCAAATTTCTTGATTAAACAAATTATCTGAGTATTTATGCGATCGCATAAATACTCAGATAATTAAAAATACCCAAACTAATCTTTAGTCGGGTATTTTTTATAATATCAAACAAATTACATTTATATAGACGCAGATGTATTATTCGGTTTGCAGCAATTTTCGCATTTACCGCAATAGCAGCATGCTTTGAAATGAGTAAATAGTTCAACTAGTGCTGATACTCCTACCAAGATATAGATAACCTTGGAAACTATAGCATCCATGCCGCCAAAAAGCTGTCCGACATCCCACTTGAAAAGACCGAGCAGAAGCCAATTCAAGCCTCCAATAATTACTAGTAACCAAGTGACCATATGAAGTTGTTTCATTGATATCACCCCCTTTATTTATTATAAGCTTTATATATTTATCATAGACCAGGTAAAACTAAATTAAAAGCCCTCTTATCAAGGGCTTTTAATTTAGTTAATATCTTCAATTTTGACCACAGTCACTTGTTGCCTGTGCCCAGTTTTTCTTCGATATTTAGATTTCGCTCGATATTTAAAGACCACAATCTTATCGGTCTTTTTCTGAGCCAAAATCTTTGCGCTTACTGAAGCGCCAGAAATTTTTGGATTACCGATCTTCATAGAGCCGTTATCATAAACAAAAAGGACTGAATCAAATGAGAGGATGTCTCCTTCGTTGCCTACAAGTTTTTCAATCTGAATTTTTTCTCCTGGTACCGCAAGGTATTGTTTCCCGCCTGTTTGAATTACTGCGAATTTCATATTATTTTTCCAATCTTAATACTTGGTAAATATTAGCAAAATTTCAACAAATTGTCAAAACCTCTATAAATAATTTGAACCTTATTCTGTTTTTCGCCTTCGTTTGTAAGCAAGATAAACCGAGGATAAAACCGCAGCCGTAACTAAAATCAGAACCACAAAAGCAATCATTTTGCCTCGAGATTGTAAAAACAACGCGCAAATACCAAACATTCCAGACAAGGCATAAAGAAGCAGTACAGCCTGCGGTTGCGACAATCCGATTTCAGTTAAACGAAAATGTAAATGCGAACGATCCCCTACAAATGGCGATCTTTTACGGACGATTCGACTGATAATTACCCAAACAGCATCAATCAAAGGAATGCCCATCACAAGCAAAGCTGTGGCAATTTTTCCGCCAGAAACGATTGCAAGTACCGCCAGCATAAATCCGGCGAATGTGCTTCCTGATTCTCCCAAAAAAATCTTCGCCGGATAAAAATTCAAAATTAAAAACCCAAGCAAGCTTCCAGCAAAAATGATAGCAAGCAACGCGGTCTGTGGTTGCATGACTTTCGGGCTCAATGATAATCCAAAAAGCACCAAGGCGCCAATTGCAGAAATCCCAGTCACTAATCCGTCCATCCCATCGAGCAATTTTGTAGTATAAGTCATCATCATAACCCAAAGAAAAACTATCCCTGCTGAAATTATTGGCACTCCAAATAATAAATATTGATCAAGTAAAATTATATCTCCGGTCAAAGGATTGTGGATGCTCACGGCTTTTATTCCAGACGAAACCAAAGTCAAAGCCGCGAGTATTGGAAACATTATTGAGTAACGCGGAGGTAGGTGATATTTATCATCTAGAAATCCTCCAATCATCAAGATTAACCCCCCACCCAAAATAGAAGCTAAAATCATAAATGGAATATTGCCGTTCAAAAGATATTTACCAAATACGCCTACGGCGATTGTAGTAATCAAAAAACTTATATAAATAGCCATTCCGCCAAGTGTCGGCGTGGGGTTTCTATGAAAGTGCCTTTCCGTATCAGGGTAATCTACAATATTTTTTTTCATAGCGATACGCGCGACAATAAAAGTTAAAATAAAAGAAAGAAAAAACGCCAAAAAAAATGATACCACATAAGCTGAATTAAATTGCGTAATTGGCATATTATTTTGTGGAATTAATTATTCTGCTTACGGACTTTGGGAGTCACCCAAAAACCCATATACTTTCCAAACAACAAACGTGTTTGCGCGTCTATCGCCGGCATTGATCCGAAGACTGTTGATACAATCGGAGAAAAAACCCACTGAATGACCATAAAGAAATTTTTTATTTTAGAGTGCCCTTTTGGCCGTGGCGGTAATTGAACAATATTAATATAAATCGAGAAAATCAAAAAAAATGTTGCGGTACTCATGATCCATTTTGTCAGTTGCGGCAAATTCACGGCCAAGACTGTATCACCAAACCTGTTCCCGCCGAAAATCAAGGGAAGCCAACCCAATATCGCGATCATGATTGACGCAGTCGCCCAAAAATAATGCCCTTCTACCAAGCGCTCGGAATAAATGAAGCGCTTCCATAATGGAATTTTTTTATTCGCAAATAACTGCGGAAAAACCAAAGACATTTCTGTCACACCCCAAGCCCACCGCCTTTTTTGTTTATACTGCGCCACCATAGTCCCCCAATAATTATCTCCGAGTACTGCATCCATAGAAACCGTAGAAAAAAGTGGCTTGGTTTTATAATCTCCGTTGAAATGCAGGAAGCACTGCCAAAAAATATGAGAATCTTCTGGCACTATATCTTTACGCCAAAAACCAACATCTACGAGTGTCTTATAGCTCATGGCGTGAGAAGAAAAAGTAATCAAACGGTCTGGACGGGACGCCTCCACCATTTGCCAAAAAGAAGATGAAATTGCAATAACCCGTGCGATCGCTGGCGTATCCCAAATATTATTATGATACATTGGGATCGGTTGATAACTACGTTGCAGAGGTTTTTGCTCTGTCAAAAAATCATAAGTCAAATGCGAAAAATAACTTTTTTCTACCACAGTATCAGCGTCAAAAGTAGAGATAATTACATCTTCGAAAGGAATTTGCAGTTCCACTAGTTTACCTTTGACTGCCGAAGCAGCGTAAGTAACATTGGCTCCCTTGCCGACAATCTCACCGGGTAAACCATCTGGGTGTTCAATCCAGAAAAATTTTCCAAACTTATCTTGATATTTATCCTGCAGTTTTTTTGCAGTTATTCGGGTATTCTCGCCGGCACGTTCCTCAGTGGCAAGAATAAAAAACATTTTTTCTCTTGGATAAGAAGCTTGGGCATACGAATCTATCGATTCGCTTAAAACCTCTAAAGATTCTTTTACCGTCGGAACTAGAATTACATGATAAATTCTCTGCCAATCAATAATCGGCCTTGATAAATCGCTGAGTCTTTCTAATTCAAGAGTGCATAATTTTTTCAGACTCGGATTAGATTCTAACAATATCTTTTGGAAATACTCAATCATTTGTTCTTTGGTCATACATTTTTGCAAAACTGACAACCAGTCAACTTTCTGATGCAGTTTCAACAGACGATAAGACCAGAGGAGATGTATGGCTATGTTAGCACCTTTAAAAAACCAATAACAGTCAAAGATTATAACGTAAACCGAAATCCAAACCGGATGAAAAAATGCCAAAACCGGCGCCCCAATTAAAGTAATCCAAGTTAATGTTCCTGGAAAAATCTCCCAAAACCTCACAATAAATCCGCGTCTAAACATTCGTAGTTATAATAATTATTGAGACTACCAGAAAGAGCGCTTGAATAATAATTGTCGAAAAATTCAAAAAATACGCAACAGAACGTTCGCGTGAGTAGTAATAATTTGATAAAAATGCATTAAAAATAAAAAAAACAAGCGCGGCACCCGGAATTAAATAAGCATATTTGCTAGATGCTAAAAAATTATTTTCATAAAAAACATTATACGACAATAAAATTGTAGATTGCATGGTATGTAGCTTGAACAGGAGTATTATCCAATGTATAATATTTATGATTATGCTTAACCCTAAAGAAAACTGATTTCTTCCATCATGAAAAAACGGTTTTTCCTCTAAGATAAGCTGATTTATTTTATCACTAATTGTCATAAATTCTATAAAATTATACCTTTTTTATAAGCTTTAAGCAACGCAAACATCAAAATGATAAAAATAATAAAAAATAACTGGCCAATTATTGCAATAATTCTTTTGAGCATTTTTTTTCGATTCTGGCAGATAGGAACCTTACCTAATGGTTTATTTCCAGATGAAGCAGCTAACGGCTTAGATGTAAATTCAATATTTAAAGGTAATATCCAACCTTTTTATGAACGAGGAAACGGAAGAGAGTCCTTGTTTTTTTATTTACTGGCGTTTTCAGTCTGGTTATTCGGTCGAGGTCCTTGGCAACACCACATAATATCCGCTGGAATCGGAGTTTTAACAATTTTTGCCTCTTATTTCCTTGTTAAAGAATTATTTAATAAAAAAATTGCCAATATCACCGCCTTGCTCATGGCCACTTCAAGTTTTTTGACTACTGTCAACCGCACGGCTTTTCGTGCAAACATGGTTCCCTTATTTTCCACTTTGGTCATATTATTTTTGGTTAAGTATCTGAAAGAATCCGAAAATCGCAAAAAAATATATTACGCCTTTGCATGCGGTATATCTTTCGGCCTGGGCTTTTATTCCTATATCTCATATCGAATGATGATCCCAATGCTTTTTGGACTGGCGATTATTTTTCTGTTTACTTACCGGCCAAGCATAAGACAGCAAATTACAAGCAATCTGAAATATTTTTGGTTTAGTTTACTTGGCTTTGTACTTTCATTTGGATGGCTAGGATATTATTTCTTTACCCATAAAGGATCTTTTATTGGACGCGCCGGGCAGGTATCAATTTTTACAGAAAGCCTAAATCATGGAGATGTCATCGGCACATTTATCAAAGTTCTTAAATTAACTTTTCTTGGGTTTTTTACAAACGGAGATTTAAATTGGCGGCATAATGTCTCTGGCTATCCTTTCTTGTCCCCGTTTGTCAGCCCATTCTTTGGACTTGCGTTAATTATTTTTTCATTATCAATTTTTGTTTATCTATTTCAAGCATGGAAAAAAACTTTTAATTTCGAAGTATTTGGCAAGGCTTTAGTCGCTATCTGGTTCTGGCTTATGTTAATTCCCGAAATCACAACTGCTGAGGGAATTCCACACGGACTGCGACTTTTAGGGGTTGTCCCGGCAATGTTTATCCTGCCTGCTTGGATGATTTCAAAGGCCTGGGATGAAATCAAAACTTATATCCATATCAAACAAGCCGCTGTGGCGATTTCTATTATTTTTTTTGCTACCATAATAGTTTATGATTATAATCTTTATTTCAAAATTGCTGCGAATTCTTTAGAATACGATTACGCCTTTCGATCGGATCTTACTTTTGTATCAAAATATTTGAATTCTCGTGACCAAAAAAATTCCACTTACCTCTCGCTAGATAAATTTTCAGTGCAGACTGTAGAATATTTTACTACCAAGACCAACAACCCTTACATTCTTTTAGATCCGGCAAAAACCTATGAGATATCACTTAAGCGAGGTGATCAAGTTCTCTTTACCCAAAGCACATTGTATGATCGGCTTGAATTTCTAAAAAATCATCCAGATGTAAACTTAATTAAAGAAACCAAAAATAGATTTGGGCAAATTGTTATGCTCGTCTATGAGAAAGAATAACTTATGAACTTCACTTTACTTTTTACTTTAATTGTTTCGGCTATCTTGAGACTTTACAACAATACAGCCGTGGCGCTTTGGCATGATGAAGCTTTTAGCGCTCTATATATAAAATATTCTTGGGGGGAAATGATTCACCGGATTATTCTTGACGTTCACCCGCCACTTTATTATTTTTTGCTTCGTATTTGGAATTACATTTTTGGTTGGGGTTTATTTTCTTTAAGATCCTTTTCAATTTTATTTGGAATCTTAACGGTTTGGGCTGGATATAAACTTGTTTACTATTCGTTTAAGGATAAACGCATGGCTTTACTTGCCGCTCTTCTGCTTGCCATCAACCCGTTCCAAATCCAATATTCATTAGAGGCTAGAATGTATACCTTAGGAACATTTTTGGCGTTATATTCAAGCTATCTACTTGCTAAGGCTTTAGAAACAAACAAAACAAAAAACTGGATTTGGTATGGCATTCTTGTTTCCGCCTGCATGTATACCCATTACTATTTAATTTTTACAATCATTGCTCAGGCTTTATATCTCTCACACTACATTATAAAAAACCGTTTAATAAATTTCCAAAAGCAGGGAATCTTAGTCAAAGCCGCGTGGTCATATATTTTATCGATAATCTTGTATCTGCCGTGGATTAAGCCCTTGCTCATCCAGATTACCCGCGTCCAGCAATCATACTGGATTCCACCAATGGACAAATGGGCAATCCCCGGTACAATTTGGAAAATGACTTTTGGAGGACAAGGTATAAATCATACAACGTTAATTATTGCCACCCTTGTTACTTTGTTCATTCTTCTTTATTACATCCTGAAAACCAGCGGAATTGCCAAATGGCACATTTTCTATGGATTAACCATCCCCTTCGTAGGCGCACTGCTACTCTCGCTTAAAACAGCCATCTATTTAGACAGATATTTTGTATTTGCTTCATTGTATCTTGCCATACTGCTATCAATTACCATGCAGAATATCGGCGCTAAAAAACTAAAAACTTTACTCGTTATGCTTTTGGTGTTTATCAGTCTGTTTGCCTTTTTCAAAAATTGGAAAGATATGGACGTAAAAAATTTATTTTTTGAACGCTCGGAAAATCGCAAGCCTGGAATGGCCGCGGCAGCAGAATATTTAAATTCTTCTGCAACAAAAAACGACAAAATAGTCGTAGGATCTTCTTTTATATTCTTTACATTTAAATACTACAACCACACAGGGGTTGCCCCTTTGCTGTATTCAACGGGTTCGCTCGAAACGATTCCGCATTTTTCTGGCACTGCCATTTTAACCAATGACGATTTAATTCTTAATTACGATGGTTTTGAAAAAAATCAAATTGTCTGGCTACTCTGGACTACTGGTTTTGGCGGAAATAAACCGAATGTCCCAGGCAACTGGACCCTTATATCTAATCAGTCGTTTGCTGACACTCCGGGTTTTAAAGGAGAAATCTTTGTCACATCATATCAAATTAAATAGCTTAAAAATTTTTAAAAACCTCCGCTTATACGGAGGTTTTTTCTTTGGTGAATTATTTAATTATTGTCCCTTTAAATTTTTTTCCATCTAAGTAAGCCTTGATATTGTTTATATCTTTGCCGCTTGTAATAACCACCTCTAAGCCCAATCTCTGCGCAAGATGAGAAGCCACCGGATCAAACGGAGCGTTTAATCCCGGATCCCACTTATTCCCTACAATCTTTCTAAATTCTTTCCAATCCAAAGACTTCAAGGCTTTCGCGTTTTTATGCGTTTTCGGGTCTTTATCATAAACATACGCGATATTGCTTAAGTTCAAAACCGTATCAGCCTGATATTTTTTTGCAAGCCGGACAGCAATTAAATCAGTGCTGTTTCCTGGTCGGTAACCAGCAGCGATGATTACAGGCATGTCAGTCTTTTCAATCCTGCTGGGATTAGTGACAATTCTATGGTGCGCGATTTTACGGAAAATAGTTCGCATTAAATGAGCATTCAGTCTTGTCGTATGAATCCCCAGCCAATCGAGATCATTAGAATTTAACACTTTTAATTTTTTGGCTGCTTCAGAATATCTACGCGAGGTTCTGCCACCGCCAGTGATAATAAGAAATTTTTTATTTTTCTTAACTTCTGTTTCGATTAACGCTTTAAATTTGCGCAAATGCTGGACATCAATTTCATCTGGAACAATAATTGATCCTCCCAGTGAAATTACAAAACGCTTGCTTTGTTTAGAAGTTGCTGATTTTTTTTGATCTAAATTCATAATTTTTATTAATTAAAATTAAAAAATAAATATTACTTCTCTAGGCGTTAATTTTAAGCAGGATTTATTTTTGGACATTCTTTGCCTCTTCAACTGGCTGCGCGGTTTTGTCGCAAGCTGAATTTTTATAACAGATATACGCATATTTAGATGAGCGTAAATCAATGTAAATCAAATTTTTTCTTTGAGCCTGCGAAATCTGTTTCTGCAATAGAATCGCAAGAGATGAAAGTTGCTGATTCACGGCAGAATTAACATCAAAAAATACTGTCCAGCTCTCAGAGGTTTCAAAATGCGCTTCACTGCTAGCTTTGCCTGGAATTTTGATGGCTTTTATCGGTACAGCAATTTTACTATTCCAATTTCGATGAGCAGAAATTATAAACGCGCTTAATTTTTGATTTGGAAACGGTTCCAAAAGCTCAAACTGCTCCTCAATCAAATTTTCCACCAAATAAAAACCTTCAATTGGTTCACTAAAATTTTCTACAATCAAACCATCGCTGTCTGCTAAATAATAATTCTCTCCGCTTTTTAGCAAAAACTCGGGCGCTCTCTCAACTATTTCAATTTTTAAACTGTCCGGCCAGACTTTTTTCATAGAAACAATTTCTTTTACATACGGGGTGCGAGCGGAAAATATTTTAAGCAAACTTTTTTTTGAAAGTATTAAATTGTTCGCTTTTTTGATTAGGATAACTCTTTTGTTGCCATCATCGCGTAATATATCTTGTGCCTTATTTTGGTCAAATTTATAGTTTCCGGATATCTCAATATTTTTGACAACAAAATAATCGGACATAATAAAAAAATAAAACAAAACCCCCAAAACAACAATAGATAAAAGAATCACGGCCTTGGTTTTAAACTTACTAAAAAAAGGCAGTTCTTTGTTCGTTTTAAACTGTCTGCTTATTTGCCGCTGCTGATTTCTCACAGTTTGAATCCTTTTTTTAAACTGCGGTGAATCATAGCGCCTGAATTGTCTGGCGCGGCTTTTCGAACGCCAAAAAAAGCTAAATATGCTCATTTTTTAAATTAAGTATAACCCAAATAGTATTGCTAAAATTTTAGATCGTGTTTTAAACAACCAAACCGTTGCTATTCCTCGCTCAAGGATAATTGAATCACTTTATCCAAAAGCTGCGAATAAGATATTCCCACAGCTTTAGCTGACTTTGGGACCAATGAATTACTAGTCATACCTGGAATTGTATTAATCTCCAGAAAATATATATCTCCTTTGGGTGTCACGATAAAATCCGAACGTGTAACGCCACGACAACCTAATAATTCATGGATTAACACTGCTGTGGCTTGCAATTTTTTAGCCAAAGATTGCGTAATCGGCGCTGGTACAATTTCGTCTGAAAAATCAGGATTATATTTAGCGCGAAAATCAAAAAATTTTGAACTGCCTTTTGGCACAATCTCAATCACAGGTAGCGCCTGAGATTTTTTGTTCCCCAAAACCGGCACGGTCAATTCTCTTCCGGAAATAAACGCTTCAATCATCACTTCATTGTCATGCTTAAACGCCTGTTCAATCCCTAATTTAATTTGTCTTTTATTGTCAGAAATGGTCATGCCAATTGATGAGCCCAACTGATTGGGTTTGATAACCAGCTTGCCACGAAGCTTGGATAAATATTTCCTGGGATTTTTTTTATAATCCGTTTTAGAAATTACAATGTGGGGAGCAACCAAAATGCCTTCTGAAGAGACCAACCGTTTGGTCTTGGCTTTATCCATAGCTAAGGCTGAGGCTAACACACCAGAACCTGTATATCGCACGCCTAATGATTCCAACATTCCTTGAATTGTGCCATCTTCTCCACCCGGTCCATGCAAGACCAAAAAAGCTAAATCAATATTACTGGTGGAATTTTTATCAATTGGGACAATTGCGCGATTTGAAGAAAGTTTTTTTGTCGCAACTGAACTTTGAATCTGTTTGATTGTCGAGCTCTCAATCAGCCACTTGCCTTCTCGCGAAATTTCAACAGGAACTATGTCGTACTTTTTTGGATTCAAATACATCGCGACGTTTTTTCCTGAACTTAAAGACACTTCCCGCTCCTGCGAAGTTCCGCCAAATATTAAAGCAATTCGTAATTTCTTTTTCATGTGGTTAAATTAAAACTCTTTTTATCATCGGATTTAAGCGCGCAACAATTTCATAATTTATAGTCTTGGATAATTCAGCTAATTCATCTACAGTAATCCCCTCTCTGCCTTGTTTACCAATAAGAACCGCTTCGTCGCCCACTATAACCGCTTCAACAGCTGTAACATCAACCATCATTAAGTTCATACAAATCCGACCCCTGACAGGACAACGAACACCCTTGATTAATACGTAAGATTTGTTCGAAAGGGCTCGCACATACCCTTCAAAGTAGCCAACTGGTAAAACCGCAATTTTTTGCGCCACAGGGGCTGTGTATGCACAACCATAACCTATATATGAGCCTTTGGGAACGTTTTTTACTTGAATAACTTGAGTTTTCAAGGATAACACCGGTTTAAGGTATAACCTAGCTTTTTTCATAACTTTAGCAGTCTGCGGGGAGGAATAAAGGCCATAAAGTGCCAGACCCATTCTAACCAGATCTAATTGATTGTTTTTATTCAGAAGTGTTGCCGCACTGCAGGCTATGTGCTTAATCAATTGTCTGCCGATAATTTTTTCTGATTTTCTCGCAACGGTTTTAAAAATATCTAATTGGATTTTAGTATAATGCGCGCTTTCTTCAGAAGCAGCGAAATGACTAAATATCCCTTGTAGAAAAATAAATTTATTCTTTTTAACTGTTTCAATAAAATCCTCAACTTCTGCCGGGGAAATTCCTAATCTGTTCGTCCCTGTATCTATCTTCAAATGTACCCGAGCTTTTTTGTTTAATTTTTTCGCAACTGAATTGATGTTATTGATTTGACCCTTCGTATAAACCACCAGAGAAATATTTTGTTTTATCGCTTGAGAAATTTGTGAAAAAGAAAAATAGCTCAAAACCAAAATCGGTTTTTTTATTTTTAGTTTTCGTAAAATAAAAGCTTCCTCTAAATTAACCACCCCGAACCAATCAACTTTTTTTTCTATTGCCGTCACAACTAAATCAATTCCATGGCCGTAGGCATTGCTTTTAACAATTGCCATAAGGAGTGATTCCTTAGTAAGTTTTCTAAATTGCTGGAGGTTATGAAAAAGCGCTTTTTGACTTATTTCAATGTATGAAAAATTATTCACCGCGAGTAATTTCGTTAATGCCTAAATATGGAACCAAAATTTTTGGAACTATGATTGTCCCTTTTTCAGTCTGATAGTTTTCCATAATTGCTAAGATTAACCGTTGTGCCATTCCTGTCGCGTCATTGGTATGGACTAGATCAGTCGTGCCATTTGGTCGGCGAATTTTGATATTAAGACGGCGGGACTGAAAATCACTGATAAAATCCGCACTATGTGTTTCGCGGTAGCGTCCTTGCCCAGGAAACCAAGTTTCAATATCAACCTGCCTAGCATTCGGCTTGCCCATATCGCCAGTGCAATTAATTACTGCTTGATAAGGAAGCTCTAGGGTCTGCATAATATATTCCTGCACCGCAATAAAAAACTGGTGTTCAAGCAACCCGTTTTCTGGTGTCGTGAATGATTCCATTTCCATTTTATCAAACTGATGCACCCGAAGCATCCCTCTAGTATCTTTGCCGTATGAACCAGACTCTCGTCGAAATGCGGTTGAAAAACCCAAATACCTTAGAGGCAGGTTTTTTTCATCTAAAATTTCATCCATATGCATAGAAACCATAGTATGCTCAGCGCTGCCAATTAAATACAATTCATCAGAGTTAATGAAATACTTATCATCTTTATCCTGCGGACTCAAACGTCCTGACCGCTCATAAACTTCTGGGCGTAAAAACACTGGCGGTAAAATCGGAACAAACGGCTTGGGATTATAGCCTTTCTGGACTGAATCAGCGATTTTTTTGATCACTTCTTTGTCAGTTAAATTTTTGAAGAAATGCCATAGCAGTGCCATTTCAAAAAGCACTGCGGCGCGCTTCCAAAATCCAAATCGCGTCCCAGCGACTTTTGCCGCACGAGGAACGTCTATTAAATCCAGCTCCTCTCCAAGCGCTAAATGATCTTTTGGCTCGAACTTAAATTTCGGCAGTTCTCCTTTTTTGTGGATAACAACGTTTTCACTTTCATCTTTACCCACTGGAACATCTGACATGGGGATATTTGGCATTTCAAACATTGCCAAGCGCCATTGCCCCTCAACTTCTTCCTGCTCCAATTCCAGTTTAGCAAGTTTTTCTTTTAAGTCTTTCCCCTCCTTGATTAGGTCTTCGTCTTTGCCTTTTTTCAAGATTTCCGAAATTTCGTTTTTTCGTGAACGAATTGCTTCTGTTTCAATTATAAACTTTCTTCGCTGGTCATCAAGCGCAATCAAATGATCAAGATTAGCATTAACCTGTTTATTGATTATTGCCTTACGAACTAACTCTATATTTTCTCTAATGAATTTTATATCAAGCATATTATTAAGTTAAAAGTTAAAAGGAAAAAGTAAAAAGAACGTAAATTTACTTTTTGCTTCTAACCACTAATTTCTAATAATACATCATGCAATTTTTCTAAGGCATGTTTGCGATGGTTTAAAATATCATGCTCCTGCTCGGAAATATCGCAATAAAATTTTCCATAATTCGGAAGATACATAAGCGACCGGTAAGGGTATCCTTGAATTCGCGTTTCCGCAGGAGCCTTTGCAACTATTCCAGATATTTCAGCATTTGAAGTATAAACTCCTAAATTAGTCGAAAGCGCAACTTCAACTACGAAACGGCACTGGCGCTTATCATCCTCAATCTTTTCCATTCTTTTCAATACTTCTGAAATTAATTTTTCGTCACTTGAATTTTCACCCAGCCAGCGGTGGCTTTTAATACCAGGTTCATTATTTAGCGCGTCCACTTCAAAACCTCCGTCATCCACAATGGTCGGCAATTTGCTTTTTTCAAAATAATATTTTGCCTTTGCAACTGCAACTTGTTCATAATTGCTTCCGACTTCTCGAGGCTCAGGAATGTTTAAATCTTCTGGACTGACAAATTCAAAATCGTACTCCTTGAGGAGATTTTTATAATCGTTAAATTTCGCTTGATTGGTTGTACCAATCAGTAATTTACGCATTTTTGCTAAAATATTCTGTTAATACATCTCTTGCCGTGATAGTTAGGTCATAGTTTTCTAAATCATCGCGACTCGAAATCAATATAACGCCGTCTCCTTCTAGTAATGTAACATCTTTTAGATTAATATTTTTTGCGATAAATATATAATTAATCACGTCACGACCATGCATTGCTACGGTTTTATGATATTCTTGAAAAAATTCCAATGAATTTTTTTCAAGCTCTAAACACAACTCTTCTTGAATTTCTCTGACAGCGGCGCTAATCGGCTCTTCGTCTGGATTTATACCCCCGCCAAATAAAGCAACTTTCCCTGGGTTATCTATACCCGGTTTATTGTTTCTTCTCTGAAGTAAAATTTTATTCTCATTCGTAATTAATATTACGCCGGCAAACTTATCCATTATTCACTCTCTTTCATAGGCGGGAAAAATACGGTTTCCCTGATACTTTTATCCATAATTACCGCAAACAATCGCTCAGATAATCCAAATCCAGACAAAGGTGGCATGCCATATTCCATTGCCTCAAGATAATCCTCATCCAGCATCTGCGCTTCCGTATCACCCGCCTCGCGGAGTTTCATCTGATCTTCAAAACGCTGGCGCTGATCTATTGGATCATTGAGCTCAGAAAATCCCTTGCCCAGTTCTGTGCCTGCAGCCAAAATCTGTAAACGCTGGACTTCTTTCGGATTTTGCGGGTCTTTCTTAGCCAGTGGTTCAACTTCCACCGGAGGATTAATCAAAAAACAGGGTTGAATTAATTTCGGTCTAACTGTTTTTTTGTAAATTAAATCAATCAGCCTGCCTTTCCCGTGATTTTTTTCATACTTAATGTGAAGCTTGTCTGCATACTTCTTCAGTTCATCAATATCTGTTGTGTTCAGGTCAATTCCGGTGTTTTCTTTAAAAACGTCAAAATATTTTACTCTCGGCCATTTCCCTGACCAATCAATTTGCTTCCCATCATATCTTGTTTTCAAATCGCCGGTAATTTTTTGAATAATCTGCTTATATAAATCTTCAAGCAATACCATTTGCTCTTGATAATCCGAATACGCCCAATAAAATTCCATTTGCATATAATCCTGCAAGTGCTCAGTAGACACTCCTTCGTTTCTAAAAATCCTTCCAATCTCAAAAACTTTTTCAAAACCACCGACAATTAATTTTTTCAAAGGCAGTTCCAAAGAGATGCGCAAATAAAAATCACGATTCAAAGCATTGTGATGGGTCACAAACGGTTCAGCTTCTGCGCCTCCTGGGATTTGTTCAAGCGCGTTTAAATCAACTTCCAAAAATCCTTTATCTTGTAAGTATTCCCGAATCGTTTTCCAAAACAATGATTTCTTGTAAAATATCCCCCTAACCTCTGGATTAGCAAGTAGATCGAGATAACGCTTCCTTAGTCTTACCTCCTGATCTTTCAGCCCGTAAAAATTTTGAGGAATTGGTCGGATAGATTTTGCCAAAAGTTTGTAGCTTGCTACTTCTAAAGTTTTTTCATTCGTTTTGGATAAGGTCAGTATCCCTTGAATTTGCAAAAAATCACCAATGTCAAAAAAACTGGAAAAACCATTAAAAACTTTTTCGCCCAAAACATCTTCTCGTAACATGAATTGAATTACTCCGGTTTCATCTTCTAGATTTCCGAATGTTAGCTTGCCATGTGTGCGGATTGATTTAACCCGTCCAACCAAAAAAACATCATCCTTGTTTTTTTTCAAATCTTCAAAACCATCAATAGCGACTTTGATCGTATGCGTGCGTTTTGATTCTATTGGAAAGGGGTCAGTGCCTTGTTGCTTTAAGGTCTCTAGTTTTTGAATTCTGACTTTTCGTAATTCTTCAATTTTTTCTGTCATAATAGATGTTTTAATCGTCTTTAATTATACCATAAATAATTGATCAAAGGAAAATTAAAAAACACCTTGAGCTTGCCCGCCTCGTCGGTAGACTGGTCAAAAAGTGTTTTTAAAAACCCGTTTCCTATTCAATTTTCAAGACTTCGTAAACCATCTCCCCGCTAGGGGCTTGCATTTTAACATTATCTCCAACTTTAGAGCCAAGAATTGACCGACCAACCAAAGACTCATTTGAAATCTTCCCAGCTGCCGGATTGGCTTCGTTTGATCCAACGATTGTATATTTCACTTCTGAACCATTAAATTTCAATGTCACGGTCGAACCAACCATAACTATATTATGGTATCCATTATGCTCGATGATTTCCGCATTCTTAACCATCTCTTCCAATTCCAAAATTCGTCCTTCTATAAAAGACTGTTCTTCTTTTGCCTGCGCATAATCTGCGTTTTCTGACAAATCACCATGGCTAATAGCTTCTTGAATGCGTTCGATGATTTCTTTTCTGCGACCCTCTTTCAAATTCTGAAGTTCGTCCTTTAGCTTTTGCAGTCCATCAGGAGTTAACAATACTTTTTTTTGCATAATGATTCAAATATCGAAATGTTAATATCCAATTAAAAGCCTCAACTGCGCTTGAAAATAGCAATGTTGAAATTCTAGATCACTACGATCTTTTTGTCAAATACAAAATATCTACGAAAATAATACACACAAAAAAGGCTGATTTAAATAATCAAATAAACTACGGTAGCAACACCAGATAATCCCATGAAAATTGTCACAAACCATCCGGCAAAATTAATTGTATTGGAATTTTTCCAATCTCCCATTATTCTATGGTTACTACTAATGCGGACGATATAATACAAAATAATCGGAGCGACTAAGCCGTTTAAAACGGCAGCGTAAATCAAAGCCTGAATGACGTTTAATCCCAAAAAGTTCGCGGCCAAACCCAAAACCATAGCAAAGAAAATAACCCCATAAAATCCTCTTCCTTGTTTTAGTTTCAAAGACAAGCCTTCGTGCCATTTAAAACTTTCGGTAATCGCATAAGAGGCGGATCCGGCTAGTATTGGCACTGACAACAGTCCGATTCCAACTATACCCAAAGAAAATAGAAGATAAGCCTCATTGCCTACGAGAGGACGCAGAGCAACGGCTGCATCAGCAGCGCCTTCAATAGAAATATTATTTACAAATAGCGTTGCGGCACAAGTAACCATTATAAAAAACATGACCAAATTGGAGAAAATCATCCCAGTCCACACATCATACCGCATGCGCTTGATTTCATTTAGTGTTGTGATTGCCGTTCGCGCTTTAATCGTGGTTTTGCCTTCTAAAATTTGTTCTTCAACCTCTTGTGAAGTTTGCCAAAAAAATAAGTAAGGTGAAATCGTTGTGCCGAGAATCCCAGTCATTAAAATAATAAAATCTTTATTGAAATGAATCTTAGGGGTAATTGTATAGCGCAATATAACAGACCAGTCTAAATTTATAAAAAATGCGGAAAAAACATAAGCAAGAAGTGACAAAGACAGCCACTTAAGATACTTGGCATATCTTTGGTATGGAATAAAAACTTGCAAAAGAAGACAAAAAATCGCGAAACCAAAGAGTAAAAAATAATAATTCGCTGATGGGATCAATAACTGCATTGCCTTACTCATAATACCCAAATCTGCGCCAATATTAAAGCTGTTGGCAAACAATAGGAGAAACGTCAGAAAATATAAAACCTTTTTCGGGTAATATTTTCGGATATTTGCTGCCAATCCAATACCAGTAACCATGCCAATACGGGCGCACATCTCTTGAACCACAGCCATGAGCGGTAAAGTAAATAGCGCCAGCCATAAATAGGCATACCCGTATTTTGCCCCTGCTTGCGAATAAGTCCCAATTCCGCTCGGATCATCGTCTGAGGCTCCGGTAGTCAACCCCGGCCCAAGTTTTTCCCAATATTCCTTAACTTTTTTGGCTGGAAACGCAAGATCCTCTGCTACTTGTGAAGCTGTGTTTCCAATCGAAAACTGACTGATATTATTCTTGTTTGTTGGCAAGGGGTTTTTTTGTTTAGTCTCTGTTTCAAAATTGTCTATATCCATATATAAATATTCTATGCTTTATTAATCAATTTGTTTAGTTTGCTGCAAACGATTTTTTGCATACCACTGGTAAATATCTTTAGCAATCGGCACGGCAATACTGCTACCTTCGCCGCCGCTTTCAATAAGGATGGTTAAAGCAATCTTTGGATTTTCAAATGGAGCATAAGACGTGAACCAGGCGTGGGTAAGATTTAAATTTTTGGCGTCAAACTGCGCTGTGCCGGTTTTTCCAGCAATAGTAATGGGTAAGTTCTTAAGCAACTGAGCGCTTCCCACAGTGATTGTTTGCGACATTCCTTTTTGCACCACATCTAAAATTTCTTGACTAATCCCTGTCTGAGAAATAATTTCAGGTTGTTGTTCGAAAACAACCTGATTATCCTTAGACACGGCTTTTGAAACAATATATGGTTTCATAATCACACCGTTATTTGCAATGGTCGCTGTCCAGCTATTTACCTGAAGAGGTGTAGTTAAAAGATCTCCCTGTCCGATAGATATATGATAAGTGTTTCCCAAATACCATTCCTCGTTTTTGACTTCTTTTTTCCACTGCTCATCTGGGACGAGTCCGGGTTTTTCGCCGGGTAAATCAATGCCAAGAATTTTACCAAGGCTAAACTTACGATACCACTGCGCGATTTTTTCCGGACCAAGCGGGGTAATATTACTTTTTGGATTTCCCCCACCAATTGTATAAAAATAGATATCTGATGACCGGGCAATCGCTGAATAAATATCCATCAAGCCCAACCCCTCCCGTCGATATCCATAAAAAGTATACGACCCAATTCGGATTACTCCATCATCTAAAATTTTTGTCTCAGGTTTTACTACTCCTTCAGCCAGTGCTGCGCAAGCAAGCATAGGCTTAACAGTCGATCCAGGCGGATAGACTCCGGTTATCACTCGGTCTATCAGCGGATGATTATCATTGTCTTTTAAATTTTTATAATCATCACTTGATATACCTTTAGCAAACATATTGCCATCATAAGATGGAAGACTAATCAAGGCTAACACTTTTCCAGTTTTTGGCTCTGTCGCGACGACCGCGGCTTTTTTTGCTCGAGTTTTCGAAATATACTTATTTACAGATTCGTAAGCAATTTTCTGCAGGTCATAATCAATGTTTAAAACTAAATTATTCCCCGGCGCTGGCGGAATTTCCGCTAACCGCTTTTGCTGTTCTCCCATGGCATTGATTTCAATCTGTTTCTTGCCCGGAGTACCGCGGAAATATTGCTCATACTGAACCTCTAGGCCTGTTTTACCGATATAATCGCTGAATAAATATCCTTTGTTTTGCAGTTCTTTATATTCATCTTCATTAATTCGTCCAGTATAACCAACTAAGTGAGCAAAAACTAATGGGTCGTTATATAGTCTGATTGAACTGTTCTCGACGAAAAAAGCCGGATGTTTATCTGAATCGCTTAAAAATTTAAGTGCTTGATCCTTGCTGATATTTTCATATAAAATTTGCGGATACGGGATATCAGCTTTTAGTTCGGAAATTTTTTTAGCCACATCTTCTTTTGGTAAATTAAGCACTAAGGCTACCTGATTTGTTTGTAATGTTAAAACATTATTATCTTTTGGCAAATCCTGTGCGCTTACGGTTAACTTAAAGCTTGCCGTATTAGTCGCAATAATTTTACCAAAATTATCCAAAATAAGACCACGGGGTGCATAAATATATTGAACGCGTAATTTGTTGCCTTCTGCTAGGCTTCGATAATAAGGACTGCTGATAACTTGCAAATAAAATATTCGCGACAAAAGAACAATCATCCCGAAGGCAATCACAAAAATAATAAAACGGTAATTGATTTGTTGCCGTTCAACCTCAAGTGTTTCAGCGTCTTCGTTTTGCATGTCTAAAAAAGCCTCTTCAAAACCGATGACTTTTTGAAATTTTAATTTCTGTCCTGTGTCGTTTTTAGGATTAAATATTGCCATGATTACGCAACCTATCGATATCTTTAATTGATGTTATAAATCGCCAGAACGGATAAGTAATAAAAACTATAAACAAGCTGACAATTATTTGGATCAAAACATCTAACCAATAAAAAGAGCTGATAATTATTTTAAAACTTGTATTACCAAACAAAGACGAAGAAAATAAAGTAATTTTTAAGAACATCGTCATAATTAAACCCAAAATAACAGTTAATTGGGCGTTTATGAAACTCAAATTCGCTGGAAAAAATTTATTTACAATAATTCTGACAAATAAACAAGACAAGGTAAAAATTAAAATGTATGCGCCAAAAAAATTTACCGAGGTTAAATCGTATAAAACGCCCACAAAACAAGCGACGGCTAAATTCTCCCAAAAATTTTTCCCTGTAAAATAAAACACAGCTAACACTGTGAGTATGTTTAGACTAACGTGTGAACCTGAAAAATTTAAAATTTGTTCCAGAAAAAAAGTGACGACTAAACTAAAAAAAATTAAAAATGTTCTCATTGTTGCTTTCCTAACACCACAAATACAAATTCCAAATTGCGTAAATCCGCAACTGGTCTGATATTTGTCTTTTGAAACAACTCTGAAGTACTGGACTGAATGGAAACAACTTCCCCGATAAGCAACCCCCTAGGAATATTTTCAGACAAACCTGAAGTAATAACCAAATCTCCAACTTTTACCACCTCATTTTGGGTAACCAAATTAAAAGACAAACCTAACCCATGATCCCCTTGTATCAAGCCCTTCGCGCCGGTTTCAGCGATCAAACCATCCACCTTAGCTTGCGGATCAGTAATCATCATGACTGTGGCGCTATTTTTTCTAACCTCTTTGACTATGCCGACAATAATACCTGGTGATACGACTACCGGATACCCCTCTTTAATCTGATCTTCTGTGCCTCGATTAATAATAAAATTCTGCTCAAACCCCGTAGAATCAAGCATTGTAACCTCTGCCGACACGCTTAACATTTTATCTTCGTTCTTAAATTGGAGAGCTCTCCGCAATACCACATTTTCTTCTTTGGCGGCTTTCAAACGCGCATTTTCAAAAGACAGTTCATTAATTTTCAGATTCAGAAGGGCATTCTCTTTCGCAAGGCTATTAATTTTTGGAAAAGTTCTGAAAAAATCTGAAAAATGAGAACTTACACGTCTTGTTTGAAAAACCAATTTTCCAAAAACCCTATCCATTCCGTCCCGCATTTTAGCGGCAACTCCTGACTGCTGGAGAATAATAAAAAAACAGACTATGACAAATATCAAAAAAGTCCGCTTAAACAACTTCGTATAAATGAAATTCATAAATTTTTTATCTTGGAATTTGCTCAAATTCAGTTATAGTCAAGACCTCTCGAAGATTTTGTAGATCCTCAAGCACAATACCAGCACCTCGAACAACCGCTGTCAACGGATCATCAGCCACATGAACAGGCATTTGTGTTTCGTCAGCAATTAACTGATCTAGCCCCCGAAGCAGCGCCCCGCCACCAGCCAATGTAATGCCTTGTTCCATAATATCTGAAACAAGTTCTGGCGGTGTTTCTTCAACTGCAGCCTTTACGTTATTTACAATTATTTTGACGGATCGAGAAATCGCGTTACGTACTTGTTCATCTGTAATAGTCACCTCTTTAGGAAGTCCGGTAACAAGATCACGCCCCTTGATTTGAGCCTTCAATTTTTCTTTTATCGGAGAAGCTGAGCCGATTTTGATTTTTACATCTTCAGCTGTACGCTCTCCAAGTAGTAAATTAAACTCATCACGGGCAAATTGTATGATATTTTCATTCATTTCATCACCCGCTATTCTGATGCTTCTTGACGTGACAATACCACCCAAAGACAGAACAGCAATTTCTGAAGTTCCTCCGCCGATATCCACAATCATGGAACCGCTCGGATCTTGCACTGGCAATCGCGAGCCAATCGCTGCCGCCATAGGTTCTTCAATTAAATATGCCTCACGCGCGCCCGCGTTTAATGCAGCATCTTGAACGGCACGCTTCTCGACTTCTGTCACGCCAGAAGGAATGCCAATAATCACTCGCGGACGAGATAAAAACCCAAACATAGTTGGATGAACTTTCTCAATAAAATACCTGAGCATCTGTTCAGTCACTTCAAAATCAGAAATCACTCCATCAACCAGCGGTCGTGTAGCTACAATATGTCCAGGCGTCCGGCCGACCATTCTTTTGGCTTCTTCACCAATTGCTAAAATTTGCTTGGTTTTCTGATTAATTGCCACAACCGAAGGTTCATTAATCATAATGCCCTTGCCTTTGACATACACTAAAGTATTGGCTGTGCCCAAATCAATGCCAATGTCTTTAGAAAATCTATTGAATATAAAATCAAAAATAGCCATAAGAAAAAGTTAAATTCTAATGGTTTTTGTTTTAAATATTTGTTTTAAACTGTGAAATTATTATGAAAATAAACTTGAAATATCAGACTGAGAGTTTCAAATTTCCACAATTTTAACCCGTTTCAATTCTCCTGTAGCACGATCTTTAATCTCAACCTCGCTATTTTCCAAGGTCTTATCAGAAACTAAAAATCTTTTCGGTATCCCGATAAGATCACTATCTGCAAATTTGACGCCCGCGCTTACCTCACGTTCATCATATAGTACCGAATAACCTTTTCCATGTAAAGCCTCATAAATTTGGTCCGCTTGTTTTTTGTTTTTTGAGATATTCACTAAATGCACATCAAACGGCGAAACTTCCTTTGGCCAAATAATCCCTTTTTCATCATGGAATTTTTCCACAATCACACCCATTAAACGCGATACGCCTATTCCGTAGCAACCCATCACTGGGTATTGTTTTTTGCCGTCTTTATCCTTAAAGCCTAAATCAAAATCCTTCCCGTATTTTTGCCCAAGATCAAAAACATTGCCAACCTCTGAAGCTTTAGCTTTTGCCAATTTTCCCTTGCCACACTTCGGACACTTATCACCTTCTTTATTCTTGGCGATTTCCTGATTCACGCAATATTCACACTCGTCGCAATAAAAGATATTATCCTCACCCGCATCAGTCAGCACCATAAACTCATAAGAAATTTTCTCAGTAAAACTTCCGCCCGATCCTTCTGTGACTTTTGCGACTAATCCAAGACGTGAAAAAATCTGCAAGTATGCTTTCTTGGCCACTTCATAGTATTTTTCAAAATCTTCCTGGTTTTCATGGAAGCTGTACATATCTTTCATATAAAACTCGCGGCCGCGAAGCAGTCCAGACTTTGACCGAAGTTCATCTCGGTATTTCCAGCCAATTTGATACACGGCTTTAGGTAAATCTTTATATGTATCCACATAACCCATAGTCAAAGGAGTAACAACCTCTTCTTCGCTTTGACCGAGCGCGTAATCCTTGTCAGTTCGGCTTTTAACCTTAAACAGCACGTCAATTTTGTCCCAGCCGCCTGTGGTTTTCCAAATTTCCGCCGGATGCAAAGTTGGCATTAAAACTTCCTGCCCGCCAATAGCGTTTATTTCTTCCCTGACAACTTGGGCAACTTTATTAAGCACACGCAAACCCAAAGGTAAATAAGAATACACACCAGCCATAAGTTTATTCACAAAACCAGCCCGCACTAATAATTGCGAGTTGATAGTTTCTTCATCCTTGGGCACATTGCGTAAGGTTTTCGTAAATAATTCTGATTGTTTTGTCATCGCCGTAATAAATCTCTCCTCCCCTGACAAGGGGAGGAGTCGGGGGTGGGGTTAAATAAGTTTACAATTAATTATACCTTATATTGACAAAAACTCCAAAAAAAACTAGAATGTAATGTTGTACTCGCATTCAGCAGTAGCAAGAAGTCCTAATTTCTACCCCTCCTAACCTCCCCTGTTCCAGGGGAGGAATTAGCTGCAAGTTTTACCCTCCTAGAATAGGAGGGTCGCCCGACGAGGTTTCAACGTAGTCGGGCGGGGTGGTAGAAAAAAATATTTCTTGGTACTACGGAAGAAAATCGCAACAACCGCGCTTACCAATTCATCAAAGCGCATGCAGGAGGAGTCATGAAACGCGAAACACGTGAGGAAATCGTTCGGACCGCTCTGATCACTCATTATGCCGAACACGCAGCGAAGATAAAGTTGCCGTACGCTCACGAGTTCATCAGGCGCGTCTGCGACGCGATGGATGAGCAGGACGCTCGCGACGCCGCGGATACCAGTCCTCACCCGGCCGAACAGCACCAAGCCGCAATGGACGCAGCCACACGACCGGCGGACACGGATACCCAGACGGTCAGTGTTATCACACGCCAGGACATCCTGGACTACGCCGAGAAGCGTGTCAAACAGTTCGGAGACGTACCTCCGTTCGAAGTAGCCGCCGGGATGTGGCATCTGGCGGCAGAAGAATACACTGCCGGCAACCCCGACGGGATGATCGGGCGACTCCGTGGTGACCTAGAACTCGAGGAAGCCAAAGCCGCCGAGCCGACCGAACGGCACGAAGGATGCAGCGGACCCTCACACGCGCGAGGTGATGCGGCCAAGAAGGCGCGCAAAATCAGCAGCCTCCTTTGGTGCATCGCCGATGAGTACGACGGCGAGCGCGTCTGGGGCGACCAGCTGGAGGCACGTAAAGCAGAGCGGAACTTGAACGCCGATTCCTGGATTCACGATATCTAGACAACGACGCGTAACAAGAAGGACGGATGTCGATTCAATCGACTCCACCCTTCTCTTTTTTTTACACTTGAAATAATTTATCAGAAAATATCTTTTACTCTTTCAAACAAACGCAAGAAGCTATCGGAAAATTTAGTAACATCTTTTACAGTCACTGCAATCATCAAACTAATAAGCAAGAAAAATCCGATGCCATTGGCAATCTGTTCAGCGTTTTGTGGGAGCTTCTTTCTTCGGATTTTTTCAATCACTAAAAACAACACCCTTCCACCGTCTAGAGCAGGAAACGGAATAGCGTTGATAATCGCAAGGTTTACAGACAGCACGGCAACAAATTGGATTAAATAAGAAATTCCCAGTTGCGCCATATCACGGGTAAGTACTGCAATGCCGATTGGACCTGCCACAGCCGCGCCAACGCTCTGACCTGTAAACAGTTTGGCAAACAATCCCCAGATCGCAGTGATCGTAAATAAGAAAATATTTATTGTTGAGATTAATCCCCGATATAGCACTTCATACCATGGGTAAGAAACTAAACCGATCTGCCCAAGCGCCACCCCAAGCGCGCCTTCCCCTTCTGGCGGATTTGCTCTGGGAGTAATAGTTTTTTCAATTTTCGTATCCCCTCTACTTATTTGATACTTCGTTTCTTTCCCAGCATTTTCTTTTGTCAGGTTCTGCATCTGTGCGATTGAGTCGATTGCCTGACCGTTGATAAACAAAATTTTATCCCCAGACTTTATCCCAGCCATCTGGGCTGGACTGTCAGGAGCAACCTCAATTATGCCGATTGCAACATTTCGAATATGCGCAGACTTGGGCAGAACCTGATCCTGACTTACAACCTGCGGCACTCCAACAAGTAATCCAATGCTTAAAAGAACCCAAGCTAGAACCAAATTCATACCCACTCCGCTTATCAATACTGTAAATCTTCGCCATGCGGATTTTGAGCCAAAACTTCGATTTTCTAAACTGTGCTCTCCGTCTTCCCCGTAAATTTTTACAAACCCACCAAGTGGCAATAGGTTAAATGAAAATAAAGTTTCTCCTCTGCGCCAGGAAAAAAGTTTTGGCGGAAATCCAAAGCCAAACTCGTCCACGCGCATGCCAGCTTTTTTTGCGGCAATAAAATGCCCGAACTCATGGGCTAAAACTAATAAACCTAGAACTAAAACAAAAATTACAATTGTCAATAAAATCATAAAAATTTCTAATTACCTAATTTCTAATTAACCTAAATAAATCTCAAATCCCCAAGCGCCAACTTTTTAAAAATTAGGTTAATTAGGTTAATTAACTATATCGTCATTACTTCTTTCTCTTTTGCTTCAGTTAACTTTTTAACTTCCTCATTATATTTATCCACCATCTTCTGCAACTGCTCCTTGCCTGAAATTTTATCATCTTCAGAAATGTCGCTATCTTTCTCTTTTCGTTGAAGTTCTCTCCATAATTCTTCGCGGACATTTCGAATGCTAACCCGAGTTTTTTCGGAAACCTGAGAAATAACCTTGACCAGCTCTTTTCGACGTTCCTCAGTCATTGGCGGAACAATCAGACGAATCAAATTGCCATCATTGTTTGGATTTATGCCGACGTTTGAAACTTGAATCGCCTTCACAATATCATTTAATGTTGCCTTGTCATATGGTTGGATGGTAATCATCCGCGCCTCAGGAACCGTGATCTGTGCCATTTGATTAAGCGGAGTCTTTGTACCATAATATTCCACTTCCAAATGATCAACAATTCCAGTATTTGCCCGTCCAGTACGCAAACCAGCCAATTCACCTTTTAAATGCTCAATTGCCTTAACAAATTCCTTTTCTTTATCTTTTATAAATTGCTGTTCCATAAATTTACCCCGTTAGAGATGTTTAATTCATTTTAAACAGAATTTTTTTATTAATTAAAATTATAATTTATTCTTAATTCAACCTATTAAAGATATGTTCACCTGCTTTACAATCTCTAACGGGGTCAACTTCTCACTTTCTATCTGTCAGTCCGATATATATTGCATATTGATTCCCCGGATCTATCACGACTTGCTTAACCGCCGCTTGTGTGGCAAGTTCCTTAGTTTCCCAACTTATTCCGCCGTTTACTGTCGACATTAGTATATAACCTACCCCGACAAAAATCTTATTTGAATCAAATGGGCTGATTGCCACAGAACCAATCCTCAAAGTCGCGGTCTTATAAGGAAGTTTGATAAGCGACCAGTTAGATCCATTGTTCACAGATCTTAAAAGTCCGATATCAGTAACGAGATAAATCACGTTGTTTTGCCGAAAATCCAAAGTAAAGTCATAAAATGCGCTGGCTGAAAGATTATTATTGCCGAGGCTCTGGATAAAATCCGTGGTCAAATTAGACGTCAGCGCAGACCAACTACTCCCCGAATTACTCGAATAAAACAGTCCCTTTTTTGCGGTAAGAACATAGACACCGCCAAATTTCTCCGTAATTAATTTAACAGGAGCATCGTCAAATTTATGCAAATTTGTCCATGTCGCGCCACTATCTGTCGATCTAATGAATTCACCGCTGTTTAAAACCGCATAGACATTTTTCTCATTCACCTTAGAAACAGCCACACCGATCACTGGATTGGATTTATTTGGTTCAGTATACAAATCGATCCATGTAGCTCCACCGTCGCTTGTTTTAATAATTTTACCATTGCCAGCGGAAACACCACAAGCAAAAACCAAGGCTTGAAAACTACCGGATACGTCTATATCACGGACGGATATATTAGAAAGGATCATCGTCCAAGTAGAGGCTTTGTCAGTTGATTTATAAATTCCGCTAGTGGAAGAAATATAAATAATTTCTTGGTTTGAAGGGTCAAATACTAAATCAGTCACTGCTAAGCTGTTAAGATTGGCTTTTTTTCCAGAAACTAAGTTATACGGCTTAAAAGTTTTTCCGCCGTCTTCGGACTTAAAAACACCTTTTATACTCGAACTCCCAAATAAATCACCGCTGAATACATCACAACCGGCAGCTATAAACATAATGGAAATCGCCAAGACCAAAATTTTTTTCATATAATTTTTTTACCGGACAAGGCAGTGGGCGTTGGCGGCAAAACTCTTAATGCTTTTATTTTAATCCCAAAGCCAAACCGGTCAAAATTAGCTTGGAATTTGATTTTTCTAAAATATATCGATAAGTTTTATCTAAAATACTGGCGTTATACGCAGAGGAAGGCGTGTATTTTTGATATAACTCTTTCCTCGTCTGATATATCAAAGTTTCCAAAAACCATTCCAAATCATCGCTTTCTAAATCAAGAATTTTTTGAACAGCTAAATGCCTAGTGATCAAATCTGCAGAAATCAGCTCGCTTCCAACTTGAATAAAATTCAAAAACTTTTGAATTAACGGTTCATCGTGTAATAATTTCTTATACAAACCCGGCCTTCCTTGAGAAACACGCAAGATAGAATTCAAATCCTTTCTCTCCAAATCAGAACTAGAAACGCCTGAATATTCATCCTGCTCAACATAACCAAAAGAAATTACCTGAGAGCGCGATCGGATCGTTTGCAAGATTGATTGAAGGTTTGATGAAATCAGAATTATTACAGTATTTAAACTTGGTTCTTCTAAAGTTTTTAGTATAGCGTTTGCCGCGGAATCTTTCAAGGCTTGCGCATTTTCGATAATTGCGATTTTGTATTTAGCACTAAACGACTTAAGAGAAATCTTATAACAAAACTGCCTTATAGCATCAACCGTCAATTCTTCCCTATTCGAACCTATGGTAAATAAATCAGGGTTTGTATCTTGATTTACCATTTTACATTGTTTGCATTCGCCACATGCGTTCTGACTCTCACAAAGCAGAGCCTGTGCGAATTTCCTAGCGATCGTGGTTTTTCCGACAAATTTCGGGCCAACAAAAAGATACGCATGCGAAACCGTCTTTTTTTTCAATACTTGCGAAAGTATCTTTATTTGCCTCTTGTGTCCAAATATTTGCCAATCCATATCATTGATTCTACCATTTTTTGTGAATTTCGACAAATAAAAAACCGACAGCGGATTTCACAGCTTTATTCTTTGCGCGGATTTTGTCGCGACTGCCGCCAAAGACTGCTGAAGATTGTGAAAATTTTTCTGTTGCCGATTTTTTACTGCAATGATTTCTTGAATCAAGTTTAGGCTTAACCTTAATCATTTTATAAGTGATAAAATTTACAGTCAAAGCATGAAAAAAATTACAAAAATCCCCTTATTATTTAGACTTTGTGAATTAATAGTGGAAAAAAATAGGAAAAATAAAGGATAACTTTACAAAAGAAAGACGCCAATAAACGCTTGGCAAAATAAGAATGCGAGCATTCGTTATCTGCCAGTTTGTCCTTCGGCAAGGTGCATGTACCTGCGGTTCCTTGCGGAATTTCAAACACGTATATTGGCGTCTGGGTGTTGAAGAACAAGGCGAGTCGCTTAAAGAACTGCTATATTGCAGCCCTCAAACAAACCCTGCGACTTGCTTCTCAACGAAATTGGCGGGGTAGGTTGGTGATAGTCTGTACAAACAGAACATACGCCTGGTGGCACGACCACCCTCCAACCCTTAACCCCATGATCCCCCTTTGGTATCGACTAATAATGTTACAGCAAAAAACCTTTTTTGTCAATAGTAGCAAAAAACCCAAAACAAAAAACCGCCCAAAGGCGATTTTTTATATTGAACCGGTGTGCTATTGATTTGCCGTCTTTGCTCTTACGAACGCCGATCAACTGATAGATTAGGTCCAAGAGGTTGCCCTTACTTGTTTTACACCTAAGCCGTTTCTTGCTTAAGCGAGCCCTTTCAAACCAATATCTCCTGATTCTCGAATGGCTTTTGAGGTCATCCGTTCTGTGAAGATTACTCCTCACAGAAACCATGGTAAAGTCATTATAGAAATTAAAATTTTTTTGGTCAAGAAAAAATAAAAACTCCAAATTTACTGGGGTTTTTATTAGGTAGGTGCATATCCTGTGAATATTTTATGGATTAAATGTGAAAAAAATGAAAAATAACATATTTAATCATATAAACCTGATAACCCTTGTGTAGCTTCTATACTTCCTAGAAATAATTGATTTAATAATTCATACACCAATTTAGCGTTTTCAAAATCCCCTAGCTTCTCTGCTGATAAAGCCAACCAAAGATAAGGTTCTTTTACTGAAAACACAGTGGTTGTCAAACCTTGAATTAAACTATTTCTGGCAGATTCAAAGTCTTTTTTCAATAAATATTTTTTTCCGGTCATGACCAAATAATAACTTTTTTGCTCTTCAACAGTAAGTTGTTGCTCAAACCCTTTAAACGCTTCTGTCTCTTTTTGCTGCTGTAATATTCTCGCTAAAATTATATAAAACGCCAGCGGCTTATCCACCCCTTTGTTCATTTCTCCGATTTTAAGAAAATTTTCTTCAGCGTCCTTATATTTATTTTGCTCGATATTTACCCTGCCTTCCAATTCCCAAAAAACAGATTGATCTGGAAATTCTATCTTCCCTTCCTTTGCAATTTTACTAGCGTTACCAAATTCTCCTGCACGCAAATATGCCATACCAGCTCGAAACATAAAAAAACTTTTTGGAACTGACGCATAAGGAATAGCGTTTAAATAATATTGCGCCGCATCGTAGGAACGGTTATTTTCTTCCAAAGCCGTCCCATAATAAAGTTGTGCCCTAGCACTCTTTGGTGAATACTTAATTTCATGTGCCCATAAAGAAAGATTATTTTGCCAATCATGCAATCGCTTATTATCCAAAAAAACAAAAATTACCAATATTGCCAACAGTCCATAAATAATTATTTGTTTGAGAGGTTTTGTCTCACCGAATTTTTTAATCAGCCCCATGATCACACCCGCACAAGCAATGACCACGCCGAATACCCCCAGATACAAAAACCTCTCATTCATTGCTTGCTTGGTCTGAAAAATAATATTACTAACTGGAAGCAAAACTATAAACACCCAAACTAATCCTATGCTAATCGTTGGCTCTTTTTTTCTAAAATAAAACACTGCTGCAATGATTACTATTAGAGTCAAAGACGAGGCGATGAAGTTGAATGAGTTCCATTGCAGTAGTTTCAATAAATCATCATGATTAACTAAAAGCGGGTGTGGAAAAACTAAAAGTTTATAATATCTGGCCAATGATTCAACTATAATTCCTCCAAGATGCGGCCAAAAAGCTAATTTTATATTTTGTCCAATTTGTCCTAAATATTTAGTCCGAGTAAATAAATAAACTATAACTGGAAGAATAAGGACTATAAATTCTAAATAATACTTTTGACAAACTAGCCATAAACTATTCAAGTTTATACTTAAATTGCTCTTTGTGTGTTCAAAAAGTAAAATAATCAAAAAATACAGACCGGCTAGAACCACCGCCTGTTCTTTAAAGAATACCGAAAGCAATGATGTCAAAAATAAAATAATAAGCTTCAATACTCTTCTGCTGTCTGGCAAAAACAAGCCGAAAAATAAAGTCAGGAGCAAAAACATCCACGACCAAAGCCCGCTTTGCTGAAATGCCCAAGCAACAGTTTCTGTGGTGACCGGATGGAGCGCAAAAGCCAAACCTCCACCCAAAGCGCAGTTTTCATTATTAAACAATTTCTTCAATAAGAAAAAAACTAAAACGGCGTTGAAAATATGCAACATCAGACTTGTCGCGTGATAACCAAAAGCTTCCTGACCAAACATCTGATATTGCAAATACAAAAAGTATGTGGATAATGGTCGGTATGTATCTTCTACTGATTTCTCTGAACCATAAAGACTAGGGTTTTTAAAAAATTCCCAAAATCCGTGCGGGGTTCGAAAGTTAATGTTATTCTGAATTCTCACAGCATCATCGTAAACAAACCCATTCTCAAGCATTGGAAAAAATACAAAAAAAACCACAATAACTAATCCGAAAATAATCAGTGCAATTTTTATTTTCTGCGAACGAACAAAATCTCCTAAATAATAATTTTCCATAATCTAAAAACTTTATTACTTTTTATAGATCTTTCTTGTATAAACGCGATTCCAGAAGAAAAAACCGCAAAATAAACCAAATGTTAAACCGATAAGAATAATTCCTATTTGCACCCAAGGGGATAAAACACAGTACCCATGGCCAAAAACAAAATTATTCTGTAAAACTTCGCCATTTTTCAACGAGTTGCTGATCTTTTTAATTTCAATCCACGCATGAGTGATAAAACTTAAAAATACCCCCAGCACGACCCAAGCAAAGACATAGATTATTTTTTTCATTTAATATTAGATTTTGTCCACCAATTTTTGATAAATGGTAAAGATAGAGTGGATAAAAAATACCCCACGGCAGGAACTAAAGCTTTCAGCCAAGGATTGGAATCATTGATGGAAACAAGCCAGATACCAGCCACGATATATGTAACACAAGTGATTAAAACTCGCCGGAACCAACTAGTCTCCCAAGATTTATCCTGTTCTACCCGAATATTACGGTCTTTGATTTCTTGGATTTCTTTTTCGATATTCATAGAATTATTTTAGCATTTTTTAAAGCAAAAGAAAAAAACCCGGTCATGTTCCGGTGTGAATCATGAATCATGAAACACGTATCATGTAACATGCACAGAAAAGGTAATAAAAATGGGCTATTTAGAAAAAAATATAAAGTAGGAACAGTTTTAGAAATTTACGTATACATATACGTATATATTTTGACAATAAAAAAAGCGGGTTGAAGAGGGGCATTCAACGCCGCATGACGCGACCGGTCAGTTAACCTAGCCGACAATGACCGTGTCATCATCACCAATCAACAATTCCCTCATCGATTTGAGTTTAGTCTGCGTGCTGGAACGTGGCGGAAACGAAACGCCTTCGAGATAGCAGTACCCGCACGCGGCGGCAGTTAACCCGATCTGTTCGCCAAGCACAGGCATAGTATGATGATTGGCACTGTATCGACAATTCGGCACCTTGTGGATACCGTTTCGGTCGTCCACAAAGACCACTTCGTTCGGTCCAATTTCCTCCATGGCTTCCCTCCTTACTTGGAAGGCGTATTGTGACTGGAAAACAATTGCCGCGCTAATGTGTATGCACTGTGCGGAAAGGCAATTCCTTCAGGGAAGCAGCGCTTACACGAACTGAAAGTATTGGACAGATTGTCACCGAACACTGGACGCACGAGTGCCACACGCTTAGGGCACCCGGTTGTCAGGTGGATCACGTTCTTTTCGTCAACATAGACCATTTGATTAGCGTTGATGATTTTCTTGGCCACTATTCCTCCTCCTTCTTCTCTCGACTTGAAGTTCACAATTTAATATATTATCATAAACTATTATCTAAAAAATCACAAGAGAAGGCGGGCGCTTACGCGCCCGCCTTCTCAATAAAAAATAAAATTATTTTGCGGCTAAAATACTTTTCTTATACGCATCCAAATTATCAAGCGCTGCGCCAGTACCTTTAGCCACGCACAAAATTGCGTCATCTGCCACATACGCAGGCACCCCAGTTGCAGAACCAATCAATCGGTCGACATTGCGAAGCAAGGCTGATCCGCCAGTCAAAACCATACCTTTATCAATAATATCTGAAGCTAGTTCAGGCGGGGTGTTTTGTAAGACTGTTTTAACAGCTTGGATAATTTCGTGCAATTCTTCTTGAATTGCCTCCACCACTTCATTGGTGGAAATAGAAATAGTTTTCGGCAAACCATGCACGAGATCGCGTCCTCGAATTTCCATAGTTAGTTCTTTATCCATCGGTATGGCTGACCCGATTTTTATCTTAATGTCTTCTGCTGTGCGATCTCCTACAGCTAACCCGTGCTTTTTGCGGATATATTCAGTAATAGCTTGATCCATTTTATTACCAGCGACTCGCACAGAAGTCTGCGTGACAATCCCACCCAAAGACAAAATTGAAACATCTGTAGTGCCGCCACCGATATCAATGACCATATTCCCGGAAGGGGTAGAAATATCAATGCCAGCGCCGATTGCTGCAGCTACAGTCTCTTTGATTACATACGCGGACTTGGCCCCAGCGGCCACTGCCGCATCAACAACCGCCCGACGTTCAGTGGAGGTGATTCCCCCAGGAACAGAAATCATGACTTCTGGACGGAAAAACCTGATATTTCCAACGGCTTTGTTAATAAAATATCGAAGCATGGCCTCAGTAATGCGATAATCCGCGATTACCCCATCTTTCATGGGGCGATGTGCAATAATCGTATCTGGAGTGCGCCCAAGCATTTCCTTGGCTTCCTGACCCACAGCCATAATGCGGTTATCCACAATGGAAACAGCGACCACTGTCGGCTCATTAATAATAATCCCCTTGTGTGGAAGATAAACTAATGTGTTGGCTGTGCCCAAATCAATTCCGATTTTTTTTGTAAACATATTATTTTAGAATCAAGAATCTAGAAGTTAGAATTAAGGAAAAAATGACTCTTTATTCTTAATTCATAATTCTTACTTCTTAATACTATTCTATTCGCTTAATGCTTGCTCCGATGCCAATTAATTTTTCTTCCAATTTTTCATAGCCCCGGTCAATATGATGAATGTCTGAAATTTCTGATTCGCCTTCCGCAATCAAAGCTGCTATAACCAAAGTCATACCCATTCGAATATCAAAAGTTTTGATTTTCTGCGCGTGCAAAGGGGTTGGTCCAGTAATTCTTACCCGGTGCGGATCCAGCACCTCAGCAGTTGCGCCCATTTTCACAAGTTCCGGGATGTGACCCAATCTATTTTCATAAAGCCATTCGTAAATAATTGTCTCTCCTTCTGCTTGGGTCGCAAGCACTGCCATGGGTGGCACATAATCAGAATTAAGTTTTGGATAAAGCCCACATTGAATTTTCGTGCCTTTATAAGCAAACGCTGGTTTCTTCACATGAACAAAATCCTGGCCAACTTCAAAATTTACATTCATCTTAGAGAGTTTCAATAAAAAGTCATCTAGATGTTCAGGATTGGTATGGGTAATTTTAATATCGGCTCTCGCTGCTGCCCCCAGCGTAATGTAACCGGCAGCCTCATTAGAGTCTGGAATCACTTCAATTTCCGCTCCGTGTAATTTATGAACTCCGGTGATTTCTATCGTTGGGGTGCCTTGTCCTAAAATCTGCGCTCCCATTTTTTTCAGAAAATCACCAAGCTGCTCTACGTGCGGCTCCATGGCAGCCAGCTTAATTACGGTTTTTCCTTCTGCCCCAGTTGCGGCCATCATGATGTTTTCCGTGCCCGTCACGGAGCTTTCTTCTAAGATAATTCGGGCACTCGTTAATTTATGTGCATTAATACTAACACAATTTGATAAATCTACTTTTCCACCCAACGCGCGGAAGGCATCAAGATGCGTATCAATAGATCGCGCACCGATAATATCCCCGCCTGGAAAAGGCATTTCTACTTTTCCAAATCGGGCAAGCAAAGGACCCAAAAAAAGCACTGAGCCGCGAAGACGTAAGACTAATTCTGGATTAGGTTTGAATTTAATGACATTGCGGCAATTGATATTTAAAACATGGTTGGAAAATTCAATTTCTGCTCCGAGATCAGCCATAATATTTATCATGGCATGAACATCCTCAATGTCCGGAACATTAGTCAAGCGGCATTTTCCATCCGTAAGTAAACAAGCTGCCATTAATGGCAGTACAGCGTTTTTTGCCCCAGATACAGCCAATTCGCCGGATAGTGGTTTATTTCCGATAATTACGAATTTACTCATAATATTTCAAATGTCTTAATATTTTATCACGAAATAAGACTGTTGAAAACTCCTTATTTTTCAGGTATGATTTATAGTATGAAACTACGCTATCGGCTTTCTATTGTCTGGGTGGGAGTGGTAATTTTTTGCATAATTACCCCGTTTTTAATTTTCTATGCCCGAGGGTTTAAACTGGATATGAAAACTCTACGCATAGAAAAAACCGGCTCTTTGGTTATTAAGACCATACCAACCAAGACAAACATTAGTCTGTCTGGTGATTTACAATATGAATCTCCGGCAATTATCCGGTTTCTAAAGCCTTCAGAATATACAGTCAGAATTACCAAAGATGATTACCAGCCTTGGGAAAAAAAATTAAGAGTTTCTCCTGAAATGGTGACTTGGGGCAATTCAGAAAAAACTCCGATCACTTTGTTTTATACCCAACCAATTTTAAAAAATGCAACTAAGGCTGACTATATCTGGACAAACGACTTAGATAACAATATTGCTTATTTTAAGGACGGACATATTTATGTTTTGGATGCTGACAATCAAACTTTGAATGATCTAGGCGCCTTTAATAAAAAATCAATTGATACAGAACTGCTCGAAAAATGGTACTGGTCTAATTTATATAAAACCTTTACCGTATTTCCACGCCTTTTACCAATATTGAAAGAGATAAAACTATCGATCAAAAAAATCGTTTCTAACGGAGATTATATCTCCTACTTAGCCGAAAAAAATCTCTACGTATCAACAGATGGTAAAAAATTCTCAAAAATTGACACAGATGTAGAAGATATTTCGCTTGACGCGCAAAGTCTGTGGTATATCAAAGATAAACAAATCATTCGCTATGATTTCGACACGGAAAAACCTAATATCATGCAAGATAATCTTCCTCAAGCCACTAAGCTTCAGATTATCCGCGCCGGATCTTCAGTTTTCTATATTGCTGACCAAAAACTTTATACATTTGCAAATTTGTCCGAACCTTTATATTACCCAGTAAAATATTTTAAATGGGACGATAGAGAACAGGCATTGGCAATCGGTAGCGATAATGAAATTTTGTTACTTCGCTCGCGTAATGAAAGATTAGCCACAATTTTGCGCTCAACCGCGCAGATTCAAAATCCTATTTATAATCAAACCACTTCCAATATATTTTTCTCAAGCGAAAATAAAATAAAAACCGTCGAACTCGATGAGCGCGACAGAAAAAATATCTTTTCTTTAGTTGATATTTATCCCTCGGATCGATTTACAATTTCCAGCGACGGGAAAATTTTGTATGTCTACTCAAAATCCGAAATAAAAATTTACCAAATCAGATAACCATCCCTCTTAATTCTTATTACTAATTACTTCTTACTCTCTTCTTCTTCATCTAACGCGCCATTTACCAGCTGGTCTGCCAGCTGATTTTGTTCGCGCGGAATATGCTTAAATTCAATATTTTTAAGCCTAGCAATCAATCGCAAGGCTTCGCTTGCTAAAATCTTCAACCCCTGTTCTTTGATTTTATATTTACCCTGCATCTGTTTGACGACCAATTCTGAATCCATTAAACAAACAACTTTTTCTCCCCCCAATACCAAGATCACCTTCAGGCCTTCAATTAAGGCTTTATATTCTGCCTGATTATTAGTAGCATCACCAATTGTTTCGCCGTGTTTTTGTAAAACCTTTCCGCTTAATGTGCTGATGACAAAACCAATAGCCGCAGGGCCTGGATTCCCCCTCGCTCCGCCGTCAGTATTTAAAATAAAATTATTTTCATGCATGGGTTTTAAGATCGATAATTTTTAATTGGATTTCCTTATTGCCATTATATTCATTGATCATTGGTTCAAATAATATATCTAAATTTTGACTACTTTTTAAATTATTTGCCATAAATCCCCGATTGAACGCGATAGCATTAAAACTTTTTTGTCCAAATCTGAGATAGCATCGTAAGTGTTTGCTTTCGCTGCCCACTGTGTTAAAACTTAAAAGCTCAACAGAGCTTGCGACAAACCTTGGATGCGGATTACCTACGCCATAAGGCTCAAATTTTTCTAAATAATTCAATAAATCAAAATTCAGTTCGTCAGGCGTGATCTCACTGTCATAATATATCACTGGAGTAAGGTTTGAATCAACAAAACTGTTATTAGCGTGCTTGCGAATTTTCTGGCTGAAAACGTCTAGATTATCTGCGGCAAGGGAAAAGCCAGCTGCTTGATGATGCCCGCCGTATTTAGTCAAAAGCTCTTTACAGGCGTCTAGCGCGGCTACGATGTTGTACTGCTCTACTGACCGCGCTGATCCTGAAGCTTTTCCTTCTGAAATTTCTATGGCTAAAGCCGGTTTACCATACTCTTCAACTAATTTTCCAGCCACTAGGCCGATCACACCTTTGGGCCAGTCCCTACCTGAAACAATAATAATTTTTTCCAAGCCATAATTATCTGCTTGTTCTCGCGCCTCAGAAAGTATCTGTTCAGTTAAAGTCTGCCGCTTAGAATTTAAAAAATTTAATTCTTCAGCTAAAGACACAGCCTCTTCTGAAGAAGTAGTCGTTAATAATTTAAACGACGATTCGGCATGAGTGATTCTTCCCGCGGCATTTATTCGCGGCGCTATTATAAAACCAAGAGTATAAGCGTCTAATTTCCGGCCATTACCATACCCGGCTAGGTCCAAAAGTTTTTTGAGCCCTGGCCATATGGTTTTTGATAGAACTCGCAAGCCAAAATGAACTAAAATTCTATTCTCTCCTATCAAGGTTTGGCAATCCGCAACTGTGCCAATAGCTACAAGATCTAAAAGCCACTTCTCCCAACCTTCCAACACCTTGATTCTTGATTCCTGATTCTTGATTCTAAAAAATAGCGCTTGAATAAGTTTGAATGCTACGCCGACTCCGGTCAAGTATGGATAAGGATATTTGTCGTGAGGATTTTTGGGATTGATGACTGCAAACGCGTCTGGCAACACGCCAGTCAGTTCATGGTGGTCAGTAACGATAAAATCAACACCAGATTGTTTAAACAGTAGTGACTCTTCTACTGCATTAATGCCACAATCAACTGTAATGACTAGCTTAAACCCGTCTTGGATAATTTTACGCGCTGCGTCTTGATTAAGACCATAGCCCTCGCTGAAACGGTTTGGAATATAATACGACACTTCAATATCAAGTTTTCTCAATCCCAAATAAACTACAGACAAAGCTGTGATCGCATCGGCGTCATAATCTGCATAGATCAAAATCTTTTCGCGTGCCTGTCCGGCTTTCAAAATTCGATCCACTGCTTTTTTCATATCGCAAAAAATAAACGGATCAGTCAGCTCCTCATATTTTGGTTCAAAAAATTTCTTCAGTCCTGCTTCATCTGTAATTCCGCGATTTACCAGCAATCTAGCAATCAATTTCGGCACACCAGACAGCTTAGAGAAATTTTCATTTTCTTTTTTAGTTTTCCAAATTTTTTCCATAAGAGAAAATATCCCGCCAAACGCGGGAAGTGTTCCTTACAAAATTAATTACAACATTTGTGAACCCTGCCTGTTGTCGTCGCTGGCAGACGTATCGTGTTTATGAAAGTACGGATTAGAATACGCAACTAATTCCTTGACTTGATTCAATATTTCACTCGGTGAATCATAACCCTTGACCACAAATGTCACGCGATTGAGTTTCAATGCTTTTTGTCTATCCTCTTCCCGACCAAGATGTGAAAACATGACAACCGGGGTAAGTGCGGTTGCGACATTATTACGTAAATTTCTGATCATTTCAAACCCATCCATTTTTGGCATAATGATGCCGGTAAAAATCAAATCAAATTTTTGTTTTAAGGCAACGTCTAAAGCCGCTAAACCATCGGATGCTTCAACCACATCAAACCCCTGCTCTTTAAATAATTCAGAGTATAATTCCCGCTGTTCTGAGTCGTCATCAACAACTAATATTTTCTGCATATATTAAGACTTGATTAGAGTATTAAGAAGGCTCATGCCTGTCATTTCTATAGACTTTTCTATCCCCATTAATTCTAGCATGGTCGGCGCCACATCGGAAAGCACACCAACAGGAACAATTCCTGCCAATCGTGCGATACCACTATCAAATGAATTCTTTAGTTTCAAATCATTGGAGATTAAAATCAAAGGCACGGGATTAGTTGAGTGCTCCTTATCTATACCTCCAGATCGAATATCCAAAAGTTCTTCCGCATTTCCATGATCAGCGGTGATTATAAGGGCAATATCTTGTTGCAAACAAATTTGGGTAATTTTTTTCAAACACTCATCAATAACCTTAACCGCTTTGATTGTCGCGGTCAAACTACCCGTATGCCCCACCATATCCGGATTGGCAAAATTAACCAGAAAAAAAGCGTAACTTTCTTTAAATTTTGCAATCAGCGCATCAGTGATTTTATATGCGGACATTTCTGGCACATCAACGTAGTTTTGATAATTAGAGGCAGGTGAGGTAATGATTTCCCGGTCTTCTCCCGGGTAAGGATTAATTACTCCGCCGTTGAAAAATACTGTAATGTGCGCGTATTTTTCACTTTCGGCTATATGATACTGTCGTAATCCTTTTTTGCTAATAAATTCAGCAAAACCATTTATCACTTCTTGGGGAGGAAAAGCAACCTTCACCGGAAGATCTCTTGAATACTCAGTCATTGTCGCAACATAAAGATTTTTAAAAGGTTTTAATGGTTTTGCGAATTTATCAAAACCTTTTTCTGATAGCGCCCGGGTTAATTGCAACGCCCGATCCGGTCGGAAATTAAAATAAATAAACGCATCATTGTCCTCAAGCAGTACCGGCTTGCCGTTATCGTGTATCACAATCGTCGGCGGAACCATTTCATCAAAAATATTTCTGTCATAATTATCCATAATTGCCTGCTGTGCCGAGCCTGATTGCGCGCCTTCTCCAAATACCATAGCGCGATAAGTCTGTTCTGTCAGATTCCAGTGTTCCGCCCGATCCATGGCATAAAACCTTCCAGTGACTGTGACTATTTGACCTAAATTTAACAAACTAGTTTTGCGCATCACGCGATCCAAGGTCTCAAGTGCAATTTGCGGGGGCGTGTCCCGCCCATCCAGGAACATATGGATATAAACTTTTTTTAGCCCTTGCTCTGCCGCCAAACCTAATAACGCATACAGATGCTCATCATAGCTATGCACTCCGCCCGGACTGACTAATCCTGCAATGTGCAAAGCCGAATCATATTTTTTCACGTGTTCGGTAGCACCCAGGAAAGCCGGATTCTTAAAAAAACTGCGGTCTTGAATCGATAAGGTAATGCGCGATAAATCTTGACCAACTATTCTACCTGCTCCAAGATTTAAATGTCCGACTTCGGAATTACCCATTTCACCCCAAGGCAAACCCACAGCTGGACCAGAAGCCTGCAGGGTTGTGGTCGGGTACTCATTAATCAAACTATTGATGAACTGCGGTTCAGCCAGTGTAATTGCGTTGCTTTGTGAGGCTGAAGCAATTCCAAAACCATCCAAGACTATAAGCACTAATTTTTTGTAAATTTTTAAAGCCATAATTTCAATTTATTTCAACAAATTTCTATTTAATTTCTGCTTCAATTTGCAATAACCTATTATATTTCGCCACACGCTCGCCTCTGGCTACTGATCCGGTTTTGATATACTGCGCTCCGGCGCCTACCGCAAGGTCTGCAATAAAATCATCATTCGTTTCTCCAGCCCGATGCGATACGATACACTTATAATTATTTTTTTGAGCAAGTCGAATCATATCAAGGGTTTCTGTAATACTGCCGACTTGATTTGGCTTTATAATTGTTCCGTTCCCCACACCCATTTCAATACCTTTTTTTAGACGCATTGTCTGAGTTGTAAACAAATCATCGCCAACAAGCAAACACTTATCTGAAAGCCTCCCTTGCATTGCCTGCCACCCCTCCCAATCTTCTTCTGCTAAGGGGTCTTCCAAAGAAATAATTGAATATTTCTCAACCCATTCCTTAAACATTGAAACCATACGTTCAGAATTGAGTGAGGTTTGATCTGCGTTTAAAACATATGTCTTAAGTCTAACATCATAAAATTCTGATGCTGCAACATCCAGGGCTAATCCAACATCTTTCCCTAATTCATAATTCGATGTACTGATCGCCTCAGCTAAAAAATCTAAAGCCTGCCGATTTGTCTCAACATGAGGAGAAAACGCCCCTTCATCGCCGACATTAGTAAATTGCTTTTTGGTTTTCAATAATTTTGCTAAACTATGAAAAACCTCTGAGGCAAGCCTGAGATTTTCCCAAACCTTTTTTTTGTTTGGCACAATTAAAAATTCCTGCAAATTCAAATTTGTATCGCCATGCACCCCGCCTTCAATCAAAACCATCATAAACTTCGGAATTTCCAATTTTTTGTTTCCAATCAAAGAGGCAATATATTCGTATAACGGCTTTTTTTTCGCTCCAGCTGCCGCTTTACAGATAGCCCCGGAAACGCCCAAAATCGCGTTAGCACCAAGTTTGCGCTTATTAACTGTTCCATCTAAGCCAATCATCAATTTATCAAGTTTTTCCTGCTCGTAAACGTTTTTTCCTTTAAGTTTTTTCGATAGGATACTGTTCACATTAAAGACTGCCTTGTCCACTCCCTTGCCCAAAAATGCACCTCCTCCATCGCGCAACTCCAAAGCCTCAGCACTGCCTGTAGACGCCCCAGAAGGCACACCAAAAACGCCTTTGGCATTTCCCGCTTCAACCGTAACTTCTACGGTTGGGAATCCTCGTGAATCTAAAATGCTTCTTGCTCTGATTGATTTGATAAGTGTTTTTGGCATAAATTTGAAATTATAAATTGATAATAATTTGCTGCTCGTTTCTTTCTTCATTCCTATTCCGACTTGTCGGAATAGGAATCCCTTTCTTGATAATTTTTCAAGGGATCTCTCCCTACGATCGAGATGGCACTAATACTAGTATGCGTATAAAGGTTTGACATCACAATTACTCTTCACCCAATCCACATCAAATTCAGATAACTCACGCCTGACTCCTTGATAAATAAAATATTCTTTTGGAGGATCATTTGGATTTGGCTGACCAATCCCTGGCATTGCGTCCACAATCCACTCGTCTGGACACGCTTTTAATAATATCTTGTCTTGTTTTGCAACACACACTCCACCGGCATCTGGATAATTACCATCTAATTTACATGCATATCCTTCGGGGCACGATATACCTGCTATACCCCCGCAGAATTTTCCAGATTCGCTTGAATTGTCTAAAACCTGATCAGGGTTTGGAAAAGTCTTACCATCAGAAGTTACGCACTGTTCCGGATATGTTTCAATTATCCGGCTGCCTGATTGCTTGACGCAGTCAGAGTACGAATTAGTTGGAAGATTGTCAGAATCAGAGTTGTTAGGCTTAGTGAAAAAAAACAAGCCTATCGCCACTAAAACCAAGACCACAATTCCGATGATCATAGCCAGATTCAATTTAAATTGCCGCTTCATATTATTTATTGAGTCCATATTCATTTTACTGTTAATTATAGATGCTGGTCAGGATTTGGAAAAGTTCGACCGTCTGGGCTCACACATTGTTCTGGATATGTTTCAATTATCCTGCTGCCTGATTGCTTTATGCAATCTTGAAAATTTGAAACTGGCGGACCTAGATACTCAGGATGATTATTATCGAGCGGAGGAGCTCCTATTGTGCCCGTATTCGTATAAACTGTACCGTCAGGAGTTTTGCACGTCTCTGGCCTGGTAAACTCAACCACATATCCGGCGTCAGCGCAGGAAAGGAAATCACTGACCGGTGAGCTGGATTGGGACATATTACTGTCAGTAAATTTAAAAGTGGAAAGGATTTGTTTAAATATCTGATTTCTTGGATCGTTTTCCGCTTTTTTCTGACTATCTATTTGTTGCGGTAATGGCAATATTAAATATATGGATTCATCATAAACAATATTATCAGTAAAGGTCTTAAATACATTTTCGTATTGACCCGAGCGTAAGTCTAAGTATAATCTATAAAATCCCTTTATGTTATTAAAACTAACAATTTGACCAGCGAGACCCACCGTTGTTCCTACTGCGAGTCTTTCTAGATCAAACTTGTTTCCGGGACTACAACCTCCGAGATCTGTACATTCGTCCGGTCTTGTACTCTTAGGGACTACGCCTGTATTGAAATATAGCCAATCACCATTGCGATCAGGATAAGACAAGTCATTGTTTAAACGTGTAATTTGATCGTCGGATTCCCTAAAATTACTCAAGTAATATCCTTTTGGATACTTAAACTCAAATCCATACTGGTCGTTTGTGTACGTTTTCCAATCGGCAGTAGCATCATTATCCACAACTGGTTGAAAATACTGACTAGCTTGTTCAACCACTTGCCAATAGTAAGCAAATGAAGGAATGGCAAAAATGGCGAGAACAACAAATAAAATTCCTAACAGTTTGTATTTCATATTATTATAATTATTCAAGTTCTACTTTATATTTTATATATATAAATAATTCATATATGTCACAATCCGTTCAAGTTCACTCAATTATCAAATTATCATGCGAGATTGTAATATAGTGATAAACAAATCTCTCACTCTGCGGTCTCTGTCGCAGTGAAATTCACAAAAAAACAGGAAATTAAATAAAATACTATATACTATATATCCAAGACCTCAACTGCCGGCAACTTTTTGCCGGCCAAAAATTCGAGCATGGCGCCCCCGCCCATGGATTGATGATCCACAAACATACCAGCGTTAATACTGTTAATAATTTCATTGGTTTCTCCGCCTCCGACCAAAATATACGCGTGTTTTCTCCCGCGTTGTGCCAGCAACTCAGCAATGTTTCTGCTCCCAAAAGCGTATCGCTTGATCTCAAATTTTCCAAAAGGACCGTTCCAAACTATACATTTTGCGTCTTTGATAAAACCGGCATATTCTCTGATGGTTCGTGGACCGACATCGTAAATAATTTCCGAAGGCAAGACCTTATGAACTTCTGAAAGCCTCGGAGACGAATTCTCATCTTTGGCAACCACAACATCAAGTGGTAAAACTATTTTATTTCGATAATTTCGATAAAGCTCTTTTGCTGAAGATATATCCCCGCAGATTGACTTACCAATCTCATACCCTTGCGCTTTCAAAAAACTATTAGCAATTCCCCCACCGACTAAAAATTTATCCGTATTTTTTGCTAAATATTCAATAACCTGAATTTTGTCATCCAATTTTGCTCCACCCATAATTACCACCATTGGCTTGGGTGGATTTTTTATTATTTTAGAGAGATTATCGACTTCTTTGATAAAAGATGTTCCAGCAAACCCCTGCATAATTTTTGGTAAACCGTAAGTTGACGCAGCTTTCCGGTGCGCAACAGAGAAAGCCTCGTTTACATAGATATCTCCAAATTTTCCTAAAATATTTACAAAAGCGTCAGAATTTTCCTCTTCTCCTTTATAAAATCTCAGATTTTCCAAAAACAAAATATCTCCGAATTTAATTTTGCTAGAAAGTTCTGAGTAATCTTTCTGCTCAATGTCGCTTTGTAAAAAATATAACTGATTAACTTTATAATCCGGCAGGCGCTCATCAATTCTTACAATTTTTAAACCAAGTAGTTCTGATAATTTTACAGCAGTTGGCCACATACTTTTTTCTTGCTCTCGTCCTTTCGGCCTGCCTAAATGAGAAATGAGAATTACCTTGGCTCTGCTTTTTATTAAATATTTCAAAGTAGAAAGAGCATCTCGAATACGCAAATCATCAGCTACAATAAGATCTTCACTCTGGATATGTTTTTCCAGAGGCACATCAAAACCCACGCGTACAATCACCCGCCTGTTTTCAACATTAATTTTTTCTATAGATTTAATCATACTTCTTATCATTTCGAGGGCTTCCGCCCGAGAAATCGCTTTCTGAAAGGGATCTTATACCATGTTCATAATGGTTGTTACTTATTTTGGCCGATCATGATCGCCTCTTCCACCAGCCTATTTGAATACCCAAATTCATTATCATACCACGACACGACTTTTACTAGATTACCTGCCACAACTTGTGTCAAAGATAAATCAACAATTGAAGAATACGGGTTACCAACAATATCAGAGGAGACGATTGGATCATTGGTTACCATCAAGACGTCTTTCCAGCGTTTGTCACTTGCGGCTTTAGTAAAAGCTTCGTTCACCTCTTCTCTTGTAACGTTTTTTTTCAAAACTGCGGTAAAATCAGACAATGATCCGCAAGGGACAGGAACTCGAAAAGCTATCCCACCAAAAGATCCCGCGAGTTCCGGTATAACCTGTACGACCGCGACACTAGCTCCTGTTGATGTCGGAACTACGTTAACCGCCGCAGCACGCGCCCTACGCAAATCTTTATGCAATGCCGGAGGCGGACCGTCTATAAGATTCTGTTCCGCGGTATAAGCATGAATTGTAGACATCATCATTTTTTCAATGCCAAAGTTTTCATGTAAAATCACCGTCACCGGCGCGACATTGTTTGTCGTACAGGAAGCATTCGAAATAATCTGCTCTCCGGAATATTTATCAATATTCACGCCCATCATATAAGTCTTAGTCGCACCTTCATCTTTGGCTGGGGCGGAAATAATAACTTTTTTAGCTCCAGCTTTGATATGGGCTCCCGCTTTTTCTGAATCTGTAAATCTTCCTGTGCATTCAAGCACGACATCAATATCCAAATCCTTCCAAGGAAGCAGTGCTGGGTCTTTCTCCGCAAAAATTGGAAACTTTTTGTTTTCAACAATCAAAGTTCCGGATGTATAACAAGTTGGATTCACCTTTTCGTGCTTTATGTCTGCGGTAATTTCCTTATTATATAAACCAAAAACAGAATCATATTTCAATAAATGCGCCAAAACTGAAGGATCAGATAAGTCGTTGATTGCAACGACTTCTATATGTTCTTTTTCCAAGGCAAGTTTAAAAGCCCCTCTGCCAATCCGACCAAAGCCATTGATGGCAATTTTTACTTTATGCATAGATTTTCCCAGATTTAATGTTTAAACAATGCTGGCAAAGAAGCTGACAACGAACAGCGCCCAAACCAAAAAAATTATATATTCTCTGTCATCACTAAAGGAAAAAGTTTTGTGAATCCAACCTTCAACATCATATCTTCGATGACGGTAACAGTTTTCTCTCAAGCACCCGGCCTTATAACATTTTTTATGTTGTGCCATATTTACCCCGTTAGAGATTGTTAAATTTTTATTTAACTTTCTCTGATTAAAAATTTTATTTATTTAATTAATAATTATTTACAATATATCCAATGGGGTTTTCTCCCATTATTCTTTTACTAAATATTTTTCGGATTGAATTTTTTCGCAATTTCGCTTTTGTCAAAAGCGCCCAATACCTTAATCTTCTGCTCTGCGATTTTCTGAACTGCTTCAGTCGCAGGACCTAAAATTTTTCGTGGATCGAAAATTTGAGGATGTTTTTTTAAATTATCTCGAAGCGCCGAATTAAAAGCCACACGCAAATCTGTATCAATATTAAACACTGCCACCCCAAGCTTAATCGCTGATCTTAATTGGCTATCTGGCACGCCTGAAGCGCCGTGTACTACAAGCGGAATTTTTACCAATCGGTGAATTTCTAGGAGTCGTTCCAAATCAATGTGTTCTTTTAAGGTTTTTAAAACTTTCTTCAGTTTGGGATCGACTGGAATACCGTGCAAAGAGCCGACAGCAACCGCTAAAGTATTGATTCTAGTTTCATGCACGAATTCTGCGGCTTGTATTGGATCTGTCATAAGATCCTCCCCACTTGCAACATCCTGCCAGTCTTCACTACCTAGCAGCCTACCAAGTTCCGCCTGCACCCAAACCCCACGTTTATGCGCGTAAGAAACAACTTGCTTGGTCAATTGGACATTTTTTTTGTAAGACAGATGCGATGTGTCAATCATGACTGAAGTAAAGCCAAGATCGATAACTTTCTTGATTAAATTAAAATCTTTGCAGTGATCAAGGTGCATGGCAACTGGCACGGAAATTTTACGCGCAACAGATTTGATTATTCCGATCAGGGTTTCTGCTCCAGCATACTCAAGCGCACCAACTGAAACTTGAATTATAATCGGGGCTTTCTGCGCTTCTGCCGCTCGGAGAATCCCTTGGGTGGTTTCTAAATCTTGGGTATTAAAAGCCGGCAAGGCGTATTTGCCCAACATTTTTCTATGAATAAGTTTTCCAATATGAACGAGCATTAAAATTTAACCCCCTGCTGAAGAACTTGCCAAAAGCTTGGTATCGTCGCGGTTTTGCTTTTACACATGGCGTAAACAAAGTGATAAGAACAGTTTAGATTCTGTTTTTTGATAAAATAATTCGCTCCGCGGAAATAGACAACCACAAAAACAAGAAGTAAAAATATAACCACCCGAAATTTTATTTTTTTTCTTATGTACATACCCAGTATATCTTAATAATTTTATTTTTTTATAAACTCTTGATTATTTGCTGTCACACAAACCGAAGGGTTCCCTAGTTTTATCTTTGAATCTGGATTCATAGTGCACTCATCAAAATTACTCACTTCACCGGAACTAATCGGGCTTTTGACAACATGTTTAATCTCGTCCGGTTGTGTATCATATATGGCTGAAACCTGAAAATAATGGACTAAACTGATGATCGCAATAAAAACGAGGATAAAATATACCCAACCGAATATTTGATATTTTGTTATTGCAATCTTTCTCTCCGAATTTTGCATTAAGATTTATATATTGGATATTTGGTGTGCTTTAAAATTTGGATGCTTGCGGATATGAGTCTCAATTTGTGTCTTCGTCTGAAGCCCCGCATGCGGACCGACAAATTGAACCACATGACCGGCATTTATCGTACCCCAGATCATTGCCTCACTGATGGGTTTGCCATAATAAAGCGCTGCGGTAAAAGCCGTGGCGTATGCATCACCCGCACCAGTTGATTCAATTTTTGGTCCACCAAATTCTTCGATATACCAAATAGGACCTGAGCCATTGGACGCGTATGATCCATCTCGCCCGTCTGTGATGACCACATATCTTGCGCCTAGTTTGTGTAGACCTTTCAAAAGCGTTTGAATGCTTTTTGTCTGAACTTTTAGAATCAATTCCGCTTCCTCGCGATTTACAAACACAACTTCTGTCCGTTTATATAAATCACGGAGTTTAGTCGAATCCATGCGTAACTGAAAAGTGCCCGGATTGAAAGCAAGTTTGACCTTTGGTTGTTTGTGAAGAACTTGAGAAAGTTGTTTATGGAAACTTTCAGTCCCTGACGCCATAGAAGAAAAATAAACCCAATCTGTGTCCAGTTTGGCAGGTAGATTATATTCAAACTTATTATGTTTAATCAAAATAGTACGCTCGCCTTGGAACGACAACACTACATGAAAATTTGTCTGCGCTTTCTGATTAATGTTAATAAATTTAGTATCAATCTTTTCCTTTTTCAGCTCTGTTATAATCATCCGGCCATGCTCATCATTGCCAACTGCGGAAACAAAAGCTGTCTTTAAACCAAGGCGGCTTGATCCCACTGCGTTGTTTGTTGAATTTCCGGCGGGTAACATAGTCAAACGGTCGTAAGGAATTTTATCAGCAAAGGTAAAGCATAATTGGCAATTTGAATGATCCAGCGCGCAGTGCACAGAAGCCTCGTGCAATTCCAAGAAAGCGTCGATCGTGGTATCTCCTATAGAAACAATGTCATATCTTCTCATAGTTTTGGTTTCGGATTAGCCTTTTTAGTGTCTTAATTATACCAGGCTTTGTCATTTTTGTAAACAAAAATGCAAAAAGCCCCAGTTTTTAGCCGGAGCTTTTTTATCAGTTACCTATTGAACCGTTATTGTCAGCACTTTTGGAGGCAAAACTATTGCCGGCCCTTTTCCAACAGGAGGAACCTTGCTCACGTTGAGAGTAAAAATGTATTCCCCGGCAGTTTGAAAGGTAACAGTTTTGCTACCATTCAGCGCAACTGTTTGAGGAGTCGCTGATCCTTGCTGAAAGGTCACATTTGTAGCATTTTTAGTAGTCCAAGTAAATCTTACTGAGCCACCTTTTGCTACTGTAAACTTATTCGCTTCAAACGTAGCCTCAAGCATTGAAACAATTACGGTAATGCTTCCCGATCCAATAGTCTGCTCACTCTTATCCAAAGCGGTCAGCACATATGTGGTGGTTGAGGTTGGTTTAAGCGTCTTTGTGCCTTTGGCGGGCAAATTTCCGGTTACAGAAGTGAGGGTTACATGATCAGCGCCATCCGCATTCCAACTCAATGTTACTGGGCTACCAGAAACAATTGCTAGATCACTAGCGTTGAACACTAACGTCTGGACGGTGACAGCGATAAAAGCTTCTTTCTCAACTGAGCCCTTTTTTGCCAAAAGCCTGTAACTCAGTTGTCCAGCATCTACGGCCGTGTATCGTTTCGTCCCATCTTTTGGAAGACCCGATAAGATCGTAGTTGGAATCCCATCAACAACCTTTTGGATCACAACAGTATCGGCACCACTAGTAGCCCATGAGAAAACAATTACACCACCCTTAATATAAGAGGCTTTATCTGTTGTGAATGAATCAATTCTTACGGAACTATTAGTGATCGTAATATTGTTACCTGGATCCGTTGTCACAGTGACGTTTCCTTTCACTGCGCGCAATTCATATGTGACTGTATCAACCCCTTCAGGCAAAGTAACCACCTTACTGCCGCTGGCTGATTGCAATGTTATTGCTGATCCAACAGAAGGATAAATCTTCAATGAATCAAAACTACCATTAACCTTCCAAGAAAGTGTCGCCGTTTTCCCTAAAATTGTTGTTTTGTCAGCGCTGAACTTTTCTATTTCCAAATCAACAACCTTGACCGTTACGGTTTTAAATGCCGAGGTTCCGGTAGAAGTTACAAAACTTAACTTATATACTGTATCAACCGTGGGTCTAATTTCCTTTCGCCCTTGTGGCAGATGGACAGATCCAACCCCCTGGTCAATTGAGGCTGAAGTAACTTTAAACGTGTCCCATCTTAAAGTAGCGGCTTGCCCCTTTGTAATAGTAACTTCGGAAAGATAATTATCTGGCCCCTGGTTTTGCGTTACTTCAAAGATGGCATTCTGGTCACTGTAGATATTCACTGTTAACTTCTCTGTAGTAACCCCACCGCCTTTCAACTTGGCTGTTATATAAAAAGTGGTTGGTCGTTCCACTACAACTGTGCTATTCCCATTAGCCGACACTTCTTTTTTGGTCGGATTAAGGCTATTAAACAAAACTACCGCACCCGAGATGTCTGTCCTGGCATTTGGAACATTCCAGGACAAGGTGACTTTCTCACCTGAAAAAACCGCAGTTTTGCTGGCCGAAAAACTAATTCCCTGACCGGCGAAACTGGTCGTCAAGGCCAAATTGCCTCTGTTGAAAAGTGTTTGCGCACCTGCCACGACTATGGCCAGCACAAATACTCCAATAACGATCATTGAGACCTTTGACTTTAATAATTCTGTCATATTATTTTTTTGCCAAATTTCTTTGGCTTAATTAATTATATTGTTTAAAAATTAAATTTGCTGCCAAATTGTCCGATAAGCGGCAGTTCTTTGGTCTGACCATTGACCGCATTTATAATCCCCATAATCATCAGAACGAAACAGCCAAGCCACAATATCCAGCCTAAAAACCAGCCAAAGATAGGGACTGTGGATATCGCGAAAGCTATAATAAGGGCGATTAGTAAAACCAGACCCTGTCTGATATGGTACTTAACGAATGGGTCGTTTTTTACCATAAGCAGAGGAATTATGACTAAAATCCCAAAATAGGCTAAAACGGCCATGCCTGTATTATGCGAACCTGAACCGGGTTGTACTGGTGGCGTAGGGCTTTGATTCTGTGGTGTTTGTTGATTAATTTCTATGAATTCTATGAATTTTGTTAATTACTTATCTAATATAACACTTTTATTAATAAACGCCAATAAAGGCTTATTTTCTAGACACAACTTTTTTTACAGCCAAAATAATTGCTTTTTCATCCATCCCCCACTTGGCAATCAATTCGTTTGGCTCGCCGGATTCGCCGAATGAATCAGGCATACCGACAAATTCCTGCCTAACTGGAAACTCGCGAACTAAAACTTCTGCAATTGCCGACCCTAACCCTCCAGTAATCTGATGCTCCTCTGCTGTGACGATTTTTTTCGTCTTTTTCACAGATTCTAAAAGAGTGTTTTTGTCTAGTGGTTTGATGGTAGAAAAATTTATAACTTCGCATTCAATTTTTTTCTTCGCCAATTCTTCCGCAGCCTGCAGGGCATAATAAACTTGGGGCCCACAGGCAGCAATAGTCACATTTTTTCCTTTACGTAAAACCTCTGCTTGTCCAATTTTGAAATCTTTATTCTCCTCAGTAAATAGCGGTGTCTTTTCTCTAAAAAGTCTCAAATACACCGAGCCCTTATACTTAGCGGCGGCGATAGTGGCCGCTTTAGCCTGATTAGCATCAGCTGGAACCAAAACTATCATATTTGGCAACACGCGCATAATAGCAATGTCTTCCATGGCTTGATGAGTCGCACCATCCGGACCAACCGAAATTCCAGCGTGCGCTCCAACTATTTTGACATTATTTTTGGAATAGCAAACAGAAACCCTGATCTGATCCCAATTTCGTCCGGGGGAAAAGACCGCATAAGAAGAACAAAAAGGAATCAACCCCTCATGCGACATTCCCGCTGCAATACCAGCCATATTTTGTTCAGCTACACCCACTTGAATAAATCTATTCGGAAAATGATTGGCAAAACCCAGGCTTCTTGTAGATTCAGAAAGATCGCAAGTCAAAACCACGACTTTTGGATTTAATTTTCCCAAAACCAGCAACCCGTCTCCATAACCATCACGAATTGGTTTTAATTTTTCCTCGTGTATATCCATTTGTTTTGTGATTTTATTTAAATCTGTCCACATATTATTGATACGCCTTGAGAGTATGGACAATTTGATCAGCTTCTTCCCAACCGATTGCATAATCGTAATTATAGCGCGGCGGCAAAGCAAAAACATATTTACTATTCTCGGCTAATTTAACTGGCCCCACCGGCGCCGCGCTGACACTAATTTTATCTCCTAAAATAAGGTTCCATTGACTAAGTGTGAAAATCATAATCGGAATATCTTCGTAGGGGTTATTTTCCGTCCAGCTTGGATGCCTAAATATAATCTTTGGACCACGCTCAACGACAGTATTAAATCCAATAAGTTCCCCCGCCCATTCCTGGCTTAAAATAGTATAACCCCTCCAATCATCATTAAAATTCAAACTAAACCCATATTCTGTGTTAATATATGTTTTCCAGTCAGCAGTCTGATCAATATTAAGTTCAGGCGGACGCGACCCGACTTCCTTTTTCTGCATATATCTCACATAACCATAAAACACTCCGCCGAGAATCAATAAACCGACCAGAACAATAATGAAATTTTTCCAAATAGGCGACTCCTTGGGTCCCTCTAAATTTGGAGAACCATTTGGATTTGATGTTTGTTCCATATTATTTTAATCCTAAAAAATAATTATTATATTGATTTAATAAATTCTCTTCATTTAATTTCTAATAATTTTCTCTCCTCTGGGGATAAATTCAATAACTCTATTCGACTTGGATCAATCTCTCGCAATTGGCCATAAACTATATGTATTTGGTCTCGTAAGATTTTCAGATAATTCGGGTCGCTTTTTTCTCTTTTTGATAATTCCGCTTTGAAATCTGCGAGTAAATCTAAGATAATTCTTAAAAACTCTTCAGGTTTTGAGTTAAACTGTTTATCACGCAGACTGACCATTTCAAATTCACCTGGACTTAAAGTAGGCATAAATTATTTATTCGTGTTCACTCCTTATTCTGCCTCCTAAAGTTCTTAATTCTTTTAAAGCTTTCTGAGCCTGCTCTCTACTTGGTGGCATACCATGCCACTCGTAATGATTCTCCATAAAGTCCACTCCTTTCCCTGGAATGGTATGACAAATAATGACAGTAGGGTTTTCTGCTATAGCCTTAGCTTTATTGCAGGCGTCTACGATTTCTCGGATATTATGCCCATCTACCTCAAGCACTGTCCAACCAAAAGCTTTATACTTATCAGCTAACGGCTCAAGCGGCATCACATCTTCGGTAAACCCGTCAATCTGAATATTATTGCGGTCAATAAGTGCTGTTAAATTTCGTAAATTATTTTTACCCGCAAACATCACAGCCTCCCAAGTTTGACCCTCTTCATGCTCTCCGTCTGACAATATACAAAATACCCGCCAAGGCTGCAAATTAATTTTTAGTCCCGCATATGCCATACCTACGGCTTGCGACAACCCTTGCCCCAAAGGACCGGATGAATTTTCAAGCCCTGGCAAACCCAGATTATGCGGATGACCTTGTAGGCGAGAATTTAATTTACGCAAAGACGCCAATTCCGAATGCGGGAAGAAACCAGCATGAGCGAGCGTTGCATACAGCACAGGGCAAATATGTCCGGCTGACAGTACAACCCGGTCGCGATCCGGCAAAGCTGGATTCTTGGGATCATATTTTACCACATCACCAAAATATAAAGCAGTAAACACATCGGCCATACCCAAAGAACCGGCACTGTGTCCAGACCCTGCTGTGACCAGCATTTTGATAATATCCTGCCTTATCTCATTGGCGATAAATTCAAGTTTTTTATAATCCATTTATTCTATATCAATCATTAAAGTTTCAAAAGCAAGGCGAATGTCTTCTGAACGCCAAATGCCTGATCCCACAACCAAAACGTTTGCTCCGGCCTCGACACAACTGCGGGCGTTGCCGACCCTAATCCCACCATCAACGGAGATAATCAAATCTTGTTTCAACTTTCTTAGCTCCCTAATCTTATCTAATGTGTTTGATTCGAACGGTCTGCCTTGCGCTCCAGGATGGACGCTCATAACTTGGATTATGTTAACCATACGCAAGTAACCGCCGATTGTATGCACTTGGGTTTCCGGATTAATGGCAAGCCCGCAGTTCATCCTAAGCTTAGTAATGCGGTCCAAAAGCGGCACCAAAACGGTTCGTTCCGGCGTGGCTTCAAATTGTAATATTATCGTGCGGAAGCCTAATTCCGCTAAACTACTGATATACTCACCTGGGTTTGCGGCCATAACGTGCGCAATCAATTCGTACGGCGATTTGATAAATTGTAAATATTGAGGAATCAAAGTTTTATTCGGTAAAAAAATTCCGTCGATAAAATCAATGTGCAACCTGCGGAAATAATGCGATAAGGGCAACAGTTGCGCCATTTTATGCCGAAAGTCCGAAGGGTCGTTGGATAAAATTGACGGAACTATTTCAGCCATATATTTATAAATTCTGATCGATTTTTTTAACTTTTTGCAAACGCCTAGTGAACCGATGATCTTGCGCGTCAAATTTAGTATGCAAAAAAACCTGCACGACTTTTTTTGCCAAGTCAACAGTCAAATAATCAGCAGGCAAACATAAAATATTCGCGTCATCGTCATGTCTAGCTGCCTGAGCGCTTCTTTCATTCCAAGCCGTTGCCGCTCTTGAATGTCGGCATTTATTCGCGACTATACAGGCTCCTTGCCCGCTACGACAAACTAAGATTCCTAGACTACCTTGAGTTGTCCCGACTTTCTGACCAACTGCCCAAGCATAATCTGGATAATCATCTTCTGGGATAAAACTAAAAGCTCCCAAGTCTTCAAACTCAAAACCCCACTCTTTCAGCCAATCTTTCATTTCTTCTTTGAGTTTATATCCGCCATGGTCAGCTCCTAAATATATTTTCATATTATTTAAACATTATGTTTGCTCGCCTGATGATTAAATTCTTTTATCACTTCATAAAAATTATCAGGATCTAAACTAGCTCCGCCAACCAACGCCCCATCTATCTCTTGAAAAGACGCATAGTCATGAACGTTGTTTTTATTGACACTGCCACCGTATAACACTCTTACACTGACTGCCTTTGTTTTGCCAATTTTTTTTGCGATTAATGATCGTATATACTTTATCATCTGAGACGCAAACGCGCCGGTTTCTGGTTTCACATTTTTACTGGTGGAAATCGCGTAAGTTGGTTCATAGGCAAATATTATTTTGACTAGGTTATTATCGCTCACTTCCTTGGTGCAATTTTTAAATTGTTTCAAAATAATATTTTTGATATTCATTTTTGAAGCTAATTTGTCCCCACCCAAACACAAAATCGGATGAATTTTATGCTGAAAACAAAGGTCTAATTTTTTGACAACCATGTCATCGGTCTCACCTAGATACATCCTTCTCTCTGAGTGCCCTAAGATTGTATATTCAATTCTAAATTGCTTAATTTGACTGGCTGAAATTTCTCCTGTCAACGCTCCAGCATCAAAAAAAGATATATTTTGACTGCAAAGTCTAGAATAATGCTGAGAATGCGCAAACACAGGCAAAAAAACAATAGGCGGAGCGATCAAAACTTGAACATGATTAAATTTATGAAGCCTTATCTCAGTTGAATGAAAAAGCCTCCTTGCTTCAAGTAAAGTTTGCGGATTCATTTTCCAATTCGCCACAATAAGCTTCTTCATAACCTTAATTCTTAATTCTTGCTTCTTAATTCTAATTATATTGGTTGCCTTAACACGTCTGCCGCGGCTTCAGGCATGACAATATTCACGTACACATCAGAACCAAGTTCAAAACCGCCCCAAAAAGTCACGCGTGGTAAAATTTCCAAATGCCAATGATACGACCTGACATCATATTTTGTCACAGCAGTGTGCGATGCAGGGAGCGTGTGAATATAATAGTTATAAGACGGGTTATTTAATTTGAAAAATAATTTTCCCAAGACCTGCTTCAATACTCTTGCTAAGGATGCCCTTTGCTTATCTGTCACATCCATAAAACTTGGCTGATGAACCTTGGGAATAATTCTCATGGCATAAGGAACGCGAGAGGCAAAGGGGGCGAATACTAAGAAATCTTCATCATCTAAAATAATTCGCACTTGGTCTTGCAGTTCGCGCATGATCATTTCACAGTAAACACACGCGCCATTCTGCATATAGTAAGAATGGCAGGAATTTACCTCGCTATACAAATGTTCTGGAACAAAGGGAGTGGCAAAAATCTGAGAATGCGGATGCATAAGAGAGGCTCCGCCTTCCCGCCCGTGGTTTTGAATGACATGCACATACTGAACCTCTGGATGTTCAGACAGCGCCCTCATGCGCTCCTGATAAACCCATAAATTTAAATTCAAAATATCTTCCGGCAAAAACGCGGTAATCAAATCATGCGGCCTGGTAATGATGACCTCATGATCACCAATGCCTTCTCTAACAATATAAAAATCCGATTGCTGCCTGCCTCCCATATGACCAAGGGCTTCATACTTGTTTGGGATAACTCGAACTCTCCAGTACTTACCTTTGGGGTAAGATGCTAGTTCTTGATTATATTCTTCATTTCCCGGACAAAAAACGCACTTCTTATCAACTGAGGGTAAAGTTTTTGGATCAGGAGAAGACGACAAACGAGCAAGGTCTTCTGGACGCCCTCCACGATTCGGAGCGAAGAGTACCCAATGCCGACTGACTAGATCCTGTCTAAATTCACTCATTGTTTTTTTGTTTCGACAAATAATTTTCTAATAATAATTGAGCGGATAAACAGTCTTTATCGGCTCTGGCCTGTTTGGCATTTTTTTCCTGACTTTGCAATCTACTTAGGGCTTCCGCAGTGGAGAATCTTTCGTCAACTTCCACAATTTCTATACTAAGACTTTTTTTCAGCTGTTCAATAAATTTTCTAGCTTCTCTTGTCGAATCGCTATCTAAACTTTTCAAATTCCAAGGAACCCCGACAATTATTTTGTCTACTGAATTTTCTGTAATAATTTTTTCTAACTCCGGCAGCGCAGATTTTGATTCAAGAGGTTTTTCAAAAGCTGTGGCAATAATATTCAGTTCATCACTGATAGCTACGCCTATCCTTACACTCCCCCAATCAAGCGCCAAAATTCTGGTCATTTGCTCTCCCCTAAAGTCACTGTAATTTCTTTTTCAGACCCGTGGCTTAAAACTTTCATTTTAATTACATCCGAAGGGTTATAATTCTTAAGCATCCCAGCTAAACTATGATCCTGATCGATTTTATTGTCGTTGACTGACAAAATAATATCTCCCTCACGCAAACCGGCTTTATCCGCTGCTGAACCGACAATTACAGCAGGCGAGCTAGGCTTTCCGCCTGAAACGATCAACGCCCCATAATCCACAGTGAGTTTGTTTTCTTCTTTTATAGTTTCATTTACCAACACATAGCGGATACCTAAAAATGGCTTGGTAATTTTTCCGAACTTCTGAAAACTTTCGATATCTTTTTTGATATCATTGACCGGAATGGCAAAACCGAGTAATTGGCCCTGTGAATCTATAGCAGTGTTAATTCCAACCACAGACCCACCAATATCTAGAAGAGGGCCTCCGGAATTTCCGGGATTTATTGCTGCGTCAGTTTGTATCACGCCCTCAAGCTGTTCCGATCCGCTGCCGCCGGAAGCAATAATTGTCCGACCAATGCCTGAAACTACACCAGTTGTTATAGTGTTGCGATATTGGCCCAAAGAATTGCCTATAGCAATAACTTTTTGACCAATTTCAATTTTCGATGAATCACCTAAGGGCAAAACATCTAAACCTGTTGTTTCGATTTTTACTAGCGCAAGATCATTAATCGGATCTGTAGACAAAACCTTTGCCTCGTGCTTTTTTCCGTCATTAGTCAATACGGTGTATGTCGCTGTTTCGTCCTCTACAACATGTTTATTCGTAACAATTAATCCGTCTGATGAGATTATAAACCCACTGCCGCCGCCAACCTGTTGAATATTCGGAGTACTCGAATTATTATTTCCGCTGTCTCGGTTTTGGTAAAAAGGATCCAAGCCAAATTGCCAAAAATTAAAAGGGTCAGAAGAAAAACCCGGCACTTTATTTAAATCTTTGGAAATAATAATGGAAACTACAGCAGGACTTGCTCGCTTTACTACATCCACAACAGCTGACTCTTCATTAACTTGGATATTCTGCACGCCGCCTGTAATCGCGGAAGGACTTTGGTTTAATAGTGGTTGAATAAAGGTATTACCTAAAATAGAACCAAAAAAACCAAACACCATACTCAAAATAATCACCATAGAGATGGATTTACCACCAAGACCCGATTCATTAGGAAGGTGTGATGTCAGAGTAGCTTGAGATTGAAATTTTTCTTGATTTTGTTCGTTTTCTTGTTGTTTTAACATTTATTTATATTTTAACAGATTTATAATTCAATTTATTATAACATTTTTTTATAAAAAAACCAAATTAAATTTTTGTAATCAACTCATATCCAGTTTTAGTAACCATTACTGTGTGCTCTTTATGCGCGGCTAGCTTTTCATCTGAAGTTTCTATAGTCCAATTATCTGAAGCTAGATGAATTCTCCAGTCGCCTTCCACAACCATCGGCTCAATTGCTATAACCAAACCTTCAATCAGTTTTGTCCCCTTGCCCTGCTCGCCAAAACACGGAACTTCTGGATCTTCATGCACTGCCGCACCCACCCCATGCCCCACCAGCTCGCGAACCACGGCAAATCCAAATTCTTTCGCTGTAGATTCTGTAGCAAAACCGATATCACCGGTCGTGTTCCCTGCCTTTACTTGGGCAAGTGCGTTGTCTAGCGCTTGCTGGGTGGCAGTAATGATTTTTTGCGCTTTAGGAGATATTTTTCCAATTCCCACGGTAACCGCCATATCTGTGTACATTCCTTGATACTCCACACCCAAATCCAACCCGACAATATCGCCTTCCTTTAAAATTTTATCTTTCGTCGGCATTCCGTGCACAATTTCATGATTCACAGAAACACAAAGGCTGGCAGGAAAAGGCGGGTCGTCTTTCCGACCACGATAATTTTTAAATGACGGGGTTGCTCCACGTTTGATGATTTCTTTTTCTGCCAATTGATCTAGTTCCAAAGACGAGACGCCAATTTGAGCTCTTCGCGTCACAATATCTAAAACCTGCGCCAAAATTTTCCCGCTTTTGCGCAAAATTTCAAGTTGTTTGTCGTTTTTTATAATCATTAAGTTTGCTGATAATTTCTTTGTGAATGTTATTGACAGAATTCTCGCCTTTGATAAATTTTATTTTACGAAGCTTCTTGTAGTATTGAACGGTTTTTTTCACTTCAGTTTTAAAATATTGCAATCTCTTATTTATTAACTCCACACTAGTATCTTCCGGTCTAGCAGCTCTCAATTTCGACCGCTTGATGACTTCAGGCTTTGCCAATTGGATGTACAAGACAAAAAAATCTCTCCCAGCTTTTGTAAGTAACCTGACTAAAAATTTAGCTTCTCTTTCTAAACGCGCGGCACCGACAAATATTACGTTTTTTCCAAATATATCTTTCAGGCTGTCTCTTAAAAAAGGCAAGATTAATTTCGTAGGAGCGACTCCGCCTTGAATATAATGTTTAGCGTAATACTTGCGTAAATACTCGCCAGAGCGCGCTAGCCTAACATTGTATTTCTTAGACAGCAACAAAGCCTGAGTGTCTTTCCCAGACGCTGGATCTCCAAGTAATATTAAATCAAACCCTAATCTATGCTTCATAATAATTAAATATCTTAATATCACTCTTAGTAAATATCTATAAATATCATTCAGATACTTATAGGTACTTAGATATTAATTGACATTATTAAATTTCTAATTTCTTAATTATTTCTCTCTGCACATCCTCAATCGGCTGATCACCATTAATAATAATTAAATTTCCTACTTGCTCATAATAATCTTTAACCGGAGCGGTCTTTAAATGATATTCATCAAACCTTTTTCCTTGAACTTGAGGATCGTCATCTGCACGAACTACTAATTGCCCCCCGCATTTTCCACAAACACCGCTGTCATATTCTGGCATTCCAACTTTGTACATTTCCTGGCATTTGCTGCAAGTTTTTCGCCCAGTCAGTCTTTGCAGTAATTTTTCACGGTCAACAGTTAAAAACACCACTTTTAAATTCGTAATATTATTTTCTTGCATTATTTCTTCTAAAATCTTTACCTGTCCGATTGTTCGCGGGTAGCCATCTAGAATAACCCCGTTTTTTTCAACGCTTAACAATTTCTCCACAAAAACTTTGCGGATAATTTCATCAGTGACAATGATGCCGTTATCAATAGTATTTTTGATTTCTCGGCCTAAATCGGAATCTTCTTTGGCCTTTTCGCGCAAAATTTCACCCGTACTTAAATGAGCGTAGTTTAATTTATCAGCCAAAAGTTTGGATTGAGTGCCTTTGCCTGAACCAGGCGGACCTAAAACAATGAAAATATTTTTGATATTCATATACAAATATTATAGCAAAAAAATCAAATTGACTCGAGCCCTTAAGTTAAACTATAATTAAAGTCTAAGGAGGACACGATGAACACTGTATTTCGCTTAACTGTGGTGTGGCTTCTGTTTTTCCTGACCTTGGGGATGTGGATTGCTTGGATGTTTTCGTTGATGATCATCCTTCCAGCTGATGTCTTGCCCCGATTCATCCTTGGTGCGAAGACTCCGATATTTCACGCTATGGATCCTGCAGTACGCATGATCTTGGATACCGCGCCTCTGTGGCTACTCCTTGTCGGGCTTCCTATCTACTCTCTTTTCGTCCGCCTGAACCGCAGGTGGTATGGAAAGGTGAAGTACGTGGAGAACTCCGCATGGACATCTGTTGTCGAGACGCTGCAGCTGGTTCCTAAGGCGTAAGTTATCTATCTTTACGTCTTTTTTTTATTACCAAAATTCTAGTGAATGTTAAATTAAAACCCAAAAATCTCTTATAGGACCATTCGTACGAACCTACCTATAAAAATGGTTAGATTAAGGTCAAAAAATGCCTAATGATTGGATGCGTAGATTGGTTTAAACTATAAATTACTGACAAATATCGGTATTCCCTATCGATAATATCCAACTGCCGCAAAACTGTTAAGTGTTTCGAAGTCGACCGGAAAGACAGTTTGAGGTGCTCTGATATTTCAGTCACTGAGGCTTCTTTCTTAGTTTTTAGAAATTTTATAATCGCCAATCTTCTACGGTTGCCAAGAGCTTTATAAATTTTTTCTAACTCTTTCATATATTAATTATTTCCCAGTTTTTCTTTAGAATCACTTATTGTCGTAGGATGATTCGTACGAATCGTCCTACGGCTTTGATAAGAGAATGGAGTTGATTGCATAACGATTTTTGTGGATTTTTTTATTAAGGCGTGATTTCGATTGAAAAACTTAAAACGTCCCCAGCTTTGATATTCTCTTGTTTTCGCACCAAGGCTTTGAGCGGTAAAATGTAAGCCTTTTGCTTGCTGTCAAAAAAAACCGAAGTTTTCCATTTAGTTTTACTTGCCCGACGAAGCCTTGGCGAAGTCGGGCCGATACTGACCACTGCTGGCAATGATCTCCACCCGCGGTGGAGGTTTCCAAATAGTTGTTTGATTTTTCTTGATTGCTCTATTGGAAGCGTCACCATATACCAAGTAGCCAAGCCCGGCCAGATCCATACTTTTGATTTAAACTTAAACACTATCTTGATCATGTTTTAATGTAAAATTATACTATTCGCCTATTCCCGCCTATACTAAAACTTCGGCGGGCATGCGCGCGAATTAGAGAAAGGTTAAAAGTGCGTTATAGGACCACCTGCCTACCGCAGGCAGGTTCGTACGAATTAGACTAGGGTTAGAAATTGTTTTACGATCGGATGAGTTGGCTGGCTCAAGCTGTAAATAACTAATAAACTTCTCTGCTCTTTATCAACTATGTCTAATTGCCTCAATACCGCCAAGTGTTTGGAAGTGGATCGAAATGACAACTTTAAATATTTAGTTATTTCTGAAACCGAGGCTTCCCTCTGGTTTTCCAAAAATTTTATAATCGCAAGTCTTCTGCGGTTGCCCAGCGCCTTATAAATTTTCTCTAACTCTTTCATAAGGCAATTATACTACTTATTTATTATTTTTTCTCTTATAGGACCATTCGTACGAATAAGCCCATGGATCTGCGGGTCAAGACCACCTCAACCTCTGCCCCTATTTTTATCTCATCCCTATTTTGTCCATTCATAAATTTATTTAATCACGTAAGTATATACGTAATTATCCCCCTCCGCGCCTCTCTTCCTTTTTGCCCGCCCGCTTGGGCTTCGCCCCCAAAACTTTTCGGCGGGACGGCGGGACTATTTAATATGAAACCTCTCTTAATTTATTGGATTAGAGTTTAAATTCATCATTTGGTTATAGTGTGCCTCATACCCTGAATCTTTAAATATTTTTCTAAATGCTTCTTTAAAAATTTGAGGGTCGATTTCTTTAGAATCAGAAATGTTTATTGGATCAGAATGTGATTCTTTGTTTATATATCTTATGAAAAAATTATTTTTTTCATCTTTTTCCAATTCTTTCGTAAGTTCGTTAAAATCATTTTTTTCTATAAAGCCAAAAAATCTTTCAAGGATATTTCTCATAGCATTTGCCAATATTACTTCAGTTGCCTTACCTTCGTCATAATCTTTCAATATTTGCCAGTATGATTGATATTCGTTTTGAATATCTTTCCGATTCATTTCCGATAATTGTGAAAAACTAGATCTGCAAAGCCTAAAAAGCTTTGCGTTAGTATCTTTCTGCTTATGAAGTAGTTCATGAAAAAAATATAGATTGTGAGTTAAAATAAATACCTGTTTATAATTATCATTAAAGAAATTTTTTCTTATAAGTTGTGCGATGTTAAAAACATACATATGTGACAAGCTAGAAATTGGATCATCAATAACAACTATTTTTTCAGTTACTACCTCATCGTCATTTTCCTTGCCTTTACATAATTCCAAAAAATACAGAAAACTAATGACTGTTTTTTCACCTTCGCTCAATGTTTCGAATTTAGCTATATCCTCGTTTGGTCTTTTTAATTTGTAGGACTTTTCGCCAGCAGGAACAATAGAAAATCCGTCTAGCCCAAAAAAAATCAACTCGCTATTTATGGCGTCAATAGCGTCTTGAATATTTACCATTTCTTTTTGTTCGTCTTGAATTATTTTTTTCTGCTCATCAATTTTTCCATTAAATTCTGAAATTTTAGTTTCAATTTCTGATTTTTCTGTTTTAAGTTTGCTGTTCTGTATTATGTGATTTTCTATTGTTTGGTCATAATCCCACCTCATAGTTTCCCAAAACTCTTTGACTATTTGCTCTTTTGTTTTCTGTTTATTCTTTATTTTTTCGTTATGAGTCTTAATTTCATCAATAATTGTATCTAAAAAATCGTTTAAAGCATTTTGCTCAAAAATACTCGATTCAAGATCGATAACTATGTTCGGGTGTTTAATTTTATTAGAAATCTTTGACCAATTACCGCTTACTTTATCAATGAAATTTTTAAATAAGAGTTTGAAATCCTTTTCTTTACTATTTATAAAATCTATCTTTAATAATTCGGTCTCTAAATTTTTTACTGCTTGATATTCTTTCCAATATTCTTTATCAAAATTTTCTAACGATGTAATTTTATTTTGATAAGTTTCGTCAAAATAATCTTGGATTTCTTGGTGCAGTTCTTTAGTAATAGTTTTTTGCTGACAAAAAGGACAGGTTTCATTTTCTTCTTTTGGCTCATTTAAAAATTCTTTTCCTTTCTTTACCCAATCAGAAATATTTAATTTGTTTATGAGTTCCGCGACTTGTGAATTTTCATTGCCTATAATTACTTCTTTGAAAATCTCTTGATTTTCTACATTCCAAAAATCATAATTTACCTTTTTAACAAGAGTTTCATCGTAAGATTTGGCATTTTCTCCTTGAGTTGCTTCCGCCTCTTTTTTCAAAACCTCGATTGATTTGTTTGGCTTATTATCTGGTTTTTTAAATTTGGAAATATAATCAAACAAGGATTTTTTACTTCCAATCCTTCCGTCTAAACAAAATTCCAAAATTCTATCGCCGCCATAATAGTCATTTTTAATTTTCCATGTTTTTTCTTCCGAGCTGGTTTGTAGACTATTTATATCTTCTTGTTTTTTCTCTAAATCAAATTGAGATCCAGTTTTCAGTTCATCGTTTTTAATTTGATTTTTTAGTTTATTGATCTCTTGAGTGGCTATATCTATTTTTTCTTTAGCTGTTTTGTTTTCCGACTTTAAACTAAAAATACCCCTCTGTGTATCCTGATAAAAATTATCACTAACAAATTTTTGATTGTAAACTAATATTTTTTCATTATTTAATCCAGAAATTGAGCAACAAGAAAAACATGCATTACTTTGATCTTGAAGGTAATTCGAGAGCGTTGTTTTCCCCGTTCCATTCAATCCGTAAACGAGATTGATTTTTTTGTCAGTCTCTAAAACTGCGGGTGTTTCGCCATAACTTGCGATATTTTTTATTGAAATTTTACTGATCATATCTATATTTCGCTTAAAACATCAGAAATTTTTTGTTCGTAGATTTCAATCAATTGCTTGTTTGCTTTGATTATTTGCTGTTCTTTTTCTGCCTCTATAATAAAACGCTTTTGAATATCAAGAGAAATAATCGGAATTATAATTTTTTTGATAGCGTTGGCGTTGAATTGTGGTTGTCCACCACCAGTCATTAATTTTTTTGCTTGGTTCCAATATTCATCGGTCTGGGAAAACAGCCAGTAAAAATCTCCTAGTATTTTCTCTTTATCAAAATCCAATTTTATCAAGTAAGAGGCAAAAACGGCAGGGTAAGATTCTTTAAATACTGCTGTTTTGCCATAAGTCGCCCCTGTTCTAGCAACAATCAAATCATCTTTTTCCAAGAGATATTTTTTCGCCTCGTTGGTTAAATTTATATATTTTTGATCCTTGTCTTTAATCATTCCATTTTCATCAATATCGGTGATTCTTATAAATCTTGCGTCGCCCGTGTTTTTCGCTGTATCGGTAAAGCCATACTCCAAATTGCAAACACTTTCTAACTCTACCCATTCAACGCCTTCTAACTTTCTAAGTAATTGACCAAAATACCGTCTCTCTCTCTCTAGATTTTGAATAATGGCTTTGGCGTGGTCTATGGCATTTTGTTTGACTTCAATCTGCTCAATGATTTCTTTTTGAATTTCAATCGGTGGAAGCGGAATCATTAAATCTTTGAACCTATTCACATCAAGATTTTTTTGGGCATTTCCTCTTGAGCAATTGTAAATAACCGATTGCTTTGACAAAAAATATCTGTCTATGAAGCCCTTCAACACTTCTTTTTGTTTTTCTGGCTTTATTGTATATGTAAAACCAGAATCAAGCATAAAAAATTTGCCTGCAACAAACCTAACGCAAAGCTCTGACATGGCAAATCGAGAAATTATCATTTCATTCTCTCGATTATATTCATCTGTCCGAAAACTTTCTCCACCACCACCATAAACAGGATATTTTGAACCAAAATCATTCTTTTTTGTAATTCTTGTGCCAAAATTTAGATCTATAATTTCACTCACTCTGGCGTTTTGCCATTTTTGACTTACTTGCTCAACTTCTTTTTTGTATCTTTCGCCAGTTAAATTATAGTCGCCAGTTTTAGCGATTTTTTCTTTCGCAATAACATCAGCAATTTGTTTTTCGTTTTTATCCAGTTTAAAATCTTTGCCGTTTTTCAACGCAGATTTATATCTTTTGATAATTCCCAAAGCCAAGGGCAAATCATTTTTATCAATTACTCGTCTTTGCGCGCCAAGATCAAAACCGTCATTGCTGATTTTCACAAATAAAACATCTTTGGTTTTTTTGACCAGTTCTTTGTCAAAAATCAAAACACCAGTTTTGACATTTCCTTTTCCGCCCGGCTTGATAAAAATACCTTGAGGCAAACTCACGACGGCAATCAAACAACTTTCCACTAATTTTTTTCGCAAATTCTTGTATGCAACTTGATTATTGAAAATAATCCCTTCGGGGATAATCACGCCCGCCTTGCCGTTTAGATTCAAATGGTCGGCAATATAATCAACAAAAAGGACTTCCGATCGGTTCGCTTGAATACTAAAACGCTTGTGCGGACGAATTCCGCCCTTTGGTGTCATAAATGGCGGATTGGCGAGAATCACATCAAAAGTTTCGTCCCACCTGTCCTCATAAGTGAGCGTGTCGTATTCAAAAATTTTCGGTTCAGGAAAATTGTGCAAATACATATTTACCGTAGCAATCCGCACCATTCCTGGATCAATATCGTAGCCGACAAAATGATTCATCAAATTTTTCTTTTCGTCTGGAGTAAGCGGTTTTTCTGTTTTTTCGAGATCATCTAACCCGTCATGCTGTTTTAAAATATGTTTGTAAGCAGAAATCAAGAAGCCAGCCGTTCCGCAGGCAGGATCGCAAACTGTATCACCTTTTTTTGGATCAACCGCTGTTGCTATAAAATCAATAATTTGGCGAGGCGTGCGAAATTGTCCCGCTTCGCCAGATGTGCCAATAACATTAAGCAGGTATTCATAAGAGTCGCCCAAATCTTCGCTGTGATCAAAATTAAAGCCATTTATCTCTTTCAAAAAAAGAGTGAGGGTTTGCGGATCACGATAGGGTGGCAATGATTTATCGCCGAAAATATCTCTAAAAATTTGTGGCATGTGCTGATTGCGACCAAGACTGCTCACTGCTTCAAAATACAGGTTCAAGCGTTCATGCCCACCAAGTTTTACATCCATCAATTTTGTCCACGAATATTTTTCGTAGCCATTTGTAAAATACCTTGCCTTACCGCCAAGCTCTTGAGCTTCCTTGTCCATATCATCCATAAATTTATAGATGAGAGCAGTCGTGATTTGCTCAACCTGTGCTTTTGGATCAGGAACTTTGCCGACAAGGATATTGCGGGCAGAGTCAATTTTTCGTTTTGTATCTTGATTAAGCATAATTTTTACATGAAAGCGTTAATAGCTACATAATCCTTTACATATTCAGGGACGACTTCACGATATCCATTCAGATCTCGAAAATCTTTCATCGTAACTTTTGGATTGGTTGCAAAACGCCCATATTCTTTGGAATCTATAATGTCGCGAATTTCTGAATCCGTAACATACGCCTTCAGATAATTTTTGATATGGGGAACATATTTGCTTTCGGGTTTGTAGATTGAAATAAACTTTTCGCATTCTTCTTCCAATTTTTCGTCTTTGGATTTGAAAACATCAATCAAGCCGAAAGCTCGTTCCAAAAATTCACGCCAAGAGATTCGACGATCAAGATTTTCACTCTTGCGAATTTTTTCGAGATTCAAGAATAATTGCGGTTTATCTTCGTATTTGTCCCGCATTATTTGCACCGCTTTATCCCACTGCTCGCTTTCAACGGCAGACTTCACTTCGGGGTCATTTTGTAATTCTTCGCGGGCTTTTTCAAAAAGTTTGCGATCAACTTTCATTCCTTCAATTCCAACAGGTGTTTCTGTAAGCGTTTTTACTTTGTCAGGATTGAAAGTTTCGAATTCATCAATATCAACGCCGACCGGTCCTTCTCCGCCAGTTCCTTTTTGCTTGATTGGTAATTGCAAAACCTCGTCATAATCAAATTTTTCCTCAAAGTATTCGCAGTTTGCAAAGAAGTCGAAAAATTTGAAATGGTCTTTTGGCTTTTTGTGCTTTTCGCCATATTCGTCGGTATATTCAAAAGTGAATTTTCTTGTTCCTCGTCCTTTGATCTGAATAAAATCAGTCGGCGAAAAGACGGGACGCATAAGCGCAAGATTCAAAATATCTTGGCAATCATAGCCAGTCGTCATCATTCCGACAGTTACACAAATTCTCGTTTTGCTTGATTTGTAATTCTCTAAAAATTTTGTGTGTCCGCTTAAATTGTTATTTGCAAAATTGATCGTGAATTGCTGGCTATCGGCAATGTTTGAAGTTATTTGCACGGCAAAATCAGAATTGTATTTGTCGGGCCAAAGTTGGCTCGCCATTTGATTGAGTGTTTGAGTAATTTTTGAAGCGTGTTTTTGGCTCACGCAAAATATAATACTCTTGCCGATTTCACCGCTTATCGGGTCTTTGAAAGCATTTTCAATAAATGTCTGGCAAAAAACACGATTGGTTTTTTCGGAAAAGAATTTCTTTTCAAAATCTTTTTGGAAAAATGTTTCTTCGCTTTCGCCACCTTCTTCATCTTCAACCATAACAGCATAGCCTTTTTCTGAAAGCAATCCTGTTGTGATGTCTGTTCGAGCGTCCGAAACAATAGGATTGATCAAAAATCCTTCTTTTACGCCGTCTAGCAAACTAAAACGAAAAGTTGGCTCGCCGTTTTTACAGCCGAAAGTTGTGTAAGTATCCAAGAGTTGCCGTCTTTCCCAAGCTCGCGGGTCTTTTTGTGATAATTTTTGTGGATCAACATTTTTCAAATAATCTTTTGGCGTTGCGGTTAAGCCCAATTTGTAGCCGATAAAATATTCGAAAACCGCTCGTGAGTTTCCGCCGATTGCTCGGTGTGATTCATCGGCAATAACTAAATCAAAATCAGTCGGTGAAAATAATTTTTTGTATTTATCTTGCGATGAAAGGCTTTGAACTGTTGTAATGACCACTTCTGCCTTTTTCCAGTCATCACGATTTTGTTTGTAAATAACAGAGGAAAAATCATTGCTCAAATAGCGGACAAAGTTTTTATGTGCTTGATCTTCCAATTCCAAACGATCAACCAAAAACAAAATTCTTTTGGCGTTTCCCGTTCTTAAAAATAGTTTGATGATTGCGGCGGAAATAAGCGTTTTTCCTGTTCCTGTCGCCATTTCAAAAAGAAAACGATCATTGCCAGCTTCGGCGGATTTCTGCAAAGCGTGAACTGCTTTGAGTTGATAAGGGCGTAAAATTCGCAAATTTTCGTCCCAAAAATATTGTTCTCGTGTTTCTTTATTGAGATAGCGAGGATCATCTTTGAAATTTGGATTTTGCGTAAATGCAATATAATCTTCTTTGACTTCTTCATCTGCTAAACGCTGATTGTCGGGTTTGAAATCTTGCCTGTGCTTCAAAGATTCTTGCGTTGGAAATTCGGTGATAATTTCGGGATCACCCCTTTCCAAATCCCAGAAATAATGAAGATTGCCGTTTGAGAGAATAACAAAGCGGGCATTTTCGATATGGGCATATTTTCTCGCTTGTTCTTTTCCGTCTAGTGGGTTTTTATTTTCTTTTTTGGCTTCCAAAATAACGAGCGGGAAACCTTTTTCATCAAGCAGTAAAAAATCAATAAATCCGTTTTTTGTAGATTCAAAATCTTCGCCAAAAGCGTCAATATCCTTTTGGGTAAGTTTTACATTTGGCTCAAGCGAAATACTTGCTTGTCCTTTTTCATTATCAAAAAATCTCCAGCCCGCTTGTTCGAGCAGTTTATTTATTTTGATTCGTGCTTTTGCTTCCTTGTCTTTCACTTTTTCAATACTTAATTACTATCACATAACAATAATCCTATCTCTTATTTCTAAAATCCCTTATTACTAGTCCGCCGTTGATTTTCTTGACCACTACCCTTTGCTTCTCGCGCCAAGCCAACCCACTCACCAATTCTATTGGCAAGGTTAATCCCAAAGACGTCTTGCCCATCTTCTGAAGTTTCCTGATATTCTTTTCGCTTTGTTTTCTTATGCTCATGTATTTGACCTCCCCTTGCATCCCCTCCTTAAAAGGAAGGGGGAAAAAGTTAGTATTTAAATACGTATTTAGGTTAGTATTAAGGAAATAGTTCTCGACAGGCTCGAACAATAAGGGCTAGATTGCTTCGCTACACTCCTCGCAATGACAGTTGTATCTTTATTACTTTGATTTTGCCTGATAAAAAATATCAATAACACCAAACAAAGCTCCAAGTCCGAGAAACGAATACCCAATCGCTTGATTATCGCCAAAAATTAATCCGCCCATAATAAAGGCAAAAGCCAATATTGTTAATCTGGAAAGCGGTTTCTGTTGACCCTTTTTCCAATTATAAATCGCAACAATTGCCAAAATTACAATTGCGATTGCAATATATATATTTTGCATAAAGTTTTGTATTAATACTGTCCTTGTCTTTATTGTGCCACTTTTTAAGAAGAAATGCAATTGAAAAAGTAGTAAAAAAAGAGGCTAGCAAGTGAGAACTTGCTAGCCTTAAAACCTCGCGCTTTACTTACGCGCGCGCCTTGGTCACGCCTTGGCAGATCAGTCGGTAGTAGCCCAACAGCTCTCCAAGCTGCCGCCTCTGCCACTGATCAAGCCCCTCCTGCTTGGAGAAGCTTTCCAGCCACCATGCCACAGGCCTGCCTGCTTGCAGGTCTCGGCGCAGAGTCCCGTTTCCCGGATCCAAACGGCTGACTCTTTCTGTGAACTCCACAGGATATGCAAGTCTGGGCTTACGCCGAGACCTGCCCGGAAACTCATGCAGTTTGCCTTCCAGGAACGAGAGGAACTGCAAGCCGCGTCTCCGATACCGATCAGCCCGCACGTTGTCGTTGCGCCGTCTGGCTCGCAGTTCGAGCTTTTCGTAGCGGCGGATTAGAAAGCGGGCGGCTTCCTGATCATTCAGTCTGCGCAATTGTTCCAGTCCGTGCATGTCTGCCTCCTTACTCTTTGGGCTCCAAGGTGACCACGACGCGATGTTTGGGTGCGGGAACGACGATCCGCCCTTCGGGCACGAAGAGCCGCACGCAGCGCCCGGCATACCACGCTCCTTGCGGGTACTCGGCTGGCTTGCCTGACCTTTTGGCTTCCAGAAACTGGGCAAGTTCAGCGGCATGCTCGGCATAGCGATCCGCTTGCAGTCGAAATTCCTCAGTGAGGAGTTCGAACCGCTGGCGCGCCTGCTCGGCACTGTGGATGACGTCCTGGGCTTGGATGGTTGCTAGGTCTCGCATGAGTGTCCTCCTTAACCCCGACCTTACTCGGGGTGATTTGTCCGTACGGACAAATCAAAAAGCCTCTTTCGGGATGAAAGAGGCTTGATTAGGTACAAATTTATATTCTGCTCAAACAGGCCTCTTACATCTGGAAGAGGACATCATTTCGCTGGATTGAATAAAACGTATAGTTAACATGAATATATATTATTTTATATCTTTATTAAAGTCAAGCAGGAAGTTCTCGACTCGGCTAAAGCCTCACTTCGAACAATAATAGGATGATTACAAAAGGCGGAGCGCATCGCCTTGCCTATTATTCTTCGAAGCGAACGAAGTGAGTCGAGAAGTATAATAATATGCAGTTCTTGACTTCACCCCGTCAGACGCCCTCGTCTGACGTTTTTTTTATTTGACTATAGACCTTACAAATCCTATACTATTTACAGTCTTTGGGGGTCATCCCCCCTGAAGGTGTCCACATGAACGCAAATCATGTGAAAGCATATTTCAATAATCAATCACTGATGATTGAAATGGCAATAAAAGAAATTTTGGATGCGAATTCCTATCGTAATTTTCTGGTAGGAGCAAGCGAACTGATATTCCATAACGGGATCTATCAGGTGTTCTCTGGACACAACATTAAACTGTCTAAGGGATTTCCCAAACACTGTGCAGAAAAAGACGCATTAATCAAAGCCTGTGATCATCACTTTTTTGGTGAACTAGTCGCAGTCGTAGTCGCTTCAGACGAGAGACAAAGAGATGAATTGAGTGGCAAGAACCCCTCAACTTTACACCCTTGCCCTACTTGTCGCGCGATGTTTGGGGATCTAAAAGATCATGTCACTAGAGGTACAATCTTCTACATGACTGATCTTGCCCAGATAAATACACAAGAATACAGCTTTGAAGAGCTCGTGGAATATCACAATGACGATCGCATAAAACTATAATCCAAGGAGGATTACAAAATACAATACATCGGAAATTTTGGTCACCCTTATTTCCTGATAATTGTAGAGCACAATAGCGCAGGAAATATAGGGCCAACTCGATCCGCGAGCATCAGGCCCTTTCAATTTGGAAAAAATATAATGATTCATACCTCACCCGCCTGCATCGCCTTGCAAAGCATGGCGGGCAGGCCTAACCTCTCCTATCTTAGGAGAGGAAAAATTGCAAAAGGCGGCGCAGTGCGCCGCCTTTTCTTGTTTCTTATTATCTACCCTTCGACAAGCTCAGGGTAACCCCGCCGCTGGCGGGATTAAAAATCTTCGTAATCTCGCATGACCATCTGAGACTGGACTTGCTTCATGATTTCAATAACCACAGACACAACGATTAGCAAGGCTGTACCGCCGATAGTTAAAGATTGCGTGTTTGTGAAATACTGCATGATGTTTGGCAAAACCGCAATCAATCCTAAAAACAAAGCGCCAACCAAAGTAATGCGGTTTAGGACTTTATACAAAAACTCTGCAGTCTGTCTGCCTGGTCGCAGTCCGGGGATGAATCCGCCTTGCTTTTGGATGTTTTCCGAAATTTCTTCAGGGTTGAAAACTATTGCAGTATAGAAATAAGTAAATGCCACCACTAAAATAAAATACATAATTCCTTCATAAGTCGGGTTGGCAAAAAAATTGCTCACAGATTTGGCAAAATTCGCCACCGCTGAAGTCTTGGCATGCGAGAAAAAGTTTGCCAAAAGTCCTGGCATCAAAAGAATGGAGATGGCAAAAATGATCGGGATCACGCCAGCCTGGTTGATACGGAGCGGAAGGTGCGTATTGACTCCCCCGTATAACTTATTTCCCCTAACTCTTTTCGCGTATGACACAGGAATATTTCGCTGGGCTTCTGTAATCATAACCACGCCTGCGATAACCACACAAGCAACTACAGCGTAAGTTAAAATCTTAACCAATCCTTCAGAAGTTAATCTGCTTCCCGAGTCAGTAACAGACAGCCAAACTTGCTGAATGGACGCGGGAACTCGAGCCACGATACCAGCAAAGATGATCATGGAAATACCATTGCCCACTTTAAACTCGCTGATAATTTCTCCAATCCACAAAAGCAACATACTGCCAGCTGTAATAGAAAGAAGTGTTACGAACCAGTTAAATGGCGTAAGATCAAGAATGACTGTACTGCCTGTTGAGCGAGCGAGCAAAGTAATGGTGCCGTAAGCCTGAATCGGAGTCAAAAGCACAGTCAAATACCGCATATATTGGTTAATCTTCATTCTACCGGCTTCCCCGCCCTCTTTCTGCAGTTCAGCAAGCTTAGGGATGATAACAGTCAAAAGCTGAATGATAATTGAAGCGGTAATGTAAGGACCCACGCCAAGCATAGCCACAGAAAAGTTAGACAGACCACCGCCTGAAAATATATCAAACAACCCGAACAACTGATTATTGCTAAGAAGTTGCTTGAACCCGGAAAGCTCAATTCCAGGGATTGGAATGTGCGCCAAAATCCGGGTGGCAACAAGCAGCAGCGCCACAATGATAATATTGTTTCGAAGATCTTTAACTTTCCAAAGTTGTGATATTTTTGACATGGGGTTAGAATTTTGAATGTCGAATTTTGAATTTTGATTCAAACTCGAATATTTGAATAATAAATATTGACTCGAAATTCCTGCCTACCGCAGGCAGGCGAAATTAATTATTCAATATTGACCACTTTCCCGCCGGCTTTAGTAATTTTTTCTGCAGCCGCCTTTGAAACCAAAACCTTTTCAAATGTTAAGCCTTTTTTGATTTCCCCTACTGATAAAATTTTCACTTTGGCCGTACTATTTCTGATCAGACCGTGGTTGAACAAAGTTTTTGGATTGACGGCTTCATTGCCACTGTAAAAAGTTTCTAAATTTTTAAAATTAATAGCAACAGCTTTTTCGTTTAAACTTTTAAAGCCCCGCTTTTTTGGAATTTGGCGCTGGAGAGGCATGCGACCACCTTCAAAACCGACTGGAATCTTTCCGCCGCTGCGGGCTTTTTGCCCTTTTGCTCCTCGACCGGAATATGTGCCGTGCCCAGAACCAACTCCGCGACCGACAACCTTCCTGCGCTGATGTGAGGCTTTGCTATGAGGTTTAAGATTATGAAGTTCCAACATATTATTTATTACCTTTCAACTTATTAAACTCTTCTCTGCTTCGAAGTTTGGAAAGCGCTAAATAGGTCGCTGTGACATTATTGACCTTGTTTGAAGAACCAAGCATCTTAGACAGCACATTTTTCACGCCGGATAAATCCAGTACCGAACGGATAGCTCCTCCGGCAATAACACCGGTTCCAGGCATAGCAGGCTTAAGAAAAACAACAGAAGACTTGTATTTAAACTTTATCTCGTGCGGGATCGTATCTCTGATGATCGGAACTGTTCTGACATTCTTCTTGGCGGCAATAGAGGCTTTGCTTACGGCTTCAGAGACGTCAGTGCCTTTTCTCAGACCCATACCGACTCGACCCTTGCGGTCACCGACTACGACAAGCGCGCGAAAACGCATGCGCTTTCCGCCAGCGACAACGCGGGTAACCCGCTTAATCTCCACAATTTTCTGGTCAAACTCCTGCTTTATAGCCTCATGTGACCTGCCTTTGTACTGTCTTTTTATCATATGACTAATCTCTTAATAAATTAAAATTCTAAGCCAGCTTCACGCGCTGCATCTGCTAAATTTTTAATCCGACCATGATACTTAAATCCCCCTCGGTCAAAAACTACTTTCGTAATGCCGACGGCTTTAGCTTTTTCCGCGATCAATTTACCAACCTCTGACGACTGATCAACTTTTTTGCCTGACGCTTTCACCTGTTTGGTGGACGCGGAAGCCAAGGTCACGCCTCTGGTATCATCAATCACTTGGACGTAAATGTTGGAAAGCGAACGGAAAACACAAAGCCTCGGACGCTCGGCCGTGCCTACAATCCTTGCTCTGACTCGGTGATGTCTGGCTATTCTTGAATCTCTTTTAGAATTCTTCATATATATAAATCCTGTCTAATTATTTACCGCCTCCGACAGCTTTGACAACTTTGCCGGCTTTGCGTCTAATAACTTCATCTTGATATTTAATGCCCTTGCCTTTGTATGGCTCTGGTTTACGTTGCTGTCGGACGACCGCGGCGAATTGACCGACAAGTTGTTTGTCGGGACCTGTGATGGTAATTTGGTTCTTATCAACTTTCACTTCTAACGTCTTTGGAATTTCCAATTCAATCGGATGAGAATATCCTAAATTCAAAACCAGTTTTTGCCCATTGACCGCGGCTTTGTACCCGATGCCGTTAACTTCCAAAATTTTGCTAAACCCAGTGGTTACGCCGACAATCAAATTATTCACAAGCGAGCGGAACAAACCCCACAAGGCTTTCTGTAATTTATTGTTTTGGTTAGGAACTGTGACTAAAAGTTCTGTGTCTGTTTTCTCAATCTTAACAAGCGGATGCAAATCCAAAGACAGTTCGCCTTTCGGTCCTTTGACTTTGATGAACTTGTCCGTAATATCGACGGCCACTCCGGCTAAAATTGTGATGGGTTTTTTACCAATTCTGCTCATATATATTCTTATTATTTTCTAATTCTAAATTCCAAATTCTAACTTCTAAATTCTATTTATTACCAAATCTGACAAATTATTTCTCCGCCGACTCGCTTGCTTCGAGCGTTTTTATCTGACATCAATCCTTGCGGCGTAGAAAGAATAGTTATGCCCATACCGCCGCGAACTTTTGGAATCTTATCAATGCGCGAGTAGATGCGCTGACCGGGTTTGCTGACTCGCTTAATGCCTGTAATAACCGGATCCCCAACAGAAGAATATTTCAATGAAATAATGATATTCTTAACACTACCCTCTTCCTTAAGCTTGGCGCTAGAAACCCAACCCTCTTCTACCAAAAGTTTGGCAAGACTGTTTTTAAAATTGGAATACGGAATAAGGACTTCCGCTTTCTTCGCCATAATAGCGTTTCGGATTCGAGTTAACATGTCTGAAATTGTATCGTTCATTGACATAAATCTTGTGGTTCTTCTTAAAAAATATTAATTACCAAGATGATTTGGATACTCCGGGGATTTCTCCATTTGAAGCTAGTTCCCTGAAACAAATTCTGCACAAATCAAATTCACGCATATAGCCGCCTTTTCTACCACAACGCCAACATCTCCGAACCACGCGAGTGGAAAATTTCGGATTGGTTCTTGATCTTGCTGATTTTATATACTGTGCTTTGGTAGACATAAGTTAGAGTGAATAATGAATTTCGAATTTAGAATTTCGATTAAATATTAATTAATTTTTTGGAACGGCATTCCAAGCGCCTTAAGTAATTCGTAGGCTGCTTTATCGTTTCCGGCGCTGGTCTGGATATTTACTTCAAACCCGAAAACATGATCAATGCTGTCTGGAGCGGTTTCTGGAAACACAATCTGTTCTTTGAAACCAATGCTGTAATTGCCTCGTCCGTCAAAACTTTTCGGATTCAAACCGCGGAAGTCACGGACTCTGGGAAGAGCAACCCTAATCATCTTCTCCAAAAAATCATACATTCGCCGTCCTCGCAGGGTCACCATAAGTCCAACCACCTGATTCTCTCGAATCTTAAATCCGGCAATAGATTTCTTGGCTAAGGTTTTGACCGGCTGTTGTCCGGTGATGTTCTTGATCTCTGAAATTATCGCGTCTAAATACTTAGGATCCTTCAAGGTCTTGCCAACACCGGCATTAATCACGACTTTCTTGATTTTCGGCACAGCCATAACATTCTTCTGATTCAATTCAGACATTAAATGCTTGACCACTTTCTCTTTGTATAATTTTTGTAATTCTGACATAGTATTCGTTATTCTTGTTAAATCATTTTAGAACACTTTTGGCATTTTCTGTGCTTTTTGCCGGCATCATCTAACGCATGCGTGACTCTTGTGGTTTTGCCGCAATACGGGCAAACCAACATAACTTTCGAAATATGCAAAGGACCCGGAAGTTCCAAGCGTTGTCCTTTTTCGCCCTGTTTTTTCGGTCGCGAAAATCTGACACGGATATTCAAACCTTCGATAACAACATAATCTTTCTTAGGAAGGATTTCCATAACTTTGCCTTTTTTCCCCTTTTCCTTGCCGCTTAAAACCTTGACCTCGTCGCCTTTTTTTAAATTGATTGAAAATTCTTGCTTCATATTTATACCACTTCCTCTGCTAATGAAATAATTTTCGTAAAACCCAAATCGCGCAATTCTCTCGGGATCGGACCAAAAATTCTAGTTCCGCGCGGTTCCTGATTTTCTTTATTCACAAGGACTGCGGCATTATCATCAAAACGAATATATGATCCATCGCTTCGGCGGACTTCTTTGCGAGTGCGGACAATGACAGCATGAACCTTGTCGCCTTTTTTCACTTGCCCTTTTGGAGCGGCGACTTTGACTGAAGCTCTGATGATATCACCAATATGCACGAATCTTCGGTGGTTCTTGCCAGATACGCCGAAAACAGCAATTTCTTTTGCGCCGGTATTATCTGCAACTTTTAAACGTGATCTGATTTGAATCATATATTTATAGTATAGAAATTAAACTTTAGAAATTACTCGCCAGTGCTTGGTCTTGCTGATTGGCTTGGTTTCTTCAATTACAACCTTATCTCCGACATTATAAATTCCATCTTCCGCGTGCGCTGGGAATCTCTTGGATACGCTGTAGCGCTTGTGATATTTTGGATGAACTTTAACCGCAGACACTTTAACAATGACTGTTTTCTGCATCTTATGAGATTCAATTACTCCTTGTAGCGTTCTCTTTGGCATAAAATTATTGCTTCTTATTGATAATGGTTAAAATTCGGGCAATATCCTTGTGCATGTTCTTGAGTTCATGAAGGTTCTTGACTTCTTTGGAATGGATGCGAAACTTCATATCACGAAGCTTCTCGCGCATGGCGGACAATTGCTTGATTAATTCCGGTCTGGAAATTTTTTCTAATTCTTTAGTCTTCATAAATTTACTCTCTAACTAAAAATCTAGTCTTTACTGGCAATTTGTGTGCGGCCAACCGCATAGCTTCTTGTGCTTGCACTGCCGTTACGCCGTCCATTTCAAACATAATTCGCCCCTTCTGCACCACAGCCACAAAATGGTCAACCGCGCCTTTTCCGCTTCCCATAGGCGACTCGTTTCCGTGCGCGGTAATCGGCTTATCTGGAAATATTCTTATCCAAACTTTTCCACCGCGTTGAATGTAGTGAGTAATAGCGCGTCTGGCGGCTTCGATCTGTCTGGATGTCACCCACCCGTTTTCCAAAGCTTTCAAGCCGAAATTTCCAAAGGCGATAAAATTGCCAGACATGGCTTTACCCTTGGATTTCCCTCTATGATGTTTTCGGTGCTTAACTTTCTTTGGAATTAACATAATGGTATAAATGAACTAATTAAACTTTGTAAAATCTTTCCTCGTCTCGCCCCGCCTGCCTGCGGTAGGCAGGTAGCGAACGAGCTTTAGCAAGTTCTGCTACTGGGGTGCTTAACTTTCTTTGGAATTAACATATATATTAGTAAACTTTAAATTTTAAATTGCGGTTTGGAAAAAACCTCACCTTTATTAATCCAGACTTTGATGCCGATCGTGCCATAAGTGGTAAACGCAGTAACCCGGGCAAAATCAATATTTGCGCGCAAAGTATGAAGAGGGACTTTCCCTTTCAGCATTCGCTCTTCTCTGGCAATATCTGCGCCAGCCAATCTTCCGCTGGTCTCGATCCTGACGCCTAAAGCGCCTGCTTCCATGACCTGCTCCACAGCCTGCTTCATTGCTCTTCGATACGCGATACGCTTTTCAATCTGTTCAGCAATGTTTTGGGCAATGACTTGAGCTTGCAGGTTGATATCTTTGACTTCTTCGATATTCAGCTTTAATTCAATTTTCTCATTGAGATGAGCTAAAACCTTCTTCTTAAGTTCTTCTGCTCCGCCCCCGCCTTTTCCAATAATCATGCCGGGCTTTGTAGTCTTTATGGTGACAATTACAGAATCGCCAAACCTTTCAATGTCAACGCGAGCAACTCCGGATTTCTTCAGCGTCTTAAGTAAAAACTCTCTCATCATCACATCTTGTCTCAGCATTTTCGGAAAATCTCCACGCTTAAGCCAGCGTGACTTCCAGGTGTCAGTAATTTTTAGTCTTATGCTAGTTGCGTTGATCTTCTGTCCCATAAAATTTGCTTCAAATTTTACCCTGAGCCCTGAGCCCGTCGAAGGGTCGAAGGGTTACCTTTTAATTATGCGTTAGTCTTTCTATTAAACAATCTTCGTTTGAGTGAAACAATATTCTGCTTGATTTTTTCCGAAGATTTAGTAGTTTTTGGAACGAATTGCTTTTCTGATTCAACTTTTCGGCCTTCCTCTAAATTCTCCTTGCCTTGGTCGCCCTTGTCTGCAAGTTCAGCCTTGGGTCTTCTGGCAAAAATTGAGCGCTTGAACTTGCTTGCTTTCTTGCGAGCTTCCAATTCTACTGCAATATGGCTTGATCGTTTCTTAATCATAGAGGCTCGCCCTTGCGCGCGCGGAGTAAATCTTTTCAGCGAGGGTCCCATATCTACCACGATTTTCTTGATAAACAGCTGCTCTTTTTCTAAATTAAAATTATGAACCGCATTGGCAATCGCGGAATTGATAAGTTTCAAAATCGGCAATGCCGCATTTTTTGAAGAAAATTTCAGCTGCTCAATCGCCATATCTACTTGCTTGCCTCGAATTAAATTGGCAATCAGCCGCAACTTTTGCGGGGAATATCGAACATACCGTGCGACGGCTTTGACAACTTTAGTTTGTAAATCTTTTTCCATAAAAAATCAAAGTAAATTATTTCTTATCCGCTGTTTTAACAGCTTCCATCTGTTTCTTGTCTGCATCAACAACAGCCGCGGCCTGTTCTTTTGCCATCTTGCCGCCATGTCTCTGGAATTTGCGGGTCAGGGCAAACTCACCCAATTTATGTCCAACCATATTTTCAGAAGCAATAACAGAAATAAAATTTTTGCCATTGTGAACAAGGAAGCTTAAACCAACCATTTCAGGGAAGATGACACTGTCGCGAGACCATGTCTTAATCTCTTTCAATTGGCCGCTTTTTGCCTTCAAGACTTTTTCCCAAAGCTTTGGATCCATGAATGGACCTTTTTTTGTTGATCGTGACATATTATGTTATTTCCTTCTCTTGACTATAAATTTACTGCTAGACTTCTTCGGATTGCGCGTCTTGACTCCCAAAGCGTGCTTGCCCCATGGAGTTTTCGGATATTTCAAACCAATCGGGTTATGCCCTTCTCCACCACCATGCGGGTGATCGACTGGGTTCATAGCTTTTCCGCGAACACTTGGACGCTTCCCCATATGCCTGACTCTTCCGGCTTTACCGATTCTGACATACATCCAGTCAACATTAGAAACCTGACCGATAGTTGCATAACACTTGGAAGAAACTTTTCGAATTTCACCAGAAGGCATCTTCAAGAGCACATAATCACCTTCTGAAGCTTGGACGATCGCGTATGTTCCGGCGGAACGGGCAATTTGTCCTTTTCCGTTTCCCAAATCAATATCATGGACATTAGTTCCGAGAGGAATATTTTTGAGCATCATGCGATTGCCGACTTTGACTTCAGTTCGTTCACCGGTAAAAACAGGCTGTCCGACTTTCAAACCATCAGGAGCTAAAATGTATCGCTTCTCTCCATCCTTATAAGCAAGCAGACAAACAAATGCGCTGCGGCTTGAATCATACTCCAAAGTCTGAACCTTTGCTGGGATGTTTGCTTTGTCGCGGATAAAATCAATCATCTTAACTCTGTGTTTGTGTCCGCCGCCTTGATGTCTTATCGTAATCTTGCCTTGATTATTTCTTCCAGCTTGTTCTTTCTTAGATACAATCAAAGAGCGCGGGGTTTTCACTCGCTTGCTTAAGACCGAATAATCAGTGACTGAATGAATTCGTCTTCCGGCAGAGGTTGGTTTGTAAATCTTAATCGCCATATATCTTTATTCGAAATTCAAAATTAAATATTCAAAATTCTTTTATATTCCTTCAGCTAGACCGCTGATTGTTTCCCCTTTTTTCAAGGTCACTATCGCTTTTTTCCAATCTGGGGTTCTGCCGACTCCCCGTCCCATTCTGCGTTTCTTTCCGCTCGTGTTTACAATATTTACTCTTTCCACGTGCACATCATAAACTTTTTCTACTGCCTTCTTTACCTCAATCTTGTTGGCTCTCACATCCACGCGGAAAACATAAATACCTTTGGTAGAAAAAACATTACTCTTTTCTGACAAGTGATAATTTTTCAAAACAAACAGCGCTCGTCCTGTATCTTCTTTCAAGACGACGGGCTTAGCCTTGGCCTCGTCTTTGACCATATCCAAAACATTATCTTTCTTATCATCTGAAGGTTTATCTGCTTTTCTGCCGTATGTCTTTTTTGAAAATTTATCAAATATCCCCATATTAATCCTTTAAACCTGCCTGCCGGCAGGCAGGTAGACTTTCTCAATTACTGGCAAAGAATCTTTCGTTAAAATTAAATCATAATTTAGCAAATCAACCGGGTTCAACATACTAGCCAAGACAAGCTTATAATGCGTAGAGTTTCGGAAAGCTCGATTTAGTTCCGCATTTGGTTTATCAATCACTAGAACTGTCTTTTTTCCAAATTCAGCGGCTTTCGCAATGACAGAAATTTTCTTCACAATGTCCTTGGTCTTGCTTGCAGTGTCAAAACTGTCCAAAACAATAAGCTTGTTGTTTGCGAGTTTGTCAGTCAAAATGCTGAAAATGGCTTTGCGATACGCAGGCTTGTTCATCTTAAGCGTCCAGTTGCGATTACTGCGCGGACCAAATGTAATACCCCCACCTCGCCACAATGGAGATCGGACAGATCCTGCGCGAGCTCGTCCAGTACCTTTTTGCTGCCAAGGTTTTTTGCCACTTCCTGCAACTTCCCCGCGATTCTTTGTGTGTGCCGTGCCTTTACGTGCATTGCTTAACTGAGTTCGGACGGCTTGATGAACAAGATGAGTACTTACTTCCTCAATGCCAAAAATCTTACTGTTCAAATCCAGTGTAGTAGTCTTGCTTCCTTCTTGGTTGTAAACTTGAGCTTTCGACATAATCTTATAAATTATACAGAGCTTGATTATTAGTGATTATCCCATCAATCCCCAAATCCTTTAACCTTTTCGCTGTAGTTTCATCGTCAACGTTATAAACGAAGACTTGAAACCCTTTTCTATGGCATCTTTCAACATTTTTCTTGCTCGCTGTCTTAAGCGGGATTGTTAAAAATGACAAAGAGAGAAAAGATAATAGATTTAGAACCAATGAGAGAAATGGTGCTAAAAATGGAGCAAAAACTATTCCTAACGCTATATTTTTGTCCAAAGTTCTAATCTTCTTGAGAACTACAGGGTTCCAAGCGCAAATCAGAACTTTAGACGAAAATTTCTTAATTTCAGAAACCAAGACCGGCGAATTGATCTTCCAAGATTTAATATCAAGATTTATAGGCACATTTGCTGTAGACAATAATTCTGAAAGTTCAGGCACTTCACTTGCTTTATCCTTACTTGCTGAGATCTCTTTTAATTCTTTCAAGCTTAAACTACTCACCCAGTGGTTGTTTGCATGGATACGCTTTAAATCTCTATCGTGGATAACCACAATTTTATTATCTTTTGTTAAACGCAGATCTGCCTCAAGGTATTTCGCGCCTAATTCTTCGGCTTTTTGAAAAGAACTAATCGTATTTTCAAGGAACGAATTTCGCCCCCCTCTATGAGCTAAAACAATCATTACTATTTAACTGTCTGGATCTTAATAATATTTCCTGGGGCTCCAGGGACGGCTCCTGACACTGCAATCAAATTCCTTTTTGCGTCCACTTCAACAATTTTCAAATTTTTCACTGTCCGACTACCTGCCATATGTCCTGCCATGCGCAAACCTTTTCGAGTGTGCTGAGGGAATCTTTGACCAATTGAACCGACAGCTCGAGGATGATCATGACCGTGGGAAGCTGGAGCTCCGTGGAATCCGTATTTCTTGATTGGTCCGGCAAATCCCCGTCCCTTCATCTGTCCGGTCACTTTTACATTGTCGCCAGTCGCAAAAAAATCCGCCTTAATGATCTGCCCTCTGGTAAAATTAGCAACGTCATCGGTGCGGAATTCCGCCATTATCTTAAACTTTCCCAAATCTTTTGTATGCCCAGCTGCGGCTTTTGAAATCTTAGTCTTTTTTCCAAATCCAATCTGAACGGCATTATATTTATCCTTATCCATAGTCTTGACTTGAGTGACAACAACTGGACCCGCCTTCAAAACAGTAACAGGAATTACTCTGCCCTCTTTATCAAACATCTGGGTCATATTCAGTTTTTCAGCGAGAATAAACTTAGTCATAAAATCAAATTCATAAATATCGAATCAACGAATGTGACGAATCTATGAATATCTACGAATCCACGAATTCGTTGCTATTCATAGATTTGATTATAAAAAAACCATCCAGATCCTTTTCTGTCCAAAATAAATTGGTGCAGAATAGAACCTGAACGGTTCTTCAAAATAGGATTTGTGTAAATAAGTCTTATGTCGTTGTTAACCTCAATGGATTTATAGGCTCCTTGCCGATCTCTGGACGAATCCAGATCTGCACAATTCGCTTTTTGAATCCCCAAGTCCGTATCCAATTATTGGTTGCGGGCTTGGAAATTTAAATTGCTGTTACTGGGTTTTTATCTCTACGTCTACGCCTGCTGGCAAATTTAGGTTTGAAAGGGCATCAATGGCTTTAGGGGTTGGAGCGGAAATATCAATCAACCGCTTATGAATGCGCATTTCAAACTGTTCTCTGGAATTCTTGTGAACAAAAGTAGAACGATTGACAGTATATTTAGTCTTTTCAGTCGGTAGTGGTACAGGACCAATAACTAAAGCCCCAGTGCGCTTAGCTGTTTCGACAATTTGGCGCGCTGATTGATCAATAAGCTTATGATCATAAGCTCTAATCTTTATTCTAATTCTGCCTGATTCGGTATTTTCCTGAGTCATTTTGAAAAAGTCCTAAAATTAGCCAAAAAATAATTATAAAATGATGCTCCAATAATTTTACACGAAAAAACAAAATAAGTCAAGGAATTTTGACTTTTTACTTCCGCATACATGCGGATGTTGTTTTTTGTCTTTATATTGCCGTTTTTGCAAGAAACTCACTCTGCCTTAAAGAATATTTAAGGCAGAGTGAAATATTCGATTATTTATTGATCTTAAGCACTACACCAGCGCCGACGGTATGTCCACCCTCACGGATAGCAAACCGCATCTTTTCTTCCATAGCAACTGGGGTAATGAGTTTGATGCCAATCTTCACTGTATCACCAGGCATAACCATTTCAGCTCCAGCTGGCAATTCAACTTCTCCGGTTACATCTGTGGTTCGGATGTAGAATTGCGGCTTGTAGCCTTTGAAGAACGGAGTATGTCGTCCGCCTTCTTCTTTGGTTAAGATATAAACCTCAGCTTCAAATTCAGTATGAGGGGTAATAGATCCTGGTTTGCAAAGAACTTGTCCGCGTTCCACTTCGTCTTTCTTCGTACCGCGGAGCAAAATTCCTGCGTTATCGCCAGCGCGTCCTTCATCCAACTGCTTGTTAAACATTTCAATACCGGTAATAACAGTCTTTTGAGTGTCTCGCAAACCGACGATTTCTATTTCATCGTTAAGCTTAACCATACCGCGCTCGATTCTTCCAGTGACAACTGTGCCGCGACCTTCAATGGTAAAGATATCTTCAATCGGCATCAAGAATGGCTTATCAGTCTCACGAACTGGGTCTGGGATATATGTATCCAAGGCTTCAATGAGTTTTATAATCGATGGTTCACCAATTTCAGAAGTGTCGCCTTCTGCAGCTTTCAAGGCAGATCCGCGAATAATCGGGGTATCTTTCCCTGGAAATTGATATTTGGTCAAAAGATCTCGAATTTCTTCTTCCACTAAATCCAAAAGCTCTTTATCGTCTACCATGTCAACTTTGTTCATATAAACAACGATGTATGGTACACCGACTTGGCGAGCAAGTAAGATGTGCTCTCGTGTTTGAGGCATTGGACCGTCTGGAGCGGATACGACTAAGATAGCGCCGTCCATCTGAGCGGCACCAGTAATCATGTTCTTGATGTAGTCGGCGTGTCCTGGACAGTCAACGTGCGCATAATGGCGCTTGTCTGACTCATACTCAACGTGAGTAGTGTTAATGGTAATACCACGAGCTTTTTCCTCAGGCGCGTTGTCGATGGAATCGTATGCGCGAGCCTTGGCTTTGCCGGACTTGGCAAGAACTGTGGTAATTGCCGCGGTCAATGTCGTTTTACCGTGGTCAACGTGACCAATGGTTCCGATGTTGATATGCGGCTTAGTCCGTTCGAATTTATCAGCCATTGTTTTACTCCTAATTTCAAAATGTATAAGCCTACTTTTTAGGCTGAGCGAAGAATCTGATATCATGACGCTTCGCCAAGCCTGCCTACCATTGGTAGGTAACAAAGAGACCTTACCGTTATGAAATTATTAAATTAATTATTTTGCTTAATGATTATAAGGCTTTTTTTAACTTTTGTAAAGCTAAATATTTAATGATATACTCGTGTTAGGATCAAAGGAGGACTGCGATGTTTAGAAGAGAACAGGGAATCGCGAGCCAATTAGAACCGCAAGAACCTTCGATTTCGTTGTTGTTGTTGGGATATATTTGTATAGTCACTGGAATTTCTGGATGCGGCATCGAGTTATTTGGATTCCGACATCTTGAGGTTATGTTCATCATTCTGATCCTGATATATATCACTGTAATCATATTCGGGATCTGGCTCCTCCGACGAGACAATCGCCTACTGAGAGAATTCTCCTGGTCACAAGGTCAAGATTACGTTGAGTATATTCTTGGATATGAAATTCGGCGATGCCCGCCCCCCAAGCCTCTTGACATTCTCCCAATCGAACTAGTGGACGAGGATAACTAACCCCTCACTTAACGGAAAGTATATTAATCATATTTTTCCGTTTTTTTTATTCAAACAACTACTATCAACTACCCACTACCAACTACTTACTACTACCTAGATTGACCAACTCTAATCTTTCCTGCTTCACCAATGATTTTTTCAGCCACGTTCTTTGGCACTTCTTCATAGTGATCAAATTCCATTGTATAAGAAGCTTGTCCTTGAGACATAGATCGAATCTGTGTGGCATAGCCAAACATTTCAGCGAGAGGTACCAAAGCATCTACTACTTTCAAGTGCTGCTTTTCGGTCATTTCCAAAATCTTGCCGCGCTTTGAGTTCAAATCGCCGATTACATCGCCAAGAGATGTTTCTGGAGTAATTACCTCAACTTTCATAATAGGCTCAAGCAAAATAGGCTGAGCATGCTTGAACGCATCTTGGAAAGCCATAGATCCTGCAATCTTGAAAGCGATTTCAGAAGAGTCAACCTCGTGATAAGATCCGTCAAAAAGCGTAACCTTGGTATCGATAACAGGAAAACCAGCCAACACGCCTCTGTCAGTCGCTTCTTTAATTCCTTTTTCTACCGCTGGAATATATTCCCGAGGAATGGTTCCGCCGACAATATCATTGATAAATTCATTTCCCTTAGTCTGCTCGTTTGGCTCGAGTTTAATCCAGACGTGTCCATACTGACCGCGCCCACCAGTTTGACGAATATATTTGCCTTCTGCTTCAGCATTTCCTTTGATTGTTTCTTTATAAGCCACTTGCGGACGGCCGACATTTGCCTCAACTTTAAATTCGCGCTTCATGCGATCAACAATAATTTCCAAATGCAATTCGCCCATACCGGAAATCAAAGTTTGGTTAACTTCTTCATCAGACTTAATCTTAAAGGTTGGATCTTCTTCTGCTAGTTTCTGCAAAGCCAAGCCCATCTTTTCCTGATCAGCCTTGGTCTTTGGCTCAATAGCCACAGAAATAACTGGTTCTGGAAATTTGATAGATTCAAGCCTGACCGGATGATCCAAATCACTTAGAGTGTCTCCGGTAAATGTATCCTTTGGTCCGACCAAAGCTGCAATGTCTCCTGCGTAAATTTCCTTGACCTCTTCTCTGTCGTCAGCGTGCATTCGGACAATACGTCCAACGCGTTCTTTGTTGCCGCTTCGTGTATTTAAAATATAGCTTCCGGCTTCAAGCTTACCGCTATAAACTCGGAAGAACGCAAGTTTTCCAACGAATGGATCAGTTGCGATTTTAAATGCCAAAGCTGTAAACGGCTCTTCGTCGCTTGGACTGCGCATTATTTCTTCGCCAGTTTTTGGAATAATCCCCTTCACAGCGCCTTTTTCGATAGGACTTGGAAGAAAGTTTGTCACCGCATCCATAATTGTTTGCACAATAATACCGCGGCCATCTCCGCCAAGCACTGGAAAGAATTTTCCTGACTGCGTCGCTTTTCTTATAGCGCTAACAAGTTCCAGATCTGTGACTTCATTTCCTGCCAAATATTTTTCCATAGTCGCGTCATCAAACTCAACAACTTTTTCCAGCAATTTATGACGATACTCATCTGCTTTTGCTTTCATCTCGGTAGGAATTTCGCCCACTGTAAATTCTTTATCCGTAAAATCTTTATAGGTAAGGGCTTTCATGTGGATCAAATCAACAATTCCAACAATATCCTTCTCAAAACCGATAGGAATCTGAATCGGGTAAGCGTTTGGAGAAAGGCGCTTATTGATCGAATCTAAAGACTTCCAAAAATCTCCGCCGGTTTGGTTGATTTTGTTTATAAAACACATTCGAGGCACTTGATATTTGTCAGCTTGGCGCCAGACAGTTTCGGACTGCGGCTCCACGCCCATTTTACCGTCAAAAACCACAACTGCGCCGTCTAACACGCGCAAACTTCGTTCCACTTCCACGGTAAAATCCACGTGCCCGGGGGTATCGATAATGTTAATCTTATATTTCTTGTCCCCTGCAAGCTTGGAAAATTTCGGAATCCAATAACAAGTCACGGCCGCGGCAGTAATCGTAATACCGCGCTCACGCTCCTGCTCCATCCAATCAGTCACAGTCTCACCTTCGTGAACCGCTCCAATCTTATGGATTAAACCGGTATTATACAAGATCCCTTCTGTGACTGTAGTTTTACCTGCGTCAATATGGGCGATAATACCAATGTTTCTAGTTTGTTCTATAGGATATTCTCTAGGCATATAATAGAATTTTGAATGTTGAATTTCGAATTTTGATTAACATTAGATATTCTAATAATCGAAATTGAATCGAAATTCGAAAATAAATATTAATTATTGTTTTTCTATCTTCTCTGGAACCTGGCGAAATGCGCAAAGGCTTTATTGGCTTCTGCCATCTTATGAACGTCTTCTCGTTTCTTTATCGCGGCTCCGAGTTTGTTGTAGGCTTCCATTAACTCTTCGCCGAGTTTTTCTGACATTTGTTTGCCTTTTTTTGATCTGGCAGCTTCAATTATCCATTTCATTCCAAGCGCTGTCCGACGAGGTTCTTGCACTTCCATCGGAACCTGATAATTAGCGCCTCCGATTCTTCTTCCTTTAACTTCTAAAATCGGGGAAGCATTCTTTATGGCTTGTTCAAATACATCCTTCGGGTCTGCCTTCATTTTTTCGGCAATAAATTCAAAAGCCTCGTAAACAATTTTATTTGCTACGCTTTTTTTACCGCGTTCCATAATATAGTTTATAAACTTCGCGACCTTCACGCTGTTGAATTTATAATCCGGATTTACCGGGTGTCTTTTATATGATCTTGCTTTTCTTGGCATAATGTTGAATTCTTAATATCTAATTCTGAATTTTGATTCAATTTCGATTAGTCGAATATTAAGTATTGAATCGAAATTCGAAATTCAAAATTAATTATTAGCTTTTCTTAGTTCCGTATTTGCTTCTCCCGCGTTTTCGACCTTCAACGCCTGTAGCGTCTAATTTTCCGCGAACAATATGATAACGAACACCAGGAAGATCTTTCACGCGACCGCCGCGGATCATAACTACAGAGTGCTCTTGCAAATTATGACCGATCCCCGGAATATATGCGATGACTTCCATGCCATTGGAAAGCCTGACTTTGGCGACTTTTCGCAAAGCTGAGTTTGGCTTTTTTGGCGTAGTGGTGTAAACCTTAAGGCACACCCCGCGCTTGAATGGCGTAGATTTTGGAAAAGTAAATGGTTTCCCTTTCAGCAAATTAAACCCGCGCTCCAAAGCTGGGGTTTTTGATTTGGCTTTAGATCTAACCCTTCCTTTTCGGACTAACTGATTGATTGTAGGCATAATATTACAATTTCTAATATCTAATTTTTCAATTTCGAATCAATAATTAATATTCGAATAATAAATATTCAATCGAAATTCGAAACTCGAAATTAATTTATTAATTAAAAAAGCGCGCCTTCCCTGCGGGCAACTCTTGCAAGGAAAACTAAAGGACGCTTGCTTTTATGTTTAACATTCTATCAGATTATTTTTCCCCTGTCAAATGTTGACAAAAACCTCATTTCAAGCCAAAATAATTAATCTGGATCTTTTCACTCGCAAACTGCACTGCACTGAACGGAGGATGATATGATTGGCTATTATAATGTTAAAGGTACAATGCTAAAGCAAGAGCTGACCCCTTGTACCATTGTTCGGTGGTTCCCTTCAGAAGGAAAAACCGACAAACCGTTTGGTTTTGCCAAACTTCCAAACGGGACCAACATATTCATACACCACCATAATCTCTACTGTATGGATTGGTGGTGTGATGGAAGCGGTGAGTACACCCCCCGCTTTGTACGACACGCGGATGTGAGTCCTGTTCGGGAGCCAAAGACAACAGACCGCATTGTCGGTGTAATTGGAACGGACAATCATGATCGTCCTTGCTTGGTCGCGTGGGCGTTTGATGAAGACTATCAGCGCGCACTTGAACAGTGTGATTATAGATCCACCCTTGTTCAAGTCGAAGCTCGACTAGATAAGGGAGACCGGATTGAATCACACACCTACCTAGTGGACCCACACGCTGTTTGCCAAATTAATGAGGTGGACAGTCTCATACTTGAATGTTGTTCAGGTTCTCCGATCTTCGGATACCATCAAGGTAAAAAATGGTTGCGGTGTGAATTTGCACCCGGATATGGCAACACTGATCAGGCGGTCTTGATAGTTGAAAGCCTGACCCAATCGTCCTGGCCAAAGCCGAAACCTCAAGTTACCCCTGATAAGGCTAAAACAATCCTCTCTAGTGCGACACGCGATACAGTCAGAGTGTCTTTTCAGGAACGAAGCGGTGGCATTTCGGGTTGGTCTAACACCGTAGAGAACAAAACGATTACTTGGAGGATTGGCTCACAAATCATCGCAATATACGAGTGGCGGTTATTCTTCGTTCCGTTCCTTGAAATCCACGAAACATCCGATAACTGCAAAACTCGATTTGAAGATACCGACACCGAAGAACTGCTAATTTGTGGGGTCGAGGGAGTAACCACCAGACTCGAGCGACTGGAAGTGTTGTACCACGGCGAATATCGTCCTTTTACAGTAGAACTTGCTACTGTGCGCGATATGACGCTCGAAGAAATGCAGTTTTTTGATCAGCAGCCGTTTACACTGACGTTCGTTACGCCAGAGCATGAAACTTGGCTGCACTGCCAACACATTCCTCAAATCGGTAAGTCTCACCAGGTCGTAAAGGTCTTAAGGTATTTCTAGCCGATCCTGCTGGCGCTCGGCATGCCCCCTAGCGTCTTTTTTTTATCCCAAAAGCAATTTCGCCACAAATGAAATCATTGGAATCAAAATCTTATCAAGGAGTCCTGTGATTAAAAACAAAAGCACAATTATAAATCCAAACCGCTCCCACTCAAGCATCTTATACATCCAAGATTCATTAAAAAATCCAAAAATTGACGCCAGCATCTTAGACCCGTCCAAAGGCGGGATCGGCAAAGTATTAAACACAGCCAAACCGATATTTAGAATGATGGTTTGCAAAAGCAGCTGTTGCCCGGCAAGTGAAACCCCAGGAACGAGACGGAGAATCAAAGTCGCAATCACAGCAAGTAAAAAATTGGTCGCTACACCTGCGATAGAAACCAAAAACATATCTCTTCGTAAATTCTTAAAATAACGATAATCAATTGGTACGGGTTTAGCCGCGCCAATGACAAAACTTCCAGCAGTGGCTATCCATAGCATTGCCGGAAGCAGGATTGATCCATACAAATCAATATGTGGAATTGGATTCAACGTAAGACGACCTGCGTCTCGAGCCGTGGGATCGCCTAATTTTTCAGCCATGATGCCATGCGCAACTTCATGAAAAATCACTGAAAAAAGCAGGATAAAGATAAAAATGATTATACTAAATGGGTCCATAAAAGAAATTTTGAATATCTAATTTCTAATTTCGAATCAATAATTAATATTCTAATAATCGAAATTGAATCGAAATTCGAAATTCGAAATTAATTATTAGCTTTGACATTTACGATATTTTATGATAATCTATCAAAGCTGTTTCATTATACCTGATAATAATACTTAAATAAACTTTATGCGTAAATGTACTATCTGCGGTAAAGGCTATTCTAATGTAACGAGACGATCGCACTCTATGCAAGCTACTAAAACTCGACTTTTCCCAAATCTTCAATGGATTAAATTGGATAACGGCAAAAGAGTCAAAGCCTGCACTCGTTGTATGAAAACCCGAACCAAAAAAGCCAAATAGAAAATCCTCCGGTTTACACTATCATTCCGAACTGCTCACATCGCTGAAGCGAGAGCAAGGAGAGCGGTAGGCAGGAATCAAGTCCGGAATAATATATTAGGCTAGCTTTAACAGCTCGGCATCAAATGTTCCTACTCATTCAACCTCGCCAGAATTTTTTTTAGAAAAATTCTGGCGAGGTTTCTTGTTCCTAATAAAAACCTATGTATAAATTTACGGGATTTTTTATTAGCCGTAAATTTATCGCGGAACCTGATTGATTATAAAATTTCCAACCAAATAGTCACAGCCGTCTCGATCTAAATTATTAATCATCTCGTCCATTGCAGCCATATAAGCCTGAAATCTTTCAAAATCTCCTGATTGAACAAACCCTCTATCTTCTAAATCAAAAATATCATTAGGGTCCGGTCTCCCCTCAAATCCTTCTAAATACGGCGAAATAACGTCCGCCATACGCTGAAAATAATATTTTGCGTGATTAAGACTTATTCCACAATTGCCGCCTGCCGCGGATCGATTCAGACTAATTAAATTCTTCTTTGGCACTAAATTTAAGATTGCTAATGCCCTGTCGTTATCAGAAAGATTTGAGTAGCTTTTTGCTAAATCTTTCGCTTGGCTAAACGTCAGTTGAGTCTTGGGTTGATCATAATACAACAATAAATTTAAAGCCACAGATATAATAAACAGAACCAATAAAACTAAGGCTGCTATTTTCCATTTATTTGTAAACATAAATACTATGACTATATTAATTACTTAAAAATACGGTTTGTTCCATATATCATTATAGATTAATTCTTAAAATAAAAATAAAAGCAATGATAAAACCAACAACTGCAAAAAAGATGCTGGTCAAAAGCCAAGTCTCTGTACGAAACCTACTGACCACGATAAACTGTTTCTCAAACTTATTCAAAAACTGATCAATATTTTTGTCTAAATCTTTATGATTATACGGATCACGAACTGAGATACCGTATAGTTTTGTCAGATCAGAAAGCGACAAAATCCCGACCAGTTTCCTGTCTTTATCAATCACCGGCACTGGATTATTCCCGGGGTTCCCCAAAACCTGAGCAGCTTGTTCTACTGATGAATCTGGAAATAAAGTTATTGGTTGATTAACCATTCCATCTTTTACCTGCAAAGACATTAATTTTTTCAAATCTTCTTTGATACTGGAGTTATCTTTTTTATAGAACTCAAATTCATGGAATAATTTCAACAAAGTTTTGAGATGAATAAACGAATCGGAAAGTAGTAAGGTATGTTCAGTCAACAGCCCAACTAATTTGTTTTGGCTGTCCACTACTGGCAGACCATTAAAGTTGTGTTTTGTCACAATATCAACAGCTTCAATCAAGGGCGTATCGCTTGTGACAGTAATTACTTCTCTGGTCATCAAATCTTGGACTTGATTCATTTGTTTCTAAATAATGTTAAAAAATAATTTAATTAAGCTGCGAGGTGCAGTGCGGGCATTTCGTTGCCCCTTTAGCGATCACCATTTTACAATAACCACACTCTTTAGTAGTCGGCGCAACAATAGCCGGCTCTTTTTTAAATTTATTAATTTGTTTAACCATCAAAAATATAACAAAAGCGATGATGACGAAATCTACAATCGCTTGAATGAAAGAACCGTATTTAATGGTTGAGGATCCGACTGTGAAAGCAAGGGTGGAAAAATTAACTTTCCCTAATAATAATCCAACAGCTGGCATTATCACATCACTTACCAATGAACTGACTATTTTCCCGAAAGCCGCGCCGATGATTACGCCCACCGCGAGATCAAAAGCATTGCCTTTGATCGCAAACTCTTTAAATTCTTTAAACATATTTAAGTTAATTTCGAATTCCGATTTTCGAATTTCGATTGAAACTCGAATATTGGAATATTAATTATTGAATCGAAATTCAGAACTAAATATTATTTATTACTTTTCTTATGTTCTGTCTTATAATTTGTAATCGCGTCAAGTACCATGAATCCTCGTGGCACTCTTTTGACAATTACTCTCTGACGCTCTTTCCATCCAAGCGCCCTCATGTCAGTCGCCGGAATGACAACGGCAAATGACCCCTTGCCAATTTTGGTAATTTTCCTAATGTTTTTTGTGTTTTTCATATAGTTTAATTTTGACTTACGTATATTGTTACTTACCTATCTGCCGTAGGCAGACGTAAATATTATAAATCTAAAAAATATTATTTTCAATCTATATATCTGCACTCAATCGGCTGACTGAAAATAACAAAACAAGGCTTCCGACAATTTGCACAACAGTAAGCGCCTCGCCCAAAAATACCCAATTGATAATCACAGCCGCAAAAGGAAAGGCCAGTTCCGCAATCGTAGCAACCCCTGCTTTGGTCAACTGCAAACCTTTATAATAAATCAAGAGAGAAACAAAACCAGCAAGCACGGCAATGATAAACACAAACAGCCAGTCTTTGTTCGTGGCGTGCTGTATCTCATGAGTTGTAGAATAATAAAAATTAATTAAAACTAGAAAAATCAGGGCTGACCAGAAACGCAAGAAGGTCATCATTTGAAAACTGATTTTCTTCAAAACCAAACGGCCGAATACTGTCGAAGCTCCCCAAAAAAATGCAGCCAAGAGAGCAAGTATAATTCCCAAGGTTCCACCAGAAAAATTCAGGCCGGATATTTTAATTTCAGGAAAACTGATTGCGTAAGCACTAAATATCGCCACACCAGACCAAAGCCAAAAAATATGACCAAATCTTTCTTTCAAAATAATGCCAGCCAGCAATATCGCAATTATCGGCTGTATCTTTTGCAGTAAAATGCTGACTGATGGATTTACATAGTGGAAACTTTGAGTAAACAAAACCGTAGCCAGAGCTGACCCGCCGAATCCGACAAAAAATATTGCCAACCATTCTTTGAAAGAGAGATTTCGAAGTTCTTTGATTCGCGGAATAAATAAAGGTAAAACCAAAAACGCGATTACAATATGCTCCATCAGCACAATTACTGTAGATGATAGCCCTTGGGTTAAATATTTGCGAAACGGCGCGTCTATTGCCCACAGAAGCGCTGCCACGAACACTAACCATGTCCCTATTTTATTGTTCGAAGCGAACGTAGTGAGTCGAGAACTGTTTAACTCATTCATAACACTTAATACTTAATTATTATTTTTTGATTCTAATCCAAAAAATTCTTTTGCGATTATTTCGTCTTTTTTCATTTGACTAATTAAATCTTCAACAGAGCTGAATTTTATCACATCCCTAATTTTTTTGATAATTTCCACAAAAATTTTTTGCCCGTACAAGTCCCCTTCAAAATCCAAAATATATACTTCTCCTTGTTTTTCACTTTCTCCAAACGTTTCATTCGCCCCAACAAAAATTAGCGAAGCTAATTTTTGCCCTAAGCTCGTCGAAGGGTTAACTTCAACTCTTCCCAAATACAACCCATCTTCTATTTCTAAATCTTTGGGCAAATCAATATTCGCAGTAGGAAATCCCAAACGCTTTCCTCTCCCCGCCCCTTTTTTTACAATCCCAGATATTTTCATCTTATTGTTCGAGCTTACTAAGAACTTATTAGTTCTAAATTCCTCTCCTAAAATAGGAGAGGTTAGGTGAGGTATGAATTATTACTTTTCGAAACGAGGAACGTTAGACGCTGCGAGTCGACCTGTCTGCCGTAGGCAGAGAACCACTTCTCGATTCGGCCTATGGCCTCACTTCGAAGACTAAATGTTATTGTTCGAAGCGACTCCGAATGAAATGAGGAGGAGTCGAGAACTTATTCCCATTAACTTTCAACTTTAAAACTTTTCGAACTTTATAACTTTCTCACAATTCCTTTATTTGCCCGTGTACTAGAAACTTCGTTTCAGTACAGGGCTTCGCTCTGATATCACTATCATACACCAGTGTATTATAGTATAAATTATTTTGCTTTTTTAAGTAATCTGACTACT